>TARA_R110000796_G_scaffold35017_3_pt1 | contig 254103 bp, 213 predicted proteins | sample TARA_R110000796 | Tara Oceans TARA_R110000796 (sample SAMEA4397815) | marine metagenome | biome: Polar Biome; feature: [SRF] surface water layer (ENVO:00010504); material: water (ENVO:00002006), including particulate matter (ENVO:01000060) such as... | depth 5 m
TGCCAATGGCTGTTCAGATTCACAAAAAGATACAGATAATGATGGCATAAACGATGCTTTAGATTTATGTCCAAACACACCGGCAGGAGAAACCGTTGATGCTAACGGATGTTCAGATTCACAAAAAGATACAGATAATGATGGCGTAAACGATGCATTAGATTTATGTGCAAATACACCAGCAGGCGAAACCGTTGACGCCAATGGTTGTTCAGCTTCACAAAAAGATGCAGATAATGATGGCATAAACGATGCTTTAGATCTATGTGCAAATACACCGGCAGGAGAAACCGTTGACGCCAATGGTTGTTCAGCTTCACAAAAAGATGCAGATAATGATGGCATAAACGATGCTTTAGATCTATGTGCAAATACACCGGCAGGAGAAACCGTTGACGCCAATGGTTGTTCAGCTTCACAAAAAGATACTGATAATGATGGCGTAAGCGATGCTTTAGATAATTGTTTAAATATACCAAACGCAAATCAGTTAGATACCGATAACGATGGATTAGGTGATGTTTGTGATCCTGATGATGATAATGATGGAGTTTTAGATAGTGAAGATGCTTTTCCGTTAGATGCTTCTGAAGATACAGATTCTGATGGCGATGGTATTGGAGATAATGCTGATACAGACGAAGATGATTCAATTATTATAACAGAACCTTCTTTAACTCCGGCAGAAGCTTTTACTCCAAATGGAGATGGGATTAATGATACTTGGGTTATACCAAACATAAATAACTATCCAAATAATATTGTAAGAGTATACAACCGTTGGGGTCATGAGGTATTTATGGCTAGTAATTATCAGAATAATTGGTCAGGTAGACATAAATCAAGTTCAGATTTATTACCACCAGGTTCCTATTTGTATGTAATCGAATTAGGAAACAGTACAGCACCTTTAAGAGGTTGGATATTTATCAATTATTAAGAACCAAACAGTTTATAAAGAATGAAATCAATATATAAAATAATAATATTATTAGCTTTAGTTAACTTTACAACTATACATGCGCAACAAGATCCTAATTATACCATGTATATTTATAATATGAACCTGATAAATCCGGCATATGCAGGAGCAAATGAAACTACAGATTTAGGAATAAATATTCGTAGTCAATGGTCAAATGTAAAAGGAGCACCAGAAACACAAAGTTTTATTTTTGGAACTCCTGTAGGCAAAAATTTAGGCTTAGGATTATCTGTAATTAGTGATAAGACTTTTATAGAAAAGCAGACCTCACTTGCATTAGATTTTTCATACCATTTAAAATTAACAGAAAAGCATGATTTGTATTTTGGATTAAAAGCGGGTTTTAATTCCTATAATGCAAATACTGATGGTTTGGTAACTTATGGAATTCAACAAGATCCAAATCTGATGAGTTTAAATGGAAGGTTTAATCCGAACTTTGGAACAGGTGTATATTTAAAACATGAATATTATTTTGTATCACTTTCTATACCTAAAATTTTAAGCCCAGATAGGTTAGATGAAAATGATGGAGTAGCTACAACAGGAGCAGATAGAAAACACATGTATTTAGCAACAGGATATAATATAGTTATAAATAAGAATACTATTTTAAAGCCAAGTGTTATGTTACGCTATGTAGATTCATCTCCGTTATCTATAGATATAACAGCATTATTAGATTTTAATGAAATTTTTGATTTCGGAGCAGCCTATAGAGTTGACGAGAGTGTTAGTGGCTTGGCAATTTTTAAAGTAGCTAAAACTATGCAGATTGGCTATGCTTATGAAGCTTCGCTTAAAAACTCTGTTAGAAGTTTAAATAATGGCACTCATGAGATAATGCTTAATTTAAAGCTTTAAACCTTTACTATCATTTATAATTAAGACAGCCATCATTTTTATGATGGCTGTTTTTATTTAAAATTCTATTGATGTTGATATATTTAATTTTATTAGTATTTCACAAATAGGTAGTATTTGTATTTAATTTCTAATTGAAAATTGACAATATATATTGGTGCAAAAAGCTGGAGATATGTTTTAAACCGTTATAAACTATTTAGAGTCAAAATAGTAGTAATATATTCGGAATAGCCTATTTGCTTGAAACTAGATATTATCAAAATGGAGCAATTATCTAAAACAATAAAAACATTTTTCAGTAAAAGTTATAACCTTTAGCGACAGCCGTTAGTTATTAGTCGAATTTTTTAATTCTAAAGCATACGAATAATTAATTTTAGTACAATAACGTAATGCGCTAACCAAATGATTAACGAAGAACTAAGCTATAAAGAAGAGATAGGTTTTAAAGAAGCTGGTAAATTTGAAGATACTCGATATGAGAAAATTCATAATGTTATTTTCGATTCTTCGCTTGAAGCTTCAATTTTAGTTGCGCAAGAAATAGCAAATTTAATCCAAAGAAAAGAAGAATTAGATGAACCTTGCGTTCTAGGTTTAGCAACCGGATCTTCTCCTATAAAGGTTTATGAAGAGCTTGTTAGAATGTATAAAGAAGAAGGTTTAAGTTTTAAAAATGTAGTAACCTTTAATTTAGATGAATATTATCCGATGGATAAAGATAATATACAGAGTTACTATTATTTTATGCATGACCACCTTTTTGATCATGTAGATATTCTGCCAGAAAACATTAATATCCCAGATGGAAAAGTTAGTGCCGATGAACTGCGTCAATATTGTATAGATTATGAAATGAAAATTAAATCGTATGGTGGTTTAGATTTTCAACTTTTAGGTATTGGAAGAACTGGGCATATTGGATTTAATGAACCAGGTTCTCATATTAATTCTGGAACTAGAAGTATTACTCTTGATCATATTACACGTGTTGATGCTGCTCCTTCATTTTTAGGAATTGATAATGTACCGCGAAAGGCAATTACAATGGGTATTGGTACAGTAAGAAATGCAAAAAGAATTGTCTTACTTGGTTGGGGTATTAGTAAAGCTGGAATCTTAAAAAAAACAATTGAAGGAGAAATTTCTTCTCAAGTTCCAGCAACCTATCTACAAGAACATAATAATACAACATTTGTTTTAGATAGTGAAGCATCATCTGAATTAACAAGAGTAAAAACACCATGGTTAGTAAAATCGTGTGAATGGACGGATGAGTTAAAGCTTAAAGCTGTTGTATGGTTAAGTGAATTAACAAATAAGCCTTTTCTGAAATTAACAGATAAAGATTATAATGATAATGGTATGTCTAGTCTTTTAACTGATGAAGGTACTGCTTACCATTTAAACATAAAAATGTTTAATAAATTACAACATACCATTACAGGTTGGCCAGGTGGAAAACCAAATGCTGATGATACGCATCGTCCAGAACGATCTACACCAGCAAAAAAGAGAATTATTATTTTTAGCCCACACCCAGATGATGATGTAATTTCAATGGGAGGTACTTTTGATAGACTTGTTGAGCAGGGACATGACGTTCATGTCGCGTATCAAACCTCAGGTAATATTGCGGTTTCTAACGAAGAGGCTTTAAAATTTGCCGAAGTATCTATGGCATTAAACTCAAATTCAACCGAATCAGAAGGGATTATTAATTTCTTGAAAAATAAATCGGAGAATGATATAGATTCTTTAGAAGTTCGAAAATTGAAGGGTATTATTAGAAGAAGCGAATCATTAGCTGCAACGAGGTATTTAGGTTTGCCAGATTCAAATGTTCACTTTTTAAACCTTCCTTTTTATGAAACAGGGACAGTAAAAAAGAATACACTTTCTGACGAGGATATTTCAATTATGTGCAGCATTATTGAAAAAGTAAAACCACATCAAATTTATGCTGCTGGTGATTTGGCTGATCCACACGGAACTCATAAAGTATGTTTAGATAGTTTGTTTGAAGCTTTAAAAATAGTAAAGCCAAAAAAATTTATGGATGAATGCTGGGTTTGGTTATATCGAGGCGCCTGGCATGAATGGGAATCGTATCAAATTGAAATGGCGGTGCCTATGAGTCCTGATCAGGTGCTGAAAAAGCGACATGCTATTTTTTATCATCAATCTCAAAAAGATGGAGTTATGTTTCAAGGCGATGACTCTCGCGAATTTTGGGTAAGAGCAGAAGATAGAAATAGAGAAACAGCAAAAAAATATAACGATTTAGGATTGGCTGATTATGCAGCTATTGAAGCATTTAAACGCTACCATTTTTAATTTTATGATATAAATAGTAACAATGCATAAGACCGTTTGTTTGTTAATTTAAGTTGAGTTTTTTTAATGATTGAAAACTGTTTGTCTGCCTAAAAAAATAGTTTTTACTTATGCATTGTCCTATTTTTTAGATAGATGAATTTAAAATTTTCTGTTTAACTTCATCAAGGTATGATCTTCCAATGGAATACCTTAAGCCTTCTATTTCTATACTATTTCCTTCAAGGGCATCAATCTTGTCAATGGCAATTGTGTATGACCTGTGTATTCGTATAAAATCTCTTGATGGTAGTAAATTAGTAAAATCAGAGAGTGTACTGTGAACAATATATTTACCTGTTAGGGTGTTTATTTTTAAATAATCTTTAAGACTCTCAATGATTAAAATTTCATCTAGAAAAATTTTCTTCATTTTCTTCTTATCAATCTTAACAAATATAAAAGGACGTTCTTTTGTAGTCTCTTGAATAACTTTATGTGTAGTTTCAAGTCTTTTACTAATCTTATTTAGCGACTTCATAAATCTGGGAAACTCAATTGGTTTTACTAAATAATCTAGTACATCTAATTCATAAGTTTCAATTGCAAATTCGTCATAAGCGCTAGTGATAATTAGCAAAGGAGGATTTTCTAAGCTTTTTATAAAATTAATACCATCTAAAACTGGCATATTAATATCTAGAAAAATAGCATCGATGGCATTATTTTTTAAAAAATTAAGTCCATCTATAGCATTATTAAAGGTGTTTACAATTTCAAAGTCTTCAATATGTTCTAAATAGTTTTTAATTATATTAATAGCTAATGGTTCATCATCAATAATCACACACTTTATTTTCATCTCAATTTACTATTTCTATGTTAGAAGCAATTCCTCTATAAGCGAACTTTAAGACACTTTAATTTTAAGTTTAACAATAAATTTATTCTTCTTACTCTTAATTGATAAGTCAAAATCGTTTTTATTGTAACCTAATTCCAGTCTTTTTTTTACATTTTCTAACCCAATACCGCTAGATTTTTTGAAATTATCTTCGTGTTTTGTAACGAGAGGCATTGGGTTCTTAATGGTAAAATAAAGAAAATCTTCTTTAACTTTTAAGTTAATATCAATTTTCACTTTTCCTATATTTTTATTTGCACCGTGCTTAAAAGCATTTTCAATAAAAGTTAGTAGTAAAATAGGTGCGATTTCTTTTTCTTGAATGTCTCCAGAAATGGACATGTTTACTTCTAAAGAATCATCATACCTAACTCTTTCTAAATCTAAGTAATTCTGAATACATAGTATTTCTTTTTCTAAAGATTGCCTTTTACCTTTAGTCTCATAAAGCAAATAACGCATTAATTCAGACAGTTTTAAAATAATTTTTGGCGTCTTATTTGATTTTTCAACTGCTAGAGAATAGATGTTATTTAAAGTGTTAAAAAAGAAATGAGGTGAAATTTGAGATTTCAAAAAAAGTAACTCTGTTTCTAACTGTGTTTTTTCAAGATCTGTAACTCTCCTATGTTCTTTTAAAAAATCTAACGTTATTTTAATCGCTGCAACAAACGTAATAACATAAAGTTCTCCAATCATCATATCAATAGAATAATTGAGAGATATTTTATCAATATGTTCAGGTCCTTCTGGCCATACATTGTGATTAAAAAGATAATAAGTTAAATTAAATTTCACAACCACCATAACAGATATGGCTGCTATTACTGATAAAATATATAAAAAATATTTATTCTTATAAACCAGATTAGGCATTAAAATATAAATATTTAAATAACATAATATCATATGTATTGGAAAACCCAGTAGGTTAGATTTTAATGAATACAAATAATCATCAAAATAGCTTCCCCATCTAAAGGTATTGAACAAAAAATAGATCAACCAAAATATGATATGGTATGGCCAAGATATACGGTAAAACTTACCAGAATTATAATTCATTAGTACTAAATGTTAAATACAGCCTTTTTTTGATGTTTAGGTCTGTTTACATGTTATCCGTCTAAATTACTTTTATAAATAATAAAATTTACGAAAACTTAAGGTTAAATTATGATACGTTTATATGAGAGAAATTACCGTATTTTTTTTATTTATAGTTTTAATTTTGAGTTGTAACAAAAGTGTAAATAAAAATATAGATGAACAAGAACCTGTTGCAAAATATGTAAATTCTTTTACAAAAACTTGGTTTCATGATCATATTTATTCGGGCATAATTGTGTTTAATATGATGTTGCAAGTAAGACTTAATTGGAACTTAACTAATACAAATCGCAATTAATGGATATCATAGACTTAAGTATTATTTTTTTATATATTTTTTTGACCATAGGTGTTGGTATTTGGATTTCTAAAAAAGCCTCCAAAGGATTAGATCATTATTTTTTGGGAGGAAAATCAATCAAATGGTATTATTTAGGTTTGAGCAATGGTTCTGGTATGTTTGATATATCGGGTACCGCTTGGATGGTAGGAATTCTTTTTTTATATGGTGTAAAAAGTTTTTTCTTCATGTGGCTTTGGCCTATTTGGAATCAAATTTTTATTATGATGTTCTTAGCAGTTTGGATTAGAAGATCAAACATAATGACAGGTTCTGAGTGGATTTTAACGCGATTTGGAAATGATAAAGCTGGTAAAGCTTCACATAGTATTGTGGCCATTTTTGCTATTATATCAGTTATAGGTTTTATTGCCTACTTTTTTGAAGGTATCGGTAAGTTTATGACCGTTATTTTACCATGGGATTTGGCACTACAAATAGGAGAAACAACCCTCTTTAAATCTGAACAATCTTATGCTCTTATCATCATCCTTTTAACGACAATTTATACTGTTAAAGGTGGAATGTTTTCTGTAGTTGCTACCGAAGTCTTGCAATACGGGATTATGGTTATTGCTGGTATACTTGTGGCTGGTTATACACTTATTTATTATACTGATATTCAAATCACTTCTGTAATTTCTGAAGAATGGAAAAATGTTTTCTTTGGATGGGAATTGGATGTCCATTGGAGTGAAAAGTACCAAGCATTTAATAATTTAATAGATTCAGAAGGCTATAAAATGTTCGGTGCATTAGTTGGCATGTCTTTGTTTAAAGGTTTTTTTGCAAGTATTGCAGGACCAACACCAAGCTATGATTTACAACGTATTCTTTCAACAAAATCGGTTAAAGAAGCAGCATATATGAGTGGGTTTACCAATCTAATTTTATTCATTCCACGGTATTTATTAATTGCAGGAATCGTTGTTATAGCATTAGTAACTCTTGCTCCTGAAATGATAGCAAATTCTTCTTTAAGTGGTTCAGATTTAGAAATAGTAATGCCAAAAGTAATAAATATGCATGTTCCTGTTGGGATTAAAGGATTGTTGTTAGCAGGTTTATTAGCTGCATTTATGTCTACTTTTTCAGCATTTGTAAATGCAGGTCCAGCTTATATTGTTAATGATATCTATAAAAAATATGTTAAACCATCTGAGACAAGTAAACATTATATTAAGGTAAGCCATATTGCATCATTTATTGTTGTTGGTTTAGGTGTTTTTATGGGCTTCTTTGCAGATTCTATTAACTCTTTAACGTTGTGGATTACTAGTTCTTTATTTGGGGGATATGTTGCCGCTAATTTTTTAAAGTGGATTTGGTGGCGTTTTAATGGTTGGGGTTATTTTTGGGGTATGTTTGCAGGGCTTGTTGTTGCTTCTTTGCAATTTATAATGGATCAGAATAAAGGAAATTTTTCTGAAGATACTTTACTTTATACCTTATCAGAAATGCAAGCAATATATTTATTTCCTATCATTTTTATATTTTCAGTTTTGGGATGTCTTTTAGGAACTTTTCTTACTAAACCTACAGATATATCGGTATTAAAATCGTTTTATAGTAATGTACGTCCATGGGGATTCTGGAAGCCCGTTTATGAAGCCATAAAAAACGAAGAACCTTCTTTTGCTCCTAATAATGATTTTACAAAAGATATGCTTAACTGTTTAATAGGTATGGTGTGGCAATCTAGTATGATTGTGCTTCCTATATTTCTTTTAATTAGAGATTACCCTAAAACTTTAGTATCATTAGTTGTTTTTATAATGACGTCAATTATTTTAAAATATACTTGGTTAGATAAAGTTAGACAAATCCCAAATTAAATAAATGATATTTTAAAATTACGAGATAGAAAACAAAATAAGTTCAATACATAAATATATAATAACGTGAGTAAAATTCCTTGGCAAGATAGACCTAAAAATAGTAATGAAGTTATTTGGAGATATACGAATAATCCAATCATAGATAGGTATGCAATACCAACTTCTAATAGTATTTTTAATAGTGCAGTAGTTCCTTTTGGTGATGGTTTTGCTGGTGTGTTTAGATGTGATAACAAAGCAGTTCAAATGAACATATTTGCTGGTTTTAGTAAAAATGGAATCGATTGGGATATTCAACATAAGCCCATAGAAATGAAAGCTGGGAATACAAATATGATTGATTCTGATTACAAGTATGACCCTCGTGTTGTTTTTATAGAAGATCGCTATTGGATTACATGGTGTAATGGCTATAATGGTCCCACCATAGGAATTGGGTACACCTTTGATTTTAAAGAATTTTTTCAATGTGAAAATGCATTCCTACCTTTCAATAGAAATGGAGTTTTATTTCCTAAGAAAATAGATGGTAAATATGCTATGTTAAGTAGACCAAGTGATAATGGACATACTCCTTTTGGAGATATTTACATAAGTTACAGTCCAGACATGAAATATTGGGGCGAACATAGATGTGTTATGAAAGCGACTCCTTTTGTTGATAGTGCTTGGCAATGTACTAAAATTGGAGCAGGCCCTATTCCAATTTTGACTAACGAGGGTTGGCTTATGCTATATCATGGGGTGATTAATACGTGCAATGGTTTCCGCTATGCTATGGGAGCTGCAATATTAGATGAGCATCAACCAGATCAAGTCAAATATAGAACCCAACCTTATTTATTAGGTCCAGCAGAACTATATGAACAGGTGGGAGATGTACCTAACGTCGTTTTTCCTTGTGCAGCATTACATGATTTAGAAGAAGATAAATTAGCGGTTTACTATGGCGCAGCAGATACTGTTGTTGCTTTGGCTTTTGGTAAATTAAGCGAAGTGGTTCAATATACAAAAGATAATAGTTTATAATTAAAATATGTGGAAAAGATGTAATATCATAGCAATAGCAGTTAGTTGCCTTTCTATAGTAGGCTGTGCACAATCAAAAAATAAAATCATACCAAAAACTTTTATAGCTTATAAGACTGATGCTAAAATTGTCATAGATGGGAATGCTTCTGATGCTTCTTGGGATAAGGCAGAATGGTCAGAACCATTTATTGACATAGAAGGAACTATAAAACCTAAATATACGACGCAGGTTAAAATGCTATGGGATGATGAGTATTATTATATTCTTGCAAAACTTGAGGAACCAAATGTTTGGGCAAATTTGAAGCAACGTGATACTATTATTTTTTATAATAATGATTTTGAAGTTTTTATTGATCCTGATGGGGATACCTATAATTATTATGAACTAGAGATTAATGCATTAAACACCGTTTGGGATTTATTTATAAATAAACCATATAGAGAAGAAGGTAATGTGGTTTTAAACGATTGGACATTAACGGGTTTAAAATCCGCAGTAAAAGTTAACGGAACCATAAATAATCCAAATGATACAGATGAAGGGTGGGTCTTAGAAATGGCTATTCCTTGGGCAGCCTATAAAGCTTCATATTATGATAAAAATGTTCCTGCTGATAAATTTTGGAGAGTGAATTTTTCAAGAGTTAATTGGCAACACACCATAAATAGCGAAAAATACGAACGCAAAAAAGATGAGAAAGGTAAATTTCTTCCTGAATACAATTGGGTTTGGTCACCAATGGGTGTTATTAATATGCATGAACCCGAAAAATGGGGATATGTATATTTTTCATCTAAAGGAGTAGGAGCGAAGGATACGTTTGCAATTCCTCAAGATGAAAAAGTAAAATGGAAATTATTTGAATTGTATAGAGCCCAAAAAAAATATAATAATGAACATAAGTCTTGGGCAACAACAATCGATAGTATTTCTGCAACTCCAATTTCTGTTGATAATAAAATCCTAGAGCCTATTTTAGAAAACTATTCAGCAGGCTACACAATCTCAATTAAAAGTCCTTTTTCAAACAAAAATTTAATACTTAAAGAAGATGGTAGAATTATTTCAAACTAAACTAAAAATGCAAAACACTAAAATTTTGGTTCTTATACTAGCACTTAGTATAATTTCATGTGGAACAAAAGAAGAGAAAACTATTGATGAATCTACAACTACAGAAAGTTCATTTGAATATGGGGTTTGGATGGGTGCAGATGCTAAAAGAACAGATGAAGATTATGCACAAGAATTTGAAAAATATAAAAATGCAGGTATTGATGAGGTTTTAATAAACACAAATACCAATCCTGAGCTATTAAAAAGATTAACGCCGATAGCTAGAGAAAAGGGTTTAAGAGTGCATGCTTGGTTAATGGCTATGAATCGACCTTATGATTCAGTTGCATTGCAACACCCAGACTGGTATATAGTAAGTAAAGAGGGAAAATCAAGTTTTGATACTCGCCCTTATGTAGATTATTATCAGTGGTTGTGTCCAACTAGAAAAGAGTCTAGAGAATATGTGTTAAGTTTAGTAGAAGGGTTAGCTAAAGTAGAAGGTATTGAAAGTGTACATTTAGATTATATTCGTTTTCCAGACATTTTTTTACCAATAGGATTACTTCCAAAATACAACTTGGTTCAAGATGAAGAATTACCTGAGTATGATTTTTGTTATTGCGATGCTTGTATTAGTGCTTTTGAGAAACTACATCATAAAAATCCTCTAGAAAGTAAAAATACTGCAATTGATATGGAGTGGAAAAATTTCAGATTGAATGCCATAAAATCAGTTGTTGATGATGCGTATAAAATTGTACATAAATACAATAAAAATTTAACAGCAGCAGTATTTCCTTATCCTGAAATGGCAGATCATATGGTGCGTCAGCGTTGGGATAAATGGGATATTGATGAAGTTTATCCTATGATTTATCATGGTTTTTACAATGAAGAAATAGATTGGATAGGATATGCAACAAAACAAGGTGTTACCGATTTAAGCGCAAAAAAGGTTGGATTAAATACTGGGGTTTATTTACCACCATTTAAATCATCAGAAGAATTAAAAGAAGCTATTCTACTAGCAAAAGAAAATGGAGCAAAGGGAGTTACCTTTTTTGACGGTCCAGCTTTAACTGAGGAGTATTTAAAAACTATAAAAGAGACAAAAGCAAGTTTAAATTAAAAAATGCATCCTTTTTAAAGAAACTGGAAATAAAAAACGAGCATTACCAATTAGCTTAAATGAAGATTTTATTAGGTTTAGAATAAATGCTCGTTAAGTGAAAGTAATAAGAAGTATATTAAAAGAATTACTAATTGGTGATAGAACTTGCTTATTTATTGATGAAATTTTAATCAATTTAAAAAATGAAAAAATATAGTAAAGTACTGCTGTTAGTTTTATTACTTGCTAATAATCCATTTTCATTATTCAGTCAAGAAAATAGTATCTCTAATGAAGAAAGATTAGAATGGTTTAAAGATGCTAAGCTGGGAATTTTTATTCATTGGGGAATTTATGCTGTAAATGGGATAGATGAATCTTGGTCTTTTTACAATAACTACATTTCATATTCTGATTATATGAAACAACTAGATGGTTTTACAGCAAAAAAATATGATCCAGAGTATTGGGCAGAACTTATTAGTGAAAGTGGTGCAAAATATACTGTAATTACAACAAAGCATCATGATGGTGTGGCTCTTTGGAATACCAAGCAAAGTAATTTTAATGTTGTTGAAAAGACTAAAGCCAAAAAAGATGTAATTACGCCATTTGTTAACGCTGCTCGGAAAGAAAATCTAAAAGTTGGTTTGTACTATTCATTATTAGATTGGTCAAACAATAATTATCCTAATTTTCTAAGAAATAAAAAAAGATACGAAGAAGATGAAAAGAAATGGGAAGCTTTTACAAAATTCAATTTTGGACAAATAGAAGAGTTGACTAAATATAACCCAGATTTATATTGGTTTGATGGTGATTGGGAACAGTCTGCAGAAAAGTGGAAAGCAAAGGAAATTAGAGCATTGCTATTAGAAAAGACTCCGACTACCATAATTAATTCTAGACTGCAAGGTTACGGGGATTATGAAACTCCAGAGCAAGGAGTACCTATTACAAAACCTGATAGTAATTATTGGGAATTATGTATGACCATGAATAACTCTTGGGGATATCAGCCAAACGATACAAATTATAAAAGTGTAAACCAATTGATACGTATTCTTGTAGATTGTATTAGTATGGGTGGAAACTTATTATTAGATATAGGCCCAAAACCAGATGGAACTATTCCTGAAGAACAAGTTGCTATTTTAAAAGGTATTGGTAGATGGACAAAAAAGCATGCAACCGCCATATATGCTACAAGAGCAGGAATTCCTTTTGGACATTTTAATGGGTATACGGCTTTGTCAAAAGATAAAACTATTTTGTATTTATATGTTGATAATAAGCCAAATGGACCACTTCTAATAAAAGGACTTAAAAATAAAGTAAACCGATCTTGGGTAGTAGGTAATGGAACAAAATTAACTTCAAATGTTATTGGAAAACAGTATTGGAGTGATGTTCCAGGGTTATTATATATAGATTTACCTGAAAATGTTCAAGATGAAGATGTTACAGTAGTTGCTGTTCAATTAGATGGCGAAATTAATTTATATAGAGAAAAAGGACAAGTAATAGAGAGTAATTAAAATAGTATTTTTAATAAAACAATCAATGTCAATTCTAATAGCTTCATTTTAAAAAATTGTAATATGAAAAATAGAATAACAACAATAATTGTCTTAGTATTCTCTATTAATATATTTTCACAAGCCATTTATGAAGATGAACGTTATGTTCCAGAAACAGATTCGTTAGTATTAGAAAATTTAAAAGATTGGCAAGGAAAGAAATTTGGCTTATTAATGCATTGGGGAACTTATAGTCAATGGGGTATTGTAGAATCATGGTCGCTATGCCCAGAAGATTATGGTTGGTGTGAACGTACAAAAGGTAGTAATCCTGATAATTATTATCAATATGTAAAAGAGTATGAAGCTTTAAAAAATACTTTTAATCCAACAAAATTTAATCCTGAAAAGTGGGCTAAAGCTGCTAAAAATGCAGGAATGAAATATATGGTTTTTACTACAAAACACCATGATGGATTTAATATGTTTGATACTAAATATTCTGATTACAAAGTTACAGATGCTGAGTGTGCTTTTAGTAAAAACCCAAGAGCTAATATTGCCAAAGAAGTTTTTAATGCTTTTAGAAATGAAAATTTATGGATAGGTGCTTATTTTTCGAAACCCGACTGGCATCATGAAAATTATTGGGATCCTCAATTTCCACCATTTGATAGAAACGTAAATTATGATCCATCTCTTCATCCTGAAAAATGGAAAAAATATACCGATTTCACCCATAATCAAATCTTAGAATTACTTACTGATTATGGTAAGATTGATATTTTATGGCTAGATGGTGGTTGGGTGCAAAAATTAGATCAAAATCATATTAAAAAAGAATACCAAGGAAAGTTTGTAGAAAATGAATCAGGCAACGGATTTATTAAACATAGAATTGTTAATCAAGATATTAAAATGGATGAATTGGTGGTAGAAGCACGCCAAAAGCAACCAGGATTAATTGTCGTTGATAGAGCTGTTAATGGAAAAAATCAAAACTATTTAACCCCTGAAAATCGTGTTCCAGACAAGACATTGCCTTACCCATGGGAATCTTGTATTACTTCTGGGGGTGGATGGTCATACACACCAGATGCTAAATATCTAACAGGTAAACAAGGTATTCATATGCTTATTGATATTGTAGCAAAAGGAGGGAATTTACTTTTAAATGTAGCTCCAGGACCTGATGGAGAATGGCAACAAGGGGCTTATGATTTATTAGCAGAATATGGAGCCTGGTTAAAAGTTAATGGGAGTGGTATTTACAACACAAAGCCTATAGCACCATTTAAAGAAAATAATATATGTATGACCCAAAATGCAGCAGGTAATGTATTCTTGTTTTATATGGAGAAAGAAGGGGAAGATAAAATTGCATCTGAAGTGATTGTAAAATCAATCAGTCCAAAAAAAGGAACTAAAATTTCAATGCTTGGGTCTAATATAAAATTAAAATGGGAGAAATTAGAGGAAGGTTTTAAAGTGATCATCCCTGAAACTTTAAGAAGCAATTTACCTTCAAAAGAAGCTTGGACATTAAAAATTGATAAAATCAATAGGTAGAAAATAATACAATATGTTTTTGAATAACAGTATCGGAGTAAAATTTAGAACTCTTTTTTTTATAGTATTTTTTTATTACTCTTTTATAAATGCTCAGCAACCCGCTGATTATGTAAACCCAATGATAGGTACTTCTAATTTTGGAGCCACCTATCCAGGGCCAATTGCACCTAGAGGAATGGCAAGCATTAGCCCGTTTAATGTATCAGGATCTCAAAATTTACCTTTAGAGAAAGATAGTCGTTGGCTGTCTAATCCTTACGTTCATGAGAATTCTTTTTTAACAGGTTTCTCACAACTAAATTTAAGTGGTGTGGGTTGTCCAGATTTAGGGGTTATTTTACTAATGCCAACGACAGGTAAGGTAGAAACCAATCATTTAAAATATGGTTCTACCTATTCTAATGAAGTCGCAAAAACGGGTTATTATAGCTCAAAGATTGATAAGTATAATGTTAAGGCTGAGTTTACAGCCTCAAAACGTGTTGGTGTAAGCAAGTTTAGTTTTCCTAAAGGACAATCTAATGTTTTATTAAATCTAGGGGTTGGATTAACTAATGAAGATGGCGGAATGGTAAAAATAGTTTCTTCTACTGAAATAGAAGGGATGCGAAGTGTAGGTTCATTTTGTTACAATAGTCCAGAAGATGCTTATCCTGTTTATTTTGTAGCTAAATTTTCAAAACCAGCAGATTCTTTCGGAGTTTGGAAAAAGCCATCAACATATGATGGCGTTGAAGCACAATGGATGACATATAACGGTAAAACTCGAATGATGGATAACACTACTAAAATGGTGGTAGGTGATAGTATCGGGACATATTTTACGTATCAATTTGATAAAATGGAAACCGTTGAGGTAAAAGTGGGAGTATCTTATGTGAGTATTGCAAATGCTCGTGAAAACTTAGAAAAAGAAACTGGAAATAAAACATTTGAGACTGTTTACAAAGAAACGTATACTGATTGGAATAAATTACTTTCTAAAATTAAGGTAGAAGGTGGCACTGAGGATGATAAAATTGTTTTCTACACTGCGTTATATCACACCTTAATACATCCGAATACTTTAAATGATTATAATGGAGAATTTCCAGAAATAAAAACACGCAGAATTGGTAAAACAGACGGTACTCGATATACGGTTTTTTCACTTTGGGATACCTATCGAAACCTACATCAATTAATGTCGTTGGTCTATCCAAAACAACAGTCTGATATGGTGAAAAGCATGTTAGAAATGTATGATGAAAATGGTTGGTTGCCTAAATGGGAATTGAATTCAACCGAAACGTTTACTATGGTGGGTGATCCAGCGAGTATTGTTATTGCAGATACCTATTTGAAAGGAATTCAGGATTTTGATGTACAAAAGGCCTACCAAGCAATGCTGAAAAGTGCTAATCAAATAGCGAATAACCCTTTGCGTCCTGGCTTGAAGGATTATATAGAAAAAGGTTTTGTAACTACAAATGAAAGAGGTTCCGTTTCCACAACACAAGAGTATAATGCGTCAGATTATGCGATTTCACTTTTAGCAAAAGCCTTAGGAAATAAAAAAGATAATGAACGCTTTTATAATCGCTCATTATCCTACAGGAAATTATATGATAAAAATTTAAGATTATTGCATCCTAGAACTGAGAGTGGAGACTTTTATGAACCATTTGATCCATTATCTGGGGCAAATTTTGAAGAAAACATAGGTTTTATAGAAGGGAATGCTTGGCAATATGCATTTATGGTGCCTCATGACATCAAGGGATTGATGAAATTAATGGGAGGTAAAAAAGAATTTAGCAATCAGTTGCAGAAAGTATTTGATAGCAAACAGTTTGATATGGCTAATGAGCCTGATATTGCTTATCCTTATTTGTTTAACTATGTAAAAGGGGAAGAATGGCGAAGTCAAGAATTAGTGAAAAAATTGGTGAAACAGTATTTTCAAAATAAACCTGATGGATTGCCAGGAAATGATGATACCGGCACCATGTCGGCTTGGTTGGTATATTCGATGATGGGTATTTATCCTATTGCGCCAGGAGAGCCTATATATACAATCACAACTCCAATATTTGATAAAATTACTATAGAATTGGATTCAGATTATTATAAAAACAAGGACATAAGTATCGAAAAAGAATTAAATAATAATGGTAAAATCAATAAGATTGAATTAAACGGTAAAGAATACAAGAGTTATTTTATAAGTCATGAAAATCTTGTAAATAGCTCATTATTAAAAGTGATTCAAAACTAAAATACGATTATTAAAAAACTAAAAAAATTCATAAAGATTAAATTTAGGGTTTCAAAACAAATTAGGAAACAAAAATTTATTAGTCATTTTTAAAAAAGGATAAGACAAGAAATTGATTTTATCCTTTTTTTTATTTTAATGATATATAATAAAATTATGAGAAAGAAAGAGCATAATTAATATACTAAGTTGACAATATGTTATGCGCTTAATTATAGGTGGTTAAGCTTTGCTGTAAGAAAGAAACTACTAATATTTTATGTTGAAGAATATCAATTGAGCAATATTTTATAAAGAAGTTTTTCTAATTAGGGTATTATTAACAATAAAATTAAACCAACGCCTTTTCAAATTCGTTATTGGTCGAAATTATACAAATCATAACTGATTAGATTTTTAGATTTAACTTATTATTAACTTGAAAAACAAAAATTTTTACAACTCAAACAAAAATTATTATTAATTCAAAAACTAAATTATGATTCAAAAAGTGCTAAAACTACTGTTTGTTTTTTGCTTGTTCGGATTTCAGATTATCCAAGCACAAACAACTATAACAGGAACAGTAACTGATTCAGATGGTGGTACTCCACTACCAGGAGCAAGTATTGTTGTTAAAGGAACTTCAAACGGTGTATCGTCAGATTTTGATGGTAATTACAGTATCAATGTTTCAGATCAATCAGCCATTTTAGTATTTTCTTTTGTAGGCTATTCATCAAAAGAAGTTGCTACCAATGGTCAAATACTTATTAATGTATCACTTTCTGAAGATGCAAGTAAATTAGATGAAGTTGTTGTAACAGCTTTAGGTATTAGTCGTGAAAGAAAATCATTAGGATATGCGGTATCTACAATAGAAGGGTCATCTGTATCACTAGCAAAAGAAACAAATGTTGTTAGTTCCTTAGCTGGTAAAGTTGCAGGGGTAGTAGTTTCAAAATCTACATCTGGTGCAGGTGGTGGAACTCGTATTGTAATTAGAGGTAATGGTTCTTTAAATGGTAACAATCAACCTTTATATGTTGTTGATGGTGTCCCAATTGATAACTCTGGAGTATCTAATGCTGGAGCAGGGGAGTATAGTGTTTCAGATTTAGGTACAGGTGTTTCAGATATAAACTCTGATGATATTGAAAGCATGTCTATACTTAAAGGACCTAACGCTGCAGCTTTATATGGTTCTAGAGCAGCAAATGGTGTTGTGCTTATTACTACTAAAAAAGGAAAATTAAATAGAGGTTTAGGAATTACAATTAATTCAAGTACAACTTTTGATTCTCCTTTAGTATTACCAGAATATCAAAATGAATACGGAAGAGGAACAGATGGAGATTTTCCAAATATTGTACCTTCAGACCCATTAAATACGCAGGTAACAGCGGTAACCAATACTGGTTCATGGGGGCCTAAATTTGATGGATCTTCTCAACTTGAATTTAATGGTCAAATGAGACCTTATTCTGCGCAACCAAATAATGTTAAGAATTTCTTTGAAACAGGAACAAGTTTTGTAAACTCAATTTCTTTAAGTAATAGTAATGAAAATTCTTCAGTATTTTTCTCTTATACAAATTCAGATATTCAATCTATACTTCCAAATTCTGGTTTAAAAAGAAATAATTTTAACTTACGTGCATTTACAAAATTATCAGATAAATTAACTTTTGATGCAAAAGTTACTTATTTTCTTCAAGAAGCTAAAAACAGACCAGAACAAGGAACTGAAGGTTTAGCTGCGTATTTATGGGGACTTCCTAGAAACGTTAGTATTGATGATTTAAAAGTTTATCAAAATATAGAAAACCCAATAGATCCAGATAATATTTATAAAGTTATTTCTCCTAGAACAGGAACTGGAAACCCTTATTGGATATTATATAATGATTCAAATGAAGATACAAGATCTAGAATTTCTGGTTTTGCAAAAGCGCAATATCAATTTACAGATTGGTTATCAGCTTTTGTAAGAGTGGGTACTGATGCTGTAAATCAAGATACTAAAAGTGTACATGCTATTGGGCATCATTTTTATCCAGGTGGAGATATTCGTTTCGGACAAAATACAATTAAAGAAACCAATTATGATTTCTTGTTAATGTTCAATAAAGATTTAAGCAACAAATTTAATTTATCTGTAAACGCAGGTGCTAATGCTTTACATTCTTCTAGAATTAGCTCTGGTTCTTATGGAAAAGATTTTAAAATTCCTGGAAAATATTTCTTAGACAATGCAGATGGTAATACAGTTGTAGCTACACAAACTGATTTAATTGAAAAGAAAGTTAATTCGGTTTATGGGCAAGGATCTTTATCTTACATGGATATGGTTTATTTAGATCTTACTGCTAGAAATGATTGGTCTTCTGCATTAGCTCCAGAAAATAGATCATACTTTTATAGTTCTGCAAGTGTAAGTTTACTTTTAAATAAAATGTTTAATTTAGAAGGGACTGATATTGATTTACTAAAGCTAAGAGCAAGTACAGCAAATGTTGGTAACGATACTGATCCACAGCAGATTGTAAATTTATTTAGTGTTTCAAGTGATGGATATCTTGGTAATACACAAGTAAATAGGTCAACTATTAAATTTAGTGAAAGCTTAAAACCTGAAGATATAAGATCTACAGAATTTGGACTAGAAGCTAGAGCTTTTAAAAATAGATTGTATGCAGATTTTTCATATTATTCTATTACAACCAAAGATCTAATTTTTGATGTTCCTGTAGATCCAGGTACTGGTTATAGTAATTTTAGAGAAAATATTGGAGAACTTACCAATAAAGGTTTTGAAATACTAGTTGGTGGTGCACCAATTCAAAATCAAAATTTCAAATGGGATGTTTCAGCAAATATTTCTAAGAATGATAATAAATTAGAAAGTCTAATTGAAGGTCAAGATAACTTTACATTTAGTACCAGTAATGGTGGTATTGTAGATGTTAGAGCACAAGTTGGAGGTGGATATGGAGATATATACACTACAACATGGTTACGTAACGATGCAGGACAATTAATAGTAACTGATGAGGGTAGACCTCAAGCAACTTCAGAGCGCGAGAAGTTTGGAAACTACCAACCAGATTTTACAGGTGGACTTACAAACACATTTAATTATAAAGATTTTACCTTAAACTTTTTAATAGATTTTAGAATTGGCGGTAATGTGTATTCAGGTACTGATGCTGCATTAGATGGCTCAGGAGTTTCTGAACGATCTTTATTGTATAGAGAAGGTGGTGTAGTGGTAGATGGTGTTTATGCAGATGGTACTCCTAATACTACTAATATAAGTGCTCAAGATTATTGGGGAGCTGTAAGTGGTATAGGGTCAGAATATGTTTATGATCAATCTAACGCAAGATTAAGAGAATTAAGTTTGACGTATAGCTTGCCTAAAAAAATACTTGAAAAAACATTTGTACAAAATGTGTCTTTAAGTTTAACCGGAAGAAATTTATTTTTCTTATGGAAGAAGACCGATAACTTTGATCCAGAGTCAACTTACTCTACAAATAACTTTAGTCAAGGGGTTTTATTTTATGCTTTGCCAACTACAAAAAGTTATGGTCTTAGTTTAAATGTTAACTTTTAAAAAAATTGTAACTATGAAATATTTTAAATTTTCGATATTCGCCTTACTATTTGTAATGGTCATATCATGTACAGGAGATTTCGATGAAATAAACACCAATAATAGTGGGTTTACTTCTGATGAAGTAAGTGCGAAATACTTTTTGACTAGCTCACAAATAGGTCTTTATGCTCCAGGGCGTTATGAATATTGGAGGGCTCATTTAATACATTCTGATAGATATGCTGGTCATTTCACTTTTGGACATAATCGTTCTTGGTGGGCAGATGATTTAGGCTATAATTATAATGCAGGATATACAGATGCGTCATACGATTGGCTTGCTGGGTATTTTGGAAAAGTAAAAGGATTTGCAGATTTAACCAAAGAAGGAGGAGAATTTGAAAATCAATATATGTACGCTATGGCGTTAATCATAAAGGGACTTTACTATCAATTATATACAGAAACCTTTGGAATGGTACCTTATAGTGAAGCTGGTGTTGATGGTATTTTAACACCAAAGTATGATGCTCAAAAAGATATTTATAAGGGTATTATAGCAGATTTAGATAATGCAATGTCAATTATTGGTTCGACTGAACGTACTGGTATTGGCGTTGAAGACGCTGGTTCAAATGATATTTATTGTGGAGGCGATTTGCAGCAATGGAAGAAATTAGCAAACACATTAAAATTAAGAATAGGTTTACGTGCTTTAGGAGCAACTGGAGATGATTTTGCAACAGCTACAATTACAGCTGCTTTAGCAGCTCCACTTCTTAATGAGACTTCAGGTAGTATTGTAATGAAAAAAGATTTTGTTATTAGTGAATGGACAACAGCTTCTTATGGAGATGTATGGCATGATTTCGGTGTTGGAGGTGGTGCATCTTGGACAGTGGGTGCAACTCTTATCAATTTACTAAAACAGAATAATGATCCTAGATTAGCTGCATATGCCCTTCCAGCTGAAGGAGGATCATTTATTTTTACAGATGATGGTGATGCTAATTTTCAAGAAAGATTAGATTTTATTATCGCTACTCTTGATGAATCTAATGCAGAATATACTATTGCGACCTCTGGAGCAAATACTACTATTGATGTTCCTGCAGGGCAGTACATAGGTCAACCTTCAAGAATAAATGGTGATACGTATGATTTTGTTCGTTATACAATGTTTAGTGTACCTAGTGAAGCAGTAACTCATAAAAGAGGTACTCAAGTTGATACCGCTTATCCTGAAATCATCCTTACAAGTGCAGAATCGTATTTTTTACAAGCTGAAGCGGCAGTTAGAGGAATGGATAGTGATGATGCCCAAACTTTATTTGCTTCAGGCATAAAAGAGGCTATGAAATTATGGGATGTGTCTTCAGGTGATGTAGATACATACATAGCTAATGAAGCGATGGCTGATATTTCTGTAGGTACTATGGAAGAGAAACTAGAAAAAATAGCTATCCAAAGATGGTTAAATGCCTATACAGATGGTTTTGAAGCTTGGGCTGTTGTTAGAGATACAGGTTATCCTTCTGAATTAGCTGCAGGAGTAGCTAATGCAACAATCTATGGATTAGGAACCTTAAACGGGGCTTACCCACAAAGATTACGTTATGGTAGTGGAGCACAAGCAAATCCTAATTTAGCTGCTGCCATTTCTACTCAAGGAGCTGATGTACAAGGTACTAAACTATGGTTTGCTAAATAATTATTTATAGTTTGAGTTATTAGATTGAAAAAGAGGTTGATAAGTTTTTCAACCTCTTTTTGTATATAAGATTTCTAATTATTTAAAATAATATATATAATAACTCAAACTATACTAGTTTAAATTGTTTATAATTACAATCAAAAAATTATGCTTTAGTACTAATTATTAGCAGTTTTAAACAAAAAATCTAATTACCAAATTAATTTAATTAACATTTATGCCTAGTACAACCCAACCAATAGTGAACGAGAAAAAAACATCACTTATACCAATTTTAATTATAGCTGGATTATTTTTTATTTTCGGCTTTGTAACTTGGATCAACGGAGCTTTAATACCGTTTATGAAAACCATAAACGAATTAACTTCAGCACAATCTCTTTTAGTTGCATCTGCATCTTATATATCCTTTGTTATCATGGCAATACCAGCTTCATATATATTAACAAAAATTGGATATAAAAAAGGAATGTCTTTAGGATTGTTTGTTATGGGAATTGGAGCTTTAGTTTTTATTCCAGCTGCCGAAGCTAGAACATACTGGATGTTTTTGGCAGGAATATTTATTCAAGGTGCAGGAATGACATTATTACAAACAGCATCAAACCCATATATTACAATTTTAGGTCCTATTGATAGTGCTGCTAAAAGAATTGCTATCATGGGAATAGCAAATAAGGTTGCTGGGGCATTAGGATCTCTTATTTTTGGAGCATTACTATTGTCTGGTATTGATGAAATTAAAGAGAAATTAGATACAGTTTCTGAAACTGAAAAAATATCTTTATTAGATACCATGGCTGATAGTGTGGTTACACCTTATTTAGTAATGGCTGCTGTGTTATTTATTTTGGGATTATTAATTAGAAAGGCACCTTTACCACATGTAGAGGCAGAACCAATCGAAGAATCAAAAGATGGAACTACGGCAAAAACAAGTATTTTTCAATTTCCCCATTTATGGCTGGGTGTAATCACGCTATTTATGTATGTTGGGGTTGAAGTTATTGCCGGGGATACAATTATAGCATATGGTATTTCTTTAGGTATATCTGCTACAGATGCTAAATTTTTTACAACATTAACGTTAATGGCAATGGTAGGTACATATGCGCTTGGAGTCGTTTTAATTCCAAAAATTATTAGCCAAACTTTTGCATTAAAGGCTAGTGCAATTATAGGTATTATTTTATCATTCTGTATTGTTTTTACAACAGGTTTTACTTCAATTTTATTTGTTGCTGCCTTAGGAATTGCAAATGCTTTAGTATGGCCAGCAGTATGGCCATTAACTTTGAAAGGTTTGGGTAAATTCACTAAAACAGCTTCAGCACTTTTAATTATGGCAATTTCTGGAGGAGCTATAATTCCGCCTTTGTATGGAAAATTAGTAGATATGAACAAAGCTAATTATATTTCTGAAGGAATGAATGAAGCTTTAGCAACGGCTACAGCATCTACAAAAGGCTATTGGATTTTATTGCCTTGTTATATAATTATTCTCTACTATGCTATTGCAGGTCATAAATTAGGATTGAAGAAAAAATAAAGACTTAGTTTAGGAGTACATACATAAAAAAAAGCCTTTCATTTGAAAGGCTTTTTTTTATGTGCTTAACTGATTAAAGATTTTTCAGTAATAAAAGGTTGATGATAATGGCGCTGTCCAGTTGCTTTATATAAAGCATTAGCAAGTGCTCCCATAATAGGAGGGAATGGAGGTTCTCCTAGACCTGTAGGATCAATATCGCTTTTTACAAAATGAGTATCAATAGATTTTGGAGCTTCACTATGTCTAATAAGTCTATACGTATCAAAATTGTTTTGTTCTGGAACACCATCTTTAAATGTCATACCACTATACATTGCATGACCAATACCATCTACGGCTCCTCCTTCTGCTAAATTTGATGCAGCATCAGGATTTACGACAATACCACAATCAATAGCAGCTGTTACTTTTTGAACAACAGGTTTGTTATTTTCCATCACTAAATCTAAAACTTGTGCAACATAACTGTTATGACAGAAATAAGCAGAAACACCTCTATGTATATTTGGACTTTGACTTCCCCATCCTGATTTTTCTTTCACCAATTTTAATACTCCTGCATAACGCTCCGCATCATAGTCATTATTCTCACCTACAGGATTATTTTTAGCATTGTTTAAAAGTTCAAGACGAAATTCAATTGGATCCTTTTCTGCGATTTCTGCTACTTCATCTAAAAATGATTGTTCAGCACCAGCAATAAAGTTAGACCTTGGTGCTCTAAAGGCACCAACAGTTATATTAGAATCTAATGTCCATTCTTCAGCTAAATAATTTTCTACTGCTCCAGCTGGAAAACGATTTGCGACTAAAGGACTTTCTGGTATTCCTCCAGCCCGTACCTGAAAAGCAATTAAATTATTGTTTGAATCTAATGCTGCGCGATAAAAGGCATGATAAGCTGGTCTATATACGCCCATCGTCATATCATCTTCTCTACTATATACTAATTTAATTGGACATTTCATTTTTTGCGAAATAGCACCAGCTTCAGTAAGATAATGACCATAAAGACGTCTTCCAAAACCGCCTCCCATTCTGGTCATCTGAATATCTACTTTCTCCAAGGGTAATCCTAATCGTTCAGAAACACTTTTTTCCATGAATTCGGGCGTTTGAATAGGACCGATAAGTTCAGCTTTATCAGCAGTTACATCAGCATAAAAATTCATAGGTTCCATAGTGTTATGTGCTAAGAAAGGGCAAGAATAACTGCGTTCAATAATCTTAGCAGCATTTTTGAATATAGCTTCTGGATTACCATCTTTACGAACTACTTGTTGTTTAATTCCTGCTTTTTCAGTCATTAATGTCTTATGAGATGCAGTATTTTCGAGTCCTGAAGGAAAATTAACATCCATATCTTGACCAAACATATCCATTTTAGTAGAAATATCAGGTGCTTTTTCCCATTCTACTTGTAATGCTTTTTTTGCCTGCATCACTTCCCAAGTGGTAGTTCCAACAACAACAATAAGGTCATTGAAAGCCGTATTATCAAAAGCACTCATTTTATAATTATCCTGAAAAGTCTGTATTTGAAAAACATCCTTTATGCCAGGCATATTTTTGGTCTTTGAAGCATCAAAAGATTTTAATTTCATTCCAAATGCAGGTGGATGTTCAATCATGGCAATGAGCATACCTTCTTTTTGAATGTCTATACCATATAATGGTTTACCGGTAATTATCTTATGTCCGTCAACATTTTTACGAGAAGTACCAATTATTTTAAAATTCTTAACTTCTTTTAAAGCTACTACTTCTGGAACAGTTATTTGTGCAGCTGCAGAAGCCATTTCTCCATATCCAGCAGATTTATTAGAAGATTTGTGGTAAATTACTCCAGCATCTGTTGTAATTTCATCTTCGGAAACTTGCCATGCGGCTGCGGCTGCGGCAACAAGCATGTGTCTAGCAGTAGCTCCAGCCATACGAAGACCTTCCCAACCTGCACGAATAGATTGACTACCTCCAGCCAATTGTCGTTTGAAAATAGCAGTATTTAAAGGTGCTTGCTCAACAAGAACATTCTTCCAGTCAATATCTAGCTCTTCAGCTACAATCATCGGCATAGATGTTTTTACATTCTGACCAATTTCTGGGTTAGGAGACATAATAGTCACCAGACCATTATCTCCAATTTTTAAATATCCATTAATTTCAAACCACTCTTTAGGCATGTTTTGCACCTGTTCAGGGGTTGGTTTACAAGAAGCTAACCAACTAAATCCAAGCATTAATCCACCTCCGGCTAAAGCTGAACTTCTCAGAAAAGAACGTCTGTTATAGGTTGTTTTTATAAGGGTCATTTTTTTTGTTTTTTTATTTCTCCTTTCAGATCTTTAATTTACTTGGCTGTCAATTAAACTATACATTTTCAATTTGAGCAGCATTTTTAATTGCTTTTTTGATTCTTGTATAGGTTCCACAACGACAAATATTGCCATCCATAGCACTTTCAATTTGCTCATCTGTCGGATTTGGATTAGCTTTTAAAAATGCACTAGCATTCATAATTTGTCCAGCTTGACAGTAACCACATTGGTATACATCTTCTTCGACCCAAGCTTTCTGTACAGGATGATCCCCGTTTTCCGATAAACCTTCAATAGTGGTAATAGTTTTATCACCTACAGCAGAAACAGGTAACTGACATGAACGAACAGCTACATCTCCAAAATGAATGGTACAAGCTCCACATTGTGCAATACCACAACCATATTTTGTACCAACTAATTTTAAATGATCTCTTAATACCCAAAGCATTGGTGTTGAAGGATCAACCTCTACTTTTTCGGTTTTACCATTTATGTTTAAGTTGAAATTTGCCATTATTAAGTTATAATTAATTGTATTCTATGAATTTACAAAACAATTTTATAAGAAAAGTCATAAATCGAACAATTAATTGTTAAAAGCAATATAATTCTACAGTTTTTAAGTAATAGCTATAAGCGAATAGATAAGCAAGTATCAAAAAAGCAGTATTGCTTATTAATTATTAACAATCATTCTTATAAAATTGACTGTTAATTTTTTTTGAATAAAAATCCAAAGTAAGTGCAGTATAAGCATCAATTAGTGCTTATCTTAGGTTAAGTATTAAAATTCATAGATGGCACTTAAAGTATCAATAGCTCATAAAACAACGTATAAATATGATAGAAAAATTAATCTTTCTCCTCATATTTTTAGATTGAGACCTGCTCCACATAGTCGCACACCAATTGAAGCTTACTCGATTAAAATTAAACCTGAGAATCATTTTTTTAATTGGCAACAAGACCCTTTTGGAAATTATTTAGCTCGTATTGTATTTCCTGAAAAGACGGATATTCTTTCTGTAGATATAGAAATAATTGCAGATTTAAAAACTATAAATCCTTTTGATTTTTTTGTTGAAGAAGCTGTAGAAAATTATCCTTTCAGTTATTCTGAAGACTTAAAAAAAGAACTTTTACCTTATTTAGAAGTAACAGAAAATGGGCCTCTTTTAAATGATTGGCTTGATAAAATTGATAAAACCCCAAAAAGAAGTATAGATTTTTTAATCGGTTTAAATAGTGGTCTTTATAATTATCTTAATTATACTGTTCGTATGGAGCCTGGTGTTCAAACCTGTGAGCAGACTTTACAGAATCGTCTTGGTTCCTGTAGAGATTTCGCATGGCTTTTGGTGCAAACATTACGACATTTAGGGCTTGCAGCTCGTTTTGTTTCTGGATATTTAGTACAACTTAAAGCTGATGAAAAATCCTTAGACGGTCCTTCTGGTCCAGAAGAAGATTTTACAGATTTACACGCGTGGGCAGAGGTATATTTACCTGGTGCAGGTTGGATAGGCTTAGATTCAACTTCTGGGCTTTTAGCTGGCGAAGGTCATATTCCTTTGGCTTGTACGCCTTCATTTGAAAGCGCTGCTCCTGTATCTGGATTTACAGATCCTTGTGAAACTGAATTTGAATTTGATAACTCGGTTACTCGTATTTTTGAATCTCCACGTGTTACGAAACCCTATACTGAAGAGCAATGGAATGCTATTTATAATTTGGGGTTTAAAGTAGAAGAACAATTACAGTCTGAAGATGTTAGATTGACTATGGGTGGTGAGCCTACTTTTGTTTCTATAGATGATATGGAATCTGATGAATGGAATACTGCTGCAGATGGTGAACATAAAAGAGAATTAGCAAGCTCGCTTTCTAAAAAATTATTGGAAAAATTTGGTAAAGGAGGTGTGTTACATCATGCTCAAGGGAAATGGTATCCTGGAGAGCCGCTGCCACGATGGCAAATAGGAATTCATTGGAGGAAGGATGGCAAAGCTATATGGAAAGATGAAAGTTTATTAGCGTCATTTACAAAAGAGTATGAACTCGATGAAAATGCATCTCAACAATTCTTAAAGATACTTGCCGATAAATTAGGATGTCAATCAGAAACTATTCTACCAGCATTTGAAGATGCTTTTTATTTTTTATGGGAAGAAGGTAAGTTACCAGTGGATGTAAATCCTGTAGAATATGATAAAAAAGATAGTATACTTAGAAAAAAACTAGGTGATATTCTTGAGAAAGGAATTGGAAAAGTGATAGGGTATGTTTTTCCATTGGCTAAAAGTCAAAACTCTTGGATTACCAATGATTGGGAATTTAGAGGGAAACATCTTTTTTTAACACCAGGTAATTCCCCAATTGGTTTAAGACTTCCATTAGAATCATTACCAAAAAATCCAGAAATACCTTCAGAACCAATTAATGAGCCCGATTTATTTGTAGATAGGCCTAATTTAAAAGAATATGGAGATGCCTTAGAGAAACGAAATGATAATAAATCAAAAGAAACTAAAGCGAAACATCCTTTTGTAAGAACAGCAATTTGCGCTGAAATTCGAGATAAAAAAATGTTTCTTTTTTTACCACCTTTAGATAATGCAGAAGATTTTCTTGATTTAATTTCTTGTATTGAAGCAACAGCTAAAGAACTCTCAATTCCTATACTCTTAGAAGGTTACGAACCTCCAAGAGATAATCGATTAGAAGTTTTAAAAATTACACCAGATCCAGGTGTGATTGAAGTAAATGTTCATCCTGTAAAAAATTGGAAAGAGCTGACTGATAATACATTAGGATTATATGAAGAGGCAAAAAAATGTAGATTAGGAACAGAAAAATTTATGCTGGATGGTAAACATACTGGCACAGGTGGAGGTAATCATGTTACCCTTGGTGGAGTTACTCCAGCTGATAGTCCATTACTTAGAGATCCTCAATTATTACGAAGCTTACTAACTTTTTGGCAGCATCATCCTGGACTTTCTTATTTATTTTCTGGAGCTTTTATTGGACCAACAAGTCAGGCACCTAGAGTTGATGAGGCACGGTTAGAAAATTTATATGAACTCGAAATCGCTTTTTCGCAAATTCCCGAAGATAAAGAAGTACCTTTTTGGTTGACTGACAGGCTTTTCAGGCATTTATTGACTGATATTACCGGCAATACACATAGAGCAGAATTTTGTATTGATAAATTATATTCTCCAGATTCATCTTCAGGGCGCTTGGGTATTTTAGAACTACGTGCTTTTGATATGCCTCCACATGCTCAAATGAGTTTAATGCAGATGTTACTTGTCCGTACTTTGGTTGCTTGGTTTTGGAAAAAGCCCTACAAACATAATTTAGTACGTTGGGGAACCGAGCTACATGATAAATTTTTATTGGAACATTATGTAAAAGAAGATATTAAAGATATTGTTTCGCAACTAAATGATGCAGGATACCCATTTAAACTAGATTGGTTTGACCCATTTTTTGAGTTTAGATTTCCATTGTACGGTATGGTTGAAATAAATTCGATGCAAATAGAATTACGAATGGCTATAGAACCTTGGAACGTTTTGGGAGAAGAAATGTCTGGTAGAGGTACAGCAAGGTATGTAGATTCTTCATTAGAAAGAGTTCAAATTAAAGTAAATAATTTCACAGAAGAGCGTTATATTTTAACCTGTAATGGCGTTAAAATTCAAATGAATAGTACAGGAGTAAAAGGGGAGTATGTAGCTGGAGTGCGTTATAAAGCTTGGGAACCTTGGTCAGCATTGCATCCAACAATAGGTGTTGATACTCCTTTAGTTTTTGATGTGGTGGATACATGGAATAATAAATCTATTGGTGGTTGCACGTATTTTGTAGCCCATCCAGGAGGTCGCTCTTATGATAGTTACCCTGTAAATAGTTATGAAGCAGAATCTAGAAGAATAAATAGATTTTGGGATTTTGGCCATACACAAGGAGAAATAGCACCAACAGAAACTGTCTCTTCAACAAATTTTGTAGGTAGAATGGTGGAACGTAAAGATGCTTCTGCTACTTTTGTTTATACAGAAATTCCTGTGAACCATGAATATCCACATGTATTGGATTTGCGTAAAAGAAAATAAAGTATTGTAAATGCCAACAATAAGCTCAACTTGGTTAACTAATTATTTTACGGATTATAAGCACGATGAAATGTTTACTCCAGATAGAGGTATAAAACCTTATTGGAATGTACTTTTTAAAGGGCTGAATAATCTCGGAGAAAACGGATTGAATTCTCGTCAAAAAGATATTGATTGGTTGCTTTCAGAAAATGGTGTAACCTATAATGTATATAATGATCCTAAAGGTTTACATAGACCTTGGAACCTAAATGTTGTTCCATTTTTACTTCATGATAGTGAGTGGAAAGTTGTCGAGAAAGGATTAAAACAACGTGCAGAAATACTAGATTTAGTATTAAAGGATATATATGGAGAACGTACACTAATTAAAAATGGAATAGTTCCGCATGAAGTTATCTATGGACACCGTGGCTTTTTACGCCAATGTTCTGGCATAAGTTATACTACTGAAAAATTCTTATCTATTTATTCTGCTGATATTTCTAGAGGAACAGATGGTCGTTTATGGGTAGTTAATGATAGAACCGAAGCACCATCTGGTATGGGATATGCTTTAGAAAATAGATCAACTACTAGTAGAATTTTGCCTGAGATGTTCTCTAAAATGAATGTCAAAAGACTTTCAGGTTTTTTTAATGAATTTAACCAGATGTTAATTGATGCATCTCCTGGAAATAAAGAAAATCCGAATATTGTAATTTTAACGCCGGGTTCGCATAATGAAACTTATTTTGAGCATGCCTATTTAGCATCTTTTTTAGGATACCCTTTAGTGCAAGGTAATGATTTGGTTGTTCGTGATGGATTCTTATGGATGAAGTCATTAAAAGGATTAAAACAAGTAGATGTTGTTTTGAGAAGAGTTGATGATGCTTATGTTGATCCTCTAGAGTTACGAGAGGATTCTCATCTTGGTGTTGCTGGTTTGTTAGATGTTGTCCGAAGAAAAAACGTAGCTATTATAAATCCTGTAGGAAGTGGAGTTATTGAGAATCCAGGATTAATTCCTTTTATGCCTGCTGTAGCAAAATATTTTCTAAATGAAGAGCTTATTTTACCCCAAATTGCTTCTTGGTGGTGCGGACAAGAAACCGAGAAAAATTATGTATTGAACAACCTATCAAACCTAGTAATAAAAAGAATAGATCGTACAAATCGAGAAAGTATTCATTTTGGTGAATTTTTAAATGCAGAACAATTAGAAAATTTAAAAGCCCAAATAAATGAACGACCTTATAGGTTTGTGGCACAAGAGAAAATAAGTTTTTCAACAGCTCCTAACTTAACAAATGGTGTTTTTGAACCCCGGAATATGGTTGCAAGAGCTTTTTCGATTGCGACAAAAGATGGATATTCAGTAATGCCAGGAGGTTTAGTGCGTGTTGCTCCTGAAAAAGACACTATTCGAGTATCAAACCAGAGAGGAGGTACCAGTAAAGATTTTTGGATTTTAGAAGATGCTCCTAGCGAAGAGACTAAAACCCATCATTGGTATCCCAAATCATCAATTTCTGCCTCAGGATTAAATGATTTGCCTAGTCTTACAGCCGAAAACTTATATTGGGCTGGGCGTTATGTAGGTAGAACTTTAGTAAATGCTCGCTTTATACGAATGGTTTTAAAACAAATGGTGCTTCTACAAAATAACGATGAAAAACCAAATTCTGTTAAGCTACAAGTACTTTTTAATGCGGTCACACAATTAACAGGTACATTTCCAGGTTTTTGCGAAAAAGACGAAGATGGAGAGCATGCTATGGATAATCCATATAAAGAAATGCTATCTGTTATTTTAGATAAAGAAAGGCCTGGTAGTTTAGCATATACTATAACTATGTTTAGTAATTCATATTATTCAATTAGAAACCTTTGGTCATCTGATATGTGGAGGGTTTTTGACAATATTCAAAAAATATGGAAAACATTTGAAGAAGATACTGACAGATCTATTAATAAAATAATAAAGGTTCTTAATCAGTTAATAACTCGTTTAATTGCTTTCATGGGACTCATTGAAGAAAGCATTATGGTTCAGCAAGGTTTATTACTTTATTTTATTGGCTTGCAATTAGAACAAAGTATGTTAACGATTACTAAATGTAGATCGTTATTAACAATAAAATATGATGAGCAGGTTGAATATGAGCTTTTAGAATATTTACTGGCAAGCCATGAAAGCTTAAATATTTATAGATACAGTTATCGTTCATATATACAAGTAGAACATGTAATAGATTTGATATTGTTAGATTTAGAATATCCAAGATCGTTAACATTCATGTTGAATAGAATCCAAAAAGATATATCAAAATTACCGCACTCTAATAATGATAATCATTTAAGTGATTATCAAAAATTTGTTTTTGAAGCTTTTTCAAAATTACGTCTTTCAAATTCTGATGGATTAGTAAAAACCAAATCAGCTAAAAATATGTTACGAGAAGATTTAGATGACTTATTCGGTGAACTTTCAGATTTGTTATACAAGACATCTCAATCAATTTCTAACACGTATTTTGATCATACTTATAAACAAAACCAATTGGTTACACAGTCTTTTCCTATTTAGTTATGATATTTAATATCACACATACTACAAAATATGAATACAATGCCCCAGTTAGTTATTGTCATAATATAGCTACGTTAAGACCTAGAGAGTCAAAAGGACAAGAGCTATTAGATTATAAAATTGATATTCTTCCAGAGCCTGCAGAAGTATCTGAACGAATAGATTTTTTTGGAAATTACATTACACGATTCTCTATTCAAACACAACATACTATTCTTAAAGTGGTTACTAGGAGTAAAATAGTAAGAGATTATGCTAAATTTCAAGAATCGTTCTATTCAGATAGTTGTAAAAATACAACTCTAAATGAAGCACTCGTAGCTTTAAAAAGTAACAATTTAGATATTCTTGAAGCTAAACAATATGTTCTAGAATCTATTTTTATTAGACGAACAGATGATACTATTAAAAAATATGCAGAACTTTCCTTTAAAGGAAATAGATCTGTTTTTGATGCCGCCTATGAATTAATGCAACGTATTTATACCGATTTTCAATTTGTTTCTGGTTTTACAAGTATTTCAACTCCAATTGATGTTGTAATGAAAGAAAAAAAAGGAGTTTGCCAAGATTTTGCTCAAATTGCTATAGCTTGTATTCGGTCAATAGGATTACCAGCACGTTATATTAGTGGCTATATAGAAACCTTACCACCAGAAGGTAAAGAAAAATTAATTGGTGCTGATGCATCACATGCTTGGTTTTCTATTTTTATTCCGAATTTTGGCTGGGTAGATTTTGATCCAACAAATAATCAAATACCTTTAGATCAGCATATTGTAGTGGGTTGGGGCAGAGATTATTATGATGTTCCGCCATTAAAAGGTGTTGTTTTTGGTAGTGGAAAAAGCAAACTAAAGGTGGCTGTAGATATTGCTGCTGCTTTTTAAAAATTGCTTTAATATCATATTTGTTTAACAACTATTATTTTAATTATTCTTTATACTAAAATAGGATTATTTCTGTTATATAAATAGAGGGTTCTTTAACATTCTAATTCGTGATTAATTTCTAAGGTATTGAAATTACTGGTGATTTATTTTTTTATAAATGATTAAAATTTAACAATCTACCAAAGCATAAATAAAATACTTTTGGAAATACAAAAAGCATAAGAAAATCAATGAAAAAAAATTCGAAAATACTGGTTTTATTATTTTTTTTAAGCCTTAAACTTTTGGCTCAAAATGATTTACCAATTCGAATTTTAGATTCAGAAGTACAAGCCTTACCCTCTTTATTAAATAAATCACTTCAAACCAGCCTTGAAAGAGAATTAAAATCTAATCCACAATGGAAAAAGTTAATTCAAGAAAAGAAAATGGCAGTAGGAGTTGTAGATTTAAGTGATCCAAATTTCACAAGATTTGCTCGTATTAACGGTAATTACATGATGTACGCAGCAAGTTTACCTAAAATTGCAATTCTTTTAGCAGCTATGGATGCTATAGATAAAGGAGAGTTAAAAGAAACGCAAGAGATTAAAGATGATATGCGATTGATGATTAGTAAATCTAATAATCAAGCATCAACACGTATGATTGATAGAGTAGGATATAAGAAGATTGAAGATGTAATGACAGACCCAAAATATGAATTTTACGATGAGCATAAAGGTGGCGGACTTTGGGTAGGTAAACGATATGGTAGCGGTGGAGACACAAATAGAGAGCCTTTAAAAAATTTAAGTCATGCAGCAACAGTAACACAAGTTTGCAGATATTATTATTTATTAGCAAATGGCAAACTAGTAAATGAAAAGCGTTCTAAACAAATGCTTAATATTATGGAGAATCCAGATTTGCACCATAAGTTTGTTAACACGCTAGATCAAATTGCTCCAGAAGCTCGCTTATTTAGAAAGTCTGGATCTTGGAGAACATTTCATTCCGATTCTATACTTGTTTGGGGCGATGATCCGGATAGAAGATACATACTTGTAGCTTTAATTGACAATGAAAATGGAGAACAAATCATTAGAGATTTAGTAAAGCCTGTAGAGAAAGTTTTAAAAAAGAGAATATCTTTGGCTAGTAATTAGCTAATAATGTTTCTTTAAAACTTCTATGCTCCTTAAATTAATTAAAAGAACTTTTGATATTAGAGAAGGAGAATTTAAAATATCCTTCTTAATGTTGGCTTACATTTTTTTAATAATAGCTTCTTTGCTAATTATTAAACCAACTGTTAATGCACTTTTTTTATCGCAATTAGGAGTTGAAAATTTGCCAATAGCCTTTCTTTTAGTAGCTGTAATAGCTATGTTTAGTTCCTATTTTTACTCAAAAGCATTAGCTAATTCTTCCCTCAAAATAATTATAAAATTTACGCTATTAACATCTATTTTTTTAATAGTTCTACTAGCTATTTTATTGCGTTTTAATTTTTTGAATAAATGGATGCTGTTTTTTTTCTATGTATGGGTGGCGATACATGCTGTACTCTCAGCATCTCAGTTTTGGGTAATGGCAAACTTGGTATATAACCCAAGAGAAGCTAAACGATTATTCGGATTTATTGGCTCAGGAGCTATATTAGGAGGTATTTTTGGTGGTTATTTAACCTCATTATTAGCACCCTTAATAGGAAATGAAAATGTAATATTTATTGCAGCTATTTTTTTAGCATTCTGTATTCCTATACTCAGTAAAATTTGGAAAGAGCGTGTAATTGTATTAAACAATTTTAAAAGAAAAAAGAGAACATCTATACGAGAAGATAGGTCTATTATCTTGATTAAGAACTCAAAACATCTTACTTATTTAGCTGGTATTGTAGGGGTTAGTGTTATTGTCGCGAAATTAGTAGATTATCTTTTTAGTGATTTTGCCTCCTCAATAATAAAAGATCCAGATGAATTAACTGCATTTTTTGCTTTTTGGTTTTCAACATTTAACCTTTTATCATTATTAGTTCAACTATTTTTCACTCAGAAAGTAGTCGGAATTTGGGGAGTTGGATTTTCACTTATGTTATTGCCATTTGGAATTTTTTTAGGTGGAATTTTATTTTTCATCCTACCCGAATTATCAGTAATCATTTTTATAAAAGCAGTAGATGGTACATTAAAACAATCTATTCATAAAAGTGCTACAGAACTTTTAGCATTGCCATTACCGTTTGATTTAAAAAATAAAACCAAATCTTTTATTGATGTGGTTGTAGATAGTGTAGCTACAGGTTTAGCAGGTTTTATTTTAATTTTTGCAGTGCAAGGGCTAGACTTACCAACAATGTTTATAACAGGGATAATTATTTTATTTGTAGGCGTTTGGGGCTTTTTTATATATAAAGTTAGAAAAGAATATTTTCAGACTTTTCGAGAAAATTTAGCTGAAATGGCAAATGTAAAGCCAAAAGAAAATCAAAAAAATAATACTAAAAATTTCTCTGCTGTAGATGGAATGAAATCTGTTTTTAAAACAGGAACTGAAAGTCAAATTTTATTCATGTTGGGGAAACTTCAAGAAATTAATGACAAACGCTTTTTAAATGATGTGCAAGAATTGTTATCCCATCCATCATTAAAAGTTAGAACGGCTGCAATTCAGAATTTATACTTTTTAAACAATTCAAGCATAACCTCTAAAGTAACCGATTTATTAAATTCAAATGATGAAGAACTTTTGGTTGCTACTTTAGCTTATTTATTATTACATGCAAGTAAGCAAGAAGAAATTGTATTCAATTCATATTTAGATGATGAAAAACCACTATTAGCTGCAACTGCATTATTATGTTTAGCTCGTGAATCAAGAGATAATTATTCTTTAAGAGAAACATATTGCCTAAAAGACCGTATTGATAAAGAGATTGATTATGTATCTGCACATATAGATGATTTTGAAAGACTTAAATTGCTTCTAAAAATTATCGGATGGGCAAATCTTCCTGAATACTACTATATAATTCAGAAGTATCTAAAACATCAAAATGAAGAAGTTAAAGAAGTTGCAATTAAAGCTTCAGGGCTGACTATAAACCCAGATTTTATAATTCCTTTGGTAAATTTTCTTCCAAAGAAAAAAACCAGAAAATTAGTAATAGAATCTTTATTAAATTTTGGAAATCAACTTCTCCCTACGTTACTTAAAATTGTAAATGAAGAAAAAATTACTCTGGAAACAGCAAGATTTATACCGCTGGTTTTAAAAGCATTTAATACTCAAGAAGCTGTTCGCTATTTGTTTCATTTATTAGAAAATAAAGATTTAGGAATTAGATTAGAAGCGATAAGAGCATTAAGTGATTTGAAAACAGAATCCCCAAATTTAACTTTTAATAAAACTAAAGTAGTAGCTAGTATTTTTGAAGAATGCAGATTGTATCATACCACCCTTTCTGCTATGCACACCCAAATTATAATATCGTATAGAAACAGAAAAAAAACGAAAGAAGCCATATCTATTGAAGAAAGAGATGCTAGAGCAAGCTTATTAGAATTGTTAGAGCGACGTTTAGATGCAGGTTTAGAACGGATTTTTAAGCTTTTAGGTTTAAAATATAAACAGAATGATATAGAAATAGCTTATGCAGGTTTGGTTAGTGATAAACAAGAAGCAAGAGCAAATGCAATTGAGTTTCTAGATAATTTACTTTCAGGAGAACTTAAAAAGAAGTTATTGCCTATTATAGAAAGTAGTGCAATAGACGTAACCTCAGAAGAGGTTATACATCAATTTAAGCAAAAAATACCTACTGAAATTGAATGCTTTAAAATGTTATTAGATGCAAACGATCAAAAATTAAAGCTAGCTGTATTTTATCTTATTGGTAAACAAAAGGATAAAAAATACATCCCATTAATTCAAAAATATAGTACTAGCGAAGATTATAAAGTCAAGACTTTTGCTACAAATGCATTAGATGAATTAAAATAGTCTTTTTTTATTTTTTGATTACTTTATCAATAGCTGAAGCTAAATACATATGGTCCGAAGCCGAGTTCTTTCGTAAAACATTAGTCATTAAAACTACCATATAGGTACAATTATCAGGATGCTCTACAATGATGACAGAATTCATGAAATTCTGAATATTTCCCATATATTTTCCACAAGTTTCCCCGTTTGATCGATCACATTTGTATAAACTTCCAGATTTAAAATATACTGCAGCATCTTTAAGAGATGGTGATTGGGCATATCTAATTCTACGATCAGTCATGTATAGTAGTCGTTTCATTTCAAGACTGCTATTTTCATCAACAACGTTACCTTGCTCTAGTTGGATTAAAAATTTCATGAGTCCAATTGGGGTTCCAATACTTCCACCTTTATCTCCAACATAGGTGTTTGCCCCTTTTGTAAAAAAGCTACCCAAACGCCATTCATCTGTAGTTATACCTAAATCTCTAAGTGGAAGATTTACAACATCATTACCTAAATCAGTCAACTCTTTTTTAGCAGTGGTCTTAAAATAGTCAAGAGCTTGCTCATCGGTAAGGGTTGGATATTCTTGTCCGAAAGCAGCCATTAATAAAACTTCACGCCAAACAATGCTTGCCGCTCCATTATTACTTACTGATAACATATGATCTGCCCATTCATAAAGTGTAAAAACGTCGCTAGCAACAACCTGTCTTTTGACTAAAGTTTTCTTTTCTACATTGTATATTGGAATGGTATGTTCATCGGTTAGACCCCATACACCAGCTTTAACCGATTTGTTTTTTAGCAATTCTGTGCGCTTTTCCCATGATTCAGGATATATTTTAGCCAATTGCGTAAAAAGTCCTGCTAATACCGCTAATTTTCCAACACTTCCGGGTTGATAACCAGCAGTTTCATTTCGTTTTGCATACCGAATACTATCTAGATTTGAAATATCTAAAATAGTTAAAGAATAGCTTTTATCTAAACCTCTAAAAAGGCTATTAATTTCTTTTTGGAAATCTTCATCGATCTGTAAAAAAGACCCAACACTATCAGCCGCTTTACTTTTAAGGTTCAATTGTATATCACTCCATGATTTCATTGCGCCTGCAGGTAATGTAGCAGCCTCTTTTAGTTCCCCATTTTTAATCAATTCTAAACGTTTTAAACGTTTGATACCGGTATACTCAAAACCATCAATTGGATAAAAAGTAATTGTAGTGAATGCAAAAGAAAAAAGTATTAGAATTCCGAATAGTACTATTTTTTTCATTTTATATTTTTGTTGATAACGTAATAAGTTTGGTTTTATCTATCTGTGGTGTTATTGATTCTAAATATGCAGAACTAAGGGCTTTTTTATTTTCTACAAAGGGACGAATTTGAAATAGCCATAATTTGTTGTTTTGAAAACCTAATTCTACATCGTATGCTCCTTTACCATCAGATTTTGTTTCTTTTGGAATCGTTTCTCGAATGGTTTGGGCTAATTCTCTAATATCTTTTATATTTTGTGCGTTTAGAACGGCATTTTCAAACGTAGTCATTTTTTTTAGTGTTCCACCAGTAACTGGTAAACTATTAAAATACGCTTCTCTAGCGGGTGCTATTAATTGATATCCTCCACTATCTTTAAGTAAATACGATTCTGCCGATTGACCATCAACAGCACCTCCTGCACCTCGGCTAAAGGCAATTGTTAGATCTTTCTCATTGCCAGAACTTAATCCTTTAGTAATTAAGACCCCTGAGTAATCAACATCAACACTTGGTATAACCAAGATTGAAGGAAATACATTTTCTGGATTTAATAAGTATTTTTGACGCCATTTAAAGCTACGTTCAGTATATGGAGAAGCCCATACATCTTTAATGCTTTCTATTATTTTAGTCTTATCAACGGCATTAAAAATTGTAAGATTGAGTCCCGCTCCAGTAAACTCTTTTAAATCTTCCATATTTGTATCACTTCGTAAAAAGACAGGTATCTCACCTAAATCTTTACCAAGAACCGTTGTAAATTCCTTTTCCAGCTCCGAAATGAAACTATCTTTAAGGGGCATTTTTTTTATGGCAGACCTAAGTGTTTCTAATTGGCGTAACTGATAATTTTCTACTTCTTTTTCTATGATATTATTTGAACGCATTTTTTCTGCCTCATCAAACATATCATTTAAAAATTTCCAATAGGAAACTGCTTGATCGGGCATTGTTTGGTTCATGTGATCTCTAAAAATTCCAAAGGGTATTACCAATCCTTCGACTACTTTATCTGGAAACATTTTTTTAAGTTGCCCTAAATTTGCAGCCTTAGGACCGCAAAGTTGCCCAGAATCACTAGCGTCAACACTTCTTAAATTCAAAATCTTGGTTTCGTCTAAGCGAATATTTTCTACAGGAACTTCAATTTTTTCTTCTTTACGTTCTTTTTTCTCGAACAATGCAAGCTCATCAGCTGACATATTTTTTTCGAGTTTTAAAATAACATTTCCTTTATTTGATACCGCATAAAAAACACGCTTACCATTATACTCATTCAAAGCTTTTAGATTTTCATCGGATAAAGCTGCATTAGGTATACCAAGGTTTCTAGCTAATAATTGTACATGTGATACCATATTTCCTTCGGCAACTGTAGCGATACCTGCAATAGGTTTTAAATCGGCTGGAGGTCTTTGAAAAACATAAATCTTATCTGATGATACTTCTATTGCATCTGGATTTCCATCAACAACAACTAATTCTCCAAAAGCATAACCAGGATTTAATCCGCGAATAGTACTTTGATTATTGATATCTAGAACCTTATTTGTAATTGATGATTCTTTTGCAATATAATCGCCTAATTCACCGACACTCTTACCCAAGTAGAGGGCTATAGATCCTCTTATTTTATCATCAACAAAACCATATGCTTTAGGTTCAAAATTTGAATATTGATTTACGACTTCTTGGTAAGTCGCTTTTACCATTGAAGAACTCCATTCGACTTCTCTACGAGCATTTTCTAACACATTTGTTAGTTCCTCTAAACTCATTTTTTCAGATTCATAAGAGCTTAAGGAGCCCATAAGTTGTTCCCACTCCCATGTTTCAATATAGCCTGCACCTGCGGTAGCCATTCCTAAATGGCATATTTTTTCTAAGAGTTCTTTTAAATTGGCAGGTTCCCATTTAGGAGCATTTTTAAATAAGATATCTTCTAATTTTAATGAGATATCTAATAATTGCAATCGTTTGGCAGCGCTTTTTTCTATAAGAATAGCTTCTCTTAAATCTAACAATAATTCTGCTGTGTTTCTAATTTTAGCTGATGGGGTTTCAGATGCTGAAGAACTTGCATAGGCTTGAATTTTGTCTCCTATTACAGTTTTTTTTAATAAAGGTGCTTTTTCTAAAAAAGATTTAGAATCGATGGGTTTATAAAATGTATTCATCGTTACCAATAATTCATCAATATTCTTATTGATGGCTGATGTTAGTTTGGTAGCATTGTTAAGTTTGAATTTTTTAACTTTTTCGATATCTGTAAATTCAGGTTGGCTATGAATTTTAACCCTTAGATCCATAAATGGCTCATAATTATCAGAAATTACTTTAGATTGACTTCTCATCAATTGCGAGATATTATCATCTCCATTATGCGGAATATCCTTTAGTGACTGACGGATTAAAAAATAATTTTGAGCTATTTTTTGATCATCACTTAATATCCATTTGTAAAATTCTACTCCCCATGCCTGTTCATCTTCAGATTGTATTGAACCTCTATAGAATTGACCTTTTTGCAAAATCCAACCATTATCAATGGTACGTAAATATTTATCAAGTTGGTATTGTTTTAGTCTTGAATGGTTGTTTTCTTGATCCCAAAACTCTTTAGAATCAGTAAAGGATAAAATTTGACCAAGAAATATGTGGTTACTTTTTCCTAAAGAAACTACAGCATCTTTATAGCGTGCATGTTGCACTCCAGGACCAATATTATCAGGGCAAGGATCTTTTGGTTGTCTCAAACTGCCATCTGTACAAAACCATCTGATATCTTTATAGGGCCCTCTTATATCATTTTTATAAGCAGTTATTAATTCTGTAATTTTTTCATCACTTACCTTTTGAGAAAAAATAGGTAATGATGAAAATAAAATAAGAATAGAAAAAAAGAATTTGGTCTTCATTGGGTACTTTAATTTTATAATATGTAAAAGTATACTAATTGGAGTTTGATTTAATTTTGTTTTAAATAAATTCAATAGCTATGAATTATTTATAATTAGATAATAGATTAAGTATTTTTTAATTTATCCTAATATATTTACTGGCTAGTTCTCGATTGTTTAATTTTTAGGAATAGTATTTCGTAAATTATGGTAATAAAAAGATGTTTTTATTTTTTTACAATTGGTATTATAATGCTTATTAGTATTCAATGTAAAGAAAAAAATGATAAAATAGAAGAAAATACAACTGTAAAATCTTCTAATGTAGAACAGACTAGGAACAATAATTTTTCGCCTCTTTTAGAAAAACCTAATAATGTTGAAACTCCAGAAGGTATGGTATGGATTCCAGGAGGTACTTTTCAACAAGGAGCAGTTATTCAAGATAAGATGGCTATGCAACATGAAAAACCAGGCCACCTTGTTAGTGTCGATGGCTTTTTTATGGATATTACAGAAGTTACAAATGCACAATTCTCAAAATTTGTAAAAGAGACTAAGTATAGTACAGTCGCTGAAAGAGCTATTGATTGGGAAGAAATGAAAAAACAGCTTCCAGTGGGAACTCCAAAGCCTCATGATTCAATATTTAAACCAGGAGCACTAGTATTTAAAAAATCAAAAAGTTCTGTTCCAAATCTTTATGATTTTTCACAATGGTGGGAATGGAAAATTGGAGCAAATTGGAGGCATCCAAACGGACCAGAAAGTTCTATTGTAGGTAAAGAGAACGATCCAGTGGTGCAAATCGCATATGAAGATGCTATAGCTTATTGTGAATGGGCAAATAGAAGATTACCGACCGAAGCAGAATGGGAGCGTGCAGCTCGTGGCAATTTAAAAAAAAAAATATATACATGGGGTGATGACGTTTCAAATTTATCAAAAAAAGCAAATACTTGGGAAGGAGAATTTCCAGTAACAAATACAAAACTAGACAAGTTTGAATTTAGAGCAAAAGTTAAAAGCTATCCTCCAAATGATTTTGGTTTGTATGATATGGCAGGTAATATTTGGGAATGGACAACAGATTGGTATAGTGCTACCTATTATGAAGAATTAGCAGCATCAAAAACTACAATCATAAACCCTTCTGGCCCAGCAAAAACTTTTAATCCAAATAATAGTTACGCAATTGAAAAGATAATAAAAGGAGGATCTTTTTTATGTAATGCATCTTATTGTGCGAGTTATCGAGTTTCATCACGCATGGGAACAAGCTTAGATTCGGCATTAGAACACCTTGGATTTAGAACGGTTGCATCTGTAGCTATGTTAACATCAACTAAAACTAAATAATTTGATGTATTTATAACGGTAGTAATGAACTATTTGGGTATAACAACTTTTGATAACTTTTGGTGTAAGTTTTTTGTTAAAATTGCTACTTTTGAAAATATATAATGAAGTAATAGATTATGTCAGATAAAATTGAAAGAATAAAAACATTAATAATTGGTTCAGGCCCTGCAGGATATACTGCGGCAATATATGCTGCAAGAGCAGATTTAAAGCCTGTAGTTTATACGGGTATGGAGCCAGGTGGACAATTAACTACGACTACTGAAGTTGATAATTTCCCTGGTTATCCAGAAGGTATAGATGGTCCCTCAATGATGGTACAATTACAGCAACAAGCGGAACGTTTTGGCACAGAGGTAAGAATTGGGATGGTCACTTCTGTAACTTTTAGTAAAGAAGTTGGGGGCATACATAAAGCTATTGTTGATCATACTACAGAAATAGAAGCAGAGACTGTAATTATTTCTACGGGTGCTAGCGCAAAATATTTAAATATCCCAAGTGAACAAAAATTAAGAGGTGGAGGAGTATCTGCATGTGCAGTTTGTGACGGTTTTTTCTATAAAGGACAAGATGTTGCTATAGTAGGTGCAGGAGATACTGCGGCTGAAGAAGCATCATATCTTGCTAATATTTGTAATAAGGTTACAATGTTGGTTCGAAAAGATCAAATGAGAGCTTCAAAAGCAATGCAGCATAGAGTAGCTAGTCTTAAGAATATTGAAATCCGTTACAATACCGAAGTAGATGAGGTTTTAGGTGGTCAAGTCGTTGAAGGATTGAGAATGATTAATAATCAAACTGGTGTAAAAGATGAAATAGCAATAACTGGATTATTTATAGCGATTGGTCACAAGCCAAATACAGACATTTTTAAGGGTCAGTTAGATATGGACGAAACAGGATATTTAATTACCAAAGGAAAATCTACAAAGACAAACATTCCTGGAGTTTTTGCTTGTGGTGATTCTCAAGATAAAGAATATCGACAAGCGGTTACAGCTGCGGGTACTGGTTGTATGGCTGCTTTAGATGCAGAAAGATATCTTGCAACAATAGAGACACCTCAAGAAGTAATGTAAATTTTAATTGTATTTATAAATAAAAACCCAACGTAATTTCGTTGGGTTTTTTAGTTGAATAACTGATGTTTTATTCAGTAGTATTCCACCATACAGGAGTTGTTAAGATATAAGAACTCATGAATTTATTTTAATTAAGATATTTTTAAATTTTAGTCAATTCTTACATAGTTTTCAGAAAATATTTTATTGCCATTTTCATCTGTTGTAATTTGTCGATAACTATCATTATCTAATTGGAGTTCAAATTTAAAGGATTGTATTGTATCTTGAATTTTCATCATTGTTTCAGAACCAAATTCTAATCTCTCTTCTAATTCATTATTCGTATTGGAATACGAACCGTATCCAAACCATTCTACTGGGTCGTCAGGTGAATATCTAGTCCACATTACCTTCCCTTTACTATATATTTTAACTTGTCGATACCCATTTATATTTTGTATTGTATCAGTAACATTAATACCGTCATAGTTAAAACGGTTGATAAGCTCCCATGTTCCTTCTAAAGAGGAATTTACTAATGATTTTGAAGTTGCAATTTTAGTAGAAGTAGAAGAAACTAAAAACAGCATCAAGAAAATCAACCCAATTTCTTTTTTCATGACTATTATTATTTAAGTTGTTAAACATTATTAAGTTACAATTTTTTTTGTGATTTTATTAATTTTAAGTCAATTTTATGTTAATTTATTTTCATATTCTAAATTAAATTAAATTCAGAACGAAGTTAAAATTTGTTATAAATATGTTTAATAAAGGGTTATATTTTACAATAATCACATTTAACTTACTAAATGTTTGTTTTTTTGGTTTTTTTTATGACTTTAGCTACAATTAATCAAAATAACCAAATATGAAAAAAGCACTTTTATTGTTTACCGCACTAATTTGTAGTGTTTATGGTATGGCACAAGAAGTTACAGGGAATGTAACTGATCAAAGTGGTACTCCGCTCCCAGGTGTTACTGTTTTGGTTGTTGGTACAAGTAATGGTACTACAACAGATTTTGATGGTAACTTTATAATTGGAGCCAAACAGGGCGACGTTTTAAGATTTACCTATTTAGGGATGAAATCTAAAGATGTTTCAATCGTATCAAATACAGAACTTAGTATAGTCTTAGAAGAAGATACAAGTGCTTTAGATGAAGTAGTTGTTACAGCTTTCGGAGTTGAAAAGAAACAAAAATCTTTAGGATATTCAGTAACACAGGTTAAAGCTGAAGATTTAAATTTAAATGGACAATCAAATGCAATTGAAAGTTTACAAGGTAGAGTTGCTGGTGTTCAAATTAATAGAACCTCGGGTACTTCTGGAGGAGGTGTTGATATTTTAATAAGAGGAATCACATCTGTAAATCCAAACAGAAGCAATCAACCTTTAATTATTGTAGATGGTATAGCTCTTAATAATGATACTTTTGCCGGAGAAGTAAGACCCAGTGCAGGTTCTAACTCTCCAGGTAGTTCTGAGCAATTTGCTTTCTCAAATAGAGCAGGAGATATAAATCCTGAAGATATTGAAAGCTTCAATGTTCTTAAAGGGGCTGCTGCAACTGCTTTATATGGTGTTAGAGCATCAAATGGTGCAATAATTATTACCACTAAAAAAGGAAAGCAAGGTAAAGCTAAAGTTAGTTTAACAGCTTCAACAACTTTTAGAAGTATTCAAAAAACACCAACATTACAAACAACTTATAGAGAAGGATTTAGTGGACTTCCAAGGACAATTTACGATCCTACTTCTGAAACAGGATTTAATAGAGTACAGAACGCAACCTCTTTTTATAATTGGGGTCCTAAATATACAGATGATTCTGCAACATTACCAGATGACACAGTTGTAGATTTAACTGGTGATAAATTCTATAGTCCTTATGATATTTTTAGAACTGGATTTAATTCACAAGTAAATTTAAGTATTAGCGGTGCAAATGAAAAATTGAATTATTTCTTTTCATTAGGTAATAATAGCGAAGAAGGTGTTTTACCTAATACAGACTATGAGAAGACTAATTTTAGATTAAATTCAGGATATAAAGTGACAGATAATTTTAATATCAATACATCTATATCATATACTAAATCTGGGGGTAAAAGAGCTAATGGTGGTGATAAATCAGTAATGAGTGCATTGGCTTACTATTCTGGTACCTTTCCAATTAATGATTACCAAAATGCAGATGGTACTGAGCGTGATTATTCATTTGGCATTATAGATAATCCAAGATACTTAATGGAAACAAGTAGCTTAGTCGATGATGTAAATCGATGGGTTGGGAATGCTACATTTAATTGGACACCAAAAGAATGGGTAAATGTTACATATTCCGCTCAAGTAGATAACTATTCTGATAAGCGTAACCGTTTTGTAGGCCCAGATTTAGATGGTGGTTCTCAAGTAGGTGGTTTTATTGTTAATCAAAATATTAATTTTACAGCATTAGAATCTAATTTATTGGTAGCATTTAATAAAGACTGGTCAGATGATTTCACTACAGATTTAACTTTAGGGCATCAAGTTTCAGACTCCAAACGAGATTATGCACAAGCAAGAGGAGAGGGATTAAATGTGCCAGGAATTAATGAAATTGGAAACACAACAAACTATTTTATAGATAATAGTATTACTCAATTACGTAATATGGGTGTTTTCGGGGAATTAAAATTAGGATATAAAGATAAATTGTTCTTAACCTTAACAGGAAGAAATGACTGGTTATCAACCTTACCAAAGGAGAATAGATCTTTCTTTTATCCATCAGCAAGTATAGCTTATGATATTTCAGATGCATTTGGTGATAATGATGTTTTTACGTTTGGTAAATTAAGAGCTTCATGGGCTGAGGTTGGTAAAGGGCCTGGATTTGGTGATGTTGGACAGTATTTTATTGTTGATGGTGACTTCCCATTTGGAGGGTCTGGTGGTTATAGAAGAAGTACTCTACTTGGCGATTTAGATATAGTACCAGAGAGAAATCAATCAACTGAATTTGGAGCCGATTTAAGATTTTTAAAAGACCGTATTCGATTAGATTATGCGTACTATAAAACTAGAGTTAAAGATCAAATTTTTACAGTTGGCACCGCTTATTCTTCAGGATTGTCTGGAATAACAAGAAATGCAGGAGATTTTGAAGTTTTTGGACATGAATTATTATTAAGTGCTAATATTATTCAAAAACCAGATTTTCAATGGGAAGTAATACTAAACTGGTCAACTAGTGAAGGTAAAGTACTTGAAATACCAGACGATATAGAATCTATTATTTTTGCTGATTCTGGGGCAGCTGGTGTAACATCTGAGATTAGAGCAGGAGACAAAATGGGAACACTTTATGGCTATAAATGGCGCTATGAAAATGGTCAAAGATATATTGCCGCTAATGGTTTACCAGAAATAAATATTGATGAGCGTGTAAAAGTTGGTAATGCTTTTCCTGATTTTATATCATCAATTGCTAATAATTTTAAATGGAATGGTATTGGCTTTAACTTTTTATTAGAATACAAAAAAGGAGGAGATTTATACGATTCTGGATTAAGAAATTCAATTAGAAATGGAAATCCTTTAATTACACTAGAAAGAGACGTAAATGTAGTCCTTGACGGGGTTATGGATGATGGTAATGGAGGTTATGTAACTAATACAACTGAAGGACTAATTGATCAGAATTATTATAGAAATTCAAATCAATACAATAGAGCATCAGAAGTTATAGTTCAAGATGCTTCATGGGTTAAATTAAGAAATATTAGTCTTTCTTATGATGTACAAAGCAAGCTTATAAGTAATTTAAAACTATCAAAGGTTAGTATTACTGCAAGTGCAAGTAATATATTATTATGGACACCTTTTGATGGTTTTGATCCAGAAGGAAATCAATATAGCGCTGGCAGTAATGTTTATGGTTTTACTGGCTTAAGCGTTCCTATTTCTGAAAGCTACTCATTAGGAATTAACATAGGATTTTAAAAAAAATAATTATGAAAAAAATTGTAATAAAAATAGTTGTATTTGTCCTAATTATAGTAGCTTTTACAGCATGTAGTGATGAATATTTTGATGTAAATACTCCATCAAATACAGCAACATTAGAACAACTTAGAATGCAAGATTTAATGGCTCCAGTAATACATAGTACTATGGAAGCACAAAGATCTGCTGAATTATCTTTTGGTAATTACGTTCAAAATTTTGTTAGTACTGGTGGTGGTGCAGCTGGACAAACAACAGCTAGCGGCCTTTGGACGCAAGTTTATTTATATATTCTACCAAACATTAAGGCTATAAAAGAAAAAGCAGCAGAGAATAATGCTATCCACATAGGTGCAATTGCAGATGTACTCACTGCAATAAATATTGGTATTACTACAGATACATGGGATAATGTTCCTTTTTCAGATGCTACAAATGGACCTGATAATAATTTTCCAGTTTTTGATTCTCAAGAAAGTGTATATACTCAAATATTTTCACTTTTAGATGATGCTATTGCAGCTTTAGAAAGCACTGATGATTCTGGTTTCAATTTAGGAAGTTCGGATCTTATTTATGGCGGAGACTCAGATAAATGGTTAAGAACTGCCTACACAATTAAAGCGCGATATCAATTACATTTGGTAAATAAGGGTGTTGTTTCTGCCAATGATGTTTTAGCAACAATAGCAAATGGATATACTTCTACAGATGATGATTTTCTAATGTATTATGATGAAAAAAATATAAATCCTTGGTACTCTGTCGAGGTTTTAGCAAGAGCAACTGGAAACTTAAGTAATGATATTGCAAGTCAATTGGTAAGTTCTATGAATGGAGATTATTATCCCTTTCAAGATGGTGCAGTAACTATAGATCCAAGATTACCACTATTCGCTGAAATTGCGGATGGAGAAACGGAATACAAAGGTTTTGTAAGTGGTGGATTAGGTGTATCTCCTGATGGTACAGATGCTAATACTCGTTTTAAAACTGATGGATATTACACCAGTGTAGATTCTCCTTTAATGTTGATAAGTTATGCTGAAGCACTATTTATTAAAGCTGAAGCAGCTTTTTTAGCAAATGGAGGCACAACAACAAGTACAGGTTCTAATAATACAGCCTATACTGCTTATTTAGAGGGTATACAGGCAAGTATGGATATGTATGACGTAGATGGTATCGATTATTTAGCAGATGGAGCAATAGCAGTTGGAGAAGCTGGTTTAATGTTAAGCCATATTTTGAAAGAAAAATATATCCATAATTTTCTAAATCCAGAGACTTTTGTTGATTTTAGAAGATATGATTTTTCGGATGAAGCTTTTACAGGCTTGCAAATTAGATTAGAAGATGCAGCAGATGCAAATGAATATACTGGTCAGTGGTTCAGAAGAGCTGATTATCCAGCAACTGAAATAGCTCGGAATGAGGCAAATACTCTAGCAAATCAACAGACTCCTGTAACTCCAGTTTGGTGGGACAATTAATTTAGATGAATACTAAAAAAAAGGAAGCCGTCTCAAAACTATTTGAAACGGCTTTTTTTATGTTTTGTTCTCGAATTATTCTCAAATTCAAAACTCAGAGAGGTGGGAGAAGTATGGAGACATTTTCTTTTCTTTAAAACGAATTTAAGGCCTCACAAATCGTAAGAATATCATCTTTAGTATGAGCGGCACTAATAACAATTCTACTCATTAGATTAGAATTTTCATTAGGGTATCGGAAACTAGTAACAATAATTTTATTTTTTTCTAAATAAGAAGTCAATTTTTCATCAGCAAAACTAAAAGCTGGATGCCCTTCCATAAACTTAAATTTATTAGGATTTTTTAAATTAGAAATAAAAAGCTGCATATTTATTTCTAAGAGTATTCGCTTTGCGGTATAGATTTTTTCTCCATAAAAGATACTCGCTAAATTAGCTGGAGAAGCCGGGCTAGAGCCTCCAAAAAAATCGGTTTCGAATAATTCTATTATCCGCTTTTTTGCGCCGAAAATTGCTCCTGCTTGCACTCCAAAACCTTTTCCTAAAGAACAACAAACAATAAGCTCTTTAGGGTTTAATTGTTCTATTTTTTTAAATACACCACTTCCTTTCTCACCAACAATGCCAATACCATGAGAATCGTCTACTACTAAAATTATATCTGATAATGGTAGCATTTGCAAACCTTCAAAATTGGGATAATTAGCCCCTGAAAAATTAATGGCATCTAAAAAAATTACAGGTGTAGTTTTGTTTTTTTCTAAATGATCACGAATTGCAATATTTAAAGCAGTATATGTAATATAGGACTTGGGCTTATTTCCAGAATTATTGGCTACATAAAGAGCGGAATGCGTATTGGGAGTATAAAATAAGGTATGCTCTTTTTTATGTAAAAATTGAGTGATAAGTTGCCCAGCTAAATAACCAGACGACATGGTGATGCAAGATTCACTGCCTACAAGTTGGGCTAAGTATCTTTCAACTTCTTCAAAAATTGAAATACGGATATTCGATTTTCTAGATGCCCCATAATTAGTACCGTATTTTTTGATGTTTTTAATATATAATTCTTGAAATTCAGAATCTGTCTGAAGTCCTAAATAAGAGGTACCTCCAAAATAAAGATAAGTATCTCCATTAATGGTAATTTCTCTATCAGGAAAAGAATCAATATAATTTATCATTACCTAAGTGTTACACCTGTGCCTCCAATTGATGGGAAAATTAATTGCGCATCTTTTTTTATGATTACACCATCAGCAATATCTTCTTTTAACAAAAGTGGACCATCCATATCAACATAATCAAGTTGAGGTAATAATTGGGCAATAGCAGATATACCTACTGTAGATTCTGTCATACAACCTACCATAACTTTAAGTCCCATTTCCTTCGCTTTTTTAATCATTCGAAGGGCAGGAGTGAGTCCGCCACATTTGGTTAGCTTTATATTTATTCCACTATAATGAAGTCCACATTTTTCAACATCACTTTCAACAATACAACTTTCATCAGCAATTACGGGTAAAATGCTTTTATGCATAACTTCTTCCATCCCTTTCCAATCATCAGCTTTTAAAGGTTGTTCTAAAAACTCGACGCCTAAATCTTTTAATAAAGGAGCATTATGAATAGTTTCTTGAGCAGACCAAGCGCAATTGGCATCTATTCTAAAAATGGCATCGCTATGTTTGCGGAGCTCTTTAACAATAGTCACATCATCATCGGTTCCTAGTTTTATTTTATAAATTGGCCATGGCGTTTCTTGCATTTTCTCAACCATTTTTTCAATGCTAGCAATACCAATGGTATAATTAGTTGTTGGAATTTTATCAAGCGTAGTTCCCCAAATTTCATAAAGTGGTTTTCCTGCCAATTTCCCATATAAATCATGAGCCGCCAGATCTAAAGCGCAAATTGCAAAATTTGATAAGCCCTTTCCAACCAAAAAAGCATGAAATAATTCTGGCTTACTGAAATTAAAAGTTTTTATTTCATTTTCAATGGCACTTATTTCTGCCATCATACTTTCAACTGTTATGTTGTAATAAGGGTTAGATGTTGCTTCACCATAACCTGTTTGTCCATTTAAAGAAAGACCAACTATTAAACTATTTTGAAAATCATGAGATTCTCTTGAAATGCTAAACGTGTGTTTTAACGGAAGAATGTACTTTTTAAGGCTTATGTTCATTTTATAAAAATTTGCACTAAAATAGCTATTCAAAAAGGATTAAAAAATCAAAAGCCACTAAAATTTTAGTGGCTTTTGAAGTTGTTTAGATTGGTTGTTTAATCTCTGAAAGTAACACTGCCAGAAACACTTTTCTTACTAGTTACTTTAGCTTTTCCTGAGTATGATATGTTCCCGCCACTACTAGCATCAGCGGTTAAAGATTCTGATACTTCAATTGATATGTTTCCACCACTGCTAGATTCTGCATCGCAAAACATTGTAGCTAGGTCTTTGGCATTTATATTTGAGCCACTACTAGCATCAATTGTAGCGTTTTTAACGTTACCTAATAGTGTAATATTTGAACCACTACTACCATCAATATCAATATTATCTGCTGTGATGTCTGCATATAAAATAGAACCACTACTAGCATCTATAGTTAATCTACCTGAAGTAATTGCACTTTCTGTTTTTAAATGAGACCCACTTGAGCTTTTTAATTCAGAAATTTTAGGTAACGAAACAAATACTTTTTTTGTAGCATTCCCAATATTTTTGATGGCATAAATTTTTAGAGCACCATTTTTAACATCAGTACCGATAAGATCGATTATGTTTTCATCGGCTTCTACCTTAATTTTAAATTCATCGGCTTGTGTAACATACACATCTAAACCTTCTGAAGATGATACTGCTGTAAAATCTTCTGTTACAGTACGTGTGTCTGTTGTTACAATACCGTTGCCTTTTTCGCCAGAACTAAAGTCTCCAAAGTTAATATCAAATCCGCAAGAGGATAGCAGTATTGATAGTGCTAATGCAATTGTAATTCTTACTAGTGTTGTCATGATTGTTGTTTTTTAATGTTGATGTAAAAATGTTATTTATATTCTTTTTTTAATAACTATTCATACTCAACTGTTAAAATTGATTGATGAATTGTATTATTTATTTTATTCAGTTTTTACTTTAACGCCATTTTCGTCGATTTTCATTTTAAACGAATCTCCATTGTCTTTTACATCAATATCGATTCCATTTTCGTCGATTTTAATTTTTCCCTTACCATCTTTATCATTTATATTGATGTCGATGCCGTTTGCATTTATATTCACTCGATTATCATCATCAGAAAATTCTATTTCTTTTTCAGGACAGTCTAAACATTTAAGCTCGCCATTCGACCCCATTCTCCATACATATTTTTGTGCTTCACATCCACTAAAATCTCTATCATTTTTAGAGGTAACTCTATAACAATTTTGGTTTTCATTTTGAAAATTAATGATGGTTCCTTTTGGTAAATAAATAAATACAACTACTTCTTGATTGTTAAACTTATTTTCTCTTTTTGTGGTTAAAAAGCTATCTAACAATAAGTTATTATTTTGAATAGAATACGAATAATTAATCTTTTCTGCAGTTGATCTTGCATTTGCAAAGTCACTGCCATTCGCATTCTTTTTAACTTCAACATGAATTAATGAATCATTAGAAACTTTAAATACGAATCCAACATCATTTGAGGCTAAAATTTCATTTCCATCATCATCATAACTGACAATCATATCTCCTATATTGAATTTTTTCCTATTCCAATGTAAATCATTCGATTTAAAATTAATACTCAAGGTGTCTTTAGGGTTTTCAAGCACATGTTCGTTTTCAGTTATTGAACTATCCCAATAGGCTCTTGAAGTAGCTTGTTGAACACCTAAAACAATAATCGCAATTAAAGAAATTAGCCATAAACCTAACAAAGTAAATTTTGCTATTGCTCCAATTGATTTTAAATTGGTTACTAATATTTTTAGTCCTAAATAAAGTAAAAAGAACAAAGGAATTGCAACTAAAAGAAAGGCAAAAATACCAACAATCCAAAAAGGTGTATCTGTTGCATCTACAAGCTCATAAAGATTTAAAGGACCCAAATGTACGCTATCAAACACACCAACAGTAAACACTCCAACAAGCATTGCCACTAGTCCTGCGCCTCCAATTAATATCAATAAAATTCCAACAAATTTTCCAATAACTTTGAAAAAGAACATTACGATATCTCCAATAGTATCAAAAAAAGTCTTACCACTACTTTTTACTTTGTTTCCTACTTTTTCATAGTCAACATTTTTAACTCTTGAAGCTACTTCGTCAAAACCTTCTTTCACTTTGCGCTCAATATTACTAATATTAATATCTTCTCCACGCATGTCTAATTTTTGGGATGTTGTACTGGCTTCGGGTATTAAAATCCAAAGTAGTGCATAAATCAAGATGAAACCTCCACCAGATCCAATGGTAAGTACAATCCAAAGAATACGAATCCAAATAGGATCTATACCTACATAATGACCCAAACCAGCTGAAACCCCAGCAACATATTTTGTATCAATATCACGATATAATTTTTTAACTCTTTTTGGTTCTGTACGGGCTGTTTTAGGTTCGTCTTCAAAAATATCTTCATCAACCATATAATCTTCTGGTTGTCCCATAATTGCAATTACTTCGTCTACCTCTTTTTGAGTAATAACTTGTCTTTCATTTGCTAATTTTTCATGGAAAAGTTCTGCAATTCTAGCTTCGATATCTGCTAAAATTTCATCACTACCTGGAGTGTTTGCAAAAGATCTTTTTACAGATTCTAGATATCTTCTCATTTTATTATATGCATTTTCATCAATGTGAAAAAGTATATTTGCGAGATTTATATTTACTGTCTTATTCATCGTTAGTTGTTTTTGTTGTTGGTTACCAAATTAGTGGCACTTCTTAATTCATCCCATGTGGAATCTAATTCTTTAAGAAAAAGTTTACCAGTTTCTGTTAATGTATAATATTTTCTTGGTGGTCCAGAAGTAGATTCTTCCCAACGGTAGTTTAGTAATCCAGCATTTTTTAGTCGGGTGAGTAAAGGGTAAATTGTACCTTCTACTACGAGCATCTTAGCGTCTTTAAGGTTGTCTAGAATTTCTGAGGCATATTTATCTTCCCCATTTAATATGGAAAGTATGCAGTATTCTAGAACCCCTTTGCGCATTTGCGCTTTTGTATTTTCTACATTCATAATTTCATCTTGCTTTTTATGCAGCACTTTTTAACTTCAAAATTGTTCCATTTTTGCTGAAATAATTTTCTGCATAGGTTAACTGTTCGTTTTTTGATTGATGAATAAACATCCTGATTGATTTTTTGATTAATGATTAAACTCCTGCACTTAAAGGTGTGATTAAGACCTTTTTTATTTTATAAACTTTATAGTAATTGGATATCTAAATGTTTGACCTTCATTAGTTTTAATGACCGCCAATATGGTGTAAACTATATTTATCACAAATAGCGCTCCTTGTAATAGTCCTGTAATACCAACGGGTATTAGCCATCTTCCAAATCTAAAATCGTTAGTGTCAAAATGAATATCTAGATTATTGAAATTATTTAAATTTCCAAAAGAAAAATTACCGAAATCAAAAAGATCGGGTAAGAATCCAATAAAAAATGGAATAGATATAATTCCTAATACAATAGAATATAATAGTAAGCTAATTTGAAAGTTTAATGCTTGCTTACCATTATGGTCTACGAATTCATATTCTTTTTTATTTGCTGTCCATAATACCAATGGAAGTATAAAATTTCCGAAAGGGATAAAGAATTTTGAAAACGTTGACGCATGGATTAGTGCGGATAGGTTTTTTTCGTGTTTGGTTAAAGTATCTGTCATGGCTTAGTAATTTCTTATACAAATATATATCTAAAAGAAGGTACTATGCAACACATAGTACTAATAATTAACATATATTTAACAATTGATACTTAACAAATTTTCAATACATTTATATAAAATAATAGTATTTATGGGAGTTTCAGCGAGTAAATTTAATTCATTTACATTTTTCAAATTACCATCTGCTTGGTGGTGTGGAGTGCGTTTACGTTATATTGATCATCAGAAAGCTGTGGTTACTGTAACACATAGGTGGATTAACCAGAATCCGTTTAAATCTATGTTTTGGGCTGTACAAGGTATGGCAGCAGAATTAACAACAGGTGCTATGGTAATTGCACAAATAAAGGAAAGTGGTCATTCTATTTCAATGCTGGTTGCTGCTAATAATGCAAGTTTTACTAAAAAAGCAACAGGGAAAATTACATTTACTTGTGAAGATGGGCATTTAATTAAAGAGGCTATAGCTAAAACCCTAGCAACTGGTGAAGGACAAACTGTATGGATGAAATCTATTGGAATAAATACAGATGGAGTAGAGGTTTCTACTTTTAATTTTGAATGGACACTTCGCGTAAAAAAGTAAAATGAAAACTATGGAAAATAGAATTCTTTTTCAAGAGCAGCAAAAATTTACACAGTGGTGGTTGTGGTTATTATTTATAGTTGCATTAGGTTTCACAATTATTCATGTATTTAAATTTTCCCATATCTTGAATGACTTAGTATTAGTCGCTTCAGTGATAATAGAAACTAAAGATTTAATTCCCATCTTAATTTTGATGCTAATTCTTGTATTATTTAGAATTTTAAACTTAAAAACAGAGATAACTTCCGATTCAATTTATATCCATTACTTTCCTTTATTTACAAAAAGATGGAAATGGGATGATATTCAAACCGCAGAAATCATCACCTATGGTTTTGTGGGCTATGGCATTCGAATTAGTTTAAAATATGGAATTGTCTATAATGTAAAAGGAAATAAAGGCTTAGCACTAAACCTTAAAAATGGAAAAAAAATAGTTATAGGTACCCAGAAACCTGAAGAACTTGAAAAAATATTTTGGGGTATTTTAAAATAGTTTGTAACATACAATACGATTTAGCAACTAATAGCAGCAATCAAAAAAATAATTATTAAATGAACGCTCACGAAATTGACTACGAGATTTTTGGAGAAGAAATGCAATTTGTTGAAATAGAACTAGACCCACAAGAAGCTGTTGTAGCCGAAGCTGGTAGTTTTATGATGATGGATGCTGAAATTAAAATGGATACCATTTTTGGAGATGGATCAAACCAAGATAAAGGCGTTTTGGGGAAGATTTTCTCTGCTGGAAAACGAATGCTAACTGGCGAGAGTCTTTTTATGACTGCTTTTTTGAATATAGGTCATGCTAAAAGAAAAATAAGTTTTGCATCACCATATCCTGGAAAAATAGTACCTATAGACCTGTCAGAAATTCAAGGGAAATTCATTTGCCAGAAAGATGCTTTTCTTTGCGCAGCAAAAGGTGTTTCTATTGGTATTGAGTTTTCAAAACGTTTAGGACGTGGTTTGTTTGGTGGTGAGGGTTTTATTATGCAGAAATTAGAAGGGGACGGTTTAGCATTTGTTCATGCCGGAGGCAATTTAGCAAAGAAAGAATTAAAAGCTGGTGAAGTTTTAAAAGTTGATACTGGTTGTATTGTAGGTTTTACTCAAAATGTTGATTACGATATTGAATTTATTGGAGGAATAAAAAATACAATTTTTGGGGGCGAAGGTTTATTTTTCGCAACCTTGCGTGGTCCTGGTATCGTTTATGTTCAATCATTACCTTTTAGTAGATTAGCAGGTAGAGTTTTAGCCGCGCTACCTAGAGGTGGTAAAGACAAAGGAGAAGGTAGTATTTTAGGTGGATTGGGAGATTTACTTGATGGAGATAACAGATTTTAAAATATCAGATTTGAAGAACGGAAAAATAAAAAATGCTACAAAAAGCCTTTTGTCAGATAACTGGTATCGTTTATACAAGTACATATTTGAGTATCAAAAAGAAGACAATAGCTGGGAGAAGCAAGAGAGAGAAGTCTACGATTGTGGCAATGCTGCAGCAATATTACTTTATAATGTAGAAAAAAAGACTATTATTTTAACTAGACAATTTAGAATGCCAACATTTCAAAATGAGAATGAAACTGGAATGTTAATTGAAGTTTGTGCAGGACTTTTAGATGGAGATCTTCCCGAAGATTGCATAAAAAAAGAAACTTTAGAAGAAACGGGTTATCTTTTAAACAATGTAAAACCAGTTTTTGAAAGTTATATGGTGCCAGGCACTGTTATGCAAAAAGTCCATTTTTTTATTGGTAGTTACGATGAGACTATGAAAGTAAGTTCAGGAGGTGGAGCTGAACATGAAACGGAGAATATCGAGGTTTTAGAATATGCTTTTGACCATGCATTTCAAATGATTGCAAATGGCGAAATAAAAGATGCAAAAACAATTATGTTATTGCAATACGCTAAAATTAATGAGTTATTTAAGTCTTAGTTTCAAAATTAAATTAATAGGTATCTCGAATATTTTCAAAAATAATTTGCATACGTTTTTTTAATTCAGAAGTTGATTCTTTGTAATGGTTATTCATAAAACTGAAAATCAATGTTTTTCCAGATTTTGTGAGTAAGTAACCACTTAAGCAATAATTATTACCTAATGAGCCAGTCTTCGCGTAAATATATGGTTTATTACTGCCTTCAAACCAATTTTTTAATGTTCCAGATACTCCACCGACTGGAAATATATTAAATAAGCGTTCTTCTGGCTGTTCATGATATAATTTAGTTAATATATGTACTAATGATTCAGGAGAGAATAAATTATAACGCGATAAACCAGATCCATCTACCCATCTAGGCGGGTGCTTTAAATCGGCTAGTTGATTGCTGAGAATATTTTTTTGAGCTCTTGAAATACTTAAGGTATCAGATAGCATAGAACTTGATAAAATAAGTAATTGTTCAGCTAAAAAGTTGTCACTCACTTTCATCATTCGTTTATAAAGCGTATCTGATGGAATACTAAACAGATTATTTAGTTGCCCATTAGGCATAAAATTTGTAATCGCTATTTTTTTTTGAAGAACATTCTCTAATAGTGTTTTTGTTAGTGTACTATCAAGTATAAATGGGGTTTCAATAGTGTCTTTTTCAATTGGGTTTAAGTAGAAAGTGTTATTTTTTTCTTCACGAGTCTTATTAAAATCAACAAGCGTTACATTGTCTGTAAAATAATCTGGAATTACGTGTAAAGAATCTGAATTAAAAATTGTTACAACATTACCATATATAGGAAAACTATTTCTTTCAGGTTGAAAATAAGTACCGTAATCTTCCCATGCCCAACCAGGGCCATATTTTTCATCATCAAAATTATTCAAATACAAGGCAATATGTTCATAGCCTTTTAGGAAATTTATAGCAGTACTATCTTTAAAATAAGAATGGAGTAGTGTAGGGTCTCCAGTGCCCTCAATAAATAAAGTATCATTAGAAATAATATATTTTAAAGCTGGTATTTTTTCTGGTAAAGTATTTATTGATGTATATAATGTTGCAATTTTTGTATTACTAGCTGGTGTAAAGTATTTTGAACTGTTAAAATTTATAATAGTATCATTTTTATTAGGATCAAAAACAAAAAATCCTAAAAATTGATTTTCAAAAAATTTATCAGATAAACTTGATTGAGTTTGCTTTTTTAATTTTTGATGTTTTGTAGCAGAACAACTGCATAAAGTGCTAATTATCAGTATTAATAAAATTAATCTATGCATATAAATTTTTTTTCTTAAAGTTGTTATATTTAGTTCTCTTATCGAGATTTTTAACAATTTATCTATTTTTTAACTATTTGCGAGCAATATTATATAACTTTTTTTAGTTATTTTTATGGTAACAACTAATTAAAATAAATATTATGGCAGGAGCTATGCTTGAGTACACTAAAATGGTACTTAAAAAAGTTAGTTTTGACACTAAGTTATTTTGTAAAGAAGTAAAAAAAGCAATTTCTAATTTATTACCCGAAGAAATTGAAGAACTAAAACTCTGGTTACAACAGTTCATAACAGACAAACCAGAATTACAACAAAGTTTAATTTATTTAACAGCATAACATAAAGCCACTAGTACTAGTGGCTTTTATTTTTTTAAGCTCAAGCAATTATTTTTTATTGAGAGGACTAATTATTTTTACATCCTGAAAAGCAATAGCACCTCTAACAATGCTAGAAATTACATCTCTTAAAGCTTCAGTTATTTGAATTTTTAATTCACTTTTATGATATATAAGGCTTACCTCTCTAGCCGGAGATGGATTATTGAAATATTTTAGATTCTCTTTCTTTTTCTCATCTAAACTTAACGTGTTTAAAAAAGGCAAAAGAGTCATTCCCATACCTTCGTTTACTAAATTTATAAGGGTCTCAAAACTACCGCTTTGTAATTGAAAAGGCTCTCCATGAAAAGCTTTTGATGCTTTACAAAGATTAATTACACCATCTCTAAAACAATGACCATCTTGTAAAAGTAAAACATCATTTATATCTAAATCGTTAGAATCGAGTTTGTCAAAACTACTTAACCTATGATTTTTTGGAATATAGCCAACAAAAGGTTCGTAATATAATGGGCGCTCTTTAATATACTCAATCTCCAAGGGTGTTACCGCAATTCCTGCATCTAAATGTCCATCTTGAATATTGCGAATCATATCGTCAGTATTCTGTTCTTTAATAATCAGGTTTACTTTTGGGTATTTTTTAATGAAGGTATTTAAAAACATAGGTAATAGTGTAGGCATTACAGTTGGTATAATTCCTAACGTGAATTCACCACCTATAAACCCCTTTTCTTGGTCTACAATATCTTTAATTCTATTGGCCTCATTGACAATATTTTTGGCCTGCGCTACTATTTTTTTTCCCACTTCAGTAACAGCAATTGGTTTTTTTCCACGGTCAAAAATCAAGATATCTAACTCATCTTCTAATTTTTGTACTTGCATACTTAATGTTGGTTGAGTTACAAAGCTTTTTTCTGCTGCTAAAGTAAAATTTTGGTATTCGGCAACAGCAAGAACATATTGCAATTGAGTAATTGTCATCTATATTGTTTTAGGCTATAAAATTATAAAAACTATCAATAAAACTTATCGTTATTAGGGGCATATATTTTGTAAATTTGTGTGTCGTTTAAAAGGATAAATTATGAAACTAAATAGTATAGGCTTAAGTGCCGAAAAGTCTGAATTATTAGGGCAAGATTTGAATAAATTATTAGCAAATTTTCAACGTTATTATCAAAATTTAAGAGGGATACATTGGAATATTAAAGGGAAACGTTTTTTTGATCTTCATGTTAAATTTGAAGAATTATATACTGATGCAAATTTAAAAGTAGATTTGATTGCTGAAAGAATACTTACTTTAGGTAGTGTGCCATTGCATACTTTTGAAGATTATATTGAAAGTTCTGATATTGCTGTTGGTAAGAACATTACAAAAGATGAAAATGCAATTCATTTAATTGTAGATTCTATAAAAAAACTATTATTAATTGAGAGAAGAATTTTAGAAGCATCGGCTGATGCAAATGATGAGGGGACTAACTCAATGATGAGCGATTTTATTACAGAACAGGAGAAAACGGTTTGGATGATGAAAGCTTGGTTAGCAGAAGAAATTTAAATTAACTTATATTTTAAATAAAAAAGGCTCTTTACATTTTGTAAAGAGCCTTTTTACTTTAAAACTGAATATTAAATTCTAAATCATCATTTGTTAAAGTGAATTTTGCACTGCTAAAGGTTGGAGGACCCATAGACATTTCATTACCAGACATACCATAACTTTCTGCAGGCATTCCATTTGATTCAAAATCCATTCTTCTATTATCATTTTCATCATGTAAGGCTAGAATTGCATATTCTCCAGAAGGTACATTCTCGAATTTTAAAACTACTTTACCATCTTTTATTACACTTTCTAGATTTTGAATTCCAAGACCTTTCAAAAAAGTCTCTTTAGTATGTAATGAGACTAAAACTTTACCATTATCGTTTTGAATATGATCAATAGTTACGGTAATGTTTTTTTCAGATTTCTCTTGTGCTAGTAAGCCAATTGTTGTAAAAGCTAAAGCGAATGTCAGTATTAATTTTTTCATTTCATTTTGTTTAAATTACTAATTATTAATTAGTAGCGGTTAATGATGAAACAAATTTGTAAAAATGATTTTAAAAATTGAAAATGAAAAAACTGAATTGTAGCAAATAGCTTCCGAATTGTTATTTTGTTGCTTTTTTTATTGCTTTAGCAATTTCAATAGCATTAGTTATATTAGTTTCTTCTAACTCATTTATAATTTTTGAATGATCTTCTGGTCTTGTTTGCGAAAGCTTGTAAGTAGCCTGAATATCATCAATAGAAATTTGAAAACCTACAATACCTTTAACTTGTCGAAGGGTTTTTTCCGACATATCTTTTAAAGAAATAGGTTTTTTAGAGTTTTTCTCATACTTATCAACAAGTTTATGTAATGATGCCATAACTTGTTCTTCAGTTAGGATACTTATTTTTCCATAAATATGAACTGCAATGTAATTCCAAGTTGGTACCTCTTCTTCTTTATACCAAGATGATGATATATAAGCATGTGGACCATTGAAAATGCAAAGAATAGTATCTGCAATTGCCAAATTTTTTGCTTGCGGATTTGCTTTAGAGATATGACCTACAAGAATATCTTTCCCATTTTCATCTGTATCTAATTCTAGTGGAATATGAGTCGCCCATGGTTTTCCTTCAACTTGATTTACTAAAATTCCAAAACTATTTTGAATTAAGAAATCTTTTATTTCAGATAGGTCTGTTTGTTTATAATACTGCGGAATATACATTTTAAGTTTAGGTATTTTAAAGTAAAAATAAGACTAAAAGTAATTTAAAAACAGTTATGCTCAATCTTATATAAATAGTAAAATCAAATGATTAGGAGTATTTAAAATTTAATGTTTTATTATAAAATCGCGAAACTTATCGAGAATAAAAGTAGTTTATCTCAAAAAATAACAAAACAGCCATTTTCTTCTTTAATTGCTTAATAAATATCCAACTAAATATTAGGTGACAAGATAATTTTGGATGTTTAATTTTTTTGAAATTTAATTTTACTATTCCTGTAAACCCAAATCAGTATAGTATAACCTACTTTAATATGCAATCCAAAAAAGGAAACTTTTCGGTAGCTGTAATTTTTTTCATTCTATTTATAGGAGTGGGAAAATCACAGGTGATAATTAACCAGCCTATAAAGGAATCATTATCTATCCGATCATATACCAATCTTTTTGTCACAGAACAAAAGTTAACTCTTGATACAATAGTTAAAGCTGGTTTTGAAACTAAATTTGAGCCACTAATAGATTTCGATGAAAATTTTGGATTTTCTGAAGATCATTTTTGGATTAATTTTACTATTCAAAATGCTACAAATCAAGCATTAAATTATTTTTTAGAAACAGGAAGACCCATAACAGATAACGTTACATTATATCTCAAAAATTCAAAAGGAGAGATATTTATTCAAGAAAATGGTGATGCTATTCCATTTTCTAAAAAAAGTATACAACATAGAAAATCTGTTTTTCACCTTAATCTTCAACCAAATGAAAGTTTACAAGCGTTCATTCATCTGAAAAGTGATGGGGAGGTAGTTATGTTGCCATTACAGCTAATCAACCAAGAAAAATTTCTTTTTAGCACTTATAATGATCAGTTGTTCTTTGGATTTTTTTATGGTATTTTAGTACTAGCAGCTATAATATATCTTTTCTTTTATTCAGCGATGCGTGATACTGCGTTTGTATATTACGGTCTTTATGTAATATTCATAGCATTACTTCAATTTTCATTAGATGGTTTTTTTCATCAATATTTTACTCCTAATGGAGGATGGCTTTCTGATCGTGCGGTACTAGGTTCTGCATTAGTTTCATTATTCTTTTTTTCAAATTATGGAAGAAAATTTTTATCAGTTAGTATGCATAGTAAGGTATTAAACCTTTCTTATGTTTATATATCACATAGTATTTTTATATGCTTTTTAGCATTATTTCTTGTGCCTGATTTTTTAGCTGTTTGCTATCCAATAGCAAATATTATTGGCTTAGTTGTGTTGGTACAAATTTTATTTTCAATAATTTTTCTTAAACATAAGAAAGTACAGGTAGATAATTTTTTTACAATTGGTATTACGTTTCTGGTTTTAGGATTTACCGTTTTTATTCTTAACAATCTTCATTTGATATCAAACTCTTTTTTTACGGAAAATGGTTCAAAATTTGGGATTGGACTTGAAATAATTTTTCTATCTCTTTCAATGGGAAATAGAATTCGTACACTAAGAAAGGAAAATGAAGAAAATCAACTTTTAGCCTTGCAACGTGCAAATGAAATGAGTGAAATAAAATCTTCTTTTCTGTCTAATATTAGCCATGAATTAAGAACACCTTTAAATTTAATAATGGGAGTTGCTCATACTATTGGCGATAATAGAAGAGATGTAAAACTTGAAGAAAAATGTAAACTCATATTAAATTCTTCAGAAAATTTATTGGGACAAATTGAAGATATTCTTGATTTTACAGTAATAGAAAAAGGAGAGCAAGAATTAAATTTAATTCCTTTTGATCTTCATTCTGCTATTGAAAAGGTAGTCTGTAAAAATATTGCTAAAGCAGAAAGTAAAAATTTAGTAGTTAGTTGCAATATTCAAGATGGTTTACCTAAAAATATAATTGGTGATAAGGTTAAGCTTTTACAAATTTTAAATAATTTATTAGACAACGCTGTAAAGTTTACAAAAGTAGGGCAGATTGCACTACATGTTAATTATAGTAAAAACAACAATAATACAATTGAAGTTAGTTTTTCAATTGCTGATACGGGTATTGGTATTTCAAAAGAGAAAATGAGTACTATTTTTGAGTCTTTTAGTAAAAAATCATTCTTAGATAAAAGAGAATATTATGGTCTCGGACTTGGCTTGTATATTGTAAAGAATTTTATTGATCTGCAAGGCGGAACAATTAATATTAGTAACAATAGTGATAATGGGATTACGTGTAAAGTCAATCTTACTTTTCAGATAGGCATTTCGGAAGAGACTAAAAATAACATACCATTAAAAAAGCGAAAAGTATATGATTTGGGAGGAGCTAAAATACTTTTAGTAGAGGATAATAAAATGAATCAAAAAGTGGTATCATTATTTGTTAAAAAATGGGATAATGCACACCTAGCTATTGCAAATAATGGAAAAGAAGCTTTAGATATTATTCAAGAAAATGAATTTGATATTATTCTAATGGATTTACAAATGCCTGTAATGGATGGGTTTGAGGCAATTGCAGCTATTCGTGACGGCAAAGCAGGAAAAGATATTGATACAATTCCTATAATTGTACTTACTGCGGATAGCACAGACAGAACAAGAAAAGAAGTGTACAGATTAGGTACTAATGATTATCTAACAAAACCAATAAAAGGTGATCAGCTTTATGATACGATTAAGAAAAATTTAGTATCAGTACCAACAATATCATAATCACATGGTAAGCTAGCTTTTAAAATTATTTTCTTGGAACTTTATCTTTCATTGTATCTAAAGAATAAATTGTCCATGCTAAAATCACAGCATTTTTCATAATATCATTTTCAGGGACATACTCTAAAAAATCAAGATTGGTATGATGATTAGCAGTACTATACGATAATTCATCTTGTATAAATTGAAATGATGGAATATTATAATAATCAAACGTTTCATGATCTGTAGAAAGTGTATTTTCTATAGTTATCGTAGTTGCATCTAAAACATTAGAGATTGGATTAAATATTTTTAAAAAAATGGGTCTAGCTAATTCATTATCCTGAAGAAATACACCTCTTATTGCACCTGCTCCATTATCTAAATTTAAATATGCAGATACATTTTTAGATGCTGAATTTGGTTGTTCATTTAAAGCACCAAAATGTTTTTCCGCATAGGCTGCAGAACCTAAAAAAGCTTGTTCTTCGCCACCCCAAAGTCCGATTTTAATAGTTCTTTTAGGTTCGTAACCAATTTGCTTTAAAATTCGTAAAGCTTCCACTAAAACAATGCAATTTACGCCATTATCTGTAGCTCCTGATGCAGAATGCCACGAATCAAAATGGCCTCCAATTAAAATACTTTCCGATTTTAATTTGGCGTCATTACCAGATATTTCTGCAATTATATTTACATTATTTTCAGGTTCATTATAAAAATCGGTTTCTAAATTAAGACGTAGAATTGGATTTGCATTTAATTTCAACATTCTCATTAATCTACCAAAATGTTCTGGCATTATTGTAAAATAGGGTAGTGGTTTTAAATCGTCGTTTTTATAATAGTAAGTTCCTTGTGGATGTAAGACTCCGAGGTAAGAAGTACTTGTTTTTAATACTGCTAATGCACCTTCTGATTCTACAAATCTTAAAAAATCTTCATCAGATTTATCATCTACTTTCCATGATTCGAATAATTCTGGCAGTGGAGTTACCTTTACTTCTGCATTTAATTGATTTTCCATTTTCATCAATTGCTGCTCCGAATATCTAAATAAAATAGTATCTAATAATGATTTTTTTCTTGGCTCTCTTCCTAAGAGAACAATTTTACCTTTAAGCTTTCCTGAAAAATCAGTTTTAACTTTTTTCATATCATAAAAACTTTCAATAGATATAATTTCTCCAGAAACAAATCCATCTGTACTCTTAGCCATAGCAAGTGGGTACGAAGAAATATTCATGTAGTTCGGCTCAATCATTTCTACCCCGAAGGTTTCTATATTCCACCCCCTACAATCAGAACAATAATTCTCAAAATGAACATTTTGGAGCCCAATTTTCTTCATTTGATCAGAAATCCAATTTGCAGCCTTAAAATATTCTCGCGTTCCCGTAAGTCGTTGCCCATAAACATCAGTTAGTTCACTAAGCATTGTCATGGCTTCTGAATTTGTAAATCCTTCTTGCCTTATTTTAGATAGTGTAATCTCGTCAGTAGTAAATTGCGCATAACTGTTTAAAGAAATAACAATAAAAAGAATGGTTGAAATGATATTTTTTAGTTTCATTATTTTAATTTTTATGTAATTATTTTCCAAATAGCATTTTAAAACAAGTGGCATCATCAATTTTATTCTCATCAAATGGAGCATAAAATCTATCTAAAAATGATGCAACAGAACTCCATGAAGTATGCAGCATTCCTTTGATGTGTTGTGCAGTTTCTTTACTTGTATTTTGTTTGAAATCTTCAAGAATTTGTAACTGTTTTTTTGCAACAGTTCCTTTATTCCATGATGAAGTAGCAACATCAAAACCTTTTAAGGCAAAATATGCTGCTGTTGGCTCGGCTTTTTCATAATGCCAATCGCATATCATTATATCTTTAGGAATCATATCAATGGCTCGATGTGTATTATTCATACTGGCTTCCCACATACCTATTCCTGTAGTTTTACCATCTAATAAACGATCTCCCCATATCCATAATCTCTTATTTGTTTGGGCTAAATGGTTTCTTATTTTTGTTAACTCTCCTGCAAATAACTCAGCTTTATCTATTCCATTACAACGAGGACATTCTTCTTGTCCGATATAAAAAACTTCATCCATGCCCGCATGAAATGCATTTGCTTGAAAAGCTGTTGTAATTTCATCGACTAAATCAAAAACCACTTTATGAACTTCTGGGTGTATCGGACAATAGCTTTTACAATAAAGGCCATCATTATTTGGCCACTCATATTTTTCTGGGATTTTAACAGTAGGAGTTTCATCAAATTCTGGGTAAACTTTCAAAAGTGGGCCTAATTCTGAAGCCCATGATTGATGCCCTAATAAATTAATTTGTGGCACAATTTCAATTCCATTTTTTTCACATGCCAAAACAATTTTATTTACATCGTCTTGTGAGAGGCCATTTTTTTTAGCTAATTCTGGATGAGATTTGTATTGAAAATTATAATCTACGCGTAACACTAAAGTGTTAATTTTTCTTGGAGGTAATTCTTCATTTATAAAGGTAACAAACCTATCTAGGTTTTCTTTATCTGGTGACGCTATTGCTAAACCTCTCATTGGTAAAACATCTTGTGCATTTACAAAATGACCTATAAAGAATAAAACAACAAGTAAAGAAGTCTTTGTTTTGTGATAAAATTTTAATGTCATTGAACAGTTTATTAAAGTTTAAGACGAATATTTATTTTTGATAATAATGCTCCAAAACCAATCATTAAAAATGCCCAAATAATAGAACCTGAAACAGCTAACCAAGGCATTTCTATTTGTTTATAAAACAGAATATTTAAATTGCATCCCCAAATTATAAAGTACAATATATCTGGTGCTAAATAAGTTGTTAATGAATTTCGCCCAGCAGGCAAAAATGGAATAGTCCATTTTTGCCATTTTTTTAAATCGATTATATAATATAGAAAAGCAAAAAGTAAAATACTAATACCGTTGCATAGCATCGCCCATGATGGTGTCCCTATTATTTTTGATATTATAAACCAATTTCTTAATATAAAAGCTATCATTAAAGATACAATACCAATAGAAATTATTAGCATTAAATACTGCTTCTGATTTTTTCTGTATTTTTTTAAAAGCGTACCTATTAATAAACCAGAAAGAACTATAGATGGTACATTGCCATCTATAATAACCCCAAAAATTGGTTTTATTGGATTTAGAAAATTTAGGAATGAGGTTTGAGCTAAAATATTGAGTAAAACAAATAGAATCCAGACAAGTAAAATATATAATAATCGATCTTTTAAGAAAAAATAAGTTATAGCAGAAACAAAATAACCCCAGCCAATTAGTCCCAAAATACCCCACCAGCTTGTACTCATCCAGCCAACATTTTCAAAGTCTCCAGAACGATATACGATAGCCAAAATAAATAGGCTTAAAATACCAACACATTTTAATACCGTATAAATAATTTTAAATTTACTCTCGTTTGGATAATTATTCCAGATAAAAAAAATGGAGGTATAAACTAAAATTGACCATACAAATTTATTTATTCCGGTTAAATCTTGATTATAATTTTCCATATTGACCATAAAAAAACCAATAAGTAATAAACTTATAGTTCTAATTAAAATATGAAAAATTAAATTTTTATTAGACGGATTTTTTCTCTCTCTTGACATAAAAGCAAATGGAATAGACAAGCCAACCATGAATAAAAAACCTGGAAAAACCCAATCTGCTAATCCCATTCCATCTTCTAATGCAGCAGTATGAACTAACCATTTTGGTACTCCTGGGGAATATAAATCATTTACAAAAAGCATCAAAAAAAGGGTTAACCCTCTCATAATATCAATGGATAGAATTCGGTTTGTAGTAGCCATTATTTTATCATTTTTCTTGTATAGGTTTAGTCGTATATTTTGCATCAATTTGATTATTATTCATACCCATGATATAAATAAATACATCCATAAGACCAATTTGGGCCATTTAAACCGGGATAATTAAATCTATCCATCATTAATGCAACATACTTAAAAGGATAATCATCTGGCAGTTCAACAATACTTGGCCATACTCGTGTTCCTGATTTTTCATCCCACGGGGGCAAATCCATTTTTAAAATGCCAGCATCTTTAAGATCAGGATAGGTGTAAATAAATATTTTTCCTTCAGAGCTACCCGAAAAACAATAGCGTTTACCTCCTATTTTTTGGATAGATGTTCCTGTGGAATTATGTTTTACAGGACCAGCAATCCTTTTATAGTCTTTATTCCAATAATCAGATTCTAAAATAATAGCTTTATAACCATCATTATTTTCACATGTAAGTATACGCCATTTATGTACTTCACCATCATATAATATATGCGGATCTTCAATATCTCCTACAATACCAAAAGGAACAGATTTCATTATGGAGAAACCAAACCGAGGATCTTTTTTACTTTCAATAGCTAGTAATTGTTTTTTTTCTTTCTCAGGATTGGCATACGCACTAAATCCTGTAGTTAGTCCACGCCAAATAGTATTTTTTCTATCGTAAAATAAATGTGAAGCAATTTCATTTCTTAAAAGTCCGTCTTCACGATCAAAAACTAATATCCCTTCAAGTTTAAGATCAAAAACGGTAGGATCTAAGCTAAAAACACCTTGAATATGATGAGGTAAAGCTCGTCCACGAATTGACATGGTGTACCATAATCTTCCTTGATCGAGCATGGGTTCACCATCTTCATATGTAATAGCTCTTATATCGGCTAATCCAATACCAGTTGTAAGTGCCATTTCAGCTTTTTTAATATGAACTTCACCTTTTTTAAGTTTTATAAAAAGACTAGATTGAAAAGAGTTCATAATCTCTTTTTTACGTACATCTATATAGGTGTTAAAATCACTTTGTGCAATTACATTTGGTAGTCCTTCATCTTGTAAATACATTGTAAGTCCACTTCCTAGCATTTGAAGTATAATCTTTCCCTTCATTTGTTTAGATTCCTCAAGATTTACTGCAATTGAAGTATCAACAATTATTTCTGATTTTTTCTGTACTTTGATTTTTACATCTTTAAGAATCGAATTATTAAATTCTATTTTGATGAAAATTTGTTCTGTTTTAAGCGCATCTGAAAATTCAAAACCAATCTCTCCATTTCCAGATGTGGAATCTAATTGAATGGAGTAGGTTGCAAAAGGATTAAAACCGCCAAACCAAATACTGGTTTCTGTATTTTGTAGAGATTTTATGATCAAATTATTGTCTTCTAAACTAATATTTGAATGCTCTTTTGAATAATGATTTACAGGATACATTGCTGATAATCCAATAATTTGATTAGGTTCAAGTTTAGCTAGCGGAATTGATTGATTTTCATCAAAAATCATTCTTTGAGCAGCTTGTCTCACAAAATTTATCTTGTCAGGTGTAGTTTGAGCTGCAGTATTATGATGTATAGAAAGGAATATAATTATAAAAGGAAAGACGTAATTTATACTTTTCAAAGTCTATATTTTAAAATTAATAAATAGTGTATTCTAATAGCAATAACACTCTAAGATAGCGTAATACTTTAGTTTCAATTTATTTTAATCTTAAAAAAGAAAGAAATATAGAAAAAAAGCAGCTATATAGCTGCTTTTTGTTTTTTAGTTTTTGTTAGGCGAGGAAGAATTCCGATTTCTATTTCGATTTCTGCTGCTTGAATTTCTTTGTTTGTTATTATTTTTTGATCTATTCTGTTGCCCTTGTCTTTGTGGTCTAGAATCTTCTTCAACAATATTTGGTCGACTGCCATCATCTAAATATGGATGATCAGTAATTACTGGAATATTTTGCTTAATTAATTTCTGAATGTCTTTTAAATAAGGTCGCTCTTCACCATCACAAAAAGATAATGCAACACCACTAGCATCTGCTCTTCCTGTCCTTCCTATTCTGTGTACATAGGTTTCAGGAACATTTGGCAAATCATAATTAACCACTAATGATAAGTCGTCTATATCTATTCCTCTTGCGGCAATATCTGTAGCAACTAAAACCGTTAGTTTTCCGTCTTTAAAGTCATTTAGTGCATTTTGTCTGGCCGTTTGTGATTTATTACCGTGAATTGCCGCTGCATTAACACCTGCTTTATCTAATAATTTTACAATTTTATTAGCACCATGCTTTGTTCGTGAGAACACTAAAACCGCTTTAGCAGCTTTTACATCAATTAAATGAATTAACAATTTTGCTTTATCACCCTTAGGTACAAAGTAAATGGCTTGTTCTACTTTTTCAGCAGTGGCTTGTTGAGGTTTTATAGTTACTTGCTCAAATTCTCCTAATATTTTTTGAGATAATTCTACTATTGTTTTAGGCATGGTTGCCGAAAAGAAAAGCGATTGACGTTTTGGGGGTAATTTTGCAATAATCTTTTTCACATCATGTATAAAACCCATGTCTAGCATCTGATCAGCTTCATCTAAGACCACATGCTCTAAATCGCGAAGCGATATAAAACCTTGATTCATTAAATCTAATAAACGACCTGGCGTTGCAATTAAAATTTCAACACCTTTACGTAATTCGTCAGTTTGTTTGCCTTGTTTTACCCCACCAAAAATAACCGTGTTTTTAATACCAGTAAACTTTCCGTAAGCGGTAAAGCTTTCTCCAATTTGTATGGCTAATTCACGGGTTGGTGTTACTACTAATGCTTTTATTTTACGTTTTCCAAGTCCACTATTGTTTGTGTATAAATGATGTAATATTGGAATACCAAAAGCGGCTGTTTTTCCTGTTCCTGTTTGCGCTACACCTAAAAGGTCTTTGCCTTTAAGTAAAATAGGGATTGCTTGTTCTTGTATTGGGGTGGGATTTTCGTAACCTTCTAGCGTTAATGCTTTTAATATTGGTTCTGCAATTCCTAATTCTTTAAATGTCATGTAATTTTATAATAAGTGACAAAGGTAGGGCAATAGATTGGATATCTCTTATATACCATTTAATTACATGGTTATAACTACTTTGTTTGAATGCCTGTTTTTGAAGAATAAACATTTTGCAGTACCTTTCAATTTATAAAATATAAAGTAAATGAAGTATCGAGTATTAGGTAAAACTGGTTTAAAAGTTTCTGAAGTTAGTTTAGGGACATGGCAAGTTGGTGGAAAATGGGGATCGAATTTTGATGATGCCAATGCCGATAAAATAATACATGCTGCCATTGATAACGGGGTGAATTTTATTGACACTGCCGATGTATATAGTGAAGGTTTAAGTGAACAAGCTGTAGGCAGAGTAGTGCGTTCTCGTTCAGAAGAAGTATATGTTGCTACAAAATGCGGTAGACAATTACAACCACATACGAGTGCCTCATACCAAGTTAAAGTACTTCGAAAATTTGTAGAGGATAGCTTGTCGAATATGAAATTGGATCGAATAGATTTGATTCAACTTCATTGCCCACCAACAGAAGTGTATTACAGGCCAGAAATTTTTGAGTTGTTTGATACTTTAAAAAAAGAGGGTAAAATTAGAAATTATGGAGTAAGTGTAGAAAAAGTAGAAGAAGCTTTAAAGTCTATAGAATTTGAGGGTGTAAGTACCGTTCAGATTATCTTTAATATGTTTCGTCAGCGTCCTTCAGAATTGTTTTTTAAAGAGGCGAAGGCTAAAAATATTGGAATCATTGCCCGCGTACCTTTAGCTAGTGGATTGTTAACGGGTAAGTTTGATGCAACTACTGTTTTTTATAAAGATGATCACCGTTTTTTTAATCGTGATGGAGCAGGATTTGATAAAGGAGAAACTTTTTCTGGAATTGATTATCAACAAGGATTAAAAACGGTTGAAGAATTGAAGCAAATATTTGATTCGAATGCGGATTTACCGCAAAAAGCATTACGATGGATTTTAGATTTTGAAGAAGTAAGCTGTATTATTCCAGGTGCTTCTTCTGTAGCTCAATTGCTGAGTAATTGTAAAGCCTCAGATATGAGTTCGTTAACTATCGAAGAAACTAAAAAAGTAAACGCACTATATGAAAGAGATATAAAAAAAGCTGTGCATCATTTATGGTAATAAAATTAATCAGCACTTTTAGATATTAATCTTGAGTTTTTGCAGATTCAGAAACTAAACGATTAATTTCTTTAAGTTCTTCAACAGTTATATGACGCCATTTACCTACTTCAACATCTAAACTAATATTCATTATTCGTACTCGTTGTAATCGTTTTACTCGGTATTCTAAATGTTCACACATTCTACGAATCTGACGGTTTAAGCCTTGAGTAAGAATAATACTAAAGGTATATTTGTCCACTCTTTCTACTTTACACGGGCGAGTTACAGTGTCTAAAATTGGAACTCCACTACTCATTTTACGCAAAAAATCAGAATTTATAGGCTTATTTACGGAAACAATATATTCTTTTTCGTGATTGTTACGTGCCCTTAGAATTTTATTGACAATATCGCCATCGTCTGTTAAAAATATGAGACCTTCACTAGGCTTATCTAAACGACCTATTGGAAAAATACGTTTTGGATAATTTATAAAATCGATGATGTTATCTTTTTCGACTCCCGTATCTGTTGTACAAACAATTCCGACAGGTTTATTAAAAGCTAAATACGTATGTTTTTCTTTTGGTTTAGAAATTAATTCTCCATCTACTCGAATTTCATCAGAAGCTGTTATTTTGGTTCCCATTTCAGGAACTTCTCCGTTTATGGTTACTCTACCTTGATCAATTAACTTATCGGCAGCTCTACGTGAGCAATAGCCAACTTCGCTTAAATACTTATTTATTCGTGTAGGTGTATTTTTTTCCATGTATAATTTACCTCTGCTGCAAAATTACGTGATTAATTTTAGAGTCCAACTATCGCCGCTTCTGCACAACGTTCTCCATCCATAGCAGCAGAAACAATTCCACCGGCATAACCACCACCTTCACCACATGGGTATAAGCCTTCAATCTCTGGATGTTCTAAACTTTCTTTTCTCGGGATGTTCACTGGAGATGATGTTCTAGATTCTACACCAACAATGTTTGCTTCGGAAGTATAATAACCTTTCATTTTTTCACCAAATGCGGCAAAACCACCACGGAGTCTACTTCCAATCAATTTTGGTAATAACGAATGTAATGGAACCGATTTTAATCCAGGTTGATAAGAAGTAGGATTGAGGTCGGCAGATAATTTACCTTCTACAAAATCGGTTAATCGTTGAGCAGGAGCGGTTTGGGTTCTCCCACCAGAGGTAAAGGCTAATCTTTCTAAATCTTTTTGATATTCTAATCCTTTTAAAACGCCATGTTGTTCATAGTTTTTCAAATCTTCATCTACATTAATCTCTACTACAATACCCGAATTAGCAAATTGGTTATTCCGTTTTGAGGGAGACATACCATTAACAACTACTTCCCCAGGAGCTGTTGCAGCAGGAACAATAAAACCACCAGGACACATACAAAAAGAATATACACCACGATTTTTTACTTGCTCAACTAAACTGTACGAAGCAGCAGGCAAAAGCTCATTTCGCTCTCCAGAACAATGGTACTGTATGGTATCAATAATATGCTGAGGATGTTCTACACGAACACCCATTGCAAAAGATTTTGCTTGTAATGCAATTTCTTTATTACGTAATAAATAATATACATCTCTTGCCGAGTGACCCGTAGCAAGAATAACTTTATTCACTGCCATTTCATTTCCATTTTGAAGTTGAATGGCTTTTATTTTGTTATTGGTAATTGTAAAATCAACAACCCGAGTATCAAAATGAATTTCACCACCAAAGTTTAAAATGGTTTCACGTATATTTTGAACTATTTTTGGAAGCTTGTTTGTTCCTATATGCGGGTGCGCATCAATTAAAATTTGTTCAGTTGCACCATGGTGTACTAAACTTTCAAAAATGCGACGTACATCACCACGTTTTATACTTCTGGTATATAATTTACCGTCAGAATAGGTGCCAGCGCCACCTTCGCCAAAACAATAATTAGAATCTTCACTAACAATATGGTCTTTATTAATCGCTTTTAAATCACGACGCCTATCTTTTACGTTTTTACCACGTTCAAGAACTATAGGTTTAAATCCTAATTCTAAACAACGCAATGCAGCCCACATTCCCGCAGGTCCAAAACCAATAATATGAATTTCTTTAGCTTTAGAAACATCTTTATAAATAAATGAATAATCAGGAACTTCGGAAGGTTTTTCTTTGATATATACTTCTAATTTATAGTTGAAATATATTCTAGGTTTACGCGCATCAATAGATTTACGTAAAACCTTCACTACAATATCATTTTCATCAGCACCAACATGTTTGGCAGCTTTTGTTTTAAGAATACCTTCTTCTGATTCTTCTTTTAAAGAAATTCTGAGCTGAAAAGTTCTAATCATGCTGCAAAATTAATCGAATTTCTATAAAAAAATAAAAATGACGTTAGTTGATTACGTATAAAAAAATAAAGTGCTCCTTACATTTGATCAAGGAGCACTTTGTAAAATCATTTTTAAAAAGCTAAGCGATGCAAAAAGATTTTTCTCTACACTCTTGTGCAGCGGCTACCATTTCTATTAAGGCCTTTTTTGTTTCTTTCCAATGCCTTGTTTTTAAACCACAATCGGGATTAATCCAAATGTGATCTTCAGGAATCAATTTTTTTGCTTTTTCAATCAGAGAAATCATTTCTAAACGTTCGGGAACTCTAGGAGAATGAATGTCGTAAACACCTGGCCCTATTTCATTAGGATATTTAAATTGATGAAAAGCATCTAAAAGATCCATTTGAGATCTAGAACATTCGATAGTAATTACATCGGCATCCATATCAGCAATATACTGGATAATGTCGTTAAACTCTGAATAACACATGTGTGTATGAATTTGTGTTTCATCTTTTACACCACTTGCTGAAATTTTAAAAGCATTTATTGCCCAATGTAAATAGTTTTCCCAGTCAGACTTTCTTAAGGGAAGCCCTTCTCGTATAGCTGGTTCATCTATTTGAATTATTTTTAAACCAGCTTTTTGCAAATCTAAGACTTCATCACGAATGGCTAATGCAATTTGATTACAAGTTTCTGAACGAGGCTGATCATCACGAACAAAAGACCATTGCAGAATAGTAACAGGACCAGTAAGCATTCCTTTAACAGGTTTTTTTGTTAACGATTGCGCATAAGCCGACCACTTGACGGTCATCGGTTTTTCTCTTGAGACATCACCATAAATAATAGGTGGTTTTACACATCTGCTTCCATAGCTTTGCACCCAGCCAAAGCTGGTAAAAGCAAAGCCTTTAAGTTGTTCGCCAAAGTATTCGACCATATCATTTCGTTCAAATTCTCCATGAACAAAAACATCGAGACCAACTTCTTCTTGAAATTTTATAGTTTCTTGTGTTTCCTTTTCAATATAAGCGGTATAATCTTTAGCAGATATAGTACCATTTTTATAGTTTGCTCTGTAACTACGTACTTCTTTTGTTTGTGGAAAAGAGCCAATAGTCGTTGTAGGAAGTAAAGGTAGGTTTAGTGAATTTTTTTGAATATGTTTTCGTGTCGTGAATGGGCTTATTCTTTGACTATCTTGCGGCGTCAATTGTAAAACTCGTTCTTTCACTTTATTGTTATGAATAGTTGGTGATGTTGCTCTATCTTTTTGTGTAGCACTATTTTCCTTAAATTTTTCAAAACTAGTAACTGTATTCTCTTTATCTAAGATTTCTTTAAGCGTACTTATTTCATCTAGTTTTTGTTTTGCAAAAGCTAACCATTGTTTTATTTCTGAACTTAAATTATGCTCGTTTGTTTCTAATTCTAAATCGCAAGGCGAATGTAATAAAGAACATGAGGGTGAAATAATAATACGATTTTCTCCAATTTTGTCGATAGCCTTAAGAATAAGAGAAATAGATTTACTGAAATTATTTTTCCAAACATTTCTACCGTCAACGACTCCTAATGATAAATGAGTTTTATCGCTTAATTTAGGGGAATTTAAAATATCATCTAACTGTAATTCGCAACGAATTAAATCAAGATGTAATGTGTGTACAGGTAATTCTAGAACGGTTTCTAGATTGTCACCAAAGCAATCAAAGTAATTGGCTAATAGTATTTTTAATTTTGGAAATTTAGCCGCAATTTGATGGTATGCAACCTTTATTGCATCTTTTTCTTTAGCTGTTAAGTCAGTAGCTAAATATGGTTCATCAAACTGGATATATTCAACATCTAAATCTGTTAACTGTTGAATGATTTCAAAATATACAGGTAATAAATTGGTTAGCAAATTAATTCTGTGAAAGCCAGTTTCTTTTTCTTTTCCTAAAAGTAAAAAAGATATAGGTCCAATAATTACAGGTTTTGTTTTAATACCTAATGCTAAGGCCTCTTTATATTCATTAATAATTTTAGAATCAGAAAAGCAAAAAGTTTGATCTTTTGAGAATTCTGGCACTATATAATGATAATTAGTATCAAACCATTTGGTCATTTCCATTGCTGTAATATCTACACCATCTTTTTGAATACCTCTTGCCATTGCAAAATAAAGATATTTATAGTTTGCTATTTTTTTTTGTAGATTTTGATAGCGTTCAGGTATTGCATTTACAGTAATACACATATCTAAAATATGATCGTACAATGAAAAATCGTTTGATGGTATAATATCTATTCCTTTTTCTTTTTGTAGTAACCAATTTTCTTTACGAATTGTTTTTGCAGTTTCGAGCAAGGTTTCTAAAGTGTTATTACCTGACCAGTAATTTTCTAATGCTTTTTTAAGCTCTCTTTTGTTACCAATTCTAGGGTATCCTAAATTTGTAGTTTTCATGTGATAAATGGATATATTTTCTTTTCAAAATTATATATAATGATAGTTTAAACTATATTCATTATTTAAATAGGATTATTTAACTGATAAATTCTATTTTTATAGAATAATTAAATTATAAAGGCAGGAAAAGCACTATAAAAAGAAAATTCATCTATGGAAAATTTAGATTTAACAGATTTACAGCTATTAAAATACATGCAAGAAAATTCTAATTATACGACAAAAGAATTGGCAGCTTTGGTTAATTTATCACAAACACCAGTGTATGAGCGAATACGTAAATTAGAAAAAGATGGCTATATAAGAAAATATGTTGCGATACTAGATGCTGAAAAATTGGGAAGAGAACTGATTGTGTTTTGTAATATCACTTTAAAACAACACACAAAAGAAATTGGTAATAAGTTTGTTACTGATATTATGTCTTTAAATGAAGTTACTGAATGCTATAATATTTCTGGAGATTACGATTTTATGCTTAAGGTTCTTGTGAAGAACATGAAAGATTATCAAGATTTTGTTATTAATAGTTTAGGCGCTGTTAAAAATATTGGAAGTGCTCATAGCACCTTTGTTATTGGAACTATAAAACAGACTTATGCTATCCCTTTTTAGGCAGTTAATATGCTATTTTGTTATGCTTTCGTTTAAAATAGCAATTCAGTAATCAATTTGTACAATTCAGTAGTTCTTCTTTTTATTAGTTTTTCATTTCCCTCAATTTTGTTGCGTATTAAATTTAAAGATTAAGTTTATGAATTACTACGCAAAGAAAGTATCTGTTTCGCTTTTTATTAACTTTAAAGCTAGAAGCCCATAAATGATTAAGCAAGTTAAGAAAATACAGTTCTACGGTATAAAGTAGTTTTATAGTTAATTTAGTCAATAATGAAATATTTAAGAAAGACAATAGGTTTAAGTTTTTTAATTGGGTTTACTGTCGCTTTTATTGAAATAGGTATAGGCGTTTTAAGTGGTAATTCAATTCAATTAAACAATAATTTTTTTATACAAATTGGGTATTATTTACTTTATGCATTAGCCTTAACTTCTATTAATACATCATTTTTTGATTATTTGAATCATAAAGTAGTCTGGAATAAATACGGGAAGTATCGCATTCTAATTGGTGCATTTGGGAGTATTTTGCTAAGTATGGTAGTCATATTTGGACTTAGGGTATTTACCGAAATGTATTTAGCTAATAAAACTTGGACTGTATTTATAGCAGAAGAGAAACCAGTTTTTTATGTAATATGTTTATTGATTACGGTATTTGTATCGGTTTTAGGTCATGCTATCTATTTTTATAAAACTATACAGAATAAAAAAGTAAAAGAACAAAAAATAATAGCGGGTACTGCCTCTGCTAAATTTGATGCACTTAAAAACCAATTAGATCCACATTTTTTATTTAACAGCTTAAATGTACTTACAAGTCTTATTGAGGAGGATCCAAATCAAGCTCAAAAATTTACCACATCGCTTTCAAAAGTATACAGGTATGTGCTTGAGCAAAAAAATAAAGACCTAGTGTCAGTAGATGAAGAACTTCAATTTGCTAAAACTTATGTACAGCTCTTAAAAATGCGTTTTGAAGATAGTATCATTTTTGAGATTCCTGATAAATGTAATAATCCTGAAGCTAGAATAGTGCCGTTGTCATTACAACTTTTATTAGAAAATGCAGTAAAGCATAATGTAGTAACTTCAGTAAGACCTCTACGTATAAAAGTTTTTGAAAAGGAAAACAATTTAATTATTAGTAATAATTTACAAGCAAAACAAGTTGTTAAAAAGGGTAGCGGTGTGGGGCTACAGAATATTCAAGAACGATATAAAATATTATCAGATAAGAAAGTAATTATTAATAAAACAGCATCGGAATTTATTGTTGAAATACCGATGCTTACAAAACAAATATCAATCATGGAAACACATGCAACTTATATTGAAGATAAACGATATCAAAAAGCAAAAGAAAAAGTAGAAAAAATTAAAGGCTTTTACAGCAACTTGGTTGCTTATTGTATCGTAATACCAGTATTAATATTCATAAATTTTAATACAACCAGTTTTCCTTGGTCAATTTTCCCAGCTTTAGGATGGGGCTTTGGACTTACGGCTCACGGTATGGAAGCTTTCGGGTATAACCCCTTATTTGGTAAAGGATGGGAAGAGCGTAAAATGCGTGAATATATGGATGATGATGCATTTTAATTTTTATAATTCTTTAGAAACTACAGTTCAATCAACTAAAATTACAATTCAGAAATCATTTTTTAGAAAAAAGCTAGCATTGTTAGAAATTTGAACAAGCAACTTAAAAAATAATAGAAATGAATAATTCAGATAAGGATAACAGGTATTTTAGGGCGAAAGAAAGAGTAGATAGTATTAAGAAATTTTATGCATCACTAATTTCAAATATATTCGTAATCATCCTAACAGGTTCAATTAATTACTATACAAATGAATGGCGTTATCCATGGTTTTTGTGGGTTGTTTTTGGAGTATCAATCGGAACCATATTTAAAGCTATCAAACTTTTTGGATACAATTCACTACTTGGCAAAGATTGGGAAAAGCGAAAAATAGATGAGTTTATGAGGGAAGATGAAACTCGAAACCGTTGGGAATAATTAAGTTAATTATGGAAACAAATTCAGCAGATAAAAAAGAAAGAGCAAAAAGGCGAGTAGCCGAGCTTAAAGGATTTTATGTTCACTTAACAGTTTACATAATAGTAAATACATGCATATCAATATTTATTATTGGTTCTAGTATGTCTAATGGTGGGACATTTATCGATTCATTTTGGGATTTTGGAAATTTTGCGACTCCAATTTTCTGGGGAATAGGTTTATTTTTTCATGGTATGAAAGTATTTTCTTTTAATCCATTTTTTGGTAAAGATTGGGAAGAGAGGCAAATACAAAAATATATGGAAGAAGATAAAAGAGATATTGAAAAGTATAGATAAATAAATTGATGATGAAACAAAATAATTTAACCAAATTAGAAAGGGCTAAAAAAAGAGTAGAAAATATAAAAGGCTTTTACAATCATGTAGTAATTTATGTATTGGTAAATGTTACATTATTACTATTTAAAGAAAAGTTTATTTTTAAAATAGTAAGTCCAGAAGCAATTGGAAATCCAGATTTTCTTAGATGGATAGATTGGAATGTATACGGTACTCCAATTGTTTGGGGAATAGGATTAGCTATACATGGTATTTGCGTTTTTAGTTTAACACCAAAGTTTTTAAAAAAATGGGAAGAGCGCCAGATTGAAAAATATATGCAAGAAGAAAAATAATTTGTGGTAAAAGAAATAATAAATTTTAAAATAAAATTCGCATAAAATGAATGTCATAATTATTGAAGATGAAAAACCTTCCGCAAGAAGATTAAGTCGTTTATTGGCAAATTTAGGAGTGGAAGTTTCGGTGCTATTACATTCAGTTGAAGAATCAATTACTTGGTTTAAAAACAATGAACATCCAGATTTAATATTTCTCGATATTCAACTTTCAGACGGACTTTCTTTTGAAATTTTTGATGTTATAGAAGTAAAAAGTGCTATCATTTTTACGACTGCTTTTGACGAATATGCACTGCAGGCTTTTAAGTTAAATAGCATTGATTATTTGTTAAAACCGATAGATGATGAAGAGCTAGAAACTGCAGTAAAAAAGTATCAATCTTTAAAGCCAAAAAAACGAAAATTAGCACTCGATTTTGAAGACATAAAAAGGCTATTGGTAAACCCCATAGAAAGAGAGTTTAAAAAAAGATTCACAGTAAAAGTAGGGCAGCATTTAAAAATTATAAATGCCGATGAAGTAGAATGTTTTTATAGTGAAAACAAAGGCACATATGCGGCTACTGCCGACGGTAGAAATTACCTGTTAGAAACTACTTTAGAAAACTTAGAATTAGAATTAGATCCAAAACTTTTTTTTAGAGTTAGCCGTAAATTTTATATTCATATAAATTATATAAAAGACATAGTTTCATATACGAATTCTCGGCTTCAAATAAAATTAGTTAAGTTTAATGATCAAGAAATCATTGTGAGTAGAGAACGAGTACGAGACTTTAAGTTATGGTTAGAGTAATTTTATTTAAAAATCTGATTATTAGAAGTGTAAATTACAAAAAAACCTACTATCAATTTTTCTTATAGTGACGATTTTGTATATTTTTTGCTATTTATTCTACTCGATTATCATCAAAAGCAGATGGTAGCAATTTAGGAATTAATTTTATAAATATAGGCAATAAAACTGCACCACCTGGAAGAATAAATATGGCTAAAGAAGGTATGCTTTTAAAAATATCTAATAGCTGATTTTGTACTTTTTTCTTTTCTTCAGCACTTAAATCTTTCACGGTAGATTTTGATAATAACGCGACTAATTCTTTACTTTCTGAAATCTCTTTTTGAAGTCTTTTACTGTTTCTTAAAATAAGTTTATTTACAATTTTTGACATGCTATCGTAAAATTGAACAGCTAAATTATTGTTTTTTAAATGGGGTATTTTAGCACTATTTTTTTCAAAAAAAACAGCAACATCTTCGATAGATTTTAAGATTAAATTAGATGGTATTCCAAGGTCTTTTCCAATGCCAAAAATGAACTCAGATTCTTTATATTCTAATGACTGATCTTCCCATACAGTTAGGCAAGCAACATCTAAAAAATAATTGTTTTCACAGAACGAAAAATTGTTAATTAATTTCTCTCTGTAGGATCCATCAAAATTTTCTTTATCACTATCAATAAAAGTTAAAGACGATGCAAAAAGCTGTGCTAATTTCTCGTCATTTTTATTTTTTTCTTTAGAATTTAATGAGTGATATGTAATATTAATGGTAATATATTCTATTTCTTCAGCATGCTTTTTTATATCAATTTTTGAATCTAAATATCTTTTAAATGTTAATACATCTACAAATAAAAGCGAATTTGTAATGATGCTATTAAATGTTTTACTGATAAGATTTTCATCTAAATAAATTCTAGAATCAATTAATTTTTCGAGTTGAGATGATGTTTTTTTACCAGTAAGTATTTTATTAAGAAAAGATACTTTTCCAATTCCTAAATCTTTATAAAACTCAAAAATGCATTCTAAAAATTTTGAGAATTCAGTGTTATCGTTTTTTTCTTTATAGGTAAAATATAGTGCAGATAAGAGATTAATTTTTGCTTTCTCATCTTCTGATAATGGATTTTCTGGAATTATGAATTCTGGAATATTGACATTAATTCCATAAATAAACCCAATAGTTTTTAAATGCTCATAAAGCTCATCAAAGCTATCATATAGCTCTTGATAATCTTTTACAAGATATCCAAACTTATCAATCCAACCTGATGCAGAAGGGTTCATATTTATTTTTTATTAAAGTGCGAAATTAATATAAAAGTCTAAAGAAAATAGAATTCTAACATATTATAAAGTATATATTTAAAATGTTGTTAACATAAATTTAACATTTAAAAACAAACCTTAAAACAAATCTACCGTAAGTGTTGTTGAATTAATAATCTAAAAATTTGTAACATGAAAAAAACAAAAATTTATTTAGGACTTGCGTTAGTAGCTATTGCAGGGATCATTTTAGTTGCTGCAGATCATATTGATGCGCCATCTTCTATGGGAACTTCAGCTGATATTGCTGACTTTTATGCTTTTGAACCTACTACAGGATCAGATAACACTGTTTTTATTGTCGATCTTCAATCTAGTGTTTTACCAGATTTAGCTTACGGTACTTTTGATGAGAATGTACTTACTGAAATTAATATTGATTTAGATGGAGATTTAGTTGAAGATAAAGTTATTCAAGCTATTCCAAGAGATGGTATTATGTACTTTTTTGGACCAGTAAATCCTTCTCAAAAAGGTTTGAATAGTCAAGTTATGACAGATTCTCCTTTAGGAAGTGTTGAAATTTCAGAAGGAACAGCAATAACGACTACCACGACTAGTGGTGTAAAACTTTTTGCAGGGCCAAGACAAGATGCATTTTACTTTGACTTTTTTCAGTTTAATGCTGTAATAGGGGGTAATGCTCCAGAAGGATTTAAAGCTCCTGAAGAGGCAGTAGATACTTTTGATGGTGCAAATACAATGTCAATAGTAATAGAGCTTCCTAATAGTATGTTAGGTACTCCAACGGCAAAAAATGCTTTAGGTCTTGATGTTTATAAGACTTGGGTTACATCTAACAAAAAACAATAAATACTAAAATCTAAAAAATTAAGAATATGAAACGATCGAATTTAATATACGCATTAACATTTTTAGTAGCAATTTCTTTAGTGTCTTGTGATAATGATAATGATAATGACAATCAAATGATGCCAGATATGTCAGCAGATTTTTCTGGAACTTATGCTCAAGTAGATCATATGGGTAGACCAGGTATTAATACTGTTTTAAGTGCTGATAATGCTACAAAAGATATGCAGAATGTAACATTGCCAGCAGATATGGCAGCAACTTTTCAAGCCGGATTTGAGGCTAGATTAGAAGCTTACCATGATGTATATGCTACTCTTTTAGGTGCAGATCCTGCAGCAGTAAATTACGAAAACAATATTTTAGGACTTACTGCAGCTCAATTAACAGGCTATTTAGCTGCTGATGTTTTAGATGTTGCTCCTAATTTACCAACTACATATTTTAATCCAGGTACTGATGCTGATATGGATGGAAGAATTCTTGTTCCAGATGGTGATGAAATAGGATTAACTGGTAGAACTATACAAGATGATGTTATTGATGTTTCTCTTATTTTATTATTCGGAGGAATGGAAGGTGACAGATTTAGCGGTCAAGATACAAATGATGATGGTGTAGCAGATTTACCTAGATTAACTTCTGACGGTGTTAGTATAACTGCTAACCCAACAACGACCTTTCCTTATTTAGGAAACCCTGAATAAGGTTACTATGAAGAGGAGAATTGGGAGGATATAAAGTATCCTCCCATATTTTAAAAAAATCTAAAAAACAAAAAAAACCACAAAATGAAATATCTATTCTTATCCTTAGCTCTTTTATTGCTTTTTTCATGCAATACTAAAGAGGACAGTAAAATAACAAACAAAGCAGATTACGAACAGTTTTTGGTTTCTGAAAAGCCTAAAACAACTTCAAAATATTTTGACCTTTGGAATTCTAAGATTAAACCAGATAGCATACAACTTACAAGTTTTGGTATAGTTGCGGGTCAATATGACTCTTATTTTAAGGCTACTGGAGATATTGATTATTTAAAAAAGGCAGAACAAGCATTAGAAAAAGCTGTAGAAATAGCAGCAACTGGTAGATCTGGTTATAGAAGAGCTCTAGCTAGAAATTACATATCTCAACACAGATTTAAAGAAGCTCTTGAGCTTGCAGAAAGTGCTCGTGAAATAGGCGCAGGACTTACAGAAACACAAAGTTTATTATTTGATGTGCACATGGAGCTTGGTAATTACAACCTTGCGAAAAGCTATTTAGATAGTATTACCAATGTATCAAACTTTGGCTATTTAATTAGAGCAGCAAAATGGAATGATCATAATGGCGATTTGACTTCTACCATTAATTATATGGAACAAGCAAAAAAAGAAGCTGAAAAATATAAAAGTAAATCGCTTATGTTATGGTCTTATACAAATTTAGCAGATTACTATGGTCATGCAGGTAGAATAAAAGATTCGTATGAGCACTATTTAAAATCTTTAGCATTAGATAGTCAAAATGCATATGCAAAAAAGGGAATTGCATGGATTGTATTTTCATATGAAAATAATCCAAAAGAAGCACTTCGAATTTTAGATTCTGTCACTAAAAATCATGATACTCCAGATTATTATTTATTAAAAGCAGAAATCGCTGAATATATGAATAATAAAAAAGAGCAACTTTCATATTTAGATGAATATTTAATTAGCGTGAAAAATCCAAAGTATGGTGATATGTACAATGCATACAATATTAATTTGTACTTAAATAAAATTCATCAATTAAATAAAGCTTTAGAGTTAGCAAAACGTGAAGTAGAAAATAGACCTACACCAGCATCCTATAATTTTTTAGCTTATAGTTATTTAAAATTAGGGGAAAAAGACAAAGCTTTAGAAATTGTTAAGAACCATATTGAGGGCAAGACATTTGAACCTTCAATTTTATATTGCACGGCAGAAATTTACAAGGCAAATGGTATCATATCAAAAACAAAAGAGCTAAAAGAAGAACTTTTGAGTGCTGTTTATGAGCTAGGACCAAATATGAAAAATAAAATTGAATCACTCTAGAATAATTTAGAAATTAGCAAATTCATTAAAAAAAAATATACCATGATTAAATTTGCATCACTTTTACTTGTTTTTCTTTTTATTCAAAATGTAATTGGTCAAGAACTAAAAGGAAAATTAATTGATGAGGATAATAAACCTATTGAAGGAGCTTATATTCTTAATATCAAAACAGAAAAACATACACATAGTAATGAACTAGGTTATTTTAAAGTTGATGGAAATACTATCGGAGATACCCTTAGAATAGGTGGATTAGGATATGAAAAATTGAATTTTGTAATAAAGAATGAAGATTTCAATCAGCGTATAACTTTAGTTTTAAAAGAGCAATCTTTTGATTTAGATGAAGTTGTTATTAGACCGCATTTGAATGGCTTAAATGTTATTTCTGATATAGATTTAAAAACAACACCTGTTAAATCAACACAAGAACTACTTCAAAAAGTTCCAGGATTAATCATTGGACAGCATGCTGGAGGAGGTAAAGCGGAGCAATTATTTTTAAGAGGTTTTGATATTGATCATGGTACCGATATAGCTATTACAGTTGACGGGATGCCTGTGAATATGGTATCACATGCACATGGTCAAGGGTATGCCGATCTTCATTTTGTTATACCAGAAACCCTTGAAAATATAGATTTTGGAAAAGGTCCTTATTACGCGAATAAAGGAAATTTTGCAACAGCAGCTTATGTTGATTTTCAAACTAAAGATAATTTAGATAATAATCTTGTTCGTTACGAGTATGGAGATTTTGGATGGAATAGAGCTTTAGGGATGTTTAATCTAGTTGATTCTGATACAAATAAAGGTTATATCGCTACAGAATTAACACAATTTGATGGCGCATTTGATAGTCCTCAAAATTTTTCAAGACTAAATCTTTTTGGAAAATATACAGCTAGATTAAAAGATGCAAGTAAGGTTTCATTAACAGCATCACATTTTACAAGTACTTGGGATGCTTCTGGGCAAATACCGCAAAGAGCAGTAGAAAGTGGTTTAATTTCCCGATTTGGGTCAATTGATGATACAGAGGGTGGTACCACAAGTAGAACAAACTTAAATGCTTCAGTACTTAAAATTATAGATGAAACTACTTTTGTAAAGTCAAACGTATTTTTTTCTAATTATAATTTTAAGCTCTACTCTAATTTTACGTTTTTCCTAGAAGATCCAGTAAATGGGGATCAAATTAAGCAACAAGAAGAACGTAATATATTTGGATTTAACTCAGAATTAAACAAGACTATTTCTTGGCAAGATGCGGAACTTTTATTTAAAGCTGGAGCAGGTTTTAGAACAGATAATGTTAATGATATAGAACTATCTCATACCTTAAATCGGAGAACAACTATAGATAATATTCAATTAGGTGATATTAAAGAGACAAATACTTATGCCTATGCAAGTATTGATTATAAAAAAGATAAATGGACCATAATTCCAGGTCTTAGAGTAGATAATATACAATTCAACTACGTAGATGATTTGCAACCTACTTATGTAAATACCTCGGAAAGTAAAACATTTTTATCACCAAAATTAAATGTACTTTATAGTAGTAGTCAAGATTTACAATTTTTCTTAAAATCAGGAATAGGTTTTCATTCTAATGATACACGAGTTGTTGTTGCTCAAAATGGGAAAGATATTTTACCAGCAGCATACGGAGCAGATTTAGGAACTATTTGGAGACCTTTTTCTAAATTATTTTTTAATGCTGCAGCATGGTACCTTTATTTAGAACAAGAGTTTGTGTATGTAGGTGATGCTGGTATAGTTGAGCCAAGTGGAAAAACACAGCGTTTTGGACTAGATCTTGGTTTACGTTACCAAATAAATGATTGGTTATTTTTTAATACAGATGCAACACTCACAAAAGCTCATAGTATAGATGATCCAAAGGGTTCAGATTATATTCCTTTAGCGCCAGATTTTACAATGGCAGGTGGTTTAAGTATTCTTAATCTAGGACGATTTTCAGGCGGAATAAAATATAGATTTATTGATGATAGACCTGCAAATGAAGATAATTCTATAATTGCAGAAGGCTATTTTGTAACAGATATAAATGTGAATTATAAGTTTTCAAAAAATTGGAATATTGGCTTGTCAATTGAAAACTTGTTGGATACAGAATGGAATGAAACACAATTTGCTACAGAATCTAGACTTCAGAATGAGGCTGAATCTGTAGAGGAAATTCATTTTACACCAGGAACACCCTTTTTTGTAAAAGGAAGTTTAACATATACTTTTTAAGTAAACCGAAAAGAAGCAGTGGTTGTTTTTTTGTTTTTAGGTTGTTAGCACCGTAGTATTCATATTACGGTGCTTTTTTTTCGTCAAACTGTAATAAAAATCAGTTTAACGGTAAAACCCATGCTTTGCAAACTCCGTAAGTATAAACAGAATAGAGAGATGATTATGTATGAGCTCTCTTAAATTATAAACTCAAATCTTACAATTATGGAATATTATTTATTTGCACTGTCATGTTATTTTATGATTTATTCAACAGTAAAAATTTGGATTGCGCAGAATACATTAAATAAAGAAATAAAAGAGAGCAAATCTTTCTTTAATTCAAAACAATAATATATCGATTTATACCCTTTTTCCCAAAACCAAATCTCTAAACTCCTACTTATTAATTGTAATAAGCAGGAGTTTTTTTGTAATTAAAAGTTAATAGTTACGTTTAAGCGTACTTATTTATTTTATAAGGTCAAATAATTAAAAAAAATCGTTTAATATTTGCAGAATCATAAGTGAATCTATTTTAAATATAAAAACCGTCAAATTCTCTAAAATGAGTTTAAAAAGTATAATTTTTTTAGCGTTTTTTATTTTTTCTTGTAAAATATATTCACAGTCAGTACCTCAAGACTCAACTAAGAATTTGAATATTACTGCTTTTCCAGTAGCATTTTATACACCAGAAACTGATTTTGGTTTTGGTGGTTTAGGAGTTGCTACTTTTTGGTTGAATAATGAAAAAAGATCAACAAGACCATCATCTGTGCAGTTAGGAATAAGTTATACGACCAAAAATCAATTTTTAGGATATTTTCCTTTCGAATTATATACCGATAATGAAAATTGGCGCTTAGTGGGAGAGCTTGGTTTTTATAGATATGTTTATAATTATTTTGGACAAGGTATCTATTCTTTAAAAGAAGATTTAGAAACATATCAAGTTACTTTTCCACGAGTTAGACTTTCTATTTTAAGAGAAATACGCTCAAATTTTTCAATAGGTATTGGTTACGAATTAGATGATTTTAGGAATATTAAAAGAGAAGAAAATGGGCTTTTAGAAGCATCTGATGTTATTGGTAAAAATGCAGGTACTGTATCTAATATAGGGCTTTTAGTTTTTTATGATACTAGAGATGATATTTTTTTCCCAACAAAAGGATTTTTTATACAAGCTAGTTACCATGTATCTTCTAAATTATTAGGATCAAATTTTAATTATTCTAAATATCAGTTTGATAACAGATATTATCAAAAGCTTGGAAAAAGACAAGTTTTGGCGGCCAATTTATTTTTTGGAAGTGCTACAGATGGAATTCCTTTTTTAGATCAGTTTAGTCTAGGCGGAAAGCGTACAAGAGGGTTGAGTCCTAAGCGTTATCAAGACAATGCAGAATCAAGCTTAGCATTAGAGTATCGTTTTCCAATATCAGGAAGATTTGGTGGTGTTGCATTTGGTTCTACAGGAACGGTTGCACCAGATTTCGGATCGTTATTTTCTTCACCATATAAAAATTCTGGTGGAGTAGGCTTACGTTATATTATAAATAAAAGAGATGGAGTTCGTATCCGAGCTGATTACGGGATATCAAAAGAAGGAGGAAATTTTGTTTTTACAATTAAAGAGGCTTTTTAATTTAAAAAAAGAATCCGCTTAATCTACTATCTAAACAGCTTGTAAAAGCCAGTTAAATAATTCAAATTAAACGGAATCTATATATTATATATAATAACTTTTAGGAAGAAACAACTCCTAAGGTATACAATTGTTCTAAGTTTGGAGATTCACTACCACCCGCAGGTTCTAATGTAATTCCGAAAGCTTCAGATTCATTAGGGTTAGCTAAAGCAAATACTTTATTATCATCAGCTATAAAATCTTCTAATAATCCCATACTTGTTGGAGTCAATGGACTTAGTTTTAATGACCATACTTGATACACCATACCATCTGGAGGTTCTGGAAGCCCTTGAGCATCAATAAAAACTTTCTTTTCTCTTTTATTCCAATATGCTTTTGCATAAGAATTTGGATCAACAGCTTGTCCACCTAAAGCAACAACTTGAATATCTTTATCTCTTATAGTTGTCAATAGTTCTTGCGACTTTTCTAAGGATGTTTTTGCTTCTTCAATCTGCTTTTCTAGAACATCATTAGTTTGTGATGCAATATTAATTTCAGATTTTAAAGCATTATTCTCAGAATACATCCATAATAAACCAGCAGCTAAAATAAATGATGCTGCCCATCCTATATAAGACGACCAATTAGATTTTTCTTTTGGTAATTGGATAACTTTTGTGTTATCTATTAAATCTATCCTGTTTTTTACGCCAATATATCCTTTATTGGATAAATTTTTGGGTGCAGCTGCTTTAGTCAGTGCTAAAATTGAAGCTTCGATAGCTTCAATTTCACTTTTTATTTCTGGGTAATTTTTTGCATTATCAGATACCTCCAAGTTTTCTTTCTCAGAGAGCGTACCAGCTACATACAGTTCTAAAATTCCCGACGCTATGTATTTTTCTATATCCATTCTATATTGCTATATTGCCCCTAATTTGTGAAATGCAACTTCTATTTCTAGTCTTTACAGTACCTACTGGTATTGCTAATTCTTCCGCTGCCTCTTTTTGGGTATATCCTTTAAAATATAAGAGGTCTATAATCTGAACACACTTTTCTTTTAGGTTCAGTAATAAACTTTTTATACCTATTGAATCTACTTGACTATTAAGGTCATCATTGTTTTCAAGGATATTTACGAAAAAATCTGAAGATAGGTTTTGTTTGTTGTTTTTATGGGATTTAGAGCGCACTTCATCGATTGCAGCGTTTCGTGCGATGTTTAATATCCATGTAAAAAACCTTCCTTTTGAAGCGTTATAAGTTTCAGAATTTTTCCAGGCTTTAACAAACACATCTTGGCAGATTTCTTGTGCTATATCAGTATTTTTAACAATACTATTTATAACACCACATATATTATCCGAATACATTTCATAAAGCTTTTCAAAAGCTTTATCATCTTTATCTCGAAATTTTTCTACTAATATTTCTAATTCCATTTAATGAATTTAATATTGAAAGATAAAAAAAAAGCTGCATTATTTGCAGCTTTTCAAATAGTTAAATTATATTATTATTGAATAATACCAGCACAACTTACTCGTGCACCAGCATCTCCACTAGGTTGAGATTTAAAATCATCAACACTTTGATGGACTATAACACCTTTTCCAATGATGTTTTTGGTTTCATCATCACATCCAATACACCATTCATCTGTGCTAAATTCAACTTTAGCATTTCCTTGTGCATCAGCCATAAAATTACCAATATCTCCTCTATGGTATCCAGTTTCAGCACCCCACTTACCATGCGGTTTAAATGTTGGATTCCAATGACCACCTGCCGATTTTCCATCTGCAGATGAGCAATCTGCTGTTTCGTGTATATGTATGGCATGTTCACCTTCCGATAATCCAGACAGTGTTGCAACCATCATTACAGTTCCGTTTTTTTCAGTAAATGTTACTTCGCCTTTTACGTTACTATCACTTTTAGGTTCTAATGCAATTGTAATGGTATTTTCATCCATCTTGTTTTGCATTTCGTCCTTCATTTCATCTATTGTAGTTTCCATCTCATCAACAGCTTCTTTTGTTTCCTTTTTTGCTTCTTTGCAGCTATATGAAAACGCTACTAGTGCTATTGATAAAGTTAATAATGTCTTTTTCATTTTATAGGGTTTTATTTATTACTATAATTTAATCTAAGCTACATGTAATCTCTATAAACTATTAACTTGTTAAAGATTGATTTTAACGCAATCAAGTGATGAAACTATAAATTACATCTTTTCAAAAAATACTTCTCCTTTTATTGCAACTTCATCCCAAGTTTTACTTATACCATCAGGGCCAGTGTGTAATAATTCACAAGCTTTATTTATACTAGCAACTGCATCACTTGCATTCCAATTTTTTAAGTCCATAACTCCTGTGAAAGTGTAATGGTTTTCTGAAGTCATTTCTGTATTTAATGGAATATTAGCTGTTTCGCCATTAAGCGTAATAGCTAACGAGCATTTATCATTATCTACTTTAAATATTCCTGATATTAATTCAGTATTTTTCATCACTCCAAAAAAGAATTCTATTATTTTTGGATCTCTAGTTCCTGTTGCATCATTTGTAAATAGGCTACTAACGGGAATGCTAAACTCAGTACCATTAATTGCAGCTAATGGAGTAGCACCAGAATTAGATTTTTTAAAAGTGATGTCTTTAAAGATTCCTCCGACAGGTTTTTTCTCGGTTGTTTTATAAGCTGTAAAGCTTACTTTAGTAGAATCTTTTACTAGCGAAAACATTTCAGAACTCGTTGTAACTTCATCTTCTATTTTTTCTTTCTTATTTTCTTTGCAGCTATAAGAAAGTGCAATTATTGCAACTGATAAAGCTAATAGTGTTTTTTTCATTTTTAGTGTTATTAATTTAAATTTTAGTACTATAAATTTACGTCTATTTTAATCTGAAATCAAATTCAAACCTAACTGATTTGCTTGATATTTGTTATTTTTTTCTTAAGTCAGGATTGTAAGAAATGCTAAATTGTAATCTATCAAAATTTGCGTCGGTAAAATGATTTTTTAAATATCCTGCCTGAATACTTAGGTTTTCTGTAACATTTATTCCTAAGGCACCATACAATCTGTTTTGACCAAAAGCTTCATTTTGTAGATTTATAAATATTTCATCATAAAAATTAAGGAAGAAAATATCAGTAAGTGGTAGCGTTACTTGCAAACGATAACGAGCTCTATGTTGGGTATCTTTTTCATCTAAATATTCTATGAAACGCTGTTCTAATCTGTAACGATGTTCAAACAAAAATTCGCCAACCTTATTCTTTAAAATAAATTGCTCGAATAATCTATTTTCTTTGCTTTTTTCTTCGTTTATCAACTCTTCAAAAGAGCTGTCGGTTGTGATATAACCATAACCTATTGTTGCAATTGCATTAGGTTCTATATGATAATTTAAACCTGTACGTAAAAGCATTTGATTAAAATTGCTAGTCGTTTCATAATACCGAAACTGAGCTTCAGTATGGATACTTAATTTATCTGAAATTTTATTGGTTCCAAAATACATATACCAAGAACCCCATTTATCTTCTCCATTTTCTTGGGCGGTACAAATTGTTATAAAGCAAAGGGTAATTAAAAAAATAATTTTCTTCATTAGTTTTAGGTTGAAATTAGTCTGCTTAAAGATACCAAAAACCGAAAAGAGATTTCTTAAAGAGATGTTAATGAAAGCTTGTTGTATCTATAGAGTTCCTTAAAGTTTACTTTTTAATAAAAATCCCAAACAACTCATTTTCAAATCGTGGTGTGATAGAATTGTATGCTTTTTCGAACGTTTTGATGTTAAAAAAAGGACTCAAATATTTTTTATATGTTTTTATATTTCCTCCAAAAGGTCGATTTTCCATATCATCAGTTAGTGGAAAATTAAACCAAAGTCCTACTAATTTTCCTTTATATTTTAAAAGTTGAGACATTTGCTTTGCATAAGCACTTCTATTTTCATCTGTAGGCAATAATGAACAAAAAAAAGTTTGTTCAATAATGAGGTCATAAGCTCCTTTGTGATGAAAAAAATTTTGTTGGTGTATATGATTTTTAGGGAAATCAGGATTTCTTTTTTTGAATTGTTGTAAAGGTATTGCAGAGATATCAAGAATATGAATATTTTTAAAACCGTTTTTAATTAAATATTCAGCTTCATAAGCATTGCCTGCACCTGGGATAAGAATTGAAATTTCTTTATCTGTAAGTTGATCTATATAAGTTTTGATTGGAGTAGAAGGGTAGCCAACATCCCAACCTGTATTTTGTTTTTTGTAACGTAATGTCCAATAATTTTCTTCGTTTTGATATTCTTTCATAAAAAACGTGTTGAATTTATTCGTTTTTATAAATGACGCCGTCTTTCATAACAAATTTAACTTTACGCATATTTTCAATTGCTTTTGTAGGATTATTGTCAACAGCAATAAGATCGGCTAAAAACCCTTTTTTTATAGTACCCAAATTATCTAAATGAAAAATGGCTGCATTGCCAGATGTAGCAGATATTAAAACATCTTTAGGTTGCATACCATATTCTACCATTAATTCTAATTCTCTATAGTTTTCACCATGAGTAAAAACGCCCACATCACCACCAAAAATAATAGTCACATTTGATTTTAATGCTAATTGAAAACTTTTTTTCTTTTTTATGATTCTCTCTGTATCTGGATCAGAATTCTTATTCCATCCATTGTATGTTTCGATGGCATCACCGGCTGCTAATGTTGGGCATAATGCAACGCCTTTTTCTTTCATTAATTCAAAAATTTCAAGAGTACCTTCATCACCATGCTCAATAGTTTCTACACCACCAAGTATTGCACGTCGCATTCCTTCGGGGGTACTAGCATGTGCAACAACATATTTACCAGCACTAGTTGCTGTGGCGACCATAGCATTAATTTCTTCTTGTAAGAATGTGGGTTGAGAAGGTGCTCCTTTTGACCATCTGTAATCAGTATATATTTTTATGAGATCTGCTCCATTTCCCATTTGCCTGCGAACAGTTTTAATTACTTCATCAACGCCACTTGCAGATTCTGCACCTAAAGGAACGGTAACACCATCATGAAAACCTTTAGGGCCGTAAGCACCTGTAGCAACTATTGCAGGCCCTGCAACCAATAATCTAGGGCCTATTACAAGCTGTTCTTCTATTGCTTTTTTTAAATAAACATCTGAGTAACCAGCGCCTTTCGAACCTAAATCTCTCATGGTTGTCACACCTGCAAGTAATGAATTTTTAGCATGTATGGTGGCTCGTATTACACGTTCTGCCGGAGATTCTTTTAGTACTTGATCATTCCAAGTAGTTTCATTATAAGGGTGTAATAATAAATGCGAATGCCCTTCGATTAAACCTGGCATTAAAGTTTTTCCAGCAAGCGATATTAATTTATAATCATTATTTTTAGGAAGTTGGGAAGCTACACCTGCATACGTAATCTGATTTTTTTCTACAAGAACAACCCAATCAGTATGTATTTGGTTTCCATCAAAAACCCTATCTGGCTTTAAAACTGTTTGCCCAAAGCAATTCATATATAGTATAAAGCTAAAAGGGATGATTAAAAATTTCATTTTTTATTTATGTGTTGATTAACTTACGAATGCTTATAAAAATAAGTATAAATACAGAATAACAAATAAAGAAAGGAATGATAAAATTTTTAAGATCTAAAAGTAGCATTACTGCAATAATTAATAATTGAAAACCAAGACCGAATGTTGATATGGCTGTCATTAACCAATTCGGAATTCGCTCGCTTTTCACAGCATTTTTATCCATTTTATAAATAATTAAGTCAAAAATGCCATAACATATTTTATAGATTAAAAATAAAATAGTTACATTTTTTTGTTTTTCACCCTTCATGGCAACAGGAGTTGTAGTTTCAAAAATCCGACTTGTAGTATCTCCATTCCATTTATTTCTAAGAATTACATAGTAATAATTATAGAGTGTACCTTGTAATTGAATCCCAACGAAAGCTATTAGTGTATGAACTATTGATCCGTTGGTAATATACCAAATAGCAATCATTACTAATAAATTTAGGATTATATCGGAAATAGAATCTAAATATCTTCCAGAATAAGATGGTGTTTTTTTTATACGTGCAAGTTCGCCATCTGCAGCATCTAAAATAGACTTTAAAATCAGAAAAAAAGCAGTTGCCCAAAAGTATTGATTTAAAATACAAACAACAGCTATTAGTCCAGAGATAGTAAATCCTATCGTGATATGTATAGGAGTAAATGACGTTTTTTTTAATGATTGAGCTATGATTTTTGCAAAAGGCCTCCCATAGTCTGATAAATCTACAAATTGATTTTCTTGTGGTAATTTTGGCATCTAAAAAACCTACTTAAAAAGAAAGACCAATAACGGAAACACGCTAGCTTGATTCACTTTTTAAGTAAGCAATGCAAAAATAAGGTTAAATTAACAATTAGATAATCTTAAAATTAATTACTAATCATGCTATATTTTGAGTTTTCCATTCGAAGAACCCATTAATACTTATTTTACATACTTTTTCATCCATTCAAGATATCTTTCCATTCTATCTTTTTGAAATGAAGGCCTACTGATACCATGATGTTCTTCTGGGTAAACTATTAATTGAGTTTCTCTACCCAAACGCTTCATTGCCATATACATTTGCTCTGAATTTAATATAGGAACATTCCAGTCATCACTACCACCCATCCAAAGTGTTGGAGTTACTATTTTTTCTACATCATTGTAGGGAGAAATGCGTTCCCAAGCCTCTTTATTTTCCCATGGAAGTCCTAATTCTTGCTCCCAAGTCAATTGGTAGTGGTCATGTCCGTAATTGGCGCGGTATAAAGCTTCGCTTGCACCCGACATAGCAGCTTTAAAACGATTGGTTTTTGTGATGACATAATTGGTTAATATGCCACCATATGACCATCCTCCAACAATTAGTTTATCAGCATTTGAATAGCCTTGCTTAATAGCATAATCAACTCCTGACATTACATCTTGATAGTCAAGATTACCCCAATCTGCAAAAATTGCTTTACAGAAATCTTCACCATATCCTGTTGACCCTCTTGGATTAATTAAAAGTACTACATAACCATTCGCTGCAAATAATTGTGGTTCTGTATCAAATGAAAAATCATATTGTGCTGTAGGCCCGCCATGAATCCATAGAATAGTTGGGTATTTTTTTGAAGCATCAAAATCTATTGGCTTAACTACAAAACCTTCAATTGGAGTACCATCGGTACTATTAAAATTTATTTTTTCAATAATTGGTCTTTTTATGTTTGTTAAAAGATCATCATTAATAGTAGTTAATTCTTTTAATGTTTTATCCTTATAAACATAAATATTGTTAGGGCTATTTGCTTTACCAACTAAGGGTATTATGGTATTAGAAGTAAGTTCATAATCCATAATACTAATATCACCAGTAATAATTCTTTTTAGATGTTGCCCATTTGTATCTATTGATGCAATAATGCTAGTTCCATTTTCTTCTAATTGGAATAAAATAGATTTACCATCTTTTGAAAATTTAGGATTACTAACATTACGATCTAGATTTTCGGTAAGTACTTTTGCTTCTCCATTACCTGAAGCTAAAGAAATGGCTAATTTTTCGCCGGCATACCAAAGAATTTTACCATTAGTTACCGTTTTATAAGCGATATATTTTCCATCAGGACTCCAAGAAGGGGAGTTATCACTATTAGGGTTGGTAGTTACTTGTATTAAATTTTCACCTTTATTTTTAGTATCTGCAGAGACTACCCAGATATTACTATCTGAATTTGCATCAGGATCTTCAGTGCGGTTACTAACAAAGGCAATATTTTTACCATCTGGACTCCATACAGGATCACTATCATCATAATCTCCAAAAGTTAATTGGATTGGAATACTATCTCCAGGAATTAAGGAATAAATATGATTGCGATAACGATCTAAATAACCAACATAATCTTGTTTAAATTGTCTTCGATCTATTACATATGGTTTCGCTTTTTTATCATCTTCTTTATCTGCTGTTAATTCTTCTGGTCGTGGGTCAGTTAAAACAAGTAATAATCTATCGCCAGATGGAGACCATTCATGAGAATTAACCCCTTGAGGAATTTTTGTCAGTACTTCAGCATCGCCGCCTAATCTGTTTGAAAGCCAAACTTGTGTTTTTTCATCTTCGCCTTTACTAGCAAGAAATGAAAGGTATTTGTTATCAGGACTCCAACGAGGTTGACTTGCAGAATAATCTTTACCTGTAATAGCTATTGGTTCTCCTCCTAATATTGAAATTATATAAATACGTTTTATTTTTTTATCCTTTTTAAGATCATTTTCAGAAACAGTATAGGCAACCCATTTCTCATCAGGACTAATCTTAAAATCAGAAATGTTTTTTAACTGTAGTATTTTTTCAATAGTTATAGGTTCTTTTGAGGTTTGTGCCGTTATTGTTGAAGCACTTATAAATAAATAGAATATAAAAAAGAGCTTAATTCGAGTTAGCATAGGAAATGTTTTTAAACGTGTTAAATATAATGAACGGCTTGCTATATGTTACTTAATAAATGCCTTATAATAAAAGATTTTTAACATCAATATAGAAATTCCTATCTATTTTGAATTTTGAAATATCACCTTTTAAAGTATCACTTTTCCAATCTGAAGTAGGAAATAACCATTGTGGTTTTTCGCCAATAAATATCCGAATTGGCATATCAAAATCAGCTACAATATTTGTATATCGGTAAGTCATTTTATTTTTAGAAAATTTATATTCTAATATCGGAATTTTTGTAGTGCGTAAGTATTGATTGAAAAAGGCAGAAAGATCTTTCCCTGTTTTTTTACTAATATAATCTTCAATATCTTTAGTAGTTACGGTCTTATGATAAAATTCTGTATTTAAACCTCGCAATATCTCTCTCCATTTTTCATCATTATCGACTAATTGACGTAATGTATGTAGCATATTGCCACCTTTGGAATACATATCTCCAGAGCCTTCATTGTTTACATTGTAATTGCCAATTATTGGGCGATCATTTTTTATTCCTTTTCTTGTACCAATAACATAATCAGCAGCTGCTTCTTTACCATAATAATAATCTATAAATAGATTTTCCGAATAATTGGTAAATCCTTCATGAATCCACATATCGGCAATATCTTTATAGGTAATATTATTTGCAAACCACTCGTGCCCAGATTCATGGATAATTATAAAATCAAATTTTAGTCCCCAACCTGTACCTGATAAATCTCTACCTAGATAACCTTTCATAAATTTATTGCCGTAAGTAACAGAACTCTGGTGTTCCATACCTAAATAAGGTACTTCTACCAATTTAAAACTATCTTCATAAAACGGATATGGACCAAACCAATATTCAAAGGCTTTCATCATTTTTGGAGCATCTTTAAAATGTTCTTTAGCAACCTCTAGATCATCTTTCAATACATAATAATCCATGTCTAGAATACCTTTTTCACCATTAAATTTTTCTCCAAAATGAACATAATCACCAATATTTACATTTACACCATAATTATTTATAGGATTAGATACAAACCAATTATAAGTGGTAGTTGTGTCGTCCTCATCAATAGAACGAAGTCTTCCGTTTGATATATCCATTAATCCTTTTGGGACTTTTACACTTATGGCCATACTATCTACTTCATCATACATATGGTCTTTATTTGGCCACCAGACACTAGCTCCTAAACCTTGGCAAGAAGTAGCAATAAAATCCTTACCATTTTTATCTTTACTCCATGAAAATCCACCATCCCAAGGAGCGCGAACTGCTTCTTTTGGGTGTCCTGAGTAATAAACAATTACTTCATTATAATCACCTTTTTTTTGCGGCTTATTAAGTGTGATAAAATGAGCATTTACTTTTGAATTTACCTCAAGAGTTTTACCATCTTGAGTTACTTTTTCAATTTTAAGTGGTGGTTGTAAATCTATCTGTAACACTTGGTTTTCTTCGAGTACTTTATATCTGATTGTGTTGCTACCAGTTATAAATTTATCTTCTGGTTTAACTTCTATATTTAAATGATAAAAATTTAAATCCCACCATGCGCGTTCTGGGGTTATACTACCACGTAAAGTATCTTGTTCAGTGAATTTTTCTTGAGCTGTTAGTGAAAGACTTAAAAAAATAAGGGAGATAATTGTGTAAATTTTTTTCATTTAATTTTGAATTATAGTAATTTTCTATCCAATAAAATTAATGTTATTTTTTATTAAAATGAATACTAAATAAGAATTTAGAGTCAAGAAATTCCATATTATTATAGTTATATTTACTACTTAAACTAATTTTTTTTAAAATGAAATTATATTCAACTATTTTTTTAGCAACTATAGGTGTGCTAACTATTTTATTTTCAAGCACTAGTGCTGCTCAAAGCAAAAGTCCATTTATTGGACGCTGGGATATGGTTATCTCTCAAAACGGCAAAGAATTGCCTTCATGGTTAGAGATTACCCTTTCTGGTAATGCTACATTAATAGGTCGTTTTGTTTACGCATTTGGTAGCGCTCGTCCCGTATCTGAAGTTAAAGTTGCTAACGGAAAATTCAATTTTTCAATACCAGTTCAATGGGAGCGAGGGGATCGAAATATGGAATTTGAAGGGCAATTAGATGGGGAGAATTTAAAAGGAACAATGACGTATACCGATGGGAAAAAATATTCGTGGAAAGCTTCACGCGCACCACTTTTATATAGCAATGAAAATATTGTTTGGGGAGCTCCTGAATTACTTTTTAATGGTGAAAATTTAGAAGGATGGAAAGCTATGGGAGAAAACCAATGGGTAGTAGAAAATGGCATTTTGAAAAGCCCTAAATCAGGTGCGAATTTAATTTCTGATAAAGAATTCAAAAATTTTAAACTGCATATAGAATTTAAATATCCTGCAGGGAGTAATAGTGGTGTTTATCTTCGTGGTAGACATGAAATACAAATTGAAGATAATAAGGGCTTAGAGCCTTCTAGTACTTATTTCGGAGGTGTTTATGGGTTTTTGACGCCTAATGAAATGGCAGCAAAAGCTCCTGGAGAGTGGCAAGCATATGACATTACTTTAAATGGTCGAAGAGTTAGTATTGTAGCAAATGGTAAACCTATTATTACCGATCAAATAATTCCTGGTATTACAGGTGGTGCTATTAATAGCAAAGAAGGAGAGCCTGGACCAATTTTAATTCAAGGAGATCATGGGCCGATTGAGTATAGAAATATTGTTATAACACCAGAATTTAGTAAAGAATAGGAATGAAAACATTTGGAACAAGTAAAGAATTTTTGATTAGTACTGAAATTGAATGGGAAGTTGTAGGCGAAGGCGTACAACGACAAATTATGGGTTATGATGATAAAATTATGATGGTCAATGTAAAATTTGACAAAGGAGGTATTGGACCAATGCACCAACATCATCATTCGCAAGTAACATATATTTCAAGTGGCCAATTTGAAATGACTATTGGTGATGAAACGAGAATTTTAAATGCAGGTGATTCTTTTTATATTCCTTCAAATGTATTACATGGTTTAGTTTGTCATGAAGCTGGTTTATTAATTGATGTTTTTAGCCCAATTCGAGAAGATTTTATGTCATAATAGAAAGAAATTAATTAAAACAAAAGAGGCTATGTCAAACAATACATAGCCTCTTTTGTTTTAATTCCATTTTTCATTATCGCATTATCCCATTTGGGAATACGACTGGACTTTCAGAACCATCTTTACCAACAGATGAAATTCCAAAAAAGAAGTTATCAATAACAATTCCTTCTAATAAAAATTCAGTTACATCGCCAACATATCTGCTATGATCCCAAGTTGGAGAGGTCGTATCTCTCCAGTATATTTTATAGCCCACAGCTCCATCTACTTTACTCCATTCAAATTTTGCTGCAGGTTGCACAATTCCACCAATTTTAACTTCTTTAGGAGCGGGTGGAGCCCAGGCAATTGATGCTAAATTAATAGCATTTACGGCTGTTAGTTTTTTAGCATAATCAAAATTAACATGTTCTAATACATCACCATAGGCAATACCATTCTCTACACGAACATCTTGATGTTGTTGTGTATAGTTTTCATGTGCTTCCATAATTCGAATTCCTGCAAAACCTAAATCGTTAAATGGCCTATGATGTCCACCACGACCAAAACGATCTAAACGATAAATCATCATTGGATTCATTTCTGGCATATACGTTTTTACATTTTTATACACATAACGTGCTAATTGGCGTGAAATACCATCTACTTCGCCACCATAAAATCGTCTTGCTTGTCTTTCTCTTTCAGTTTCTGTTGCTGGTACAGGTTCAGAGAATATTCTAAAATCACGATTACTGATTACACCATCAACTCCTGTAATATTGCCTATCATATCATTATTTAAGATACCAATAATGTCCCAATCTTTTTCTTTTGCATATTTTGCGAGTCCACCACCACCAAAAAGACCTTGTTCTTCGCCAGAAAGACCAACATAAATAATACTATTTTCAAACTTATATTTTGATAAAACACGTGCTGCTTCAATTGTACCAGCCATACCGCTGGCATTATCATTTGCTCCTGGAGCATCAGTGGTAAAATCCATAGTATCACTAGCTCTTGAATCTATATCACCACTCATAATAATATACCTGTTTGGGTATTTTGTGCCTTTTTGGATTGCTACAACATTTACAACCCAAGCATCTTTTGGAATTCTAGAACTCATTTCTTTAGTTACAAAATCTTTCTGATAAAAAACATCTAAACAGTTTTGACAATTGCTAGAAATGTTATCAAACTCTGATTTTATCCACCGTCTTGCGGCACCTATACCTCGTGTTTTTGAAATGGTGTCACTAAATGTATTTCTTGTTCCAAATAGAGTAAGAGTAGTTACATCTTTTTTAATTCTGTCAGCAGAAACAGCATTAATAATATCATAAATTCTAGAATCTGTTTGTGCTGTTATTACGCTTGATGTAATAAATAGTGTTAAGAATAGTAGTTTTTTCATTGCGAGTTTTTTTTAATCAAATGGAAACAACCAGTAATTGGTCCGATTGCTAAAAATATAAAAATTAAAGTTGTGTTTGTATAAAGGTTTAAAAATGATACTAATTGAATACTTATTACACTAATTGCAAAACCAAAGCAATTTACGAGTGTCAATCCTGTGCCTTTTAATAACGATGGAACTGCATTTGCAACTAGACTTGAAAATTGAGGAGAATCTGCTGTAACAGCCATTCCCCATATACACCATCCTATTAAAAATAAAATGGTTGGTAATTGAAATAAAGCAGGTGAGAGTATGCAAAAGATTCCCGAAATGAGGAGTGAAAATAAAGCAACTTTATAACTTCCAATTTTCTCTGAAAGGTAGCCTCCTAAAACACAAGATAATGACCCTAAAGCAATAACAATAAAGGTCCATAATGGCACAGAAAATCCAGTATTTTGTAACGTATTAATTGTTTTTATAGCTAAAGGAGTAAATGCCCAGAATGCATATAATTCCCACATATGTCCGAAATAGCCAAATGCTGCTTTTCGAAATGAAATGATTTTAAAAAGTTGAAGTCCTGCTTTTAATTGAAGTTTGGTGCTCTGTTTTCTGAAAGGACCATTTGGGACAAGTAAAAAAATTAATAACCCACCTATTATAGCTAGTAGAGAGGTTATTTTTAAAATAAAATTAGAGTCACTCCCAAACTTCATTCCGCTAATTAGAAAAGGAAATGATGTACCTAAAACTAGTGCTCCTACTAAAAACCCTAAAGCTTTACCTAACCCATTTTCGTAATAATCTGCCGCTATTTTCATTCCTACTGGATAAATGCCCGCCAAGAAAAAGCCAGTTCCAAAGCGAGCAAATAATAAATGCCATTTGGTAATTTCTTCAGTAAGCAAGCTAAAATTACATAAAGCGGCTAACAATGCGGAAATAGCAAATACTTTTGAAGGCGAGAAGCGATCAGCAATCATTAAAAGTGCAAAAATTAGAGTACCTACAATAAACCCTAACTGGACTGATGATAATACATAACCTATAATTTCGGTGCCTAAACCAGTTTTTAAAGCCAAATTATCAACAATTGCATTCCCTGCAAACCATAATGAGGTGCATGCAAATTGAGAGAGAATGAGTATTAGTAGAATATGTAATCTTTGTTTCAAACTATTTATTAGGAATAGTATTGATTTGAAAATTATAGTTTTTAATAATCAAATCTAATCAATAAAACGTTTCAAAATTATTCTAACATTTTTAATCCCATCAACATAATATTTTGCTTGGGTTTTTTGATGTCCAACTTTTACAGTAACAGCGCTTTCGGGTAGTTCTTGAAACATAAATTCATCTGTCCAATCATCTCCAATAGCAAATACAAAATCGTATTCATCTTCAGTATAAACACGCATCGCAGCTCGTCCTTTATTGACATTACTGCTTTTTATTTCCATTACTTTATTTCCATTTAAAACACTTAAATCATCATTAGCAATAAGGCTTGTTAATACTGTATTTAATTCTGTAGCTCTTTTTTGTCCAAAATCAGGATCGGTCTTTCTGTAATGCCATGCTAATGAATAATTTTTTTCTTCGATAAAACTTCCAGGAGTTCTATCTACAAAAGATTCTAAAACAGGATGTATTTTTTCCATCCAATCTTTCTTTACATTTTCTAGCATTCTAAATTCTTCACCATTTTGAGAGATCCATACACCATGTTCTACAATCATATTGTATTTTTTAGGTAAAAACCATTTTGAAAATGTTTCTTTATCACGACCACTAATCAGGTACATATCTGTATTTTCTTGAGATGATATTTCGTCTAAAAGTGTATACAGCTCTTCATCAGGACTAGCTTTTTGTGGGTTATTATGGAACCCTGCTAAAGTGCCATCATAATCAATAAAAAGTAAGCGTTTTTTGGAATTTTTATAGTCTTTAGTAATAGTATTCATTAAATCAACAGAAAGTTTTCTAGAAACATAAGTATGGCTAGTTTCTTTTTGATGTTTTAATGAAGTCATAAAATCATTAGCCCATTTTTCTACATTATATCGCTCTAATCTTTTCTGTAAAATGTCATTACGTTCTTGCTGTTCTTCTATTGGCATATGAATGGCTTGATCAATAGCATCAGCAGTCTGTTCAAAATTATTCGGATTAATCAACAATGATTCATTCATTTCATTAGCTGAACCAGCCATCTCACTTAAAATTAAAACTCCAGTTTTATCTGTTCTAGTAGCTATATATTCTTTAGCAACTAAATTCATACCATCACGTATTGGAGTAAGCCAAGCAATATCGCAGGAAGTATATAAATCAATAAGATTTTCAAAAGGCATGGAGCGATAAAAATACCAAATTGGAGTCCAACTTACTGTAGAAAATTCACCGTTGATACGCCCAACCAGTTCATCTACTTCTTTTTTTAAGAGTTGGTATTGAGGCACGTTGCTTCGAGAAGGTACAGCTAGTATGATTAATCTAACCTTTTCTTTATATTTTGGATATTTATTTAAAAAATATTCAAAAGCATTTAATCGTTTTGCAATTCCTTTAGAATAATCTAATCGATCTATTGAAAGCAAAAACTTTGCATCGGGTGTAGATTTTTTATGTTTATTTAAGCGTTGTTGTAATTCAGATTGATTTTCAGGTATTCTTCCAAGATGTTCTTTAGCAGCATTATTAAATTTTTTATAATCAATTCCCATTGGGAATGAATCTACTTTTATAATCCTATCTTCTAAATAAATATCGTTAAAACTTACTTCTAAACCAAGTAAACGCCTTACAGAACTTAAAAAGTGACGTTCATAATCATAGGTATGAAATCCTATTAAATCTGAACCTAAAAGTCCTTCTAAAACTTCTTTACGCCATGGTAATGTTCTAAATATTTCAAAAGAAGGAAAGGGAATATGCAAAAAGAATCCAATAGAAATATTAGGTAATTTTTCTTTTACCATTTGAGGGACTAGCATTAGCTGGTAATCATGTACCCAAATGGTATCATCTTCATCTGCTTTTTCAATAATTGCATCGGCAAATTTTTGATTTACTTCCTTATAAGTATCCCAACTATCTAGCTCAAATTCTGAATATTCTAAAAAATAATGAAATAAAGGCCAAATAGTACGGTTACTAAAACCATAGTAAAAACCATCAACCTCTTTATTCGTTAAATTCACTTTAGATGATCCGTGTTTAGAAAGGGCTTTATCAATATCTCCAATTAATTCTGTAGGTATTTCTTCGTCTGTCAAGCCACTCCAACCTATCCAAAGACTATCACTACCAGAATGGACAGATTTCATTCCTGTAGCTAAACCTCCAACGCTCGGAACAGCTGTAATGCCTCCATTATGAATTTGTAACTGTATTGGTAATCTATTTGAGATTATGATAGTTTTGCCCATAATTAGGTTGTTTTTGCCTTTTTTTAGATTTAATTTCTCTAAATTTCGTGAAAAAGAAGGGTAAAAACAATTTATTGCCCTTTTGAGTTAGCAATTTATTGATATGGATAATTTAGATTACGGAATAATAGGAAATTGTAGAAGTGCGGCATTAGTCTCTAAAGTTGGCTCAATTGATTGGTGTTGTTTGCCAGAATTTGATTCTTCTTCTGTTTTTGCAAAATTATTAGATGATGAAATAGGAGGGAGTTTTGGGATTTTAGTGGACGATTCTTATGCAATAAAGCAATTTTACGATTCTGTTACGGCTATTTTGATCACTAGGTATACATCAGGAGATAATTGTTTTGAATTGCATGATTTTATGCCTAGGTATTATAAGGAAGGGAATGTTTTTTTTGCCCCTCCAGAAATAATCCGCTACTTGAAATTAATTTCAGGTACTCCAAAATTTAAAGCACTTTACAATCCAAAATTAGAATATGCTCAAGGAAAGACAACTTCATTTATTAAGAAAGACTTTATTGCGAGCTTAACACATGAAGTAAAGTTTGATACTGTTTTTTTATATACTTCATTTGATAAAGAAAAAGTTTTAAATGGAGAAGAGTTAATAATTACAGAGAATGGTTTTTTTCTTTTAGCCTATAATGAGAAAATATTCCTTCCGACAGTTGATAGAACTTTTTTAGATTTAGAGCGCACACGAATTTACTGGCTTGATTGGTCACAAAAAACACCTACTTATAGAAAGTTCGATCAAGAAATTAAGCGTAGTGCAATAACCCTTAAACTTTTAAGTTACGATAAAACAGGAGCAGTACTTGCTGCAGCAACAACCTCATTACCTGAAACTATTGGGGAGGTGCGAAACTGGGATTATCGTTTTTGTTGGATTCGTGATGCATCAATGGTAATTAAAGTGGTTTCTGAACTTGGTCATAAAAATGTAGCCAAGCGGTATTTGCAATTTATCATCGATCTAATTCCTGATAAAGATGAAAAATTGCAGATTATGTATGGCATCAATAAAGAGAAAAAACTAACAGAAGAAACATTAGACCATTTAAGTGGCTATAAAGGTTCTAAACCTGTTAGAGTTGGGAATGCTGCCTATGAACAAGTTCAAAATGATATTTATGGTATTCTAATGGATGTTATTTATGAATTGATTGCTCAATTTAGTATTGATATTCAAAATGGGGAAGAACTTTGGGGAATTACAAAAGGAATTGTTTGGATTGTAGATAAACATTGGAGAGAAGCGGATAAAGGAATTTGGGAATTTCGATCCGAAGACAAACATTTCACGTTTTCAAAGGTATTATGTTGGACGGCGATAGATAGGGCGATAAAAGTAGCAGAAATGTTAGATAAGACCCATAAAATTGATATGTGGAAGCCACTTGAACAAGAAATCAGAAAAGATATTATGGCAAATGCTTGGAATGAAGAAAAACAAGCTTTTACACAATCATATGGTTCTAAACATATGGATGCTTCTGTATTATTAATGGAATCTTACGGATTTATAGATGCAAAAGATCCCAAATATGTAAGTACTGTACTTGCTATTGAAAAAGATTTATGTAATAATGGTTTAATGTACAGGTATAAAAATGAAGATGATTTTGGAGAACCCTCTTCTTCATTTACTATATGTACGTTTTGGTTTATTAATAGCTTATTTAAAATAGGTCAAGAAGAGAAAGCATTGAAACATTTTGAACAATTATTAAGTTATAGTAATCACTTAGGATTGTTTAGTGAAGATATTGATTTTAAGACAAAAAGATTATTGGGGAACTTCCCTCAAGCTTATTCTCATTTAGCATTGATAGAATGTGCAATTAATTTCTCTAAGAAGGGAGCTGAAGAGCATATTTTAGAATCTATGAGAGAATAATAGGAGTAGAGTTACATAGTTTTAAATAAAAAAAACCGCTCTGTTTTAGAGCGGTTTTTACTTTTGTGATTAACAACAAAAGCTTCAATCGGAATTAGTCAAAGGTATAACCGTTTTCTGAAGCTACTTTATCTGCAATTTGTGTGCGTAAAGCTACTACATTTGGGTTATTAGTATATTTTGTAAAACGTTTAAGTCCCATTAACATCATACGTTGTTCATCACCTTCTGCAAAAGAAACGATGGCTTCTTTTCCTTTTTGGATAATGGTATCTACCGCATTATATAAATATAATTTAGACATCGCAATTTGAGTAGCCTGTTCAGCTTCACCATATCTTTTTGTATTTTTTTCAGTTCTTAGGATGGTAGATTCTGCCATATAAACTTCAATTAGAATATCAGAAGCAGCCATCATTAACTGTTGATGATTTTCTAATTCAGGACCATATTTTTGTACCGCTGATCCAGCTACCATTAAAAATACTTTTTTTAATCGAGCAATTACATCTTTTTCTTCAGAAAATAATTCAGAGAAATCTGGAGTATCAAAAGAAGGAATGTCCATTAATTCTTCACCAACCTTAGTTGCTGGGCCTAAAAGATCAACATGCCCTTTCATTGCTTTTTTGATAAGCATCCCAACGGCAAGCATACGATTAATTTCATTAGTACCTTCATAAATACGAGCAATTCGAGAATCTCTCCAAGCAGATTCCATTGGAGTATCAGCACTAAAACCCATTCCTCCAAATATTTGAATACCTTCATCAGTTGTACTTTGGCAATCTTCAGATACAGCTACTTTAAGTATAGAACATTCGATAGCATATTCTTCAACGCCCTTTAGTTCTGCTTCTTGATGTGAATTTCCAGCAGCTTCACGCAAAGCAATTCTATCTTCTATATTTTTAGCGGCTCTATAAGCTGCAGACTCATCAGCGTATACATTAGTAGCCATAGTAGCAATTTTAGATTTAATTGCACCAAAATTCATAATAGGTGTTTTAAACTGAATACGCTCATTGGCATATTTAGTAGCCTCTCCAATTACACGACGCTGGGCGTCTAAACATGCAGCTGCTAATTTAATTCTACCTACATTCAGTGCATTCATGGCAATCTTAAAACCGTTTCCACGTGTAGAAAGCATATTTTCTACTGGTACTTTAGTCTCATTAAAAAAGACCTGACGAGTAGAAGAGGAGTGAATACCTAATTTTTTTTCTTCATCTCCTAAAGATATTCCATTACTTGGATCGTTTTCTAAAATAAAACCAGTGATGTATTTATCGTCTTCAATACGAGCAAAAACAATAAACATATTGCAGAATCCAGCATTAGAAATCCACATTTTTTGACCTGTAATACTATAATATTTACCATCTTCAGATAAAATGGCTTTTGTTTTTCCAGAGTTTGCATCAGAGCCAGCACCTGGTTCAGTTAAGCAATAAGCACCAAACCACTCACCAGAAGCAAGTTTAGGAACGTATTTTTGCTTTTGCTCTTCGGTACCGTATAGTGTAATGGGCATCGTACCAATTCCTGTATGAGCTCCAAAAGCTGTACTGAAAGAACCCGTAGCACCAGAGATATAATCACAAACTAGCATAGTAGAGACAAAACCCATTCCCATACCACCATATGATTCAGGAACTGCAACACTCAATAGGCCAAGTTCACCTGCTTTACGCATACATTCTTCTGTATACGCATAATCCTTTTTTTCAAAACGTTCCCAATGCGCCCAAAGTTCACGGTCTACAAACTCTTTGGTACTATCACGCATCATTTTTTGCTCTTCTGATAAATCTTCAAGCGTAAAGATATCTTCACAGGCTGTTTCTTTTACCAAAAACTGACCTCCTCTTAATATGTCTTTTTCTATTGTTTCCATTTTTCCTATCCCTAACTCTTTCCAGTGGAAAGAGAACTTTTACGGGTTAATTTAAGTTAGACTTTTTTCTTTTTTCTTCTCTTTAGTAAGATTTTGATTGCTTTCTTAGTTTAGAAATTCAAAAATTCCAGCGGCACCTTGCCCAGTACCCACACACATAGTAACCATTCCATATTTGCCTTGCATATTACGTTTACGCATTTCGTCAAATAATTGAACTGAAAGTTTTGCGCCAGTACAACCTAGTGGATGACCCAACGCAATGGCACCACCATTTACATTGACAATATTTTGGTTAAGATTTAATTCTCGCATTACCGCTAAAGATTGTGATGCAAATGCTTCGTTTAATTCGATAAGCTCAATATCATCTTGCTTAAGTCCAGCTTGTTTTAAAGCTTTTGGTATTGCTTTTACTGGACCAATACCCATTATGCGAGGTTCAACACCCGCAGCTGCATAATTTACTAAACGTGCTATTGGCTCTATGTTTAATTCTTTCACCATGTCTTCACTCATAATAAGTACAAAAGCAGCACCATCACTCATCTGTGAGGAATTACCTGCTGTTACACTGCCTCCAGCAGCAAATACAGGACGTAATCCTGCCAAAGCTTCTTTGCTTGTTCCTTTTCTAGGACCTTCATCTTTGGTGACAGTATATTTTTTAGTTACTTTTTTTCCATTTTCATCTACATAAACCTGTTCGACATCAATTGGAACGATTTGATCTTGAAAACGATCTTCAGCTTGGGCTTTTAAAGCTTTCATATGTGAATTATAAGCAAATTCATCTTGGTCTTCACGAGATACGTTGAATTGTTTTGCTACAGCTTCAGCAGTATTTCCCATTCCCCAATAATAATTCTCATGACCTGCATTTACGATATCGTAATTTAATTCTGGTTTGAAGCCAGTCATTGGAACACTGCTCATGCTTTCTGATCCACCTGCAATAATACAATCTGCCATACCAGCCTGAATTTTTGCAGTTGCAATACCAATGGTCTCAATTCCAGATGAACAAAAACGATTGACGGTTACACCAGGAACATCAACACTATTTAAACCTATTAAAGATATAAATCTTGCCATGTTCAGACCTTGCGAACCTTCAGGCATGGCATTACCCACAATTACATCATCAATTCTGTTAACCTCTAATTGAGGAATTTCTTTCATCATGTATTGTATGGTTTCTGCGCCTAATTCATCAGCACGCTTAAATCGAAACACTCCTTTAGGTGCTTTTCCTACTGCTGTTCTATATGCTTTTACTATATATGCTGTTTTCATGTTTTAATTTCTTAATGGTTTGCCTGTTTTTAGCATGTGCTGGATTCTTTCTAATGTTTTTCGCTCTGTACAAAGCGATAAGAAAGCTTCTCGCTCCAAATCCAATAAATATTGCTCCGTAACTAAAGTAGGTTCCGATAAATTGCCACCTGCCATTACATAGGCTAGTTTGTTAGCAATTTTTCGATCATGTTCGCTGATGTAGTTACTATCTTCCATAGCGTCTGTACCTACTAAAAACATTCCTAAGGCTTGTTTTCCTAAAACTTTAATATCTTTTCGTTTTACAGGTTGTGTATATCCTGCTTCTGCCATTAATTTTGCATGTGCTTTTGCTGTAGCAATTTGGCGATCTTTATTTACTACTACAATATCTTTTCCGTGCTGTAAAATGCCTAAGTCAAAAGCTTCATAAGCTGAGGTAGATACTTTTGCCATTCCTATAGTTAAGAAGTATTCTTGTAATACATTTAATTCTACATCATTCTTATGAAATAAATCTTGTGCTCTGAGTGCAAATTCTTTTGATCCACCACCGCCAGGGATAACACCTACACCAAATTCTACCAAGCCAATATATGTTTCTGCTGCAGCAACAACTTTGTCTGCATGTAGTGATAATTCACATCCACCTCCTAAAGCCATACCATGAGGAGCAGAGATAGTAGGTATTGCAGAATAACGCATACGCATCATGGTGTCTTGAAACATTTTAATAGCCATGTTCAATTCGTCATATTCTTGTTCAACAGCCATCATGAAAATCATTCCGATGTTTGCCCCGACAGAAAAATTTGCTGCTTGATTACCTACAACCAAACCTTGAAAATCTTTTTCAGCAAGATCAATAGCTTTGTTTAATCCAGCTAAAATATCACCACCAATAGTATTCATTTTAGATTGAAATTCCACGTTGAGAATCCCATCTCCTAAATCTTCAACTACAACACCACTATTTTTAAATACTTCGTTTGATTTTCTAATATTATCAAGAATGATAAATGCATCTTGACCGGGAACTTTTTCAATAGATTTTTTAGGAATATCATAGAAATAAGTAGCTCCGTTTTTAATAGCATAGAATGATTTTGTTCCAGAAGCAAGCATTTCGCTAATCCATGGAGCTGGAGTTTCTCCTTCAGCTTTCATTATTTCTAAGCCTTTTTCAACTCCTATAGCATCCCAAATTTGAAAAGGACCATGTTCCCATCCAAAACCAGCTTTCATAGCGTCATCAATCTTATATAATTCATCTGTTATTTCTGGAATGCGATGCGAAACATATGCAAATAAAGCTGCAAAACTTTTTCTGTAGAATTCACCTGCTTTGTCTTTACCCGAAACCAAAATCTTAAAACGGTCAACAACTTTATCAATTGTTTTGGTTAATTCAAGAGTAGCAAAACTTGCTTTTTTAGATGAACGATACTCCATTGTATCTAAGTCTAAAGTCAAAATTTCACTTGAGCCGTCTTTTTTTCTATCTTTTTTATAAAATCCTTGTCCCGTTTTACTTCCTAGCCATTTGTTTTCCATCATTGTATTGATGAAATCGGGAAGTTTAAACAATTCTAGTTTTTCGTCATCTTTACAATTATCAGCAATACCATTGGCTACATGAACTAGGGTATCAAGTCCGACAACATCTACAGTTCTAAATGTTGCAGATTTTGGACGACCAATTACAGGACCGGTTAATTTATCAACTTCCTCAACAGTCATTCCCAAATCTTTTACCATATGAAAAAGACTTTGAATACTAAAAATTCCTATTCTGTTACCAATAAAAGCAGGGGTGTCTTTGGCAACTACCGATGTCTTTCCTAAAAACTGTTCACCATATCCATTTAAGAAATTTAATACTTCTGGAGCAGTCTTAGGTCCTGGTATTATTTCAAAAAGCTTTAAATAGCGAGCTGGGTTAAAAAAGTGAGTACCACAGAAATGTTTTTGAAAATCTTCACTGCGCCCTTCACTCATAAAATGAATAGGAATACCTGAAGTATTTGAAGTAATTATAGTTCCTGGGGTTCTATACTTTTCTAAATTTTCAAAGACCATTTTTTTAATGTCTAGTCTTTCTACAACAACTTCAATAATCCAATCTACTTTTGAGACTTTAGCAATATCATCTTCTAAATTTCCTGTACTAATTCTATCAGCAAATTTTTGATGATAAATAGGGGAAGGTTTTGATTTTAATGCAGTAGCAAGAGAATCATTTACAAGTCTATTGCGAACTATTTTATCGGCTAATGTTAAGCCTTTTGCTTTTTCAAAATCATTTAATTCTCTAGGAACAATATCTAGCAATAAAACTTCGACTCCAATATTAGCAAAATGGCATGCAATACCACTTCCCATAATTCCTGAGCCGATAACTGCTACTTTCTTTATATGTTTATTCATCGAATTCATTACGCTTAATTTGTTTTTGAATCTTTAGTATAAATTTTTTTATCTGCAACTAGTTTGTTTATAGTATCCATCACATCAAAAAAAGAGTTCATTTTTTCTTCTGAAACATGTTGTTTGATAACTTCATTAAAACGGAGGACAACATCTTTAGAATCTTTTCTTTTTTCTAGTCCAAAATCTGTAAGATGTATTAAAACACCTCTTCCATCATTCGGATTAGGTTTTCTTTTAATTAACCCTTTTTCTTCCATACTTTTAAGTATTCTTGAAAGACTAGTGGCTTCCATACCCATTTTAGGGCCTAAGGCTGTAGAAGGAGTACCTGTTTTTGGATCGATACTTAAAAGAGTAAAACCAATGGCCATAGTTGTATCAAAATTCTTTGCCTCTTCATTATACATTCTAGCTACTGCTTGCCATGTGGCTCTTAAGGCATAATCTATTGTAAGCTCCTTCATAAATTTTAAATAGATATCAAATATAATAAAATTTATTATGCGTGCATAATAAATTTATGTAAAATTATGCGAACCTAAATATTATGGTTAGAATAAAATATGAATAAAAAAATCAACCTTAATAGATAAAAGTATTGCGCCGTTTTTAATTTCTTTACTGAGAGGTTAATAATATGAACTACTTAAATGAACAGTAATTTAGTGTTCATAAATATCGTTATATAAGTCATTGTACTTTTCTTTGACTATTTTACGTCTTAATTTCATTGTAGGCGTTAAATGACCATTTTCAATACTCCAAACATCTGGAGTAAGCCTAAATTGTTTTACTTTTTCCCATTTTGCAAAATTTTCGTTTGCTAGGTCTATTTCTTCTTGAAAACGAGCAATAACTTTTTCATTTTTAACTAAATCATCATTGTTAGATATTTCAATCTGATATTTTTTTGCCCATTTTTTTACAAAGTCAAAATCTGGCTGAATGAATGCAGCTGGCATTTTTTCACCTTCACCCACTACCATTATTTGATCTATAAATCGGGATTGTTTAAATCTATTTTCTAGTAATTGAGGAGCAACATATTTACCTCCAGAGGTTTTAAACATCTCTTTCTTACGATCTGTAATTTTTAAAAAGCCTTCGGAATCTATTTCTCCAATATCTCCTGTGTGAAAATAACCATCAATAATAACTTCAGCAGTTTTTGTATCATCTTTAAAATACCCCATCATAACTTGAGGCCCTTTGATGCAAATTTCTCCATCTTCAGCAATCTTAACTTCGGTACGCTCTAAAGGTTTGCCCACAGTTCCTATTTTAAAACCTTTATTACGCATATCGTTTACTGAAACAACAGGAGAAGTTTCTGTAAGGCCGTAACCTTCCATAACACCAAATTCGGCAGCATTAAAAACACGCGCTAGACGAGGTTGTAAGGCTGCACTACCAGATGCCATTACAGAAAGATGGCCACCAAGAGCGGCTTTCCATTTGCTAAAAACAAGTTTTCGTGCCAAAGCTAATTGCTGTTCGTACCACCAACCATTTTGACGGTATGGTTCATATTTTAAACCGACTTCTACTGCCCAAAAGAATAGTTTTCTTTTAATTCCTGTCAATTCAGTTCCTTTGGCAATAATTTTGTCATATACTTTTTCTAATAAACGAGGAACAGCAGTCATAACGTGAGGCTGAGCTTCCTGCGCGTATTCACTAATTTGATCTATAGGAGCATAATAAACACTAGTACCACAATATTGATATAAATATATAAGCATCCTTTCATACACATGACATACAGGTAAAAAACTTAATGCTCTAGAATGTCCAAGTTTTATAGGTATTCTTTTAAAACTTTCTAGTGCATTACTCACTAAATTATCATGAGAAAGCATAACTCCTTTTGGTTTTCCAGTAGTTCCGGACGTATAAATTAAAGTTGCTAAATCTTCAGGCTTGACGGCATTTTTGAGTTTTTCAACATCTTCTTGGTTCGATGCATCTTCACCTAGGTCTAAAATTAGTGACCAGTTTTTACAATTTGGAAGTTCATCAAATGAGTAAACTTCTATTAATGTTGGCACTTGATTTTGAACAGCTTTTACTTTTTCGTAAACTTCAGCACAAGATACAAAACAGTATTTGGCTTCAGAATGATTTAAAACATAAGCGTAATCCTCTTCGGAAATAGTAGGGTAAATAGGTACATTTTGGGCCCCTAATTGTAGTATACCAATATCCATAATATTCCACTCTGTTCTATTTGTCATAGAAATTAGTGCAATCTTATCATTTGGTTTAATACCTAATCTTAGTAATGCTCTACTTACTGCATTTGCATGTTCTAAATACTGTTTAGTAGAAGTGGCTACCCATTTTCCACTATATTTTGTAACGAAAGATTTTTCAAGATTATATTTTTCTAATTGATAATAAGGAAAATCAAAAAGACGGGTAATATTTTGCATAATTATATTCTGAATTGAACTTGCAAATTAATAAAATTTGGTATTTATAAAATGAGATTAACAAAATTAATACGCAATTTTTGAGAATTTTAATAAAATATCCCCTTTAACGATGATTTTATGCTATTAATTTAAACTAAAAAAGACAAATTGTTTTAAATTGGTCTTTTATATGATTTACTTTTTATATTTTTATTTCTGATTTTCTACCCAAACTCTTGCATTTACGAAAGCTTGTATCCAAGGTGAAATTTTATCAGTTCTATCACTAGGGTATTGCGCCCAATTCCATGGAAAGGTAGAACGTTCAATATGCGGCATAGTTACTAAATGTCTCCCGGTTTTATCGCATAACATTGCTGTGTTGTAATCACTACCATTCGGATTTGCAGGATAACTTTCATAACCATATTTTGCAACAATTGAATAGTCAGATTCTGAAAGTGGTAGATTGAATTTACCTTCACCGTGAGATATCCATACGCCAAGTTTTAATCCTTCTAAAGAAGAAAGCATTACAGAATTATTTTTTTGAATCTCTACAGAAGTGAAATTACTTTCATGTTTATGCGAATCGTTATAGGTCATTTTTCCATGGGTATGGTGTTCTGGGTTAATTAAATCTAATTCCATAAATAATTGACAACCATTACATATACCAACAGACAAAGTATTTGGCCTTGCAAAGAAGTTTTTAAGAGCTGTATTTGCCTTCTCATTGTATTTAAATGCTCCTGCCCATCCTTTTGCACTGCCAAGAACATCAGAATTTGAGAAACCGCCAACTGCACCAATAAACTGAATATCTTCTAGGGTTTCACGCCCAGAAATCAAATCAGTCATATGCACATCTTTAACATCAAAACCAGCTAAATACATAGCATTTGCCATTTCTCTTTCAGAGTTACTTCCTTTTTCTCTTAAAATGGCTGCTTTGGGTCTAGTTCCTTCAAAAACTGGAAGCTTACCTTCAAAACTAATAGGGAATATGTAATTTAAAGGTTGTTTTTTATAATTATCAAATCGGTCTTTAGCTAACCCGTTTGCTGTTTGTTTATTATCTAAAAGATACGATGTTTTAAACCAAATATCGCGAAGTGAAGCAATGTTCAGCCCCATTTCCATTCCACCATTTTTAATGGTTAATGTACTTTCAGAAGTAACATTCCCTATTTTATTAAAATCTATTTTAGCATCATTTAATACCTGTTCTAATTGCGCATCATTCTTCGATTGAAAAACAATACCAGCATTTTCAGAAAACAATAATTTAATAGTATCTTCTTCATTTAAATCAGTTAAATTTAAGTTAGCTCCTAAATCAACATCAGCAAAGCATAATTCTAATAATGTAGTGATTAATCCTCCAGATGCTACATCATGTCCAGCTACTATTTGTTCATTTTTAATTAAAGTTTGGATGGTATTGAAAACATTTTTTAAGCTTTCAGCATCATTTACTGTAGGTGCATCATTACCAATTTTATTTAAAACTTGCGCGAATGAAGAACCTCCTAATTTATAAGCATCTTTAGATAGGTTGATGTAATAAATAGATGCACCATCTTTCTGAAGCACCGGCTCTACAACTTTCGTAATATCATTACAGTTTCCTGCGGCTGAAATGATAACAGTACCAGGGGAAATTACATCACCATCTTTATATTTTTGTTTCATGGATAAGGAATCTTTCCCAGTCGGAACATTGATTCCTAATGCAATTGAAAAGTCTGAAACTGCCTGTACAGCTTCATATAAACGAGCATCTTCTCCTTCATTTTTACAAGGCCACATCCAGTTTGCAGAAAGCGAAACCGATTGTAATCCTTCTTTTAAAGGAGCCCATATAATATTTGTCAATGCTTCTGTAATACTATTTTTACTACCAGCAGCAGGGTCAATCAATGCAGAAATAGGGGAGTGCCCAATAGAAGTGGCAATACCTTCTTTTCCTTTATAATCTAGGGCCATAACACCACAATTATTAAGTGGTAATTGTAATGGACCAGCACATTGTTGTTTTGCAACTTTACCACCTACACAACGGTCTACTTTATTAGTTAGCCAATCTTTACAAGCCACAGCTTCTAATTGTAAAACCTGATCTAAATAATCATGAAAGTATTCCAATGAATATTCGGGATTATCGTAATTTCTAATAACAGTTTTATCTGTCATTATAGTTTTTGGCGAGCTTCCAAACATATCTTCCAAAGCCATATCCATTGGTTTTTCGCCAGTAGTTTTAGATTCAAAAGTAAACCTGTGATCTCCAGTCACGTTACCAACTTCATACATAGGAGAACGCTCTCTATCTGCAATACGTTTTAATAGATCTACATCTTTCTTACCAATAACTAATCCCATTCGTTCTTGAGATTCGTTGCCAATAATTTCTTTAGCAGAAAGAGTTGGATCTCCAACAGGGAGTTGATCTAGATCTATTTTACCACCAGTTTCTTCGACCAATTCAGAAAGGCAGTTTAAATGTCCACCAGCACCATGATCATGAATAGAAACAATTGAGTTTTTATCACTTTCTACCATACCACGTACCGCATTTGCAGCACGTTTTTGCATTTCAGGATTTGAACGTTGCACAGCATTCAGTTCTATAGCAGAACTAAATTCTCCAGTATCAGCACTTGATACAGCTGCACCACCCATTCCTATTCGGTAGTTATCTCCACCAAGTATTACAATTTTATCTCCTGTTTCAGGTTTATCTTTAATGGCTTGGTTTGCTTTACCATACCCAATACCACCTGCTTGCATAATTACTTTATCGTAAGCCAAGCGTCTATTTTCTTCGGTATGCTCAAAAGTTAAAACAGAACCTGTAATTAATGGTTGACCAAATTTGTTTCCAAAATCGGAAGCTCCATTTGAAGCTTTGATTAGAATATCCATCGGAGTTTGGTATAACCACTCCCGTTCAGGCATTCCTTTTTCCCATTTACGATTATCTTCTAAGCGAGAATAAGCAGTCATGTAAACCGCAGTACCAGCTAATGGTAAAGAACCTTTTCCACCTGCTAGTCTATCTCTTATTTCACCTCCTGCGCCAGTAGCTGCGCCATTAAAAGGTTCAACAGTAGTAGGGAAATTATGTGTTTCTGCTTTTAATGAAATTACAGAATCAAATTCTTTTTCTTCATAAAAATCCGGTTTATCAGCATTTTTAGGAGCAAACTGAACTACTTTAGGACCTTTTACAAAAGCAACATTATCTTTATAAGCAGAGATAATGTCGTTATGATTTTCTTGCGATGTTTTTTTAATTAATTTAAAAAGAGAAGAGGGCATTTCTTTTCCATCTATAACAAATGTGCCATTGAAAATTTTATGACGGCAATGCTCAGAGTTGACTTGGCTGAATCCGAAAACTTCAGAATCTGTAAGCTTACGCCCTAATTTTTCAGAAAGGCTATTTAAGTATTCAACTTCATCATCATTTAGTGCTAAGCCTTCTTTTTGATTATAAACAGCTATATCTTCAATTTCAAGAATTGGTTCTGGAGTAATAGCAATTGTATATATAGATTGATCTAAACTGGTATACTTTTGGAAAAGCATGGGGTCAAAATCTTTCGCATCTTCAGATGAAGCTTTAAATTCTTCAATTCTAATAATGCCATTAACACCCATATTTTGGGTTATTTCGGTGGCATTTGTACTCCAAGGAGTAATCATTGCAGCTCTTGGTCCAACAAAAAAGGCGTCAAGAGACGCCGCATTTATTTTAGGTTGGTTACCAAATAACCACGATAATTTTATTGTGTTTTCTGCTGAAAGCTCGTTTTTGGTTTGAACGGCAAAAACTTTACTGGTTACATCCCCGAAAAAGTGAATCATGTGTTGTGTAAATTGATCGTTTTAAGAAAGCACAAATTTACATTTTTTTCACTGATTTTGTTCCTTGAATAGTTAACAGTTTTTAGACAAATTGTTGATTACTTATCTAATAGTTTTTTTAGAAGCTCGTTATTTTCTTCTAATAATTGAATTCTCGTATCAATTTTATAATACCATAATATAAAACCTCTTAATATTATAAATATAGCTACGAAAACAGCTATAATTACTAAAATTAACAATACAATATATAAATAATTTTTTTCCATTAGAATAGTAATTTACAAATTATTTTATTGGAGCTACTTTTTCTAATAACGCCATATAAAATCCGTCATAGCCACTTTCAGAAGCGTAAACTTTGTTTTCTTTTACCAATCTAAAATCTTTACCTTCTTCTGAAGCTAAAAATGATTTTACTTGATCGTTGTTCTCTTGTGGGAGAATTGAGCAAGTTGCATATACCAATTTACCATCATTTTTAAGCATTTTACTATAGCTACGTAAAATTTCTTGTTGCGTGGCTTTTATTTTATCTAAGAATTCTGGCTCTAATTTCCATTTGGCATCAGGGTTTCTACGTAAAACTCCTAAACCTGTGCAAGGTGCATCTATTAGAATTCTATCTGCTTTCCCATATAATTTTTTAATCACCTTAGTAGAATCAATAACTCTTGGCTCAATATTAAAGGCACCATTTCTTTTTGCTCTTCTTTTTAATTCTTTAAGCTTGTTTTCATAGATGTCCATAGCAATTAATTGTCCCTTATTTTCCATTAAGGCAGCAATATGCAATGTTTTTCCACCAGCACCAGCACAAGTATCGATTACTCTTTGGCCAGGTTGTACATCTAAAAATTCTGCTACTAATTGAGATGATGCATCTTGTACTTCGAAAAGTCCATTTTGAAAGGCATCAGTAGTAAATACATTACCACGTTCGACAAGCTTTAAAGCATCTTTATAACCTTTAATGGGTTCACTATCTACACCATTTTCTAATAAATTTTTACGTAATTCTTCTTTGTTGGTTTTTAGTGTATTTGCTCTTAAAATAACATCAGCTTGTTGGTTTAGAGCATTTATTTCTTTAGTCCAACGTTTTTCTCCTAACGATTTTTCACCTAATTCATCTATCCAATCAGGAATAGATTCTTTGTACTTTCTAATTTTTGATAATTCATCAAATTTACCTTTAATTTTTCGAGTAGGTACAGGTTCTATTTGTTTCCAATCCGGTAATTCAATACCTCTTAAAACTGCCCATACCGCAAAGATTCGAAATAAATTTGGTCTACTAAAAGGAGCTTTTACTTCAGCAATTTCGATATATAATCGTTTGTATCTCACAATTTCATAGGTAGTTTCTGCGATAAAACCTCTATCACGAGAACCCCAACGTTTATCGAACTTCAACACTTTTTGCACTACTTTATCAGCATATTCACCTTCATTAAAAATTAGGTTTAGTGCATCAACAACTGCAAACACTAAATTTCTATGTAGTTTCATATTTTATCTTATTTGAAATGATTAAATTAATAAATGAGAGTCTGTTTTAGTACTTTCATTAAAAATTTAAGGGTGCAAAGGTATTGTATTAGAAGTTATTCCTTTTATTTTTGATGAAATTTATCGATATGAAATATATAATCGTCCTTTCTCTAGCTTTAGTTTTACTTTCATGTAGTGAAGAAGAAAAGCTAAAAACATTTACAACCGTAAAAGTTGAAACAATTTACCAAGATTCTTTAAGTATTAGAGCAATTGAAATAATTGATAATAGTTTGGTAGTGGCAGCAAATAATGGTTTTATTGGAAATATTGATTTACAATCAGGTAAAGTTTTTTCCACTTCTCAAAAATATGATTCTATAGTGCCAGAATTTAGAAGTATAGCAAATACTTCTAAAGATGTTTTTGTATTATCTGTTGGGAATCCTGCATTATTATATAAAACAGGAAATAATGGAAAATTTGAATTAGTCTATAAAGAAGAAGCTGAAAATGTTTTTTATGATGCAATGACTTTTTGGAATGATTCTGAAGGAATAGCTATTGGCGATAGTATGAATGGATGTTTATCAATAATTATAACAAGAGATGGTGGTCAGCATTGGGAAAAAGTGCTTTGTTCTATATTACCAGAAGGAATTGATGGAGAAGGTGCTTTTGCCGCTAGCAATACCAATATTAAAATAGTTGGAGAAAAAACTTGGGTTGCAACTACAAATGGGCGTATTTTTTATTCTTCTGATAAAGGATTTAATTGGGAAATAGTAGAAACACCTATAGTAAATCAAGAAGCTACCGAAGGTATATATTCTATTGACTTTTATGATGAGAATTTAGGTTTTGCTATAGGGGGAGATTATACTCAGCCCAAAAACAATAAAGCGAATAAAGCGATAACTAAAGATGGAGGTAAAACTTGGAGCTTGGTTGCAAGTGGGAGTGAACCTGCGTATATGAGTTGTGTGCAATTTATTCCAAACACGAAAGGAATGGGACTAGTTGCTATTGGATTTAATGGAATATCTTATTCTAAAGATACGGGAACCACTTGGAAAAAAATTTCAGATGAAGGTTTCTACACCTTGCGTTTTAAAAATGATACAGTTGCTTATGCAGCAGGTAAAGGAAGAATATCTAAATTAACTTTTAATTAAAAAAAATCTGTTAAATTTATTTTTAACGGATTCTGTATATTATTTATTTCCTTTGTTTTTTTCGTGATATTGCTTAATCAATTGTCGTTTAAAGTCTTCTTCAGATCGAAGTAATAAGAGTGTTTTTTTTGCTGAAATTACTTTTGATATTTTGGTTAAGAAATTTTTATCTAACTCTTCTTCTTCTTCTTCATATTTAATGAACTGATCTAATAATTTTGAAGCCTCAGTTTCAGAAAGATTTTCGGAATCTTTTAATTTACTTCTTATTTGAGTGTGTCCTTTTTCACGTAATGATTCTCTTTTAGCTTCATAATCATTATAAACAGGCCAAAAAGCTTGTGCCTCTTTACTATTAAGGTTTAGGCGTTCGGTTAAAAAAGCAATTTTAAGGGTCTTTATTTTTTCCCAATCTGGTTTATTCTGTCCATAAAATAAAGTTGTTGCAAACAAAAAGGCAACAACAACTATTTTTTTATAATTATTCATTGGTATCTAAATTTAGTTCTTCAAAATTATCAATGCTATTATTTAAGTATTCAATTATAATATCATTATCTAAATGATTATCTATAATATCTTTAATCTCTAATTCATCTACAGGAATTACTTCTGCAATTTCATAACTGCTTAGACCTAATTCATTACTATCAAAATAGCTTTCAATATCTGAGCTAGCAATATCATCAAAACTTAGCACTGGAGAATTATTTATTTTCAATCCAATAAACAAAACTAGCACTGCTGCCATAGATGCTACCGCATAATAATATTTCTTATATGAATTAAGTTTTACTACTTTAACAGGTGTACTAATAATTAGTTTTTCTTGTATTCTGTTATTTAATGAATCAAAATAACCATCAGGAACTTTAAAGGAGTTTTTCTTAAGTTCAATAGTTTCCTCTTCTGATAATTTTGCTATCAGTTTATCAGTAAAACTAGTAAAGTAGCCTTCTGGAGTTTTAAAACTATTTGGTATTTTTTTCATGTCTATTCTTTGACTATCAAACGGTTAAAAGGTTTAATTTTCTTTTAAAAAAGCTTCGATTTTTTTTACTGCTAAATGATATGAAGCTTTTAATGCCCCTACTGAAGTTTCAAGAATTTCTGATATTTCCTCATATTTTAATTCTTGATAGTACTTCATGTTAAATACTAATTTTTGTTTTTCTGGTAATGTGTTTAAAGCTTTTTGTAATGCTAATTGAATATAATCACCTTCAAAATATACATCAGATTGTAAATCTCGAATCATTTTATCTTGAACTTCTGAATCAGTTATCCCTAATTTTTTTGTTTTGTCTTTTATAAAGGTAAGCGCTTCATTAGTTGCTATTCGGTACATCCAAGAGTATAATTTACTATCACCTTTAAAACCATTAATGTTCCTGAATACTTTAATGAATGTATTCTGCAAAACATCATCAGCGTCATCATGGTCTAAAACAATTCTTCTAATATGCCAATAGAGTTTTTCTTTGTAGGTGTTCACCAACAATTCAAAAGCTCGAGATTGCGTAGCTTCTGTTTTTAATTGTTCTACTAAGAGTTCTTCAGTTAACAAATTTTACTTGTCTTAAGACTAATTGTATGACTATAAAATTAGTGAAAGGTTTAAATATTTAAGAAAGATTATTTTAAAAACAGCTTTTAGGAATAATCAATTAGCCTAAAGACTGCATAGCAACTAATTTTTTATATACTCCATTTGCAGCCAAGAGTTCTGTATGCGAGCCTTGTTCGACAATTTTACCTTTTTGTAATACAATAATAGTATTTGCATTTTGTATTGTAGATAAACGATGTGCAATAACAATAGAAGTTCTATTACGCATCATTTTTTCTAATGCATCTTGTACCAAACGTTCACTTTCTGTATCTAAAGCTGAGGTTGCTTCATCAAGAATCATTATTGGGGGGTTTTTTAATACCGCTCTCGCTATTGATAAACGTTGTTTTTGTCCCCCACTTAATTTGTTTCCGCTATCGCCAATATTGGTATTGTAACCGTCTGGTAATTCCATGATAAAATCATGTGCATTTGCAATTTTCGCTGCATCTATAATTTCTTGATCAGTAGCATTTTCTTTACCTAAACTGATATTATTTCTAACAGTTTCATTAAATAGAATAGAATCTTGTGTTACTAAACCTAATAAACTTCGTAATGACTCTTTTTTGTACTCTTTTATATCAATATTATCAATACGTATATTACCTTCATTCACATCATAAAAACGTGTGACCAAATTAGCAATAGTACTTTTCCCACTTCCTGATTGTCCGACAAGCGCAACTGTTTCTCCTTTCGGGACGGTTAGGTTGAAGTTTTTAAGTACGTAATCATCTTCGTATTTAAAACTTACATTTTGTAATTCAACTTTTGATTCAAAAGTATTTTTAGTAATTGCATTTTCTTTTTCAGTAATTGGATTTTCAGTTTCCAAAATTTCTAAAACACGCTCAGCTGCTGCATTACCTTTTTTTACACCATAAATGGCTTTACTAATTGCTTTTGCGGGTGTTAAAACTCCATAAGCTAAACTCATGTATGTTATAAATGATGGTGCATCAAGAGTTTTATCAACCAAAACCATTTTACCACCAAACCAAAGTAATACACCAATTGTTAGAATACCTAGAAATTCTCCAGAAGGCGAAGCTAAATTTTGACGATTTAAAAGTTTATTTGAAAAGTTAAAAAAGCGTGTTGTTGATGCTGCAAAAGTTTTATAAAACCTAGATTCTGAATTAAAGGCTTTAATAACTCTAAGTCCTCCTAAAGTTTCTTCTACAACAGATAAAAATTCTCCTTGTTCTCGCTGAACATCATCAGATTGTTTTTTTAAAGACTTTCCGATTAATGATATAATATAGCCAGAAACTGGAATAAAAATAAAAACAAATAGGGTAAGCTTTGCACTTATTAAAAACATTACTGCAATAGTAAAAATAATAGTAAGTGGTTCACGTACAATAAGTTCTAGAACTGATAAGAATGAATGTTGAATTTCTAAAACATCTGAAGTTATGCGAGCTATTACATCACCTTTTCGTTTTTCAGAATAAAAAGATATTGGTAGATCTGTTATTTTTTTATACATCGCATTTCGAACATCTTTTAAAACACCATTTCTAAGAAAAGTGATAAAATACATTGCGAAATAATTGGCTAGATTTTTTAATAAGAATAAGAAAATAACCAAACCGATTACAAGAATTAATCCTTTCATTTTGTCTTCAGCAGCAAACTGAGTCACTTGATAATTCATGTAATCCATGAAATAATCTTTTAGTTTACCAATGCCTTTGTAGACAGGGGCAACAGTTAACTGCTTGTCTTTTTCAAACAATACGTTAAGCATAGGCATTAATGCTGCAAAAGAAAGTGCGCTAAATAATGCGTAAAGAATGTTAAAAAAAATGTTTAAATATCCGTAATTACGGTAAGGTTTCGCAAAGCGAAGAATTTTTTTGTAATACTCCATTAATTCAATTTGAGTTCGCTCAAAATACGTTCAATTTTGGCTTCTAATTCGGCATCAACTTTTTTAAAATTTTCGGCTTTATCAAGTTTTGTATTGATACTAAAATAAAATTTAATTTTTGGTTCTGTTCCACTTGGTCTGGCAGCCATTCTAGTACCATCTTCTGTTGTATATATTAATACATTAGATTTTGGAACATCTATAGTCGTAATTTTGCCTGTCATTAGGTTTTTTGAAGTTGAGGTATTATAATCATCAACTATGATAACTTTAGAGCCATCAATACTAGAAACAGGATTTTCTTTAAAATCTAGCATCATTTGTTTGATTTCTGCTGCACCATCCATACCTTTTTTTGTTAAAGAGATGAGTTTTTCTTTGTAAAAACCATAATCAACATAGCAATCAATTAAATCTTTATAAAATGAACTACCGTTTGCTTTCGCAGCGGTTGCTATTTCACAAGCTAATAGGGTAGAAGTTACTGCATCTTTATCTCTAACAAAATCACCCACCATGTAACCAAAGCTTTCTTCGCCACCACCAATAAAATTAGATTTTGGAAAATCTTTAATCATTTTACCAATCCATTTAAAACCAGTAAGAGCGGTTTTGTATTCTACACCATAGGCATTTGCCATAGCTTCCATCATTGGAGTAGAAACAATAGTTGAAGCTATAAATTCGTTGCCCTTAAAGCTTTTTCCTTTTTGTTTTTCTAAAAGAAATTTAGTCATAAGAACCATAGTTTGATTCCCATTCATAATTTCCATTTTTCCATCTAGATTACGAACTGCAATACCTAATCGATCACTATCAGGATCTGTACCTACCACCATATCAGCACCAATTTCTTCAGCTTTTTTTATGGCTATAGAAAGCGCTTCTGGCTCTTCTGGATTAGGTGAAACTACTGTAGGAAAATTTCCATCAGGTTTAGCTTGTTCTTCTATTATCGTTACGTTTTTATAACCTGCACGTTTCAAAACTTCAGGAATAGCAGTAATAGAAGTTCCATGTAATGAAGTAAAGACTATTTTGAAATCGTCTTTTCCTTCTGCATTAAAATTCCCATTTGCTACTGATGCGGTTATAAAAGCTTCATCAACCTCTTTATCAATTAATTCTATTAAACTTGTATTTGCTTTAAAATTAATATCTTCAAATGATAATGAATTAATTTCAGCAACAATTTCTCCGTCTTGAGGGGGAACAATCTGTCCGCCATCTGTCCAATATACTTTATAGCCATTATATTCTGGAGGATTATGAGATGCAGTTAAAACTATACCAGCATGACAATTTAGATATTTAACAGCAAAAGAAAGTTCTGGAGTTGTTCTTAATTCTGAAAATAAAAAAACTTTAATGCCATTTGCGGAAAATACTTCGGCTACAGTTTTTGCTAAAGTGTCGCTATTGTGACGACAATCATAAGCAATAACTACTTTTATTTGTTCTCCTTTATAGGTTGAATTTAGATAATTACTTAAACCTTGTGTGCTTTTACCAAGCGTATATTTGTTTATTCTGTTTGTGCCAACACCCATAACACCGCGCATACCTCCAGTTCCAAACTCCATATTTTTATAGAATCGGTCTTTTAACTCTTCGGTATTGGTATCGATTAAGTGCTTTACTTCATTTTTTACATCAGTATCAAAAAAATCGGTTAACCAAGTCTTGGCTGTGTTTAGAATAGTATCCATATAAATATGACTTAAATAATTTTAGATTTTAAATTTACAAAGAATATTGATTTTCTTAAGCAGTACTATTTATTTCTTCAGAAATAGTGTAACGTGTTTCATTTTTTCTAGAACGTACCATAATTTCGCCTAAAAACCCAGCTAAAAACAATTGAGTTCCTATAATCATAGCTGTTAGTGCGATAAAAAATTGTGGTCTATCAGTAATTAATCTGCCAGTAGTATGTATAAATAGTTTATCAATACCTAAATATGCGGCAAATCCGAAGCCAATAATAAACATGATAACGCCGAGTGCCCCAAATAAGTGCATGGGTCGTTTTCCAAATTTTGAAACAAACCAAATAGTAATAAGATCAAGGAAACCATTGATAAAACGTTCCATACCGAATTTGGTTTTTCCGTATTTACGAGCTTGATGTTGAACTACTTTTTCGCCAATATTTGGGAAGCCAGCATTCTTAGCTAAAACGGGAATATATCTATGCATTTCTCCTGAAACCTCAATATTTTTAACCACGTTTTTGTTAAAAGCTTTTAAGCCACAATTAAAGTCATGCAGTTGTACTCCTGATGTTTTACGAGCCGCCCAATTAAATAATTTGGAAGGCATATTTTTACTTAAAATTGAGTCGTATCTTTTTTTCTTCCAACCAGAAACTAAATCAAAACCTTTTTCTTTTACTAATTGGTATAATTCAGGAATTTCATCTGGATTGTCTTGCAAATCGGCATCCATTGTAATAATAACATCGCCATTAGCAGATTTAAAACCAGCATGTAAGGCTTGCGATTTACCAAAATTCTTTAAAAAACGAATTCCTTTTACATTATTATTTGTAATTGAAAGTGTCGTTATTTCTTTCCAAGAATTATCAGTACTTCCATCATCAATAAAGATAATTTCATATGAAAAATTATTGGATTGCATCACAGACACAATCCAATTATGAAGTTCTTTTAATGATTCTTCTTCGTTAAGAAGGGGTATTATTATTGATAAATTCATGCATTACTTCTGAAAAACAATTCAAAAGTACGGATTAATCTAAATTTTCTGTCTTTTTTAATATAAGACCTGTAATTAATGCTGTAACGAAACCAATAAAAAGATTCATTATTAAAATAGCAGGATACATAATCCAACTAAATTTATTTTGCATTTCTATTGCATTTTCTACTTGATCAGCTGTTAATGATGGATTTTGTTCTTGAATAGTTATTCTTGAAATTTCAGCTGTTTTTTCCCAAAAATCTGGAACAATTACTGAAGAAAGTAAATACATGAAAATAATTGAAATAATTGAAGCTACTAATGCAGTAATAGCACCTATACCTAATGCCTGTCCTAAAGAAAGATAACCGTTATTTGCTTTTTTAAAATTAAATATTGCTACAATTACAACTAAGACAAATATTAAAATTTGGACAATTGATTTAATTGGAGATGGATCATAAAGCATATCACCCGCAATGAGCATAAAAGTAAAGATTATACCTATTACCGATGCAATTACGCCATAAATTAAACCGAATTTTCCAGTTGTTGGTTTTTTATTTTCCATTTTTTTATATTTTAGGTTGTTTCTTATTTAGTGTATATTTTTTTGAAATTGTTACATTTAAATGTACGAATTTTAAAGAAAAATATTTTAAAACAACACTTTTTTTAAATATAGAGTAATAGTAACCGACTGTAAATAAGGTTTTAAACAACCTTTTTGCCTTTAGATATAAAAATCAATTATTTTGTTCTCAAAATACTTCCAATAAGGATTGAAACAACAAAACCTATAAATGAAAACATTAGAATGCTAGTGAAAATTCCAAAAGCGGCACCATTTTTTTCGGGATCACTTTGTATCATTTCTTGGACTTCACCTGTTTTACCATATCTACCAGCCCATTCTAATGCAGTATTAATTTGAAAATTAGGATCAATATAAGTGTCATATATGTAAGAACTGCTTGCGAAGAAAATACCAACTATAACCATAAATGTCAAGCCGGTTGTAATTGCTTCTTTTAAAGAAAGTTCATCATTATTTGAATGTTTAACTTTTTTAATTAGATAAAAAATGAAATATACTTCTAACAAAAATGCAATAATAAAGGTGCTATAATATATAAGAGCGCCAGTTTGTAGTACTTTAGGAATTATATCTAATAAAATTCTCGCAATCCCAGCGATAATAGCTATTGGTAAAACTATTTTTTTTATTGAACTTGTTGTATTTGTTTCCAATTTTTCTTTAATTTTATGCTTCTTAAAGCAAAAGTAATCTTTATTATTTTCTTTGTTTAAAGGAGATTTGAATTTTGTTTTATTTTTTTACAATTAATAATTGCTGATTTCGGAAAAAACCTTAAATTTGCACCTCGTAAAAATACACGTCACAAAGTTTTTAATAAAATGAGAAAAGATATACACCCACAGAATTATAGATTAGTTGCTTTTAAAGACATGTCTAATGAGGATGTTTTTATAACTAAATCTACAGCCGACACAAAGGAAACATTAGAAGTTGATGGTGTTGAATATCCTTTAATTAAATTGGAAATTTCAAGAACATCACATCCTTTTTATACTGGTAAAGCTAAGTTGGTAGATACTGCTGGTCGTATTGATAAATTCAAGAACAAATACAAGAAGTTCGAGAAATAATAAATATTTGCTTTTATTAGCAATAAAGTCACGTTCCGTTTAACTTCGGAGCGTGACTTTTTTTATTTTTGCAAAAAAACAAATCAAATGAACTACATTCTTTTTGATGGTACTGTTCGTAATTCTCTTCTGCCATTCACATTCACAAGACCTGTTGCCGATATTCGAATAGGAATATTTACAATTAGAGAAAAGTGGGAGAACTATCTTAAAAGTACAACCACTACAATAACCGAGGATTATCTTTCAGAAAAGTATCCGATGGTGGAAATGGAAGAGAATATTTTAATAAATGCTTCTTTTTTGCCTAATTATGAGTTGGTGACTATAATTACAGAACTGAATGAGAATCAAGCGATTTTCTATGGAGAGGAGGTAATTGCTTTTTATTCTAGAGATACACAAGAAGAAGTAGATTTCAGTTCTTATGAAGCAATAGAATTTGATGGAGAAATTTTGCGCATTGAAAATAGTTGGGATATTTTTTCTAAGAATGCTGAAGCATTACAAGCCGATTTTGATTTTATAACAGAAGGTAGAAAAAGTCTACCTATATCAAAAACGAACACTTTAATAAATGCGGATAATATTTTTTTAGAAGAAGGGGCAAAAGTGGAATGCAGTATTTTAAATGCGACAAATGGCCCTATATATATTGCTGCTGGTGCTGAAGTAATGGAGGGAAGCATGATTAGAGGTGGATTTTCTTTAGGGGAAAATTCTGTTGTGAAAATGGGCACTAAAATTTATGGAGCAACTACGTTAGGCCCATATTGCACTATTGGAGGAGAAGTAAAAAATTCAATTATTTTCGGATATTCAAATAAAGGCCACGAAGGGTATCTTGGTAATTCAGTATTAGGAGAGTGGTGCAACTTAGGTGCAGATACTAATAATTCGAACCTGAAAAATAATTATGATGAAGTCCGATTATGGAGTTATGAAACTGAAGGTTTTGCTAAAACAGGACTCCAGTTTTGTGGTTTAATGATGGGAGATCATAGTAAGTGTGGAATTAATACCATGTTTAATACAGGAACTGTTGTTGGGGTAAGTGCTAATATTTTTGGAAGTGGTTTCCCTAGAAATTTTATTCCTAGTTTTAGTTGGGGTGGTGCTTCAGGTTTTAGTACTTATATAACTAAAAAAGCATTTGAAACAGCTAAAATAATGATGTCTAGAAAAAATATTGAGTTCGATGAACAAGAAGAAGCTATTTTAAACCATGTTTTTGAAGAAACAAAAAAATGGAGAAATTATTGATGATGAAAAAGAAAGTTGCATTTTATACATTAGGTTGTAAATTAAATTTCTCAGAAACTTCAACAATTGCAAGAAGTTTTCAAGATGAAGGTTTTGATCGCGTAGATTTTTCTGAACATGCAGATATGTACGTTATTAACACATGTTCTGTTACTGAAAATGCAGATAAACGTTTTAAGAGTATAGTAAAGCAAGCACAAAAAAATAATCCTGATGCTTTTGTTGCAGCTATTGGGTGCTACGCTCAATTGAAACCTGAAGAATTGGCTTCGGTACATGGAGTTGATTTGGTTTTGGGTGCTACAGAAAAATTTAAGATTACAGATTATATAAATAATCTTTCTAAAAATGACTTTGGAGAAGTACATTCTTGCGAGATAGAAGAAGCCGATTTTTATGTAGGAAGTTATGCTATTGGAGATAGAACTCGTGCCTTTTTAAAAGTTCAAGATGGATGCGATTATAAATGCACCTATTGTACTATTCCTTTGGCTAGAGGAATATCACGAAGTGACACACTAGAAAATGTAGTGAAAAATGCTACAGAAATTGCAGCTCAAGATATTAAAGAGATTGTTTTAACAGGTGTTAATATTGGTGATTACGGAAAAGGAGAGTTCGGCAATAAAAAGCATGAGCATACTTTTTATGATTTAGTAGAGGCATTAGATACTATTGATGGTATCCACAGACTTCGAATTTCATCAATAGAACCAAACTTATTAAAGAATAAAACTATAGATTTTGTTGCCAATAGCAACTCTTTTGTACCTCATTTTCATATACCACTACAAAGTGGAAGTGATGAAATATTGAAATTAATGCGCAGGCGTTATCTTAGTGGTCTTTATATTGATAGGGTTTCAAAAATTAAAGAAGTGATGCCTCATGCTTGTATCGGGGTTGATGTTATAGTTGGTTTTCCGGGCGAAACAGATGAATTATTTTTAGAGACGTATCATTTCCTGAATAATTTAGATATTTCATACTTACATGTTTTTACTTATTCTGAGCGTGATAATACTGTTGCTGCAAATATGAAAGAGGTAGTTCCGAATAATGTAAGAAGTAAACGTAGTAAGATGTTACGAACATTATCTGTAAAAAAAAGAAGAGCATTTTATGAAAACCAGTTAGGAACTTCAAGAACAGTTTTATTTGAAGGGGAAAATAAAGAAGGCTATATTCATGGTTTTACCGAAAATTATGTAAAAGTAAAAGCGCCTTGGAATCCTGAGTTAGTGAATCAATTAAAAAGAGTTGAGCTTACAGAGATTGATGAAGATGGAACTGTTCGATTTTTATTTATTGAAGAAAAAATAGAGGTATAAAAAAACCTCTCAGGTGAGAGGTTTAAATTTTTTAGATGCGAATTCCAACAGGGAGCATATCTTTATATTTCCTGTTTTTTCTAAGAAATCCTGCAATTTGAGGACTAGTTGGCACAACACGCATGTTTTGATCTTGAATGTTATTAAGAACAGCCTCAATAAATTGTTCTTTAAAACCTTCTCTAGTAATTTCCTCAGGAATAATCAGTTTAGTTAAGAAAACTTTACGTTCTTGTGAGGAATATTCAATTTTCGCTAAATGACCATCAACTATGGTTTCATATTGACGCAGGAAACCATTGTCTTTAATTTCAACTTCATTCATATAGTTTTGATTTTATTTCGATATAGTAAAAGCATTACAATGTGTTCAAATTGTAGTGGTTTGTTAGTAATCGTTAAAAAATGATAATATTCCGAAGAAATATTTTGCAAGACCATAAAATTAGTAAAATAATTACTAATTTCCTAGTTTTCTGCATGTTTAGTTAATTATGACGAATTCCAAAATTCCAGTTTATTTTATGCCAGGAATGGCAGCATCACCATCAATATTTGAAAATATTATTTTACCTCCAGAGCTATTCGAAGTTCATGTGTTAGAATGGATAGTTCCTGAAAAGGGTATAAGCTTTGAAAATTATGCAAAATTAATGTGTGATAATATTAAAGCTGAAAACCCAGTTTTAATTGGAGTTTCATTTGGAGGAATGCTAGTTCAAGAAATGGCTCGTCATATTAAAACTAGAAAAATAATTATTGTATCAAGCGTAAAAGAGCAGCGCGAACTACCTAAACGTATGCAATTTGCGAAGTATACCAAAATTCATAAATTATTGCCTACAGGATTGATTACTAATGTAGAGTTACTTGCAAAATATGCATTTGGAGAATCGGTAACAAAGCGATTGGCTCTTTATGAACAATATCTATCTGTTCGTGATAAAAATTATATAGATTGGTCTATAGATCAAATCATAAATTGGAAAGAAGAAGAACCTATTCCTAATTTAGTTCATATACATGGAGATAAAGATGCCGTCTTTCCAATAGCTAAGATAAAAAACTGCATAACTGTTAAAAATGGAACACATACGATGATTATTCATAGGTTTAAATGGTTTAATGAGAACCTTCCCACAATTATTTTAGAAAATAGTAGTTCTATTTAATATCTTTGATACACAAGAAATCGTATGATTATGAAATTTTTAAAAAACACCTTAATGGTATTAGGAGTACTTTTTGTAGTAAGTACTTTAATTTTTGCTGTGCAAAACTCAACAGAAACAGTTCAAACTACAAATAAAGAATCATCAAATACTGAGAAAACAACAAGCTACAAAATAACAGCTATTGAAATTCCTCAAGATCTAAATTTTGCAGGAGAGTTGGTGCCTTTTGATGATCCTGAGATTATGGAACGTGTAGACCGTGAATTTTTAGTAAACACGTATTGGCAATCTAATGCCTTATTATTAATGAAAAGAGCAAATAAGTATTTTCCTATTATAGAACCTATTTTAGCAAAAAATGGTATTCCTGACGATTTTAAATATTTAGCTGTTGCTGAAAGTGGTTTAGAAAATTTGGTTTCTCCTGCTGGAGCTGCTGGTTTTTGGCAAATCATGAAAACTACAGGGCGTGAGTACGGTCTTGAAGTAAATGATAATGTTGATGAAAGATACCATATTGGGAAGTCTACTGAAGTAGCTTGTGAATATTTAAAAAAAGCTAAAAATAAGTTTGGTACATGGACTTTAGCGGCTGCATCATATAATGCAGGATCAGGTGGCATTCAAAAGTTTATGACTACTCAAGAAGTTGATGCTTATTATGATTTATTACTTGGACAAGAAACTGGACGCTATGTTTTTAGGATTTTAGCTATTAAAGAGATTTTATCACATCCTGCAAAATATGGTTTTGATATTGCGAAAGAAGATATGTATACACAAGTGCCTACTTTTACTGTAGATATTGATGCTCCAGTAACTAACTTTGCTGATTTCGCAAAGCTATATGAGATTAATTATAAGATTTTAAAAAGACATAATCCATGGCTTCGTGAGCCGCATTTGAATAATGCAACACATAAAAAATACACAATTGAAATTCCGAATAAAGGGTATTATAAATTCTCAAAATAAAAATTAAGAAAGAAATATAAAAAAAGCTTTAGCATTTGCTAAAGCTTTTTTCTTTTATATATAATTTTATTTAAAATTATATTTTTTTCATCTGCTCTTTCATCATTTTTATTTGATCAGTAAGCATATTTTGCTTGTCTAGCTTTTTAGCTTCGGCAAGTAGCATTGTAGCTTCTCGTTTTCTGCGTTTCTGCATAGCAATACCCGCTAAACTTAATTTTGCCATTGCCACATCATAATCCATTGTCAAGCCTAATTTTAATGCTTTTTTAAAGTATTTTTCGGCTGTTGTTAGATTGGTTTGGGAGAAAATAATACCATGCAGGTAATTGTAATATCCTTGTTGTTTAACTGTTAGGGCAGCTTCCGGGTTTTTTATTTTTGTTAACCATTTCTCAGTTCCTGCTAAATCTTGCTTTCGCATTCTAAGAAAAGCGAGTAATATAATTTCGTTTCTAAAATATAGAAATATAAAAATCAAAGAGAATAGAATTAAAAATATTCCATTACCTATATTACCTTCTATAAATTGGTATACGGCATAAGCAATTATTAATCCAGCTAGTATTAATTTAAAAATTTTATTAAACATGTTTTTTTGTTAATTTGTAAAAGAATTAGGTAACTTATTTGTGGTCATAAATTATGATCTGGCAAAAGTAATAAAAACAATCTTAAATATTTTTTAATTTAGATTTGCCAAAGCAAAAACTCTTTGTATATTTGCGCCCAGATTTTGCGGACAGAACCGCAGGTTTGAGAACAACAAAAAGTAATAAAAATGCCTGGACAAAAAAGAACATATCAGCCATCAAAGCGTAAGAGAAGGAATAAACATGGTTTTAGAGAACGCATGGCGTCTGTAAATGGAAGAAAAGTTATTGCTAGAAGAAGAGCAAAAGGAAGAAAAAAGTTAACTGTATCTTCTGAGCCAAGACATAAAAAATAATGATTGGATTGATTTTCAAGATATTAGGTGTTACTTTTTTTTAAGTAACACCTTTTTTTTTGTCTATTTAAAAAAAATACTACACTATATAATACGATTACAATGCCTAAGAAAAAAAGTTTAAAATCTGTTTTATTAATTGGATCTGGTCCTATAGTTATTGGACAAGCATGTGAATTTGATTATGCTGGTTCTCAATCTTTGCGTTCTTTACGCGAAGATGGTATAGAAACTATTTTAATTAATAGTAACCCAGCGACCATTATGACAGACCCTAGTATGGCAGATCATGTTTATTTAAAGCCATTAACTACTAAATCTATCATAGAAATTCTAAAAAAACACCCCAATATTGATGCAGTTTTGCCTACAATGGGAGGTCAAACAGCATTGAATTTATGTATTGAGGCTGATGAAAAGGGAATTTGGAAAGATTTTGGAGTAGAACTTATAGGTGTCGATATTGACGCAATTAATATTACAGAAGATCGTGAAAAATTTCGCGAATTAATGCTAAAAATCGGGGTTGGGATGGCTCCACAAGCTACAGCAACATCGTTCTTAAAAGGTAAAGAAATAGCTCAAGAGTTTGGTTTTCCATTAGTAATTAGAGCCTCCTACACATTAGGTGGGGCAGGAGCATCTATCGTATATAAGCCTGAAGATTTTGATGAATTGTTAAGTCGTGGTTTAGAGATTTCTCCAATTCATGAAGTGATGATTGACAAAGCTTTAATGGGATGGAAAGAATATGAGTTAGAGTTACTTAGGGATAAAAATGATAACGTTGTTATTATTTGTGCTATTGAAAATATGGATCCAATGGGTATTCATACAGGAGATTCTATAACAGTAGCACCGGCGATGACATTATCAGATAGAACATATCAGAAAATGCGTGATATGGCTATTAAAATGATGCGAAGTATTGGAGATTTTGCAGGCGGATGTAACGTACAGTTTGCAGTAAGTCCTGATGAAAAAGAAGATATTATCGCTATTGAAATTAACCCTAGAGTATCGCGTTCTTCTGCATTAGCTTCAAAAGCAACAGGTTATCCTATCGCTAAAATTGCAACTAAACTTGCTATAGGTTATAATTTAGATGAGTTAGATAACCAGATTACAAAATCTACTTCAGCTTTATTTGAACCAACATTAGATTATGTAATTGTAAAAATACCACGTTGGAATTTTGATAAGTTTGAAGGGTCTGACCGCACACTAGGGTTACAGATGAAATCGGTCGGTGAGGTCATGGGTATAGGGCGTTCTTTTCAAGAAGCACTTCATAAAGCTACTCAATCTTTAGAAATTAAGCGTAATGGCTTAGGAGCTGATGGAAAAGGCTTAAAAGATTATGATAAAATCATTAGTAAATTAACCATTCCAAGTTGGGATCGTGTATTTATTATTTATGATGCAATTCAGTTAGGAATTCCTTTAAGTAGAATTCATGAAATCACTAAAATTGATATGTGGTTTTTAAAACAATATGAAGAGCTGCATAATTTAGAAAAAGAAATTGAAAGTTATAGTATAGAGACTTTACCAAGAGATATGTTGCTTGAAGCAAAACAAAAAGGATTTGCTGATCGTCAAATTGCACATATGTTAGATTGTTATGAAAGTGAAGTTCATAAAAAAAGGACAGAACTTAATATTAATAGAGTATTTAAATTGGTAGATACCTGTGCAGCTGAGTTTAAAGCAATGACACCTTATTATTATTCTACCTTCGAGGCAGAAATAGAAACTCCAGAAGGAGAACGTTATGTTGCTAATGATAGTATTGTTACAGATAAAAAGAAAATTGTTGTTTTAGGATCAGGACCTAACCGCATTGGACAAGGTATTGAGTTTGATTATTGTTGTGTACATGGAGTTTTAGCTGCTGCTGAGTGTGGTTATGAAACAATCATGATTAACTGTAATCCTGAGACAGTTTCTACAGATTTTGATACTGCTGATAAATTATATTTTGAACCTGTTTTTTGGGAGCATATTTATGATATCATTCTTCATGAAAAACCCGAAGGCGTTATTGTACAGTTAGGTGGACAAACAGCATTGAAATTAGCTGAAAAGCTAGATAAATACGGCATCAAAATTATAGGTACAAGCTTTAAAGCATTAGATTTAGCGGAAGATAGAGGTAATTTTTCTACAATGCTGAAAGAAAATGAAATTCCGTTTCCACAGTTTGGAATTGCAGAAACTGCAGATGAAGCCATAGCTCTTTCTGATGAATTAGATTTTCCATTATTAATCAGACCTTCTTATGTATTAGGAGGACAAGGAATGAAAATTGTTATCAATAAAACAGAATTAGAAGAACATGTAGTTGATCTTTTAAGACAGATACCGGGTAACAAATTACTTTTAGATCATTATTTAGATGGTGCTATAGAAGCAGAGGCTGATGCTATTTGTGATGGAGAAGATGTTTATATTATTGGAATAATGGAACATATAGAACCTTGCGGAATTCATTCTGGAGATTCAAACGCAACATTACCACCTTTTAATTTAGGCGAGTTTGTCATGCAACAGATAAAAGATCATACACGTAAAATAGCACTGGCATTAAATACAGTAGGACTTATTAATATCCAGTTCGCTATAAAAGATGATATTGTTTACATTATTGAAGCTAACCCAAGAGCATCGCGTACCGTACCATTTATTTCAAAAGCATATAAAGAACCTTATGTGAATTATGCAACTAAAGTAATGTTGGGAGAGAAGAAAATAAAGGATTTCAACTTTAATCCTCAGTTAGAAGGTTATGCAATTAAACAACCTGTTTTCTCATTTGAAAAATTCCATAACGTAAATAAAAACTTAGGTCCTGAAATGAAGAGTACAGGAGAAAGTATATTATTTATTGATAACTTAAAAGATGATGAATTTTATAACTTGTACGCTAGACGTAAAATGTATTTAAGTAAATAAGTCTTAACCTCATACGTTATAGCAGAAAACCCCCAATGGTAATTTTTTACAATTGGGGGTTTTTAATAGGTGAAAATTTATTACTTGGGTGTAATCCCTAACAAACTCTCTTGAAAAAGTTTATAAATTCTCTTGTATTCATCTGTCCAGCTACTTGGTTCTACAAACCCGTGACGCTCTACAGGATATAAAGCCATTTCCCAATTTGGTTTTCCGAGTTCTATCAAACGCTGTGATAATCGAACCATGTCTTGAAAATGTACATTATCATCTACCATACCATGAAGAATTAGTAAATCACCTTTTAAACCATCTGCGAAGTAAATAGGGGAGCTCCTTCGGTAGGCTAAACTATCAGTTACTGGAGTATTTAATATTCTGGCAGTGTAACCATGATTGTAAGCAGCCCAATCTCCAACAGATCTAATAGCTGCTCCAGCTTTGAAGGTCTCAGGTTCATTAAACATTCCCATTAGTGTAATAAATCCGCCATAAGATCCTCCATAAATACCAACTCTTTCTTTGTCAATTCCGTAATTACTTACCAGAAATTCAGCACCATCTACTTGATCGGATAAATCTTTACCTCCCATATGGCGATAAATACCAGTACGCCAGTCGCGACCGTAACCTGCACTTCCACGATAATCAATATCTAAAACAGTGTAGCCATTATCAACTAGCATATTATGAAACATATACTCTCTGAAATAACTACTCCACCATTGATGTACGTTTTGTAAATAGCCAGCACCATGAACAAAAATAACTGCTGCTTTATTTTTTACATCCGATTTTGGCTCATATAATCTTGCATAAACTTCTGCACCATCATCAGCTTTAAAGGTTATTATTTCAGGTGCTTTCCATTCATAATTTTCAAATTGTTTTGTTGTGGAATGGGTAATTTTTTTTAATGTTGTTTTGTTACTATAAATTGGATTATCTCCTAAATATAGTTCTGTTGGCTTGTTTGAGTAGGAATATAAAATTGCCATAGAATGTTCGTCTGGTGATAATGAAACATCATTATTACCTGTCATGGTTGTTAATTGTTTAAGGGTACTTCCATTTAAAGGCATGCTATAAAATTGACGATCACCAGGATGATTTTTATTTGCAGTAAAATACCAATGCTTTTCATCTTTTGATATAAATGGATTGTAAATTTCAAATTCTCCTGAGGTTAATGACTTTAATTTTTTTGAGCTAACATTGATCGTATACAAATGTGAATACCCAGTTTTTTCTGACATAAACCAAAATGATGCATCGTCAGGCATCCATCCCATATCTCCACCACCATAACCACCTATGCCAGGACCTGCAATCCAAGCTTCGTCATGTTGATGGTCTAAATTTGTAATTGTTCCATCTTCTACATTTAACAAAACAATCCAACGATCTTTATAATCATTTGTATTAATATCTAAAATTGCTTTTTTGCCATCTTTACTCCAGATTGGTCCTGCGATATAACCAATACGATTATCATTTTTATATGTTTTTTCTGGATAATCTTTTGTGTATTCAGGAATATAATCTAAACCTTCTAAATTATCTAAAACAACAGGGTATACTTTGTTTTGTGTAATGTTATATACAAACATTTCATAGCTTGTAGGGTCGTCACCAACTTTAGAACGTGTGTTTTGATCTTCTGTATAACCAGATTCAGTTACATAATGTGGTACTATTGTTCCTTCATTTTTGGCCCTTTTTACTGCTAAATATGTAACATAATCTGCATTAGGACTTAATTGCTGCCCTGAAATAAATTTACCATCGGTATAAATTTCTAAAGGTGATTTATCTTCATAGCGTTTCATTAATTTTTCGCGCTCATCATCTTTATTTTTTCTTTCTCTTAAAACATCAAAGGTTGCTAGTTGATCATTCATCAACCATTCGTCTTTTTCACTTTTCTTATCTTTTGAATCTTTCTTATCAGTAAAATTTGTGATTTGAGTTGTTGCGCCAGTAGCAATATCCCATGTGTAAATATCATTATCTTTTTGATAAGTTACTTTTGAATCATTACTTGTAAAATAGGGATTTCTTTCTCTATCAGAAGTATTTGTAATTTGAAATGTTTTATTTGTAGAAAGATCTACTAAAAAAATATCGTTGTTTTTCTCATATACTTTTTTAGTTTTCTTTTTATTTGATGTATTGTATGGAGATGGTAAATCATATGCTGTATCAAAATCTATTTTATTTATTTTACCAGATTTTAATTGATAACTATAAAGCGAATCACTTATTGCTCCATCTGGATTCCAATCAAAATAAATTGTATTCCCGTCTAAAGACCAATTTACATTGGACGGTAAATGACCAATGAAATCATCTCCTTTCATAATTTCTTTAATAGTAAGGGGAGAGGTGTTGAATTGCTGCGCAATAAGACTTGTTGTAATAGAAAGAAGTGTAATTGAAAGTGATAAAATTTTCTTCATTTGATGCTGAATTTAAAGGATGTCAAGTAATATTGAAAGATACAAAAATTGTTAAATTTAAAAAGGTAAAGCTTACTAACTTTGATTTTATTACATTACTTTTTAATAGTTTAGCTCTTCAAGATGTTTTTTAAAGATTGTTTTCCTATGCTTATACTTTTGAATAAGACAATATTAAAATGGTATATGATTTTTTTCATTATACCGATAAGTTATGCACAAGAGCCTATTAGTACTTTTAAAGTAGATTCTTTTTTTGATTTTAATCAGCCAGAAACATTGGGATTACCTGTTGCAAAAAATAAAGAAACCATTACTATATTTTCTCCTCAAGATGTCGATAATAAATACAATCATGGAGTTGTGCTATTCCCTTTTAAGGGTATGCTATATGCACAATGGCAAAGTTCATCGGTAGACGAAGATGGCTCTGATACACAAGTGTTTTATGCCCGGAGTACTAATGGAAAAGATTGGAGTAAACCTATTGTTTTAACACCTAAGTATGATAATAGAATAACAACTAGCGGTGGTTGGTGGAGTAATGGAGAAGTTCTAATTGCTTATATATGTGTATGGCCAAATACACAAACGGACATTAAAGAAGGATATACCGAATATCTAAGCTCTAAAAATGGATTGGATTGGACCTCTTCTGAACCTTTAAAAAATAAAGAAGGTCAACCTGTTCTAGGGATTATTGAGCAGGATATTCACAAGCTTCCAAATGGTAGAATTATTACAGCTTTTCATATGCAACCGGGTTTAATAATTACTCCTTTTTATACAGATGATCCATTAGGTATATCGGGTTGGACGGCAGGAGAAATGAAAAATTTACCTTCAAAAAAAAATACTAGTAGAGCAATAGAGCCCAGTTGGTTTTATAGAAAAAAGGATAGTGCGATAGTTATGATTTTTAGAGATCAACAAAGCACGTTTAAAAAATTAGCGGCTGTAAGTTTTGATAAGGGTTTGAATTGGACTACTCCACAAATTGTTGATACACCCGATTCTAGAGCTAAACAAAGTGCGGGAAATTTACCAGATGGAACCGCATTTATGGTCAATAATCCTTCAGGAAATAAGAGCAGGTTTCCATTAGCTATCACGTTGAGTAATGATGGTTTTATTTTTGATAAGACTTATTTATTACGCAGTGGAAAGCAAGATGATTTACAAGTGATGAAATTTAAAGGAAAATTCAAAAGAGTAGGGTATAGTTATCCAAAAAGTGTCATTTGGAATGATTATTTGTATGTTTCCTATGCGACCAACAAGGAAGATGTTGAATTAACGAGAATTCCTATTCGTGATTTGATAAAGTAATAATTCAGCAGTTTTTTTAAACTCTATTTTAGAATTCAAAAGCAGTATTTATAACCATAAATGAAGACTTTTATCCGAAAATATAGAAAAGGAAATCATCATTCATTAGGTTCAATATGAATTAGAACATGACCTAAATTAGGTAGTTCATTTCGCAAATAATCTTTAAGTTTATGAGCGATATCATGCCCAACTTTTACAGAAATTTTACCATCAACAATTGCATGTAAATCTACATGGTATTTCATTCCTGCTTTTCTTACAAAACACTTTTCTGTTCCTATAATCCCATTTACTTCAGTAGATTTTTCTCGAATTTTAACTATTAGATCGTCATAGAGTTGCTCATCCATAACTTCTCCTAAAGCCGGTCTTAAAATTAAATAACTATTATATAGTATAAAAGCAGAAGCAAATAAGGCAGCCCAATCATCTGCGGTTTCGTAGCCTTTTCCGAGTACAATAGCAATTGAAATTCCAATAAATGCCATTACCGAAGTAATAGCATCACTTCTATGATGCCAAGCATCAGCTTTAAGGGAAGAACTATGAGTTTGTATACTTTTTCTATTAACAATTTGAAATGAAATTTCTTTCCAAATAATTATTAAACCTAAAATAATCAAAGTCCAAGACTTAGGTGTTTTATGTGGTGTTTGAATATTTTGAATACTTTCATAAGCTATAATTGTTGCTGAAACAACTAAAAAAGCTACTACTCCAAATGTAATCAAAGGCTCAATTTTTCCGTGGCCATAAGGGTGATTATCATCTGCAGGTCGTTTAGCATATTTAAATCCTAATAGGACTAAAAGTGAAGCAAAAATATCTGTTGTAGATTCAATAGCATCAGCTATTAGCGCATAAGAATTACCAAAAAAACCAGCAAACCCTTTTATTAGAGCTAAAATTGTGTTTCCAATTATACTGAAATACGTTGTGCGAATTGCTGTTTGTTCATTATTCATTGGCATATTTTCGCAATCGTTTTTGTGTATAGCTTTAATGCAGAAAATGGACAAGAATTTTTCTTGTCGAATACAAAGTTACTAAACTTGAATTAGTTTGAGTTAATGAATTTAAATGGAAATAGGTTATCTATTTCCGTTTGTATTTCTAGAATTTAAAATTCATCTATTTTATTAAATAAATGCCTTTTCATTTTAATTAGCGGTTAATTTTGCGGCAAACCCTCCATTTAAAACCATTTTAATATGTATTGTGTCAGTTGACTGAATATTTTTTTTACTATGCTTATAATCGGTTGCGTAACTATCAGCATTAATTCCATCTGAAAACATATCAATCGTGTATTTTGTATCTTTTTTTAAGAATGAAAAGTCAATCTCAACTTCTCTATTTTTTTCATTTGTAATGGCACCTATATACCAATTTTCACCTTTTCTTTTAGCGGTAATAATATACTCTCCAATTTTTCCATTTATAATACGAGTTTCATCCCAAGTAGTAGGTACATCAGTAATAAATCGAGTACATTCATCTTCTTTATAATAATCTGAAGGATTATCTGCTAACATTTGCAAACCGCTTTCAAAAACAACGTATAAAGCTAGTTGGTGTACTCGCGTTCCAATACTCATTGGATTGGTCCAGTTAGCATGCCAAAATTTTGGATGAACTGATTTCATTGCACCAGGTGTATAATCCATTGGTCCAGCAACATTTCTCGTAAAAGGAAGTATTACACGGTTATTTGGAGTATCATGTCCGCCTCCTTTATTTTGTTCCATCCCAGTAACTCCTTCGTATGAAATTATATTCGGATAGCTACGTCTTAATCCTCTTGGACTTATTGAACCATGAAAATCAACTAATAACTCATTTTCAAAAGCTTTTTTAGCAATCCGTTCGTAGTAATTCATCATCCATTGATCACTTCGATCCATGAAATCAATTTTTACACCAGCAGCACCAATTTTTTTAACTTGCTCAAAAAAAGATGGAGTATTTTCAATAGATAACCAAGAAGCCCATAGTATTATTTTTACATTTTTTTCTTTTCCATAACGTACCAATTCATCTAAATCAATATCAGGATTAGGTTTACTTATATCAGTCACACTGTAAGACCAGCCTTCGTCCATAAGCATATAGGCCATTCCATATTTTGATGCAAAATCGATATAATATTTATAAGTTGGTGTATTATAACCCGCTTTAAAATCTACACCATAAATATTACTGGCATGCCACCATTCCCAAGAAGTTTGACCGGGTTTTATCCAATCAAAATTATTGAATTTAGAAGGACTTGATAATAGGTAAACTAAATCATTAGTAGCAATGTCTTTGTCTTCTTCAGCAATGGCAAATATGCGCCAAGGAAAACTTCTAGTCCCAATTGTTTTTGCTATATAATCAGCTTCTTTAGAAATTTTCAAGCGTCTGTCTCCTCCTGAACTATTTGGTAAGGGCTCTGTTTTTTCTGGGGATTTAGGAAACCATGTATGTAAAGAATTACCTCCGGTGCCTTCTAAAAACATAGCAGGATAATCATGTAAATCTGCTTCCATGATTAATATTTTTGATTTTTCTGTATCTAAAAATAATGGAATTACGGCTACATCTTCTTTTTTAAAATCTTTAATTGCTATAGGTTGATAAACATTCTCGTAATTGCTAAAAGTACGCTCTGTTTTTGAAAGATATGCATTATAATTATCTGCAAATTGATATGTCGAAGATTCATTTACAACAGTTATTTCTTCTTTTTTTGTTGTAATAAACCTATAACTAACTCCATTATTAAAAACTCTAAATTCTAACTGATAATTATTTTTGAAATACAAGTTTAATACATTACAATGATTTCTAATTTTGTTATTTTTTAAAGGTACAACTGGATGAATCATTTCATCAATTGTTTGTTTTTTGATGGAAATTAACTTTGGATTATTACCCAACATTTCATTTAAAAGATCTAATGAAATTGTACCCTTTTCCAATACGGAACTATTCATATATTTAATATTAAATACAATTTCTTGCGCAAGGTTAATATTTACAGTAATTTTTTTATCTGGTGAGGTAACTGTTATATCTTTTGCTTTTGTAGATTGAAATAGTAGTATTGTAAGAATGAGGCTTAAAGTTAATACTTTCTTCATTTTTTTAATGGTATTTTAAATTGCGGTTATTTTAAGTTGTTGATAATTAGAAAGAATGCCAGTTTATTTAGTGTTTTAAGCTATATTTTTATCTTATAAAGATAATGACTAAAAATAAGAAATCGATCTCACTAAATAATTAGCCAGATCGATTTCTTAGATAAGAATTATTATTTACTATTTTTTATAGGTAGTATCAGGCCATGTATCATTAGAAGAATTCACATCTGGGACTATTTTTTTAGGATCTAGTTCCACATTTTCAACCTTTTTATCCGTTTTCAATAAATAATTCCAGGTATTACCTCTTTGCCATATTTCTACAGGAAGTTCTATCGTTTCTGAAGAATCGTCTGAATAGGTAACATTCATAACAACTGGCATCGGTAAGTCGCCTTTATTAGCTAGAACAATTACATAATTACCATCATACGGCACAACATTTTCAATAGCTAAATCTATTTTACCAGTGCCATAAAACCAGCCTTTCCAAAACCAGTCAAGATTTTCTCCTGATACATTATCTATTGTATTAAAAAAATCTCTAGGTTGTGGATGCTTGTAAGCCCAGTTTTTAATGTAAGTTTTAAAAGCATTATCAAAACGTTCTGGCCCTAAAATATATTCTCTTAATAAAAAGAGTCCAGTAGCTGGCTTTACATAAGCGGTCATTCCTAAATTATTTGTATTTACAATATCTGGGTAAGTATCAATTCCTTCATTGTGTGAATCAAGATACCATTTTACTCTATCTCTAGTTTGATTTAATTTATCAGGATATTCACGATTATTAAACTCTTCACTACTATAATGATTGATAAAAGTGTTAAAGCCTTCATCCATCCATGGGTATCGACGTTCATTACTACCAACAATCATTGGAAACCAGTTATGGCCAAACTCATGATCGGTAACACCCCATAAACCTGCTCCTTTTGATTTCCAACTACAAAAACTCATACCAGGATATTCCATGCCATTAATTTCAGCTGCTACATTTACTGCTGATGGATAAGGATATTCGAACCACATTTTCGAATTATTCTCAATTCCGTTTTTGGTATATTCGGTAGATCTGCTCCAGGCCTCGTTACCATTACTTTCAATAGGATATACCGATTGTGCAATTGCAGTTTTACCACTAGGAAGATTTATTTTAGCCGCATCCCAAATAAAAGCTTTTGATGAGGCAAAAGCAACATCGCGTGTGTTTTGCATTTTAAAATGCCAAGTAAGCGTACCGCTTTGTTTCGCTTTTAATGCAACATCATTAATTTCATCTGGCTTTAATAAATATACTGTTGTATCACTTTTAGCGGCTTCATCCATTCTTTTTATAACAGTAGATGAAAGTACTTCTTTAGGGTTTTGTAACGTTCCTGATCCAACAACAATATGATTGTATGGAGCGGTAATATAATAATCGTAATCACCATATTCATCATAAAATTCACCTGCACCTAAATAAGGTTCAGTATTCCATCCTTCAGTATCGTCTAAAACAGCCGCTTTTGGAAACCATTGCGCTATAGCATAAATAGTTCCATTTTTAGTTTCTAAACGCCCCATTCGGTCCATACCTTTTTCAGGAATTTTATAAGAAAAATTCATAGAAACAGTTGCTTTACCACCTTTTGCAGGAATGGGATCTTTAAAGAATACTTGCATTCGCGTATCTGTAATAATGTACTTTGAAGAGCTTGCTCTATTAACAGTAGCATTTAGATTGGTTATGGTATAACCACCATCAATATCACCATTGTAACGGTTTCCCATTATTGGAGTTGTAAGGGTACCTCTTGAGTTTTCTGTAAAACGATTCTGGTCTAGGTACATCCAAATAAAATCTAAACTTTCTGGACTATTGTTGGTATAAGTTAACGTTACTTTCCCACTAATACTATTGCTTTGATCGTTTAAAGTAGCCTCAATTTTATAATCCGTTTGATTTTGCCAATACGCTGGACCAGGTTTCCCTGTGGCTGACCGATATGCTGTACTATTATGAGCAAAAAACTCATCAAATAGTGACTGATTGTTCTTAAAAGACTCTTGTGCTATGGTTAAGTTTGAAACGATAAAAGATAGCATCAATGTCAATAAGACTTTTTTAGAATAATTCATTTGATATATATTTAAAATTGTACGAAATTTTATTTCAAAATTAGGAGTCTTTACAAACATAAGACTGCTATTTAAGTAACATTTATGTATTTAAATGATTTTTATAGAAGTTAATAAGACTATTATTTTTTCTTATTTTAAATGGATAGTTATATGATAAGACGCACATCTCCTAATTGTTGAATTCTATATGGAAATTTATCCCCTGGAGAACCAATAAACATGAAGTTTACAGGAATATTCCATTTTTTAGAAAGTTCTTTTATTTTATCAGGCCCAAATACACCATGCTCTTCTACAAACTCAATGTCTATATCTGGATATGCCCTATCTAAAACTTCAACATCAGATTTGAGACCAGGATACACTTTATCATCATCATTTAAAACAGCAACAATTTTTAAACGCCTTGTATTTTCATTTTTACTAATATACAATAGAACTTTGTTAAGAATTTCTACATTATCATTATTGGTAAAAAAGACAAATTTTTGAGCATTTAATTTGCGTATAGCAACATCTATTTTAAAATTTAGTGGTTTGAAAATTGAATTTTTTTTAGGGGTGACATAATTTATAAATGATAAAATCGCTTTTAAAATTCGAGTTTTATATAACATAAAAAAAACGATCATTGAAGTTGGGATAAGATACTCAATGAATATGCCTAAATAACTAGGGTTTAGAATTATATTTCCAAAAAGTGCCAGAATAATGGCTGTAATAGCAACCAAAAGTCCAATCCAAGTTGATCTTTCGGGTCTTGGAAGTCTTGATCGGTTTACTTTTAATAACACATTACCAATTCCAAAAAGAACCATAACTGACAAAAAAGCAATGGTATAAACACCTGCAAGTTTTGCTAAATTTCCTTGTGTAACCAATAATACAGAAGTACAAAGAATAAAGAATAAAATAAAAATACGGTATGATGTTCCTCCTTTATTTTTTTTAAGCAAAAACTTGGGTAAAATGCGATCCAAGGCCATTCGTTCCATAAGTCCGCCTACTCCAACATAAGAGGTTAGAACCGCTCCGCTTAATACCAAAGCAGCATCAATACCTACTAAAATAGAAAGTAAATTGCCACCAGACGTTTGCCCCATATAAGAAAGTAGTGCATCTTGATTGGTATTTATTTCTGACATTGGAATAATTGCAAGGGCTAAAAATGCAATTAATGGATTGAAAATAGTAACAACAATCCACATATTTCGTAAGGTCTTTGGAAAAACGCCATTCTGTTGTTCTTCTACATAATTTGCAGAACTTTCAAATCCGCTAATACCTAACATTGCTGCAGAAAAACCAAAAAATAGAGCAGTAATTACACCGCCTTCAACTGGTCTTTGAAAATTAGCAATAAGTGTATCCATCCCATGTGTCATAAAATAATAGCCACAGAAGAAACAAAGTACTATTAAAGAGAGTAAATGGAATATAAAAATGGCAATTGCGACTTTTGATGACTCACCTATTCCTAAAATAACTAATCCCATAAATACGATTAATAAACCTATAGTTACAGGGATGATTGGTAAAAATTTTAAAAGGCTATCAGCATATTTAATAGCTTCACTTGCAGAAATTACTGCTGTAGCCATATAAGATAAAACAGTAAGTGTTGCAGCTAATGATGCAGTAGATTTTTTTGTTGTATTGAGTAATGCATTATATGCACCACCATTTAAAGGAAGAGCGCCAACTACTTCGCCATAAATACTTCTAAAAAGAAAAAGAACAGCTGCAACCATTAAAAGTGCAACCCATGCATATTGTCCTGAATAAACTATTGCTAAAGCCGAAACGTATAAACAAGAAGAACTAATATCATTTCCACAGATAGCCGTAGCGGCTAATTGATTCAATTTTTTTTTCATTAAACTTAAAAATAATCTTTAATTGAAAACTTCTTTAAAGGTAAAGATTATTGAATATAATAAGAATTAAAAGGGGAATTATTAAAAAATGAATTCACTTAGTTTAGCTTTCTATATTGTTTTGGAGTTGTTCCAAATCTTCTTTTAAAGGCAGCAGAAAAATGAGTTGCATTTTGATATCCAATTTCTTCGGCAATTTGATAAACTAGTTTTTGAGTATTTTCGAGCATTAATTTTGCCTTATTCATTTTTTCCATCGCACTAAATTCATTTACAGTATATCCAAAAACTCTAATAAATTCTTTGTTAAGGTTTTGTCCTGTAATGCCAACTTCATCACCTAATTGTTGTGTAGTATAGTTTTTATGTAAATTGTCTTTTATGAGTTGCTTTATTCGATATGTTTTTTTTAAAATTTTATCTTGAGTTATTTGATTGCAATTAAGCGCTCTATTTTTATAATTTTCCATTTGAATAGCAATCAGCTCAAATACCTTAGCTTTTAAATACATTCTATTAGCTGTTCCGGTAATATCTTTTCTTTCGATACTTGATAATATAGATAAAAGCTCATCAGTAATTGGTAAAATTAAATTTTCATCAGTAAGTTGCTTGACATCAAAATCACTCATAAAACCATGAAAAATTAAGAATGATTGTGGTATTTTTATTTTAACTTCTTTAAATGGCACTTCACCCAAAATTCTACTATATCCTGAAAATTGATCAATACTTGCCATGTATGATTCTTTATTTTCATAATATATATGTTTGTCATCTTCTATATAAATTATTTTTTCACCTGTAAGTAAAAAGCTTATTTGAAGTATTTCTTTTTGGAAAGGAACACCATAAACTAAATCTTTTACTAATTGGTATCTGCTGATAGTAATTTCAATCTCTTCAAAATTAAAATTAGATATAGTTCCTGTTCCATATTTTGGTACAATATGATATTCATCTATTTGTACTCCATCTGTTAATTGTGATCCAGTTTTTATAGCAATTTTATCTGTAATATTTTTTAATATTTGAACATCTTCATTAATAAAATCACGTCCTTTTTTTATCATAATTCGTCATTTAATAGTGATTGATCTTATTTAGATTTGCAGCAAATTTATTTAGACCAATTAAAAATAACAAATTAAATGCATAAAATTTTATTTAAACTTATAGCGATTTTTGGAATTGTATCATTCTCTTATAGTCAAACAGGTGTTGTTAAAGGAAAGGTTGTTTCAGAACAGCATAAACCAATTGCTGATGTTACCGTAAAGCTTGTAAATTCTAGCTACGGAGTAATGACAAAAAATAATGGAACTTTTGAAATAAAATCTGTTCCATCTGGTAATTATACACTAGAAGCTTCTTCATTAGGTTACACATCTGTAGAAATAGCAATTACTGTAATTGCAAATCAAATTACAAGTGTTCCGACTATAAAACTTAGCGAGAAGCAGGAAGAGTTAGATGAAATAGTGGTTAATGGACATCAAAATAAATATAGTGTAAAAACACCTTCAACATCTCTGCGATTGAAAACTGAATTAGTGAAATTACCACAAAATATACAAGTTATTAGTAGTGATTTGCTTAAAGATCAACAAGTAACAAATATGATGGATGGTGTAATCCGTAATGTTAGTGGTGTTACTATGTTAGAACATTGGGGTCATTTTGCGAGAGTAAACATGAGAGGATTTAGATTGCCAGCCTTTAGGAATGGTGTGAATATTCAAGCTACATGGGGCCCATTATCTGAAGATATGAGTATGGTAGATCGTATTGAATTTGTAAAAGGTCCGGCAGGTTTCATGATGTCAGCAGGGGAACCTGGTGGATTTTATAATGTAGTAACTAAAAAACCTACAATTAATAAGATTGCTGAAATTTCAATGGCGGTAGGTAGTTTTGATAGTTATAGGGCTACTGCTGATTTTGGCGGTAAGCTTACAGAAAATGGTAAATTATTATATCGATTAAATGGAATGTATCAAACAGCTGACTCACATAGAGGTGGTGAAGATGCCGAGCGTTATAGTATTTCACCAGCAATTACGTATAACATTTCTGATAAAACTTCATTAACAGCAGAGTTAAATGCACAACAGGCAGAAAGTTATTTAGGCTCGGCTTATATTTTTGCTCCAGTTGCTGATGGCTATGGTAGTTTAGATAGGAATTTTAAATTTACGGATACTAATTACCCTGTTACAGATATTCAGGAAGTTTCACTTTTTACGAATTTCAGACATGAATTTTCTAAAAATTGGAGTTTTGAATCTCAATTTGCTTACTTAAGATATGAACAAGAAGGTAATTCATCTTGGATTTGGGATTTTTCAGACACAGGAGATGCACATCGTTACATCAGTATTTGGGATGCCCTAGATTTAGGAAAATATTTTCAAGCTTATTTTAACGGAAGTTTTAATACTGGTGGAATAAGTCATGAGGTAATGGGTGGTTTTGATTATAGCCAAAGAGAATATTGGGCAGATTGGGATCAACTTGGGGTTATTGATGTAGCTGAACCTTTTAATATTTATAATCCGGTTTATGGTAATACCGTTTTACCTGTATTTGATAGATCTTTAAAGGTGAGAGATAGACCTAATGCTACTAATACAGGAACTACCACAAGAGGTTTTTATGCTCAAGATGAAATTGGGTTTTTACAAGATAAGATTAGACTTACTCTTGCAGCGAGATATACAGATCTTGTTATTCTAGGTAAGGATAAAACAGACAGCAAATTTACACCTAGATTTGGTTTAAGTATTGATGTTTTGCCTTCTTTAAAAGCGTATGCATTATATGATAAATCTTTTATTGGACAAACAGGAGTTAGTATCACGGGAGATTATTTTGATCCAGAAGAGGCAAACGATATAGAAGGTGGTATAAAGAAAACTTTTTTTGACGGTCGTTTAAAAACATCACTTGGAGTATATCAAATTACAAAACAGAATGTTTTAGTCTCTGATCCTGAAAATATTAATTTTTCTATTCAATTAGGGGAGATTCAATCAAAAGGTATCGAATTTGATCTTCAAGGAGAAATTACATCAGATTTGAATGTAGTTCTGAATTATGCAAATACGAATGTAGAGATTACTGAAGATACCAATCCTGATAATATTGGAACAAGAGTTGCTGGTCATGCGAAACATATGACAAATGGTTGGTTGAATTACAATTTCCCTTCTACTTCAAAATTAAAAGGTTTTGGTGCTTCCTTAGGATACCAATATCAAGTAGATCGTTCTGCATGGGCTTGGGGAGCAGATAATCAAAGTGATTTACCTGATTATTTTAGATTGGATGGTGGCTTATCTTGGAGAAATGACCATTTAAGAATACAAGCAAATGTGAATAATATATTAGATGAATACCTGTACTCAGGCTCTAATTATGGAAGCTATTTATATTGGCAATCTGAGCCAGGTATAAATGGGAGAGTAACCGTTACCTACTCATTTTAAATTTTAATTCAATAATAAATTATATGAAAAAATCAATTCTAACAATCGCATTCATTCTTTTTGCAACGGTTCAAACTTTTGCACATTATTTATGGATAGAAACAAATAATAAGGGTAAAATAGGACAACAGCAAGAAGTCAAAGTTTTTTTTGGAGAATATACCTATGGAGTAATTGAAAAGGTTAAAGGAGAAGCTTTTCCTAGTGTGAAAGATTTTACGCTTTGGTTGGTAGATGCTAATGGCTATAAATCTCAGATAGCAGTAACGGCTGAAGAAGATTATTATAAAGGGTATTTTACACCTTCTATAAATGGCTTATATACTGTGGTTTTAAATAATGATGCTGTTGATGTTATAGATTATACACAATATGATTTTGGGATTTTTAAGACTTATTACAATTCAATTGCAAAAATTCAAGTAGGAAATACTTCAGGAGAAACCGCCGCTATAAATGATAAAGGAATTACAGTTAAGGATATTTCTAAAACTAAAGGAGAAGTAAAACTTCAAGTTCTATATAAAAACGAACCTTTGGCTAAAAACGAGTTAAAAATTTATGTAGCAGATTTATGGTCAAAAACCTTAGAAACTGATGATAATGGAATCGTGACGTTCAAACAACCTTGGGATACAAAATACATTATTGAAACTACGTTTGAAGAACGTGTTCCAGGAACTTATAAAGGAGAAGATTATGAATTTATATGGCATTGCGGTACTTATTGTATTCAATAATACTAAGTTGAGTTAGTTTATTAGTTATCTCGTACAACTCTAAATGCTTTTGCATTTAGAGTTGTCTTAATTAAAAAGAATAATGATTTCAATAGCTATTTTATTTATTTTTTTATCATTCTATATGTTTTATAATACCTCCAAAAGAGCGGTAAAATATATTGGTTTTGGTTTTGAAAATTGGTTGAGTGATAATTTAGAATACACAAAAATATTGGCCACTTTTTTATGCATTTGTTCTCTTGCTTTGCACATTATTTCTTTTGGAATAGGAAGTGGAATTCTACTTTTTTTTATCGTTTTTATGACATTGGGTAGTATAATAATATTGTTAACTCCATTAAAATTAGTTTCATATAAGAGTGTGTTACTAATTTTTTCTACTTCTCTTTTTATCGAATTCTTTGTCTTTTAAATTATTTTATGCCTGCAAATAAAAAATATCTATCATCAAATTGGCAACGTTTTGCAAAAATTACTGCTGGAATTATAGGCGGTTATTTGGTAACCATCTCTTTTCATTTAGCTCTTGCTTATCTGTTTGACCATGTTACTATTATTATTACTTCAACATTTACAGGTTTTATACTATGGGTAATATTAATGATAGTGGCTTTTTTAGCAAAAAATGGATGGAAAATATGGGGTATTTATCTTTTAATAGTTACAGCATTTTCAATATTTATTTTAGTTAGTAAAACCTATAATCCAATTACATTTTAAAAATGAAAAACAGGACTTATAATATTCTTTTCCATACTCATACTATAAGTGGTATTATAATTAGTGCTTTACTTTATATAATTTTCTTTGCAGGGTCTTTTTCTTTTTTTAGAGATGAAATTGTTAATTGGGAACGAAATGATGTTGTAAAAGTAACTGATGATTTAAATTTTAATATAAATCAAGCATTTGATTCTATTAAGAAAACCACAGATTTGTATGGCCGAGATATTGAAATAAGAAAATATTATATTGAGCAACAATTAGGAGTTTCTATTTCTGCTTCAAAAGATACACTTGCCACCGAAGATGAAAAAATTTCAAGTTTCTTTTATGTAGATACAAAAGATTTTTCTCAACATAGTTATAATGATTCATACACTTTAGGAGAATTTTTATATCGTTTACATTTTTTAGCACAAATACGATATCCTATTGGGTATTATTTATCAGGTTTTGTAGCATTATTTTTTTTGTTTGCAATACTAACTGGAGTACTTGTTCATTGGAAAAAAATTGTTTCTAATTTTTATGTTTTTAGACCTTTAGAAAAGCTTAAAACAATGTGGACTGATGCGCATACTACTCTTGGGATGATAGGTTTGCCTTTTCAGTTTGTGTATGCTGTAACAGGAGCTTTTTTTATGATAAAATTACTTTTAGTAGCTCCAAATGTAATGATGATTTACAATGGGGATCAAGATAAATTTTATGAAGAATTAGGGTATAGTCATCCAAAATTTGAAAATAGCAATATTAAATTAGAAGCACCAATAGCTGTAAGTACATATATTGATAAAACAAAAAAATTATGGAATGATTTTATGGTAACTGAAACACATATTTTTAATTACGGAGATGAGAATATGCATGTTTTAGTAGGAGGTCATTTAGCGTATAATGATCGTTTTAATGGTATTGGAGAAATAATCTATAAGGTAAATACAGGAGAAATAATTTTACAGAAAACACCTATTGCAAGCACTTCATATTTTGATGTAGTTAAAAATGTTTTATACAGAATTCATTATGGAGATTATGGGGGCTATGCTTTGAGAATTATTAGCTTTTTACTTGGGTTAATTACATGTTTTGTAATTATTTCAGGTGTAATGATATGGTTAGTTGCTCGTAACAAAAAAAATATACCAGAAAAGAAACGTCGATTTAATGAGTGGCTCGTAAATATTTATGCGGCTATTTGTTTAAGTATGTTTCCTATTACAGCTTTATCATTCATAGCTGTAAAAATAGTTCAACCAACAGCTCAATCTTTTATTTATAATTTTTATTTTATTGGTTGGTTACTATTATCAATAATTTTTATTCTTAAAAAAAATCTTTATTTCACCAATAAATCTTGCCTATTACTTGGCAGTATTTTTGGGTTTTTAGTACCTATTAGTAATGGAATAATTACTAATAATTGGTTTTGGAGAAGTTTTAGCGAAGCACATACACAGCTCTTTTTTGTAGATATTTTTTGGATTTTTATTTCTAGTATCGGATTTGTAATCTTCTTTAAATTGAAAAAAAAGAAAGATAATTAAAAACTTGTATCTTTTGAGCTCATTGCGTAGCAAAGTCTTTAATCACTCAAAAATAAAGACAAGGGGTTAAATTGCTTTATTTTTGAGGCATTAAGAGACAATATTCCTCATTTCACTTTAGTTATAAGGCAATTCACAACAATCTTTTTTCTAAAATTTTAATTTGTAGTTCTTTTAATAAAAAAATTACATCAATATTGGTAGTAAATAACTTACATTTTATTTTTTATAATTTTTATGATTAAGAAGACTACCTCATATTTTTCTGGGAAAGGGTCAAGAAAATTAGTTTTAAGTGTACTGTGGATGATAGCTTTACCCTCTTTTGCTCATCCAACAAGAATGATAGATAAAAACATCATTACAGGTGTTAACACCATAAGAGTTGCGAATAGTTTAAATGTATGTTGGACAGAAGAGTTTACAAATAACAGTTTATTAAGTGCAGCTACAGCAAGTATACTTACTTTTAATGATCCAGTAAAGAATCTAACAACAACCAATAATGAAGGTTATAGTATAATCCTTATAGATGCACCAGTAATTACTTCTATTAGTAATGATACAGGAGCGGATAACAACGACGGATTTACCTCCGATAATACCTTATATGTTAATGGCACTTCAGAAGCCAATAGCTCTGTCGAAATCTTTTTAGATGGGTCGAGTATAGGTATTGCGATTACTACTAGTTCAGGAGATTGGACATTAGATTATACAGGAACGGTATTAGCTGATGGGGACTATACACTTACTTCTCAGGCCACTGATTTTGGAGGAATTATAAGTCCTCTATCATCTGAATACCTTATTACGATTGATTCGAATGTACCTTCTACGCCAGCAATTATAGCAATTAGTACTGATACGGGAAGTAGTAATAGTGACGGAATCACGACTGATAATACCCTTATGATCACTGGAACTTCAGAGGCCAATACCCTAGTAGAAGTCTTTTTAGATGGTTTAAGTATAGGTACAACAACTGCCGATTCGTCTGGAGACTGGACCTATGATTATACTGGGACAGTATTGACAGATGACGATTATATCCTAACTGCACAGGCAAATGATCTTGTAGGAAACACAAGTAATATATCACCAGATTATCCTATTACAATTGATACTGATGTTGATTTTCCAACACCTTTTATTTTTATGATTAGCGATGATACAGGAAGCAATATCGCTGATGGAATTACATCTGACAATACCTTGATTATTACTGGTGCTTCAACCTCGGGGACCTTTGTAGAAGTTTTTTTAGATGGCGTAAGTATCGGAAATGTTGAGTCATTGGGTGTCTGGAATTTTGATTATACAGGAATAGAATTAGAAGATGGCGATTATATTCTTACCGCTCAGGCAAGTGATCTTGCAGGAAATACAGGTGATATTTCTGCAGATTATCTCATTACCATTGATACGACCGCTCCATTAGCTCCAGATATTACCACTATTAGTGTTGATGATGGAAGTAGTAATACTGATGGCATTACTTCTGATAATACTCTTTTAATATCTGGAACTTCAGAAGCAAATAGTACTGTAGAAGTTTTTTTAGATGGAATAAGTATAGGAACCACTAGCACGAATGCTACTGGAGATTGGATTTTTGATTATACAGGAACGGTATTGGCTGATGGGGATTATATCCTTACTGCCCAAGCAACAGATTTGGCAGGAAATACAAGCTTGGAATCTTCAGATTATCCTATTACGATAGACACAACCTTACCCGTGCCCAGCTTAACGATTGATAATATCACAGTTGATAATATTGTCAATGCAATTGAAGCTTCTGGGACAATTACAATCACAGGAACCGTAGGAGGAGATTTTACCACAGGAGATACGGTAAGCTTAGTGATTAATGGAGTTACTAGTACAGGAACTATAGATGCATCAGGAGGCTTTAGAGTAGATGTATCAGGAAATGATTTGGCATTAGATGCCGATACTACAGTAGCAGGAAGTGTAAGCACAACCGATCTTGCAGGCAACATAGGAACCGCAACGCATGATAAAGTATACACGATAGACACAACCTTACCCGTGCCCAGCTTAACGATTGATGATATCACGACAGATAATATTGTCAATGCAATTGAAGCTTCTGGAACAATTACAATTACAGGAACAGTAGGAGGCGACTTTACCTCAGGAGATACAGTAAGCTTAGTGATTAATGGGGTGACTACCACAGGAATCGTTGATGCTTTAGGAGCTTTCAGTATCGTGGTATCAGGAAATGATTTATCATTAGATGCAGATACGACGGTCGCAGGAAGTGTTAGTACAGTAGGGAGTTCAGGGAATATAGGTACCACAACAAATAATAAAGCATATAACGTAGATATTACTTTACCTGTACTTACTTTGATTATAAATGATATCACAGCAGACAATATCTTAAATGTTGTTGAAGCTTCTGGGACGATTACGATAACTGGAACAGTAATTGGAGAATTTAACACAGGAGATATAGTTACTTTAGTCATCAATGGAGTTACCAGTACGGGCATAGTAGATGCTTTAGGAGCATTTAGTATAGATGTATCAGGAAATGATTTGGCATTAGATGCAGATACCACAGTAGCAGGAAGTGTAAGTACAACAAATGTTTCAGGAAATAGTGGAATAGCTACAAATGATAAGATTTACACTATAAATTCCGAATTACCTTTGCCAACGTTAATACTAGATGATATTACGGCTGACAATACTATAAATACAAGTGAAGCTTTAGAGAATATTACAATAACCGGAATAGTAGGAGGAGACTTCAATACAGGTGATACAGTTACTTTAGTTATCAATGGAGTTATCAGTACGGGAATAGTAGATGCTTTAGGAGTATTTAGTATTGTGGTTTCTGGGAATGATTTGGCATTAGATGCTGACACCACAGTAGAGGCAAGTATAGTGGTCATGAATGCTGTAGGAAACTCAGGGAATATTTCTATACAAAAAATATACGATGTTAAAATAGTAGGCATAAATGCCCCTGTAATTACTGCCATCAGTATTGATTCAAATGTTCCTAATGATGCCATTACTTCTGATACAAGTTTGCTTATCATTGGAACTGCGGAAGCAAATAAAAGTATTGAACTGTTTTCTTCAGGAATCAGTATAGGAACTACAATTTCAGATGCTTTAGGAAATTGGACCTTTGATTATACCCATATGGTTTTGGCAGATGGAGTTTATTCAATGACAGCAATAGCATCAGATCAATACGATAATCAAAGTTTACCATCGGCAATTTTTGAAATTACCATAGATACGCAAGCACCAACGGCGGAGAGTTTTATAACAGATGATCTCAGTCCAATTGTTACTGGTACAGGAATGCCAAACGAAAAACTATCAGTGGTAGTGACTATAAATGGGGATGAAAACCTTGAAGTTACCTACACGGTAATCGCAGCTGCTAATGGAATTTGGACTATCGACACAGCAACTGCAAGTGCAGATACAGGTACCTTAACAGGTTTAAGTTATCCAACAATTTTAGCTATTTCTGTTAATGACATAGCTGGAAATATCGGCAACGGAATTATTAACATAAATAATGATTTTGATAGCGATGGCTTAACGAATAGTGAAGAAGTACTATTAGGCACAGATCCAAACAATCCAGACACAGATGGTGATGGAATTGGTGATGGACAAGAAGTGATAGATAATACAAATCCTTTAGATGATTGCGATTCTCTGGGAGGAACAGCTTTAGATAGTTCTGATTGTGATGAAGATGGCCTATCAAATGCACAAGAAAATACAATAGGAACAGATCCTAATATAGCAGATACAGATGGAGATGGTATTAATGACGGACAAGAAGTTGACGATAATACTGACCCATTAGATGCTTGCGATTCGATTGGAGGAATCCCGCCGATAGATGTAGCGTGCGATATCAGTATTGCTAGCGATTTAGTAACTCCTGATACAAATGATGGAATATTCAGAATTATAAACATTGAAGCTTTTCCAGAAAATAGTGTTGAACTATTTAATAGATGGGGGGCAAAAGTATTCGCGGTAACACATTATGATAATGCGTCAAATGCATTTACAGGTTTAGCGAATGGAGGTGCTATTCTAAAAGTAAAAGATCAATTACCAGCAGGAACGTATTTCTATGTAATTAAATACCTGAAAAGGGGAGAAGCAAAACAAAAATCTGGCTACTTATATATAAACAGATAATGAAACGAAAAAAGATGAGATTTCGTAAAAATATAAAAACACTGACAGCACTCTGTTTAGTGCTGATTCCCTTTTTTGGACAAATAATGGCACAACAAGATGCACAGTACACCCAGTATATATACAATACTATAGCCGTAAACCCTGCTTATGCAGGTTCACGTGGAGCCTTAAGTATCTCTGCATTACATCGTTCACAATGGGTGGGTCTTGATGGTGCACCTACAACACAAACATTTGCTATTCATAGTCCAATAACTAGTAAAGTAGGTGCTGGCTTATCTATTGTTAATGATGAAATTGGTAACGGAACTAATCAAGATACCTATTTTGATGCTGTATTTTCATATACTGTACTTACTTCAGAAAACGATAAGTTATCCTTCGGACTTAAAGCGGGAGGGCATTTTTTAAATATCGATTTTAATAAATTAAGAAATTATACGCCCTCCAATGCAACCCCAGGAGATTCAGGAATAGATAAAAAGTTTTCACCAAATTTTGGCGCGGGTGTTTATTTTCATAACAAAAAATTCTATGCAGGACTTTCGATTCCTAATTTTTTAGAAACCAAGCATTTTGATGACTCCTCGGGTACTACATCATATATTGCTCAAGAAAGAATGAATTTTTATGTGATTTCTGGGTATGTTTTTGATTTGAGTTATAACTTGAAACTTAAACCTGCACTATTATTCAAAGGAGTTAGTGGCGCTCCATTACAAGCAGATATTTCTACCACACTCCTATATAATGAAAAATTTTCCCTTGGTGCTGGGTATCGTTGGGATGCTGCTGTGAGTGCCCTTTTTGGGTTTCAAGTTACAGAACAATTAATGCTAGGATTGGCGTATGATAAAGAGACAAGCGCTTTAGGAGCTACTAATTTTAATGATGGTTCTTTTGAAGTTTTTATTCGTTATGAGTTTAAAAATAGATATAAAAATGCATTAACCCCTAGATTTTTTTAACAGATGAAAAAGACAATCTACATAAGTATAATTTGTTTTTTCAATGCGCTTTCAATAGGGTTTTGTCAAAATACTGCTGTAAAAAAAGCAGATGATAATTTTAATAATTATGCCTATGCCTTAGCTATTTCTAGTTATGAAGAGTTAGTATCAAAAGGGTATGAATCTGATATGATATTTAAGAATTTAGGTGACGCCAATTATAATAATGCAAACTATGCAGAAGCATCTAAATGGTATGAAAAGCTTTTTGATTTTAAAAAGGAAGGTATCGGAGTGGAATATTATTTTAGATATGCCCAATCCTTAAAATCAATAGGAGAGTATAAAAAATCGGATGACTTCATGCGAAAATTTGACTCCTTAAAATCAAATGATTCTAGGGCGACAAAGTTTTCAAATAATAGCAATTACTTAGAAAAAATAAAAGCTAAAGAAGTACGGTTTAAAATTCAAAAATTAAATATAAACTCTAAAGAATCAGATTTTGCCCCATCCATATATATGGAAAGCTTAGTTTTTGCTAGTGCAAGAGATACCGGTTTGTTTATTAATAACATTCATAAATGGAATAATAAGCCTTTTTTGAATTTATATAAAGCAGAAAAAACTAGTGATGGTTTTGGTGAGATTTCTAAATTTTCAAAAGAGTTGAATACAAAAACGCACGAGTCTTCTACAGTATTTACAAAAGATGGAAAAACAGCATATTTCACAAGAAATAATTCAAAAAATGGTAATTTTTCTAAGGATGATGCGGGTTTGAGTAGACTTAAAATTTATAGAGCGAGTTTAGAAAACGGAACTTGGTCAGCTATTGAAGAGCTTCCTTTTAATAATGACAATTACTCATCAGCGCATCCAAGCTTAAGTGCGGATGAACGTAAATTGTATTTTGCCTCGGATATGAAACCTAGTTATGGAGCATCAGATATTTTTGAAGTTGATATACATGAAGATGGTACATTTGGTACGCCTAAAAATTTAGGGAATATCATTAATACTGAGGCTAGAGAAACATTTCCTTTTATAGCTTCTGATGGCGTTTTATATTTTTCGTCAGATGGACATCCAGGCTTAGGTGGTCTAGATTTGTATCGTGTGAAATTAGGGGATGATATAGTTGTGAATTTAGGTGAGCCTATCAATAGTATGAACGATGATTTTTCATTGATTCTTAATGATGAGCAACAAAATGGCTATTTTGCTTCCAACCGAAAAGGCGGTATGGGGAGTGATGATATTTATAGTTTTACCTTTGAAAAAGTAGTAGCAGAAGAACCAGAGACTGTGGTTTCTGGATTAAATGGGAGTGTAATTGATAAAATATCAGGAAATCCTATCCCATTTGCAAAAGTTACCGTGTATGATTATTCAAATAATGAGCTTAACGAAACTATCGCTAATGATCAAGGACAATTTTTTACAAAAATTGAATTTCCAGATAAAAAATACCGATTTGTTGCTGAGGTTGAAAATTATAATGATGCCATTATATATCTTATTACTCCAGAAAAGGAAACAGAAGAAGCTATAGAGAATCTTAATTTCATCTTTAGTATGGAGAGAGGTCAAAATAATGCTGTAATTGGTACAGATTTGAATGAAATATTAAAACTCAAGTCCATCTATTTTAATGTGAATAGTTCGTATTTGAATCCAGAATCATATCCAGAATTAGATAAAGTGATTCGCTATATGAAAGAAAATCCAGAAACGAGAGTTGAAGTTGGTTCTCATTCAGATAGTAGAGATAGTGATAATTATAACTTATGGTTATCCGATCGTAGAGCGAAATCTACTGTGAAATATATTGTTTCTATGGGTATTTCTGAAGATCGCATTTCAGGAAAAGGCTACGGAGAAACTCAATTGGTAAACAAATGTAGTAATGAAGTTCATTGTACAGATGCGCAACATGCATTAAATCGAAGATCTGAATTTATTGTAATTAAAGACTAGATTAAGAATAAAAAAAATAAAAGACACATGGGATCATGCATCTTCTATTTTTTAATCAATTGCAATTTTCCATTCAATTATTGGGTGTTGTTTAGGAGCGAAGTAAGCTCCCAATGCTTTTAATTTAAGAGGTAAAATAGTTAATTTTTCTAATGTTTTTACCTGAATAATATATTTTTCACCAGCAGGAATTTCAAAAACAGGAGAACTATTATAAAAAGTGTAGGGCATTTCATTTTCAAATAGTAAATTACTACTTGAAACATTTTCTAATTCAATTTCTAAGACTTCAGTTTTTCCAATATAAGATGCTTTGTTAACTATAATACTTTGTTGTATTAACGGGTTTAAAAATTCTGATTTACCTACTAATAATGAGTTATAAACAGCAACTGTTCTGCCAGCAAAAAGAGCCTCTTTAATACTTTCAGGAGCTTTCTCTTTAGCGAAAACTAGCGTAATAGGTCTACTATTTCCTTTTTCAGTATAATCCCAAGCAATAAGACCGTGAATGTCACTAGTTCCCATGATGGTTAAATTTTGGTCTAAAGCTATCGTAAGGGCTTCTTCTGAATAATCTACAGTGTTAATAACTTCTATACCTTGTAATTCCCCTTTTTTGATCCGCTCTTTTTGAAAATCACTCAGAATAGGAGTTCCTTTTGGAGATTGCGCATACCATGCAGGATGATTCCAAAAAACAAAACCACCTTGTTTTTTAGCTTCTTTAAAAGAATCTTCCGCTTCTTTTGAAATAATTTTATTTGCATCAGAAATAAAAATAGCATTATTATGACCAATTGGCGCGCCTCTTGTAATTTCAGAACCATGTATGATAATCAGGTCATGATCTTTAGCCTCTTTTAGTGCTAATTCAAATGAACGGTTACGATCAGGATGCGGAATGTCGGCAGAATGTGGTTGGTACTCTAAATGTTCGGTTAACGAGATTACATCTAAATTATCTCTAAGTGCTTCCATAACACGAATAGTTGGCCATACATTTCCATCAGAAAAAACAGAATGCTGATGAAAATCTGTTTTCAGAGTTACATATCCTTCAATATTAGGATATTTTAAAGCATTGGCAACATGTGTGTGAGACTGAGCATTTGCGCTACAAAATATGAATAATGCATAGGATAGTGCAACAATATTTTTCATCTTAAATAATTTTGCTTAAATATATCAGATAAAACAATAAAGTATATTAAATTAAAATACTGTTTAAGTTAAGTAATAGCAAATATTTTAAATCTGATTTTAGTCTGGTAAGGGTTCACATAAATGACCAGAGGCTTCTATTAACTCAATTACATCACTTTCATTTAGGTTTTCTTTAGCTTCAATTCTTAATACATTATCAATATCTTCAGTATCTACAGACCAATTTGTAATTACGTTAGTATTAAAAAGAGGTTTTAAAGAGTTTACCTTTTTTTTTGTTTTTATGTCAGTTCGAAATAGTAATAGTTTCATAGTACGATTGTTTTTTGAGTATAGATTGATGTTCTTTAGGAATACTTATTCTGGTGATCCAGATTTATTTTGATGAGTTTCATTTTCAAGATATTCATCAAAAGCTTTTTCGCCTTTTTCTTCCCAAAATTTCCCATAATGTTTCCATTTTGAAAAATCTCCTTCTTTTCTTTCTCTACATGAATATTTTGACCGTTCATCATGTCTGCGTTTATGACCTTTGCCGCCACCAATACCACCTAAAAGAATTTTAAATAGTATAAATAAACCAATTGCCTGTAAATAAGTAATAGTAGTAAGTCCAAATAATTCAGGCATCAACCAATTCCAAAGGCACATAATTATGTAACCGAATAGTGTAATGAGTGCAGCAATTCCTAAACCTCCTAAAATAATCATGCCAGCAATTTGTAATGGAGATTTACGTCTCATTTTATGTTTAAAAAAGTTTGTCATTTTTTTAATTTTATAGTTAATCGATAATTTTTATTTCTAATTCTTTAAAAAGTAATGATATTGCTCTGTGACGCCTAGACATTAATGTTCCTTCTGGAATTCCAGTTTCTAGAGCGATTTCTTTATAAGAATATCCTTCAAAATCTATTGCGATAATAATATCCCTATAATCGGGTTTTAAGTTTTGAATAGCGTATTTTAAATGATCTTTTATTTCTTCTGAATATTGGTTATCAGGAGCATCATAAAATACTTCTGCAAATTCTAATAATCGATCTTCGTTTTCATCTATAGCATTATTAATAGGTCTATTTTCTCTCATTATATCAATAATTTTATTTCTAATAGATCGATACACAAAACCCGCAACATTGTTTATTGGAGAATATCGATCTGCACCGGCAAATAATTTTAAAGCAACATCTTGAATAATATCTTCAGGATCAGTATCAATACTTACCTTAATCCTTGTATTAATATAGGATTTGATAGTATTATACTCTCTGCCAAAAAAATCTTTTAGCTTTATGTTATTTTCTCCTTCAGAGGTCATTTAGTAAAGCCGTTTTAGTGCTCTTTCAATTATAAAGACGATACTTTTTAAATTCATTGCATTTTTTTTAAGTTTTTTTTCAAAAATTTTAAAAAGAAGAACTAGCAAAAAAAAATACATCTTTTATAGGTATTAAATTCATTAAATTTAATTTTTCGCCAGCAATCAGTAGTAAAACGAATAGAAATCTATTTCGTTACTGTGCATAAAAGAGTAATTTTAAAAAAATTAATGGTTATGACTCTTCACAATTTTGAGACAGAAAATTCTATCTTAAATCAATTTATAGCAGAACTTAGAGATGTTAAAATTCAAAAAGATAGTATGCGTTTTCGTAAGAATATTGAGCGCGTGGGAGAAATTTTGAGTTATGAATTGAGTAAAACATTGCCATATACGATTAAAACAGTAGAAACACCATTAGGAAAAAAAAATATTTCATTATCTAATGATAGTCTAGTTTTGTGCAGTATTCTAAGGGCAGGACTGCCATTGCATCAAGGAATATTGAATTATTTTGATAGTGCTGAAAATGGGTTTATTTCTGCCTATCGGCATCATGAAGGTAATGATGATGCCTTTGATGTAATTGTGAATTATTTTGCGGCACCGTCTTTAGATAATAAAATTTTAGTTCTTGCCGATCCAATGCTAGCGACAGGAAGAACTTTAGAAAATGTTTTAAAGGGACTAAAAAAGCATGGTACACCTAAACAAATACATATCGTATCCGTCATTGGTTCTCAAAAAGGAGTAGCTTATGTGGAAAAAGTATTTCCTGAAAACACTCATTTATGGATAGCAGTAATAGATGATGTATTGAATGATAAAGGTTATATCATTCCAGGTTTAGGTGATGCTGGTGATTTAGCTTTTGGAAGCAAACTTTAGAGATTTTCACGACGTTCTCTCCTGTCGTCTCTTCGTTCTCTTCTATCTTCTCTGACTTCACCTTTATCTTCTACTAATTCTTCTTTAGTTTCATTTATATCAGCAGTCATAGTCAAAATAAATTTTTCTAATATATTTACTTCTTTAGCATTAGATGCTTTAAAATTTGCAAGTAGCGCTTTCTGATTTTCTAATCTATTTTGTACCTCTTCTGAATCTCTTTTATCGTCTCTTTTATCTCTTCTGTCATCACGAGTATTAACTCTATCCCTAGTCATATCTTTTAAATCATCATTAGAACCTTCGTATTTTCTTCGATTTTTTCTTTTTTCTCTTCTATCTGTTCCAACTTCTCTTGTGCTTTGAAGTATTTCTACATTTGCTCTTGCTAATTTTGCTTCAGTTTGACCAATTTCTCTTGCCATACTATTTATAAGTAGTTGTTTGTTAGCCGGATTAATTTTATAAGTACTAGTTTCTGATTTAAAGTTTTCCAACTCTGCAATATCTCTTGATAGCAGTTTTTTGTCTACTTTAATTTGATTATGATCTTGAATAGCCTCTTTACTATTTTGCGCCATCATAGTTGAACTCGCAAACACTGTAATTATATAAAGTATATTTTTCATAGGTTTATTATTTAGTGAGGTTTTAAAATAAGACTTTATTCAAGAATAAAGGTTTAACGAATAACGCTAGTTTTATAAAAAATAGTATAAATATGAGCGTTTTTTATAGCTGTATGTCAGGTAGTTATTGAATTTTGATTTATACTTTTTATGATACTGAAGCTGGTGTTGGATCATTTTCTTTAATCCGAATCCTACATTTTTTTTCGATTGCCAAAACATTTTCTATTTCGGTCATATAGATTACATCAGGAATATATTTGTCTGTTTGATTCTTGCGATGTTGCATTTTACCAGTTCGCAGTTGTAATTCAATACTACCTAAAGTAGGTTTATTTCGTATTTGAATATTTCCTGAAAATTGCTCCCAATCTGTTGTTGTAGCAATACCTTTTCTAAATTGAATAAAGCGGGTAGGGGTACCTACAAAATAACTTCCTTTTTGAAAAAACTGTGCTACTCCCCAAACAAACATTCCAATACCTAATAAAATAAAAACACCAATTACAATTGCAGGTAATAGTAGCGGTTCTAGATTGTCCATACTTGCCGTTACAGGAATATCATTTGACGTAAAATTTACTTCTTCATTTTTTAGTAATGGACCAAAAAAGGCAAAGAAAAATATACTTGTAAATCCTAGCCATGCTAATCCAAAAATAATTGTAAAAAAGGAACTTCGTAATGGTTTGTTTCTTTTAGATTTACAAATAAAATCTACCGTTTCGGGTTCTATAATTACTTTTAATTCTAGAGGAATATTATTAATAGAATGATTCATTTGAATGTATTTAAATAATTTTTTATTTGCTATTCCAATTTTTTTAAAGATACTAGAATATAAGAATTTACTTTAATCAAATTGACGAATCAAGAGTATGGTTTAAGTTGTGCTTGTATTTAAGCATTGAAATTTTGAAAGCAATAGTAAAATATTTTATTATACTGATTTATACAGAATAGTTGTATGGAATAGTAAATTTGAAATTACTCCCTTTGCCTTCTTCGCTTTCAACCCATATAGAACCACCTAATTTTTCAACAAACTCTTTGCATAAAATTAATCCAAAGCCAGAGCCAGTCTCTTTTAAGGTACCAGCTAAAGATACATTTGTGGAAATAGTAAAAAGACTGTTACACATCTCATTATTTATTCCAATACCGTTGTCAGATACTGTAACTTCAACTTCGTCTTGTTTTTTAATGGTCGAAATATGAATATCTCCTCCAGGTCTAGTATATTTTATACCGTTTGAGATTAAGTTACGTAAAATAGTGCGTACAATTTTTTCATCTGAACAAACATTTATATTCTCAGTTTCTATGGAATGAAGAGTTATATTTTTTGTTTTTGCAATTGGGTGAGACAATTCTATTACCTCATTACATAGGGCAGTTAAATTTATTTGTTCTGATTTATAATTTATTTGACCAGTTTGTGATTTTGCCCAATTCAATAAATTGTCAAGTAAGATTAGACTGTTTTTTGTAGTTGTTTTTATAAGGCCTAAAAATTCTTCAGACTCAGTAACAGCAGAATTTTTTATGCTTTTTGACAAAAGCTCAGTTAAGACCATTATATTATTAAAAGGACTTCTTAAATCATGGGCAATAATTGATAGTAATTTATCTTTAGTGTTATTAAGTTCTCTTAATTGTATTTCACTATCTTTTATAAGTTGCTCTGCTATTTTGCTTTCGGAAATATCGCGAATTACACCGACAATAAATTTTCCCCCATTTACATTAACAAAACGAGACTTTCGAGTAGAAATAGTTTTCTTTAATCCTTTTTCAATGGTGAGAGATTCTTCATTTATATTTTCAATACCATCAGAAAGAACTTGCTTGTCTATCTTTAAGAAGCTATCACGTTCTTCAAGAGGTACATTTTCGGCAAGTGTTTTACCTAAAATTTCATGTCTTGGAAGATTGAAAATTTCACAAAATGCATCATTTACAAAAATTAGTCTACTTTGGTCGTCTTTTATAAATACAGAATCTCCCATCTTGTTAAGTACGGTATGGGTATATTTTGAAATTTCTTTTTCTATTTCTTGTTTTTCTTCTGTATTATTTAATCTTATTTGGTTTCGAAGACTTTCATTTTGTTTTTTGAGTTCATCAATTTCATTTTCTAAGTTTTTTCGTAGAATGTTTTGGTCCATTTTACTCTATTAGATTAGTTGGTTTAGAGTTAATTATGAAAATTACTACGGGGGGAATTTGTAATATTGACTAAAGTAATATTTTTTTTTAAATAGAGATTGTTTTGTTCAGTTTTAACTAAAATGATGAGAGGATAAGGTTGATATTTTATGATAAAAAGCTAAAGAAATTCTTTAAATAGAAAAAAGCCTGTTTGTTAAGACAAGCTTTTTGTTTTTATGAGACCAATAGTAAAAATAGGAGTGGAAATAAGAGGCCTGCTAATGCCAGTTTCCAACCACGTCTTTTAAAAGTATTTTTGCCATGAGTTACGAGTAAAGTTCCTGTAACAGCTATTGTTATAAGTGAAATTGCGAAAATATCAGAATAGTATATCCACCAATTACTTGTATTCTTATGCAAACCCATCATTTGGCTAATAAGTGGGGTTTTAATAAACGAGATGATTTCACCTTTTCCGGTCTTTAAATCTATAGCAACTTCAGTATTGTTAAAAGCCAATCGCAGTTCATTTCTACGCACTAATTGGCGTTTGAAAGTATCATCAATCTGTAATGCAGTTATTATTTTTTTTAGATCAGGTTCAGATAAGGGTTCTACATTTTCCGGAAGCACAACTTCTATTTGCTTAGATTCTGTGGTATATTTTTCGGCATGCCAAGAACTTCTGTGATTCATTAAAAGTCCTGAAAAAGCAAAAGAAACAATCAATCCCACATAAAAATATCCTAAATCGCGATGTAAACCTCGTAATTTTTGTGTTTTCATAATCTTAGAACTTATAAGTTAGCGTACTTAAAAAATTACGAGGCGCAATTGGGTTTATACTATTATCATCATGCGCATTGTAATTAAGTACATTGCCAATGTTTGCTAGTTTAGCACTTAATGTAAATTTTTTATAGGTATATGAAAGTGTAGCGTCAAATTCAAAATAGTCTGATAACGGAATTAGTTCTCTATCATCGCCTTCAACTGTTACACGTTTGTTTCTCCCTGCAAAACGTTCTCCAAAATAGGTGCCAATCACTCCAATATTAAATCCAGTTAAAGGACCTTTTTCAATTTGATAATTAGCACTTACATTAGCTGTATTATTTGGATTATAACGTAATAAATCACCAACTATATAGGTATTACTCTTTGTGTATTTAGTTTCATTAAAGCTATACCCGGCTAATAAATTAAGGTTAGGTATTGGGCGGTAAGCAAGGTCTATTTCTATTCCTTTGCTTTGTACTTCACCTACTAATTCTTTAATATTAGAATTTGTATTTCCGTTTGCTAAAGAAGTTTGAGCTAAGTTGCTATTTGTAATTTGATAAACGGTCACATTTGCAAATAATTTATCATCGAATAATTCATTTTTAATACCTACTTCATACTGATCAATTAGTGAAGGCTCTAAGGCATTTCCATCTACGTCTGTACCAGTGTTGGTGTCAAAAGAATTTGAATAGCTTGCAAAAATAGAATTGTTTTCTGTTGGTTGAATGATAAGACCAAAACGAGGTGTAAAAGCATCATCATAGGCGTTGTTAATAGTGCGACTATCGTTTCCATATGAGTACACATCACTTTCTGTATCTTGATAGGTATAACGTACTCCTGCAAGTAATTTTATATACTTATTTAATGCAATCAAATCTTGGACATATATACCAAAACGTTGAATTGGTGTAGAGGTTAAAGTGTTTTTATCAAGTGAAGGAATATCATTTCTGAAATTTTCATAATCGGGGGTAAAAATATTTATCTCATCATAATCGGCATTTGCATAGCGTATTGCTTTTGTTTGATACATTTCGGTATCGGCACCTATTAATAGTTGATGTGCAATTTTTCCAGTATTGAATATTCCTTTTAGATCTAGTTGCTGTAAAAAATAGTTATCTAACGATTCGCTTCGTTGCAGGCTTCTTACCCAAGTACCATCTTCTTGAATTGTACCTCCTGAAGTATTTGGGCGAGTATTGCTAAATAGATCAGTATTGTAATGACGAAATGAGTTTACAAAAGCTAAATTCCATGTGTCAGACAAAGCATGATTTAATGTTGCAGTTGCAGATACTTGTTCGGCATCATTATAACCCCATTTAACACCTACGAATTGCTCTCTTGGTAAGTCTACTAATTGGTAATTGATAATTCCTGCACCAAAATCTGGTGTACGTTTATCATGAGTATAGTCTGCTTCTACCAATAAATTAGTTTTTGAACTTAGTTTAAAAAGAAAAGAGGGATTAAAATAGGTAGTTTCTGAAGATACATATTTTCTAAAACTGTCGGCAGAACTATATGATCCATTAAAACGATAAGCTACTTTTTTAGCCTCGCCAATAGCTCCATATACATCAAAAGTAGGTTTAATTAAATTAAAACTTCCTATAGTAAGGGCAACTTTACCACCAAAATTAAAGCGTGGTTTTTTAGTGATGATATTAATTACTCCACCAGCTTCTACATTTCCAAAAAGTATAGCGGCACTTCCTTTTAGCACTTCCATGCTTTCAATACCACTTGTTTCAGTCATCATGCCACTAAAATAGCGTACTCCATTTTTAAAAGTATTGTTACTTCCAAGGCTATATCCTCTAGCTGCTATTTCTTCTTGATAGCCACCTGTAGTTCCTTTTATATAAACACCATTTGTATTTTTTAAGATATCAGAAATAGAATTTACTTGTTGATTTTCTAATGTTTTTTGTGAAATAACAACAGCACTTTGTGGCAGATCTAATGTTTTAATACCTGCTTTTGCAGCATTTGGTGTTTTGTTAAATATGCTTCCAGAGACCACCACTTCAGATAACTCATTCGTATCTTCTTCTAATTGAATTACAGGAAGTTGAGTAAGAGTATTATTTAATACTGTAATATTTATAGTTTTAGTTAAATAACCAATATAAGAAATAACTAGTTTGTAATTTTTTATTGAAAGACCGGTTATCGTAAATTCTCCATTACTATTTGTAATAGCATTTTTATTTGTATTTGTACAAATTATCGTTGCTCCTTCTAAAGCTTCGTTTGTCGCTGTAACTACCTTTCCTTGTATAGTTTGTGATTCTTGCGCTTTAATTTGATTGGTAATTAATAATGTAAAGAGTACGACTTTAAAAAAGCTTTTCATTTTTATTTAGATTAATTTTAAATTAGGCGCAAATCTAAAAACAAAAACAAAACAAACCAAAGCTTATTTAGATTAATTAAACTTAATTTTTAATAAAATTTCTATCTGTATGTTATTCAATAAATTATATTATTATTTTTTGTTTATTTGAAAGTAATTAGAGTATATACTATTCATGAAAACATCACTTAAAGTTTAACTACTTATATAATGATTCGTAAAATTTGGAGAATTTTATTGACCTACATATTTACTTGGTTTCTAGCTTTTAGTATCATATTGCCTAGATTATTAAGAGGAGTATTTTCTTGGGCTAAATTATATGAAAGACTAGAAAATCTTTTTAGTTTTCCTGGTTTTTGGATTGTATTACATATTACTTTTATTTTATGTTATCTCTTGTTGTTAGCTTTTTTACATTTTAAAAAAGTTTATAAAGCACGTGGATATTTAGTCATGCTTCAGCACATTGGACTTAAGTTTCTTGCACCTATTCTGTTGTTAGTACTCATCTATCAAGGAATTATATATGCAAACACTTATGAAGATTTTGATTTTAATTGGGACAACTCTATAGAAAATAACACTAATAGAAGTCATAATTATTTTACTCTTGATCATAAGCAAAGGGGAATGAGTGTTTTTGGTCTTGATAGTCATGATGAAATTGCTATTAATGAATTAGTCAAAAACAATATAGAATGGGTTGCTGTTGTACCTTTTATGTTTCAAAAAAGTCAATTAACAAAAGCTATGAATATTCCCGATAGTATTGGTATGTGGACACCTCGTGATTCTAGTTTTATGAATACAATAGCAGCTTTACACACAAAAAAAATACATGTAATGCTAAAACCACATCTTTGGATGCATGAGGGTTGGCGTTCTAATATTACTTTAGATACTCCAGAAGAATGGGGTATTTGGTTTGCTTCTTATCGTAAAAATATGTTGCATTATGCAGCAATGGCAGAAAAATCAAATGTAGAGTTACTGTGTGTTGGCACTGAATTAAAGAGTTCATTAAAGTATGCTCCAGAGCAATGGATTACATTAGTTAAAGATATTAAGACCGTTTATTCTGGTAAATTGACCTATGCAGCTAATTGGGATGGTGAATTTAATTTGGTTCCTTTTTGGGATCAAATGGATTATATTGGAATACAAGGGTATTTTCCATTAACAAAAATTAGTAGCCCAGAACTAGATGATATAAAAAAAGGATGGGATCGCCATATTATTACTTTAGAGAATTTAGCTAATACCTACCAAAAGCCTATTTTGTTTACTGAAGTTGGTTACCGTAGTGATGTAACTACCACGATAAGACCTTGGGAATGGAATGAATTTGGAAGCATTTTTACTGATAAAAAGTCTAATAAAACTCAACAATTGGCTTACGAAGCTTTATTTCAAAAATTATGGGATAAACCTTGGTTTGCAGGCACGTATATTTGGCAATGGGATACACGTTCAGAACCTAACAGTACTCATGAAAGTTTAGATTTTACTCCAAGATTTAAACCTGCCTTAAATACACTAGCAAAATGGTATGGAAAACCAGTTAAAAAAAATGAGAATTAATCAGTATAATAGTTAATGAACAAGAATTTTTTATCCAGTGAAAACGCCTGTTTTTTCAATTGTTACTGTAATTTCATTTAATTGTACATGATAGTTATCTCCAACAACTAAATTGAAAAAATGAATAGAACGCTCGCGTTTAATTTTTTCAGCTAGCATTTCAAGGTCGATATCGCCACTTTCTTGTTGCCATGTAAAACAAGCATGTTCTTCTATTTGAATAATGCGGTTAGTTGCCTTATAAACAGCAATATAGGTCATCATTGGTTTTGTAGTATTTTTATAGTAGGTTTGGTTAGAATGCTCCGAAGGTAATTATTTATATATAATTTCAAAATAATTTCAAAAACAAAGTAAGAATTATAACACTAATGTCCATTTAATTAACAGAAAATATATTTTAGATATTTTTTTTATTCAATAAAATTCAAAATTATATTTGTTTGAAATTTGATTTTATAAAATACCTCTTGCTTTAATTTCTAGATATTTATTAATTGTATTTATGGTAAGATTTTCAGGTTTGGTTAATATGGTTTGTATGCCATACTGTTGTAACTCTTTTTGCATTAAACGTTTTTCTAATGAAAATTTTTCAGCTATAGTTTTATGATATATAGTTTGTAAATCTTCAGCATCGGTTTCTATTAATTCTTTTAGCTCCGTATTTTCGAAAAAAATAACGACTAAAACATGTTTTTTTGCAATGGCAGTTAAAAAGGGTAATTGCCTTCGGAGTGCTGAAATATGCTCAAAATTTGTGTAGAAAAGTAATAAACTACGGTGATTTATTTTTCTTTTAATATGTGCATAGAGTAGTCCAAAATCAGAATCAGTATAGGCTGTACTAATATTATACAATTTTTCTAAAATAGTATTCAAATAGGTCATTTTTTGTACAGCAGGTAAAAAGGTTTCTATCTTTTTTGAGAAAGACACCATTCCTGTCTTATCGTTCTTTTTAAGTGCTACATTTGAAAACGCAAGTGTTGAATTTATGGCATAATCAAGAAGTTTAAGTCCGTTAAATGGCATTTTCATAACTCTACCTGTATCAATAATAGAATAAATGGGTTGCGATTTCTCATCCTGATATTGGTTAACCATCAGTTGGCTTTTTTTTGCAGTAGCCTTCCAGTTAATAGTTCTAAAATCATCACCAGGAATATAATCTTTTATTTGTTCAAACTCCTGAGTATGTCCAATTCGGCGTATTTTTTTTAGTCCAAATTCTGTTAAATTAGTACTCATAGCCAAAAAGTCGTATTTCTGCATTTGAATGATACTTGGGTATACTGGCACCATTTGATCTTTTTGAAAAATGTAGCGTCGTTTTATAATTCGTAATGGTGTTGCTGCAAAAATGTTTAAATTTCCGAATACATATTCTCCACGATCAACGGGGCGTACAGTATATTCGAATTCTCTTTTTTCTCCTTTAAAAATTGATGCTTTATGTTCAAAGTCACGTTTTTGAAACTGCACAGGAAGTTCATCAACTATACTAACATAGGTTTTAAAAGAATAAAAACTTTGAAACGTTATCGTAATAGGGTTTAAATCACTGTTAGATAATTTCTGAGGTGCATTTCTATGAGCTTCAACACCATTTTTGGTAGCATATAACAGAAAAATATCTAAGAAGAATAATGCAAATAAAATGTAAGTTGTAATCCAAGCAAAAGGGTAAAGTGGTTTTATCCAATAGGAAAGCATAAATACAGCTGCCAAAATAGCAATGTATTTAAAAAAGGTATTATGTATGTAAAATGATTTTAAAAATTTCATTCTATTATTTTTTCTATACGCTTTCTTTATATGATCTAGACTTAAAGCACTCAAATTAACAAAAATGCTTACTCATTGTTCTATCTCGGTATTTCCACAGATTCCATTATCATAGTTATAACACTATCGGTACTCATACCTTCCATTTCGTGTTCTGGAGTTAAAATTATACGATGGTTTAATACAGGTACAAGGGCTTTTTTTACATCACTTGGTAATACGAAATCCCTGCCATCAATAGCAGCAAAGGCCTTAGCAGAATTTAAAGTGGCAATACTCGCTCTTGGTGAACCACCTAAATATAAATGCGGATGGTTACGAGTTTTTATAATAATTTCGGCTACGTACCTTATAATTTTTTCTTCGACAATTATTTCTTGAATCTTCTGTTTATAATCTGCTAATTTTTTAGGAGTAAGTACTGATTTAATTAGTCCTAATGGTTTAGTACCTTTGCGTTCATGATGCGTTTGAATAATTTTCACTTCTTCTTCAAGAGTAGGATATCCTACTTTAATTTTAAAAAGAAAACGGTCTAATTGTGCTTCGGGTAGCGCATAAGTTCCTTCTTGTTCAATTGGGTTTTGTGTAGCTAAGACCATAAAGGGAGCTTCCATTTTATAAGTATTGCCGTCCATGGTTACTTGCGTTTCTTCCATGATTTCAAACATAGCAGCTTGCGTTTTTGCAGGCGCACGGTTTATTTCATCAATTAAGATGATATTAGAGAAAATAGGGCCTTTTTTAAATTCGAACTCTGAAGTTTTTACACTAAAAATTGAAGTTCCTAAAATATCACTCGGCATTAGATCTGGTGTAAACTGAATACGACTAAAATTAGTTTTTAGCGTTTTTGCAAAAAGCTTGGCAGTTACTGTTTTTGCAATTCCTGGAACACCTTCAATTAGCACATGACCATCAACTAAAAGAGAAACAATTAAAAGTTCTATAAAACGCTCCTGTCCAATAATTACTTTTGCAAGTTCTGTTTTTATATCTGTAACTGCATTTTTAAGATCTTCTAACGGTATTCTATTATCAAAATTCAAATCGTTATTTGGGGTTTCGTTACTTTCCATGTGCTTTTGCTTTAAATTTTTCTATAGAAGAATTTAAGTTGATTAATTCTTCATTGGTTATTGATGCTTTATCTTTTAGATTTTTAAATTGTCTAAAAAGTTTTTCTATTTCTTCATAACTATGATGACTTCGTGAAGCTAAATTTTGATAAAATTCGGAATCCTCATTTTGTGTATTCATATAAAAATGAGAGCGGATATAGTCTAAAAAATAATCAATCTTATGCATTGCTATTTCTTTACTTTCTCCTCTTTCTAAATACATATCAGCAATTGTTCGTGTAAATGCTAGAGTCTGATTTTTTAAAGGAACCACAACAGGAACAGCACGTTGCTTTCGTTTTCCTTCAAATATCACATACATAAATGTGCCAATCAATATAATATAATAAGCCCATTTTAGTTCTTTTGTATTTAAAAAAATGTACATGGGAGACGTGTAGAACTTTTTTCCACTTTTATAATAAGTATCTGCATAAATAGAATGTTCATTATCTAAATATGCTAATAATCCAGCTGTATAATCTTTGTTATTATTTTTTAAAATAAAATAGTTGGTAAATGCCACAGGAAATGCTGTTAAAATGATTTTTCCTTTACCAAAGGGTTGTTGAATGCTATTTGTAAAATACGTACTATCACTATCAGATGAGTTTGAAACTTGACCAATAACCTTAGTTTGTAACGTATCTAAAGCACTAAAATATATTGAATAGTAATCTTTTTCAAAGGTATAGGCCTTTTTTAATTTTAAGTTTGGATTTACTAATTTATAATGAAATTCATGTTCTAAACCAGTAGCGCCATAAAGGCTTTCTGTTTTTAAGTGTAAGGTATCTAATAATTTTTTTTCAAAACTTGTTGATGCAATAAATAAGGTATTTCCTTTAGATGTCCAATTTAATAATTCATCTAGTTCTGCTTCTTGAAAAGCTACATTATTATTAACAAATAAATAGGTGCTTGTAGAATCTTCATTCGTTTTTAAAAATTCAAAAGGTGGTCTTTCAATTTCTTTTAGATTGGTGATTTTCTCTCTCATTACATCTCTAAGCACCATAGTTCCATACGGAATTTTGTGATGCATTACATAAGATGGAAACCAATTAAGTTCTTTTTTCTTATTGTATTCTAAGAAAAAAATAAGCGCTAAAGTTAACACTCCAATAATAATATAAACTGTGCTTTTTTTACGCATTCTCGTTTATATTTTTTTGAAGTTCATTAAAAGCAGCTGCGGCCTTTTTGTACTTGGGTTCATCAATCATAAAATCGCCATACCAAATATAATCGTATAATCGGGTACTCGCTTTAAAAGGTGTTTTTAGATGCTCTTTCTCTATTTCATTGAGGTAATCATCATTTGTTTTTTGTAATTCCCATCTAATGATATTTTTCTCACTCAAGAGTTTTAAAATTAATAAATAAGAATAGCGGACTGCTAATCTGTAATTTTTGTCGGCTACAGCTTGTTGAATTAAAGCGTCAATATTTTCATTTTTAATGATGTTCTCCTCTTCAGATAAACCTACTAAATTCTTATTTGTCAGTGCATTTTTTAATGAACGCATATTGGCATTTAAAAAGAATCTGATCAACAAAAAAATAAGGAAAAATAAAAGTAAGTAAGGTAGTATTTTTAAGAAAAAAGCCAAAGGACCAACAGCTGCATCAACTCCAAAAATCCATTCAAAAAATCGGCGTAATGCATTTAGAATCCAAGCCCAAAGTTCATCTAGCCATGTAGGTTCTTTTATTTTTTCTTCATAATTAAAATCAGGATTATTACGATAACTACTTAAATCTTCATCAGTTATTTCTCTTATTTCTATAGGATCACTATCATACTGCACGGCAATTGAATCTTGCTGGGCAACACCAGTTAAAATAAAAAAATAAAAAAGAAGAGAACATATTCGAACCATATAATTAGTTGTCTAAATTTCCTCCTAATTTTTTGATACGCTCAAAAGTACCTTCATTATTTTTTATTTCATTTAAGTTAAAATAAATAAGTGCACCAGCAACTACAGAAATAATATTTAAGAAGAATTGAGCAAGCGTAGAAATTAAATTCAGAGCAAGATAAATAGGATCAATAAAATTTATTCCAAAATTTTCAGCATCCATTTCACCAGATAAGATACCCATTTTTGCATATTGATAAATAAGAGCAGGCATACGAAATGCATAACCAGCAACTGTAATAATTATTGCTAATACAAAAATGGTGGCAAAAGTAATCCACCAATTGTCTTTTACAAGATCAAAACTATATCCGAATGATTCGGTAACGTTTCGTTTTGAAAAAACAAGAATAGCAAAGCTTAAGGACAAAGGAATATATAAAAATATACCAGGAATACAGCAAAATATAAAACCTACACTTACAGACAATCCTACTAAGATACCTAAGCCAATAAAACTCCAGAATTTGGCATATACATTCCTCCGAATTTCTTCAAAATTAATAATACCATTATTTTCAGCATACGATTGTATATAATAAAGAGTAGTCGCTTGTGATAATACGTAGGTAGCTAAAACAGAACACACTAAAACGAATGCTGTTATTATAAGTAAGAAAGGATTTATATCATTAAAATTTGGGACAGCAGCATTAAAAGTTAAGATAGAACTGAAGCTAGAGAAGTAAAAGCCATAACAAATTAACATTACTAATAAGTAGGGGCCAACAATTTTTAAGAAGGTACTAAAAAAAGGTTTGAACTGTGATCGTATAAATGCAAAAGTATCTGATAAAATATCGCCTAATTCACGCTTTTTTTTTAATTCTATATATTGGTTATTCATGTAATTTAATTTTTTTATTGATTTGGATTGGATATATAACGTAATAAAATATAATTAGTGCTAATGAGGTAATGATAATAAAAATGGCTAACCAATCAGGCATTTCGGTATGGCGAGTAACAAAACCTTCTAAAAAACCTGCAATAATAAAAAAAGGAATAGTGCTCACTACAATTTTTAATCCGCTTAAAATACCTCTTTTAAACGATTCTAGTCGGGTGTAAGTTCCCGGAAAAAGTAAGCCGTTTGCTAAGACCAATCCTGCGCATCCTGCAATAATAATTACTGATATTTCAATTGTTCCATGTATCCAAATGGTGCGCATAGATTCCCATCCTAGTCCTTTTTCAAAGAAAAAATATTGAAAACTTCCGAGCATTAATCCATTGCTTAACAAAATATACAAGGTACCTATTCCTAGTAAAATACCATAAACAAAGGCCATTAGCGCTACTTTTATGTTGTTAATGGTTATCCCTAAAAACATATTAAATTCCCCTTGCTCTTTATAAACCTTCATGGGGTCATTATTTTCAATATTATCAAGTGTCATATTTACATAACCATCACCTAAAATAGATCTTACAAAATCACCTTCATTGGCAGCAGAAAATACACCCACAGTTGTAAAAAAAGCAAATACTAAAAAAGCAATAAGTAGTTCACGATGATAGTGATAAAATAGAGTTGGGAATTCTGTTTTCCAAAAATGAACAATACGATTCTTAGATTCTCGTTTTGTCTTATATATTTGTCGGTGTGCTTGCGCAGCCAATGCATTTAAAAATAATTCGGTATTACTATTTGGATAAAAAGTCTTAGCATAACTTAAATGATCTGTAATTTCAATATAAAGGTCAGAAAGTGCGTCAGGTTTTAGTTCTGTTTTCTTTGTAAGGACACTTTCAAAAGTTGCCCATTTATCTTTATTTTGTTTTACGAAAGCTGCTTCGCGCATTAACCTTAGGGTTTTACCCAAAGAAACTAAAATATGGAACAATTTCAAATAGAAACCGCTCAAAATATTAGTATCAGCCAAAATACAGCACATTTGGGCGATCGTATGTTGGCTTACCTCATAGATACTTTTATAGTAGTAGTCTATTATTTTTTGATAATTATACTATTAGTTTCATTAGATCAAGATATACGAGATATGTGGTCCTTATATCTTTTAATGAGCTTGCCAGCTTTTTTATATTACTTACTTTTTGAAACTTTTAATAATGGAAAAACCATTGGAAAAAGTGCTATGAAAATTAGGGTGGTGAAACTCGATGGATCTAATCCAAGTTTTGCTAGTTATTTTGTACGTTGGATTTTACGTATTGTAGATGTTTCTCTAACATCTGGTGGAGTAGCAGTACTTACTATTTTGATACGTGGCAATGGTCAGAGAGTAGGCGATATTGCAGCAGGTACTACTGTAATTAGTGAAAAACAACGTATTACTTTAAATGATACAATTTTAAGAGAAATACCAGCAGATTATAAGCCGAAATTTCCACAAGTAACTGTTTTTGATGATACAGAAATGCAAACTATAAAAAACCTTTTTGATAGTGCAAGACGCAGTGGTGATCATAATGTTATTGTATCTTTAAGTAATCGTATTAAAGAAGTAACGGGAATTTCAACAAACCTGATGGCTGTAGAATTTGTAGAAGTTGTCATTAAAGATTATAATTACTTCACCCAGCAATAATTTATTATGTTCTATTTTACGATTGATATATTAGGAACGATTGCTTTCGCTATTTCGGGAGTAATGGTTGCAATGGATAAAAAGTTAGATATTTTTGGGGTTTTTATTATTGCATTTGTAACTGCTGTTGGTGGAGGAACTTTGCGAGATGTTTTACTAGGGAATACTCCAGTAATTTGGTTACAAGATTTGGTTTATATAGCAACTATTTTTGGAGCCGTAATTATTGCAATTCTATTTAGAAGTCAATTAAAGTATGTTCGAAAATCACTTTTTTTATTTGATACTATAGGCATTGGATTATATACAATGGTTGGAATACAAAAAGGAATATCTATCGGACTTGCACCAATTATGTGTATAGGTTTAGGAACAATTACGGCAAGCTTTGGAGGCGTGATTCGTGATATTTTATGTAATGAAATTCCTGTAATTTTTAGAAAAGAAATTTATGCTACGGCATGTATTTTAGGAGGGATAGGTTATTTTTTATTAGAAAGATTATCAATAAAAGATGCATATCCATATGTTGGAGGTATAATAATAGTTATTACAGTTCGACTTTTAGCTGTACATTTTAAAATTGCGTTACCAAGTATTTATAAAAAAGATTACAAATAGAATTTTAAAATTTATAGAGTTTGAATTCAAGCTTTTATCTATTTAAAAAGAATGATAGCAATCTTCTTAAAATGCTTCAGCTTTAATTATATATATATTTTGCATAGGCCAATCGCCAGCATCTACAGGTTGACTATTAATTAAGTCTACTACATCCATACCTTCAATAACTCGACCAAAGGGAGTGTAATTTGCATCTAAATGATAAGAACCTGGCTTTGTAACTACAATAAAAAATTCAAATGGAGAGGCTAATTTATGTGGATTATCCCTTTCACTGCTCGGCATAGAAACAGTACCTCTATGATGTTTATATCCTTTTTTATTATCTGGAGGTAATAAATATCGACCAATAGCATGTCTTTTTTTACTAGTCTCAACATCGTCGGAGCTACCTCCTTGAATAATAAAGTTTTTGACTACTCTATGAAACATCGTATTGTTAAAATAGCCTTTTTTGGTTAAGTATATAAAGTTGGCTTTATGGTAGGGAACATCATCATATAATTGTATAGTAAAACTACCCAAACTTGTAGTTAGTTTAACTTTATCTTCTTTTAATGTTTTTGAATACTCAAAGAAAAAAGGGATTGCATTATCTTCATCTAAAACAAATGGTTCTTTTTCAGATTCTTTTGGAATAGAATCTTTAAGAATACTATCTTTTAAACTTTCATTAGAAGGTATACTAGGAGTCACTTTGCTTGGTGTATCTTTGCAAGAAGCAAAAAGTAAACTAACAAATAGTACAGTAAGCGAGAATTGTATACGTATCATGAATTTTGATGATTTTTCTAAACGGATTTCAAAAATAAAGAATCTCCCGCTTCCCGGAGAAGATTCACATTATAAAATGGCACCTTTACTTCGTATTCAAGAGTTGCAAAAAGAGAAAAATCAATTTAAAAATCCAAGAAAAGCGGCAGTTTTATCACTTTTTTATCCAAATACACATAAAAATACCAATTTGTTGTTGATTTTGAGAAAAACGTATAAGGGAGTGCATTCTAATCAAATCGGCTTTCCAGGCGGCAAAGTTGAAAAAGGAGATGTAGATTTATTGCATACGGCGTTACGCGAAACTTATGAAGAAGTTGGAGTAGTACCAGAAGAAGTTGAAGTTATTAAAACACTAACACAAATTTATGTTCCTCCAAGTAATTTTAACGTGCAACCTTTCATAGGTCTTTATAAAAACCCTAGTCCTTTTACAATTCAAGAAAGCGAAGTAGAGGCATTAGTTGAAGTTTCTTTGTCAGATTTTATGGACGATTCGCTAATTTTCAATCAAAAGCTTACAACTTCTTATGCGGAGAATATTGATGTACCTGCCTTTAAATTAAATGGTTACACGGTTTGGGGAGCGACAGCAATGATGTTAAGTGAAGTAAAAGAACTTTTAAAACAAGTACTATAAAACCAGATTTTGTAATTTAGCAGACACAAAATTAATTTTTAATGCCCTTATTTAAAAAGAACCCCTTCGGACATGTACTGTTTTTGAAAAAATGGCTGATTCGTATTTTAGCTTTAATTTCTCACAAACGGTATAAAGGTTTCAATACCTTAGAAATTGAAGGTGCCGATATTATTAGAAGCCTGCCAGATGCAAATGTATTATTTGTAAGTAACCACCAAACTTATTTTGCAGATGTGGTTGCCATGTTTCATGTGTTTAATGCTAGTTTAAAAGGAAGGGATAATAATATTAATAACATTGGCTACATCTGGAATCCAAAATTGAATATGTATTATGTTGCAGCTGCGGAAACCATGAAAAAAAGCTTGCTCACTAAAATTTTGGCATATGCGGGTTCGGTTAGTGTAGAACGTACTTGGAGAGCCGAAGGTAAAGATGTGAATCGTCAGGTGAAGTTGAGTGATATTTCAAATATTGGAAAAGCACTTAGTGATGGGTGGGTGGTAACTTTTCCACAAGGAACAACAACACCATGGAAACCATTAAGAAAGGGTACGGCTCATATTATTAAAAAATACAGACCTGTTGTTGTACCTGTAGTTATTGATGGTTTTAGAAGATCGTTTGATAAAAAAGGACTTCGTATTAAGAAAAAAGGAATTTTACAATCAATGGTTATTAAAGAGCCATTAGATATTGACTACGAAAATGAATCTTTTGAAGCGATTATAGAAAAATTAGAATATGCTATTGAACAACATCCTTCATTTTTAAAAGTGCTTACTTCAAAAGAATTAGCAATTTTAGAAGAAGAAAATGAGGCTCGTAAATGGTAAATTTATAGTTCTAATTTTTTTAATTCGCTATAATTTCTATTTAACTTTTTAAGTAAAAGACCATAAAGTAAAAAATAAATTAGTCCCATTACGGCAACCATAATAACGCCAAATATTCCAATGGCTATAATTAATGTGTTTTTAAATTTTTCTGGAGACATTTTTCTTGCATTTTCTCCCATGCTTTCAAGTAAAACAGTAAAATCATTATTAAGATAAATACCTAGCATAAATAATAAAACGGTAACTAAGATCATCGATAATGAAAAAATAACGTAATGCTTTACGGTTTTTCTAGTTCTTATAATTTTAGACATTAAGTTTTTAGCATTGTCTAAAACAGTAATTTCTTTATATCTATTATAAAATTGAAATATGAAATAAAAAACAACTAAGTAATAGAAAATTGAAAATCCTATAAAATAATAATTGAAACCATTTGATCCAAAAAGGTCTAAATTATTTCTAGAGGAGGGTAGTAAGTATAGTAAATGTGGGAGCACAAATTCTAAAATACTAATTATAAAAATCCATTTTACAATAGAAGAAGATTTCTTCCATAGCATATTATAGATTTCATTATAGGTTAATTTAGGATGATTATGTTCCTTTTTTTGCCAATCTCTTTTTAATAATTCTAATTCATCCATCATAACGCCCGACTTATGGATTTAATATTGCTTTTAATTTTGTCTTCACTCTATTCATTTTAACTCTTGCATTTACTTCTGATATACCAAGTGTTTCTGAAATCTCAGTATAATTTTTATCTTCTAGGTATAAAAAGACTAATGCTTTATCTATATCATTCAACTGTTTTACAGCTTCGTACATTAGTTTTAATTGCTGTTCTTCAGTTTCATCATATTCATCTGTTTTAATTTTAAAAATGACAGAATCATAATCAAGTGTTTGTACCCTTTTTTTAGATTTTCTGTATAGTGTTATTGCCGTATTTAATGAAACACGATACATCCAAGTGCTAAATTTTGCATCACCTCTAAACTTTGGATATGCCTTCCAGAGTTGAATAGTTATTTCTTGAAATAAATCATTATGTGCATCTCTATCATTTGTATATAGCGTACAAACCTTGTGAACAATATTTTGATTGTTCTCAAGCTCAGTTACAAAAGCATGCTCTAATTCTTTACTCACTTTGTGGTTGGTTGTTAGTTATTAGTAGGATAAAATTAAAATATGTTACACTCAAGGCTAATTTTTTTTAAAATTAAAAAGTATTTTCTTTTATGTAAGCTAGTTACGATTGTTTATTTTTGATTTTAATGAGCGCAATGAATATTCCAAAAAGTAGCTTTCCTAGAATCATAATTATAGGAGGAGGTTTTGCTGGCATTTCTCTAGCAAAAGAGTTGAGTAAGAAAGAGGTGCAGGTGGTACTTTTAGATAAAAATAATTATCATACGTTTCAACCATTGCTGTATCAAGTATCTACTGGTGGCCTAGAACCAGATTCTATTGCATATCCTATTCGAAAAATATTAAAAGACTATCCTAATTTCTTCTTTAGATTAGCTAATGTTGAATTAGTAACTCCCGAGAAAAAAGAATTAACTACGAATATAGGTGTAATAAAATATGACTATTTGGTTTTGGCCACAGGTTCACAAACCAATTTTTTTGGGAATACTGAAATAGAAAAAAATGGTATGGTTATGAAATCTATACCAGAATCTTTAAACCTAAGAAGTTTAATTCTTGAAAATTTTGAACAAGCTTTATTGACAGATGATCTTCATAAGCGTGATGCTTTAATGAATTTTGTTATTGTTGGAGGAGGGCCAACTGGAGTTGAACTTGCAGGGGCTTTAGCAGAAATTAAAAAAGGAATACTACCCAAAGATTATCCAGATTTAGATACGCGTAGAGCACAAATAAATTTAATACAATCAGGAGATCGTATTTTAAAAGAAATGAGTGAAAAGGCTTCTAAAAAAGCTGAAGATTTTTTAGAAGCTTTGGGTGTTCAAGTTTGGAAAAATGTGCGTGTTAAATCGTACGATGGAAAATTAGTCACTACCCAAACCGAATTATCATTCGAAGCAGCAACTTTAGTTTGGGCAGCAGGAGTAAAAGGCGCTTCTATAAAAGGATTAGATGCAGAAGAACTATTAATACGCGGTAATCGATTAAAAGTTAATGAGTATAACCAAGTTGTAGGATATGAAGAAATTTTTGCTATTGGTGATATTGCAGGTATGGAATTGGAAGAATATCCTTGTGGACATCCAATGATGGCACAGCCAGCAATACAACAAGGTCGAAATTTAGGGCATAATTTAATAGCCTTACTCGAAAACAAAACCTTAAAACCATTTGTCTATAAAGATAAAGGTAGTATGGCTACAATTGGTCGAAATAAAGCAGTTGTAGATTTAAAGAAATTTAAGTTTCAAGGCGTATTTGCTTGGTTTGTTTGGATGTTTGTACACCTTTTCTTTTTAATAGGATTTAGAAATCGAATGGTAGTCTTTGTTAATTGGGTATATAACTATGTGCGTTTTGATCGAGAAGCACGTTTAATTATTCGTCCTTTTAAAAGAGATTATAGAAGATTTAGATAATATTTCTTTTAGCTATTTTCTTGGATGGTATTTATTCAAAACATCAGATAAATGCATTCTGTCAACATGCATATATACTTCAGTTGTAGTAATACTCTCATGACCTAGCATTTGCTGTATTGCTCTAAGATCTGCACCATTTTGTAATAAATGAGTAGCAAATGAATGCCGAAAAGTATGAGGGCTAATAGTTTTGCTTAATTTAATTTTTTCAGCAAGCTGTTTTATAATCGTAAAAATCATTGCACGAGTAAGTTGCTTTCCTCTTCTATTTAAAAATAAGATATCATCAAAACCCTTTTGTATTTTTAAATGAACTCGTACTTGATTTTTATAAATAGTAATATATTTTTTATTGATTTCGCTAATAGGCACAAACCGTTGTTTATCGCCTTTACCAGTTACCTTTATAAAATCTTCTTCAAAGTAAAGATCAGAAATTTGTAACCCAATTAATTCAGATACTCGAAGACCACACCCATATAAAGTTTCTAACATAGCTCTATTACGCTCTCCTTCGGGTGTTGAAAGATCTATGGCATCAATAAGTTTATTAATCTCATCTTCAGATAAAGTATCCGGTAATTTTCTTCCAATTTTAGGAGCTTCTAAAAGCTCTAAAGGATTGTCCTTTCTATAATCTTCAAAAACCAAATAATTAAAAAAACTTTTTAAACCAGATATAATTCTTGCTTGAGAACGTGGATTTACTTCTTTAGCAATTGTATATATAAATTGCTGAATAATTTCTTTATCAATGGTAATAGGTGATATTGTAATTGTATTTTTTTCAAGAAAGAGACAAAGTTTTTCTATATCTAAGGTATAATTAGAAATGGAGTTCTTTGATAAACCTCGTTCTATTTTTAGATAATATTGGTAGTCTTTAATTGCTTGAACCCATTTCATGGAGTAAAAGTATTTTTTTAAAATCAATAAAATAAATTAAAGCAACTATTATATAGGAAATATGTTAAAATCAAAAATATTTTTTAAGTCTAATCATCTAAAAATTAATCGTATAGATGTAATATATAGATATTATGCAGGTAATAAATTTCAAAATAATGATAAGATATATAAGTTTAACGTCAAACTTAAAATTTTTAATTTATGAAAAAAGTAGTATTAGTAATTGTCATTGTATTATTCGGATTTAGTGTTCAAGCGCAAGAAGGATTTAAACTAGGTGCTAATATTGGACTACCAATAGGTGATGCAGGAGATTTGTCATCATTTAGTATAGGTCTTGATGTAGCATATATGTTTGAAGTGTCCGATAGTTTCGATGCAGGTATTGTAAGTGGTTTTTCACATGCATTTCTGAAAGATGGATTAGACGGAGAAGTTCAATTTCTTCCTATAGCTGCTTCAGGACGTTTTAAAGCCGCCGATAAATTTTCTATTGGTGCAGATTTAGGATACGCTATGGGTATTAATGATGGCAATGATGGAGGTTTTTATTACCGTCCTATTGCAGGATATAACATATCAGAAAAAGTACAACTTAATTTATCTTATACAGGTATTAGTGCTAATGATGCTGATTTTTCATGGAGTACAATTAACTTGGGGGTTTTGTTCTCTTTATAATTAAAAAATTAAATCTGTGAGACTAAACTAGTCTCACAGATTTTTCTTGTTTAAAATTAAGTGCTTTCATTTTCAGAATCAAATATTTTTTGAATGCTTTTTTATTCGAAAGATTATAAACATATATAAAATTATGAAAAAAATAGTACTATTTATTACGTTCGCATTAATCGGATTTAGTTCACAGGCTCAAGAAGGTCTTAAAGTTGGAGTAAATGCGCAGTTACCAGTTGGAGATACTGCCAATATTTATTCTTATGGTTTAGCACTTGATGTTGCGTATATGCTTCAAGTTTCTGATAGCTTTGATGCGGGTGTTTCCTTTGGATTTACGAATCTATTTTTGAAAAATGAATATAAAGAGCTTGGATTTTATAATGCTCAATTTTTCCCAATGGCTGCATCTGGTCGTTTTAATATAATTGATGATTTTTCTATTGGGATGGATTTAGGTTATGCTTTAGGTTTAGATCAAGGTAATGAAGGAGGACTTTATTATCGCCCAATTTTAGGATACAATGCTTTTAATAAAGGACAACTTAATTTATCTTATTCAGGGATAAGTATCAAAGATGGAGGTTTTACATTTTCAACAATTAATCTTGGAATTCTTATCTCTTTATTTTGTGGTTGTTCTTAAAAAAAATAGCTTTGAATAAAATTAAAAATTTATAACATGAAAAAAATAGTAACATTCGCCATTGCAATTTTTGCTATTGGTATTATGAAAACAAATGCACAGTCGACATATAAAACGGCAGTAGGTTTAGGTCTTGATTTTGGGTCAGATTTTACATTTGTTGGACCTAGTGCTAAATTCTTTTTAGCAGAAAATCATGCTATTCAAGCAGAAATTATGTTTGAGTCTGGAGTAACAGCTATTACAGGATTATATGAATATCATGATTATATTAATGGTGCAGATGGTTTAAAATGGTTTGTAGGTGGTGGACCAACTCTATGGTTTGTTGATGGAGGTATTGGAACTCAATTTGCATTAAGACCAGTCGTTGGTCTTGATTATAAAATAGACAGTGTTCCTTTAGCATTTTCATTTGATTGGAGACCTTTTATTGGTGTTAGTGAGTATTTGGGTAATGAAGCAGGTGCTTTTGGTCTAGGAATCAGATATGTGATAAATTAGGTGTCATATTTTTTAAATATTTATAAGCAGAAGATTAATCTTCTGCTTTTTTATGCTCATAATTTAATATTTTAGCAATATGAAAATACTTATCATCAACGGTCCGAATTTAAACCTCTTAGGCAAGCGCGAACCAGAAATTTATGGTTCTGCAACATTTGAAGAATATTTTTCTATTCTGCAATTTAAATTCAAAGATGTTGAATTGGAATATTTTCAATCGAATATAGAGGGTGAATTAATAGGTAAAATTCAAGAAGTTGGTTTTACTTATGAAGGAATAGTTTTAAATGCTGCTGCATATACTCACACTTCTGTAGGTATTGGTGATGCTATTAAGGCTATCAAAACACCTGTTGTTGAAGTGCATATCTCAAACACACATCAACGTGAAGAATTTAGACATTTTTCATATATTTCTCCTGTAGCAAAAGGAGTTATTCTTGGCTTTGGATTGCAAAGTTATGATTTAGCAATTCAGAGTTTTCTAAAATAGCTTTGAAATAAGTGAATTTTAATTTTCTTAATATTTAATTAGAAAACGGTTTCAAATACTTTTTATCAATATAAAATGTTCCGAATGGCAAGAGAGATGCTATAAATAGGATTATAAATTTTTTTAATCCCCATTTATGCTCATTACAAAATAAGATTGCTAAAACAACATAGGCTATAAAAAGAAATCCATGAGCATACCCTATGTATATGTTTGGTTCTCGTATTTCAGAAATGTATTTTAAGGGCATTCCAACTCCGAAAAGTAGTAAATAAGAAATTCCTTCTAAAATAGCTGTAAGTCTGAATATTTTAAGCATAATATTTTTTTGGTTTAAAATTTTGAATTTCATGCATAAAAAATGCTGTGTTATAATAATCACAGCATTTTTTTATAATTTTTACTATAAGCTGTTTTTATAAATGAATTACTTCATCATAAGCATCAGCAACAGCTTCCATAACCGCTTCACTCATTGTCGGGTGAGGGTGAATCGCTTTTAATATTTCATGTCCTGTAGTTTCTAATTTACGAGCTACTACAGCCTCTGCAATCATATCGGTAACACCAGCACCAATCATATGGCAGCCTAGCCATTCACCATATTTTGCATCAAAAATAACTTTTACAAATCCGTCAGGAGTACCTGCTGCTTTTGCTTTACCACTAGCAGAAAATGGAAATTTACCAATTTTAATATCAAATCCTTTTTCTTTGGCTTGCTTTTCCGTTAAACCAACAGAAGCAATTTCAGGAGTACAATAAGTACAACCAGGAATGTTACCATAATCTAATGGTTCTACATGTAAGTTTGCTAATTTTTCTACACAAAGAATTCCTTCTGCAGATGCAACGTGTGCTAAAGCTGGCCCTGGAGTAACATCTCCAATAGCATAATATCCTGGGATATTTGTTTGATAGAAGTCATTAACTAAAATTTTGTCACGATCGGTAACAATACCAACGTCTTCTAATCCTATATTTTCAATATTTGTTTTAATACCAACAGCAGAAAGTACCATATCTGCTTCTAAGTGTTCTTCTCCTTTTGAAGTTTTCACAGTAACTTTAACTCCTTCGCCTGAAGTATCCACTTTCGTAACTTCTGATGAAGTCATTATTTTGACTCCTATTTTTTTAAAGCTTCGTTCTAATTGTTTTGATATATCTTCATCTTCAACAGGAACAATATTTGGCAAATATTCAACCACTGTAACTTCAGTTCCCATTGCATTATAAAAATATGCGAATTCAATACCGATTGCGCCACTACCTACTACAATTAATTTTTTAGGTTGACTTTCTAGAGTCATTGCTTGGCGATATCCAATTATTTTTTTGCCATCTTGAGGTAAACTTGGTAATTCTCTACTTCTGGCACCTGTAGCAATAATAATATGTTTAGCACTATATTCTGTTTCTTTACCTTCAGAATCAGTTACGGCAACTTTTTTTCCAGTTTTTAATTTACCAAAACCATTTATGACTTCAATTTTATTTTTTTTCATTAAAAACTGAACCCCTTTGCTCATACCATCGGCAACACTTCGGCTTCTACTTACAACAGCATCAAAATCTTTTTCAACATTATCTGCTTTTAAGCCATAATCTCCTGCATGTTGTAAATAATTAAATACCTGAGCAGACTTTAGCAAGGCTTTAGTAGGTATACATCCCCAATTCAAACACACTCCACCAAGAGATTCTTTTTCTATAATAGCCGTTTTAAATCCTAATTGAGAAGCTCTAATTGCGGTTACATATCCACCTGGGCCACTTCCTAAAACAATAATATCAAAATTGCTCATGTATTTATTTTTATGATAATTTAATTTGAAGTTGCAAAGTTACAAAACCTAAAGCAAAGCGTTAAATAGATTTTAAAATTTAGTGTAGAGATTTGTTATAATTTACAAAAAAAGAAAAAAGCTTTTAAATTTCTTAAAAGCTTCCTTTGTTTAATTTATTTATGATGGGTCAAAACCAATACTGACTGAGTTAATACAATAGCGTTGACCAGTTGTTTCTTTCGGGCCATCATCAAAAACATGTCCTAAATGGCTTCCGCAATTAGCACATACAGTTTCGACTCTTACCATTCCATGTGATGCATCTCTTATATATTCTATTGCGCCATCTATTGCTTCATCAAAAGAGGGCCATCCACAACCGCTTTCAAATTTATGCTCACTTTTAAATAATTTTGCATTACAAGCTTTACAATGGTAATCCCCGTTTTCAAAATGCGAATTAAAAGTACCAGTATGCGGATATTCTGTCCCTTTTTTTCTTAAAACTCGAAATTCTTCAGTAGTTAGAACACTTTTCCATTCTTCTTCAGATTTTTCTATTTCGTAATTTTTAGCCATTAATTTATTTTTTTGAAGGTACAAAATTGAGTGCTACACCATTTATGCAATGTCTTTCTCCTGTTGTTGCTTTTGGACCATCATTAAAAACATGACCAAGATGACCACCACAAACGGCACAATGCTCCTCTGTTCTTTCATAACCAATTTTAGTATCTACATCAAAAGCAACATTTCCTTTAATTTCTTGATCAAAGCTAGGCCATCCTGTTCCAGAATCAAATTTATGTTCACTTTTAAAAAGGGCAGTACCGCAAGCCGCACATGTATAGGTTCCTGCTTCTTTTATTTTTAACAAATCACTTGAAAATGCACGTTCTGTTCCTGCTTCACGTAATACATAATATTGCATATCAGTCAGTTGTTTACGCCATTCATCATTGCTTTTTTTAACTGTAAATTGTTCTTGTTTTTTGCTATCATTCATGGCTGCTTTTTTCTCTTGAGAGACACCTTTGCAACCACTAGCAATAATTAAAATACCTATTATTAATTTTTTAAACATAGCTTTATTTTTTTATTCAATTATATTGATTTTCTTTTCTATATAAATTTACGTAGGTTTTATAGTATGGGATGTTAAAATTATTATAATGGTTACAAATGCAAAAACCTTATTGATAAATTCTATCAATAAGGCCTTAAAATTTTAAAATGATTTTTTTATTTTATGGTATTCAAATCAATCTTTTGAATTTCTTTTATATTGATACCAAGCTTGTTTATTACATTGTTAATGTCAGACGTATCAATAGTAGCAATTAAATCAGAAGGAACTACAATAACTCTGAAAACTTGATCCAACATAAATTCATCTCCAATAAGTCCTAAATCATCACTTTCAATAATTATATCAACATCTCCTACTGTATAATTAAATCTGTATTGTAAAAAACCTCCATCTTCAAAGAAAATAGTAGCTGTTGGAAGAGGTTCCCATATATCAAGACCATCTTGAAAATCTTCTAAACGATATACTAGTACGGCATCACCATTTACAATATTTTGAGGAAATGTAAAACGTACGGTGTGATTGGCAACAGAAAAATCTACATTATCAATTTCATAGGTTTCTCCAACAATATTCACACCATCTAAACCATCATAACCTGGAGGGCCAGTTGGACCTTCACATGAAATAGCAAATAAGGCTAAAAATACTCCGATAAATGTAACTTTTTTCATAATTTTTTATTTTAAATGATTCGTATTTTGATTCTCTAAATAAATGAAATCAAAAAGTGTTCCATTTTTATTTTCATAATTTAATTAAAGATATTTTAAAACAAACGCAGTAAACAATTAACTATTATACAAACTTGATTATATTGCAATAAATAAATAGTACCATGCCAAACGTAGAAATTTATAGTTTATTTACAGAATTTGACATAAATCTTTTTAAGGCTGGAAAGCATTTTAAGCTTTATGAAAAATTAGGCTCGCATTTAGTTGAAATTGATGGTGTTAAAGGAACATATTTTGCTGTATGGGCTCCAACTGCAAATTCTGTTAGTGTTATTGGAGACTTTAATTTCTGGAAAGTAGGGGAGCATGAACTTCATGTTAGATGGGATGAAAGTGGTATTTGGGAAGGTTTTATTCCAAATGTAATCAAAGGTTCTTTATATAAATACAATATTGGATCAAATAATTATGGAATTCGTACAGAAAAGGCTGATCCTTTTGCTCGATATTGTGAAACACCACCAAAAACCGGTTCTGTAGTTTGGGAAGGCTCTCATGTTTGGAAAGATTCAGATTGGATGGGATACCGAAAAGATAAAAATGGACTAGATAAACCGTATTCTGTTTACGAAGTTCATTTGGGGTCTTGGAAAAGAAATAAGAATAACGAGTTTATGTCTTATTTAGAATTAGCAGAAGATTTAGTTAAGTATGTAAAAGAAATGAATTTTACACATGTTGAGTTCATGCCAATTATGGAGTACCCTTATGATCCATCATGGGGATATCAATTAACAGGATATTTTGCACCAACTTCTAGATTTGGAAACCCTGAAGAGTTTAAAGTTTTAGTAGATAATTTACATCAAAATGATATAGGTGTAATTTTAGATTGGGTTCCCTCTCATTTTCCAGAAGATGCTCATGGTTTAGGTTTTTTTGACGGATCACATTTATACGAACATCCCGATAGAAGAAAAGGATATCACCCTGACTGGAAAAGTCTTATTTTTAATTATGGTCGTAATGAAGTTAGAGCATTTTTAATAAGTAATGCCATGTTTTGGATGGATCAATTTCATATTGATGCTCTTAGAGTAGATGCTGTTGCTTCAATGATTTATTTAGATTATTCAAGAGAAGAAGGGGAGTGGGAACCAAATATTTATGGCAATAATGAAAATTTAGAAGCCATTTCTTTTTTAAGAGAAATGAACCAACAGTTATATGCTAGTTTTGAAGGTATTCAGACAATTGCGGAAGAATCAACTGCTTTTTCTGGAGTTTCTAAACCAGTAAATTTTGGAGGCTTAGGCTTCGGAATGAAATGGATGATGGGTTGGATGCATGATACTTTAGAGTTTTTTAAAAAAGAACCTATTTATAGAAAACACCATCAGAATGATATAACATTTAGCATGACCTATGCATTTTCTGAAAATTTTATGTTACCCTTTTCACATGATGAAGTGGTGTATGGAAAACAGTCGTTATTGTATAGAATGCCTGGTGATGAATGGCAACGTTTTGCTAATCTGCGTTTACTATTTGGATACATGTTTACACACCCTGGAACAAACCTAATTTTTATGGGTGGAGAATTTGGACAATCATCAGAATGGAATTTTCAGAATAGTCTAGATTGGCATTTAACACAGTATGATTATCATTCAGGGATTCAAGAATTTGTGAAGGATTTAAATGCTACCTATAAAAATTATCCTGCACTATATGAAAAGCAATTTAGTCCTGAAAGTTTTCAATGGATTGATTATGGAGATTCAGAAAACTCTGTTTTAACATATATTCGTAAAGGCTATGATAAAAAAAATGATTTAATTGTAATTTGCAATTTTACACCTATTGTTAGAGAAAATTATAGAATAGGAGTGCCAACAAATACAAAATTAAAAGAAGTTTTTAATAGTGATGACAAAAAATATGGAGGCTCTGGTGTATCAAATAAAAATATAAAAATCACAAAAACACCATGGAATAGTTATGAGAATTCAATTGAAATAGAACTTCCACCACTTGGTATAGTTATTTTGCAATAATAAAGTAACTAGTATAAATAGCTTATAAAATCACTAAATATCTTTTTTATTATTCATACATAATGTTCTTTTGCTACATTAAATAAAGTAAGCTATGATAACCAATACCGATCTTGAGTATAAAGGGAATTTATATCCCAATGAAATAGTTAGTTTCAAACAAGATACCGATAAGATATATTTCACGACAGCAAACGGAGTGGTTTTACAAATTACTGTACTTCGAAATAGTATGGTCAGATTTAGATACGCAACTGATTATAATTTTGAACCCGATTTTTCATATTCCATAAATAAAAATGGACTAAGAGGTTATAACGAGTTAATTGTTAAAGAAACTGAAACTGAATATTTAGTAAAAACCATTAGAATGAAAATTCTAGTGGATAAAAAAACACTAAGAGTTCAAATATCTGACCCAGAGGGTAATATTATAAATGAAGATGAATTAGGTTTTCATTGGGAAGAAAATTATGAATACGGTGGTAACATCGTAAAAATGAGTAAGATTACTAAGACTGGCGAAAGTTTTTACGGAATGGGAGATAAGGCAACTCATTCTAATTTAAAAGGAAAAAGAATCACCAATTGGGTTACAGATCAATACGCATATGGAAAAGATCAAGACCCATTATACAAAGCCATTCCATTTTATGTTGGTCTGACAGATAATAAAGCATACGGAATTTTCTTTGATAATACTTTTAAAACCCAATTCGATTTTGCAAACGAGAAAAGACATGTAACTAGTTTTTGGGCAGACGGTGGCGAAATGAACTATTACTTCATTTATGGGCCAGACATGGAAAAAGTGGTTCGTTTATATACTGATTTGACAGGAACTCCTGAACTTCCACCATTATGGGCTTTAGGTTTTCAACAATCAAAATGGAGCTATTATCCAGAAAGTAGAGTTAAAGAAATTGCGAATACGTTCAGAGATTTAAAAATACCATGCGATGGTTTATATTTAGATATAGATTATATGGATGGTTTTAGATGTTTTACTTGGGATAAAAAACTATTTCCTGACCCTAAACGAATGATCTCGGAACTGGCTGAAGATGGTTTTAAGACCGTAGTAATGATAGATCCAGGTATTAAAATAGATAGAGATTATTGGATTTATCAAGAAGCAATGAAAAACGATTACTTCTGTAAACGCGGAGATGGTCCGCTAATGCATGGTAAAGTTTGGCCAGGAGAATGTAATTTTCCAGATTTCACCAATCCAGAAGTTCGTAAATGGTGGGCAGGGTTGTATAAAGAATTTATGGCAGATTTAGGAGTTCATGCCGTTTGGAATGATATGAATGAGCCAGCGGTAATGGAAGTTCCAACAAAAACAGCTCCATTAGATACACGACACGATTATGATGGTCATCCTACCACACACCGTAAAGCACATAATATTTACGGTATGCAAATGGTAAGAGCAACATTTAATGGCGTAAAAAAATATGTATACCCTAAACGGCCTTTTGTAATAACAAGAGCAGCTTTTGCTGGAACACAACGCTATGCTAGTACTTGGAGCGGAGATAATGTTGCTACATGGGAACATTTATGGATTGCTAATGTTCAAATACAACGAATGTGCATGAGTGGCTATTCATTTATTGGTTCCGATATTGGTGGATTTGCAGAACAACCAGATGGAGAATTATTTGCAAGATGGATCCAATTAGGAATTTTTCATCCATTTTGTAGAGTACATTCAAGCGGAGATCATGGAGATCAAGAACCGTGGTCATTTGGAACAGAGATTACTGATATTGTCCGAAAATTTATTGAATTACGATATAAGTTATTACCTTATTTATATACCATGTTCTATAAATATTCTAAAGAAGGGTTGCCAATGTTACGTTCTTTAGTACTTTATGATCAAGAAGATCCACAAACCCATTTTAGAACTGATGAATTTATTTTTGGACAACAAATTTTAGTATGTCCTATTCAAGAACCAAATTCAAAAGGTAGAAGAATGTATATCCCAAGAGGTAAATGGTATAATTACTGGACAGGAGAAGTTGTTAACGGTGGTATGGAAAAATGGGTAGTTGCTGATATTGATAAAATTCCTTTTTTTGTAAAAGAAGGTGCTATAATTCCTAAATATCCAGTGCAGCAATATGTTGGAGAAATTGAACTCTCTGAACTAATATTGGATGTTTATTTTAAATTAGGAATTGAAAATTCTACCGTTTATGAAGACGACCAAGATGGTTATGATTATAAAAAGGGAAGATATAGTTTACGTAATTTTAAATTAAACGGAAAAGAAAAAGAGCTTATAATTCAGCAATTTAAAGATGGTACCTTTGTAACATCTTATGAAACATTTAAAATAAGATTGCACGGTCTTCCATATAAAATAGCTTCTATTATGGTAGATAATGAAAATGTTAGTTTACAAGATGTTAAATTATCAGGCAATAATACGATAGAAGTTTCTAAAGAATTTACCACATTACAACTATTAGGAAATTAATTTTTTTGTAATTTTAATTATTAAACATTAGCTAATATAGAAAGTAAATACAAACAGACTTTCTTATCATATAGAAACTATTATTATGAAAAAAATATTTTTAATTGCTGCAATTTTCTTAGGAGTATCGGCATGTAAGACTAATCCGTTTACAGGAAAGCAAACCTTGAACATGTATCCTAATAGTCAAATTTTCCCGACAGCATTTGCTCAGTACGATCAGTTTTTAACTGAAAATAAGACGGTTGAAAATACTTCAGATGCAAAAATGATTACAGCTGTAGGACAACGAATAGCATCAGCTGCGGAAAGATGGTTAACTGCCAATGGATATCCAGGTTATTTAAAAGATTACCAATGGGAATACCACTTGGTACAAGATGAAACCGTTAATGCTTGGTGTATGCCAGGAGGTAAAATTGTTTTTTATACAGGAATTTTACCCATTTGCAAAGGTGAAACAGGGGTTGCTGTTGTTATGGGTCATGAAGTTGCCCATGCGCTTGCAGATCACGGGGCACAAAGAATGAGCGCATCTACTTTCCAACAATTGGGAGCTGTAGCGGGTAATGTATTAATAAAAGATCAACAAACACTAAATACTTTTAATCAAGCTTATGGCGTTGGTTCACAATTAGGGGTTATGTTACCTTTTAGCAGAAGTCATGAAACCGAAGCTGATAGAATAGGATTGCAAATTATGGCGATTGCAGGTTATAATCCTGATGAAGCGGCAGAGTTATGGAAAAGAATGAGTGCCAATAGTGGAGGACAAGCACCACCAGAATTTATGAGTACACACCCTTCTAATGAAACTCGAATTGCAAACTTGACAGCTTGGTCTCCATCAGCTAAACAAGAAGCAGCAAAATTTGGTGTAACATCTTTTAAATAATTTAGTTAGATTTTAAATTTATAGATAAGCTGCCTTTAGTACAGGCAGCTTTATTTTTTTATCAAAACCAACCAAAATAACTACAAATATGGCAAGAGTTCAAGCGCTTAAAGGAAGTAAAAAATTATTGAATGCATGGGCATTTTATGATTGGGCAAACTCGGTTTATAGTTTAGTAATTGCATCCGCAATTTTTCCAATTTTTTATGGCGCACTATTTCGCTCAGCCGGAGTAGAAAAAGTCTTAGTTTTTGGATTTGAAATTACAAGAGCACCTTTAATAAGCTACACCACTTCTTTAGCTTTTTTATTTATTGCAATTATTACCCCATTACTTTCTGGAGTTGCTGATTATTTAGGCAACAAGAAAATGTTTATGAAATTCTTTTGCTACATGGGAGGTGTTTCTTGTATTGGGTTATACTGGTTTTCATTAGAGAATATTTATATAGGTTTAGTTTGTTATTTCTTTGGTTTAGTAGGTTTTTGGGTGAGTTTTGCTATCAATAATTCTTATTTACCCGATGTAGCTTTCCCTAATCAACAAGATAGGATTAGTGCTAAAGGCTTTTCAATGGGGTATATTGGGAGTGTAATTCTTTTGCTTATTAATTTAGCAATGGTCATGAAACCAGATTTTTTTGGAATAACTACTGATGATGCTGGGATTGCAGAAATAAAAGCAATGAAATATTCTTTTATTACCGTAGGTATTTGGTGGATTATCTTTAGTCAATATACTTTTTATAATTTACCAAAAGGGAATAAAAGAGAAGGACCAAAGGAACATGTTATTTTAAACGGATTTAGAGAACTTAAAAAAGTATGGTTACAACTTGGAAAAGAAGTGAAGCTTAAACGGTATTTAGGAGCTTTTTTTGTATATAGTATGGCAGTGCAAACAGTAATGCTTATTGCTACTTATTTTGGAGAGGAAGAAATTAATTGGGGTTCTGATTCTGAGCGCACAACAGGTTTAATTGTAAGTATTTTGGTGATACAATTAGTAGCAATTATAGGAGCTAGTTTAACAGCAAAAGCATCAGAGAAATTTGGAAATGTAAGAACATTAATTGGTATTAACTCATTATGGATAGTTATTTGTATTTACGCTTATTTTGTAATAACTCCCATAGATTTTTATATCGCTGCTGGATGTGTAGGTATGGTAATGGGTGGTATTCAAGCATTATCACGGTCAACATATTCTAAATTTATTCCTGATACGATTGATACAACATCATTTTTTAGTTTCTATGATGTTTCTGAGAAAATTGGAATTGTTATAGGCACATTTATGTATGGTTTTATTGCGCAATTAACAGGAAGCATGAGAAATGCTATTATCTTTTTAGGATTATTCTTTTTAATAGGTGCTTTTCTTTTAACTAGAGTACATAAAAAAGCCTCTTTAAAATAAAAGAGGCTTTTCTGACTATTCCGATTTTTTGATGATGCTTTAGTATTATCCTCTTGAAATATCTCCAGAACCTGAAGACTTTGTATCTACTTTTACTGGGTTTCCTTTGTAACTGATATCTCCAGACCCTGATACTCTTGCTTTGATTGATTTATTTGCAGTAACTTTAATATCTGCAGAACCAGAAATTGTAGCTTCTACATTATCAGCATTTAAATCATAAGCCTTTATATCTCCAGAACCAGAAATTGTAGCTGAAAAATCTACAGTTTCGCCACTTAAATTCATATCTCCTGAACCAGACATTGATGCAGAGATAGACATGGTTTCAACATTTAAAGTAATATCTCCTGAACCAGACATACTTGTTTCAAAATGATCAGATTTAATGGTTTTTTTACCCACAATATCTCCAGATCCCGAAAGAGAAACACCATTTATACTTTCTACAGGTACAGTTATTCTTATTCCTTTATTCCAATTAGAAGGTTGTAAATTTTGTCCTTTTTCAACTTTGATTATCAGTTTTCCGTCTTTAACCTCTGTAATAATATAATCTAATAAATTTTCTTCTCCAGTTAATGTAATTTCACCTTCTTTACCATCAACTAAATCAATATCAAACCAACCAGAAATAGCGACTTCGTCATAATCGCCTGTTGATCTTTCAATGGTTTTGGTTACTCCGTTTCCTTTTATTCTCTTACCCCATTGGGCAGAGCATCCAGTTAAAACTAAAAAGGTTAAAGCTAGGGTTGTTAATTTTTTCATGATTGTTTATTTGTTTTTAAGATTGATTTTAGTTTTTTGAAAATGATATTCCGCCGTAATCACTTGAAATAGTTACGTTATTACCACTATTTGATGAGCCGTAGTAGCCTTTATAATATTTTTCACTAGATTTTTCACGACTGATGTTTATTTCAAAATCATCTTTCCCGCTTACTCCAGCATATTCCGTATTTATTTCAAAATTAAAATGATAGTTTGAGTTGTAGCCTATTTTAATTCCAGTGTAATCAGTACGAATGTTTATATTTCCTGCATCTTGAGCCATTTCATTTATTTGAATTCCTCCATAATCAGAAGTAATATTTACATTGCCATGAACAGTACCTAATTTCACATTAATATAATCTCCGTTACCATCAATGTTTTTTAATTCTCCAACATCAATTTTTCCATAATCACAAGAGTAAGATAGGTTATCCATTTTAATAATAGTAGAGTTGGTGTAATCAGCACTTACTTGAAGATCTCCTGCTTTTTCTATTGTAAAACCTGAGTAATCTGCAGAAATTTTGCCACTATTAATATATCCGATTGTAGATTTTGAGGTATAATCAAAAGATAGTTCATTGTTTCTGCCATGTAATTCTCCAATTTCTAATCTCCCATAATCGCAAGCTATTTTTGCATGGCCATCAATTCGGTCTAATATAATACTACCGTAATCATTATTCAGATTAACACTATTTTTGACCGGTACTTTAATGTTATAATCTATCTGCATGTTTACATTATTGTTATTACCCCAATTCCAATTCCAACTACTTTTATTTGAATCGAAAATAGTTCTTGCAGAAACCATACTATTTGAAGCTTCAAAATCAACATTTATTTCATCTAGTTTTTTCTGAACCTTTTCTTCATTATTACCATTCACTTTAATATGAACTTCTATAACTACCCTGTTCTCATTCCAAGAAGTTATGTTTAGATTCCCATAACTATTTGATACTTTTAGTAATGCATCAGCATTTACATTATATTCTTTTTTAATCGTTTTTTCTTTAGTGTGTTTACCATTGAATTTTCCATCATTAGCAAATAGACTAAATGGGATGATTAAAAGAAGTATAGCCGTGTATTTATATAATTGTTTTTTCATTATCTGTATTTTTTATATTTTTTATTTCTTCAACTTGATTCAGTACATCTTCCAATAAATCAATTCTAGTTTGAAAATTGGTAATCATTGCACTTAATATTAATTTACTGTTTCCTCCATTGATTAGATCACTTTCGATGCTTTTGTAATTTTTTTCAAGTTTATCTAACTGAATCATTGTGTCAGCAATAATTTTTTTTGTTTCGGGAGAACTTTCACTTTGTAACTTGTTTACTTCTTGTTCTATCAAATTCGCAAAATAGAATTCTGTTTTTGATATCTCAGGAGATATTTCAACAACCTGTTCATTAATGCTAGGTGATGATGTATAAAATAAAACCATGCTTAAACTACATAAAAGTATAAGAGTTGCGGCAATAGATAGGTACTTGAAGGTATTCTTCTTTGTTACCGGTAATGTTTTAACCTTGTTTATGGTATTTAATTTTTCTAAAAATCGATCTTGATGCCCTTCTAATGGATTTTCTATATCAAAAGTTCCATTTAGACTGTCAAACAAATTATCTATGTTATCTTTTTTCATATCAAATTAGCTATTAATTTTTGACGTAAACTTTCTTTAGCTCTTGAAATTGTAGTTCTACAATTTGCGTAACTAACATTCATTATCGTACTTATTTCTTCATAATCATACCCTTCTATTAAATGTAAGGTCAAAGAAATTCTGTAATTGTCTTTTAACTGTTTCATGGTTTCCATCACTTTTTGAGCCTTTTGTTCTGTAAACACATAATCAGAGGCAATCCCATCATTATCCTCGACCTTATAGATTACTTCATCCAGAGCAATTTCATTCTTTTTTTGTTGCTTTCTGTATTGATAGATACTGTTGTTTATAACAATGCGCTTTAACCAGGATCCAAAAGTTACTTCACCCTTAAAAGTTTCCAGTTTTGTAAATGCACTTAAAAACGATTCTTGCATTACATCTTCGGCAACTGCACTATCTTTTACAATACGTATAGCTGTGTTATACATAGCCTTGTAATAGCGATTGTAAACTTCAAGTTGGGCGCTTTGTTTCCCATCTAAACACAATAGCAATAAAGCATCAATATGTTCTTTTTTGTGGCTCAAAAAGTTGTTGTTTTTAGTAATGATGATTCAATTTATGTAATGTTACACTTTTTTTATTTTTTTTTTAATTTGTTGGCATAAGAATTGCCTTTTATACTAAATAAAAAATGTTATTTATTTTTAAAGACTCCTGTTTACATGTATTTACAGAGTTTTTCTAGATATAAAAAAAGAATATTTACTAATTAGATTTCTGCACTACGGTGACAGAATGACCGAAATAAAACTATGGGAAATTCTAAATTTTCAAATTTTGACAATATGTCGTTGCAAGGTATTGATGAGGATTCTGAGCTAATACCATTATTAACAGCAGAAGACGAGGAGGAGATGAATAGCGAAAAACTACCCGAAACATTGCCAATATTACCTTTGCGTAATACAGTATTGTTTCCAGGCGTAGTAATTCCAATAACAGCAGGCAGAGATTCATCAATAGCTTTAATTAAAGATGCTAATAATGGGTCAAAAGTTATTGGTGTGGTTTCTCAAAAAGATGGTGAGGTTGAAGAACCTGGTATAAATGATATTAATACTTTAGGAACAGTAGCTCGTATTTTAAGAGTCTTGCAAATGCCTGATGGTAATACAACAGTCATCATTCAAGGAAAAAAACGCTTTGAGGTTGCTGAAGTGCTAACTGAAAAGCCATACATGACTGCAACAATTCGCGAAGCGAAAGAAGTGCGTCCAGATGCCATGAATCCAGAATTTTTGGCAATTATAGAATCTGTTAAGGAGTTAGCTTTAAAAATCATAAAGGATAATCCTAATATTCCGAGTGATGCTTCTTTTGCAATTAAGAATATACAAAGCAATTCATTTTTAATAAACTTTGTATCTTCTAATTTAAGTGTTGATGTAGGTGCTAAACAAGAATTATTAGAAATTCCTAGTTTACAAGATCGTGCATTGGCAATGCTTAAATATATGAATGTCGAACTTCAAAAATTAGAGTTGAAAAATGATATTCAATCAAAAGTACGTACTGATTTAGACCAGCAACAACGCGAGTATTTTTTACATCAACAAATGAAAACTATTCAAGAAGAACTAGGTGGTGGTTCTTATGAAGAGGAGATTGATGAAATGCGATTGAAAGGCAAGAAAAAAAAATGGAGTAAAAAGGTTCAAGAACATTTTACTAAAGAGCTAGCTAAAATGCAGCGTATGAATCCGCAAGTTGCGGAATATAGTATTCAACGTAATTATTTAGATTTATTTTTAGAACTTCCTTGGGATGATTTTTCAAAAGATAAATTTGATTTAAAACGAGCTCAAAAAATTCTTGATAGAGATCATTATGGCTTAGAAGATGTAAAACGTAGAATAATTGAATATTTAGCGGTTTTAAAGCTTCGAAACGATATGAAATCTCCTATTCTATGTTTTTACGGACCTCCGGGGGTTGGTAAAACATCATTAGGAAAATCTATTGCAGAGGCATTAGGTAGAGAATATATTCGTATGTCATTAGGTGGTTTAAGAGATGAAGCTGAGATTCGCGGTCATAGAAAAACCTATATTGGTGCAATGCCGGGTAGAATAATTCAAAGCTTGAAAAAAGCAGGAAAATCAAATCCAGTTTTTATATTAGATGAAATTGATAAGCTTTCTAATAGCAGTCAAGGTGATCCATCTTCTGCAATGTTAGAAGTTTTAGACCCTGAACAGAATAGTGAGTTTCATGATAATTTTTTAGAAATGGGTTATGATCTTTCTAAAGTGATGTTTGTAGCAACGGCTAATAATTTATCGACAATTCAACCTGCATTACGTGATCGTATGGAAATCATAAATGTGACAGGTTATACAATTGAAGAAAAAGTTGAAATAGCAAAAAGACATTTATTACCAAAACAACTAAAAGAACACGGTCTAACAGATAAACATCTGAAAATTGGAAAAGCACAATTAGAAAAAATAGTTGAAGGATATACAAGAGAATCGGGAGTACGATCTTTAGAAAAACAGATAGCTAAAATGGTACGATATGCAGCAAAATCTATTGCTATTGAAGAAGAGTATGATATTAAAGTAAGTAATGAGGTTATTGAAAAAGTATTAGGTGCTCCAAGAATGGAACGCGATAAATATGAAAATAATGATGTGGCAGGTGTTGTTACTGGTTTAGCATGGACAAGCGTTGGAGGAGATATTCTGTTTATCGAGTCAATTTTGTCAAAAGGTAAAGGAATGCTTAATATAACTGGTAATTTAGGTAAGGTTATGAAAGAATCTGCTACCATTGCTATGGAATATATTAAGTCTAATTGCGATCTCTTTGGAATAGAATCAGATGTTTTTGATAAATATAATGTACATATTCACGTACCAGAAGGTGCTACTCCAAAAGATGGGCCGAGTGCTGGTATTACTATGTTAACTTCATTGGTATCATTATTCACTCAGAAAAAAGTAAAAAAGAGTTTAGCCATGACGGGTGAGATTACTTTACGTGGAAAAGTATTGCCAGTCGGAGGAATTAAAGAAAAAATATTAGCCGCCAAACGTGCTCGTATAAAAGAGATCATCCTTTGTGAAGAAAATAGAAGAGATATTTTAGAAATAAAAGAAGAATATTTAAAAGGACTTACCTTTCATTACGTTTCTGAAATGCACGAAGTTATTGCATTAGCCTTAACAAATCAAAAAGTAAAGAACGCTAAGGAATTGTAGGAGTTAAACAATAGTAGTAAAATAGTAAAAGAGACAGTTAATTTAAAATAGCTGTCTTTTTTTAATTGGATATTATATATAGAATAGACATTTATTTTTATTTTTATAAAATGCAGAAAAAAATTAAAATAGCAATTGATGGCTTTTCATCAACAGGTAAAAGCACTATTGCAAAACAATTAGCAAAAGCTTTAGGTTATATATATGTTGATACCGGAGCAATGTATCGAGCAGTTACATTATTTGCAATGCAAAATAATTTTATAGAGGGAGAAAAAAATAATACATTGGCATTAGTGAAGCTTTTACCAAAGATAAATTTAAAATTTATTTACAATGAGGATTTAGGGTTTGCTGAAATGTATTTAAATGATGAAAATGTTGAAAAGGAAATACGAACTCTCGAAGTTTCTAGAAATGTAAGTAAAGTTGCTGCTATTGAAGAAGTGCGTTTTAAGTTAGTTGAGATGCAGAAAGAAATGGGAAAAGAAAAGGGAGTTGTAATGGATGGTAGAGATATTGGTACTGTAGTCTTTCCAGATGCAGAACTAAAATTATTTATGACAGCTTCTGCAGAAAAAAGAGCTTCAAGACGGTATAAAGAACTTTTAGATAAAGGTGAAGATGTTACCTATAAAGATGTTCTTAAGAATGTAGAAGAAAGAGATTTTTTAGATTCAAATCGTGAATTTTCACCATTAAAAAAAGCTGAAAATGCGATTGAATTTGATAATAGTGATATGGGCTTAGAAGAACAATTTGAACGCATTTATAATTATGCAATTCGGGTTATAGAAAAATAAAAAAAGGCACTCAATTTGAGTGCCTTTTTAATTTCATTTCTATTTATAGATTAGGAATAACTAAAACTTGATCTGGGTGAATTACATCTGGATTTTTCAAAATAGAAGTATTTGCTTCAAAAATTTGCTTGTATTTCATAGGATCTTTATAATAATGCTTTGCAATCTTACTTAAAGATTCTCCACTCTTAACTGTATGCCTGTGATAAACAGAATCATCAGCAACAGTTATATTTGCTTTTATATCAGAAGGGTGTTCACCACCTATTTCTTTTATTTTATCCCACAAGATATTTTTTTCATAAGGGGTATTAGCTTCTCCTTTTACTTTTAAAATACCACCTTCTTCAGTAACGTCTCCATTTTTTATTCCTAATTCTTCACCAAGATTTAAAACGCCTTGATATTTAGCTTTTACGCTCATATTCTATATGTTTAATGGTTAATATTATAATTTAAAGATACTAATTATTGATAAAACAGAACGCCTAAAACTTATTTATTAAGACTTTAAAATTCACTGTATTTTTATTGATAGTATAAAAGTTTCATTTAGTGTTGTTTAGATTACAGAAATAGTTTATTTTTGCACTCCTTTTAAACAAACGATCAAGAGAAAAGGAACTTTATAAAAATAATGTATAACTACTTTTGTAGTACTTGTTTAACTCTTGTAATACTACAAAATACAAATTTATAATCAGCAAATGGCTGAAGAAAAAAACACAACTGAGGTAGCAGAAACTGCCGAAGTAAAAGAAACAAAAGTACAGGCACCTGTACAAGATCCTCAAGAATTTTTAGAAAATTTTAACTGGAGCAAGTACGAGCAAGGTATTGAGCAAGTTGATGATGCAAAACTTAAAGAGTTTGAAACATTAGTTGCAGAAAACTTTGTAGATACAATGGATGAAGAAGTAGTTCAAGGAACTGTGGTTTATATCACAGATCGTGAAGCTATTATTGACATTAATGCAAAGTCAGAAGGCGTTATTTCTCTTAACGAATTCCGTTACAATCCAGATTTAAAAGTTGGTGATAAAGTTGAGGTTTTAATTGACATTCGTGAAGATAAAAGCGGTCAATTAGTATTATCTCACAGAAAAGCCAGAACTATCATGGCTTGGGATAGAGTTAATGCTGCACACGATAAAGAAGAAATCGTTAATGGTTTTGTGAAGTGTAGAACTAAAGGAGGTATGATTGTAGATGTTTTCGGAATTGAAGCATTCTTACCAGGTTCACAAATTGATGTAAAACCAATTAGAGATTACGATCAGTACGTAGGTAAAACTATGGAATTCAAAGTAGTGAAAATTAACCACGAATTTAAAAACGTTGTTGTTTCTCATAAAGCACTTATTGAAGCTGATATCGAAGAACAGAAAAAAGAAATCATTGGCCAATTAGAAAAAGGACAAGTATTAGAAGGTGTTGTTAAAAACATTACTTCTTATGGTGTGTTTATTGATTTAGGTGGTGTTGATGGTTTAGTTCATATTACCGATCTTTCTTGGTCTAGAATTAACCACCCGAATGAGGTTGTTGAGTTAGATCAAAAATTAAACGTGGTAATCCTTGATTTTGATGATAACAAATCAAGAATTCAATTAGGTTTAAAACAATTAGAGAAACATCCTTGGGAAGCTTTATCTGATGAAATCAAAATCGGAGATAAAGTAAAAGGTAAAGTAGTTGTTATTGCTGATTACGGTGCATTTATTGAAGTAGCTGAAGGTGTTGAAGGACTAATTCACGTTTCTGAAATGTCATGGTCAACTCATTTACGTTCTGCTCAAGACTTCGTAAAAGTTGGTGATGAAGTTGAAGCAGTAGTTTTAACTATGGATCGTGATGATCGTAAAATGTCTCTTGGTATCAAACAAATGACTCCAGACCCATGGACTGATATTACAAATAAATATCCTGTAGGTTCTAAGCATAATGGTATCGTTAGAAACTTTACAAACTTTGGTGTTTTTGTTGAATTAGAAGAAGGTATCGATGGTTTAATCTATATTTCTGATTTATCTTGGACTAAGAAAATTAAACACCCATCAGAATTCGTATCTGTAGGTGATAAATTAGAAGTTGAAGTATTAGAGTTAGATGTTGAAGGACGTAAATTATCTTTAGGTCACAAACAAACTACTGAAAATCCTTGGGATAAATACGAAACTGAATACGCTTTAGATACAGTTCACACTGGAACAATAGGTGAGGTTGTTGATAAAGGAGCGACTATCGATTTTAATGAAGACATTCAAGCATTCGTGCCAACACGTCATTTAGAGAAAGAAGATGGTTCTAAATTAGGTAAAGGTGATACAGCTGAATTTAAAATCATTGAGTTCAATAAAGAATTCAAGAGAGTTGTAGCAAGTCATACTGCTATATTCAAAGCTGAAGAGCAACGTAATGTAAAAGCTGCGGTTAAAAAAGCTGCTGCTGCTGCTGATGAAGCAAAACCAACTTTAGGTGATGCTAATGAGCAATTACAAGCGTTAAAAGATAAAATGGAGGCTAGCGCTAAGAAAAAATAAGCGTTTAATCTTTATAATACTTTTAAAACCTGGACAATTTTGTTCAGGTTTTTTTTTGCTTTATTTTTTTTAAGTAAACTATATGAACGAAAATCAGATTAGATTCAGAATTTATAAGATAATTTGATACTTTTGTAACACAAATATTAAGCATGAGTCAAAAAGTATTGCTTTCTTCAAAAGAGATAAATATTATCCTGCACCGCTTGGCTTGTCAGCTTTTAGAAAATCATTTAGATTTTAAAAATACAGCCCTTATTGGTATTCAACCAAGAGGAATCTTTTTAGCCAAACGTCTTAGCGAAATTTTAATAGCAGATTACGGCGTAAAACATATAGATCTAGGCTTTTTAGATATTACTTTTTATAGAGATGATTTTAGAAGAGGAGATAAAACCCTTGAAGCTAATAAAACAAATATCAATTTTTTAATTGAAGATAAAAAAGTAGTTTTTATTGATGATGTTTTATATACAGGAAGAAGTATAAGAGCTGCATTAACAGCCATTCAATCTTTTGGAAGACCATTAGAAATAGAATTATTGACCCTAATAGATAGAAGGTTTAGCAGGCATTTGCCCATACAACCCAATTATAGAGGAAGGCAAGTTGATGCTATAAATAATGAAAAAGTAAAAGTGATGTGGCAAGAAAATGATGGAGAAGATATGGTGTATTTAATAAATACAACCACTTAATTTTTTAATAAAGAATAGGAAAAAAAAGCATATGAGCGAATTAAGTGTACAACACTTGTTAGGAATTAAATATCTTAAAGAGCAAGATATTCAGCTCATTTTTGAAACCGCAGATCATTTTAAAGAAGTAATCAATAGATCTATAAAAAAAGTACCTTCTTTACGAGACATTACAATTGCTAACGTTTTTTTTGAAAATAGTACCCGTACCAAACTTTCATTTGAACTAGCAGAAAAAAGATTATCTGCTGATGTTATTAATTTTTCAGCCGCGCAGTCATCTGTTAAAAAGGGCGAAACACTGATAGATACGGTTAATAATATTCTATCAATGAAAGTAGATATGGTGGTTATGCGACATCCAAATCCTGGAGCTGGAATATTTTTATCGAGACACGTAAAAGCCTCTATAATAAATGCTGGCGATGGTGCTCATGAACACCCAACACAAGCATTATTAGATTCATATTCCATACGTGAAAAATTAGGAGATGTATCTGGAAAAAATGTAGTTATTGTAGGCGATATTTTGCATTCACGTGTAGCATTATCAAATATTTTTGCTTTAAAGCTGCAAGGTGCTAATGTAAAAGTTTGTGGCCCTAAAACGTTACTTCCTAAATATATTGAATCGTTAGGAGTAGAAGTAGAAACAGACCTAAGAAAAGCTTTAAATTGGTGCGATGTTGCCAATATGTTACGCATTCAAAATGAGCGTTTAGATATCAGCTATTTTCCAACAACTAGAGAATATACACAACAATTTGGTGTAAATAAAAAAATGTTGGATAGTTTAGATAAAGAAATTGTGATTATGCACCCGGGACCGATAAATAGAGGGGTAGAAATAACTAGCGATGTTGCAGATTCAAACCAATCTATTATATTAAATCAGGTTGAAAATGGAGTTGCAATTCGGATGGCCGTAATTTATTTATTAGCTTCAAAAATAAAATAATAGCGTTATGATTTTTGATTCAGATGGAACAACAACAATCGTTCTTCAAGAAAAAGCGACTTTAAAAACCTTTTTAGAAAATCTATCTAAAGGATATGATAAAATTAAGAACGATCATATAATAATCAATCTTTTTTCATTTTCTAAACTCACTAAAAATGATATTTTAGAATTTTTAGAAATTTCTAATAAGCATAGAAAATTAAAAAAATCTTTTGTTTTAGTTACTACTTTGGTTTCTTATGATGAAGTACCAGATGAAATTTGCGTAGTGCCAACTATTCAAGAAGCGAAAGATATTATTGAAATGGAAGAAATTGAGAGAGATTTAGATTTATGAAATTAACCATACTTGGTTGTTATGCAGCTACACCTCGCACATTAACTAATCCAACATCGCAGGTTTTAGAGATAAACAACCAAATGTTTTTAATTGATTGTGGGGAAGGTACTCAAGTTCAATTAAGAAAGCATAAAATTAGATTTTCAAAAATCAATCATATTTTTATTTCTCATTTACACGGAGATCATTTTTTTGGTCTTCCAGGCTTAATTTCCACATTTAGATTGTTAGGTAGAGATGCAGAAATGCATATATATGGGCCAAAGGGTATCGAAGAAGCTATGTTGTTATTGTTGAAATTAGGAAACTCTTGGACGAATTATAACTTAATTTTTCATGAATTAACTTCAAAAAAATCTGAATTAATTTATGAAGACAAAAAAGTAAGTGTTGAAACAATACCTTTAAACCATCGAGTATATACCAACGGATTTTTATTCAAAGAAAAATTAGGCGCTAGAAAACTAGATATTGAATCTGCAAAAAGTTACGGTATTGATAAATGTTATTTTCAGAATATTAAAAACGGAAAAGATATTGTTTTAGATGATGGAACAACTGTTTTAAATAAAAACCTAACATTTGACCCACCTAAACCTAAAAGTTATGCTTTTTGTAGTGACACATCATATAAGCCCGATATTATTCCCCTAATTAAAGATGTTGATGTTTTATACCATGAGGCTACATTTTTAGAAGATCAAACAGATTTGGCACCTAAAACAATGCATTCTACAGCAAAAGAAGCTGCATCAATTGCTAAGCAAGCAAATGTTGGACAGTTAATTTTAGGGCACTATTCAACTCGTTATAAATCTATAACGTTGTTTAAAGAAGAAGCAAATGAGATTTTCTCCTCGGTTGAATTAGCTGATGATGGAAAGGTTTTTAATTTTTAATAAATTAACCAATATTTATTTTATAAATAACGGATAGAATCTTCGTGTTTTCCTATCTTTTGCTGAACTTTGTTTATCTTGTTTTATTTTAAGAGAAAATGCAAAAAGACTTAGGTAATTATAGAAAAACGTATGAAAAAAGTGAGTTGACAGAAACTAATATTTCTGACAATCCAATGAAGCTTTTTCAAAAATGGTTTTATGAAACAGAAGCTTCAGATGGTATTGATGAGCCTAATGCTATGACTGTTTCTACAATCGGATTAGATGGTTTTCCTAAAAGTAGAGTAGTCCTTCTAAAAAAATATACCTATGAAGGCTTTATATTTTACACTAACTATGATAGCGAAAAGGGTAAAGCTATAAAGCATAATCCAAATGTTTGTATTTCTTTTTTTTGGCCGAATATGGAAAGGCAAATTATTATAAAGGGTAAAGCCGAAAAAATTGCTGACAATTTATCTGATGGTTATTTTGAATCACGACCTGATGGAAGCAAATTAGGAGCATTAGTTTCAGATCAGAGTTGCGTGATACCTTCAAGAGAAATTTTGGAAAATAAATTGAAAGATTTAGAAAAGGAATATCAAGACAAAGAGATTAAAAGACCCAACAACTGGGGTGGTTATATTGTAAAGCCAATATCTATAGAATTTTGGCAAGGAAGACCCAATAGATTGCACGATAGAATAAGATATAGTTTAGATTATTTAGATTGGAAAATCGAAAGATTGGCTCCTTAAATAATTAAATTCAACCAAAACAATAAAAACTTGAAAACACTAATACTCATGCGTCATGGAAAATCTTCATGGGATTTTTCAGTTTCTGATAGAGATAGACCACTAGAAGAAAGAGGAATTTCTGATGCTCATTTAATAGCTTCAGAATTAGAAAATTTAAATATAAAAATTGAGGCTTCATATTCAAGTCCTGCAAATCGTGCTTTACATACAGCAATGATTGTTCTTAGAGCACTAAACTTCCCTTTTTCTAAATTTCATATTTCAAATGATTTATATGATTTTTCTGGGGAATCTGTTGTTCAATTTGTAAAAGATCTTGATGATAAAATAGAAACGGTACTTATATTCGGGCATAATCATGCCTTTACTCAAATTGTAAATGCATTCGGAAATAGTTATATTGAGAATGTTCCAACTGCAGGATTAGTACAACTAAATTTTGAAGTAGATAAATGGAGTGATATTAATAATGGAATTACAAAAAAATCACTCTTTCCTAAACAACTTAAATAATGATAAAAAGTAAAAATCAATATATAAACCGAGAAATTAGCTGGTTACATTTTAATAAAAGAGTATTACAAGAAAGTGCTGATAAAAAAGTCCCATTAATAGAAAGGCTACGTTTTTTAGGAATTTTTTCGAATAATCTTGATGAATTTTTTAAGGTAAGATATGCAACAGTAAAAAGAATTGTTGAAGCTGGAAAATCTGGAAAAAGTGCTTTAGGTGGTGAAATTGCAAAAGATTTGCTTGAAGAAATCACTAAAATTGTAATTAAACAGCAAACAGAAAGTTTAGAGATTTTAGGACAAATTGAAAATGAACTCGAAAGTGAAGATATTTTTATTATTAATGAAACAGAAATAACTGCATCTCAAGACAAGTTTATAAAAAACTATTTCATAAATCAGGTAAGTCCTGTTTTGATGACTATAATTTTAAATGATTTAAGAGAATTTCCAACCCTAAAAGATACCGCGGCATATTTGGCAATAAAAATGGTTTTGAAAAAAGAAGCGAAACAAAGAAAGCCAGATAACAGGTATGCTTTAATCGAAATTCCAAAAGGTATTAACAGATTTATTGAACTGCCAAAAGAAGGAAATAAAAGCTACATAATTCTATTAGATGACCTTATTAGATATTGTCTAGGGAGTATTTTTAATATGTTTGATTATCAATCTATATCCGCACATATGATTAAAATTACGCGTGACGCGGAATTGGATATGGATAATGATTTGAGTAAAAGCTTTATTGAAAAAATTTCAAGTAGCGTAGAACATAGAAAAATTAGTGATCCAGTCCGTTTTGTATATGATAAAAGAATAGCAAAAGACACCCTCAATTTTCTAAAAGAAAAAATGAAAATTGAAGATACAGATAGTGTTATTCCTGGAGGAAGATATCATAATAGACGCGATTACATGAGTTTTCCAAGTTTAGGAAGACAAGATTTGCTGTACAAAAAAATAAAGCCATTGCCGGTAAAAGGCTTAACTCTTGAAGGTAGCTTGTTTGAAAGTATTGCTAAAAAAGATTATTTACAATATGCTCCATATCACACCTTTTCATATATTATTAAATTTTTACGTGAAGCTGCATTAGATCCAAAAGTTAGGAATATTAAAATTACCGTATATCGTTTAGCAAATAATTCACAAGTTGCAGCATCATTAATTAATGCGGTAAAAAACGGTAAGCATGTAACTGTTCAAATAGAATTACAAGCACGTTTTGATGAACAGGCAAATATTGAATATGCAGAACAACTTCAAGCAGAGGGCGTTAAACTTATTTTTGGTGTTCCTGGATTAAAAGTACACAGTAAAATTTGTTTGATTGAACGGGAAGAAGATGATGTTATAAAACGATATGGTTTTATCAGCACAGGTAATTTTAATGAAGCTACAGCTCGTATCTATACAGATTACACCCTATTTACAGCTAATGATGATATTTTAAAAGAATTAAATAAATTGTTCGACTTTTTTGAAACTACCTATAAAATTAATAAATACAAACACTTGGTCGTATCACCACATTATACAAAAAGTGTTTTTAAAAGATTAATTGATGTAGAAATAGCAAATGCCAAAGCTGGTAAAGAAGCCTATATTAAGATCAAGATGAATAGCTTTACATCCTATAAAATGGTGGATAAATTATATGAAGCTAGTAACGCAGGTGTTAAAATACAACTAATCATAAGAGGTATTTGTTGTTTGATTCCTGGTGTTAAAGGAATGAGTGAAAATATTGAAGCTATAAGTGTTGTTGATAAATTTTTAGAGCACCCAAGAGAATTTATATTTGCTAATAATGGAAATCCTAAGGTATATATATCTTCTGCCGATTGGATGACTAGAAATTTAGATTATAGAGTAGAAGTTGGCTGTCCTATTTATGATAAAGATATCAAACAAGAATTAATAGATACTTTTGAAATATCATGGAGTGATAATTTAAAAGCGAGAATTTTTTCTGAAAAACAGGATAATGCTTATCGAAAAATAAAAGGTCAAGAAGTACGTTCTCAATTTGCCCTTTACAACTATTACGAAGCTAAATTAGAATCTTAAAAACAGCATATTGAAAGTTAGAAAATTCGCTGCAATAGATATTGGTTCAAATGCCATTCGATTATTGACACACAACATCATTGAAGAAAAAAATAAAGCAACATTATTTAAAAAAAGTGCTCTAGTTCGTGTGCCTGTACGTTTAGGAGAAGACTCATTTACTGTAGGTGAAATATCGGATCGTAATGCAAATAGGATTGTTGATACCATGAAAGCTTTCAAACTATTAATGAATGTTGCAGGTGTTGAAAACTATATGGCTTGTGCTACTTCAGCAATGCGTGAAGCAAATAATGGTCTTGAAATTATTAAGCGCGTTAAAGATGAAGCTGACATTCAAATAGAACTTATTGATGGTAAAAAGGAAGCTGCAATTATTGCCTCGACAGATTTAAAGCAATTAATGCAAAAAGATAAATCATATTTATATATAGATGTAGGTGGGGGAAGTACAGAATTTACGCTTTTTACAGATAATAAAATTAAAATCTCAAAATCTTTTAAATTAGGTACCGTTCGTTTACTAAATAATATGGTGGGAGAAAGTACATGGCTAAAATTAGAAGATTGGATTAAGGAGCATGTTAAAGATATTCCTGATTTATCTATTATAGGGTCGGGAGGGAATATTAATAAATTGCATAAAATTTCTGGAAGAAAAGAAGGCGAGGCTTTATCATATTTATGGTTAAAAGCACAATATAATTTTTTGATTAGCCTTACTTATGAAGAAAGAATTTCAGAATTAGGACTTAACCCTGATAGAGCCGATGTTATTATTCCGGCAACTAAAATTTTTCTTTCAGCTGCTAAATGGAGTGGTACTAAGAAAATTCATGTACCAAAAATAGGATTATCAGACGGAATTATTAAAACTTTGTATTATGCAGATAAATAAAAATTGATTACCCGTGAATGCTTTCTTTTTTGCTTAAATCTTTCATAATGCTAGCTTCAAAAACAAGTAATTCTTCCCATTTTTTATTCACCTCAGTTCGATCACCGTACTGTCTTGCAAATTTTAAAAACATAGTATAATGTCCAGCTTCACTAACCATTAATTTATGGTAAAATTCAGCTAGCTCTTTATCTTTTAATTCTTCGGATAATAACCTGAAACGTTCACAACTTCTTGCTTCAATTAAAGCTGCATATAAAAGCCGATGTACTAATTGTGTTGTTCTACTCCCTCCTTTAGGAAAAAATTTAAGAAGTGCTATAACATATTCATCTTTACGGTCTCTACCAAGAGTATTACCTCTTTCAATAATTCGATCATGAACCATTTTAAAGTGCCCCATTTCTTCTCGAACTAACGAAATCATCTCTTGTACTAAATCTGTATATTCAGGAAAAGAAACAATTAAAGATATAGCAGTTCCAGCTGCTTTTTGCTCGCAATATGCATGATCGGTAAGAATTTCATCTATATTTTTTTCTACAATATTTACCCACCTTGGGTCAGTTGGTAATTTTAATCCTAACATTTGAAAAGGGGTTTTATGCAAATTTTCCTATAAATCTAAATCAAATTCTCTTCTTAAAATATCAATGGCTGGGTTTTTCTCTCGTAATTTTTCATATTTTTCTTCTGGTGTAAAGGCAAACTTTTTAGCAGTTGCTTCATTAACAGTAATTTTAAGTTTTATAAAATGGTTGTTTAATTTTAACCTTAAATATTCCATTAAATCATACTGTTCTCGCTCTATTTCTTTTTTCATGGTACTATTCGGGAGTTCAATCCAAATAGTAGTGTTATCTCTAAGTTTTGGAATATCAGTATTTAAGTTAGAAGCTAAAATTTTTCGACCATCACTATCTATTTGATGTACAAAATCTGCCCAATGCTTTTGCATTTCTTCTTCTGTAAAAATCGATTTTGGAAGTTTACTTTCATCAATAACATCTTCTTTTTTATTAAGTTGATGTTCCTTTTTTAATTTTAAGCTAGATAACGATAATCCTGAAACTCTATTTTGAGGAGTTTTTATTGAAATATTTACATCATTTTTTCCCTCATTAGTAGATGTTTCATCTGTATCTACTAATTTGCTATTATTGTTTGTTGATTCAGATACAGGATTAGACTCTTTTTCAAAAGTTTCTGAAGGTTTATTTTCGTCTTCACTTTTAATAACAGTATCAATCTGTTCATTAATAATTTGGGGAAATTCTTTAGCACTTAATAAAGTATCGTCGTTATTATTTTTAGCTAAAGGATTCTTTTTTATAAAATTCCCATTTTTATAATACGATGCAGGAGCAATGTAATTATTATCTCTTAAAGATTCAGAGTTTTTTTTTTCTCCATCAAAATCGATAGAGGATAATTTCATAAGTGATAATTCTACTAATAATCTTTGATTTTTACTCGATTTGTATTTTATATCACAATCATTAGCAATATCTATAGCTTTAAGTAAAAATGTATTTGATACTTTTTTTGATTGTTCTAGATATAATTTTTTGGCTTCTTCACCAACTTCTAAAAGCTCAATTGTGGATTGATGCTGGCATACCATTAAATCTCTAAAATGCGAGGCCAACCCAGTAATAAAATGATGGCCATCAAAACCTTGTGCTAATGTGGTATTAAAAAGTACTAATAATGCAGGGATATTATGTTCTAAAATTAAATCGGTTGCAGTAAAATAAGTATCATAATCTAATACGTTTAAATTTTCTGTAACTGCCTTTCGAGTTAGTTTTTTTCCTGCAAAACTTACTACTCTATCAAAAATAGATAGTGCATCTCTCATTGCACCGTCAGCTTTTTGGGCAATAATATGCAAAGCATCATCTTCAGCCTCTATTTCTTGATTTTCTGCAATATATTTTAAATACTCAGCGGCATCTTTTACTGTAATTCTTTTAAAATCAAAAATCTGACAACGTGATAAGATAGTGGGAATAATTTTATGCTTCTCAGTTGTTGCTAAAATAAAAATAGCATGCTTTGGTGGCTCTTCAAGTGTCTTTAAAAAAGCATTAAAAGCAGATTGTGAAAGCATGTGAACCTCATCAATAATATAGACTTTATATTTTCCAACCTGAGGAGGAATCCGTACCTGATCAGTTAAATTTCTAATATCATCAACAGAGTTATTTGAAGCAGCATCTAATTCGAAAATATTAAAAGCATAATCTTCATCTGTACTTTGCGAGCCATTTTCATTAATTTTTTTTGCTAAAATTCGGGCGCATGTAGTTTTACCAACACCTCTTGGACCGCAAAATAATAATGCTTGTGCTAAATGGTTATTTTCAATAGCATTCAAAAGTGTATTTGTAATGGCTTGTTGCCCAACAACATCTTTGAAAGTTTGTGGTCTATATTTTCGGGCAGATACTACGAATGGTTCCAATTTGAGATGCTTTAAGTATAAAAAATAAGCTACTTACAAATATAAAAATAGCTGGGTATTATAAAGTGTATTTCATCGGTATAAGGTATTTATTTATCAACAATTAAATTACCTTTGTTGACTTAGCAGGTCACCTTATCGCGGTTTGTGTATTCAAAACGAGGAAAGTCCGGACACCATAGTGCAGCATAGCGGGTAACGCCCGTCACTCTAAATTTATTTAGAGTAGGACAAGTGCAACAGAAAGCAGGTACAGGTAATGCTGTAGTGAAACCAGGTAAACTCTATGCGGTGAAACGTCATGTAAATCAGCTTTAAGAGTTGCACGCTCGTGCTGAAGGGTAGGCGGTTAGAGCTTTTAGGTAACTGAAAGTCAAGATAAATGATAAGGATGGTTTTTTAACCTTACAGAATCCGGCTTATGACCTGCTTTTTTTATTCTATAAATTGTTGATTTTTTATTACCCCCTATGTCTTTCTAAAAGAATCATCATCATTAATCCTAAAATTATTCTTTGCTCATCATCTATATCAATATCTGCCAATTTGACTACTTCAAACTTTCTGCCAAAAAAAGATGCTTCTTTTTTTAAACGTACAACTTTAGCACCTTTTAAGTTGGTAACTATGTATGATGGATTAAATAAATAACCTGTGAATATATTTAATATCGGTATTTGTCCTAGTACGCCATCCATAACTTTTACCCATGCATTTTCTTCTCGGATATGGTACTGCAATTGTTTGTGTTGGTCTATTAACTCGTATTTAGCTTTCCAAATAGAAGCCCATCCTTTACGAGCTATTTTTCCAAGTTCATTACCTTCTGCATCTGTGAAACTATATGCTGTTGAAAAATCAATCCACTTATCGGCAGTAATTTTAAAATTTAATTTGCTTTTACTTTCATTTTCGTAAATGGAAATATCTTCTTTTAGCTTAAAAAGCTTTTGTTTAACATATGCTACTGTTTTTCCTGTTGCATCAGTTGCATTAAAGTCATTAGAGAATGTTGATATTTGGAAAACAAACTTAATAGGGAAGTTCAAATTTTTCATTTATTATGATTTGGTTCAGGGTGTGTAACGAAATTTTTTATGGGATGCTATGGAACAGTAAAAAACTATTTAAATACACTAAGCTTCAAAAAAGCTAAATACACTTCCACCATATTTTCGTTGTTTAGAGAAATTGGGTAATGATGATAAATCTGTATGTTTTGAATGTTCTACTATTAACAATCCGTCATCAAGTAATAATTTTTTTTCAAAAATTAAATTGGGAATTTTACTGAACTCTTCAAATTCTAAATCATAAGGTGGATCTGCAAAAATGATATCAGTCTTACTATTTGTTTTTTCTAGATAGCTAAAAACATCGCTTTTAATAGCAGTAATAGTTAATTCTAAAGTTTCAGCAGTTTCAGTTATAAATTTAATGCAGCCCTGATTCGCATCGATACTTGTTATATGATTGCAACCTCTTGAACCAAATTCATACGCAATATTACCAGTACCTGAGAATAAATCTAATACAGATATATCTCCAAAATAATAGCTATTATTTAATATATTAAATAATCCTTCTTTAGCCATATCTGTTGTTGGTCGGACTGGTAATTTGTTGGGAGCTGTAATTTTTCTTCCTTTGTGTTTTCCTGAAATTATTCGCATTAAAGGGCGCTTAGTGTAGTGAAATCTATTATTTCATCATTTTTATTTTCTATATGATAAGAAAGATTTGAAGGTATATATACATCAACATTTCTTACATATTTATAACTTAAACTATACAAATCATCACCTTCTTCAACGGCGCCAAATAGCCTAAGTTTTAAAGTTTCTGTATCTAATTTTAGTTGTTCAATGACAAAAAGAATATAATAAATAAAATCTTCTTTAGTTTGAAAACTAAAGCTATTATAGAGTAATAATTTTTTATTTTTTAGTACAGTAATATCAATTTGTTGTTCTAAAATATGCACATAACAAATAGGATCTTTACCGCCATTAAAGCTATTCAATAAGCTTTCTATAAGAACTGTACCATTATGTTTATATTCAAACTCTCCAAATAAATCATATATATAATTGTTAATATTCATAAATGGCACATATACATTTATGATCTCATAGTTTGCAATTTCATCAAATGAAATATGGTCATTAGCAAGAATTTTAGTATTAAATTTTAAATAATTTACTAATTCTTCTTCTTTGAAAAGCGCTTTTGGAACTATACTAAATAATGTATTTCTGTGGATAACAGTAACATCAGAAAAAGACATTTTTATAATTTCATGTTTCTCTAAAAGCTGTTGTAAGTTTTTTAAAACCTGAAACGGAATTAACTCTTCTGAAAATGAAATGCTCTCTTGTTTTACAATAGTATTTTCTATTGAATCCAAGACACAAAAAGAAAGTCCATTCAAACTAATCTGAATGGACAATTTTTTATAACTCAAACCAGAGTTTTCTTTAGTATTAATTTCTTTCTTTTTTGTCATAAATTGGTGGCCAGTTACCATTGGTACTTACCTCTTCCATTGATCCAACTTTAATATCTGGACCATTAACTTCTTCAACATTTACATATGTTTTTTCTCTAGCAACTAAATCTTTTGGCTGATCATATAGCACAACTTCTTTAGCTACTTTTGCTTCAAATACAGAAGCTTTATAACCACTCTTATCAATAGTTCCTGCATTTAAAGTGAATTTTTCACCATTCGGAGCTGTTGGAACGTTCATCATAGTTTTGTAACGGTTATCTTTCTTGAATAAAGAATCTTTAACAGAAACAAAACCTAAGGTATCTATAATTTTTTTCTCAGTAAGCATATCAATACCAAAGTCTTTATTAAACTCTAAGTATGAAGTATCTCTTTGTTGTGTAATTGTATATTTTCCCGTTTCAACAAAGTTAATTAGCGTATTAAAATCTTTTGCGTATCTGCCATTAGCACTTTTGTATGCTTCTTGAGAATTTCTAATATCTTTTAAAGAATTAATTACTTTTTGGAAACGCTCTTGCTTAACATTTGCAAACTCAATGGGTGCATTAACTGAATTATAGATTAAGTATCCGAAACCAATACATGCAATCCAAAGTATAATTTGTAAAACGGTCTTCATTTTTTTTTGTGTTATTTAATTTATGTCGTTATCACAAATCTACAATTTTTTTTTAATCACAAAAGTATTTGAGCTTAAAAATCATCATTATCTTTGAGGTTATATGAATGCTATAAGTCCTACCTCTTTTTATTCAATTTTAAAAGAAAAATTTATTCACGAACCAACATATAAGCAAAGTCTTGCTCTTGAAAATTTAGCAAGTTTTGTTTTATCAAAAGAAAAAGAGCGAATTTTTTTATTAAAAGGATTTGCAGGAACGGGAAAAACTACAATAATTGGCACCATTGTTTCGAACCTTTGGAAGACTTCAATGAAGACAGTTTTAATGGCTCCAACGGGTAGAGCTGCTAAAGTAATGTCTAATTATTCTAACACACAAGCCTTTACAATTCATAGAAAAATATATTTTCCAAAAAAGCAAAGTGGGGGGGGATTGCAATTTATTTTAGCACCAAATAAGCACCGAAATACAATTTTTATTGTTGATGAGGCTTCAATGATACCTGATACACCAGCAGATTCTAAACTATTTGAGAACGGATCTTTATTAGACGATTTGATTCAATTTGTATACTCTGGTCATGGTTGTAAATTAATTTTAATTGGCGATACAGCTCAGTTACCACCTGTAAAATTAGATTTAAGTCCAGCTTTAGATGCTGATAAATTGGCATTAAATTATAATAAAGAGGTTACTACCTTAGAACTAAATGAAGTTGTACGACAAGCTGAAGATTCAGGAATATTGTATAATGCAACGAACTTAAGAGAACAGCTCGAAAGTACTTTTTTTGATGACTTTAAATTTGATGTTACTCCTTTTAAAGATATCGTTCGATTAATAGAAGGAAATGAAATTTTAGAAGCTATCGAAGAATCATATGCTATTAATGGTAAAGAAGAAACTACTTTTATTGTTCGTTCGAATAAAAGAGCTAACATTTATAACGAAAATATAAGACAACGAATTCTCTATTTAGAAAATGAGCTTTCAGTTGGCGATTATATGATGGTAGTTAAGAATAACTATTTTTGGTTAAAACCAACTTCTGAAGCCGGTTTTATTGCAAATGGAGACATAATAGAAGTATTAGAGATATTTTCCATTAAAGAGTTGTATAGCTTCAAATTTGCAGAAGTAAAGGTGAAAATGGTAGATTATCCTAATGAAAAACCTTTTGAAACCGTTCTACTTTTAGATACAATTTCCGCTGAAGCACCTTCATTACCCTATGAAGATAGTAATCGTTTGTATCAAGAAGTGATGAAGGATTATGAACACGAAACTTCAAAATACAAAAAGTTTTTAGCAGTTAAAAATAACAAGTATTTTAACGCTCTGCAAGTTAAATTCTCTTATGCTATTACGTGTCATAAATCTCAAGGAGGGCAATGGGATACTGTTTTTATTGAACAACCTTATATGCCAAACGGTTTAGATAAAGAAAACATGAGATGGTTATATACAGCTATGACAAGAGCTAAAAGTAAACTTTATTTGATTGGTTTTAAGAACGATTTTTTTCTTGATTCAGAATAGACTAATTTAGATTTGTTAAAATTGACAAATGACATCAGAAACTATTATAAGTATATTTTTAGGCATAGGCCTTGCTGCTTCTGTAGGATTTCGCGTTTTTTTGCCATTATTTGCATTAAGTTTGGCTTCTTATTTTAATTTATGGGAGCTAAATCAGAGTTGGCAATGGATAGGGAGTTTAGCGGCGGTAATAACACTTGGTGTAGCAACTATTGTAGAAATATTTGCTTATTTTATACCTTGGGTAGATAATTTACTAGATAGTTTTGCTGTTCCGTTAGCGGCAATAGCAGGTACAGCAGTAATGGTTTCAACTATAGCAAATTTAGATCCTGTAGTCACTTGGTCTATGGCAATAATAGCAGGAGGAGGAACTGCAACTGCTATTAAAGGAGCATCAGCTACAAGCAGATTAGCTTCAACTGCTTCTACAGGTGGTTTGGCAAACCCAATAGTTTCAACAGTAGAAACTGGAACTGCAATAGTGGTTACAACCGCATCAATATTTGCACCTATATTAGCCGTTGTTTTAGTAATAATCATCTTGTCTATTATTTTTTGGATTTATAGAAAAATTCGACCAAGAAAAACCTAATATTTAATTTAGTTACAATCAATGAAGAGAATTGCAATGATACCTGCACGTTATGCGGCATCTCGTTTTCCCGCAAAATTAATGCAAGATTTAGGAGGCAAACCTGTTATTTTAAGAACATACGAAGCAGCATTAAATACAAATTTATTTGATGATGTTTATGTAGTTACTGATAGCAAAATAATTTTTGATGTGATTAGTGCAGCAGGAGGTAAAGCTATTATGAGTATTAAAGAGCACGAATGTGGGAGCGATCGAATAGCCGAAGCAGTTGAAAGCATGGATGTTGATATTATAGTTAATGTTCAAGGCGATGAGCCTTTTACTGAAAAAGAAAGCTTATCGAGTGTGCTTAATGTTTTTGATCAAGACCCAAATAAGGAAATTGATTTAGCTTCATTAATGGTCAAAATTACCGATTGGGATGAAATTAGTAATCCGAATACTGTAAAAGTTATTGTAGACACTAATAATTTTGCATTATACTTCTCCCGTTCTCCAATTCCTTATCCAAGAGCAAAAGATGTAGGCAGTGTTTATTATAAACATAAAGGAATTTACGCTTTTAGAAAAAGGGCATTGATGGATTTTCAAAGGTTGCCAATGCTACAATTAGAAGCTACTGAAAAAATAGAGGCAATTCGATATTTAGAGTACGGTAAGAAATTAAAAATGGTAGAAACTAATATTACTGGGATAGAAATAGATACACCAGAAGATTTAGAAAGAGCTCAAAAAGCATGGAAATAGAGTATAAGAATATTAAGGTCATTGGTTTTGATGCAGATGATACGCTTTGGATTAACGAAACTTATTTTAGAGATGCAGAAGAAAAGTTCGCTGCTTTATTAGAAGGTTACGAAACCAAAAATAAAATTGACCAAGAGCTTTTTAAAATGGAAATAAAAAATCTTGAGCTATATGGGTATGGTATTAAGGGATTTGTGCTTTCTATGATTGAATCTGCACTAGATTTATCAAATAATAAAGTTCCACACCAAACTTTAATAGCTATTTTAGAAATAGGAAAAAAAATGATTTCTCATCCAGTGGAACTTCTTGAAGGTGTAGAAGAGGTTTTGAAGAATTTATCTAAAAAATACCGGCTAATTGTTTTAACGAAAGGAGATTTGCTAGACCAAGAAAGAAAATTAGAACGTTCTAATTTATTAAATCATTTTCATCATGTTGAAGTTTTGAGTGATAAAAAAGAACAGAATTATAAAAATTTATTAGATCATTTAGAAGTAGATGTTAATGAGTTTTTAATGATAGGCAATTCTTTAAAATCTGATGTATTGCCTATTATCAATATAGGAGCAAAGGCTATTCATGTTCCATTTCATACAACATGGCAACATGAAGAGGTTGATGAAGAAGATACCAACGGGAAAGATTATCATACTATTAAAGGGCTAAAAGAACTTTTAAAATTTTTGTAATTTATGAAGTATAAAAATTTTCCAATGGTACCCAGAGTTGTTTTTGGTAATGGGAGTTTTCTTCAATTAGGAGAAATTCTTATGGCAAAACGTAGAAATTCTGAAGCTCCTTTTATTTTTTTGGTTGATGATATTTTTGAAGGTCAAACCTTAGTAACTGAAATACCATTAGTATTTAATGATCAAATAGTTTTTATATCTTCTGATGAAGAACCAAAAACTGAGCAAGTAGATGTAGTAGTAAAAAAAATTAAAGAAAGTTTTTCCGAACCACCATCTGGAATTATCGGTATTGGTGGAGGAACATTACTAGATTTAGCTAAGGCTGTAGCTATAATGCTTACAAATCCAGGAAGTTCTTCACAGTATCAAGGTTGGGATTTGGTTAAGAATCCTGCAATATATCACGTTGGGATACCTACAATAAGCGGAACAGGAGCTGAAGTTTCTAGAACTACAGTTTTAATGGGTCCAGAAAAAAAACTAGGTATAAATTCTGATTATACTCCTTTTGACCAAGTTATTCTTGATCCAAATTTAACGCAAGGTGTACCCAAAGAGCAATGGTTTTATACAGGCATGGATTGCTATATTCACTGTATAGAATCTTTGAACGGTACTTTTTTAAATGCTTTTAGCCAGAGTTATGGAGAAAAGGCATTAGAATTATGTAAAGAAGTATATTTAGATTCACTTTCTTATTCAGAATCTCGAGATAAATTAATGATGGCTTCATGGCATGGCGGTATGAGTATTGCCTATTCTCAAGTAGGCGTTGCACATGCAATGAGTTACGGTTTGTCCTTTTTATTAGGTATTAAACATGGTATCGGAAATTGTTTAGTATTTCAACATTTAGAAGAGTTTTATCCTGAAGGAGTTTTACTTTTTAAGCAGATGCAAGAAAAACATCAAATTAAACTGCCCGCAGGCATTTGTTCAAAGCTTTCAGATGAAGAATTTGATACTATGATAAATGTATCACTCAGTTTATCTCCTTTATGGGAAAATGCCATTGGAGAAAATTGGAAAGAAGTCATAACGCCTAATAAATTGAAAGAATTATATAAAAAAATATAATTTAACCTACTACATATAATGCTACAGGCAATTGCAAAATTTATTTATTTTAAAATTATGGGATGGACTGTTGATGGAACATTTCCTAACTTAAATAAGTTTGTAATTATCGTTGTACCACATACAAGTTGGGTTGATTTTTTTTTAGGATTGTTAATTCGAAAAGTTTGGAATCAAGAAATTAACTATGTAGCGAAAAAAAGTTTGTTTAAACCTCCTTTTGGTTGGTTTTTTAAATGGACAGGTGGAGCACCTATTGATCGCAGTAAAATAAATAACTCAGTGAATAGTATAGTAAAGCTGTTTTCAGAACGTCAAAAATTCAGACTAGCATTATCTCCTGAGGGAACTCGAAAAAAGGTTAAAGAATGGAAGACCGGTTTTTATTTTATAGCAAAAACGGCCAATGTTCCAATTGTAATGGTTGCTTTCAATTTTGACAAAAAGCAAATAAAAATTTCAAACCCTTATTATACTTCAGATAATAAAGAAGCAGATTTTAAAATTTTCAAGAGCTTTTTTAAAGGCATTATAGGTAAAATACCTGAATATAGTTAAAATATTGATTGTCAATATTTTATTGTAAAAAAAAACTCTTTTTTTTGTAGTTTTTAGCTCTGTATTTATCGCAATAATATTTTTTTTTCATTTTTTTTAAAACCCATTTGTATTGCTTCTCGTAGGTATTACAAAACAATAAACAATATAAAAATGAAAACAAATATTTTGAAATTCGGTTTAACATTAGCTATTGGCTCACTAGTATTAATATCATGTGATAATGACAATGATGATGATGGAGCGCCAGCAATAGAAAGTACGCAACTATATGTTTCCAACAATACAGACGGTAATGTTACTATATATGATATGGTAAGTGGAGATGTAAAAACATTAACTACAACTGCTACAGCTGGTGAAGGAATTTATTATGATGCAAATACGGATGAAATTATTCAAGCCTCAAGATCTTCTAATCAATTAGATGTTTATACAGATATTTCGACTTATCTGATTAATGCAGCAATTTCTGCTTCATTATCAAGTTCTTCTGATGTTACTAGTCCGAGAGATATAGCTGTAAATGACAATTTTGTTGTAGTTGCAGATAATTCAGATGCAGATGGAAATCCTGATACTGCAGATGGAAGGCTTTTTATTTATAGTAGAACTAATGGTTCATTGATGTTACGAAATACGGTAACTACAGATTTTGCACTTTGGGGTATTGAGTTTGTTGGCAATAATCTTTATGCAGTAGTTGATAAAACAAATAAATTGGCTGTTTACACAAATTTCACTGCAATGAATACTACTAATGCTACAGTTAGTGCTACAAAAACAATTGCGATTGAAGGTATTGTGAGAACTCATGGATTAGCATATGATAATGGAACTATGATTTTAACTGATGTAGGTGATGCTGCTTCTGATACTGATGGGGCTTTTCATATTATAACAAATTTCGATTCGAAATTTAGTGCAGTTAGTAATGGAGAAATTATGGCAGTTGCTAATAATCAAGTTAGAGTTTCTGGTGCGAGTACAGCATTAGGAAACCCAGTTTCTGCCGAATATGATGCTGCTTCAAAAACAGTTTTTATTGCAGAAGCTGCAAACGGTGGTGGACGTGTATTAGCATTTTCTAATGCAGATGCAGGAGGTAATATTACTCCAAGTATGAATGTTGCTTTATCTAAAGCATCTTCATTATATTTTTATACAAATAAATAAGTATTAGGTTTTTGTTTTAGTAGGTTGGTTGAAAGCCTGTTGTTGTCCATACACAACAGGCTTTTTTATGTCTTATTCTTGCATAGTATGATAAACGTTTTGCACGTCGTCGTCGTCGTCTAATTTTTCTAAGAGTTTTTCTATGTCAGCAGCTTGTTCTTCATTTAATTCTTTTGTTACTTGAGGAATGCGCTCAAAACCTGAAGACAATATTTCGATGTCTCTGGTTTCTAATTCTTTTTGAATAGCACCAAAACTTTCAAACGGGCCATAAATTAAAATCCCATCTTCATCATCTGCAAAAACTTCTTCCGCGCCAAAATCTATCATTTCTAATTCTAGTTCTTCAGGATCAATACCTTCAGCTGGGATTCTAAAATTACAAGTATGGTCAAACATAAATTCTACAGATCCAGAAGTGCCTAAACTACCATTACATTTGTTAAAATAACTCCGAACATTGGCTACCGTTCTGGTGTTGTTATCTGTAGCAGTTTCTACTAAAACAGCTATGCCATGCGGTGCATAACCTTCAAAAAGAACTTCTTTATAATCACCTAAACTTTTGTCACTTGCTCGCTTAATAGCACGTTCAACATTATCTTTAGGCATATTTACTGCCTTTGCATTTTGGATAACTGCTCTTAATCTTGAATTAGCATCTGGATCTGGCCCTCCATCTTTTACCGCCATTACAATATCTTTTCCAATACGTGTAAAGGCTTTAGACATTGCTGACCATCTTTTCATTTTACGTGCCTTTCTAAACTCAAAAGCTCTTCCCATTTCTAAATTAGATTATAAAATTAGTGGTACAAATTTAATATATTTTACTAGTTGAACAAGTGTTTCTTATTGAGGTGTATTATTCACTTTCTATAATATTTTCAATACTTTTCGCTAGCTTAAAATCTTTTTCAGTAATCCCCTCGGCATCATGAGTATTTAACCTAATAGTTAAAGAATTATAGATATTAGTCCATTCAGGATGATGTCCTTGTGCTTCACATTCAAAAGCAATACGTGTCATTACAACAAATGCTTCCTTAAAATTATCAAACTGAAATGATGTTTCAATGGCACCATCAATATATTCCCAACCATCAAGCAGTTCAAGTCTTTCTTCTATTTCAATTAAGTTTAATTTTTCCATTTTTTTGTTTCTAAAGAGATATTAGCAAGTTAAGATTTTGAAATTGTTTAGCCAATAACGTGGTCATTAATTATTTCTTCGTAAGTAGTTTGATAATTTTTTGGCAGGTTGTTTTCTTTTGGTAAAACAGCCATATAACGTTCTTCATTTGTTGTAAAAACTCTTTTAAATAAAGGATTGAAATTGCCAACTCTTTTTAAAATTTCTTGAACAAACTCTTCATGATGAACTAAATCGGTACTACCTAAATGATAAATTCCACTTTTGTTTTTATTAATTAGATAGTGAATCTGTTGTGTTAATTTACTATCGTGCGTTACATTAATTACTAGATTTGGAAATACCTCAATAGGCTCATTGTTCGAGATATTTACTTTCATTTCTTTTACACGCGGAGAGCCATTGCCAAATACCATTGGCACACGTAAAATGGCCATTTTTTCTTTTGGTATTCTTAATAACATATTCTCGATTTTTATCTTTAATCTACCATAAATACTTTCCGATAATGTTTTGTCATACTCATAAGATGGATATTTACTGTAAGCATCAAAAACATTGGCAGATGAAATAAAATAAAGTTTGCATTTATTTTTGACAATGTATTCTACAATGTGTTGATGCGCAATTATTTGGGCTGTAAAATTCCCTCTTAGAGCTGAGATTATAAAATCTGGTTTTACTTTTTCTAAGATTTCATAAATATCATCTTCTTCTAAATTATAGCTGAAGAATTGTTGATTTTTTTCAAAAGATTTTCGTGCAGAAAAATAGGTGCCATAGGTGTTAAAATAATTACATAACTCCTTATAAATAGCATTGCCTATAAAGCCACTTGCTCCAATAATAAGTATCTTTTTTTTCTCCACTCTAAAATATTGATTGTCCTGAAGCTGTAGTTAATTTTTCTAAAGCTTCCATCCCAAGTTTTGAATTTCCTTTTTTATTTAAGCCAGGAGACCAAGTTGCAACACAAAATTTATTAGGTAAAAGCGCAACAATGCCACCGCCAACACCACTTTTTCCTGGTAGACCAACTTCAAAAGCAAACTCGCCAGCTTCATCATAAAAACCACAAGTAAGCATAATTGCATTTATTCTTTTGACTTGACTAGCGGTTAAATAACTTCTGTTATTCAAACATATCCCACGGTTCATAAAAATGTAAAACGTCTTAGTCAGTTGTGCACAACTCATTTGAATGGAGCATTGATGAAAATAAAAATCTAAAACAACTTCTACATCATTTTTTAAATTACCATAGGATTTTAATAAGTTAGCAGCAGCATAATTTCTAAAACCAGTTTCCTTTTCAGATTTCGCCACATTCAAATCAAAATTTATGCTTTCATCCCCATTAATATTACGAACATATGCTAAAAAATCTTCTTTCGGATTTTTTAAATTTGAAACTAATATATCAGCTATAACTATTGCACCAGCATTTATCAATGGGTTTCTCGGAATTCCATTTTCCAATTCTAATAACGATAAGTGATTAAATGGATCTCCTGAAGGTTCTACATCAACTCTTGACCATAAAGCATCACCCAACAAACCAAATGCCATACTTAAAGTTAAGACTTTAGAAATACTCTGTATAGAAAAAAGCTCATGCGCATCTCCTTCGGCAAACTCATTTTTATCAGCATCAATCAAATGAACGCCAAATTTATGTGAATTTATTTTTGATAATTCTGGAATATAAGAAGCAACTTTTCCTCTCTCTTTTGAAGACTTAGCATCTATATTTATTTGATGCAAAATTGCTTTATAATCAATCATTATTATTTATAAAAAGGGAGTTTAACAATTGTTGCCGGTATAGCATTTTTACGAATCTGAATAAAAACTTTAGCTCCAATTGAAGAGTATTCTTTTGGAACATAACCTAAACCTATACCTTTATTCATTGATGGTGACATGGTACCAGAAGTAACAATTCCTATTTGTTCTCCATTTTCGTTTACAATTTCATAATCATGTCTTGGAATACCTCTTTCATCTAATTCAAAAGCAATTAACTTTTTTAAAGAACCTTGTTCTTTTTCTTTTGCTAAATTTTCACTGTTAACAAAATCTTTTGTGAATTTTGTTACCCAACCTAAACCAGCTTCGAGTGGCGAAGTATTATCATTAATGTCATTACCATACAAACAATAACCCATTTCTAATCGTAAGGTATCTCTTGCTGCAAGGCCAATAGGTTTTATTCCAAAGGTTGCACCAGCTTCAAAAATTTTATTCCATACTTGTTCTACTTCTTCGTTTTTGCAATAAATTTCAAATCCACCAGACCCTGTATATCCAGTTGCAGAGATAATCACATGTTCTATTCCTGCAAAATCTGCAACTTCAAATGTATAAAATTTTATAGTAGATAAATCCACTGAGGTTAACGATTGCATTGCCTCAACAGCTTTTGGTCCTTGAATAGCCAAAAGAGAATAACCTTCAGAGATATTACGCATTTCTGCATTAAAATCTTTATTATATTTTGAAATGTGAGCCCAATCTTTATCAATATTTGAAGCATTTACAACTAATAAATATTGCTCTTCTTTTATTTTATAAATGATAAGATCATCAACAATTCCTCCATTTTCATTTGGCATACAACTGTACTGTGCCTTTCCTATTTCAAGTTTCGAGGCATCATTTGAACTCACTTTTTGTAGTAACCCTAATGCATTTGAACCACTAATTAAAAATTCTCCCATATGAGAAACATCAAAAACACCAACACCTTTACGAACTGTCTCATGTTCTAAATTGACCCCTTCATATGATACAGGCATATTGTAGCCAGCAAAGGGAACAAGTTTTGCGTCTAATTGTTCGTGTATATGTGTTAATGCAGTATTTTTCATGTTTTTAATTTTATTTGCAAATTTATTGAAAATAAACCGATGCTATCGACTTGTTTTTTATTGTTTTTCTATTTTAAATTGAATTACATAAAATTGCTATTTTCTTTAAAAAATATTATTTTAAACAACAGAGATGTTTTTAAATTTCTTGATTATCTTGACGTCTTAATGCTTCAACCTTCTAAATAAAAGACTATGAAATTATTTTCTTCACTAATTTTTGTTATCCTTTTGTCATCTTTTGTATGTGCACAAGATACACCGACAGATTTTTTATCATCAGAATTTCATAAAGAAAGACGTGAAAAGGTTCGTGAAATGATGCCACCAAATAGTGTTGCAGTATTTTTTGCAAATGCAGAAAGAAATCGTGCAAATGATGTTGATTATATTTATCATCAAGATCCTGATTTTTATTATTTAACGGGTTATAGAGAACCCAATTCGATATTAATTATCTATAGTTCAGATCAAAAGGGAGAAGATGGTATTACATATAATGAACAATTTTTTGCTCAAAAAAAGGATGTTAGAGCAGAACAATGGACAGGAAAGAGACTTGGAGTTGAAGGTGTGAAGAGTCAGCTAGGGTTTAATACTGTATATAATGGAGAAGATTTCGTAAGTGTTCCAATAGATTTTAAATCATTTGACAACGTTCTTTTTACTGATTTTAAAGATGATTATAGAGATAGTGGAGACAATGCTGATTTATATCATCTTATTCAAGCATTTAAAGAAAAAGCCTATTATCCTAAAGATTATAATGGAAGAAAGCAACAGTTTTATGCAACCATAAAATCAACAGAGATAGAAAACAGTGCCAATGTAGCACAAACATTAGGTCGTTATTTAAATAGATTTGAGGATTTAAAAAGTGATGAACTTTTGTCAGGTTATGTTAATGCTGAAGATGATAATTTGCGAAAAGAGTTTAAGGACAAGATATCTTTAGAATTACAATCAAGTAACCTAAACTCTTTTATGATTGGAGAAATAATGAATAAATTAAGAGAGACCAAAACTAAAGAAGAAATGGTTTTGCTGAAAAGAGCTGTTGAAATATCGGCAGTTGGGCAAATTGAAATAATGAAAGCAATGCATACCAATATGTCAGAATCTGAAATACAAGGTGTGCATGAATATGTGTATAAAAAGTATGGTGCAGAATATGAAGGATATCCTTCAATTGTTGGTGGTGGAAATAATGGCTGTATTTTGCATTATATTGAAAACAACAAAACACAAGTAGGGAATGATCTTGTTTTAATGGATTTAGGTGCAGAATATCATGGGTATACAGCTGATGTTACCAGAACTATACCTGCAAATGGGAAATTCACTAAAGAACAAAAATTAATTTATGATATTGTTTATTATGCTCAAGAAGCTGGTATAAAAGCAAGTGTAATAGATGCACCTTTCCAAGCTCCTGGTAAAGCAGCTACAGATGTAGTAACAGAAGGTCTTTTAAAATTAGGAATAATTAAGGAAGCTAAAGATGTACGCACATATTTTCCACATGGCACTTCACATTACTTAGGATTAGATGTTCATGATAAAGGAACCTATAGTGCTTTTAAAGAAAATACGGTAATTACTGTTGAACCTGGAATTTATATTCCAGAAGGTAGTGATTGTGATAAAAAATGGTGGGGAATTGCCGTGCGTATTGAAGATGATATTTTAATTACAAAAAATGGTCCCGTAAATTTATCTTCAATGGCTCCAAGAAAAGCCGAAGCCATTGAAGCTATGATGTTACAAAAAAGCCCTCTTGATGATTTTAAATTGCCAAAATTAGATTAAAAAAAATCGCAACTATAATATGCTTATTATAATTGCGATTTTTTTTAATCCATTAAACTCATTTAGAGATTAAAAAATCTTTTAATTCATCATAGGTTGCTATTTTGATAGATTTTTTCTTCTTGTCCATAAGTTTCAGAATCTTTTCTGGAATATCTATATTTTCTTTGATGGTATCTCCAACAATATCTATAAATTTTACGGGGTGCGCAGTTTCTAAAAATATGCCATAAGAATCTAGATTATCTTCTTGGTATTTTTTTAAGCCTAAATATCCAACAGCACCATGTGGGTCAGCAATATAGGTGTATTCATTATACAATTCTATCAAACCATCTTTAGTTTCATCATCTGTAAATGCAAAAGAAGATAGTTTTTCTGATAGTTTGTTAAAATCATTTTTAAAAATATGGCGAATGCGAATAAAATTACTTGGGTCACCTACATCCATAGCATTTGATATGGTTGCAATAGAAGGTTTAGGATCGTAATTTTTTGTTTCCATAAAACGTGGAACTACATCATTTACATTAGTAGCTGCAATAAATTGCTTAACAGGCATACCTAATTGTTGAGCAATCATTCCAGCACATATATTTCCAAAATTCCCACTAGGAATTGAAAAAACAATATCATCAACTTTAACTTGTTTATAAGCAAATAGATAATAAAATAATTGTGGTAACCATCTCGCAACGTTTATAGAGTTTGCAGAAGTTAATTGCCTTTTATTGGTTATATCAGTATCTAAAAAAGCAGTTTTCACCATATTCTGGCAATCATCAAATGTGCCATCAACTTCTAAGGCAGTTATATTTTGACCTAAGGTGGTTAATTGTTTTTCTTGTATATCACTTACTTTACCACTAGGATAAAGAATTACTACTTTTACGCCTTTTACGCCTAAAAATCCATTAGCAACGGCTCCTCCTGTATCACCTGAGGTAGCTACTAAAACTGTAATTTCATTAGAATTTTCTTCTGAAAAATACCCTAAACAACGCGCCATAAAACGTGCGCCAACATCTTTAAAGGCAAGAGTAGGTCCATGAAATAATTCTAGGGCTGCAATGTTATCAGAGATATCTACCACTGGAAAATCAAAATCTAGTACTTCTTCTAGTATTTGTTTTAATTTTTCATCATTTATATCATCTGAAACAAATTGTCTAATGGCTTGAAATGCAATTTCGTGATTAGAAAGTTGTTCAATGTTATCAAAAAAATCTTTTGATAAAGGAGTAATAGATTCTGGAAAATATAGTCCTTTATCAGGTGCTATTCCATTAATTACTGCTTCTTTGAAACTTACAATTGGGGCTGTTTTGTTTAGGCTATAAAAGTTCATAAGTCAATTTTTAAGATATAATTTTAATTCCTTTTGAGTTTATTTTTGAGACATGAATATCGTAATCAATTCCAATTTTTTCATATACTTCCGACATCGCTTGAGCAACATTTTTTGCGTTTTTTTCACCTTTACTCAAAGCGTAGATTGAAGGTCCTGACCCAGAAATCCCGCAACCAAGTGCACCAGAACTTAATGCTTTTTGTTTTATAGAATCAAAACCTGGTATAAGAATAGAACGTATGGGCTCTACAATATGATCTTCTAATGATCTTCCAATAAGTTCATAATCTTCCATGAAAAGTCCAGCAATTAAGCCTCCAACATTACCCCATTGTTTGATGCCATCTTCTAATGAAATAGTGGTTTTTAAAATTCGTCTAGAATCTGAAGTCTTAACTTCAATTTGTGGATGAATTACGGTTGCATATAGTTCATTTGGGGTATTAATTTTTACAATGTCTAAGGGGTTATAACTTCGTACCAATGTAAATCCTCCGAATAGGGCAGGAGCTACATTGTCAGCATGTGCAACTCCACTTGCAAGTCGTTCACCTTCCATGGAAAATTTCACTAATTGTAGGGGAGAAAACGGCTTCCCAATTAATTCATTCATAGCCCAAACGGCACCTGTTGAACTAGCTGCACTACTGCCAATACCACTACCAGCTTTAATTTTTTTATAAATTTCAATTTCAAATCCTCCTTCATAATCACAAGCTGCTAATAAGGCAAGTCCGGCAACACCTGCTACATTTTGTAAAGTTTCTGTTGGTAGATTTTGACCTACTAGTTTCGTTATTTTTATTCCTTTCTCCTTCGTTTTGCGGATAATCATTTCATCACCAACACTATCTAAAGCTAGACCTAATACATCAAATCCACAGGATACATTAGCTATGGTTGCTGGACAAAAAACTTTTAATTCAGTTGCATTCATGATGTGGTATTAAAAATTTCCAATTCTAATAATATCAGCAAAAATACCTGATGCTGTAACTTCCGCACCTGCACCTGCTCCTTTAATAATCATTGGTTGGTTCGGGTATCTTTCAGTATAAAAAAGTACAATATTGTCACTGCCTTCTAAATTATAAAAATCATGTCCCTTTGGGATTTCTTGTAGACTAACACTTGCTTTTCCATCTTCAAATTGGGCCACGTATTTTAGCTTACTATCTTTTTCTGATGCTGTTTTATATTTGTTTTGAAAACTGTCTTCATGTTTTATTAAAGACTCAAAAAAGGCGTCATTATTCTTAGTATCTAAACTTTCTTGAGGTAAAAATGGGGTGTTTACAATTTCGTTTATATCAATTCTATTGCCACTTTCTCTTGCTAAAATTAAAATTTTGCGCATAACATCAATACCGCTTAAATCAATTTTTGGATCAGGTTCTGTATAGCCTTGTTCTTGTGCCTGTTTTACAATATCGTGAAAGGTAGTTTTGTCATTAAAATTATTAAAGACAAAGTTTAAACTACCTGATAAGACAGCTTGTATTTTTAAAATTTTATCACCTGAGGCTATTAGATTTTTTAGTGTATCTATAATTGGTAATCCAGCTCCAACATTTGTTTCAAAAAGAAATGGAGCATTATATTTTCTGGCTAAATCTTTTAAATTCTTATAGTTGTCATATTCTGATGAACATGCGATTTTATTGCAAGTAACCACAGAAATACTATTTCTTAAATAAGAAGCATAGGTTTCAGAAACTTCAGCACTAGCAGTATTATCTACAAAAATACTGTTTCGATAATTTAGCTTTTGAATGTTTTCGAAGAATTTTGTTTTATCCGCTTTTTCTCCATCTTTTAAAAGGGTTTCCCAATTTTTTAATGAGATACCATCTTCATTAAAAACCATAGTTCTTGAGTTTGAAATACCAATAACTCTAACATTTAATTTTAGGTTTTCTCTTAAGAATTTTTTCTGTTGTTGAATTTGATTTAAAAATTTATTTCCAACATTCCCCACACCCATAACAAAAAGGTTTAGCTGTTTGGTATTGTCTTCAAAAAATTCTTCATGTAGTGTATTCAATGCTTTTTTTACATCATCTTTTACGATAACAGCAGATATATTACGCTCTGAAGCTCCTTGTGCTATAGCTCTAATATTAACATTGTTTTTACCAAGCGTACTAAACATTTTACCGCTTAACCCTTGATGACTTCTCATATTATCACCAACAAGAGCAATAATGGCTAAGTTTTTTTCTGCAATGATGGGTTTAATTTTACCTAATGATATTTCATATTCAAAGGCATTATTTACAATTTCTACAGCTTTTTCGGCATCATTATCTGAAATTCCGACGCAAATAGAATGTTCAGAAGACGCTTGTGTAATCAAAACAACACTAATATTAGCGTTTGATAAAACCTCAAAAAAACGTTTTGAAATACCAGGAATACCAACCATCCCTGAGCCTTCTAATGATACCAAGGCTATATTTTCTACATGACTTATACCTCTTACAGTTTTGCCCTGATCATTCTTACTTTTAGTAATTAGTGTACCCGAATTCTCAGCATCAAATGTATTTTTTATAACAATTGATATACCTTTTGAAAGAACTGGTTGTATTGTTGGAGGGTATAAGACTTTTGCCCCAAAATGTGAAAGTTCCATAGCTTCTTCATACGAAATATGAGGAATAGCCATAGCTTGTTTTACAATTTTTGGGTTAGCAGTATACATACCGCTAACATCCGTCCAGATTTCTAATATTTCTGCATTTACAGCACTTGCTACAATGGCTGCGGTATAATCAGATCCACCTCTACCAAGAGTTGTAGAATCGCCTATAATGGATGAAGCTATAAAACCTGCCATAACAATTATTTCTTCAGAAACTGTCGAAAAATAATTTGTGCAAATTTCATTTGTTAAACCAAAATCAACAATTGCTTTTCCAAAAGTTCCATTGGTTTTTATTAACTCTCTGCTGTCTTTATAAGCACAATTCAAATTGGAAATAATAAAGTATTCACTAATTATATACGACGATAATAGTTCGCCATAGCTTACAATTTTATCTGATAATTTAGGCGTAATTTCTCCAATTAAATAAGCGCCATCTAATAATGTTTCTAATGCATTTAGCTCACTTTTTACCTTACTTAACACCTTACTTTGTTGAGCAATTGGTATAAGTTCTTTAATTGCTAGTAAGTGTCTTTCTTCTATTTGTTTAAGAATATTTTTATAATCATTATCTTGATTAGAAGCTAAATAAGCAGAATTGATGAGTAAGTCTGTAACACCACCTAGAGCAGAAACAATTACAATTGTTTTATCTGCTTTAGAAACTGCTACGATGTTTTTAACTAAGGCTATATTTTGTGCGTTGGCTACCGAAGTACCTCCAAATTTTAGAACTTTCATTACGTTAAGTATGATATATTATATTGAAATGCAAAAAAAATGCGTGAATATGCGAAAACGGACGAGTATATAGCAGTTTACCCCAAAGGGGTAGTGGTGCTGAACGTGATAATTGTATCACAAGCAGTATATAATGAAGAAAAGTTAGTTTTACTATCCATTCGTTTCTTTAAATCTTAATATAGATTTGTTCAAATGTAGTATTTTTGGTATGCTTATCAAATGATTTCTGAAATTTTTATGGAATCATCAATTTATTTCAAATAATTTTATCGAATGAAGATTTTTAGTGCCAAACAAATATACGAAGCTGATAAATTTACAATCGAAAAGCAGCAAATAACTAGTGATGAACTTATGGAGCGAGCTTCAATTAAAATTTTTAATTGGTTGCATTTACGATTGCAGGGAGTTCCAGTAAAAATCAAACTTTTTTGTGGGATTGGTAATAATGGTGGAGATGGTATTGCAGTTGCAAGACATTTAAAAGAACACGGCTATAATATTGATGTATATGTAGTAAATTATAGTGAAAAGCGGTCAAAAGATTTTTTGATAAATTTAGAGCGGTTAAAAGAGCGAAAAATATGGCCAGATTTTATTAATAAAGATTCGGATTTACCAGAAATTAATAAAGAGGATATTGTTATTGATGCCATATTTGGTATTGGATTAAATAGAAGTCCAGAAAAATGGGTAATTATATTAATTCAAAAAATTAATGATTCTAAAGCTTTTGTTTTAGCATTAGACATAACATCTGGTTTGTTTACAAATGCAATTCCAGAGATAGAAAATAGTGTCATTAAAGCTAATTATGTTTTAAGTTTTCTATCACCAAAACTAGTTTTTTTGCTACCCCAAACAGGTATTTATAGTAACCAATGGGAGATTTTAGATATTGGGATTGATTTAGAATATAGCACCAAAACAGAAACGACATACAACCTTATAAACAAAAATGAAGTCTTACCTATATATATACCAAGAGAGAGATTTTCACATAAAGGAACATTTGGGCACGCATTAATTATTGGAGGTAGTTATGGTAAAATAGGTGCGGTTCAATTAAGTTCTAGAGCTTGTTTATTTTCAGGAAGCGGATTAGTAACAGCATATATACCAAAATGCGGTTATATTCCTATGCAAACTGCTTTACCAGAAATAATGGTGTTGACCAGTGAGAGTGAAGAAGTTATTTCTAATATAAATTTTGATATAAATCCTTCAGTAATAGGAATTGGGATAGGATTAGGAACTTCAGAAGAATCAAAAAAAGCATTTTCAGATTTTTTAAAATCTAACAAAACACCATTGGTTATAGATGCTGATGGATTAAATATTTTATCTGAGAATCAAAAATTACTTGAAAAAATACCTCCAAAATCAGTTTTAACACCACACCCAAAAGAACTTCAGCGTTTAATTGGTAATTGGAAAGATGATTTTGACAAGCTTGAAAAAGCAAAAAAATTCTCTAAAAAACACGATTGTATTTTAGTAATTAAAGGCGCATATACTATTACATTGTATAATAATAAAGGGTATATAAATTCTACGGGAAATCCAGGAATGTCAACAGCCGGAAGTGGAGATGTGCTAACTGGACTTATTACAGGTTTAATTGCGCAAGGATACGATGCATTAAATGCTACAATTTTTGGAGTGTATTTACATGGTAGAGCAGGTGATATTGCTTTAGAAAGTTATGGATATCAATCTTTAAATGCATCTGCAATTATTGATCATATTGGAGATGCATTTATTGATTTATTTAAAATTCCCGAGCATTCAGAAGAAGTAGGAGAATCAAAAGAATGATAAATTTAAAGTTAAAAAAAATATTATTTTGCTCTAACTCTTCTTCTAACCCAAGCTAATGCATTATCAAATTCTATGAAAAATTTCATTGGATTTTTATAGAATAGTTTTTCAATTTTGAAATTATGCATGTCTATCTCTTTTACAGAAACAACAGCAAAGGCTTTTAAATTTTCGATTTCTCGTAAATAACTATAAACAGTTGGGTCAATAGCATACGAATTTTTACGAAGACTTATATAACCGAATTTTTTTTCTCTAAAATGAATTTCAGAAATACCAATAATTTGATATGCTCTTTCTAAAGTTAATGTTGCTCCTTCTTCAAAAACAGCAACCATGTAATCATTAAATACTTGTATTATTCCCGTATCAAGGTGGTATTCTCGAACGACGATTTTATTCTTCGATTGTTCAATTCTCATTCCCGTAATTTATATAGTGTGTCTCGAACACGAAAGTAGTACTAAGCACATTTTTGTTAAAAAATACTAGATTAAAAGCTTAAATATCGTTTAAGTAACTCCAGTGTACTTGTTTTTTTAATTATTGAAATTAAAAGACTACATAAAGTCAAATAGTATCTTATCTTATGTAAGATTAAAGTGGGTGAATTTTAAAGGTATTTATATTGATTTTTAAGTCGAATTATTTTTCTAAGTAGCTAAAAAAATAAAATAGATAAATAAAAAAAGAGAGCTAAAAAGCTCTCTTTTTTATAATATGTAACTATTAATAATTATTCAGTTTTTGGCTCTTTTTCAGCTTTGTCAATTTTTATGGTCAATTCTTCTTTCTTTTCATCAAGATCCATAAAAATAGTATCACCCTCTTCTAATTTTGAATTTACAATCTCTTCAGCTAAAGCGTCTTCAATATATTTTTGAATAGCTCTTTTTAGCGGTCTAGCTCCATATTGTTTATCAAATCCTTTTTCAGCAATATAATCTTTAGCTGCATCAGAAAGATTTAATTCATATCCAATATCTTTAATACGAGCTAGCAATTTGCGTAACTCAATATCGATAATTTTATGAATATCTTCTTTTTCTAATGGATTAAATACAACAACATCATCAATTCTATTTAAAAATTCAGGTGCAAAAGCTTTTTTCAAAGCATTTTCAATTACTCCTTTTTGATGAGTATCAGACTGCGATTTAATAGCTGCAGTACCAAAACCAATACCTTGACCAAAATCTTTCAATTGGCGTGCACCAATGTTAGAGGTCATAATTATAATTGTATTTCTAAAATCAATTTTTCGCCCTAGACTATCTGTTAAAAATCCATCATCAAGCACTTGAAGCATCATATTAAATACATCAGGGTGTGCTTTTTCAACTTCATCAAGTAAAACTACAGCATAAGGTTTACGACGTACTTTTTCTGTTAATTGACCACCTTCTTCGTATCCAACATATCCTGGAGGTGCTCCTACTAAACGAGAAATAGCAAATTTTTCCATATACTCACTCATATCAATGCGTATAAGGGCATCTTCAGAATCAAATAATTCTTTCGCAAGAATTTTTGCTAACTGCGTTTTTCCAACTCCCGTTTGTCCTAAAAATATAAATGAACCTATTGGCTTGTTTGGATCTTTAAGACCAGCTCTATTTCTTTGAATAGCTTTGGCAACTTTTGCTACGGCTTCATCTTGACCTATAACATTACCTTTAATAAGGTTAGGCAATTCAGCTAGTTTTGTTATTTCTGTTTGTGCTATTCTATTTACAGGAATTCCACTCATCATAGAAACCACATCGGCAACATTATCTTCAGTAACCGTTTCTCTATGTAATTTGCTTTCATCTTCCCATTTTTCTTGAGCAATAGCAAGATCTTTCTCTATTTTCTTTTCGTCATCACGAAGTTTTGCGGCCTCTTCATATCGTTGTTTTTTGACAACAGTATTTTTAAGTTCACGAACATCTTCTAGTTGTTTTTCTAATTCTAGAATTTGCTTTGGCACATCCATATTAACGATATGCACTCTTGAGCCTGCTTCGTCTAAAGCATCAATAGCTTTATCAGGAAGAAAACGATCGGTCATATATCTATTGGTAAGCTTAACACATGCTATAATAGATTCGTCTGTGTAAATTACATTATGATGATCTTCGTATTTTCCTTTAATATTTTTTAGTATTTCTATAGTTTCATCTACAGATGTAGGCTCAACTATTACTTTTTGAAAACGACGCTCTAGAGCACCATCTTTTTCGATATACTGTCTGTATTCATCTAGTGTAGTAGCTCCAATACATTGTATTTCGCCTCTTGCTAATGCAGGTTTAAACATATTAGAAGCATCTAAGCTTCCTGTTGCACCACCAGCACCAACAATAGTATGAATTTCATCAATAAAAAGAATAATATCATCATTCTTTTCAAGTTCATTCATTACTGCTTTCATTCGCTCTTCAAATTGACCACGATATTTTGTGCCAGCAACTAAAGAAGCTAAATCTAAAGTAACAACTCTTTTATTATAAAGAATTCTAGAAACTTTCTTATTTATAATACGTAACGCTAATCCTTCAGCGATAGCGCTTTTACCAACACCAGGTTCTCCTATTAAAAGAGGATTATTTTTCTTTCTTCTACTTAAAATTTGAGAAACTCGTTCTATTTCTTTTTCTCTACCTACAACTGGATCTAGTTTATTTTCTTCAGCCATTTGTGTTAAATCACGACCAAAGTTATCAAGAACAGGTGTTTTAGATTTTTTGTTTCCTTTTTGATTTGTAGTTCCACCAAAAGTACCTTCTTTTCCTTCTTGAGTATCATCAGCATCATTAGGGAAAGATTCTGATGTAGGAGTATCTATATAATCATCATCGCTGGTAATCATAGATTTAAATTGCTCTTTTACACCATCGTAATCAACCTTAAGTTTATGCAGTAATTTTGTGGTTGGATCATTTTCATTTCTTAAAATACACAACAATAAGTGAGCTGTATTTATAGAAGAACTTTGAAATAGTTTAGCTTCTAAAAAAGTAGTTTTTAAGGCACGTTCTGCTTGCCTTGTTAAATGCAAATTCTTTTTGTCCTTTTGCATTGGGCTAGCACTAGGGTTAGCTGGACTTAAAATTTCGACCTTTCTTCTAAGGTGATTTAAGTCTACATCCAAAGCATCTAAAATACTAATTGCTTTTCCACTTCCATCACGCAATAAACCCAGCATTAAATGCTCAGTTCCGATAAAATCATGACCAAGCCTTAAGGCCTCTTCCTTACTGTAAGCAATTACATCTTTTACTCTAGGTGAAAAATTATCATCCATATATTTTCCTTTCAACATTAAAAATAGTAAATCTATCCGAAACTAGAACAAATACCGTACCTATATTCGATAAAGATTAACTAATTGACGGAAAAAAACCTATAAAAACAACTAAATGCGACTCAATTTATTAAAAATAGTATAAGTTTTTATGTTGATAAATTCTTAAATAAACTATTCAAGAATTGTTTTCAAAGCATCGATTTTCTGTATATTGGCATGTTTTTTAACCTAGTAAATAATATAAGAATTTAATATGGCAGAAGGAGAAAAATTAATTCCTATCAACATAGATGATGAAATGAAATCAGCTTACATTGATTATTCAATGTCGGTCATTGTGTCACGTGCTTTACCAGATGTTAGGGATGGTTTAAAACCAGTACATAGAAGAGTTTTATTCGGAATGTACGAATTGGGTGTTCGATCTACGAGTGCTCATAAAAAATCTGCACGTATTGTGGGTGAGGTTTTAGGTAAGTATCACCCTCATGGCGATACATCAGTTTATGATGCAATGGTGCGTATGGCACAAGAGTGGAGTTTGCGTTATATGCTTGTTGATGGACAAGGTAACTTTGGATCTATTGATGGCGATAGCCCTGCAGCAATGCGTTATACTGAAGCGCGTATGCGAAAAATTGCTGATGACATGTTAGCAGATATAGATAAGGATACTGTTGATCATCAATTAAACTTTGATGATTCGTTGCAAGAACCTAAGGTTTTACCAACACGTATTCCTGCTCTTTTAGTAAATGGAGCTTCTGGTATTGCAGTTGGTATGGCAACAAATATGCCACCTCATAATTTATCTGAAGTTGTTGACGGTACTATAGCCTATATAGATAATAATGATATTGAAATAGATGAGCTAATAACACATATAAAGGCTCCAGATTTTCCAACAGGTGGTATTATTTATGGGTATGATGGCGTAAAAGAAGCTTTTCATACAGGTAGAGGTAGAGTTGTAATGCGCGCAAAAGCTTCGTTTGAAGAAGTTCAAGGGAGAGAATGCATTATTGTAACTGAAATTCCATATCAGGTCAATAAGGCAGAAATGATTAAAAAAACAGCCGACCTTGTTAATGAAAAGAAAATAGAAGGTATTTCTACGATTAGAGATGAGTCGGATAGAAATGGGATGCGCATCGTTTATATTATTAAGAGAGATGCAATACCTAATATTGTATTAAATACTTTATACAAATACACTGCTTTGCAATCTTCATTTAGTGTTAATAATATAGCACTTGTTAATGGAAGACCGCAAATGTTGAATGTAAAAGATATGATCCACTATTTTGTGGAGCATAGACATGAAGTTGTAGTACGTAGAACTACTTTTGAGCTTAAAAAAGCAGAAGATAGAGCACATATTTTAGAAGGTCTTATTATTGCTTCTGATAATATTGATGAAGTAATAGCTATCATTAGGGCTTCTTCAAACGCAGATGATGCAAGAGAAAACTTGATGGAACGCTTTAAACTGACAGAAATTCAGGCTAAGGCAATTGTAGAAATGCGATTACGTCAGTTGACAGGTTTAGAGCAAGACAAATTACGTTCTGAATATGAAGATATTTTAAAAACAATTGATGATTTAAAAGATATTCTAGCACGTAAAGAGCGAAGAATGGAAATCATTAAAGAAGAATTAGCAGAAGTTAAAACTAAATACGGAGATGATCGACGTTCTGAAATTAACTTTGCTGGGGGAGATTTAAGTATGGAAGATATGATTCCTGATGAGCAAGTGGTAATTACCATTTCACATGCAGGGTATATTAAAAGGACTCCATTATCAGAATATAAAACACAAAATAGAGGAGGAGTTGGTCAAAAAGCTTCATCCACAAGAAATGAAGATTTCTTAGAGCATCTTTTTGTAGGGACTAATCACCAATATATGTTGTTCTTTACTCAAAAAGGAAAATGTTTCTGGATGCGTGTGTATGAAATTCCAGAAGGAAGCAAATCATCTAAAGGTAGAGCAATTCAAAATCTAATAAATATTGAAAGTGATGATAAAGTAAAAGCCTTTATTTGTACACAAGATTTAAAAGATGAAGAATATGTAAACAATCACTATGTGATTATGGCTACCAAAAAAGGTATTGTTAAGAAAACTTCATTAGAGCAATATTCAAGACCACGTTTAAATGGTATTAATGCTATTGGTATTAGAGAAGATGATGAGCTTTTAGAAGCAAAATTAACAACTGGAACGAGTCAGATATTCTTAGGTTTAAAATCTGGTAAAGCCATCCGTTTTGAAGAAAGTAAAACGCGTCCAATGGGTAGAAATGCTTCTGGTGTACGTGGTGTTACTTTACAAGATGATGCTGATGAAGTTATAGGTATGGTTTCTGTACATAATTTTGAAGAAGAAATTTTAGTAGTTTCAGAAAATGGATACGGAAAAAGATCTAGTATAGATGATTATAGAATAACCAATAGAGGAGGAAAAGGAGTTAAAACTATTTCAATTACCGAGAAAACTGGAGGTCTTGTTGCTATTAAAAATGTATCAGATTCTGATGATTTAATGATCATTAATAAATCAGGAATTGCTATTCGTATGAGTGTGGAAGATCTTCGTGTAATGGGAAGAGCCACACAAGGAGTACGATTGATAAATATAAAAGGAAACGATTCTATTGCAGCTGTCGCTAAAGTAATGAAAGATGAAGATGCAGTAGAAGAGGTTGATGTTAAGGACTTAGATGTTAATCCTGAAAATGGCACGGCTCTTGATAATAATGAACCCGAAACAAAAGAATAAACACTAAATTAAATAAAAGTAAAGATGAAAACTAAAATTTTTATACTGGCAGCCATGTCTTGTACAATGGTAGGATTTTCTCAAAAAAATGAGATAAAAGATGCTGAAAAAGCATTAAAATCTGGAAGTGCAACCGAAGCTAAAGCTGCTATTGAAAGTGCTTCGGCATTAATTGGAAGCGCTGATGATAAAACAAAAGCTCAATTTTATTTTCTAAAAGGAGAAACCTATGCTATGCTAGCTAAAAAAGGTGATGCTGCGGCTTTTAATACGGCTATTGATGCTTTTAAAGAAGTTATTGCAGTTGAAGAAACAGCAGGAAAAATTAAATATACCCCAGATGCTAAACAAAAACTTTCTGGAATGACTGCTGATTTAGTTAATGCAGCTGTAGAAGATAATACAAACAAAAAGTATAAAGAAGCAGCCGATAAATTGTATTTAGGATATAAATTAAGCCCTAAAGATACTGTTTACCTTTATTATGCTGCAAGTAGTGCTGTAAATGGAGGTGAGTATGATCAAGCTCTAACATATTACAATGAGTTAAAAAAATTAGGTTACGATGGTTCTGAAGTTAAATATACTGCGGTAAATGTTGCAACAGGTGAAACTGAGGAGATGAATAAGTCTCAAAGAGATCTTATGGTGAAATCAAAAACATATAAAGATCCTAAAGAAGAAAAAAGCCCATCAAAAAACTCAGAAATTGTAAAGAATATTGCATTAATTTACACACAATTAGGTCAAGATGATAAAGCTTTAGATGCATATAAAGATGCTCGTGCTAATGATCCTAAAGATGTTAATTTAATTTTAAATGAAGCTAACCTATATTTTAAATTAGGAGATAAAGAAAAGTTCAAATCTTTAATGGCTGAAGCTACAGCTTTACAACCAGACAATGCAGATTTATTTTATAACATAGGTGTTGTGAATATGGAGCAAGGTAATATTGAAGAAGCAAGAAAAGCTTATAACAAAACACTTGAAATTAATCCTGGTTATGTGAATGCGCAATTAAACCTTTCTACTACTTATGTAAATGAAGGAAATGGTTTAATAGATTCAATGAATTCATTAGGAAATTCAAGAGCAGATATAGCTAAATATGATCAGCTTAAAGAACAAAAAGACGATTTGTTTAGAAAAGGTGCTGATATTTTAGAACAAGCTTTAAAATTAAACCCTGATAACCAAAGTATTTTAGAGCAATTAAAAAATATTTATGGAGCTTTAGGTGATAATGAAAATTTCATGAGATTGAAAAAAATGATTGGAGAATAATTACACTCCATATCAAATTAAAAAAGCCTCTACTTAATTGTAGAGGCTTTTTTAATTATAGAATTTTTTTAATTACCCTGAGTTTATGCGTGTATGATTTTAATTCAGTATTGAATATTCCTGTGTGGTCAATTCGATCAATTCTTACTTTCCCACTAGCATGAATGATATAATTATTTTGCATAATAATACCTACGTGATCAATAACACCATCATTATTATCAAAAAAAGCTAAATCTCCAGGTTCACTTTCTTCAATAAAGCTTAGCGGTTCTCCTTGAGTTGCTTGTTGTGAAGCACTTCTTAATAAATTATGTCCATTAATTTTATAAACCATTTGAGTAAATCCTGAACAATCAATTCCGAATGGAGTTTTTCCACCCCATAAAAAAGGAGCATTTAGATAAAGAGATGCAATAGTTATGAGCTCTTTTTTATCTATAGTTTGATTAATATAATTTCCCTCAAAGTTATGATTTAATAAATTTGAATGTTCAATAGAAGATCCTAAAACTAAAGGGATAAGCATGCTTTCTTGTGTTGAAACAAATGAAACTAAATCACTAGAAAACTTACGCTTTTTTGATTTATGAATTAAATGATATTCTTCTTCTGTAATTTGATGAATTTGCTGATTATCTATCCAACCTTCAATTCCATCATAAGTAATTCTAATTTTGCTCCAAAATTTACGCGTTTCAATTAGCTTATAATAATCACCATAAAGTAATTGAGTAATTAATTCACTAGTATCATCAGCAGTTAATCTAACAGAAACAACACTAAGAGGGCAAATGCCGTATTGCATAGGAGTGCTTTACAGTTATTAATTTCTTTGAATTATTATTGCTGAAGCACCACCACCGCCATTACAAATAGCTGCTGCTCCAATTTTCGCATTTTGTTGTTCTAAGATATGTATCAGAGTAACGACTATTCTAGCTCCAGAGCATCCTAGTGGGTGACCTAATGAAACAGCGCCTCCGTTTATATTTACATTTTTATCAGTAAGACCTAAAAGCTTCATATTTGCAAGTCCAACTACTGAGAAAGCTTCATTAAATTCAAAAAAGTCAATATCATCTAACTTTAAGTTTGCTTTATCTAATGCCTTAGGTAATGCTTTTGCTGGTGCAGTGGTAAACCATTCCGGTTCTTGAGCAGCATCTGCATAACTTGTAATAGTTGCTAATGGGGTTAATTTTAGTTCATTTGCCTTTTCTTCGCTCATTAGAATTAATGCTGCTGCACCATCATTAATAGTTGAAGCATTTGCTGCAGTAACAGTTCCATCCTTAGAAAAAGCAGGTCTAAGAGAAGGTATTTTATCTAGAAAAACATTTTTATACTCTTCGTCTTCAGTCATTATAATTGGTTCTCCTCGACGCTGAGGTATTTCAACAGGAATTATTTCATCTAAAAATTTTCCATTTTTCCATGCTTCTGCTGCTCTTTTATAGGATTGTATGGCAAAATTGTCTTGATCTTCTCTACTGAATTTATATTCATTTGCACATGCATCAGCACAAACTCCCATTGCATTATTATCATAAGCATCTACAAGCCCATCCTTTTGCATTCCATCTATTAATGTAGTAGGTCCAAATTTTTGACCATTTCTTAAATGCACATAGTGAGGAATCAAACTCATATTTTCCATACCTCCAGCAACAACTATAGATGCGTCTCCTAAGGCAATCGCCTGAGCAGCTTGCATAATTGCTTTCATTCCTGAAGCGCAAACTTTATTAATTGTGGTGCATGGAACTGTATTTGGTATCCCGGCAAAAATTGCAGCTTGTCTTGCTGGAGCTTGGCCAGTACCAGCTTGCACAACATTACCCATTATAACTTCATCAACTAGATCAGCTTTTAAATTTATTTTATCTAAAGCACCTTTTATAGCAATAGCACCAAGTTTTGGAGCTGGGATGTTCGATAAACTCCCCATAAAACTACCAATTGGAGTTCTAACAGCGGAAACAATAACTACTTTTTTCATTCTATTGAATAATTTAGTTGTGCGAAATTAATAAATTAAAGTGCAATGAGCTTATAAGCATTTTAAAAATTCATTACAAATCAAATAAATCTAGGTATAAATATAACCCTGAATATATAGTATATTTAGAATAGATAAGTTATGACCAATGGTTATAAGGTTTATTAATGTTATATTTTCTATTTTTGAAATTAGATATTTAAATAAATGAGTACATTTTTAGATAACCTTTATAAGAATCAATCTAAAGTATATAAATACTTTATTTATATAGTTACTACAGTTCTTATTGTTTTCTTTTTTCCAAAAGGTGGAAAATTTAAATATGAATTTCAAAAAGGTAAGCCTTGGCAATATGATAATTTTTATGCTCCTTTTGATTTTTCTATAAAAAAATCAACTCAAGAGATAGAAGATGAGAAACAGAATATAAAAGATCATCAAGTTTTATATTACAATTATGATAGCTCTATAGCTACCCAAGTTTATGATTCTTATGAAAAAGAAGTAGTTAATGTTTTTAATAACAATTATGATCAACAAAACTATTTAATAAAAGTAGGTAAAGAAATACTAGATGAATTATATGTAAATGGGGTTGTTGATAACGAATCTACCAAATTATCTACAAGTACTATTAACCTGATTAAAAATAATGAAGAAAGAAAAATCAATACAAATCAATTATATTTTAAGGAAGATATAAATAATGTAATAAATCCTATTTTAAGGAAAAAAGACCTCCAAAATCTAGGAAAAGAATACCAAAGATTATTTTTTGAAATAGTGAAACCCAACGTTTTTTATGATTCAGAACTATCTAAAAAAGTACTCGAAGATGAATTTTCTAAACTTTCATATACACGTGGTACTGTTGATCAAGGAAAGTTAATTATTGCAAAAGGAGAAGTTGTTGAAGCTGAAAATTTTAAAGTTTTAAATTCCATTAAAAGCGAGTATGAGTCTGAATTATGGGCTGCAAACAATTATTATTTTATATTATTTGGTTATTCAGTCCTAGTAGCTTTAGTTTTAATGATGATGCTTCTTTTCTTAAAAAAATACCGTAGGGATATTTATGATAATAATACCAAAGTAACTTTTATATTTTTTAATATTTTATTTATGGTGTTTATCACAACACTAGTAATAAAGTATAATGAAGCTTATGTTTTTGTAGTACCATTGTGCATATTGCCATTAATTTTAAAAACTTTTTTTGATGCAAGATTAGGATTGTTTGCGCATGTTTTAGCAGTTCTTATTCTAGGTTTTGTAGTTCCAAATAGTTTTGAGTATATTTTTCTTCAAATAATAACAGGTATAGTTACCATTCTTACTGTTTCGGAATTGTATAAAAGAGCAAATCTTTTTATATCAGTAGGTCAAATTACATTAATTTATATAGTTGGCTATTTTGCATTTCATATCATACATGAAGGAAATTTAGAGAATATTCAGTGGTTGGCCTTTGGTCTATTTTTATTAAATGGGATGATTACACTTTTTGTTCAGCCTTTAATTTATATCTATGAGAAATTATTTGGATTAGTATCAGATGTATCTTTATTAGAATTATCGGATACAAATTCGAAGCTATTAAAAGAACTTTCAAACAAAGCGCCAGGAACTTTCCACCATTCTTTACAAGTTGCAAATTTAGCAGAAGCAGCTGCGAACGAAATTGGGGCAAATGCGATGTTGGTTAGGGTAGGAGCATTATACCATGATATTGGTAAAATGAATAACCCAACCTATTTTACTGAAAATCAAATAACAAATGTAAACCCACACGATGAGCTAGCACCTGTTGATAGTGCTAAAATTATTTTAGACCATGTAATTGGAGGTATTGAACTGGCAAGAAAAAATAATATACCTGATAGAGTTATTGATTTTATTAGGTCTCATCATGGTACAACGTTGGTTTATTATTTTTATAAGAAGCAACAAGCAATAGATGAAAATGTAAATGAGCAAGATTTTAGGTATCCAGGCCCCATTCCATTTTCAAAAGAAACAGCAATTTTAATGATGGCTGATTCTATTGAGGCAGCCTCAAAAAGTTTAAAAAATCCAACTTTTTTAATTATTGATGAGTTTGTAAACAAGATTATTGGTGGTCAAATGAGTGCTAATCAATTTATTAATGCAAATATCACATTTAAAGAAATTGAATCAATAAAAAAGATATTAAAACAAAAACTGACAAATATTTACCATCTAAGAGTCGAGTACCCAGAGTAGTAACTTTTTATATAAAAAAAGTTTAAAAAATAGTTGTGTTATCGTCAGCTAAAAAGTACATTTGCAACCGCATTTTTATGCAGGCTTTTTGAAATTATTGGAGAGGTGCCGGAGTGGTAACGGAGCAGATTGCTAA
>TARA_R110000796_G_scaffold104102_1_pt1 | contig 225990 bp, 173 predicted proteins | sample TARA_R110000796 | Tara Oceans TARA_R110000796 (sample SAMEA4397815) | marine metagenome | biome: Polar Biome; feature: [SRF] surface water layer (ENVO:00010504); material: water (ENVO:00002006), including particulate matter (ENVO:01000060) such as... | depth 5 m
TTGGCTACCACATACTCCGAATTATAGCCCCATACATAACTAATATGTGGACCATCTGCTTTTGAAACCTCTAAAGGATTACCATAATTATCGTAAACATGATGAATAAGTTTGGTCTCTAAAGCACTGCCTTTTTTTTGTACCTGTATAGAATCAACTATTACTTTTCCGCTCCCATTTATATTCATTTTTTTAACACTATACACTAAAGGAATAGATTGACTAATCAAAGTTGTTTCCTCTTCAATCATAGTTGATAAATCATTGTGATCATAAAGGTATTGGTGAGCTCCATTAGGATCATTACCTCCCAACAAATCAAAAGAATACGTATAATGAATTTTTAAGGAATCTCCGTCACTCTTATTTAATGTTTCATATCTTAATTTATGAAAGATATTATCGTACTGGTATTCCTTAACCAATTCAATAGCCTCGCCATTTGTATAATCTATAGTAGTTGTTTTTTTTAAATCTGCACGACCTGCAGAAGGATAAAAATCAGCCTTTTTAAAATATAAAGGAGTTCCTAAAGGCGGGATTTCAGTTGAGATAGGAACATAATCACCCGTATAAAATATCACAGGAGCAATTGAAACAGAACGGAAATTTTCAAAACGATTGGAATCTTGGAAATAAGTATCTAGCTTATATTTATATTGATTGGTTATACTTTTAATCAAATCCCCATTACTATTATAAATTGAATCATTCAATAATAGTCCATACTTCCATTGATCAACTACAGTAGGTACATAAGGAAAAGTATTATATAAGTTAATCGGGCTGTCCTTAAAATTAGTAAAATATTTCACTTCCTTTCCTAAGCTTCCATCCGACGAAGTTGATTTCACTTCCACCCTTTTATATATTACAGGACTACCATTCGCATAACCCAAATCATTAATAGGATTACTGCTTCTTACAATTACATTTGGACTTAAATTCAAATACGCTTCAGGGACTGGATAATTATACCCAAAACCTGGAGCTACACTATGTCTATTTTCATAATAAACGGTGTTTGTGTATATCGGATATACTCCTAAAGTTCCAGAAGAAGTTCCATCAGGCATTTTATAACGATACGATTTAACATTTACTGGATCAGGATGAACTCCATCATAGTTAAGTATGCGTTTCACCCTTAACCCTCCCACAAAAGATTGTTGATGAGAATAGGTATGTGATGTTGTCAGGTTTTCATCAACCTCTCGCCATTTTACTGTAACATAGCTATAATAATCGCTCATGTTTTGTGTGTAAAACACCATAGAATAGTAATGCCCAGGAATTAGGTTAGCCGTTTGGAAAGTTCCGGTACTCCCATATTGCCCATTTTGTATTTCAATTTCCTCAATAGGATAATTGTCAGAAGTAGAATAAAATAGCTGGGCTATAACGGAACAATTAGTGCAACTAATATTTCCAGATTGAATATTTATTTCAAATGGAGTCACTGTATTCGGATCTCCATTGAACAAAAAATCTAACTTATTGGTTCCATAACTAACATCGCTATCAATTGTTAAGACCTCTGCTTTTTCTTCATATCCTGGACCAGGTTCATTTATAGTAAACTCCTTATCTAACCATTCGCTTTGCGCCTGATTCGCCTCCATATCAAAAATTGTGGAACCTCCAGTAGGGTAGGTAATTTTCTTTAAACTACCGTATTTAATATAAGTACTATCTGTATCCCGACTCACTCCTGGAAGCTCCCAAATACCATTACCTAGCCCATTTGGAAAAATTTCATGAGGAATACCGCCGTAATTAGTCCCAATATAATACCCCCAATGATCAAATCCAGTACTACTCTGTGATGGTAGACTTCCAATATATTCAAAGGAATAAGGCGGTATAGTACTGTTATTAGAATCCGATAAAGGAGTTACACTTTTTAAAGTTAGTCGATTTAAGGATTGGTCGTAATTAAAAGAAAAGCCTTTTTCATTATTTTGAACATCAGTTACAGTAATAGTATTTAAATGCCCTTCAGTTGGTGAGACAGCTGAGTATTGAAAATCAACATTCACCTTATTTGGAAATTTAATTTTTTTCACTCTCCAAGTTTCCATATTAATAGAGGAAGTATTGGAATTACTATTTTCCCCACCCATACCATCTAAACGACTGTATCTTGTTTGGCTACTAGTTACACTATAAGAATGAATACTTTCTTCTTCATATTCAATATCAATATTTTTCCCACCATTCAACGATTCAATTTTAGTCAAAAACCATGATGTCGTATAAATATGATTAGGAAGAGACCATGTTTGGGTAACCTCATGTTTGTTAAAATGATACTTTAAACCATCATCATCTGTAATGGTAAAACCAATTATTCCATCACTAGTAGCTCCTATATCTCCAAAATATTTTTCGATCTTAATATTAGCCATATTAAGCAATATAATATCGCCATTTCTTCCTAATTGAAATTTTCCACTCTTGCCTCCAAAAGAATAGCTAAAAATATCTGCTTGACTGTCCTGAACATTTGCATACATCCTGTTAAAGGGTCTAAAGTCTATACTTGAAGGAACATTTCCATCATCTTCCGTTTGTGGAGGGCTATAATTTACAAACCCGTAATTCTCTTCTTCGTCATAAATACCTCTAACAGATCTCGATATGACACCCCCAGCATTTAGAGCCCATCCCAATCCTTCTCGAGAGGCTCTTTCATTAACTTTAACACCTCCTAAATGATAATCTAAAGAGACATTCATAGCTAATCTACTTGTAGAATTAGTATACGAATAAATTGGTATTGACAAAGAAGGAACTCCAGTAGATTCACTTACGGGATAATCTCCAAACTTTTGGATAGCACTCACTTCAGGTGAATTCGGAATATAATTCTCTAAGGTGGGATTTAAGGTAGTAATATCACCCGAAGATTGCGCTATTGCACAATTAGAGATTACATAGAAACACAAATAAACTACTTTCTTCATTTTACAATTTAATTAGCTTTTAACTTAGTTTTTATTAGACTCTAATTTTCGTCATTATTCTTAAACATGGGCTTCATAAAAGAAAATAAAACGATTTAGTTATTTTAAATAAGATATGTTTCTTTTTAATGGTTTTGGATGTTAATATTCTTAAATTTAAGAAATAACCACGGCTCTAAAATATCTAGAAAAAACTTCTTAAGTATAAATAAATCCTTGAAAGAACTAATGAAAATACTTACAAAATAAACGTTATATATAATTTTCACATATAACCATTTAAAATTTAAAGCCGCAATTATAGTTTTCAATGTTTTTAAAAGTAGGCCACCATCAATTATCTTTTTTAAATCCAAAATAGTATCCTGTAAATTTTCTTATGGTGAGATAAAATTAAACTTCGCAATTCAGAAGTAAACTTATGGTGTATAGAATTTGAATTTATTTTATTAATTCCAACTTTTTAATTCTAATCTCTAAAGATTTTAACATATCTATTTCCTTTGATTGCGCTTCAATGTGTTTTTCCTGTTTAATAACATAAAGCGTCAACTCCTCAATTTTTTCTAGAAGTTTCATATTCATAATCCCCAATGCTACTCCATTTTCTTCAAACTCTTTCGCCGAAGGGATATTAGGCAAATGCCCATTTTCATTGATGTATTTTTGAGTTTCCTCGAGTGTTTTTAGTTTATAATCTTCTTTAAAAACATAATCAGGAGCAGGTACAGAAAGATCCACCTTTACTTCTTCAGCATGAATATTCCCTTTAACCGTTAATTTCATATCGGGATTTGTTGTTCCGATACCAACTTTACCATTGGTTTTAATATAAAATGAAGGGCTAGTTAAGTCATTTCCATTTACCGAAAACCTTAATGCGGAACTTGCTTCTAACCCGCTCCCAAAACCCATATAATTTGCTACTAACCGAATATTATCACCATTTGATCGTTCCACTTTAATGCCCTGAATCCCAGTAAAATTACCTTTAAAAACAGCATGAGTAGAACTTGATGAATTCACTTCTAAACTCTGTGAAGGATTGATTGTCCCTATTCCAACTTTGCCATTAGATGTTAAACTCATAATTGTTGACCACGAAGCATTATTATGTCTCCCTTCAAAATTTAATAAAGTTTGTCCTCCTGGATCAGCATTGATTATTCTATGGCCAAATCCATTTCCATAATCTGACGTATACCAGGTTATTGATTTATTAGCTAAATAATTAGCGTTCAGGTTATCAAAAGTTGTCGTTTGAGCCAAACAATTCAAAGGCAATATTGTATACAAAAAAATCTTAACGTATTTCATTTTTATCTATTTAAAAAATCAACCCTTTTCTTTAATTGCTCTACCTCTCTTTTCAAAAAAATAAACTCTTGATCCTTCGATTTAAGTTTTCTTATTTCCTCCTCTTGATTTATTGTATACAATATCAACTCTTCAATCTTTTCTAACAACTTCAAATTCATGACTCCCAATTCCATACCATTTTCTTCAAACTCTTGAGCCGATGGCATGTTAGGCAAATGACCATTCTCTTTGATATATGCTTGAGTTTCCTCCAGTGTTTTTAATTTATAATCTTCTTTAAAAACATAATCGGGAGCAGGTACAGAAAGATCCACCTTTACTTCCTCTGCATGGATGTTGCCTTTCACCGTAAGTTTTGAATCTGGAGAAGTAGTTCCTATACCAACTCTTCCATTCCATTCATCAACAAATAATCTGTTTTGAGGAGTAATAGGTGTTACCAATGAAGCATCAATTACGGTCAGTCCATAATCAAAAGTAGGGTCGCTTACATCCTCAAAAACAAAAGAATTTGCAAAAGATGCTGTTACTGGCACTAACCTTACTACAACATAACGATTTTCATTATTTCCAGTAAATCCCCATTCTAGCTTAACTCTTTTGTGGTTATAATTAAACTCACTTAAGTAGGTAACTTCAGCAGTATTATAATACACATTTATAATATGTATAACCACATCATGTTCCGAATAGTCACCTGAGGCATGTACTTTTGTTACAAATTTTCCTCTGGAATTTATTTTATACCATGTATTGGCAGTATATCCTGTGTTTTGAGACATGAGATACAGCACATTGAACAACAATAAAACTGCGCAGATAAATGTTGTTTTATTTTTCATAAATATTTTTTTTAAATAATTCCTTAATTTTTTCTAAACGATCTTCTTGCAAATTCAATTTTATTTCTAATAAATTTAATTTTAAAATAACTAAAATTGCAACAACTACTAAACTTAGTTTATCCATTTTCATTTAATATTAATATTCAATTTTAACACTTTATTTCAACACCAGACTACAGAAAAACCATAAATAATTTATGGTTTTTCTGTAGTCTTCTTTAAAAAAAATATCGTATGTAATTCCTTACTATTTTATGAAATAAGGATTTTTTTTTGAAAAACAAATCAATTAAACATATCTTTAAATATTGCTTCTAGTAAATAACAATCTATAAAAAGTAATAATTTTAAATCATATTTGCTATGACCAAATCTCAAGCTTCAAAAAAACCAATGAAAAAAATTCCTTCAATAAACCTTCAAGAAATGCTCATTGTTTTAGCCATTATTGGCATTCTTTTATTATTAGCACTTCCTAATTTAATGCCCCTTATTACCAAAGCAAAAAGTGTTGAAGCCCAAGTACAATTAAAAGCGCTTTATAATGCTCAAACGACCTATAGGTATATGAATAGCACGTACACTCAAGACATGACAGTTTTAGATTTCGAAGCCCCAAAAACAGTAAAAGAAAATGGAACCGCCAATTACCACTATTCCATTACAAATTCAACAAATTCAAGCTTTACAGCAAGAGCAGAAGCCATCACAGATTTTGATGGAGATGGGATATTAAATGTATGGGAGATAGATGAAATGGGGAACCCCAAACAACTTATAAAAGATTGATTTTCTTCTTAAATTTTTTAGCTATTTCTTGTTTAGGGCTCATCGTATACCAAGATTATAAAAGTCGAGAAGTGTATTGGTTTTTATTTCCCCTACTCGGCCTCCTTTTGAGTGTGCTATTTTTTAAAATGACCACAATGCCTATAGTTCTTATTAGTATTCTATTGAATACGATCCTAATTTCATTAGTTATAATACTACTATACCTCTATACTAAAGTAGTGTCGAAAACTACGTTTTTAAATCATAGTTTTGGCTTAGGGGATGTACTCTTTTTCTATGCCTTTAGCTTAGGTTTTCCCTCCATCACCTTTATCATACTATTTACTTTTTCTATTCTTTTTTCCACATTACTTTATTTTAGTTTTAAACGTAAAATGACTATTGAATCGGTGCCTTTGGCAGGCTATATGAGCCTTTTCTTAATTTTTGTGCTCAGTTACAGTCTTTTTTATAACAGTCCTATCTTGTATATCCATTAATTTATGAAAGGCCAATACCAAATCGACACCCAGCTTATTCAGCGTATAAACGCAGAACAAGCCTTTCATTATCGGATTGTTCCTCTAGCCGAACAAAATGAAGGGCTATTATTTAAAACGGATAATCCCGAACTAGACCAATTAAGATCCGAATTGCACATTGTATTAGATACTGACGTGCTTTTAGAACTTGTCTCTTCTGAAGAAATTCAAAATCTATTAACCGCAAATTATAGACAATCACAAAATACTTCAAAAAGTAATTTAGCGTACAGCCCTGATTTTTTAGAAAAAATATTGGTTACTGCAAATGCCATTGGCAGCAGTGACATTCATTTTGAAGCTTACGAACAAACCTGTAGGATTCGTTTTCGTTTGGATGGAAAATTAGTTGAACAGTTTACCATTTCCATTCAGGACTACCCTACAATTATCAATAAAATTAAAATACGTGCCAACCTTGATATTGCTGAAAAGCGCCTCCCTCAAGACGGGAGAATTTCAGTACAATCTGGTCCTACTGAATTCGACATTCGAGTATCTTCACTGCCTACTTTATTTGGTGAAAAAATTGTCCTTCGAATTTTAAGTAAAGATACCACTGGAATTAATCTTGATGATTTAGGCTTTTCTAAAAAAGAACTACGGATTTATAAAGAAGCTATTAAAAAACCGAATGGGATGGTCCTCATTTCAGGCCCTACTGGCTCCGGAAAAACAACAACCTTATATGCTACATTAAAGTTATTAAATGATAGCAAAACCAATATTTTAACCATTGAAGATCCTATAGAATACACCCTACAAGGGATCAATCAGGTACAACTAAAAGAGGCCATTGGCTTAGATTTCGCAAGTGCATTACGAACATTTTTAAGACAGGATCCAGACATTATTATGGTAGGAGAAATTAGAGATGTCAATACCGCCAATATGGGCATTAGAGCTGCACTTACAGGTCATTTGGTATTGTCAACCATCCATACCAATTCAGCCTGGGCAACCATTTCTCGTTTGATAGATATGGGCGTACCTTCTTTTTTAATTGCCACTACTTTAAATATAAGTGTCGCCCAACGATTAGTACGTAAATTATGCCATCATTGTAAAAAAGTTCAGGAAATACATCAAGACTTACTTCCAGAGGGGTTCACTATTGAAAATAATTTTACCCAGCATTATATCCCAATAGGATGCACAAAATGCCACCATACTGGATATCATGGTAGAAAAGCTATCTATGAAATCATCCCTATTACCAAAGAACTTGTTGTAATGATCAAAGATCATGTTTTAGAAATTGATGACTATCTAAAGGCAAATAACATACGAACCTTACAACAAAATGCTATAGAAATGATCAAGAATGGCACTACTGCTATCGATGAAGTTTATGCCCTATTAACCAATTAAATAATGAAAAAATTACTACTTATCTATTTTCTATTCCTTTCTTTTTATAGTTTTTCTCAGGAAGAAAATAGAATACAAAGCATTAAAAATAATTTAGAAATTCTAGCGCAGGATAATGAGGGATTAACGGAAAATTTAAAGCTAGAAATCAATGTAGCCAATGTGACCCTCTCAAATTTTCTTATCGCTATTTCTACAGTACATAAACTTAATATCACTGTAGATCCCAGTTTACAAAGCATTACCATTGTAAACAATTTTTCGAATGTGACAGTTGCCGACCTATTGGTTTTCCTTTGTAAGGAATATCAGTTAGATATCAATTTTACGGGCAACATACTTTCTATTGTTCAATATACACCCCCTCCAATTGCACAACCTGAAAAAGAAATTGCAGTACAATATGATCCTTTGAATAATTTGATTTCAATGGACTTAAAGAATGATCCTTTAGATAAGGTTTTTAGAAAAATAATTGATGTTTCTGGTCAAAATCTACTCTTTAGTAATGGTATGGAAAACATCCCTTTAAACCTATACATCACCAATGTACCGTTTGATCTAGCTATAAAAAAGCTAGCGGAGGCGAATACGTTAACCTCGTCAAAATCTAGAGATGGATTTTATTTATTTAATACCCTGTATGACCCAGAAAATTCAACGCAAAATAGAGGTATTATAGCAAGAAACGCCTTTTCTTCTACTGCTTTGAATTATCAAGTATTGGATACCTTACACCAAATTTTAACGGTAGATTTTAATAATACGCCCATTGAAAAAATTATCCATGAATTAAGTTACGATTTAAAACTGGATGTGTATACCGCTACTCCCTTATCACAAGCGGGTTCCGTAACCTTTAAGGCAAAACAAATTACGTATGATGTCTTGTTAGAGCGCATATTTGAGAGCCTAAATACGACCAGTAGTTCAGGTCAAGAGGTAAATCTTAATAACACCTCAAATAGGATACCGAATCAGAATCAAAATTCGACACCAGTATCCACCAACAATTTCACTTTTAAAAAGGAAAACAATACCTACTTTTTTGGAACAGCAAATCAATTGAGTGTTCGCAGCATTGAGGTTATTCAAATGATGCATCGATCTATTGAACTACTTGGAGACCCTACTGCCTATACAGGAAGTAATAGAGCTGCAGGCAGAACGAATACTGGAAGCATCAACTACTTAGGAGGATCTGATTTACAAGGTGGCTATCAAAACAACCAGGGATATGGCAATCAAGGATTGAATGGCAATAGTTCTAATACCAACGCTCGCCGGATCAGTACCCAATCAAACTCCTTTGGTTCGTATGCTACTGATGCCGAAGCCTTAGTAAATATCCTACCCGATGATATTAAAACGGAATTAGATATTAAAATAGATTACGAATTAAATAGCTTCCTCATTAGTGGACCTGCTGCAAATATCAATAGATTCAAGAATTTCATCACAGAAATTGATAAACCTGTACCGGTTATTTTAATCGAAGTCATGATTCTTGAAGTAAAAAAGTCAGCTTCGGTAGAAACAGGAATTAGTTGGGGTATTGGAGATGAGCCTGTAAAAACGCAAGGTGCCATTTTTCCTGAGGCTAATCTCACCTTAGGGGCTACTACCATAAATAAAGTTATTGGGGGATTCGACGGGTTTGGTTCTTTTAATATAGGGAAGGTTGTCCCCGAATTTTTTGCGACCATAAAAGCCATGGAGCAAAATGGAAATATCAAGATTCGTTCTACACCAAAGTTATCGACCTTAAATGGACATCGCGCGAGATTATCTATAGGGGAAACGACCTATTATGTGGTCACCAATCAAAACTTCTTTGGTTCTCAAATACCCACCTCTTCTGAAATACGGAATTACCAACCCATAGATGCAGAGCTAGCGATTAGCATCAAACCATTGGTCTCAGGTAATGGTCAAGTTACCTTGGACATTAATGTATTACAATCTGATTTTAGCGGTGAGCGTATTGAAAAAGATGCGCCTCCAGGGCTAACCTCAAGAGAGTTTAGCTCTATCATTCGAATGCAAAACCAAGATTTAGTGATTCTAGGAGGGCTGGAAGAAAAAATGAAAAATGACAGTGGGAATGGTGTCCCCCTATTGGCTAGAATTCCTGTAATTAAATGGCTTTTCAGTAGTCGTAAAAGAGAAGATTCAAAACGTAAATTGACGATATTAATTAAACCAACAGTAATCTATTAATGTTTGACAAAACACGTACATATCTCAAGGAAGGAAATCTTTACTACGGTTTAGAGATAACTGGACATCCTAAAGAAATTGTATTTCATTTCTGTGAAATTAAAAGAAAAGGAACAGAATTATTTATTTCTAACAGTATGTCCCATACCACCTTAAGTAGCATTGCCAAATCAATAAAAAAAAATGCCCCCTTTATCCTTACACTTAATACGTCAGATGTTATTACAAAAATCACCGATTCAAAGCTATCAAAAAGTCCTGAAGCCATAGTTCATGAACAATTCCCGAATTTAGATTTCAACGCCTTTTATTATGAATTAGTTCAAAATAACAACTTACCACTTGTCGCTATTCTCAAAAAAGAGAAGCTTCATGCGTATTTAAACCAACTTTCAGCCCTAAAGATAAACGTGTGTAAAATAGCTATTGGGATAGCACCAATTACCACTATCATAAGCTATTTAACTACAGATACTTTATGTATTTCAACCAACAAATTACAATTTGAAAATGGGGTATTACAAAAGATACACCCATTTTCTGAAGCGCAAACTATTGTACCTACTACCTACGAAATTAATGGATTAACCGTTTCTTCTGCATCCATTATAGGATTTGCAAGTGTGCTTAACTTTATATCGGAATCGGAAAGTAGCACCAATTTTAGCGACACACAAGTAGTCTTAGCAACCGAATTCAAAAACAAACGGTATTTTGAGGTATTTCTTAAAATTTCAATAGCTATGCTACTAGTGGTGCTATTAATCAATTTTTTAGTTTTTAATTATTATTTTCAAGAGGTTACTTCCTTACAAAATATAGCTTCTTTTAATAGTACCAATAAAAAAATACTGCTAGAATTACAAGATGAAGTACACACAAAAGAGAAGCGCGTCGAGGCCATTTTAGCATCCTCTAATTCAAAATCGTCTTTCTTTTTGGACCAACTAGCGATGGGAATTCCAAATTCCATACAATTATCAGAATTGGTATACCAACCCTTACTAAAACCAATTCGTGAATCAAAGCCCGTTGAAATTAACGAAAAGACCATTCTAATTTCTGGAATTTCTAAAAACAGTTCAGACTTTTCGCAATGGATACAAACCATTGAAACTCTACATTGGGTGAAACAAACGCAAACTTTAGATTATGATTTTGAAAATACAACGAGTTCTAACTTTTCACTTAAACTGACCATTAATGAAGAGTAAAACTAGGCTTATTATTTTAGGTGTTGGGATGTGTATAGCGATATATACCTGCTACACCTTTGCGATCTCAAACACTTTAGTTTTAAAAAAAGAATATCATGAACTTTCAAAAGAGCTTCTATTTTTTAATACTATCCCAGAACAATTAGCACAATTCAATCAAAAAAAAGCCTATTACAATACACTTTTAAGTGAAATGAATCTCGATAATACGTCTTTAGAAAATAATTTTCTTAGAACCCTCAACCAACTGGCTCATCAACATGATCTTATTGTTATTGATTTTAATACACCACATATTTATGTATCGAATAATGGCATAAAAAACACGTATACTTTTACCCTTCAAGGCAATTTCACTTCTATACTTCTTACCCTACATGAATTAGAATTAAATAGAAATTTTGGAGAAGTTATTCATACCGATTTTATTAAAAAGAGAAATTATAAAACAAATAAAGACTATTTAACTGCCACAATATTCCTTCAAAGTATAAAGTAATCAATGCTTATAATTTTAAACCTATTTAATTAAATAAAGTTTGGAGTGCTATATTAAAATTAGCATTTTTACAAATCGATAACAGAAAGCATAGCATACTGCGACCTGTATAGAAAGGAATTCAAAGACTTAATAGAAGATTAACATAACAATACATTATGATTCATAAGCCTTTAAACTTATATTATTTGTTAATTTATAAGCCTCTAGTATGGGCAATAATCCAAAAATACGCGTATTATTACTTCATGGTGGTCCCGGAGGAACTCATGAGGAATTTGGAAATTTTGACGGCTATCTGCCAAAAGAGGAAATAGAATATATATATTATGACCAACTAGATTCCTATTATAGTGACAAACCAAATGATCCTGCGCTTTGGACTATCGAACACTTTGTTGATGAAGTGGAACAAATTAGAAAATCCCTTAACCTAACTAAAGATAACTTTTATTTACTTGGTCAATCTTGGGGTGGGATTTTAGCTATGGAATATGCATTGAAATATCAGGAGAATTTAAAGGGATTAATAGTTTCTAATATGATGGCAAGCGTTCCAGAATATAATAAATATGCTCAAAATATATTAGGCCCTCAATTACCAGAAGATGTCTTGAAAGAAATTAAAGAAATCGAAGCCACTAAAGATTATGCAAATCCAAGATACGAAGAACTCTTGATGAAGCATTTTTATACAGAGCATATTTTACGTGAGCCTCTGGATAAATGGCCTAAATCTGTCCACCTCTTATTTGAACATTTAAACCCCGAGATTTATACTTATATGCAAGGGCCAAGCGAATTTGGCATTATTGGTGATGCCACTTTAAAAGACTGGGATATATCTGATAAACTAAAAGATATTAAAGTACCCACCTTAATGCTCGGTGCAAAACACGACATCATGAACCCTACATATATGGAGTGGATGGCAACAGAAGTACAGAATGGTCGTAGTATTACTACCAATGGTAGTCATTTATCTCAATTCGATGACCCCGAAATCTATTTTTCTGCATTAGTAAAATTCATTAAAGATGTGGATTCGATGAACTTCTAATAAAACAATAACTTTGTAGAAAAAATAGAAAATTAAGAGTTCTAATCAAGGGAAACTTACAATTTTTTTGATAAAATTAAACAAATACGTTATATAAATCCTGACAACGTCAAAGTAAATACTGAATTAAGTTATCCCATTTCGGATTTAAAAATGGTTTTACAAAAGCACATATATAATTCTGAAAACGACAAAAATCATCCATAACAGCATAATATAAGAATGATAAGTATAAATGTAGCCGATGATAAATCATTCATTACCTTACCTTACTAATAGTTAGTATTATATTTCAATACTTATTTTTTTCTTGTATAAAGAATAGATTACCTATTAAAAGGGTGCTTTCAAAAAAATACTTTATTCTTTATTATACTATTTATCAATACCTTAGTGACTAGCAGTTTTATATAAAATTCTTACATGAAATCATCAGCTTTTAAAGGATACTTAATCCTTGTTGTCCTTTTGCTAGTTTTGTACCCCTTCCTTATTAATGCCCAGGAAAGAGCTTATACCGTTCAGCAGTTAAAAGAAATAGAAGCATCTTTAGCTCGATTACCTCTTGACATAAATAAAATCCAAATTTTGCTGAATTTAAGTGACTGTTATGGAGATGATTTTATTCAACCAGCATCACTAAACATGGCATTTCAATATGTCAACGATGCCCTTAAATTAAGTAAGTCCTTAAATTCAGATATTTATACAGGCAAGTGCTACTTGCAGCTTTCTAGACTTTCTGAATTAAGTAACAATAATGAAATGATTGAAGATAACGCCCTAAAAGCAATAACGGTGTTGACAAACACAATTCAAAAAGACGATTTGGGAGAATCTTGGGTGATGGTCTGGTCATCAAAAATGCGAAATCAAGCGTCGCAGAACGATAAGCTTGTTCCCATTCAAAATGCTGCAAATTTTTTCGAACAATCGGGAAACAATAAAAGAGCAGGTGACTGCTATAAAGAGATAAGTCTAATATATGAATACTATTCAGATTATGGAAAGGCATTAAGTGCTCAAAAAAAAGCTTTATTTTTTTATAAAGCTGCAAATCTTAAAGAGAAGGATATTTTTAATTTAAATTATAAGTTAAATATTCTTTATCAAACAGAGGAAAAAAGCATGAATATTATCAAACTAAAGAATGAAGCTATAGCACAGCAACAAAAACTTAAAAGCGCTAAAATTCTACGTAATTCCATGATAATGTTTGTGGTACTCTTGCTTATAATCCTCACTTTACTATATAAGAACTTTATGTTTAAAAAAAATATAAATAGGGTGCTATTAACTCAACAAGATAATATTAATCAAAAAAACATCAAGCTTGAACACTTGGTCACTGAAAAAGAATGGCTGTTACGCGAAATTCATCATCGTGTAAAAAATAACCTTCACATGGTAGTGGGGCTTCTTGCTAGCCAGAGTGAATTTTTAAAAGGGGAGGAAGCTTTAAAAGCAATTAGTGATAGCCAACACCGAATCGAAACAATGTCCCTAATACATCAAAAGCTATATCAATCCGAAAACCTTTCAAGTATCCACATGCCTTCTTATATTTTAGAGTTAACGGAATATCTTAAAAACTCTTACGGACTAACAAAATTCATAAAATTTCGACTTGACATTCAAAACATGACAATGCGGCTCTCTCATTCTATTCCTATCGGATTAATCATAAACGAGGCCATTACCAATTCTTTTAAATATGCATTTAAAAATAAAAAGGAAGGTGTTATAGAAATATATTTAAAAAAGCCATTAGCAGACAAATTTAAACTTTGCATACGTGATAATGGTATTGGTCTGCCTGAAGGATTTGATGCAGAAATTCCTCAATCCCTAGGCATTCGATTAATGAGAGGTCTAAGCGATGATATTGGTGGGGAATTTACAATTCAAAATGACAACGGCACAAAAATCATTCTATTATTTGAGATTGAAGAACTTGAAGAGACTAGTTGAACATTTATTAAAATCCATTAAGAAAATCTGACATGCCTTTGTATCTTATTTTCAAATTAAAAGTAGGGTTTAATATTGCCCTCTTTTTATACCTAATTTTTGCATTTTCGAAGCTAACGTCGTAGGGGGAACTCCAAGAATTTCAGCGGCTCCTGATGTACCACGGATTCTTCCACCGCATTTATTCAAAATAGAAATAATATGTATTCTTTCATTTTCTTGTATGGTTCTCTCTTTCAATCCCAAATCTTTATTGTCTTCCTGATTTGAAGACTTTGGCAATGGTATGTCATTAATAACAGAGCCTTTTGTGAGTAATATGCTTCTTTCCATAAGGTTTTCTAATTCTCTAATATTACCAGGCCAGTCGTATTCAAGCATTTTTTTTATAACTAATTCCGAAATATTTAGAATATTTTTACCCATTTTTTGATTGAAAAGTTTTATGAAATGATGTGTTAATAACGGAATATCTTCTTTTCGGTCTTTAAGCGATGGGACACGTATTGGAAATACATTCAGTCTATAGTATAAATCAAGTCTAAACCTACCTTCAGCAACTTCTTTTTCTAGGTTCCGGTTAGTAGCTGCTATAATTCTCACATTTATTTTAATGGTTGATTTTCCACCAATTCGTTCTAGTTCCTTTTCTTGTAGAACACGTAATAATTTTACTTGCATCTCAAGTGGGATTTCTCCAATTTCATCCAGAAAAAGTGTCCCTTTATTGGCTTGTTCAAAACGTCCTATTCTTTGATCATGAGCACCTGTAAAGGCACCCTTTTCATGCCCAAATAATTCTGACTCAATAAGATTAGATGGCAGTGCTGCGCAATTTACTTTTATATACGGTTCATTTTTTCGAAGGGAAAGGTTATGGATACTACTTGCTATTCGTTCTTTTCCTGTTCCACTCTCACCAGTGATTAACACTGTTGTATCTACAGGTGCTACTTGCATGACATGGTCAAATAATTGCAACAATAAAGAACTTCTTCCAATAATTCCTGTAAACCCATTGACAGGTAAATTCTTAATATCTTTCTTGATTTCTATCAAGCTATTGGCCTCGAGGTGGGAAATGGTCTTTCTTTTTTCATTTATAAAAATATTTTCAATTGTATAAATTAAGTGCCGCTGAAGTCGTTCGCACAAGACCAAATGATTGTCATTATAAGTTTCTGGATTTCTACTGTAAAATGATAGATAGAAACTTCCTTTATCATTGATTTTTAAAGGGATTGGCAACAATAGATTGGAATTCATATTCATTCGTTCGGCTATAAGTTTTTTCATGGGCTCCATTTTACAAAGTGCTTTAAAGATCATACCATTGTATGCTTTGATGGATGTTTCTATCCTTGTTTTTCTCTGCAATTCTCTCACCTCTGATTCTTTAAGACTACTCATATTTTGAAATTCCTCCATTCCTATCTTTTGATATTCATTAAATCCTATCCTGATATAGCCGAATGCTTCCTGCGCAATAAGTTTATCCTTAGTGAATACTGCTATAATCAAATCAAAAGGAATTAGCGGTTGTAGCGCAATGCTTATTTTAAAAAGTCGTTCTTCCCAATTCTCAGAGGAAATATCCAAGTCTTTCAATTGTTTATGGAATAACTGTTCTTTACGGATGTACGATTCCAATCCATGTTGCGCATGATATTTGGCTATCTCCATGGAAACAAACAAATCCTGCTCCTTAAACGGTTTCACTAAAAATCCATGCGGATGGGTCATTTTTGCCTTATTCAATACGTCTTCATTTGAGTTGGCAGAGAGATAAATAAAGGGAATATTTTCTTCTTGTAATTCTTTTGCTAAGTCAATCCCTGTTTTTTTTCCAGAAAGAAAAATATCCAATAGGACTAAGTCGGGTTTTTCTTTAGTGATTAAGTTTTTAGCATCTTGAAAGTTTCTCGCGATGCCTGTAACGATATGACCTTTTTTTTGTAGCATTATCCGAAGATGATTTGCTTCTATAAACTGATCTTCCACTATAAGGATTTTTATCTGACTAGTCATATTTGGGAATATATATCATTCAGTTTTTAAGTTTTAATAGCATCGTTTTTATTCGAAAAAGGAAGCTTTTGTTATGATTTGTCACCTTTAGCGATACGACCAAGACCTATAAAACAAGGATTAAAAGGTTCCTTTTTTTGATTTATAGACGACTCATTTTTAATTACTTAAATGTAATCATTATTCGATTAGTTGAAATAAAAGAACTTCTTTATTCTTTGTCGACGAAATATCGTTGGCATGTTCCGTTTCACAACTTTATATCGTTGCCAAATTCAAAATTTAAAAACGTAAATTATTGTTTATCAATTACTTAAAAAAATGGATCATAATTTGGCATATATGTTTTAAACTTTAAAAATCTAACCCATGCTGAACTCTTCTAAAGATATTCTCTTTATTACAGGCGCTTTTATGAGTCACCATTGTTGGGATGAATGGAAACTTTATTTTGACAATAACGGTTTTACAACTGAAGCACCTCCTTGGCCCTATAAAGATGCTCCATCCGAAGTACTGCGCAAACGACATCCAGATACAGACGTAGCCCGCACAAGACTATCGGACTTAATCTCTCATTATGGAGAAATAGCCAAGTCATTTTCTGAAAAACCAATAATCATTGGTCATTCCATGGGGGGGCTAATTGCTCAACTACTTTTGCAAAAAGATTTGGCTGTAGCTGCGATCGCCATCCATTCTGTGCCGCCACAAGGCATTATGACCTTTAAATTTTCTTTTCTAAAAGCGGGTTGGGGTCCCTTGGGTTTTTTCACGTCCTCCAAAAAGACATTTATGATGAGTTTCAGTCAGTGGCAATACGGGTTTGCCAATGGCATTTCAGAGGAATGGCAAGAAAAAGCCTATTGCGATTTTGTAATTCCAGAATCTAAACTTGTCGTTCGCGATACTATTACCTCAGTCGCCAAAGTCGATTTTAACAAAGAGCACGCTCCCTTACTTTTGATAGCCGGCTCCATAGACCGCTCCATTCCATCCTCCCTTAACTATGAGAATTATAAAAAATATTCGGATAAAACTTCCATAACTCGATTTGTGGAATTTACGGGTAGAAATCATTTCGTGTTAGGGCAACCAGGCTGGGAAGAGGTCGCATTATTGACACTTAATTGGATTAAAAATCCAAGCATGACTCTATCGGAAACAGTTCAAACAAAATAAAACATACTCACAAACCTTTTAAAACAACTATTATGAAAACAGTCTTTTTAAATCAGAAATTATTTAAGCCTTCTTTTAGCAGTTTGGTTTTACTTTTTCTTGTCCTTGCAGCCTGTGGAACTAAAGAAGAAAAACAAATTTCCCAATTGGAAACTAGCAAGGAAACAGTCTCTACGACTACCGAACCCGCATCACCACCTGTCAATTTCAAACATCAAATGGCTAGGGTAAATGGAATTAACATCCATTATGTTATCGGTGGTACTGGAGAACCTTTGGTATTACTGCATGGTTTTGGTCAAAACTGGTATATGTGGAACAGATTGCTTCCTGAACTTTCTAAAAATTATACGGTTATCGTACCTGATTTAAGAGGGGTGGGTGAATCAGACAAACCAGAATCTGGTTACGACAAAAAAACAATGGCTTCTGACATCCATGAACTTGTAACCCAATTAGGGTATAAGAAAATCAATCTTGCCGGCCATGATATCGGTCTTATGGTGGCATATGCTTATGCTGTCCAATATGGAGAGGATGTAAAAAAACTGGCTTTAATGGACGCATTGTTACCTGGGGTTGAACCTGTGTGGTCTCAAGTTTCGGCATCTGCTTGGTGGTTTGGCTTTTTCGGATGGCCGGCATCCGGAGGCATTGTGAAGGGAAAAGAAGCGGAATTTTTAACGAATTTTTGGCCCGTTGTTGGGCATGTCAAAGAACCTTTTACGCCAGAAGAAACTGCAGAATTTATTAGAGCCTATTCGGTAGAAGGAGCAACAACAGCCGCCTTTAAATGGTTTGGGGGCTTTCCTCAAGATGCTATAGACAACAAAGAATTTATGAAGAAGAAATTAAAGATGCCATTGCTCGCTATGGGGGGTGAATATTTTGCCGCAGCATTTCTGAAAGAGCATTCCGAGTTGGTGGCAGAACATGTAAGTGAATCTAAAATAGCAGGTTCGGGACACTGGATAGTACAAGAAAATACTAAACAAGTACAAAACGATTTAATAGCCTTCTTTAACGCCCAATAAAACTGCAGTCATGAAACATTTCATATTCATATTGACTTTTTTTACCATAAGCGTTCTTCAGGCTCAATCCAAAGCAGACTTGATTATTTACAATGGACACATAGCCACAATGGTTAAAAAGGGACAATTCGTGCAAGCTGTGGCTATAAAGGATGGAATTATTTTACAAACCGGTACTTCCAAAAACATCCTTGATAAATATAAAATAGAGAGCACAAAACTTATTGATGCCAAAGGTAAAACCGTAATCCCTGGATTAAATGATAGCCATATGCACGTGATTAGAGAAGGGCTTAATTATAATTCTGAATTGCGATGGGACGGTGTAAAAACGCTGAAGCGCGCGATGGAAATGCTGAAAGAGCAAGCAGCAAGAACACCACCTGGTGTGTGGATTAAAGTCATAGGCGGCTGGAACGAATATCAATTCGAAGAGAAAAGACAACCAACCATTGAAGAAATCAACACGGCCGTTCCCGATAAACCTGTTTTTATAACCTATTTATACGGCAAAGCCTTTTTAAATAAAAAAGGGATTGAAGTATTGGGATATGATAAAAATACCCACTACGAAGGAAGTCCTTTGGAGCAGGATGCCAATGGAAATTTGACTGGATTAATGTTTGCAAAAGAAACACCAAAAGCAATTTACACAACACTAGGCTTAACTACTAAACTGACTGCTGATGAAAGAATTAACAGTACACTTCAGTTTAACAGAGAATTAAATCGTTTTGGACTCACGAGTGTGGTTGATGCTGCTGGTGGCGGACAAAATTATCCCGCAGATTATGCAACGTCTTTGGAACTTGCAAAACAAGGTAAATTAAGCCTGCGCATTTCCTATTATCTTTTCGCACAACAAAAAGGAAAAGAATTGCAAGATTATGAAAAATGGGTCTCTGAAACATTTCCAAATAAAAACGATAATCTTTTTATGAGTAATGGATTTTCAGAAGAGGGAGCTGGTGAAAATATAGTAGCTACAGCTGCTGATTTTGAAAATTTTCTTGAACCTAGAATTGTTCTGTCTGACGAAATGGAAGAAGATTTGGAACCCATCATTAGACTTTTAGTACAAAACCGATGGCCATTCAGATTGCACGCTACTTATGGGGAATCTATTGATCGAATGCTAAATGTTTTTGAGAAAGTGAATGCAGAAGTTCCATTCAACGGGTTACGTTGGTTTTTTGACCATGCGGAAACAATTACCCCTCAAGAATTGGAACGTGTCAAAACACTTGGAGGCGGTGTTGCCGTACAATTTAGAATGTATTTTCAAGGAGAGCTCTATGAAAAATTGTATGGTGCTCCAAAAATACAACTTCCTCCTATCAAAAAGATGCTAGAAATGGGAATCCCTGTAGGTATGGGAACTGATGCCACCCGAATATCAACCTATAATCCCTGGATGGCAATGCATTGGTTGCTGACTGGTAAAACCATAGGTGGCATGCAGTTTTGGCCAAAAACCGAAATTCTTGACAAGTTTACCGCGCTGCAATTGTACACTTCTGGTAGTGCATGGTTTTCAGGAGAAGAAAACGATAAAGGAAAACTCATAAAGGGAATGTATGCCGATTTGTCCATTCTTTCGGATGATTATTTTACTGTTGAACCGGACGAGGTGAGAAAAATCGAATCCGTACTTACGATAGTCAATGGCTGCATAGTATACGCATCCGATGATTATAAAAATCAAAACCCTTCTATACCAGCTGTAATTCCGGAGTGGTCACCCGTGAACTATTTTGGTGGCTATCAAAAACAATAATTTTTTATTTAAATAATTTAAAAAACAGAAAACATGAAAACGAATAAAATATTTTTACTCTGTATATCATGGGTGATAACTTTTATTTCACAAACCACTTACGCCCAAATTCCCTTACCTCCTGAAGTTCCCATTTGGGATGCCAATAAGGTAGTTCTAAAGCTGCATAAGATTTCAGAGGATGTCTATGCGGTGTCACCTTCAACAACAGAAAGTGAAACTTCGAAAGGAATTCCACAAGCTACATCTGCGGGGTTTATTGTCGGTGAGAACGGAATACTTCTGATTGAAACCATGTTGAATAAACAATTGTATGATCAATTATTGACTTTAGTTAGAACTGTTTCTAAAAAGCCAATTATGTATGCAGTAAACACTAGTGACCATGGAGATCATTGCTTTGGGAATTATCTACTGCCCAAGGAAACGGTTCTAATTCAAAATGAATTTTGCAAAGAAAACCTCTTCAAAAATTATGAAAATATCAAACAGTTTATGATAATGCTTTTTGGAAAAGATCGTGGAATTGAGCAAAGTGTCTATCGTCCAGCTGATCTAACTATAGCATTAAATCAGAGTATAAAACTAGATCTAGGAAAGGGAAAAATAATTGAAATTATAAATACTGGAACTGCACAATCTCCTGCTGATCTTTTTGTATATCTCAAAACCAATGATAAAAATGTATGGTGGACCGGCAATCCATTTATTGCTGAAAGCCCATCTATTCCATGGTTGTTTGATGGTTTTTTTCTGGAACCTGTTAAGAACCTCCAGAAAATTTACGATTTGATTGGCCCTAATGATGTTGTGGTTCCTGGACATGGCAGAATTACAAATAAAGGCGGCATCAAATTTACCATCGATTATGTGAATGCTTTAAAAAAAAATGTTGAAGATGCTGTTCGGAATGGTCAATCGTTGGAAGCAACAAAAGCTTCAGTTACCATGAAAGATTTTGATAAAGGCTATGCGCTTTTTGATTGGCTGCACTACAATTTTAATATTCCTAATGCATACAACGATATAAAGAAAGTGAGTTCAGCAAACTAATCGGAAAATCAATAAATCATAAGCACAAATAATTAATATCTAAAACATTTAAAATCATGAAAAAATTAATTTTAATGGTCATTCTATTGACCTCATTACCAGTGGTATCCCAAAAGCCATCTCCGGCATTGCTTAACCCTACTAATCACACTATGGTGCTGATTGATTTTGAAGGACAAATGGCGTTTGCCGCAACAAGTATCCCAATGGATAAACTTCGTACCAATGCAGCTATCATCAGCGGTGCATCCAAAATTTTCAACGTTGCTACAATCGTAACAACTGTAGCTGAAAAATCATTTAGTGGGCCAGTCTTCCCAGAAGTGCAACAGTTTTATCCGGATGTTTCAATCTATCTTGATAGAACTACTATGAATACTTGGGAAGACGTGAATGCTTATAAAGCTATAACAAGTAAAGGCAAAAAAAGAATTGTTCTGGCTGGCTTATGGACTAGCGTTTGCATTGTAGGGCCTGCGCTGTCTGCCTTATCAGAAGGCTATGAGGTATACATCATTACTGATGCCTGTGGGGATGTTTCAACCGAAGCACATGAGATGGCAATTCAGAGAATGATTCTTGCAGGAGCTAAACCCATGACCGCCATGCAATATATTCTTGAGCTACAAAGAGACTGGTCTAGACAAGAGACTTATAAAGCTGTTAACGATTTAATGCAGCAATATGGCGGTGCCTATGGATTAGGAATCCAGTATGCCCGAAATATGGTAAAACATTAAATAATGAAAAAAATATTATTCTTTGGAGCATTGATGGCATTTAGCATTCTAAATGCCCAATCGCTTCCAGAAAATATAAAGCAAGAAGCGGAAACCAAAAAAACGGTGGAGACTTTTTTAAAATTCTTGGATGATAAAGACCCAGATAAGATTGCAAGTATGATTGCTGAAAATGTGGATTGGTACATTTTCGAATCAAAAGAGTTTCCTTGGACTGGTAAACGTACCAAACGAGCCGAAATACCAGAAGTTTTCAAACTGCTCTTTTCGTATTTCGTTGATGGAAAAGAAAGTATTGAACCTGAAAGTTTTCTTGTCGATGGGAATGAAGCCGCTGTTTTTTTGACCTTGGGTCGGCAATTCAAGTCAAGTGGCAAAAGCTTTACAATGTTAGTAGCACTTCATTTTAAAGTTGAAAATGAGCTCATCACTAAATTTTACCTGTATGAGCAAACCCCAATACTCGAAAAGGCATTTAGAAACTAAATCCACAAACCTGTAACTATTTTAGCGCCAAAAATAGGAACCACTTTAACCTTTGTATTGGTGGTGACATTCCAAATGACAGTGTCTTTATTTTTAGACCATTATGGATTATTTGGTTTTCTAATAATAAAAAATAATTGGGTTCATAATTATTCGAAAATACTGACATAATGAAAAAAGAGATAGTTTTTGTGATTATTTTCATAATTAGCTTGTATTCAAATGCTTTTTATTCACAAGAAGATACAGAATTGCAGTTTCATATATTGAGTCAAGATGATGATTTCTCTTCCCTAAAAAAGAAAGAAGACAAAAGCAGTTATGAACATTTAAAATGGATTGATTTAGGAAATCAAAATTCCTTATCGTTCGGGGGTGACTATCGCTTTCAGGCCGAAAGTTTTAGTAACGAAGGATTTATTAAAGAAGAAACTCAAGACAACATTTGGATTTTAAACAGATTTTTAGCGCATGCACATTTTAAGTTTGGGCAGCGTTTTGAAATTTATACAGAATTAAATTCGAGTACCACAATAGCTAAAGACGCGCCATCTCCTGTAGATAAAGATGTGTTGTCTTTGAATCAAGCATTTGTGAAGTATCATATTATTTCAAATTGGAGTGTTCTTTTAGGAAGAGAAAATTTAAGGTTTGGAACAAGAAGGCTTGTTGACATCAGAGAAGGCCCAAATGTAAGACGTTCATTTGACTTGGCGAGGCTCGACTATTCCACTGAAAATATAAGCATCACTGCGTTTGTGTCAACACCTGTTCAGAATAAACCAAAAGCTTTTGACAATAATTATGTAAAGTTCGATGAAACCTTTAGCGGAATCTACGTGACCAAAAGCTTGAGTAAATCTATCGGTATAGATATCTATGGATTTTATCAAAAAGATGATAACGCAACCTATAATATTGGAACAGCCAATGAAAGACGATATAGTTTAGGAACTCGTTTTTTTGGAACCATCAACGACTTTACATACAATAATGAAATGGTGTATCAATTCGGTAGATTTGGAAATCTAGATATACAGGCTTACACAGTCTCTTTACAGGGAGAATTTGCGTTTGATTTCATTGCAGATAAAACAATTTTTGGATTTAAAACAGAGGTTATCAGCGGGGATAAAAATAGTGATGATACGAGCCTAAACACCTTTGATGCACTCTATCCAAGAGGGGCTTATTTTGGAAAAGTGGCAAAATTTGGTCCATCTAATTTAATGGATGTTCATCCCTATTTAAATTTTAAAAAGAAAAACTATTATTTAGAATTGGACTATGATGCATTTTGGAGGTATTCTGTTTCTGACGGTGTTTATGGAGCTTCATTGCATTTGGAATATCCTTCAACCAATAACAAAGTATTTATAGGCCAACAAATCGGTACACTTTTGGGCTATGACGTAAATAACCATTTTAATTTAGAATTTGAAACCAATATTATATTTCCAGGTGATTTTTTAAAGGAAAGTAGTTTGGATGCAACACTTTTTCATACCGTAATAACAGCCGAATACAGGCTTTAATAGAAGTTATTAAAGATTGTAAAATCAAAAAACAAAATGAAATCAATAAAAAATATACCCTTTGCCATTTTCGCTTTATCTCTTATGGTTTCTTGCACTAATCAAAATAAAAATGAAATGAAAACAGAACAATTAAATACAAAAAGTCATTGGCCAAACAGAGCCCAATTGGTAATTTCCGTGTCTATGCAATTTGAAACAGGCGCACAACCTGCTGGGGCCGAAAGCCCTTTCCCATCCATTACATTGCCCAAAGGCCAACCTGACCCAGCAGTAGAAAGCTGGTATCGGTATGGTGCGAAAGAAGGAGTTTACAGAATGCTGGAGCTATGGAAAAAATATGACATCAAAGTTACCTCGCATGTGGTGGGTGCGGCAGCAGTAGAATATCCAGAAGTAGCTAAAGCCATTGCAGATGGAGGCCACGAAATTGCAGCTCACGGTATGTATTGGGAAGACCAATATAATATGAGTTATAAAGATGAGCTTGCCTTTGTAAAGCAAGGCGTAGATAGTGTGGAAGCCATTACAGGCAAGCGCGGAATTGGGTATAATGCAAACTGGTTGCGCAGAAGCCCCAACACCTTGAAGATATTACAAGAACTTGGTTTTCTATATCACATTGACGATTTAAGCCGAGATGAACCATTTATCACAAATGTGAACGGAAGGAATTTTGTAGTAATGCCTTATACGCTACGCAACAACGATATTATGAATATTGAAGGAAGACAGTGGAGTCCAGACCAACTTTTGGCACAATTAAAAATGGAGTTTGACCAATTGTATGAAGAAGGAGCCGTACAACGTAGAATGATGTCCGTGAGTTTGCACGACAGGATTGGCGGCACACCTGCAGTTACAAAAACTATTGAAGAATTTATCAAATATACTAAACAAAAAAAAGGTGTGGTGTTTATGCGCAAAGACGAAATTGCTAAAATGGTGCAGAACGACCCAAATACCCCCATTGACAATAGCGAAGACTATATTAATAACTAGAGCCGAGAATCTGCTTTTTGCATTATTTTTTGTTTGAAAAAACAAGTTAATTTTAAGGCTAAAAAAAAGGAAAACAAAAGAAATAGACGATGCAAAAAATTTATGATTTTCTACGGACGGAAGATTAAAAAAGTACTTTAAAAAAACACGTCAGTTACCTTGAGGGTTTACTACGTTAAAACTACCACCGAAACACCTCTCATTAAATCATATTCTCAAATTAAAATAGTAGATATTAAAAATGATAGTGTCTATTACAAATAGTCATCCTTTTCGCAAGAAAGTGAACAACATATTTACAATTTTGATACCCTTGGACAGACAAAAAAATTTGTTTTAGGTTTACCTAAATTCAAAAACAAACGGTATTGTGATATATTACTTAAAATTTCAATAGCTATGCTACTAGTGGTGCTTTTAATTAATTTTTTAGTTTTTAATTATTATTTTCAAGAGGTTACTTCCTTACAAAATCTAGCTTCTTTTAATAGTGTCAACAAAAAAATACTGCTAGAATTAAAGAAAGAAATGAATTGGCAACTAGTAGTAACGAGTTATCCCCAATAAACAAATCAAAAATAATAACAAAGTACAACATACAAAGTTGGGGCATGCTCTATCTCAAATTGCATTGGAATTTAAAAACTTAAAAAAAAGATGGTATTTAAGCGCATCAAAAACACTTAATTACTTACCGATTTAAAAAGAGAAACCGCCTTAAAAGACCGTTATCAAAGTCATTATTTTACAAATTAGTGGTTTGTGCAACGGTTACCGGTGTTGGCAACAGTTTTTTATTAATTCAGTTTATAATTTTTTATTCAAATCTTGCCTTCCAACAATTGCCATTATTTCGACAGTATCATTATTTATTTTATAGTAGATACTATCAATTCCGCACACGCAGCGTCTATAACCTTTTTTTATATAATCGACTGATTCAAACGAAAAAGGTCTTTGAGCGATAATGTCAAAATATTCAAAAATTGAGTCGAAATATTTGTCCGCTTGAATTATTCCAAACTTTTTCACTCCATAATGGTGTATCCGAATCAAGTCATTTTTGGCCTCGTTACTTAATCTATATTTAGCCATTCAACAAAGACTTTGATTGAGCTAAAATCTCCTTTTTGCTGTCATTCGTAAATCCACTATTTTCAGCTTTATCCAATTTAGCCCGAATCCAGTCAATTTCGACTTGTTGCTTTCTAGCTTGTCTAATCAGGTCATTTACAAGCTCACTTTTACTTGTATATTCTTTATTGTCTACTTGATTTTTCAACCATTCGTCGTTTGGTTTTGTGAAAGATATACTTTGTCTTGCCATAATTTTATTTTTTGATGTAAAAATACACCAAATACGCATCATTTCCAAATTGTTGCCAACGTGTTTCTTTAGTTTGTAATAAATATATTTAGATAGAAAAAGAGAAGAACTATAACGTGTTTTAGAATAACGCCTCCTTACACGTACGTGTAAGATTAGTTGCGTATTTTAAGCACCTAATTTAGAAAATACAAACCGAATAGAAAATCCGAAAGGATTTTCAGAATTAAGCTAGAACTAGCAATTAATTTTACACGGCTTGTACAGCGTTTTTAATTTAATGTTTTCATTGCCAATTCTGCTATTTCTCTAGTGATTTTTGTTGGAGAATTACAATCGCAGTTATTCAGTCCAACAACATAAATATCATAATCAGGAAGATATACACCCATAGACTTGAATCCGAAAAAGTGTCCACCATGTTCTCTGGTAGCAACTCCATTTATTTCTTTAATATGCCATCCATAACCATAGTTAATATGCTCTCCGTTATTCAATGTATAATTCGTAAATGCTTTTTCAGTTGTTTCTTTGCTAATTAGAAGGTTGTTTTTTATTGCTTCTTGCCAAGTAAACATATCATTGACATTAGACATCAATGCACCTGTAGAATAAGCAAAAGAATAGCTTACTTGTCTACTATTAACATAACCATCTTTATTATGGTAACCTGAAGCTCTGTTTTTAATAACTTTTCTATGACTTCCATATTGTGAAGACGTCATTCCTATTCTTTTAAAAATTTGTTCTTCAACAAAATTAGCATAGTGTTGTCCAGTTACTTTTTCAATGATATAACCTAATATTACATATCCTGAATTATTATATTTAAATTTCTCTGTAGGAAGAAAATCCATAGGTTCATTTTTAAAAAAGTCTATTAGCTCTAAAGGTGTTAAATCTTGTGTCGAAATTGTATTTAATTCCTTAACTCTGGTGAAATCTTTAATTCCTGATGTGTGTGTTAATAAGTGATGAACTGTGATTTTATGTCCATTTGTTGGGTAATCAGGAATGAATTTAGTTATTTCATCATCCAAATTCAGCTTGCCTTTTTCTACAAGCATTAAAATAGATACTGCTGTAAACTGTTTTGTCATAGAGGCTATTTCGAAAACATTTTCAGTATGCATTGGAAGATTTAACTCAAGATTTGAAAGACCAAAAGCTTTTTTATAAACGATATTACCATTTTTAGAAATTAAGAAAGTTGCTCCTGGATTATTAGGCAGGTATTTTTCCTGCAGCATACTATCAATTTTGGATTCAAAATTTTGCGCAAAGATTTCAGATTGTGAATTAAGAGATAAAACTGTAATTAAGATTAATAGGTACTTTAAATAAAGAGCTTTTTTCATTTTTTGTTGTTTTTAAATATTGTTTAATCGTTGGACGTGAGATCAAACAGTTAGGTTACAAAAAAAATGACATATTGGAATTATTGATTGAAGTTATTGAACTCAGCGTAGTTTTTCCAAATGCTGTACAACTAATTATATCTTTATATTGTATTCAGTTAATAGGTTTATGATAAGGATAAATGTAATAAACGTTACTTTTTATTACTATTATATGTACTTAATTTGACTCTTCGCATTCTTTTTTGTGGACATACCATACCGTTTTTCTTGAGGATGTTATGAATTGTAACCACAGAAGGAACTTCTTGTTTTGTAAACTTGTTAAACAACAATTCCTTAATTTTTTTCGCTCCCCAATACGTATGTTTTTCTTTAATTTTAGAATGCTGTCAACGATATTTTGAGGTGTTGCATTGGGATATTTGCCTGGAGCTCTGGACTGTTCTCGTAAAGCCTCAAAACCTTTTTCCTCGAATCTGCTTATTAATTTATAAGCCGTTGGTCTAGAGATTTCAAAGCTTTTGGATAATTCTGTAATGGTTTATTTTCCAGTACGCCATTCACAGATAAATTCAATTTTTTGTTCCATAGTTGTTGTTTCTTTCCAAGGCATGATTTCTGATTTTATTCAGAAAATTAGTCTTTAAAAAGTGTAAATTATGTCCCTTTAACTTTGTAAAGGATGTCCCTTTAACGTACCCTATGTGCCTTAACGAACAGCCTCAGACAACTCCCATGGAAAAATCAATTACTAATTTTTGATAGACCAAAGCAAACACCCAAAATATTAAAATAGACAATTAAATAGTTCTTATCGCTGTTTTGACTACAACTACCATTGTTTTGACTACTTTCACCCTATACCTTCTTTCCAACTTTGCAGTGTAAATTTTTTAATTTTATAAAATCAAAAAAATGGACACAAAAAAGGTATGGCTCGTAACAGGAGCATCGAAAGGATTGGGGTTATCCTTAGTAAAAAAACTCTTGAACGAAGGCTACAAAGTAGTTGCTACTTCCAGAACTGTTGAACGTTTAGAAAAAGAAGTGGGAACTTCGGCAAATTTCCTTCCATTGGAAGTAATTATAACAGATGAACAAAGTGTAAAGAATGCCATTGCCAAAATAGTAACAGTATTTGGCACCATTGATGTAGTTGTAAACAATGCCGGCTATGGACAATTGGGTGCCTTGGAAGAATTGAGCGATAAAGAAGCTCGCCAAAATTTTGATGTTAATGTATTTGGTTCGCTGAATGTCATCAGAAGTGTAATGCCCCATTTGAGAGAGAGAAAAAAGGGAATTATCATTAACATTGCTTCTATTGGAGGATTTACGGGAGCATTCCCTGGATGGGGAATTTATTGCTCAACAAAGTTTGCCGTAGTTGGATTTACAGAAGCATTAGCAGAAGAAATCAAAGAATTTGGCGTATCTGCAACCGTAGTCTATCCAGGCTATTTCAGAACAAGTTTCCTTGATAACGGTTCGCTTAATCTTCCCAATCAGCCCCTTATGGAATACAAAGCTGCAAGAGCTTCTGAAGAATGGCATAAAAATGAACAAAGTGGACATCAGCCAGGAAGTCCTGAAAAAGCAGCAGAAGTTTTAATTCAATTAGCTGAAATGGAGAATTTACCTTTGCATTTTATGATGGGAAGCGATGCTTTCAGAATAGCACAAGATAAAATTGAAGCATTGAAAATTACATTAAAAGACAACGAAAATTTAACTAAATTAACCGATTTCTAACTTTCGCAATGAACAATGGGTTGAATGAGGGCTATTATTCAATCCATTTTTTTCTAAATTTGTATACGAATGAGCAAGGAAGGAATATACAGAATCAGCACAATAAGTGATTATCATAAAATCGCAGGATTGCCAAAACCTGAACACCCTTTAGTTAGTTTGGTAGATTACGGTTTGGTGGAATATCAAATCAATGAAAAGGAAATCAATTGGATACAAGGGTATTATTGTATTGGATTGAAACGGGATATTCAGGGAAAGTTTCATTATGGACAACAGCAATACGATTTTGACGAAGGCATTTTGGCATTTATTGCACCTAGACAATTAGTACGTCTTTCGATAGAAAAACAGCAACCTAAGCCAACAGGATTTATGCTCCTAATACACCCTGATTTTATTTGGACCACCTCTTTGGCTAAAGCTATTAAACAGTATGATTTTTTTGGGTATGCCGTAAAAGAAGCGCTTTTCCTTTCAGAAAAGGAGGAGGCCATTATTACTGGCATCCTGTTGAATGTCCAAAGGGAATATCATTCTAACATTGATAAATTCAGCCAAAATATTATCATTGCACAAATAGAATTATTGCTGAATTATTGTGATAGATTTTACCAACGTCAATTTATTACACGAAAGAAAAGCAGCCATCAGCTATTGGAAAAGCTAGAAAACATATTGCACGATTATTTCAGCAATGACAATCTAATAGAAAAAGGATTGCCTACAGCACAAAACATTGCAAGTTCATTAAATATATCACCCAATTATCTAGGAAGTTTGCTCAAAACATTGACAGGACAAACTACCCAACAGCATATTCACAATAAACTCATTGAAAAAGCAAAAGAAAGACTATCAACCACTAACTTTTCTGTTAGTGAAATTGCTTATGAATTGGGCTTTGAACACCCACAATCATTCAGTAAACTTTTTAAGACCAAAACCACTATTTCACCTTTGGAATTTAGAAAGTCGTTTAACTAATAAACGAGCAAATGCAGTTGGGTCACTAAATTAGGACTAAACTCCTATAAATCAAATGATTTTTAGGAGTTTTTCATTATTAAAACTTAGCTATTTTTTTTAAAATCGCTATTCAATTTGTAATTTTAACATCCCTTGGTTTTACCATAGAGAGACCTCCTTTAGAAGTGAAATTTAAACTATCTATAGCTAATTCTCGTAAAAGGGTATTGTTATTATCTCTAATTCGATGGTATAAAATATATTCTTGATCATTTACACTAAAAACGGTATGGTGTCCTGGGCCTAAAGTTGTCTCATCTTTTGAGGAAGATAAAATTGGGCTATTTTCTCCTTCTTCCCAAGGGCCATAGGGGGTGTTTCCAACAGCATACCTTACCTTATAGGTATTATCAGTGCATTTACCCTCAGAGTACATTAAATAATATTTATTCTCTCGCTTTAACATAAATGGTGCTTCAAAATAATTAGGTGGTGTTACATCTTTAATAGCTGCTTCATCAAATGTGACCATATCATCTTCTAATTGTACTACAAAACAATGACCGTTTTTCCAATTTAATCCAGAACCCCAATACAAATAGACTTGTCCATCATCATCAATAAAAGCTTCAGCATCAATCATATGGTATTCGGGAAACATTGTACCTTTTATTAAAGGTGAATTATCTGGTTTTGCATTTTTCCAAGGTCCTAATGGCTGATCGCTAACACCTACCCAAATTTCACTCCCTACGGAAACATACATATAGAATTTTCCGTTTTTAGCTTTTATTACACAAGGTGCCCAAACTCTAGAATCTCCAGAGGTAGGACTCGTACACGCCTCTTTAGTAGGCCAATTTATCGCTTTTTGCTCCCAATTTTTAAAATCTGAAGTTTCTAAAACAGCTAGATCATCACCTCCCCATGGATCTTTGGTCGCAAATACATAATACTTTCCTTCAAAGGTAACTATAGAAGGATCTGCAAAATCTCCTTTAATAATAGGGTTTTCTATGCGAACAACTCTTTTATCTGTACAGCCAGACAAACTGACCATCAAAATGATTAGGGTTACTATTTTAAAACAAGTTTTGGTATTCATGCGTTTAATTTTAATATGATAAAACATCATTTACGCTGCGGAAATGCTTCCTAAATTAAGGTGTAAACGGTTTTATTACCACTAATTTATCTCCTGTTATATCTACCTCAAACAAATGAGGCACTCTGATGTATTTTCCATTACTCTCTTTATGACTATGAATAGCCATCAGTATTTTTCCCTCAAAGTTTTGAAACAACATGCCATGACCGAAATTTGGAGGTGTAATGGGTTCTTTCTCCTGAATCCAAGGTCCATCAAGCCTTCCGCTTTTAGAATATGCTACCCCTTGAACATACACATCATAAATCCAACTTGTCCATAACATCCCTAAGCGTCCCGTCCCAGTTTTAAAAACATAAGGGCCATCGGTTACCTTATTAGGTTGGTCATTACCACTTTCATTTTTTTCTTTACTCCAAGGGGAGTCGCTTGCTTTAAAAAGTAATTTTCCCTCACCAATCGAACCACTTAAATCGGGTTTTAATTCAATTTTTTCAATAGTACCATTTAAGTTTTGAAGCCATTCATAACAATATACCATATAAGGTTTACCATCGGTATCGATCCAAAAGGTACCATCAAGTGTAGGTTTATTTGCTGGGAGATATGTTTCATCCTTCATTGGTTTGTAAGGCCCTTCAGGTCGATCACTAACCAAAATATGACTCGCACGGCGTTCAATACTATTTCCTGCAACCGTATCGATTTTTACATCGCGATTTGTGAATGTGGCAAAATCATAGTATTTCCCTTTATATTCATGAAACTCTGCTGCCCAAATCATGGGGCTAGCTCCCATCCATGATGTGGTATCAATTTGTACGACTTGATAAGGACCTTCCCAGTATTTTAGATTTTTACTTTTCCAAAGCATACCTCCTGTACCCGTCATATAATACATTTGAGTCTTAGCATCAGCGAGAATAAAAGGATCGCTTAATTTGATAGCATCCAAGGGAACATTTTTTTTAATCTCCACGTTCCGCTGTGCCTGAAGTGTCTTAAAAGATAAAAGGCAAAAGAACAAGAAAAAAGTAAAACGTATTCTGAATATAACCTTGAAATTTAGTATTTGATTTTTTAGCATTCTTCTGTTTTTAAATTCTTTAGATCATACTTTTATTTCACAGCTTCTATTTTGTACAAACCCGAAGCATGAGGTGCTATAGGCTGAGAGAAATCATTTTTAAACTCGCCAAGGTCTTTATTGTTCCATAATTCTGTAATTCTTACTTTTCCTGATAGCCCTAATTCTGAAATTTGTACATTAAAAGCCAAAGAAGATATATCTGAAATATTAAATAGAGCCAAATAGATTACATTTTCTTTTTTGTTTTTTGAAGTCACTACTAATTTTTCATCCTCTTTATACAGTTGTCGTACCGCTGTACTTTCTGAATGCATCTTTAACACTTCTTTATTGGTTAAAAGGGATAAAGTAAAAGCATCATTACTTGGCAAATCACCTCCAAACATTAAAGGAGATTTAAAGATGGTAAAAAATGTCATTAAGGTATATTGCTCTTCTCTCGTTAAATTCGTCATTCTATCATCTCCAACTTCACCACGAATAGATAAGCGTCCTAAGGGGATCATATCAGCATCTGGCCAGGTTCCATTTTTTTGATAGCCATACCAATCTTGACTAACTTCCATCAAATGCTTAATGTGCCACCAGCTATCCCAAACATCATTGACCATTCGCCACATGTTAGCATGTTCACGTACATGAGGTCCTGATGAAATGGGCGTTTCTCCTGGCGATGTACTAAAGACCATCTTACGCCCACTGTTATCAATCGCATTACGGATTAATTCAATTTCACCTTTATGATAAATAGGCGCAGACAAATCGTCGATTTTAACAAAATCGACGCCCCAGGCTGCGTAGAGTTCAAAAATTGCATTGTAATATTCTTGAGCTCCTGGCTTGCTTGCATCAATGGTATAATTGTCTTTTAACCATTTACACTGATCTGCTGTTGTATAAATTTGATCTGCAGTAATTCCTGCAGTTCCTTTGATAGGCAACTTATTTTCTACCGCAACTTTGGGAACACCACGCATTAAATGTATTCCGAATTTTAATCCTTTGCTATGAATATAATCTGCTAATTCTTTAAAGCCTTTTTCCCCTTTTGCTGATGGAAATTTATTCGATGCCGGTATATAGCGTCCATAAGCATCTACCACATATATAGGATCAGTTTGATTATAGCCATGGGATTTGGTATTTTCAACATACCATCGAATATCTACTACAACATACTCCCATCCATATGGTTTTAAATTAGTTGCCATATAATCGGCATTGGCTTTAATTTCTTGTTCTGTCACTGTTGGACCATAACAATCCCAACTATTCCAGCCCATAGGTGGCGTTTGTGCCCATTGTGTATAATCTGTTTTGACTTTCGTCTTCACCTCAGCTTTCACTTCTACCCTTTTTTTATGCTCTTTACATGCCAGCAACAATATTACTAATACCATTACTTTAAAAGATCTATACATTTTCATCAAACTATACTATTTTAATTCGTCAATTTTTCACTCACGCTAATTCCTGATACTGTGGGGACGACAGTTTTAATACTCCCATCTGCCTTAAATTCCAATACATCAATACAAACTTCTCTGTTGTATCCTGCAGCATCCCCCATAGTAATACCATTTGGACGGTTAAAACGATGATAGACCATATGCCAAATATCGGTATTTGGGCTTTGAATAACACTGTTATGACCTGTTCCATAAATTCCTTCTTCAGGTCTTTTTTGTAAAATCAAATTATTTTCAGGAATGTGTAATGGCCCTGTTGGAGAAGTTGAAGTTGCATATCTTACCTGATAATTGGCACTTCGTGTATCATTTTCAGACCATAAAAAATAATAAATTCCATTTCGATAAAACACTTCAGTTCCTTCTCTAAAGGTGTTATCAGGAGTTAAGATTTTCAAGGTGTTTTCTTTGATGGAAATCATATCTTCATTTAATTCTACGCAGGCCATATACCCATTTCCCCAATACAGATATGATTTCCCTGAAAGGGGATCTGTAAATACATCAGGATCAATCTCTTGACCACCACTTACACCTTCTGGCTTTTTAGTTACCAAAGGCTTTCCTGAATCTACAAAAGGCCCAGTTGGATCATCTGAAACTGCAACACCTATTTTTTGCGCTGCCGTGAAATAATAAAAATACTTATAAGTACCATTTATTCTCTTTTCTATAGCTGTTGGCGCCCAAGCATTTTGGTCAGCCCAAATGACGTCTTTTTTTAAATCTAGTATTACCCCTTCATCTTTCCATTTGACTAAATCTTCAGAAGAAAATGTTTTAAAATAGGTGCCAGACCATCCTGTAAAACCATCGCTTGTGGGATACAAATAATACTTATTTGTTTTATGGGAATATATAATCTCTGGATCTGCATAAAAACCATCCAATACGGGGTTCCTATCAATATGAACAGTTACTTGATACGTTTTTTGTTTCTCTCCTGATGTAATCGTATAGGCAATGGTGCCCTTAGAAAAATCTTTGGTTCCGGAAGTTACACAACTTGCCCATGATACCATTTTAATATTAGGATCAAAATTTTTAAGATCTGTTTCTGGTTTAACTGGAATGTAAATGGTATGGTCTTCATCATTGATTACCACATTATTCGCCTTGATGTTTTCTGAGTCAAAACCAAGGAAAGAGCTTTTGTTTAATGAACCCCATTTTTGAATTAAAGCCTGTGCTTCTTTTTCAGTAATAGGGATAACGGTTCCGTGTCTTGGATGAAAATTCATGGTGATGTTGTCATCTACCACTTTAAAGTTCTTTAAATCATTGGTTTTGGTAAATTGATAGCTGCCTTTCATGTACATATCATACATCAAAATATAGTCTTCGGAATCATTCAGTTTAAAAATTCCTGAGCCTTCAACTGCATCATCTGTTTGATCAAAAAAGCCCTCTTCCTGTACATATCCTTCTGTTAATTGCGTTGAAATAGCTTTTCGAATCCCTCCTCCTTCACTTTCATTCTTAAAAAACAAATGATATGTTCCATCCTTATAAATAATATCTCCATCAATACAAGCACTGTTTGATGGACTATAAAACAATTGTTTAGGCGTTGTGGCTAATCCTGTAAAATCTTTATTCGCATAAGCATAGTAAATAATATCAGGTCCGTTATCGCCTAACATAGACCAATAAATCATGTATTGATCTGTGTCTTTATCATAAATAGTTTGCGGCGCCCATACCCGTTTGATATCTCCAAATTCTTTAGAATAGGTTTCAGGAATATTGATAATGGTGGAACTCCAATGGATCAAGTCGGTCGATTTCATTAAGATCATGGCATAGTTATTCCAACCTTGTTCTGGCACATACAAATCGGTAGCTACCATATAAAATGTTTTTCCATCTGCACCACGCAAAATATGAGGATCACGAACGCCTCCCGAAGCACTAATTGTTTTAGAATCGATAATGGCTTTGTTATCATTTAAAGCAGTATAGTTATAGCCATTGTTACTCAAGGCGTAATGTATGGATTCTTCTCCAGGGCCGTTTCCTGTAAAATATGCAAATAAATAAGCCGTATAGGCAGTGTCTTCACTTTGCTTTTTAGTAATACATGCTGTACAACACACTACTAAAAAAAGGAGAAAAAAGGCATTGATTTGCTTTCTCATATAAAAAAATTATTTTATTGTTTTTGTCAAAATGCTATTTCTAACCTAAAGTTTATTTTTATTTCACTTCTAGGGTGGTCTCTATGGGTTCTAACCAAGGGCTTGTAAATTTAACTGTAACCAATCCTGCCTTGCCTGTCGCTTGAATGTAGGCTAATATTTTTCCTTGAAAAACGCGTTGCTTGGAATCGGTATAATCTGTCATATCCTTATTATTGCCTGCTTCCAAACCTAATAAAATAGCCGGACCCGTTATGGAGCATGTCACCTCATTATCAGAAAGCATAACAGGAATTCCTTCCTTATCAACCACGTGTACTTTAAGTTGCGCAATACCATTCTCTTTTTTAATAGTCTTTTTTTCAACTTCCACAGTAAGGGCGTATGGCTGTTTTGAAGATACTATCGCATAGCGGCAAAGCGCCTTATCATCTTCACTCAACCCTACAGCTTCCAATTGGCCAGATGTATAAGGAATATCCCAAACTATAATTCCTGTTTTTTCATCGTATTTTTTTTCTTCACCTACCACAATTCCGTTTAATTCAAGACGTACTTTAGCGGTATTCGTATAACATACTACGCGTATAGTCTGCCCCTCTTCATAATTCCATTTTGACCATGCATCCTTAGAAAGTTCATCACTTTTTTGGTTTGCCAGATACGTACCTAAATATACCATTGGTTCTTGGGACCAAAGAGATTTCCGAAAATAACCTCTTGGCTTTATATGACCTGAAAAATCGATGAGACCAGAATAAAATCCTCGTGAAGGCCAGCGACCAGATTCACCAAGATAATCTATTCCTGTCCATAGAAACTGTCCAAAAATATGCTCATTATTTTTCACAGCCAGCCAAGCTTCCAGATCATGGCGATTTTCACTACCATAAATAACACGATTAGGATACTTTTGATGATCGGATTGGTACCTACTCTCTGTGTAATTATACCCTGTAATATCTAACGCATCTGGATACTCTGTTTCGTTAGACATAGCAACACCAGCCAAACCAGCAGTAACAGGACGCGATGTATCGTACTTTTTCACACTTGCCACCAAACGTTTGGCAATAGCACCCAAACGCATGGCATCTGGAGCATCTTTTTTATACCCACCATAAACTGCTTGTGAAAATCCTGTATTTCCACCTCCATTTAATACAGGATGCGAATAAGGATCGTTCGGATAATCTACTTCATTTCCAATACTCCATGCGAAAACAGATAAGTGGTTTCTATCGCGCCGCACCATATCTTCAAGGTCTTTTTCTGCCCAATCGACAAAAATATCATAACTCCCTTGAAAACCGGGTGTTCCTACATTCCAACCTTCTAACCATTTACGTTTTGGAAATTCCCATTCATCATACGCTTCATTTAATACCAATACCCCTAATTCATCACAAAGCTCATAAAATGCTGGAGCTTGTGGATTATGACTGGTACGTACCGCATTTACGCCTATTTCTTTTAAAGTTTTCAATCTTGATTTCCACACCTCTCTTGGTACGGCAGATCCTAATACGCCTGCATCATGATGTAAACAAACGCCTTTTATTTTCATCCATGTATCATTAAGTGCAAACCCTTGATTAGCATCAAAGGTAAATTTACGGAAACCCGTTTGTGTACTTGTCTGGTCAATAATTTTACCCTCTTTTAAAACCCTTGTTTTCAGCTCGTAAAGGTTGGGGGTTTCAACGCTCCATAGTTTTGGGCGATTCAATTTTAAGTTGGTTACAATTTTTCCGGAGTGCTCCGCTGCAATACTAATTGAAGTTGATTTTTTAGCCACCACTGCGCCTTCAACATTCACTAACTCATGCTCAATAATTACATTAGATGTCGTATCTAATTCATTGTCAATAGCTACTTCGATATGTAGTACTCCAGAATTTTTATTTACTTCAGGACGGGCAAAAACACCCCATTGAGAAATATGTATAGGGTTAGCATATACCATCCATACATCGCGATAAATTCCTGAACCTGTATACCAACGAGAGTCAGCACTTTGTTGATGATCAACCCGGACTGCAATCGTGTTTTTTTCTCCATAGGTAATGTACGGTGTAGCATCATATGCAAAGGAAATATATCCATTAGGGCGTTTCCCTAAAGACATACCATTCACAAATACCTCGCTTCTATTATAAACACCTTCGAAATATAGGAATACTTTTTGACCTTTTTTATTTGCCGGCACTTCTATACTTTTTCGATACCAAGCTATTCCCCCAGGTAAATATCCTGTAGCACTAGCTAAAGTTGGACTTAATTGCCCTTTTATACTCCAATCATGGGGCACATTTACCATTTGCCAACCTTCATCATCGAAGGTTTTATTTTTAAAATCTTCTTGATCTTTAAGGATAAACTTCCACTGATCATTTATTCTTTCAGATATTCCAAATGATAGTTGACTGAATGCAGCAAAATTGCAAAACATAAGGAATACAACTATAATTCTTTTAATTTTCATTTTCATTTTTTGTTAATTCGTTTAATGCAACGTGTTCTCAACGCTATCCATAGCCCAAAAAAGAAATTTTTCTGCACCATTACTTTACACAAATTCTTACTCATTTTTCTGAACTAATTCTATTATACTACTCGTGTTTATGAAATTGAATAGTTTGCAGACTATCGTTATTTTTTGAAATCATAATTTTTGACTTTTCATTATTTCTAATAAGCTTTGCATCTCTAACATCTCCTTCTAACCAAACCCCCATTTTTTTTCTGTCAATTACCGTAAATTCTCCCTTTTTATTTCCCTGTAACAAAACTCCATTATTTGCATCATTTGGTCCTATTTCAACTCGGAATGGATAGTAATTCCCTACAAGCAATACATCTAGTATTCCATCTCCTGTAAAATCTTCAGTAATGATACCTTCTATTGCAGAGAACTGTGCCTGAATAGGGAGTTGATGCATTTTAAATCCAGTACCTGTGTTCTCTAAATACACACTTTCAAGCTGATATACACTCAAATGCGTAGCTGCTTTTAATTGGTCTTCAGAAAAAATATCATCTAAAGTTGCAGAGGCATATTGGGCATGCTTCAAAAAATTCTTTTTTAAGAATGGGAAAGCTCCTTGCATTTCATCTAAAGATGGGATGGGATAACGTTTGCCTTGCATATAACTACTAATGACTGCTGAAGAAACACCATCTTTTCTAAAATCTCCAATATAAGCCTCAAGGGGTTCCTTTTCTGAAACGGAATACGGGAGATTAAGCCCCATATTACCCACTATTAAGTCCATATCCCCATCTTGATCTATATCAGCACTCGCAATACTTTGCCATAAGCCATTACTATTTTCTAAGAGGTATGTTGCTGTTTTATCTGTTAATTTCCCATTTGTATTTATAAAAATTCGAATGGGCATCCACTCTCCAACAAGTACCAAATCTAACCATGAATCATTATTGATATCGACCCAAAGTGCTCCAGTAATTATACCGGGCTTTCTCAATAATGGGTTTACTTCATCTGTGGCAAGATTAAATTTCACAATCCCTCTGGAAGTATCGCTATCATTCCTTAAAATGCCTCCTAAAGCACAATCTGGATAATTTCCTGGTAAAGCTCCTCCACCCACAAATAAGTCCGTATCGCCATCATTATCATAATCTCCTGCGGACACAACACTACCATTTGAATAGCCTTTTGGCAAACTATTATCCGGAGCTGCTTCTAAGTAGCCTTTTCCCTTATTTAAAAACAATCTATCCTTAAGTTTTGGAGAACCTAGCTGTAGTTCGCTACCCCCATTAATCACATATAAATCTAAATCTCCATCATTATCTGCATCAAAAAAAACGGAACCTTCGGATTCAAAGTCTTTGCTGTTTTTAAAACAATCATACGAAGTATCTAAATAGGAACCGTTGGACTGTGAAACAAAAAGTCGATCTAAACTGCCATAGGCACCTGCAATAAAAATATCATCTTGACCATCTTCATTAATATCGGCTACAGACATTTTTGGACCAGATCTTGAACTTTGCTTTAAGGCCAAGCGATTTAAGTTGAAATCGACAAACCGATTTTCTTTATGAAGATATTTTAAAGAAATACTAGCATCTGCACTTTCAAAATAAGGCTCTTCAACTATTTCTTTTTGTGAATTTGGTTTGGATTCATTTTCATTAAATTCAAGGAGTGTATTTAGATGTACATTTTGATGTTCAGAAATTTGACCTGACGACCATTGTATTTTAATTGTCGCTTTTTTTGATTTCCCTAATCCGAAATATAGAGTTGGATCTACCGAAGATTGAAAGCCTCTTACTTGATAGTTTTCAATAAACTGAACCGTGGAATCTGAATACACCCAAACTTTTGCACCTAAAGAGTGACTATTTTTTGTACTTCCCTTTAATTTGATTCTTAAAAAATTATTTTTTTCCTTATCAATAGTGTTTTTATAAATTCCTACAGGCTCATTTATATTATTTACTACTAAATCTAAATCTCCGTCATTGTCTAAGTCTGCATACGCAGCACCTGTTGACACTGTAGGTTTCGTAAAACCCCATGCTTTTGTAACATTTTTAAAGCTAAAATTTTCTTGGTTTTTGAACATATAGTTCGGTATTTTAGCAGAAGGCATCTTTTTTACTAATTCATAAATCAGACCAGCATATTCTCTTTTTCCAGATTCATCAAACAATTCTTTTCCTTCCGCTCTAACCTTGGTTATGGCTTCATCTACTTCGAATTTCATAAAATCTTTGTTCGTGTAATCTCGTAAGTAGCCATTAGAAACGAATATGTCTTTTCTTCCATCACTATCAAAATCTGCTAGTAACGATGCCCAACTCCAATCGGTACTGGAAATACCTGCCAATCGTCCAATTTCACTAAATTTAGGAGTTCCATTTTTTTCTGTACCCTGATTCAATTGGAGCATATTTCGCATTTGTTGCTTATGATAACTGCTGTCTACGGCTAATTGATAGCGGGAATATTCATCTTGACCCTTTAATAATTTTTGTCTAAAATTATCTTCTGGAAGCATATCTAAAGTAACTAAATCAGAAAGACCATCATTGTTAATATCTGCAGCATCATTTCCCATAGAATATTTAGAAATATGCCCAAAGGATTTTTTGGAAACTTCTAAAAAAGTACCATCGCCTTGATTTAAATATAGAAAATCTTGCTCATCATAATCATTTGAAACATAGATATCGGGTAAACCATCTTGATTTAAATCAGAAATAGCCACACCAAGACCAAAATTTAACCCACTACCATATATACCCGCAGTCTCACTTACATTTACGAACGTATTATTATCATTTCTATATAAAGAATTACCAAATTGTGGATGTCTTGTATTTCGTAATTTGGTACTGTTGTAAAAAGGCGAAAAAAATGTTTTGGAATGGTTCAATAAAAACATATCTAAATCACCATCAAGATCATAATCTAAAAAAGCAGCTTGTGTACTAAAGCTTCCAATGGCACCCAAACCAAATGCCGAGGCCTCATCTTCGAATATTGGTACTGAATCTTTGGTAATTCCTTTATTGATGAACAATTGATTAGCACGTGCTTCATTAGTTCCCAAACCAGAATAACAAACATAAATATCAAGTCGCCCATCACCGTTAACATCTGCAACACTTACACCTGTTTTCCAGCCTTTCTTACCACTTACCTTCGCAGTACTTGTGACATCCTGAAACATAAAATCGCCTTTATTTAAGTAAAGCTTATTTTCAAGGACATTGGCAGTTAGATATATATCGGCTAATCCATCTTCATTAAAATCGCCTATTCCAACCCCTCCACCATTATACATATATTCATACTGCATAATATTTAAGGCTTCAGTCTCAATTATTTCATTTACAAATGAAATACCTGTATCATTTGGCTTAAGCAATTCGAATAACGTCTGAGGCTTATCAGAACAACTAAAAAGTGTAACGATACAAGACAGAATAAAAATTTTGTAATGTTCTTTTTTGAATTTGCTGGTTATTTTGGAAATAAAATACATTCAATTTATACTTTTAATTACATTAGATACTAAGTTTCAGAAGTACTATTCCAAGACTTTTTTAGCCATAATTTAAGCATCTTTTAAATTCTAAATTTAATATTTGCCTTAAAAGGTATGGGCAAAGCAACTTCATGTGCCATGCCCGTACCAAATAACTAACTTAACCTAACTGACAAAATCATTTTTACCAACCTAAAATTTGTTTAGCGGCAGGATTCTTATCTATTTCATTCTGAGGAATAGGTAATACATATAATTTTGAAGGAAAACTTCGTGTTTCAAACGGAAACTTAGTATAGGTATAATTATCACCATCCTTTTCAATTTCCATACCATATAAAGGTCCATTTAGCAAGCTTTCTGCAATACCCCATCTTCGGATATCAAAAAATCGATGTTCTTCAAAAGCAAGCTCAATACGTCTTTCATTTCTAATCTTATCACGCATTTCACTTTGACCTAATCCCGTTATAAGATCAGGAACTCCTGCTCTTTGACGAATCTCATTGATAGCATCATAAACTGTTTGATCTGGTCCCGTAGCCTCATTCTTTGCCTCTGCATAATTTAATAAAACTTCTGCGTACCGAATAAAAATCCAATCCTGATCGCTAGATTGTGAATAAATCACTAAGTCTTCATCATGAAATTTACGAAGAAAGTAACCGGTATTCATAAAAGCATCCGGACTTCCTTCTAAGCCTCCTTCATACAATTCTACCTCACGTCCTCTAAACATGGCTCCGTCATGAACTACTGTAGCTTCAAATCTAGGGTCTAGATTTTCAAAAGGTTTGGTTGGATCAAACATCGGGGAAGTCGCTTGAGGTTCTCCATCTATTGCATCATAGGCATCCACAAAATTTTGAGTCGGTAAATTTCCGCCCCAGCCACCATCACTAGTTCCTTTATACGTATTTGGGGTATTATATACATCCCATCCAGCTCCTTGTGTACCCCCTGCATTCGTTTGATGATGTTTATCTGGATACTGAAATTTTTTGGCAAATATGATTTCCTGATTGTTTTTAGTTAAAAATAAGGTTTTGTAATCTGGAAAAAGGCTATAATCAGTACCAATGACAAGATTTGCAGCACTAGCAGCTTCAGCCCAACGCTCTGCATAAAGCAACACTCGACTTTTAAGACTATTTGCTGCTCCTACAGTAGCTCTTCCCGCTTCGGTATTATTTTTTGATGGTAATAAGGCAGCTGCTTTGTCTAAATCTGAAACAATAAAATCTACAATTTCAGCATAGCTTGCCCTTGGAATTTCAAAATCGTCCTCTAAGGTCAAACTTCTATCGATAAGGGGCACCCCTGTTGGTTCTCCCCCTTCAGATTTGATACCGTATAGTCTTAAAAGCTCATGATACATAAAACCTCTTAGAAAATAGGCTTCACCCTTTAAATTATTTCTAAGGGCCTCGTCATCAAGTCTATCTAAATTTTCTAGAGCGGAATTAGCTTTTCTAATCAAGGCATAATAATCTGCCCAAGTTTCCCCCCAAGGCACATTACTGGGCAAGAAATCACCACTTTGCAATTGATTGGAGTGGGTCCATCCCATACTTACATCACCATCATCGGTGGTACCATCCAAGAGGTAAAGTCCTTTTGCCCATCCTTCATAATTGCGATCAAAACCAGAAGGCATATTCCCATAGATAGCATTCACAAATTGAGTGGCTCCTTGCGGATCTGTCCAAACTAATTCTTCGGTCAATGAATCTTTTGGAACCTGATTTAGGATATCCTTTTCACAACTAAAAAATAGCGTCATGCACAATAGTGCTGACCCCAATTGCCATATATATGATATTTTTTTATTCATGATTATTTCTTTAAAATTTAACATTTAAACCTACATTCCAGATTCTTAATTGAGGATACCCCCAACCTCTGTCTTGACTATTTTCAGGGTCAAAGTTTTTGATTTTCGACCAAGTAGCAACATTGTTCGCATTTACATAAAGGCGAATTCCTTGAATAAAATTATTAGTGAAATTTTGAACAGGTACATTATACGCCAATTCCACATTTTTAAGTCGCAGGTAGGATGCATCTCTCAACCAGAAAGAAGAACCTCTATGATTGTTTGTCGCTTCAATAAGAACTCTTGGCTCACTTGCATCTGTATTTGTAGGTGTCCAACGATCTAAATTAGCCTTATAGGCACCAGATGTGCCTAAAAAGAAAGGCCATGCAGCTTCACCACTGTAATACTGGTTAACTTTTGTAGCGCCTTGAAATAAGAAAGAAAACTCAAAATTCTTGTATTCTAAATTACCTCTGTACCCAAAAATAATCTGAGGTGTATTAGAAACCCCTATGGCTTCTCTATCAAAATCATCTATTTTTCCATCTGGCACACCGTCAGGACCATTGATATCTGCATAGCGAATATCGCCAGGAGCCGTATCTGCAAAATGAGTAGGTGCATTATCAACTTCCTCTTGAGTTTGAAAAAGCCCTAATGAACGTAACCCAAATTGGGTCCCTAATGGCAATCCTGTCCTTCTAATATTAGCATTGTCAGTTTCAGGTTCATCAATATAGACTATCTTGTTTTTTGCGAAGGTAAAATTCGCATTCATAGTATACCTTAGCGCATCACTAATTCGGTTTCTATGGCCTAACTCTATTTCAAAACCCTTATTGTTAACTTTAGCTAAATTTTCTACTGGTAAACCTACTCCTAATAATCCTGGAACGGTTAAGTTTCTCGAACCTAAAATATCACTTCTTTTATCCGAAAAAACATCTACATTTACAGAAAGTAAGCCTTTCCAGAGAATCGCATCCAAACCAAGATTTAGTTTTTTTACAGTTTCCCAAGTAACATCGGGATTCGCTAAATTACCTTCAAGTATGGCTTGCTGAACGTCTCCATTTCCAAAAACAGCAGTACCATTTACATTATAAGATTGTAGGTAAAGAAATCTTTGACCACCAATACGATCATTCCCTAACACACCATATGATCCGCGAAGTTTTAATAAATCTATAGTCGATGAGTTTTCTAAGAAGGGTTCTTTAGATATAACATAGGCCGCAGAACCTGAAGGAAAAAAACCCCATCTTTTACCAGGAGCAAATTGTTCTGAACCATCGGTTCTAAAACTTCCTTCAAGAATATATTTATCATTGTAAGACCAATTGAGTCTTCCAACAACACCTTGTCTCCCGCTAGTACCAGAATAACCTCTATTGTTTCGGTTTGCGGTACCTCCAAAATCTATTTCGTCAATTGCTAAAGTATAACTATCCCTAAAAGCACTTAAAAAATTCCAGCTCTCTTTTGTTTGAGTGTATAGTAGTAATCCTGATATATCACTTTTTCCGAAAGTCCTAGTATAATTTAAGTGTGTCTGTAACGTAACCGATTGATAGTCATTATGATCTTGATACAAAGAAGACGCAGCATCAGCTCCACTAGGTTGTTCTACAAAAGTACCATCCGAAGATCTAGTTGAAAAAGGTATTTTTATAAAAGACCAATTCTTTTTATCAGTTATGGTCTTATCATAAGAAGCTATTGCTTTTAAAGAAAGACCTTCAACGGGTAATTGCTGCTCTATTTGAATTCGACCTTTAAACACTTGATTTCCTTCTTTTCTATAGCCATTTTCTGATAAAGTCAAATAAGCTGGGCCACTAGAATAATCGCCATTAGACCATTGAATAGGTGTTTTATTTGGCGCTGTTGAAGTTAACCATCTAAATACCTCTGGATTTCCAATAGAATTTATTTTTTCATCTCTGCCTGATATGTCGAAAGATAATTTTGTGGTATTTGTTACATCAGCATCAATATTAGATCTAAAATTATAGCGTTTAAAATTATCTGCAGGAATGATTCCATTTTGGTCTAAAAAGCCAAACGAAGTTGCATAACGTATTTTTTCTGAGCCTCCTGTTGCCGAAATATTATGCGTTTTTACCAATGCTGTTTTGTTCAACACGGAATACCAATCAGCATCTGGGTGTGTATCTGGATTACTTCCATCTTTAAACTTTTGAAGATCTTCATCAGAATAAATTGGTTCTTGACCTTGATTCATTAAAGCCTCATTATATAGCATAGAGTATTCATAAGACCCTAGGTATTCTGGATCCCGGGTTCTTTCTTGTACCCCGAGACTTGAAGAAAATTCGATTTGCATTTTCCCTTCTTTCCCTCTTTTTGTGGTAACAAGAACAACACCATTACCAGCGCGCATACCAAAAACAGCAGAACTTGCAGCATCTTTAAGAATTGAAAAAGACTCTATTTCATTAGAATTCAGTTGTGAAAAATCTCTAGCTGTTCGTACAATTCCATCTATAACATAAATAGGAGATGCATCACCTGTAGTACCAATACCTCTTATAAAAATATTAGAACCATCTCTACCAGGTTCTCCAGAACGCTGGGTGGCAATAATACCAGATGTCTGACCTACCAGTGCATTACTTAAGTTAGGGGTTGGGTTTTTTGCTATTTCCTTTTGAGCTATTTCAGAAACTGAACCTGAAATATCACTACGCTTTTGAGTACCATAACCAAGTACCACTACTTCGTCTAGTTTAGCAACATCTTCTTGTAGGGTAATATTAATTGTTTTTTGACTTCCAACAGAAATTTCTTGGGGGGCATACCCAATATAGGAAACTAACAACACATTAGCGGGAGAGGCATTAATAGTAAAGTTACCATCAAAATCTGTAGATGTTCCAGTGGTTGTTCCTTTCACAATTATGCTTGCTCCAGGGATGGGCTGCCCTGAATTATCAATCACTGTCCCAGAAATAGCCTCATTTTGGGCAAAAACAGTGAAAATTCCAAGTCCAAAAAAGATCATAAAAAAGAATCTTTTAACCATGAACTTTGAAAAGTATTTTAGTATTTTCTTCATAAGTTTAAATTTTATTGAGTTAATTTTTTTATTTAATTTTTAGTTGAGACTATGTCATTTTTCTATTACTTATTTTGTTATGATTTTATGTTGTTGTTTGATTAATTAGATAATTGCTCTTTTGTTTATTTCATTCCATATGATGTATTTAACTTTTTATTGATTTGTACTAAATTTCTCCTCTCTATTCCATTGGTAAAGGGGCATTAATTGATAACTATACTGGTATTTTTTACTTAGCAAACGATAAGGCTCATGTGGCAAAGCTCCCCAACTATCATCTCCACCGACACCTCGCTGTTTTAAATCGATGTGTAGGTATATTTTATCTTTTTCTACACGAATGTCAGTAGGATGTATTTGGGTCTTAAATTCTCCTCCATCTAATGTTTCTGTTGCCATATGTAAAGCGCTAAATCCTAAGGGTTGGTCACCTATAATTTTAAGCCCTTGTTTATTTGTATTTGTTAAGGCTAGCCAACGAACATCAGTTTTATAACCAGATTCTTGAGGTCTTATATAAGTCCATGTAAATTGATTAGCTACCTTATCGTTATAGATTCCTACAAAAGAAGATGTACTTCTATCTGAATAATTTTCCCATGGTCCGCGACCATAATATTCCAAATTATCATATTGCCCTTCTAGAACCATACGCATTCCAAAGCGAGGTAGTTCTGGTAGTTCTTTTTCTTCCATATCGATGCTTGCTGTTATATGAATACTACCATCGTTTTGTAAAACATATAGGATGGTATATGGCACAGCTATTTCAGAAAGTAGAAATGTAACTTTTATTGGTAAACCGTTGACTGTCTTATCTCCAACATTCACACTGATTAATTGAGGTTCTTGATGAGCTAAACGCCAGAATTTTGAGTTACTAGGCATATGATTGCCATAATCGTTATCTGTTGGAGCTCGCCAAAAATAAGGCTCTGGAAAATTTAGTATGGGTGCTGTATTTTCTTTTAGGGATGTATAGCTTTTTAATGTCCCACTTTGTAGATCAAAGATTCCTTTTGTCACAGCAGTAGAAAAAGAAAGCATTTTATCTTTTATGGTGTAAGTTAAATTTCCATCAAAAACATTTTTAGCATCAAAATAGGAATGATTTCCTATTTTAAATTGATCTCTCGCTACCTCATACGCAGCTGGCACAAGTGGTGTTGCCGTTTTTGTATACCCATAAATATCTAAATAGTATTCCTTGTTTTCATCTAAAGCTGGCAAATTCAAAGAAATCTCTTTTACTTCATTTGGATCTGCAGATAGTTCAAAAACTTCTTCTTTAACAATACTTCCATTTGCTTTAAGTACCCACCTAAAAGTATACGCCTCTAAGTTTGTAAAATTGAAGTGGTTGGTGATTGCGATTGTGGCTTCATTTAAAAGTTTAAAAGCAATGTCTTGGTACACTTTTTTGACTTCTTCCAATGCTGGATGCGGTATTCTATTGGCTGAAACCAATCCATTCGCACAAAAATTTTGATCATTTTGTAAGTTCTCACCCCCTAAATCTCCTCCATAAGCCCAATAAACTCTACCGTCTGTTGTTTTTGTTTGTATTCCTTGATCAACCCAATCCCAAATAAAACCACCTTGCATTTTTTTATTGGTAGCCATGATATCAAAATACTCTTGAAAATTACCATTACTATTTCCCATGGCATGTGAATATTCACACATAATAAATGGACGTTTATCATCACCTTCAGCATAATTTTTCATACTATTAATCCTTGGATACATGGGTGCTACAATATCTGTATTGTAATCTTGACCAGCTTGTTCAAACTGAACAAAACGTGTCGTATCGATTGCTTTTAACCATTGATAAGCATCGTGAAATACGGGACCATTCCCACATTCATTCCCCATAGACCAAATGATAATGGAAGAATGATTCTTATCTTGATGAAACATACGCTCAATTCTGTCTAAATGTGCTGGTGCCCATTCTGGCAAATAAGCAAGATGTTTTGCTTTATCAAAACCTGCTTGAAACTCTGCTCCCATTGCATGGGTTTCTATATTTGCCTCATCAACGACGTAGATGCCGTACTCGTCACACAAGCTATATAAATAGGGATCGTGGGGATAATGACTCATTCGAATAGCATTGATATTATTACGCTTCATCAAAGTAATATCTTCTAGCATTGTTGCTCTATCTGGAGCATGTCCCTTTGTTTGGTGATGTTCATGAAGATTAACGCCATTGACTATTAGAGGCTGTCCATTAATCATTAATTGACTGTCCTTTATTTCAACTTTTCTAAACCCTATCTTTTTTGATATGACTTGCGATTCGTTATTGTCAGATAGTTTTATAACATATCGATATAAATTAGGTGTCTCAGCACTCCACGTTAAAACATCTTTTATACGTGTAGAAAAATTCACATTTTGAGTTTGTCTTGTCACACTTTTAGATGCAGCATAAACAACATTTCCTTCAGCATTTAAAAGGCTAAGCGATAAGGTTTGGTTTTTTGACGATTTTCCTTCAAATTTTCTTAAATCTATCGCTACATTAAAAAGTCCGTCTTTATATGCTTCATCTAAACTTGCTGTTGCAAAATAATCCCATACTGTAAGTTTTGGTAGTGCCTGAAGATAAACATCGCGTTCTATCCCGCTTAATCTCCAAAAATCTTGATCTTCTAAATAACTCCCGTCATGCCAGCGAAATATTTGTACCGCCAGCAAATTTTTTCCTTCATTTAAAAATGGAGTAATAGCATACTCGGCAGCGGTTTTTGATGCCTTGGTCATCCCAACTTCATTCCCATTTAAATATACTTTGGCATACCCTGAAATAGATCCAAAGTGTAATACAATTTCTTTGTCTTTCCAATCTTTTGAAATTTCAAAGGTGGTTCTATAACTTCCTACAGGGTTGTAATCGCCATCGATAAAAGGAGGGTTTTTAGGAAATGGATAAGTAATATTGGTATAAATGGGTGTATCAAACCCTTGTAATTCCCAATTCGAAGGCACTTTAATGTCACTCCAATTGGCATCTTCTAGATCGCTTTTGTAAAAATTCAAAGGTCTATCTGCTGGGTTTTTGACTATGCTGAATTTCCATGTTCCATTCAAACTTTGGTATAACTTTGAATTTTCAGGAATTGAGGTAAGTGCTGACGCTTCATCGTGATAGGTCACAAATGATGCTCGGCCAGATTCTTTAGAACGATCTAAAACACGAGGATTTTCCCATTCGTTTGGTAGATCTTGAGAAAAACCGAAGTGAATTATGCCTACAAATAACGCTACCATTAATTTATTCATTCTATAACTTTTACTCTTTTGGTTCATTGACTACATCTCGTTTTTATAGCACATCATATATTCATACCTATATAATACTCTTAATAAATAGCATTCTCTTTCGCTTCTAATGACCTACGTATACGTGCATAAATCTTAAAAAAAGATAACATGATGGTAAAAATTAAAAACTGTTTTTTCATTTAAATTAATTGCCCTATTACTAGCTGAATAATTTTCAAAGGGTTTAACTTCAAAAATCTTTATATGCGTTCACCTTTTTAGAACTCTATTTTAAAACAGAATATCCAGCAAACTATATATTGAAACCTGCAAAAATTTAGTGTTACAGATACGATAAAAGCAACACTATTGGTATGAATTAAGTTTCATTTAGAATATAGTCCGTACTATAAACACAGCATACTTATTTAAGTGTAAAAAAAACACTTATTAAGTAATGTGTCAAATTTATGTTAAACTCTTACGGAAAGAAGGGGGTAAATTGACAAAATATAGGGTTCAAAATGACCATTTCGTAAAAAAAAGAGCAAAATATTATCTTTTTGTAAATTCAGAGGGCAGGTTTTCAAATTGTTCTTTAAACAGTTTCCTAAAATATTTTACATTGTTAAAACCAACTTCATAAGACACTTGAGCAATAGTATAATTACCGGTTTTTAGCAAGGCCAATGCTTTATCCATTTTGACTTTTCGGGTGTATTGATTGATATTTAACCCGGTAATAGCTTTTATTTTTCTAAAAAGAGAAGATCTACTCATTCCTATGCTATCCGCAATCATCAAAACATCTAATTTTTCTTGATCTAAGTTTTCAAGAATGATTTTTTCTAATTGATTTAAAAAGTCTTTTTCTTTATCTAGTAATTTTGCATCTTTACTTAGTCTTTCTAACTTACTTTCTTCTTTATTTAAAAAAGCATTTCTCAACTGGTTTCTTATGTCAAGTAAATTTCTTATTCTAGTCTGCAAAATTTTACTATTGAAAGGCTTAACAATATAATCGTCTGCCCCGTGTTCATATCCTTCTTGAATACTTTCCATATTATCTTTAGCAGTTAATAATATGATGGGGATATGTGATGTTTCCATATTTGCTTTTAGAACATTACATAAGGCTATTCCATTCATTTTGGGCATCATTACATCCGAAATAATTAAATCTGGCACATACCGTAAAGCCTTTTCTACCCCTTCTTCTCCATTTTTAGCATAAATAAGATCGTATTCATCTTCTAACAATTTATCTAAATAGCCCAAAACATCTTGATTGTCATCAATTAATAAGACAAGTTCTCTACTTTCTTTTAAATTGATATTAGAGGTCTTTTCTTTTAAAAAAATAAATTCCTCGTTCGTATCTATGGTTTCAAAAATATCATCTTCTTTATCCTTTTCTAAATCATAATTTTTTTCAAGTGAGTTGATAAATAATGATTTGTCCCTAGGAATGGTTACCGAAAAAACACTTCCTTTATGTAGTTCACTTTCAATGGTAATAGTTCCCATATGGAGTTCTACAAAACTTTTTGATAATGCGAGACCTATGCCTAATCCATTTTTATTATTGGTAGCATTCGACTGATAATATCTTTCAAATACATGTGTTATTTCCTCGGTACTTATCCCATGTCCCGTATCTTTAACTTTGATTTCAAAATTATCTTCATCAAAGGTAAGAGTCACATCTATTGCTCCTTTATCTTTGGTATATTTAAAAGCATTTGATAAAAGATTATTAAAAATTATATGGAGTTTATCTAAATCAAACCATGCAATTAATGGCTCTTCGGGAACATCGTACCGTAAGGCTATATCTCTTTTTTTTGCTAATGGAAAATAATTGTACACCCATTGCTCTAAGCAATCTGTCAAATTGTGCTTTCCGACAACTAATTTGCTTAAACCTAAATTGGATTTTCTAAACTCTAAAAGTTTATTAACAGATTGAAGTAATTGCTTTGCATTTTTATAAATTAATTTTAAGGTATTTTTATGTTTTATGCTATTCGTTTGTACTATTAAATCTTCTAAAGGAGCTAATATTAATGTTAATGGCGTTCTTAGCTCATGAGAAAAGCTAGTAAAAAAACGTATTCTCTCTTCGTTAAAATCATGTTCTAACTGCCGCTGCTTTTTTTCAAACAATAAAGAATTTATCAACTTAATCCGTTCTGAATAGTAGTTCATAACCCCATAAATTACTACAATTACTATCAATATATAAAAGAAATATGCTAATGGTGTTTTCCATATTGGAGGCTTTATAGTAATATGCAATTGTTTAACTACCTCGTTTCCAGATCCGAATTTAGCTTTTACATTTAAGGTGTAATCGCCATGAGGAAGGTTGATGAAATTCACTTTTCCTGCACTATTTGTATTGATCCAATTTTTATTATAATTATCTATTCGATAAGAATAATTAATGCTTTTTACAAAAGGGTACTTTAAAGCTACATAATCAATTGAAAAAAAAGTTTGCTTATGGTTTAACTGAATATGATCCTCATAAAGAATTGATTCATCTAAAATTCCTTTTTTAGTATCTTTTGTAACTGAAGCTTTTTTATCTAATACTTCTAATGCTTCAAAAACAATTGGGTAGGCTTCTTTTTTAATTTGAAGATTATTTGGTTTAAAAATATTAAGCCCTTTATCTCCTCCTAAATAAATTACTCCTGAATTTGTTATAATACTAGAACCACTATTAAAAACTCCTTGTTGAATATTGGAGTAGGTATTTAAATTATAAATTTTATTTGTTACTGGATTATAATGACTAATGCCTTTAAAAGTTCCCAGCCAAATTTTATTTTGATTTTCAATGGTTATACTACTTACAGAATTATTACTTAATCCATTTTGTTCTGTGAAGATTGTTATTGCCTTTGTTTTAGGATTTAATCTGATCAATCCTTCATTTAAGGTACCTGCCAATACATCACCATTTGATAAGGGCTGAACACAAAAAATAATATCTGTTTTAAAATTTTTTGTTGTGGTTGAATTATAAAAAACGGCTTCAGAGGTGTTGGGATTAAACTTTAAAATACCATTTCCGTACGTTGCCAGCCAAAAAAATCCTTTGGCATCTTCACGAATTGCTCTAATGTCTATCTTACCTAAAGGACTAATATATTCTAATCGATCTGATTGTGCTAAATATTTGTATAAGCCACCACGATTGGTACCTATCCAAAGTTGTTGTTTACTGTCTTCAAAAATTACCCTAACATCACTTCCATTTTCTATTGCTCCTTCTAAATAATGCTTGCATTGTCCAGTTTTAGGGTCCATTTTATTTAACCCACCTTGATAAGTACCTATCCACACCTGTTTTTTACTATCTTCATGAACAGCAAGAATATAATCATTACTTAAGCTTGAAGAATTAGTGTTTTGATGTTCATAGTGCTTAAATCTTTCTGTATTAGGATCGAATAAATCCAAACCAGCTCCGTCAGTACCAATCCAAATTTTTCCATCATAACTTTTAGCTATAGCTCCTATCCTATCATGTGAAAGTCCGTTTGCATTAAATACGTTTTTTCTTAATAATTTAATGGGTTCGCCTTTAATACTTACAAAATTAAGACCCGTACTTGTGCCAATCCACATATTACCATCTCGATCCAACTTTAGAGCAGATACTGTTCTGTTAAAAACACTTGAACCATCATCTTTGGGCAAGTACCATTTTACATAAAAATTAGGTTTTTGTTGCAAAAAATCTAATTGATTAATAATATTAAGTCCCCCGTTTCTAGTTCCAATCCATAGTTGACCAGTAGTGTCTTCTTCAAAACAAAGAATTTTATTATCGCTCAAGCCTTCTCCTTCTGTAAAAGATTTTTTTAATTGCAGTAGTTCTCCGTTTGCTTTTATAACGTAAGCACCTTCATTTGTACCTACCCATAAATTACCATTCTCTGAAGAATAAAGAGTCGTGATGTTTTCAGGATGATTTTTGCTATTTTTATTTAAAAGAACTTGAGATACATTTTTTGTTTTATAGTTTACTTTATAAAGTCCATAGCGTTCCGTACCAATCCAGATTAGAGAATCACCTTGTGTATTAAAGCATGTTATATCATTTGGAGTCAGAGAATTTTTATTGTCTAAATTAATATTACTTAACGTTATTTTTTTTTGATTATCAATACTCTGAATTCCTGAATTTAACCCTAAAATAAACGCTTCTGAATGGCCATACGCAAAATAGCCTGCACTCGTACTAAAAATCTTATTACCCTCACTTAATGCCTCAAAAGTTTCTCTTTTTTCATCATAAATATTGATTCCCTCTGCTGTATTAATAAGCAATTTACCATTCTCTAAATAGCGTATTTCATAAATAAAATTGTTACTTATATCCTGATTATCTACACCATCACTTTTTTTATAGATTTTAAATTGTGTCCCATCATAACGATTTAATCCTTCAGAGGTCCCTATCCATATAAAGCCTAGCGAATCTTGTTCAACACTATAAATAACATCACTTGATAAACCCTTCTCTACATCTAAAAGATAAAAAGTACGTTTATCCTCAATAGAATTCAATGTTTTTTTTGATATCTGACTCGTACCAAAACTAAAAAAAAATAAAAAAAATAAAAAAAATAAGCATCTTAATAATTGCTTCATTGAAGTGATTTAAAGTATTCTCTTTTAATAAAATAGTTATTGAAAATTTTTCATTCTCAATTTATTAAGATGTATAATTATAAATTGAGCAAAAAATCTAAATTATATTAATATAATCATTTTTTGTAGACGTCTACCTAATAATGTTATGAGTATACTATTATGCGCCAAAAATAGCAAAATAAAAAAGTTAATATGAGTAATAAATCTTAGGTGATTTAGAATGGAAAAAATAAAATTTAGTAGAAACTCTATAAAAAAATAGAGAAATATTGAATCTAGTTAAGTCCATTTAAACTTTTTTTTACTTCAACATAGTATTTAGTACCATCTAAACATTTATTAATCAATACTTAAGCATAATTGTTTATATTTAAAGCGATATGAACTATTTCGTAGTTTATTTAGTCTCAAAACAAGATTTCCTGAGAAATGTATGGAAATTGTGATTATAAAATAGCCTTAAATTTAGATTAGGTTCTTAATAAGAATAAATGAAAACGATACACAAACTCTTTGTTATATCGCTTTATTTTTTTTTCGTAATAGTACTTGCTCCTTATGTAAATGGACAAAACACTACACCACGAATTAAATATTACACCCTTGAGGATGGTCTTTCACAAGTATCTTCAAATGACTTCCTATTAGACCGTTCGGGTTTTATTTGGATTGCAACTCAAGATGGATTAAATAGGTTCGATGGAAATACATTTGAACATTTTAAATATAACAAAAAAGATTCTCTAAGCCTTTCGGGTAATTTAATCAACAAATTACTGGAAGATTCTTCTGGAAATATTTGGGTGGGAACCCTTGGGAATGGTTTAAATTATTACGATCCAGATTTAGAAATTTTTCATCGTATCAAGCTAAGAGATTCTCTTAATGAAAGTGAGATAATTTCTGCATTAGCTCAAGACAAACAACATGCAATTTGGGTGGGTTCTAGACGAACAGGTTTATATAAATTAACTTTTTTAAAGGATGATACTTTATTGCGAGAGAATTTCTTAAAGGATAAGGCAATCTCTAGTATTTTAATTGATCAAATGAATATGCTCTGGGTCGGCGATATTCACGGAAACATATATCATTTAGACCCAAAAGCACCGATAATTGAGAATCCTTCGCTCATTTTGCATGTACAAGGAAATGTACAAGTCTTTTATAAAACAAAGAATCAGTTACTGATTGGTACTGACTTTGGTTTATATAGGTATGACATCATAACCAAAAAGATACAATTAATAGAGCTTAGTACTGCTAATGAATTACCTACAAAACATGTATTAGCCTTTTTAAAGAATGATGAGTATAGTTTATGGGTAGGGACTGGAAATGGAATTTATCTTTTTGATTGGGTACATCAAAAAATCTTAAAGAAGATTTTATATTCAGAAGAAGAAAAAAACGGACTTAGTAATGGTACTGTACAAGCTTTATTAAAAATCTCAGAAAATCAAATTTTAGTAGGTACCGCTAATTACCCTAACCTTATAGAGCTAGAAGAGTCCTATTTTAAAAATATCTCAAAAAATCTTAAAGGCGCACATCTATTAAATGATAACGTTATTTTTTCAATTCATAAAGAAGGAAACGATTTATGGATAGGTACTTCTGATGGAGGAATAAACCTTATACGACAAGATAAAACGTATTATTTTAATTACAATAAAAACAATCCAAATGGTATTTCTGGAACAGTAGTTAGAGCCATAGTAAAAGATAGTATTAATAACAGATTATGGTTTGGGACAACAAGAGGCTTAAACATGATTAACCTTACAACCTTTGACCCTAATAATCCTAAGTTTTTTGTACTTCAACACGATCCTAACAATCCCAATTCCATTAACGGAGATTTTTTAAAAGACTTGGTTTTTGATCAAAATAATATTCTCTGGGGAGCCACTTATGGGCATGGAATTTTTAGACTTGAATTTCACAACCAAAAAGATTATAACATTGTTCGGTATAAAAACAATCCGAAAAACAAAAACTCTTTACACAATGACTTTACTGATTGTATTCAAGTAGATCAAGACAATACAGTTTGGATTGGTTCACAATCTGGACTTTCTAAACTTAGTTTTACCACTAAAGATTATAAAAATCCTGTCTTTAAAAATTTCTCTAAAAATGAGCATGACAAAAATTCATTAGTACATAATTCTGTTTATGATATTCTCATTGACAAAAAGGAACGTATTTGGCTAGGAACAAGAAGTGGATTTAGTCAATATCTTGGTGATGGTAAGTTCAAATCATGGACCCAACAAAAACAATTTAGTAATGATGTCGTCTATAGTATTCAGAACGATAACGATGGGAATCTTTGGATGGGCACCAACGATGGGTTGGTACGATTTGACCCCGAAAGAAATACATTCACACAGTTTGGCATTTCCGATGGAATACAGAGTAAAGAATTTGATATTCATGCCAGATTGAAGGATAAGGATGGAAAAATTTATATGGGAGGAATAGGAGGTGTTACCTATTTTCAACCCGAAGATTTGAAAGAAATAGACAAACCGCAACCGCTTTATTTTTCCGAATTACAGGTAAAGGGTAACATAATAAAAATTAGTAACGATTCAAAATCGATATTAAAACAACCATTAAAAAATACAGAAAATTTAGAATTTAAACACAATGAATTTCCTTTTTTTCTTCAATTCTCATCCATAGATTATAGAACGAATAAGAATGTAGAATATGCATATAAACTCTTGCCAACCGATAGTGAATGGAATTTTTTAAAGGAACCTGAAATTCAGTTCTTGAATCTTCCTTCAGGAAAGTATACCCTACAAATAAATGGCTTTTCAAGAGGAGTGGAATGGGCGCAAGAACCCTTACTTATGAATTTAGTGATCCTTCCTCCTATTTGGACAACGTGGTGGGCATATTTGATTTATTTAGGGTTGACAATAACCATTGCTTATCGGTTTTATCGCTTTCAACTCTCTAAAAAATTAGCGGTATCTGAAAGCGCAAGATTAAAAGAAGTAAATCACTTAAAAAATAGCTTGTACGATAACATTACTCATGAGTTTAGAACTCCTTTGACAGTTATATTAGGCATGACAGATGCATTACATGGTGAATTAAAAACAAATTCTACTCCTCCAATGAATAATGCCCTTGAAATGATCCGTAGAAATGGAAATCATCTTTTGTCTCTTGTAAATGAAATGTTAAATCTTTCAAAACTAGAGAATGGTCACTTAGAGACTAACATGAAACAGATAAATGTCGTTCCTTTTATTAAATACCTCGGAGAAAGTTTTCAATCTTTTGCTCAAGAAGATGACATTCATTTTACAGTATATTCTGAATTAGATGAATTGATGATGGATGTAGATATTAATAAACTATCCACCATTGTTTCTAACCTACTTTCCAATGCTATAAAATTTACACCACCCTTAGGTAAAATAGTACTTCACATTCATCGTGACACCTCGAACCATTTGATCTTAAAGGTAAATGATACAGGAATGGGGATTTCTAAAGAAGAACTGCCTCATATTTTTAACCGATTTTATCAAGCAGATGCGGCAACCACTAGGAAAAGGGATGGAACAGGAATCGGACTTGCTCTAACTAAAGAATTAGTTCATCTATTAAAAGGAGAAATTTCAGTACTAAGCACTCCTGATCAAGGCAGTATGTTTAAAATAATCCTACCCATAACACATAATGCACCAGTAGTCAATAACACATCTTTAGCACTTACGAAACAAATAAACCCATCTAAAGCACTTTTTGAATTTTCCGAAAATAGCTGGGCACAAAAAAACGAAGAAATTCCTTTGGTACTTATCATAGAAGATAATAAAGATGTAGCTTACTATTTAAATCAATGTTTATATGGACAATATAAAACCATACATGGTATTAATGGTATTCTCGGTCTTGAAATGGCTTTTGAGTATATTCCTGATGTGATTATATCTGACGTAATGATGCCCGGAAAAGATGGTTTCGAAGTATGTAGAATCCTTAAAGAAGATGAACGCACGGATCATATTCCTATCATCCTATTAACAGCCAAAGTTACTGTAAAAGACCGTTTAATTGGGCTTACTCAAGGAGCAGATGCATATTTAGCAAAACCGTTTGTAAAAGAAGAGCTTTGTGCAAGAGTAGAACAATTACTCACTTTGAGAAAAAAATTAATGTTGAAATTTCAAGAAGGACAAGTATCCAAGATAATTGCAAAGCAGCCTAAAAATGCGGAGACTACCTTTATAGCCAAAGTAATTGCACTTATACACGAAGAATTAGATAATTCGTCGTTTGGAACATCAGAACTTAGTTTTAAACTAAGGTTAAGTGAATCTCAGGTTTACAGAAAATTAAAAGTAATTACTGGAAAATCTACAGCTGTATTTATAAGAACGGTTCGTTTAGAAGCTGCCAAAGAACACTTACAACACACAGACAAAACGGTTTCTGAAATCGCCTATGCAGTAGGTTTTAATGATCCTTCGTGGTTCAGTAGAGCCTTTAAAGAAGAATTTGGATATCCACCAAGCTCTATAAATAACCAACATTAAATCAATTATTTAGTCTTCGAATATTGCATCATATGCAAGAATAGTACACAAATTTTATTCCTAATTATAAAATACTCCTATCCGTATAAAGAATGGTACAAACTGCTTTTCATAGAGTAGTATATCATTGTATATCATTAATTTAAAACAATATTATTATGAAAATTACAATGAAATTTTTTAAGTATGCCATGTTATTTTTAACAATAGGAATAACATCTTGCTCCAAAGATGGAGATGTGGGAGCCACTGGTCCACAAGGCATTGCAGGAATAGACGGTATTGATGGCACAGATGGTATAGATGGTACGAATGGTGGCGATGGAAATGCAAATGTAGAGACCATAATATTTATAAACCCCACTTGGTCTCCTTCAGGCTTAATGACTTTACAAGTTCCTGGTATTACTCAAGACGCCTTTGATTATTATTTAATTTTAGGGTTCTTAAAAGAAGGTGACGCATGGTACTCTTCTAATGGTAATCAAGCTGTAGGCGGATATTATAAAGGGTACTATGATGTAGGTCGCTATTTTATAAGGGCTTACGACTTTAACGATGTAATAGATCAAACCCGTCCTGTTATTTCGCAAGCCAAGATAATTGTAATAGAGCCTAGTAATGTAATTTTAGACACTGGTAATGGAAAAAACGAGAACGCCATTTCGAACTTTAGAAAAAGAAAACTCAAAGAACTATCTGATGCAGGTATTGATATTAACGATTATTATGCCATTTGTAAATTTTTCAATCTACCCTTTGAATAAAGTAAGAAACTCCTAGAGCCTATCAAATAGCTCTATATTACAACCATTAGTGATTTTAGAGCTAAAATACCTGAGAGGTCTTGAACTAAACCTCTCAGGTATTTCAAATGCAAGAATATTTCAAAGAACTCCAAAAAATACATCTAAACGACCTTATTCATAAATACTGCTAGCTAATGAATAAATAGTGCATGTACTATAATAAGAGTAATGCTAAAATTGTAAGTAATTCTCTCGTATTGAACTTAAAATAATCTCTGTTCATGATAAATAATAAAGCGATAACTCTTATTAGAAAATTAATGCATCAAATTTTGATTTGCTTTGGTTTGATATTTACTGTAGTCATTATTGCAATATTATTATTACAGTTGAATTTACATTCTAGTGTACCAAAACCACCAGAAATAATTCTAAATGCTATTGCTGCTAAATATGACATATCGCTATTGGAAAATACCAGTGAAAATGAAATCATAAAATTTGGCTATAAACTTTTTACAAACACTTCTATACACATCGGTCCAAACAATGAAGATTCAAGCAGAATATATGCGGGCAATAAACTAGAATGTAACAATTGCCATTTACAGGCTGGCACAAAATTGTATGCAGCACCACTAATTGGTATCGTCAATAGATTTCCACAATTTCGAGGAAGAGAAAATAAAATAGGAACGATTGAAGAGCGAATAAATGGATGTTTTGAGCGCAGCATGAATGGTAAAGCACTACCTATCAACAGTATAGAAATGAAAGCTTTTGTCGCTTATTTTGAATGGCTAAGTAGACATGCTCCTGAAAATGGTAAAGTTGAAGGTCAAGGGTTTATAAAAATCGAAATCCCAAATAGAAAAGTAGACCTCTATAAAGGGGAACAAATTTATACAACAATCTGTATAAAATGTCATGGAAATACTGGAAAGGGGCAAATGAATCTAGATCTTCTTACCTACAAATACCCTCCGCTCTGGGGAGATGATTCGTATAACAATGGCGCTGGGATGAATCGAGTTATTACCTCCGCTCAATTTATAAAAGCAAACATGCCCTTTGGTACTACCTATGAGGCACCTTTACTTACCGATGAAGAAGCTTATGATGTTGCAGGATATATCAATCAGCAACAAAGGCCTTTAAAAGCTAAAAGAGAACTCGATTTTCCAGATTTAAAAAATAAACCAGTTTCTACGCCTTACCCCCCTTTTTTAGATTCCTTTCCTATTCAGCAACATCAATTAGGTCCTTTTCAACCTATCATGGAATTTTATAAACGAGAGTATAACATTATTAAAACTAAATAAATATTATGAAAACAAAGAACAGTACATCAAGAAGAAATTTCGTAGGAGCTATGATGCTAGGCGCAACAGCAAGTACTTTATCGTTACTTACAAATCCTATTCAGGCGAAATTAACTGCTTATGACCAAGAGAAAATGGATAAAGCTGATGAGTGGTTTAAGAAAATTAAAGGAACCCATAGAATTGTATTTGATGGATCTAAACCACATTCAGGATTTCCAATCATTTGGAACTGGGCATTTTATCTTTCTAACAATGAAACAGGTTCTAAAGATACTGATATTACTGCAATGACGGTTTTAAGACATGATGCAATCCCTTTTGCACTAAGCTCTAAAGTATGGGAAAAATATAATTTAGGCGAAATGTTCAATGTAACTGATAATGCGACTAAAAAACCAGCACTTCGTAACCCATACTATGAGCCTAAAGAAGGTGATTTTCCTATGCCCGTTATTCAAGGTATAAAAGAGATGCAAGAACGGGGTGCTTTATTTTGTGTTTGCAATTTGGCTTTGGCTGTATATAGTGGTGTGGCAGCTCAAAAAATGGGAATGGATTCTAAAGTAGTCTATCAAGAATGGGTAGAAGGGGTTCAGCCCGATATACAAGTAGTACCCTCTGGTGTTTGGGCACTAGGAAGAGCACAAGAAAATGGCTGTGGATATATATTCGCAGGAGAATAACTTTAAAAAAAATCCTAATGAAAAATATAATAATCTTAGTAATTAGTTGTTTCTGTGGCCTTATAATCTCAGCGCAAGATAAACCTGTAAAAATTGTCTTTGATATTACAAGTAGTGATGTTAGTGTTCACGAAACAGCTGTAAAACACGTAAAATTAATGGCTACTTCCTATCCAAATTCTAAGTTTGAACTTGTCGTCTATAGCGCTGCATATACTATGGTTGTTAAAAATGACTCAAACGTTTTAAAGCAAATGGAAGAACTTGGGAGTATTAAAAATGTTGATTTGGTAGTATGTCAAGCTTCTTTAAATAAGCACAAGATAGCGGCTAATGAATTAATTTCAGGAGTTAGAGCTGTACCTGATGGTATTCTAGAGATTGTAGAAAAACAAGGGTTAGGCTGGGGCTATATAAAAGAGGCAAAGTAAAATACTTTCTTAACCATAGAAGAATCAATGGATACTATGCCTATTTTAGGATATTTGGGGGCTTTATCAGTGGGTATAATCTTAGGCTTAATGGGTGGGGGTGGTTCTATAATCACCATTCCCATTCTCACCTATTTTTTTTACATGAGTCCAGTTACTACAACGGCTTACTCCTTATTTATTGTAGGTACTTCTGCTTTAATAGGCTCTATAAACAACCTAAAGAAAGGCTATATAATGTATAGAATAGCTATTGTATTTGCGATACCTTCAATGATATATGTTTATATAGTCCGAAAATATTTACTGCCTATAATTCCTATTGAGATTGTAAATATTCAAGGTTTCATACTTACTAAAGATAGGAGTATCATGGTTTTTTTTGCTATAGTTATGCTTTTAGCATCTATTTCTATGATTAAAAAAAGAAAAAAATATCCTAAGACCCTGATTTCCAATAACTATAATTATATTGCAATACTACTAGCTGGACTAGGTATTGGTTTCCTTACCGGTATTGTTGGTATAGGAGGTGGATTTATAATTATTCCAACTTTAGTAGTGCTAGTAAAACTACCTATGAAAAGAGCTATAGCTACTTCGTTAGCTATCATTGCTATAAAATCATTGATAGGGTTTATAGGAGATTTGGCTAATATATATATCGACTGGGAATTTCTTTTACAATTTACCTTTATATCTATATTAGGAATTTTCTTAGGAAACTACTTTTTATCATTTATAAATGAAAAAAAACTTAAAAAGTATTTTGGTTGGATGATTCTCTTTGTGTCTTTTGGTATTTTATATAAAGAACTATTCTTTTAATAACTCTCATATTTTATTAAAACTCTATAACGGCGCTAAAACAATATTAATACTAGAAAGCTAACAAAATAATAAGATAAGAAGCCTTCAAAATACAAAGTAAAATACAGTTTTGTATACGCTCTATTAAAAATTTCAGACGCACTTGATTTCAAACTAAATGTAATTTTATTTAAATATGAAAAATAAAGTACTCATAAATAAAATTAGAAGCACTACTATTGCAATGAATGAATCAGAATTTAAAAAATTAGGATATCATCTAATAAATAAAATTGCTGAATTATTCTATAATATTGAAGACTACCCTCTTACCAAAGGAGAGTCACCCATACAATTACAACAAGTATTAGGCAATTCTACATTACCCACAGAAGGTAAACCAGCTGATGAAATTATTGTAAACGCATTAGAATTATTGTTTGACCATTCCCTTTTTAATGGACATCCAAAATTTATGGGATATATTACCTCTTCCCCTGCTCCAATTGGGGTTTTGGGAGATTTATTAGCTTCTGCAATAAATCAAAATGTAGGAGCTCAAATTCTAAGCCCGATGGCTACCGAAATTGAAAAACAAACTATTCAATGGCTTAGCGAATTTATTGGTGTATCACCTAGTTATGGAGGAATTTTAGTCAGCGGAGGTAATATGGCTAATTTTAATGCTTTTTTAGTAGCAAGAACTGCTAAAGCACCTAAAAGCCTGAAAGAAGAAGGACTTAAAAATAACAAATTACTAGTCTATTGTTCTAAAGCCACCCATACTTGGATTGAAAAAGCGGCTATTTTGTTTGGACATGGTTCAAAGTCTGTTAGATGGATTCCTACTCAATCTGATCACAAAATGGACATTAAAATTTTAGCAAAATCAATACAAGAAGACCTAAAAGATGGATTTCATCCTTTTCTAGTTGTAGGTAATGCGGGAGATGTTAGTACTGGTGCTGTAGATAATCTAAAAGAGATCGCATCAGTTTGTAAAACCTATAATTTATGGTTTCATATTGATGGTGCTTATGGTGCTCCAGCAGCTATTCTACCAGAACTAAGAAGTGCCTTTAAAGGTATTGATATGGCAGATTCTATAGCACTAGACCCTCACAAATGGTTGTATGCTCCAATAGAAGCAGGTTGTACACTAGTTAAAAACCCAAAAAACCTGATAGATACTTACAGTTCACACCCTGAATATTATAATTTTAATAAAGATGAAGCAGGGAAATCTTTGAATTTTTATGAATACGGACTCCAAAACTCCAGAAGTTTCAGAGCTTTAAAAGTTTGGATGGCTTTACAACAAATTGGCAGTTATGGCTATAAAAAAATGATAGCTGAAGATATTGAATTATCAAAATTACTCTTTGAGTTAACAGCTAGTCATCCTGAACTCGAAGCAGTAACCCAAAATCTTAGTATTGCCACCTTTAGGTATGTTCCACAAAAACAACTTCCTAAAAACAATACTCAAAAAGAGACCTATCTCAATACATTAAATGAAGCATTATTAAATAAGCTTCAACAAGGCGGGTATTTATTTCTTTCCAATGCCTTAATCCAAGAAAAATATTGCTTAAGAGGATGTATTGTAAACTTTAGGACCTCCATAAAAGATATCTATGAAATAATTGAGCATATAGTTAAAGAGGGGAGATCAATACATACTAAATTAAATTTGAATAACGATGGAAGTCACTAAGCAAAGAATAAAATCAATCGATATGTTACGTGGTTTGGTAATGGTGATAATGGCATTGGATCATGTTCGCGATTATTTTCACTTTAACGCCTTTTACTTTGACCCGTTAGACTTGAACCAAACGAATGGAGCCCTTTTCTTTACACGATTTGTCACCCACTTTTGTGCTCCCATCTTTGTTTTTTTAGCAGGAACTTCTGCTTTTTTTGTAAGTCAACGCCGAGATAAAAGATCGCTTAGCTTTTGGCTTATAAAAAGAGGTATATGGCTTATCGTTGCAGAACTTACCATTATAAAATTAGCATGGTTATTTAAACTCGATTATTCATCAGTTTTGTTACAAGTTATTTGGATACTAGGTTTGAGTATGATATGCTTAGCCGCTTTTATCAACCTTCCAAAAAAACTGGTCATTTTCGTATCTATAGTTGTAATCAGTACTCATAATGCTTTCGATTCTTTTGCACCTACTAATCCAATAATATCTGAGATATGGACATTTCTTCATGTTTTTAATCTGATAGACATTGGTAATCTTCAAATTTTTGTAGCCTACCCTATTATTCCATGGATTTTTGTAATGCCTTTGGGCTATTACTTTGGAGCGCTCTATAAACCCATTGTCACCCCTAAAGATAGAACTAAAAGACTTTTCCAAATGGGAATAGTTCTCACCTCATCCTTTTTTATACTACGAAGTATAAACCTGTATGGAGATCCTTATTTTTGGTCAGTTCAAGATTCCTTTGGATTTACAGTAATGTCATTTTTCAATATCACAAAATATCCCCCATCATTATTATTTTTATTGATAACAATAGGACCTGCTATTATTTTCTTAGCATTTGCTGAAAAATGGAAAGGAGCATTTGCTGAAAAATTGATAATCATTGGGCGAGTTCCCATGTTCTTTTACATTATTCATATATATATTATACACATAGCTGCGTTTATTGCAAGCTTAGTAACAGGGTTTAAGGCTTCTGATATGGTAATAGATTTATGGGTAACCCTACAACCTGGACTTCAAGGATATGGTTTCAGTTTATGGATTGTTTATAGTATCTGGATCATTTTAATCCTTGCGTTATACCCATTATGCAGTTGGTACAATAAATACAAGAGTGAAAATAGGCAAAAGTGGTGGTTAAGTTACTTGTAATCTGATCTATACCATAATCTTTAACTTGTATAAACTATGCTCTTAAGGAAGATAAAAAAAATGAAATAAATTTCATCAACTTTCCTTATTTATTAAATTACTTTTCCTAAAAAAATATAAATATCAATAATCATTAAACAACTTCTGATACTATTTTAAAATACAATAACTACTAATACGAATCAGTATATATTTCTTATATTTAATATCATTAAAAGACAACCGTTTGTTTTATTTCAAAAATGTAACGAATAGGACATGCTTTAAAAGAAACAACAATAGATGAATTAAAAGTCAGTAAAGTATTTTAGTACTAAAATATCGTTTTTAATTTATAAAATTATACAAATGCATTTATACTATATTCCGCTTCAAAATAGACTCTATTCATTACTAAATACTATATAAACTTTAAGCTAATAAATTTTATATATTCAAGTTTCATGAAAAAAAAGATTGTATTTAGAGTTATTGCTATTTTACTGCCTTTTGTCCTTTTATTCCTTATTGAGATAACCCTAAGAATAGTAGGATATGGTACTAATTATCAACTTTTCCATAGTGTTCCTATTGAAAATGGGGTCGATTATCTTGAAATGAATCCGAAAATAGTTGGCAAGTATTTTAAAGATAATGGATTACGTTCTGACAATCAATCCGATTTATTTTTAAAAACAAAAACAGATAGTACGTTTAGAATTTTTGTTCAAGGTGCATCAACGGTAGTAGGTTTTCCTTTTTATAGAGGAGGTTCTTTTCCTAGAATGCTAAAACATCGTTTATCCTTAACTTTTCCTAATAAGAATATTGAAGTAGTAAATACAGGTATTACAGCAGTAAGCTCATATACGCTTTGGGATTTAACCGACGAAATTATAGCTCAAAAACCAGATTTGGTAATTATTTATGCAGGACATAACGAATATTATGGGGCATTAGGTGTGGGCTCGTCAATTTCTTATGGATCGCACCCTAGCCTGATAAGAGCTTATCTTAAACTTAAGAAACTTCGATTTTTTCAACTCTTAGAAAACAATTACAATAAACTTATTGCTCCTGATATTGACCAACCCTCAAAAAGAGAAACCACCTTAATGGAAGTCATGGCAAAAGAGCAAAGAATACCCTATAATTCAGATGTTTATTACGATGGTTTACGCCAATATGAAAACAATCTGAACAGAATTGTAACCAATTACAAAAATCATCAGATTCCCGTTATTTTATCAACAGTGGTAAGTAATGAAAAAGATATAAAGCCATTTATAAGTGATCGTATTCCCGATATGAATGAGTTTATAACAGATTTGAAGCAAGGAAATTTAAAAGCAAATAAATTGGCTCAGAACAATGCTACAGCTGCTTACAAACTAGGTCGTTTTTGGCTCGAAAAAAATCAAGATACGGCTAAAAAATACTTACACTTGGCCAAAGAATTAGATTTTTTAAGATTTCGTGCACCTGAAACTATCAATACATTAATTATCAAACTCTCTAAAAAACATAATATTCCCTTTGTTGATATGGAAACTGTTTTTAAAAAAAAATCGCCACATATGATTATTGGTGATGAACTATTGACAGAACACGTACACCCAAATATTAAAGGTCAATTTTTAATGGCGGATGCCTTTTATCAAAAAATAAAAGAATTACATTTTTTAAATGATTGGAGTCACTACATACCCTTTGATGAAGCTTTTCAGGATATTCCTGTATCCGAAATTGACTCTATTCAAGGAAAATTGGTTGTAGCTGATTTAAAAAAATCTTGGCCCTATGATATAAATATGTCTGGAAAAAGTCCCACATACAACTATGTTGAAAATCCATCATTTGAAGCACGCATGGCTCAAGATATTTATAAAAAAATGGCTAATTGGGATCAAGTTATGGCATTAGCCTATAAAACCTATGAAACTGATAAAAATTATGACAAGGCACTCCATATTGCCGAATCTTTAATATTTGAATATCCTGAACAAAGTAAGGTTTACCAAATGGCAGGTGCCATGTGTTTACAAATGAATAAACTTGATAAAGCCGTTTATTACTTTTCTAAATGCAACTATTTTGAAAAAAGCATTCTATCCGCACAACAACTAGCATCAGTTTATATCAAATTAAATAAAATGGAGTTCGCAAAAAAAACTCTTTTAGAAGCTAAAAAGAGAGGACTAAAAGTGAAGAATTTTGATCAAATGATCCAAGAAAAAAATTAAAAATAAGTAAAAAGTATTACACACTTATCTTACCAAGGTTTTTCAATATCGTTAATACCATACAAATGATTGCATTTGTGAAAATAAGAATTTTCTTTTTTTTCATTATGAAATTGATTTTTTCCTAGTAATCGTTGAAAAAAAGATAGAGGTGTTAGTATCAGGTAAAAGATTAAAAGCATAATAATATAGTTCATCACTAAACCCAAATAATTGGAAAACGAAAACCAAATTTTGCTCAAAATATTTATCGCCTTTTTAGAAATAATAGCCAAAGCAAGAAACCCCATTGCTAAATAGATACCCCAATTAGCATCAAATTTTATATAAATGATAAGTGACGCTAGTGCTAAAACGATAACGGTTTCAAGATCTTTTTCCTTGTTCATTTTAGAATAAAGTATATATAAAAGGTGCCAGTGCTGAGCTACTAGTTAAAAATATTAATATTCCGAAAAGTACAAAGATGACGATTAAAGGCACGAGCCACCATTTTTTTCTTTCCTTTAAAAAAAGAAAGAATTCCTTAATAAACTCCATTTATTTTACAATTAAATAATTTTCTAAAACTAATACATCCATTCCTGATTTTATAAAGCAAAGGTAGGCATCTTCAGGAGTGTTAACTATAGGCTCATCTTTAATATTAAAACTTGTATTTATAAGCACTCCAACTCCTGTTGCTTTTTTATGGGATTGAATTAAAGACCATAATAAAGGATTTAATTCTTTTTTAACAACTTGAACCCTTGCTGAATAATCGATATGAGTAATCGCAGGTAATGTAGACTTTAGCACTTTACGTTTCTCTTCTAAAGTAAACTCGTCAAAACCTTCAGGCAATTCTTGTCTTAATGATTTTTTAAGTTTACTAGTAAATAGCATATAATAATTTGGTTTTCCTTCTTCAAAATACGTATCATAATCTTCCGCACAAACCACAGGCGCAAATGGTCTAAAACCTTCTCTAAATTTTATTTTCATATTTAAGGTATACTGCATATTTGAATCGGATGCATCAGCCAATATGCTTCTATTTCCTAATGCTCTTGGACCAAACTCTGTTCTGCCTTGAAACCATCCCACTACTTTCTTTTCTGCAATATATTCTGCTGTTGTTTTAATTAAAATTTCCTGATCTCCAATATATTGGTAAATGCATTTATGCTTACGCAACATCTTTTCAATATCAGAATTAGAAAATTTTGGACCTAAATAAACATCAAAAGGCTGCTTTAACCCTTGAAAAGGTAGTTGCTGTTTGATATAAGAAGAAGCTAACGCAGCTCCTAAAGCACCTCCTGCATCTCCTGCAGCTGGTTGTATATAAATATCTTCAAAGACTTTTTGATTAAATAAAATTGCATTTGCTACACAATTAAGGGCAACCCCACCCGCTAAACACAAAAATTTTTCACCTGTTTCCTGTTTTATAAAGGTGATGAGTTTTATAAGTATTTCCTCTAAGACTTTTTGAGCAGCAAGAGCTAAATCGGCATGCACTTGTTCTAATTTTTCTTCAGGAAATCGTTTTTTTACACTAAATAATTCTTCCCATTTTTTTGTATTTATCATGCGTAATCCAACTGAATATTCAAAAAAATCGCTGTGAAGTTTTATAGAACCATCAGGTTGAATGTCAATAAGATTTGCCTTTATGAGTGCTATAAAGTGGACTACTTTTTTGGAGTTAGTGCTACTGTAAGGTGCCAATCCCATCATCTTATATTCCCCAGAGTTCACTTTAAAACCTAAAAAATAAGTAAAGGATGAATAAAATAAACCTAAGGAATCAGGAAAATGTAGTTCACCCAAAACTTTAATCCCTGTTTCACCACAAGCAATTCCATAAGAGGTTGTCGTCCATTCACCGACACCATCAACTGTTAAAAACGCAGCTTTCTTAAATGGAGAGGTGTAAAATGCACTTGCAGCATGCGAAAGATGGTGGGCGGTAAAATTTATAGGAATTTTATGTGATTTTATTGTTCCTAATTCTTTTATATGCTTTTTAATAATCTGTTTTATAAAAAGTTTTTCCTTTAGCCATATAGGCATAGCTATAGCAAACGATTTAAAACCTTTAGGAGCAAAGGCATAATAGGTTTCCAAAAGTCTTTCAAACTTTAAAAAAGGTTTATCATAAAATGTTATTAAATCAATATCTTCAATGGTCAATCCAGATTCACTAAGACAAAAGTGTATGGCTTGTTCTGGAAAAGCTGCATCATTTTTTATTCTCGAAAATCGTTCTTCTTGAGCTGCAAATAATACCTTTCCGTCTTCAACAATAGCTGCTGCTGAATCGTGATAGTATGCCGAAATACCTAAAATTTTCATTTCACGAATGTCTTTATCAATTTTGAATAAGATATTTAAAAACTATCAAAGAAACAGTTCAAAAAACTTGAAAACGTATCAATTTTGCGAATGCTCTCTACTATCTCTAATTTAATTAAAAATTTCAGGTACTACCTACAACATACTAAAGGCACTTTTCTAACATAATTCAATATTATATAAACTTAATATATCTTATTTTAAGCTATAATTCATAAGGTTTTAAGGTCGCAATCAAACCATTTTCATCATGGATTAGCTCACTAACTTTTACCGATCGCAAATGAGTAACTCCTTTTGATAAGCTTGAGTCATGATAAAATAAATACCATTTCTCATTTATTTTACATATAGAATGATGCGATGTCCAACCTATTACTGGCTCTAAAATCCGCCCTTTATACGTAAAGGGACCATAGGGATTATCACCAATAGCATAGCAAATAAAATGTGTATCACCAGTGGAATATGAAAAATAATATTTTCCATTGTATTTGTGCATCCAAGAAGCTTCGAAAAATCGTCTTTCATTATCACCTTCTGCTAAAGGATTTCCATTTTCATCTACAATAATAATTTCCTTTGGTGCTTCATCAAACTGTAGCATATCATCAGTCATTTTAGCCACGATAGGACCCAATGCAGGTTCATTTTTATGGGGTAATCCATAAGAAGGATTGTAAGTATTGTTTCGATAATTTTGAAGTTGTCCACCCCAAATACCCCCAAAATATAAATAAAAACTCCCATCTTCATCTTCAAAAATAGCTGGATCTATGCTATAACTTCCTTTAATTGGTAATGGTTCTGCTGTAAAGGGACCAACTGGAGAATTACTTATTGCAATACCTATTTGAAAAATTCCTTCTTTATTTTTTGCAGGAAAAACTAAGTAGTATTTCCCATTTTTTTGTGCAGCATCGGGCGCCCACATTTGTCGTTTTGCCCAAGGTACATCATTCACATGGAGCGCAACTCCATTATCAACTGCCTTACTATGTATATCATCCATAGATATCACATGATAATCTTCCATCCCAAAATGATCACCATTATCATTAAATGGAATTCCGGCATCTATATCATGTGAAGGATAAATGTAAATTTTATTATTAAAAACATGTGCTGATGGATCTGCTGTATAAATATTTGAGACTAATGGTTTAGAAATAGCGTGAGCTATCAATTTAACTAAATGTGTCTTTTCAATACTATTTTCTGGCATTATATTATTTTAAAATGATTCTCTAATTATCGTCTTTCTTTTAAATCTTGCTCTATTTCTACCTCCATCTTTTTATTTATTTCATAGAAAAACAAGAGTCCTACACAAATTAAAAAAGGAATTGAGGGATAGATACTTACGAGCATTTTAGTACCTTGAATGGCCGTCTCAGGCTGTATTATTTTTTCTGAATTAATAGCAATTTCTTTCGTGACATATCCATAAGTACCCAAAATAAAGGTTACCAATGCACTTCCCATGCTCAATCCGGCTTTTAAACCTACCATCATTGCAGAAAAGATAATTGCTGTTGCGCGCCGGTTATTTTTCCATTCAGAATAATCTGCTACATCTGCAATCATTGCCCAAAGTAATGGAATGGTTAGTCCGTAGAAAAATCCGTGTAGTATTTGTGATGCAAACATGAGTTCCACAGCACTTGGAGGAAATAAGTAAAAGGCAAGGATAAATACTGTAGCAATAAATAATGCAATCTTGAACACATCACGTTTTCCATAGGTATCTGCAAAGGTTTTTGAAAAAGTTATACCTACTATCATAAAAATAATACCTCCTGCATTAAACAATCCAAAACCAGCTGAAACAGGGTTTTCACCAAAAAAATTAATCCCTATTCTTGATAAGAAATCTAAGATGGGTTGAATGAATTGTGTCAACCTATCTTTCTGCACATAATTTTCAAAGTAATACACATAAGAGCCTCCTTTCATAGCCAGTGTAACAAATATTAAGGTTGTAGCTACTAGAATGATTACCCATGGTTTATTTTTAAATAAATCTCCAATATCTTCTTTAAGTGTTGATTTTTGATCAATTTTAGGAACAATACGTTCCTTAGTAGTAAAAAAAGTAATTAAAAGCATTAGTGTACCTATAATGGCCAACCAAGTCATTACTATTTCAATACCTACTGCTTTATCTCCACCGCCTGCAGATTCAATAATGGGTAACATAAATACCTGCACAAAAAATTGCGCGAACATAACTGCTACAAAACGGTACGATGACAAACTGTTTCTGTCTGCCATATTTCCAGTAATGACACCACTTAAAGCAGAATATGGTAAATTATTTGATGCATATAACAATAATAGTAGTGTATAGGTGACTACAGCATAAATCACTTTGCCTTTATAATCAAAGTCTGGAGTACTAAACGCTAATATTGCAATAACCCCTAATGGTATTGAAGTCCATAAAATCCAGGGTCTAAATTTCCCCCATTTTGATCTTGTTCTATCTGCAAAAGCTCCTATTATAGGATTAAAACCAAAGGCTGCAATAAGTCCTACGGTTAACATAATTGCAGAAGCATGATTTGCTTCAAGACCATAAATATCAGTATAAAAATATGCCAGATACGTTATTAGAGTTTGAAATACTAAATTTGCTGCAAGATCTCCTAAACTGTATCCTATTTTTTCTTTTATGGATAATTGATGTGAATCTTTGTTCATATAAGGATTAATTAATGGATTGTTTTTCTTCCTTCACTTTTAATGATATAATACTATCATATGCACTTTTTGGATGAAAATCTCTGTCAAATAATAAAGGATAATTTGTTCTCCCTTTTATCGGCCAGTCATTGAGCCAAGATTGACTATCATTTAATCCCCATAATGTTACTCTACTAATTTTATCTTGATGTTTCAGAAATAATTTAAAAATATCTTTATAGCGTTTTGTAAATTTAGTTTGTACTGAATCTGGCAGTCCGTTTGCATAGGGGTTCATTTTTTCACTGCTCTCAAAGTTCTGGCTTACTTCAGCCCCAACTAAATCCCAAGGATTTGGCAATACATTTATATCGAGTTCTGTGATTGCTACTTTTATGCCTAATGAAGCATATTCCAAAATGCTTTTTTCAATTTCTTCGAGTGAAGGGCCATTTAAGTGCCAGTGACCTTGCATGCCAACGCCATCAATTTTAATTCCTTTTTCTTGAATTTTTTTTATCAGGTTTATGGCGCCTTGTCTTTTTTCAGCATTGGTCATATTATAATCGTTATAATATAAGTCTGTATTTGGGTCTTCTTGCGAAGCCCACTCAAAAGCTTGCGCTAAATAATTTTCTCCAACTACATCTAAAAAAATAGATTTCCTTAACGATCCATCTTCGTTTAATGCTTCGTTTACAACATCCCAAGATTTGATTTTCCCTTTATATTTTCTGACTATGGTTCTAATATGATTTTCCATAGCAGCAACCATTAGAGTGCTATCTTTTATTTCTTGAAACCAAGGTGCTAACTGACTATGCCAAATTAAAGTATGCCCATGAATAAACATATTATGTCTTTCTCCAAAAGCAACATATTTATCGGTCATCTTAAAGTCAAAAGTGTCTTTAAAAGGATGAATAAACATTGATTTCATTATGTTTTCTGACGTAATACTATTGAATTCTTGATTGATTAATGTAGTCTCTAAAGAATCCTTTTCTTGTATTTGAGATTCATTTATAGCAACACCTATTAAAAAGTTATCCTTAAATTCATCTTTTAATGAAATATCTATTGAAGGTGCTATTTCTTTTGATTGCTTGCAGCTTATTATGAATAGTAATAATGTTACTATTATGATGCTTCGTTTTGCATTTTTTTTCATTATTTATTTTTTTAATTGGCTTTATAGCTTTGTAATGGACCTAAATAGGAATCTTTCAAATCGCTAGATTCGGTTTCAATAATTATTTTTTCAAGTACCAGACCTTCATCAACTCTGTAATAATTTAGGGTATGATTTCCTGCATTATCAATTTCTAAATCAGTGGTAATTACTTTTATGTGATCTGAAACATTATCATGCCAATGTTCAGGAACTTTCCCGTTATAATTAAAAATAGTAGGATCTGCATCATAGTTTACTTGCACTGGAGAAGTATTATCAATTGACAAACCATAAAACATACCTTCACGATTAGCATAATTAATGGTAGGTGCAAAAAGCATGTGAACTTTTACTCTTCCTTTAGTTTTGAAATTAATATCGTAGGATAATTTTGGAGAATTTGCCGTCAAAGCAATTCTACCTTTTTCAATAGGAACAGAAATTACAGCATCTCCTGTTTTACCTAAATTTTCAACAATTTGCCATTTAAAACTTTCGGGCTCTGTTTTATTAGAAAAATTTGCGCCTTCTATTGCTATAAATCCATCAGTTTCAACAAATCCTTTAATATCTTTAAAATCGACATTATTTGTTTGAACATAAACAGGAATCGATTTTTTATTTGCAATTATAGTAAACATGGTTTTACTGATTCCTTTAGGTGCAAGTTTCCAATTTATTTTTACGGTAATACGATCTTCTTGATTTACAGTTCCGTTTGTTTTAGAAAAACTTAACCATTTTGCTTTAGACGTGATTTTAAAAGTGAATGGTGTTTCACCTCTGTTGAAAATATCCACATAATAGTGATTATCATCATAAGACATAAATGTTGGCAACATAGCTTCCTCTAAAGCATTAGGCCACCAATTTTTTGAACCTTCAATAGCCACACCAACTTCTGAATTTTTCAAAGGCGTATTCGTTTTAGTCTCTGGAATAGTATTCTCTTTAGGTTCTTGCCAAATTTTATAACCAATATGGGTTTGATCCATCATATGGTTCCATTTACCATTGGCTAAAGTGGTGTGATAGTATTTGGTAATTTCGGCATCTCTAGCAAAATTTTCTTTTACTTTTTCAGCATAATTATTTGTTGAAGCTCTGCCTTGTGCTGCATATAATTTGTTTTTGGCAACATTCAAGTATAATTCATTAAGATTGGCACTTGCTAAAACTGGATGCAATACTAATTGATAAAAGGCATCACGATATTCTGTTTTTAATTTTTCATTGATTTCTTGCGCTTTTTTTGCCAATATGTTATAATCACGAACATGGCTTTCTGCTTCATTATAATTAATCAAACTATAGGTGTCTTCATTTAAAAGCTCTGGTGTTTTACGTGCGTTGTATTTTGTATACAATTTTAAAATTTGAGCTATTTCTCCTGAGAATTGTTCGTTAAAATTATCTTCTGCCCACTGTTTATAATAGGCCTGTAAATTGTTTGCATTCCATTTTTCAGGATTCCAAGCATAGTCTAAAAAGAACGAAATAGGGAATTCCATAGGTTTAATATCACCTACGTTCACAATCCAAACAGTATTTACATTATGCTGATAAGCTAGATGCATCTGTTCCCAGACCCGTTCTATTTGTGTTGTATTTATCCATTTATAATTTCTTGGCCCTCCTACATAGTCAAAATGATAATAAATGCCATAACCACCTTTTCTCGGTTTAGCATCTAGACTTGGTAACTTTCTAATATTTCCCCAGTTATCATCGCATAAAAGCAAAGTAACATCATTGGGAACTTGCATTCCTTGATCGTAATACTCTTGAACCTCTTTATATAGTGCCCACATTTGGGGAGTTTCTTCTGCAGGTTTATCGGTTACCTCCTCTATAATTTGACGTTGAGTTTTCACCACATTCTCCAATAAATCTATGGCTGTACCTTCACTCATAGCTTCATCGCCATCACCACGCATACCAATGGTTACAAGGGTCTCTTTATTACCCATGCGTTCCATACCGCCTTTCCAAAACTCTTTGAGTTCTTCTGCATTGGTATTAAAATCCCATTTGCCATTTACTTTCGAATTCCATTCAGCATGAGCACGAGTTAAAGGCTCATGATGTGATGTACCCATAACAATTCCATATTCATCAGCTAATACAGCATTTTGAGGGTCGTCTTCGTAAAACATTCTAGGTTGCCACATGGCTGGCCATAAATAATTACCCTTTAATCTTAAAATAAGTTCAAAGACTTTATCATAAAATTTAGCATTAAAATTGGCATAATTCTGATGAACCCAACCTGTTAGTGCGGGAGCTTCATCATTAATAAAAATTCCTCTATATTTTACCTTTGGTTCGCCTAAGGTGTGAATCCCAGGAAGTACATGTAATTCCGTTTGTTTTTTAATAGGAACATCTGCCCAGAAATACCAAGGAGATACACCCATTTGTTTCGATAAATCGTAAATACCATAAATAGTCCCTCGTTTATCTGAACCAGCAATTACTAATGCTTTTTTTGTGCCACCAAATGGATTGTCTATAACCTGAGTGGTAAATTTTTCCCATTTGCTTTTAAGATGAGTAGCATCAATTTTACCATCTTCAACAAGCTTGTTAATTAATGGACTCTTATTTAAAGTTCCAATAATTAGAATAAAATCATCACTTTTAGGATTATTGTTTAGGATAATTGGTTTTACTGATGTGACATTAAAAATATCATTTTGAAGTTGTCCCACAACGCGCAAAACACCTTTAAAATCTAAATCGCTTACATATAAATCAGCTACACTTCCATTAGAAGAAATTGGAAAATTATCATTTGATGCAGTATTAACAACATATTTTTCAGTCTCTTGAGAAAATGTACTATTGGTAATGATAAACAAGAATAAAAAATACGTTATATACTTAAATTGATTTTTTTTCAAAATCTTCATAATTACTAGTTCTTATATTTTAACTTATAGACTATCCCCATTTCTAAGCCGCGTAATTCAGCTAAACCTTTAAGCCTTCCAATTAATGAATAGCCAGGATATTGTTCTTTACCATCTTCTATAGAATGAAGAAAACCATGATCTGGACGCATTGGTAAACTGATATTTCTTTTCTGCATTAATAGAATCAGTTTTTCCATTATTTTTTCAATTGGATTATCGCCATTTAAATGTTCGGATTCTCTAAATATATCTTTCGATTCTCTTTTCACATTTCTTATATGTAAAAAATGAATTCGATCTCCATGTTCGTCTATAATTTGTTCTAAATCATTATTTGGTTCTGCTCCTAAAGAACCTGTGCAATAACATAGTCCGTTTGCAGGTGTAGGAACAGCATTAAAAATTAAATTCAAATCAGATTGTGTGCTTACCACCCTTGGTAATCCTAAAACAGAAAATGGCGGGTCGTCTGGATGAATTGCTAATTTTACACTTAATTTCTCAGCAATTGGGGCGACCTCCGATAAGAAATAAATTAAATTATCCCGTAATTTTTCGTTGTTGATGTTCTTATAATTTTCGAGTAACAATAAAATTTGTTCTCTCGTGAAGTTAACTTTACTGCCAGGCAATCCTAGAAGCACATTTTTAAACAGTAAATCTTTATCTGTTTGCGAAAGTGTCTTTTCGTACGCTAAAGCTATTTGTTTTTCTTCTTCGGAATAATCATTTTCAACATGTGGTCTTTTCAATAAAAAAAGATCAAAATAATTAAATGCCACCTGATTATAAAGTAAAGCTTTACTACCATCCGGATTTTCAAATGCGTGATTTGTACGTACCCAATCAAGAATAGGCATAAAGTTATATGTTACCACTTTTATACCACAGCTAGCAATATTTTTGAGGCTTATTTTATAATTTTCAATAAATTGTAAATAATTACCATTTGCTTTTTTAATGTCTTCATGTACAGGTAAACTTTCAATTACCGTCCATTCCATTCCTGCATTTCTTATCGTTTCTTGACGGTCTTTAATGGCTTCGACTGTCCAAATGTTTCCGATAGGTATTTCATGTAATGCTGTAACAATTCCAGCGACACCACATTGCCTAATATCATTTAAAGAAATACTATCATTAGGACCAAACCAACGCATTGTTTGCTGCATTTTTTTCATTATATTTTTCTGTATTTGGTTTTAATTACCTGGTGCAAAAGGAAATTTTAAGGATTTAAAAAAATCCAATGATTTGGTGGGTTTTTCAACTCCATTGGGTAATGGTTTTCCAGAAAACTGTTGAAAATACAGTAAACAAGCATCTCGCCACCATTTAGCTTCTTTTAATTGAATTTTTAATAACATTTTAACTTCATTAAAACGCTCGCTATCAATATAGATTTCCATACTATTCCAAGTTTTTATATTAGTTTCAACTTGATTAACACCCTCTTGATATTTTAAAGCAATTCCATCCCAAAGCGTATTTCCATCTTTCAATTTATAGTCCCATGATACATGATGAAACCATAACAAATCTTTTTCTGGACAAGTTTCTAAGTTATTAAACATTTGAGCTATTTCAGGCGCATATTGTGCTGTAGCATTACTACCCGTTGGTGTTCTATCGAATCCAATTCCTAATGAATCTGCTTTATGATAATACACAGGATTCCATTCGGGTCTTGAAAGATTATCCACCCATGGTCCTGGACCATAATGGTGTCCAGTATCCATAATATGATGCAAACCGAGTGGTGTCATATAATTAACGACTGCTTCATGAGAGTTTAACAACATGCTTTTAACTGGTTTTATGAAGCGCTCATCATTAGAAAATGTCAGACCTAGCCATTCATTTGCTATAGTTTCTGCGGTTACATATGGATCCCAAGCCAATCGCCCAAATCCATACCAATTGGCTTGTAACATTGTATTTCCTGTCCAGTTAATATCATTACCAATATTACTTACTCCAGCCATTCCTGTTAGCTTTTTATGATCTAAAGAACCATCTATATATTGTGCAACTGTAGAGCCTTTCCCTTTTCTGTAAGTATCGGCTTTTAAAGTTTCTTCAAATAATTTTGGTAGAAATATAGAATGTGTACTCTGCCCTAAATATTCTTGTGTAATTTGAAATTCCATCATTAGGGGTGTTTTAGGCATTGCTCCAAACATAGGATGAAATGGTTCTCTAGGTTGAAAATCAATAGCACCATTCTTTACTTGAACCAATACATTATCTTTGAATTGACCGTCATAAGGAACAAATTCAGAATACGCTTGTTTTGCTCTATCGGTAGTATCATGTTCAGAATATACAAAGGCGCGCCACATAACTATACCTCCAAAAGGCTCTAAAGCATTCGCCAACATATTAGCTCCATCTACATGATTTCTACCATAATTTTGAGGCCCTGGTTGTCCTTCCGAATTTGCTTTTACTAAAAACCCGCCAAAATCTGGAATTAAGCTATAAATTTCTGCTGCTTTATTTTTCCACCATTTAATCACCTCTTGATCTAAAGGATCAGCGGTTGTTAATCCACCAATTTCAATAGGTGCTGAAAACCGAGCTGTGAGATATACTTTAATTCCATAGGGTCTAAAAACATCGGCTAAAGCTTCAACTTTCTCTAAATATTGTGGTGTTAATATAAATGCATTTGCATTTACATTGGTCAAAACAGTCCCGTTAATTCCTATTGATGCATTTGCTCTCGCATAATCTATATAACGTTGGTCTATATAATCAGGTAAACGATGCCAATCCCAAATTGAAAAACCAGCATAACCTCTTTCTACAGTTCTATCTAAATTATCCCAATGATTTAAAGTTCGTATTTTAATTTTTGGTGATTCTATAATATTTAAATTATCAATAGATTTATGAGTTTGTAGCATTCTTAAAAAACTATAAACACCATATAAAACGCCTACATCTGTTTTTCCGGTAATAATTATTTGACTTTTTCCTTTAATTAAAATTGACTTTATAATAAATCCTTCTTCATTTATTACATCAAAATCTTTTTCTAATGCATTTAAAATTTCTTTACTTAAATTTTCTTTAGATCCGAAAACTAATACCCCATTTTCATTTTTTAACTCATTTGTAGCTAATACAATATCTACATTTAACATTCCAGAAATACCCTTCTGTAGCTCATTTAAGGTTATACTATTAGTATCAGAATTTCCTAAAGGAATTATTTTTTTTAAATGAGATTGATAAGACAATCTTAAAGGTTCATTTTCAATAAAACGATATTGCAACCACAATTGATAACCATTATTAGCGAGACCATTCAAAGAAATTAAAAATAAAAAAATAAATACACCAATTTTTTTAATCATAAATTGTTCATTTACAAGTAATTCAGTTTTAGATCTTTTAAAAAAAGATTCTTTACTCAAAATACATATTTCACAAAATGTAAGGATAATAATTGCGAAGGTAATAAAATATTCATAATTTGCAACCGATTGTGTGAAACAAAAAATAGAAAATATTTAAATTATTGACTGATTACATAGAATTACAAATTATTTACTACATCAAAAAAAAGCACCTTACTCAACATGAACAAATTAACAATAAACTTATTTTGCATTTTACTCTTATTCTTCACATTATTTCATATTGATGCAAACGCACAAATTAAATTACCCAAATTAATTAGTGATGGCATGATATTGCAACGTGATGTTAAAATTCCTATTTGGGGCTGGGCCAACAATCTTGACAAAATAGTGGTATCATTCAATGGAAAAAAATATCAAACAAGAGTAACACCAGATGGAAAGTGGGCTATTGAACTTCCAAAAATGAAGGCAGGTGGCCCTTATACCATGGCAATTTCTGGCGAAAATAATATTATTATAAAAGACATATTAATTGGTGATATTTGGCTTTGTGCTGGGCAATCTAACATGGTACATCAGTTAGATATACATGATGTGCGATATGCAAATGAAATTGCTATTGCAAATTACCCCGAAATACGCCAATTTAAAATCCCTACAACTACTAGTATATCAGGTCCTCTAGAAGATTTAGCAGATGGTGAATGGCAATTAGCAATTGGTGAGAAGGTAAGACCTTTTTCAGCAGTAGCTTATTTTTTCGCTAAAAAACTTTATGAAAAAAATCATATTCCCATAGGTTTAATAAATTCAAGTGTTGGCGGCACCCCTATTGAGGCATGGATTCCAAAAGAAGGCTACACTGATTTTCCTGAGCTATTAAAAATTATTGAGGAGAATAAAGATTCTGTATTTGTTAACAGTCAAGCAAAGAATCAAGAATCTTTTAATCGGAAATCCCAAAAAATAACAGATAAAGGTTTACTAGGCGAAAAACCTTGGTATGCAATAGATTTTAAACCAAAAAAATGGCGTAGAATTAGTATCCCTGGTTACTGGGAAGACCAAGGTGTTAGAGATTTAAATGGTGTAGTTTGGTATCGTAGAGAATTCAAAATTCCTCAAGCGATGGTTGGAAAAAAAGCTCGTGTTTTTTTAGGGAGAATCGTAGATGCCGATGAGTTATATATTAACGGTGTTAAAGTTGGAAATAAAACCTATCAATACCCTCAAAGAAGATATACCGTACCCGAAGACCTTTTAAAATTTGGCACAAACATTTTTGTGATCCGTGTGACAAACACTTCGGGAAAAGGAGGTTTTGTACCCGACAAACCCTATTATTTATTTACCGAAAAAGATACTATAGATTTAAAAGGATATTGGCAATATAAAGTTGGTGAAGTTTTTAAACCTTTTGATTTTTCTGCTTTTTCAAAAGAAAATTCTGAACAACCAAGCACCAGAATAATACAACCACAAAACGAACCAACTTCACTTTATAATGCTATGATAGCGCCATTTAAGCAGTATCCTTTAAAAGGAATTATTTGGTATCAAGGGGAAAGTAACACTGGAAATCCAGAAATATATAACAAGTATATGCAAGCCTTAATTACTGGATGGAGGACAATTTTTAATAACCCAAACATTCCATTTATATATGCACAGCTCCCTAATTTCATGGACGTATCTTACACGCCTACAGAAAGTAATTGGGCACTCCTGAGAGAATCTCAATTAATGGCACTTTCCAATCCGAATACAGCCATGGCCGTTACTATTGATTTAGGAGAATGGAATGACATTCACCCAGATAATAAAAAAGATGTTGGCGAGCGTATGGCTCTTGCTGCATTAAAGTTGGCCTATCATGAAAATCTTATTTATTCGGGTCCTATATTCGAAAGCTACACTATAGAAGATCATAAAATAATACTATCATTTTCTAATATTGGAAGTGGATTAATGAGTAATGACGGAGAAGAATTAAGTGAATTTGCCATTGCAGGCGAAGATAAAAAATTTGTTTGGGCTCATGCCAAAATAGAAGGTGCTAAAGTTGTTGTTTGGTGTGAAGAAATAAAAAACCCCAAATATGTACGCTATGCTTGGGCAGATAATCCAGACAATCCAAATCTCTACAATAGAGAAGGCCTACCTGCATCTCCCTTTAGAACTGAGAGTACAGCAAAAGAGCATTAATGATACATAAAAAAACCTATTTTCTTTCAGAAGAGGCTCTAACTAAAACTTCTGTATTTAAGTAGGTTATTTGCTTTACAATATCATTTTTTTTGCGAGACTGTTTTATATTTTTAAGAATAATTTCAGCTGAAGTTTGCCCCATTTTAGAGGCAGGGTGAGTTATGGTAGATAAATTAGGATCTATAATATGGGAAATTGGATCATTATTAAACCCTATTACCGCTAATTCTTCTGGTACCTTTATACCTAACTTCTTAGCTACTTGAATAGCACTTACACCTAAAATATCTCCTGGCGCAAATATTCCATCCGGCGGATTCTCTAAATTTAATAACGCATACGAAGCTTTTTCAGCTTCTTCATAGGTAACCGCATTAACTTTAAAAATAAGTGTTTCGTCTATAGGAAGATTATGATCTTTAAGAGCTTTTAAATAACCTTCTTTTCTTTCGTAATAAATACTAAATTCTAAACCCGCAGTAATATGCGCTATACGTTTACATCCTTGTGAAATTAGATGCTCTGTAGCCTTATATCCTGCTCCAAAATTATCTATGACCACATGAAAAGTATCTAAATCTTTTGGAACTCTATCTACAAAAACAAGGGGGGTATCATTCGCAATAAATCGTTTAAAATGAGAAGTATCTTTTGTTTCCATAGCTAACGAACAAATCACACCACTTACTCTATTGTCGTAAAGTGATTGCGTCAGGTTAATTTCTTCTTCATAAGAATCATGAGATTGCATAATAATTACAGTATATCCTGCCTTTTGAGAAGCAATTTCAATACCGCTAATTAATGAAGATAAAAAAGGCTGTGTAACTGTTGGAAGCAGAACACCTATAGTTTTCATTTTATTACCCCGTAAACTAGCTGCTAAATTATTGGGTCTATACCCCATTTCAGCAGCAGTTTTTTTTATTCTTTCAATGGTTTTTTTACTAATCGTATGATGGTCTTTTAAACCTCTGGATATAGTTGAAGTTGCTAAATTTAATTTTTTTGCAATATCATAAATAGTAACCTCGACATTTTGCTCCATTTATCTTCAATTAATGATTCCAAAGATATACTTTTTAAGAAAACCCACCCTATGGTTACTTCCAAAATGTCATATCTACTTTCCTTAATAACCCTTCTTGTATAATTAGGTAATCTAAAAATGAATAACTCAAAATAAGTTAATTTTTAAATCCAAAAAATTAGAAATTAAACTTCTTACGGTTCATTTTACAATCGGTTGTAAAAAAATTTACATTTAAAACAGAACTAATATATCAATAAATATTTATACAATATTTTGCGAATATAATTCATAAATCATTCAATAAATACATCATTTTAATATTATTGCCATTTTTTCTTATAAAATAATATTAATATTATTTTAAACAATCGGTTGCTTTTTAAAGAAGTGTTTTATACATTTGGTAAAATAAAACATATTCAAGTTAAAATACCATAGGTCTTAAAACTTAATTATAAGCACAAATTAGCACTAGTTTACACCTAAAATCATCACCTAATACAATAATATAATTACTAAACTCAATTTTATGTACAATTTCTAAACCACTATTTATGACAAACTATTTATTTTTAAAAAACAAGCACATCAAACGGTTAGGTTTTTTATTCCTATTCCTTCTGTTTAGTATGGGAATGAAAGCCCAGACAACAGTTTCTGGAAAAATCAGTGATGACAATGGCCCTATTCCTGGAGCAAATGTAATTTTGAAAGGAACAACTATAGGTACTGCAGCAGATTTTGATGGTAATTACACCATTACCAATGTTCCTTCTGATGGCATATTGGTATTTAGCTCTGTTGGATACAAAGCAAAAGAGATTCCTATTAACAATCAAAAGCTAATTGATGTGACTTTGACTCTTGACATGGCAGCACTAGATGAGGTTGTTGTAATAGGATACGGAACTCAAAGTAAAGAATCTGTAACAGGCTCTGTAATTTCAATCAAAGCAGATGAATTGCAAGAAGTACAAAGTGGAAACTTCCAACAAGCCTTGCAAGGTCGAGCAGCAGGTGTTGATATATCAACTACAAGCACACGACCAGGATCAGACAATTCTGTAATTAGAATTCGTGGTGTACGTTCTTTATCTGGGGACAATTCTCCATTAATTGTATTGAATGGTATTCCTTTTTCTGGAGGATTGAACGATATTAACATGAACGATATTGAAAGTTTAGACATTCTAAAAGATGCATCTGCAACTGCAATATATGGGTCAAGGGGTGCTAATGGCGTTATTCTAATTACCACAAAATCAGGTAAAAAAGGTCAAAAAGCAAAATTCACATACAATACTTACTATGCTACAAAAAATGTATTCGCTAAATTTCCAATGATGAATGGCGAGCAGTTTAATGCTTTGCGTGAAGCTACTGGTTATTTTAGAGATGGTACACCAACCTATGCAACTGGAGTAGATGAAGACCCAACTTTTGATACAGATTGGCAAGATTTAATTTATGGCACTGGATTACAAACAACGCATGACATTGGTATTACTGGAGGGGGTGAGCATAACAACTATAGCATAGGATTAGGATATTTTAAAGAAACCTCCGTACTCCCTGTTGAAAATTTTCAAAGATATTCTTTACGCGCTCAAGTAGAACAGGAAATAGGAGCCTTCAAATTTGGCATAAACTCAGTAATGAATTATAGCATTACCAATGGCAACGGTATAGGCCTTTATGCAAACCTAACAGCATCTCCAATTTTGAACCCTTATAATCCAGATAGAACACTTAAATATGTAGTAGCTATGCCTTTGGACAATTTTGTTGTAACCACAAGAGAAACCGTTAATGACATAGGCAGTTCTAGAGTTAATATTCAAAAAGATTTTGGTACGTATAATAACTTCTTTGGAGAAGTAAAAATTCCTGGAATCAATGGGTTAAAATACCGAATCAACCTAGGGTTAAATTTACGAATGAGTAGAGATGGAAATTTTACTGGTAAAGGTGTTGCCAATGAAAATTTAGAAGCTCCTTCTGGCGCAGGAGTTAGTAGTAGTCTTACAACAGATTATGTTATAGAAAACATTCTAACCTATGATAAAATATTTGCAGAAAAACATAGTGTAAATTTTGTAGGATTATTTTCAGCTCAAAACGGTCAATGGGATGGCACCAATTTAAATGTTAGAAATTTGCCAAATGAGCAATTTCAATTTTATAACTTAGGTTCTGTACTTCAAGAAGATATTACTGGTTATGGTGGTTATTATGGATCTGCTGGGCTATTATCCTATATGGGGAGAGCTATATATCAATATGACAATCGTTATTTGTTTACGGCTACTTTACGTGCAGACGGTTCCTCTAGATTGGCACCCGGTAAAAAGTGGGTTACCTACCCTGCTGTATCTTTAGGTTGGAATATTGGAAATGAAGCCTTTATGGATTCACTTGACTTTGTAAATCTTTTTAAATTCCGTGCAGGTTATGGGCAAACCTCTAATCAAGCGATTGATCCTTATAAAACATTAGGATCCTTGAATACAAGAGATTACAATTTTGGAGACACTTTTGCAACGGGTTACTATGTTAGCGAACTACCTAATTCATCTTTAGGGTGGGAATATTCTGAAACTTATAATTTTGGTTTAGACTTTGCTTTTATGAATAACCGCCTATCGGGTACAGTTGAATATTATACTACGAAAACAAATGATATCTTATATAGACTAGGCTTACCTGCCACATCTGGAGTGGGTTCATATCTTGCTAATATTGGCGAAACTTCAAATAAAGGGATAGAAATTTCTTTAAACGCTACTATTTTAGATAATCCAGAAGGTTTAACATGGGAAGCAGGTGTTAATTTATACACCAACAAAAATGAGATTACTGCTTTAGCAAGTGGCGAAGACCAGAATGTAGGTAATTTATGGTTTGTAGGCTCTCCTATAAATGTAATTTATGATTACAAAAAAATAGGTCTTTGGAATCAAAATGATCCTGAATATCAATACTTACAACAATATGAGCCAGGAGGAAATGAAGGGATGATTAAAGTTGCCTATACAGGCGATTTTAATCCTGACGGCTCTCCAACTCGTCAAATTGGTCCAGATGATAGACAAGTTATGGATCCAACACCAGATTTTCAAGGTGGCTTCAATACAAGATTAGCCTATAAGAACTTTGATTTAAACATGGTTGGTGTTTTTAAAAGTGGGGGGATTGCTGTTAGTACATTGTATTCCGCTTCAGGATATCTTAATTTACTAACAGGTAGAAGAAATAATGTAAATGTGGATTATTGGACACCTACCAATACCAATGCAAATTACCCTGCCCCAGGAGGTATTCAAAGTGGTGATAACCCAAAATATGGAACAACATTAGGCTATTTTGATGGCTCTTATCTAAAAGTACGGGCAATTACATTAGGATATAATTTCAGCCAAGATTTCATCAACAATGCAGGCATTCAAAATATGCGATTATATGCCACAGTTCAAAACCCATTTGTGTTGTTCTCTCCTTTTCATAAAGAATCTGGAATGGATCCAGAAACCAATTCTGGGGTTGATTCTGATGGAAATGCACAAAACTCCGCAACAGGAACTAATGGACAAATTTCAAGAGGAATTGCTACCATTGGAGCTAACGTACCTACCACACGTAATTTTATGCTAGGACTAAATTTAACATTCTAAAAAAATAATATGAAAAAAATAAAAACTAAAATAATAGCACTACTTTCAGTGACATTGCTTGTCGGTTCATGTACGAACGACATTTTAGAGGAAAAACCTAGGAGTGTTTTTACGCCAGACTTTTTTCAGACTGAACTTGGGGTTGAAGGCGGTATTACTGCCTTATATGCACATTTAAGATTCCTATATGGAAATTGGAACTATTTTAATTCCTTAGAAACAGGAACTGATGAATATACGTGGGCTGAAAGTGCCGATGGGAATTTTAAAGACATGGATTTGTCTGGAGTGGGTTCTATTACTTCTGAAAGTGCTCCTTCATCAGTTCCTTGGGGGAACTGTTTTGGGGCAATTAATACAGCTAGTGGTATTATTGAAAATGCAACCGAAGTAGGCTTATCAGAAGCTTTGATTGCTGAAGCAAGATTTTTCCGTGCCTTTGATTATTTTTTGTTAGTTCAGACTTACGGTGGCGTACCACTGGATTTGGGTGCTGGTGAATTAAAATTCAATACCTCTACAAATAGAAGCTCAGTTCGGAATACAGTTCCTGAAGTGTATACAAAAGCAGTTTTTCCTGACTTGGTTCAAGCTGTAAATGATTTACCCACTATTCCTCGTTTAACAGGTAGTGTTACCAAAACCGTTGCGCGATTATATCTAGCAAAGGCCTATTTAACATATGGATGGTGGCTTGAAAATCCAAACAACATACCAACCTATCCAGAGGCAGCCAGAACAGATCCTGATGGGCATGATGCAGCATGGTATTTCCAAGAAGCATATAATGTGGCGACTACAGCAATTAATGATCCTGGACCTTATGCCTTACAAGAGTACTACTATGATGTAAATTTAGCCTCAAATGACCGTAATAATGAAATGCTACTATATGCAGATCATACCGAAGAAAGCGCAAAATATAATGGTGCAGATTTAGGCTGGGGTATTTCAGGAAATGCTGATAATGCCTCAGTTTGGATGGCAACTTCAAATTACACCACCGTAAGAAGTAATGGTGCTTCAACACTTTTACGAGAAGCTGACCAAAGTTATGGTCGTCCTTGGACTCGAATGGCACCAACTATTAATGTCTTTTTAGAAACCTTTTCTGAAAAGAATTTAGATTCTCGTTATGATGGTACTTTTGTAACCAGTTACCGTGGAAATTGGGATAAAGGAGGAGATACCACACCTACTTATACCAATGCCAATGGGATGCAAATTGCGCCAGGAGACGCTGTAGTCACTTTTTTAGACCAGAATGATCCTGCTGTAGATTATGGTGATGGAACTAAAGCCAATCTTGGTGGTGGAGAATTACCTGGTAGATCAGATTTTGTAATCAACCCAGGAGACCTAAATAGACGTTTCTATCCAGGTCTTTGGAAACTAGGAACTTATCGTACTGACAATGAAGGTGGTCTTGGTTCTCCAAATGCAGGTTTAACTCGACCTTTCCCAATTGCTAAATTCTCTGAGTTATATTTTACTGCTGCAGAGGCCGCTGTAAAAGGAGCTACTGGAAGTATGACCGCTAGAAATTTAATCAATGTGATTCGTGCTCGCGCTGGTAAATGGCGTTTTGATAATGGAGAACAACAAGAACGAATGGAAGATAATAGTGCTGCGATGATTAATGCAACTCCTACAACCGTTGATATTGACTTTATCTTAGCAGAACGCTCAAGAGAATACTTTGGTGAAGGCTATCGGTGGTTGGATTTAGTTCGCACCCAAAAATGGGGTGAATATGCTGCTAGTTATACAATTGCTGGTGTAAGTGCTGCTGATCATTCTCCACAGACTTTTACAAGAACTATAGAACTTTATCATTATTTACGTCCAATTCCTCAAGGCCAATTGGATAGCATGGAAGGTGCTGACGCGGAAAAAGCTACGTATCAAAATCCTGGTTACTAAATAAGATTAGTTAGTTTGAGTTAGTTTGAGCAAAACTGTCTATCGTTTTTATACAAAAAACTTTAGGCAGTTTTTTATTTTTGTTCAATTTCTTGGCCATTTCCAAGCATACCACACAATTAAAAAGGTAATACCACTTTCTAAAAGTGCAAGAAAAAGGTAAAAACGATACCAAGTGGTCAATGAATTGACTGCAATAAGTAACATCATTAAGGTAAATATAGTCCCGAAAAGAATGTTCAGCACTCGATTTATTTTTGGTTTTAAAAGAATAGATAAAGCAATCATTATGGCAGGAATAGCCAAAACAAAGGAGGCAATAAACAATTTGATTGGACTATCTAAAATGTTTTCTCCTGTGACCAGTCCTTCAACTTTTTTAGGCACATACAGTTCAAAATAATCTCCATAGACATAGCAAAACAATACAGATGTCCATAAAGCTGAAAGTTTAATTTTGATATTTACTTTTGGATTTTCTAACATATAAGTATTGATTGGTTGTTAAACTTAAAGCATCGTTATACCTATAAAGACTTGCAATATTTACTAATGGTTGCCTCCCATTGATATTTTTTTTAAATACTATAAAATCATAATAACGTTAAATCTCTCCTTTTATGGTTAAAATATATCTATTATAATTAAATACTTTTTTCCCGTTTCAAAATTTTTACAATACGATTAATAAATATTTCCGATAAATTCCACTCATACCCTTCAAAATCAGTAGTATTCATAAATTGAACAACAACTGTATCAATATCTTCATGGTATTCTGCAAGACTTTGATAGCCCGGAACCAGTCCTCCATGCTCATATTCATATATTGAAGAATAGATTTCTTGTTCTCCATCATTAAAAACTGATCCATCATTTAATGCTCGCAAGAAAATGCCCACATCTTCGGCTGTAGCTAGCATACCATTTTCCTGTGTCTTTAAGTCATCTTCATAGCCAACATAATACCCACTCATCACATCATCTATATTCACACCTTTTAGAGAACCATAGGTGTTTTCCAAATTAAGCGGGGTTAATATTTTTTCTTGAACATATTGAAAGTGATTATATCCCAAAATCTTATCAATAAGTTTTCTAATCAACAAATAATTCGTATTTGAATACCCATAATCTTCATCTGGTTCAAAGTTAGCTGGCAAATCAATCGCATATTCAAGCGCTTCTTTACTTTTATCTGGCTTATCTGACCAAAAAGCAGGATTGTCGGTATAGTTAGGGATACCACTTCTATGCTGCACCATCATTCGTAAGGTAATTTCATCAGCATTTTCAATTCTTCCGACAAGCTCCGGAAAATAATCAGCCAGTGTCTTATCCAAATTCAAATATTTGTCTTTTACCAATTTAGCTACAGAAACAGCAGTGTACAACTTACTAATACTTCCAATTTTAAATAAAGCATGTGGGTCGGTCGGTATTTTTTTTATTCGATCTTTCAAACCTGCACCGTAAAACGCAGGTTCTTTTCCTCCTTCATCAACATATACAATCATCCCATCAAATCCGTAACCAATAGCTTCATCTAGCTGTTCTTGAACCGTATTTGGTAGTGGTAAAATCCAAGCCTTTACCAAAATCCATGGCACGAAAGCCAATGAGCTTATACTTGCAATAATAAATAGTATTCTTAGTCCCCGTTTTATTTGTTTTTTGCTCATTGTATTCAATTCAAAAAATAATTTGATATAATTTTTTAGCCAATTTGATTTAAAAGATTTTGGCGCTACTTTGACTTCTTTTGTTTTGATTCAAGTATTCATTTTAATCCAAATAAAGGTCTTAAAACAGGAATTCGTTTGAGTATACCTTCATAGATTAAAAAACAAACTATAAAAGTAAATAATGTTATTCCTATAAATTTAAGTAACGGATGAATATTTAAAGGTAAAATAATCCATGCGCCTGCAAAAAGTACAAACATATGTATGATATATATTGGATAAGCAGCTTGACTCAAATAGCTTAATAACGAGCTTGATGTATTAAGATACTGATATCCTAGACCAAAAACACCCAATATCCAACAATTAGATTCAATAGCAGTAAAATAGATATTTGTTAGCCCTTCAAAACCAGTAAAGCGAATGCAATATAAAATAGTTGCGATGCCAATATATAACCACTTCCATTTTGAAACTGTTTGCCAAAAGTTAACGCCACTATAAACAAAGAGAAAGCCAAAAAAGAAAGCAAGAAGTCCCACAAAAAATCCGTGCCAAGTTTGTGCATACAATTCAAATAGCTGTGGTTTAATAATCCCTACTTCAATTACAAAAAAAACAGACATAGATAATGGTCCCAAGGCATACATCATAATTTTTGAAAGGGTCTTTTGAAATATTCCAATACTATGTTTTTTCAAGTAGAAAAATATTGGCGATAATAATAGCACATATATAAAAATATTACCCAAAAACCATAAATGACTACTACTAGGATAATAATTTAATGGCATTTTATAATACTTCTGAAAAATAAAAAAATGTAAAGGAGTAATTGCTATGAAACCAAAAACAAATGGCAAAAGAATTCGTTTTGACCGTTCTAAAATTAGCGCTTTCCAATTTCTCTTTTTCATGGCAAAATACAATCCCATTCCAGAAACATAAAATAAGAGTGGAATTCGCCAAACGTTGAGCATCGTCATAGGATCCCAAAGACCATCAATAGCTATATCACTTTTAATAAATCTAACGAATAAAGCCCAAGGTTGAAAAATGATTGCTATATGGTAAATAAGCAACAAACCAATCGCAATTACTCGTAACCAATCGATATCATATCTTCTCTCTGCTGTCATTTTGTATGTTTTATAATTAATTTATTGTAGCATCATAGCAATCACAGGACGTGCTTTTTTTAGTTCTTCCATGTCAAGCACAAAGCCCATAGGTTTTAGTTGTTGTATAAGCATGTCATAAAAAGGCTTTATCTCATTAAAATCTCCTAACACCGTTTCTCTAGGGGTAGCGCCGAAGTTATTTTTTAAGGTTTTATCGGCTTTAGCATCGAGTAGCATTTGAACAATCTCTATACGTCCAAAAAATGCAGCAGAGTGCAATGCAGTAGAGCCGTCATTGTTTTTTATAGATAAATCTGCATGGGCATTAATAAGTGCTTTAACTATTTCAGGTTTGTTAAATGTGGCCGCAGACATTAAAGGTGTTGAACCACTCATTGCTTCCTTTTGATTAATATTAGTTCCTGCATTAATATGTTGTTTAACCAACTCTAGATTTCCATTTATAACCGCTGTATTGATATCTATACTAGGTTTATCTACTGCTTTTTTTTCTTTTAAATTAGTTTCTTTAGTTTCATTCTTATGAGATTGAGCACATGCGTTAGTAAATAAAATGGTAAGAATTAAAGTAGGAAATGTCATTTTAAAAAAGATAATTTTTAATGTTCTCATGATTTAGTTTTTTAATAATTTATAATTTGATTTTTGTTTCTACAAAGATCTGACAAGAGGCAATTTGCCCGCAACCTCTTATGTAGCGGTATCTATCAAGTTTGTTGAAGGAGTGTAAATTATGATGCAGAAGTATCAATTATGACGCAAATACTCATTTTCGCTCAAAAAATTCCAAATTGAATACAGAATGACATTTGAATAAAATTATCTACTTTAGTACAAGTATAAGACCAGATGTCCAACTTCTTATTTAATGGAAAATTTATAGAACAAGCGGAGGCTATTATCTTAGATAATATAGCAAACGAGCAATTTGGGGTTTCAGAATTGGCTGACCATATGCATATGAGCCGTTCCAACTTATTAAGGAAGATAAAAAAGCAAACACAAGGTAGCGCAAGTCAATTTATTCGTCAAATTCGCCTTCACAAAAGCATGGAACTTTTAGAGCAAACCGAACTCTCTGTCTCTGAAATTTCATACCAAGTAGGATTTGGAAATAATTCTTATTTCATTAAATGTTTCCGCGAACATTACGGGTATTCTCCTGGGGAATTTAGAAAAGGAATTATTGAAAAAGCTACTACAAGTATAAAAAATAATTCTGAAGCAAGAGATAAACAAAAACCTAAAAAAAATATTTTCAAGCAATACCATTTGCAAATCGTTATTGCTATTTCATTGATCATAGGTTTAGCAGTAGTTTTATTCTTTAATAAACAACAAAATACTTCTGTTATAGCTAATAGTGATATTAACAAATCTATTGCAGTATTACCATTTAAAAACATGAGTAGTGATTCTACAAACCTCTATTTTGTAAACGGCCTTATGGAATCAACTCTTAACAATTTACAAAAGATAGAAGATCTTCGGGTAATTAGTAGAACATCTGTAGAAAAATATAGAAACACAAATAAGACTATTTCAGAGATAGCTGAAGAACTTAACGTTAATTATGTAGTTGAAGGAAGTGGACAACGTGTTGATGATCAAGTATTATTAAACATTCAATTGATTGATGCATCAAATGACACGCCTATTTGGGGAGAACAATACAGCCATAAAGTGATCGATGTATTTTCTTTGCAGAATGCGGTTGCTAAAAAAATCACCAATGCCATACAAGCAAAGGTTACACCTGCAGAATTGGCTTTGATTGAAAAAAAACCCACCGAAAATGTATTGGCTTATGATTACTATTTAAAAGCTTTAGAGCCATTTCAAGAAGGCACTAAAGAAGGGCTCGAAAAAGCGATTCTCTTATTTGAAAAGGCAATAGAACATGATTCTCAATTTGCCCTTGCATATTCCAATATTGCTATTTCGTACTATTATCTTGATTTATATCAAGTAGAAAAACGTTATACAGCTATTATCAATGAAAATGCTGACAAGGCCCTACTTTATGATTCTAAATCTGACATAAGTCTAATTGCAAAAGCACTTTACTACATTCATAATAATGAATATCGACTAGCTTTGCCGCATTTGGAAAAAGCCTTGGACTATAACCCCAATTCATCGTCTGTAATTAATATGCTTTCAGACTTATATGCTCGTGCAATTCCAAATACAGCAAAGTCTCTGAAATATGCATTAAAAGGTATACAACTTGATATTGCGGCTAACGATTCGATTGGTAAAAGTTATATTTATTTGAACCTAAGCAATGCCTTTATTCAAAATGGGTTTCAAGTTGAAGCACTTAAATACATAAATTTATCTTTAGACTATAATCCAAAAAATTATTACGCCCCTTATTTAAAAATATTTATTCAATATGCACAACATCAAAAAATACAAAAAACTACAAAGCTGTTGGTTGAAGAATGGAAAAAAGACACCACGCGTCTAGATATTATGCAGGAAGTAGCAAAGTTTCATTATTTTCAAGAGGAATATGACAGTGCTTATTATTATTATAAAAAATATGTAACACTTAAAGAGAAAAATGGGCTAGATATTTATCCGCAAGAAGATCTTAAAATTGGAATTGTTTTTGAGAAAATGGGTCTAACTCAACAAGCTGCCAATTTTTATAGCGCCTATGCAAAGTATTGTGAACATGATGAATCGATCTATCAACCTGCAAGTTTGGCTTCAAAATATGCAAACGAAGGAAAATTTAATCAAGCCATAGAACAGCTAAAAATATTCGCTTCAAAAAATAATTACCAATATTGGATTTTATTGTTTCTAGAAAAAGATCCACTGATGAAACCCTTGAAAAATTATCCTGAATTTAATGCAATTGTACAAAAAATTAAAAATCGGTTTTGGGAAAATCAAAAGCAATTGAAACAATCTTTAAAAGACAATAAACTTATATAAACTATCAGGTTTAATTTGAGATATTGAGTAATTAAAAGGAGCTATTTTTTTTCTTAAACAACCTATTAAAATAATTGTGATTGTTCAAGACCCAATTGAAAAGCTATTTCGCTTTTTGAAAAATTGGTATCTCAAACAGTGTAACTTTAATCTCAATTACTTTGCCTCCTTTATATATCTTCTCATTATATTTCCATTTTCCTTTAGGTAAAATTACTTCACGTTTATTCGCTCCTTTTTCTATTATCGGGGCAACTAAAATGTTTGAGCCAAGCATAAATTGGTCTTTGATGTTGTAATAGCCTTGATTTGGAAATTCATATTCCATAGACCTCACCACGGGTTCTCCTGTCTTTGAAGCGTTTTCAACAAGCTGCATAATAAAAGGAACAAATTTTTCTCTGATTTTGACTGCTTTTTTTACAGCATTCAAATGTTGTTCATCCAACACGCGCCAAGGTGCTACAGAAAACTGCATCATGGGCATTAATGCATGCACTTGTGCCGACCTTACAATCAATTCTTGGTCAATAGATTTTAAATCGATAAAAGAGCCATATTCACCACCACCAATCATATCTGGACAGTTAAATGGATAGCCAAGAAGCCCTTGAAGCATAATTTGCGGTATCAATTTTGTTAAATCATCCCAATTATGTCCTTTATCATGCAAACGTTGAGCAAGAGGCTGGCCACCCATTTTCCAAGTGGCTCTATATTCATTTAGAGGGTATTTAAGTCCGAATTGCTGAAAAGAATACGTATGATCGTTTGGAGTGGCAGAAGCATCAAATGCCGTTAAAGGTGTATCATAAAAGTGACTATCTCCAGCATCCAATTTATAGCCATCTATGCCATACTTTTCTTGTAGTCCTTTCAATTGATCATCAAACCATTTAACACCTCCTGGATTCGTGAAATCGAGTACTGCGCTGGTTCCATTCCACCATCTTACCATTAAAGGCAAATCGCCTTCTTTAGTTTTAATTAAATAACCCTTTTTTTCTAAATCTCTATATACATCACTATCAGGGCTAACAAAAGGGCAAATCCATAACATCACTTTAAATCCCATTTCATGAAGATCATCAACCATCTGTCTTGGGTTTGAAAATCTTCCTTGGTGAAAATCCCATTTACCATAATCTTCTTGCCAATTGTCATCTATCATAAGAACTCCCGGAGTAAATCCATTAGCAACTATAGATTTTGCATATTTCAAAATATCTTCCTGATTCTGATTATAAATAAGTTCAATCCAAGTATTGTACTGTGGTTGTTTAAAAAGTAAGTCATCAGGATGTTTTCCTGAAGCAGGAAAGTATTCTTGAGACGCATAAGTGAAGGCATCTTTTAAAGTAGAACCTGATGTAAAAATTTCTATACTTGAGCCAAATGAAGTCACTAAAATCTTATCATCTTTTATTGAATATGAAATAGGAGTTTCTGACCAAATAACTCTTCCCTTATTCGAAATAAGCAAAGGTTGCGTCTGATTGCCTTTATTATTACCATAAAGATTGATAGAATACCCATCTTCTAAAGGCATAACATGTCCATCCCAAACCGTACCAGCCCACCAATGTTCATTAGGTAATATGGTTAATTCTTTACTATCGGTTACTTCTTGAGAAAACATCTGAATTGTAACTAATAATATAAAGCCATAAAGTATTTTTTTTAATGCCATTTTTAGTTGTTTATTTTGGAATTTAAGTATCATTAATTACAATTTTTATTTTGTGTACATCCTAAAAAGATCTTTTAAAATCTATCGTTTGACCTTCTAGCAACCTATCACAAGTTATCTTTAAAGTTTCATTACCCATATAATTTATGGTAAACACTTTTTCCTGATTAGGAATTAATGCTTTAAGTGATTCGTTAGATCTATTACCATTTATCGAAAAATAAGCATCATAATATATGGGGGCAGTGCCTATGTTTTTTACCGTTAAAACCGTTTTATTTTCAGATTTTTCAAGATTAATAACTTCAAACTTATAACCTGTGTGCAAACTGGCTTCTTTTATACGCTCTAAAGTGTGGTATTTATATTGAGCATTACCAATCATATACGACACATGAAATCTGGATGCAAATGATTCGTAAGATTCTCCATGTGCTCCATTTGGTGATAATACATGTTCCTGATCATAATTGGTGTAGTAATTAAATTCGCCTCCTATGGGGTTGTTAATATATCTACTTTCAAATCCTAAAAATTTAAAACGCTGTTCATTAACGCGTGCATGTTCTTCACCCATAAAGGAGTCATCAAATAGCCCAAAAGACAGATTTAATAAGGCAGCATTATCGCGAAATGGTGTTACATTTCCATCTTCAACATCAATAGAAATAGACCAATGTAAATTTGGAAACAAACTTTCCATTTTTTTTAAAAAAACGGTTTGATATTCTTTTGAAGGAAATGTTTTTCCTAACTCGAAAGGTCCGTCATAAATATGATATTCTCCCCATAAACCAAAACCTACTTGTAGAAAAGCTAATCTGTTATCAGTATCATATTTATCAGCAAATTTTTTATAGAACTCTAAAGTGAAATCTTTTAATTCTTGATTGGACCAATCTGGAAACCATGTTTCTTTACCCTCACTAAAACCTTTTGTTTCATGATAATCTGGCAAATCTTTTATGTATTTTGGAACGGTGGTAAGTTGACCCACATACGTATACCTAAAACGAAGAATTGCTTGATGATTTCTTGAAGCTATATCGTTTAATTTGTTTTCAACAACAGTCCAATCATATTCCCCTTTTTCAGAAACAATATCATCAAAAAGCATGTAGGAATATTCTAAGGTGTGTGCCCCAGAACTTACGTTCGGATTTCCGTCCCAAACCACAATACCTGTCATGGGTTGAACATTTGTAAAATTAGAAACGCCACCTTTGTTTAAAATTGGTAAATCAATTTTTGTGCTATCATTAGTTACTCCTTTACAAGCAACAAGAAAACAATTAAAACTTAAAAAAATAAGAACTAAATTTTTCATTTGATTGACATGTATTTCATCTATTTAATTAATAATCAATTATTTATATTCTAATAAATAATTTCTTTTTATACATCCAATAACAAATACACCACAGAAAAAGAAGCACCACAATACTCAACATGATGTTAGCATTTAACGTTCCTGTCCATCCAAATAAAGCATTGGAAAATGGTAAAAATATTTTATTAACTAGTTCTGCACCACCTACATGTGCAAACAAATAAATGAATAATGGATTCATTCCAACAACAGCAAAAAACAACACGCCTTTTTGATATTTTTTGACATCAATTAACCAATAGCATAATGCAAGTGCAAATAATGACCAACCACCACCAACAAAAACAAACGTGCTAGTTGAAATTCGCTTTATAATAGGTGTGAAATAACTAAATCCATAACCAATACTTAACCCTATAATTCCAGCAATAACCAATCTCTGAATTTTTTTCGTATTCGGTTTATTGCTAATTAATAACTGTCCTGCTAAAACTCCCCAAATGGTGTGTGCCGCAGTAGGAATAGCATTGAACATGGCCCAATGGCCTTCATCTTCTGCACCTGAAATCAAAATATTTAACCATGCCCCAAAATTTTCTCCAGGCACAAAGGCGTGATTAAAACCTTCAACAGAGAAGAACCTATAAATGCCTTCGCTTATTAAAATGAGCAAAAAAGAAAATCCTATTTGAATTATAGGTTTTTTTCGAATAAATAAAAAAGCCAATATGTATGCTATACCAAGTTGTGCCAGTACATTTTGAAATCTGAAAACAATTTTTCCTGGATCTATACAATATAAAGCCCACCCCAAAACCAACATTAAAAAAGCTCTTTTAAAAGCATGTGTTCGCAGTTGTTTGAACGTATCTCCTTTAGCCATTCTTTTTGAAAAAGAAAGTGGCATTGAAACACCAACAATAAACATAAAAAAAGGTTGAATTAAGTCCCAAAAATGAAGCCCTTCCCATTCAACATGGTGAAATTGCTCTCCAATGGCATGAATAATTGTACCTTGAATCTCTGGTGAAACCATGAACGAAAATAGATTTGAAAATTCGGCAATAAGCAAAAACATGGTCAGACCTCTATAAAAATCTAATGAAAGTAAGCGATTGTCAACTTTAATTTTGTTCATATTCTTTATGTTTTATAAAAGTATGGATGCTATTTAATACCATTAAAAGCATTTTTAAACTAAAAATTATGGTTTAAATGGGATTAAAAAATGATTGAATTCTTAAAAATAGAATAAGCTTTGTGGCAGCATCTTAAATGAATTCAACCATTACTCCTATTAAAATGGAGTAATAGTTGAATATCTTATATAAAGTATTTCCAAAAATCAATAGATTCTATCAGGAAATTTATTTTTGAATTTCTATAACTATAGGTGCACCACTAGTATCATTTGGGTAATACTCAGCCCCCCAATTTACCCACATACCAAATTCAATACTATCGCCTACTGTTCCAAAAAAACTTTTTGGAATTCTCATTTCTATAGCATTGGTTTCGCTATCAATAGCAACTACGCCCGACGATTCAAAACCATGGCCATCTAGTCCTATCCAATCCCATGAAAAACCATTTCCTCCAGGATGTGTATAAAAACTTCCCCAAGATCCTAAGACTGGAGGTCCTTCAAATAAATATTCAGCTCCAATATTCCAGTTTTCATTATATCCTGTGGTATTATCTTCATCTATATTAAAAAGCATATCTACCACATCTAATGTCATATCTGAGCCTCCTTCAAAATAAATATCTATGTTTGGACCTTTAGTATAATACTTCATTTTTTTGACAGAGCCTGAAAATTCGTTGGATACTGGTATCTCATCCCAATCCTCAAAATCGCCATTAATATCAATATTGGCAATAATAATTATCGGTGCAGAAATCTTTTTAGAAATATAAGCTTCAGCACCAGACTCATTCATTGCTGTTAATGTAACAGTTAGCTCCCCACCGACAATAGAATAGTTGTAAATGGGATTTTCTTCATCAGAATAAAAATATAGATCCCCAAAGTCCCATCTATAAGTTGTTGCTCCTTCAGAAAGATTAGTAAATGTAAATATACTCCCATCACTTGTAAATGAAAAATCAGCTGTAATACCGCCGTCTGAGACCTCTTCATTATCATCTGATCCACAACCAGAAAGAAGAGAAACGGCTATTAAACAATATAAAAATCGTAGTGTTTTCATGATTAATTTATTTAAAGATTAAAAGTTAGTTTTTTAATTAATAGTTAATGTGTGTAGTAACTTGTTGGCGCCCATTGAAGCTTCCCAAGTACCTGTATTTGCTAAACGAATAGAAAATTCTGATCTGTCAGCTAGAGCAGTAGCACTATCTTCAATTTTTATAAACAAGTCATAATTTCCCGATGGAATTCCAGAAAGATTTACGGTTTCTTTCAAATCATAATCCACATCTGGTATTACTTTCCTTACATCAAATGCTAAGGCTTTCTTGTATATAGTACCATCAGTAACTGATTTAAATACTAAAAAGGTTTTTTTAGTATTGTAAACTGGCGCAAATCCAACATTATCAATACTAGCATTCAACTCGAAACTAGAGTTGGCAGTAGCTTCTTTTTTTAAACTAGATGTTTTTAATAAAAGTCGGTATCCTAGTTTTTTTTGAAAATCTGGGAAACATTTATTATTTCTCCATTCTTGAAGTACAGGACCATAATAATCAAGATTTAGATAGGTCCATTTTAGTAATTTCATTTCAGTTTCTGCCGTAGGACAACTAGCAATGGGAACACCACTTGGAGGGCAAGTCTCTCCACCTGTTGGCACAAAAAGAGCTTCTTTACTAATATAATCTTTCTCTACACTAACATTTTGGTAAGTACCATAATCATCTGCACTTGCTAGAAAACAATCATTATGAAAACCTACCCTTGCAATATCAGTAGTGCCATAACCAATAGTTTCATTCATTGGTGTTGTATAATCAAACGCTTCTTGTTTATACAATGGGGTTCTTACTTGAATTTTTATTTCTTTAGGTAGTACTTCTAACAACTTATTTATTACTGCTTTTTTATTCTCTGGAGTTGTTAAATTATTAGTAGTATAATACCACTCTCCCCAAGAACCTATAAAACCTGCTTGAACAAATGCAATAACATCAGCATTTTCAGAGAAAATAGGCTTAAGCTGATCTAAATGTCCCTCAATAACTGAAAGTGGAGCATCAGAATCTTCTGGATTACTGTTGTAGGCAAAACGTAAAATACATTTAATACCTGTATCTCTCAGCCGTTCAAAATCAGTTTTTATTAAGTCTAATTCAGCCGCACTTAAATCAGAATCTTTAAATCCATCTAAATAATAAATACGATTTATAATAGTTACATTTTCATTTTTTAAATTTTCAAGTGTTGCCATGCTCAACGGAGAACCTTCTGAACTAACAGCCCAATTATGCATAAATCCACGTTCAGGATTAGAAATTATATCGCTAGATGATTTATAGGTTATATTGTTTACGGTATCATCAATTGGTTCTACTTTTTCATCATCGACACCACTACTGCCACAACTTATAATAATTCCAAGAAATAATATTGCTATAGTTTTATATTTCATAATTCATTTTTTAAAATTAAAGACTATTAATAATCATCTTTAATCCAGTTATAAGGCTTTCTTTTAATCCAATTCCCTCTTGTAAAATCAGGAAAATCTTGAGGTTCACCATTGTTTTCAATAGATGCTTCTGATAACGGTGTAATTGCACTCCAAGCTGCAGCATCATAAGCATCCATTGGAGGGGCTACATTTTGTTTTGCAGCTTCAACAAAGGCGTGAATTACAAAGAAATCCATACCTCCATGTCCGGCACCATTCGCGTGCTCTCCATATTTTTTCCACAAAGGATGATCGTACTTTTCTAACCATGCATCAGCAGCATCCCAAGTATGAGGTTCTGTTTTGCCGTCAATATGAATTCTATTTCCGTCTACTTCCCACAAGCCACTAGCTCCTTGAACTCTAAACCCTAAAGAATAAGGTCTTGGCGAATTTGTATCGTGAGTTACAATAATTGTTTCATTACTTGCAGTTTCAATAGTAGATGTTACAATATCTCCCAGTTTAAACTTTACTTTAGCATTAGGGTGATTTTCTCCTCCTACTTTAACAATATAATTATGTAAGCCTACACTTTTAGTTGCATGCGATGTTATTGACATAAACCGATTCCCTCTATTAATATCGCACATCGCAGCAATAGGTCCAACGCCGTGTGTTGGATAAATGTCAGCATTTCTTAAAACTGAATGCTGTGTTCTCCATTTTGCTTCAGAAATAGCTTTATCTCCAAATTCAACTCCCCCGCCATAAGGTTGTTTTCCATCATTGAATTTTACTTCACGAAGATCATGCTGATAACCACATCTGAAATGAAGTAATTCTCCAAAAACATTTTGTTTTACCATATTTAAAACCGCCATAATATCTCTACGGTAATTCACATTTTCTAGAATCATTAAATGCGTTCCAGATTCTTCATGTGTATTTACTAAATCCCAACATTCTTCCATGGTATTGGCGGCAGACACTTCTAAACCTGTATATTTACCAGCATTCATAGCATCTTTAGCCATACGAGTATGCCATAACCAAGGAGTAGCAATAATAACAGCATCTACATTATCTAAAGCCAAAAGGTTTTTATAATCTAATTCGTCTTTACTAAATACTAGAGGTTTTTTAAACCCTTTTTCAGTGACTTTTTCTGTAGCTAAACTTGTTCTTTTAGGATCTATATCACAAATTGCAGTAATTGTTATATCATCTCTTAATAAAAGATTTTCTAAATGATTAGTGCCTCTCAAACCAACTCCGATCATTCCAATTTTCAATTTTTCAATACGGCTATTTATACCAAAAGTAAAGCTTGGCATTAATGAAATGCCTGCTCCTACTATTGCTGTTTTTTTAATAAAATTTCTTCTAGAGTCCATTTTCATTTTCCTTTTTATATTAATTTTTTATGATTTATGAAGCTTTAAATTTTTAGAAGGCTGTCTGACTAATTCTCAAAATAACAGACAGCACAAAAAAACAAACTAATTATAACCAGGATTTTGTTTAAAAACACCTTTACCTTCACTTATTCTTTCAAGTGAAAAAGGGTAGAGTTCTTTATATGGAGCACTTTGACTGGCAGCACCATTCAGATCATTTGCATTTGAAACATACTTACCATGCCTTATCAAATCGGAACGGTATTGCCCATTTTCACACCAATATTCATGAGATCTTTCTAAAAGAATCATAGTATTAAAGCTATCAATATCAGCATAGTCAACTAATGCAATCGGGTCTAAATCAGCTCTTTCTCTTATCATATTTACCAAATCAATAGCTTCTTGGTTAGGAACACCACTTTTATTGGCGATAGCTTCTGCTTTTGATAAAATGACATCGGCATAGCGGTATAAAATAATATCAACAGTTGTTAACGCAGTATTTCTAGCAGCATCTTCATCAATTTTTAAAGGAATAGGACCCATTTGCATAATGTTTCCTGGGTTAGACCTGTTATACGTAACCCCATCTGTTCCCACATATTCTGCAATTAGGTTTGTTTTTCTAACATCATTACTTTCAAAGGAATCATAAAATTTCCAAGAACTTTGAATGGTCGCCCAACCTCCTCTTACAGGATAATTAGAAGGCAAGGCCATCATTTGCCATTGATTTTCACTTGTTCCAGCATAATCAGCAGGTATAGCAAACATAATCTCCTTATTGTCTGATTGTGTTTCTATACCAAACATACCCACATAATCAGGACTTAATTCATAATAATTCATATCCATAATCGCGTTTGCTTGTATTTCTACATCAGCCCATCTTTTCTCATGAAGGTATAATCTAATTAATAGCATTCTTGCAAAACCTTGACTGAATCTTCCATAAGCAGCAACATCAGGCGCGGGTAAATCGGCAGCGGCATCTAATAAATCTTGCTCAATAAACCGCACCATTTCATTATAATCAAGTCGAGCTAAAGGAGTTTCCTCTAAAGGATTTTGCAACACTTCTAACGGAGCAATAACTAAAGGACCGTACATATCAAAAAGTTCATAGCTTAAAAATGCTCTCGCACATTTAAGTTCTGCAATCCCCTGTTTTTTTAAATTATCATTGACATTCGAATTTTCAATTCTATCAATACTCAAGGTATTAGAACTAATCCTATTATAAAAAAGGTCATAAAATCTGGTAATTTCCGTATTATTTGGATTGTAACTATGTAAGGTAGCCAATTGCTGTCCTCCAAAATTTCCTTGAAGTATCTCAGTCGTGGCATCATTAATAAACATGATACCGTTTTCAGATGTGGTATGAATCCCGTTACTCCAAGAACCTCTTAAGGGATAATAGGCCGAAACTACTAAGGCTTCAACATCAGCTTCTGATGCTGGAAAAATAGCTGGATTAATTTCATCATAATTAATAGTTTCCAGTTCTGGACTACAGGCTACAACAAACAGTGTTAGCAGTCCTATTAAGTAAAAATTTATATTTCTCATAATCTATTTTTTAAAATTTTATATCTAAACCTATAGTATAAGTCCTTACATTGGGATACGCAGCAACATATGCATCTGTTTCAGGATCTACACCATCATAAGGTGTAATAATGAAAAGATTTTGGGCATCAAATCGAATAGCAGCGGTTTTAATTATCTTTCCAACCCATATACTTGGTAGTTTATAAGCTAACGAAAGGTTTTGAAGTCTTATAAACCATGCATCCTGTAAGAAAAAATCTCCTGAACTATATTGTGTATATCCGTAGTGAGAAGCTGGTCTCGTATTTGTAGGGTTGTCAGGTGTCCATCTATTATAAATGCTTCTTAAGGCATTACGCCCATTTTGCCAAACACCATCAGCCGAAACACCCAAAGCAAGATCTGTTTGATCTGCTATTTGTCTTCCAAACATACCATTGAAATGGAAGTTAAGCTCAAGATTTTTATAACTAATCGTATTGCTGAAACCTGCTATAAAATCAGGATCAGATGAACCTAATAATACAATATCTGCCTCATCTATTTTTCCATCAGGTTCGCCAGTAGCAATAAATTTTCCATTTTCATCAACTATTGGATTTCCAGAACCATCTCTTGAAAAACCATTAACATCTTTCAATTTTATTTGACCAGGAAATAAATCTGGTTGAGCTGGCACATCATCTCCTATCTGCATCACTCCATCAGATAAATAAGAATATTGTGCGCGAATAGGATCATTTGCATTTTGATAAATAGCTGGTTTCCAATCTTCAGCTCTTTCTTTCCATTTATCTTTGAATTTAGAAAAAATGATGCTGCTCTTCCATTTAAAATTTTCTGAATCTACATTAATTGTATTTAAAGTGAATTCAACTCCTCTACTTTGAGTACTTCCAATGTTTGCCCAGACCGTGTTAATTTCATTATAAGAATTAATTGGTTTTAATTGAAGTAAATCTGAAATCTCTTTATTGTAAACTTCAACAGATCCTGATAATTTTCCTTTGAAAAATTCAAAATCAAGACCTAGGTTTGTTTCTTTTGTGGTCTCCCATTTTAAATCTGGATTCTCTAATCTTGATGGAAATACTCCAATTAATATAGATTCGTCTGGATTCAAATAGGCAGGTTGTGCATAATAGGCCGCAAAAGCATTAGAACCAATATCAGCATTACCAGTTTCTCCATACCCTAATCTTAATTTTAGTTGCGATATATTATCGCTCATACTTTTCATAAAAGGTTCACTAGCAATATCCCAACCAATAGCTACTGAAGGAAAAATAGCAAACCTATTGTTTTTAGAAAAAACACTAGAACCATCTCTACGAATAGTTGATGTTAAAATATATCTCTCTTTAAAAACATAATTTAGTCTCCCAAAATATGATACCAAATTATCTTCACTTTTTGTTGAGGATATTACTTTAGTTCCTGCACCAGCGTTAATATTATTCCATAAAAAAGCATCTGTAATAAAATCGCTATTTCCTGAAGAAGCACTTTCAGATCTATATTTTTGTCTAGAATAGCCCACCAAAAAATTAAGATTATGATCGTCGTTTATAATTTTAGAATAATTTAAAGTAAAATCAAATAGTTGATCATTCTTTTTCTGGTTAGCTATAGATGCTTTTCCATTTTCTAATGCTCCCCATAAAGTAGTTCTTGGTAAATAGGTATTTCTACTAGTATAACCTTGATCTATACCAGCTTGAAACCTAGCGACTAAGCCCGGCATAGGCTTAATTTCAGCAAAAAAGTTAGTCAATGTTCTATCGATAACACCTTGATCTGTAATCGTAAGAAGAGAATAAGGGTTAGGCTCCTGAGCATTATCAGGATTTATAGGATAGTTTCCAAATTCATCAATGGCTTGTATATGTGGTCCATATTGTAAGGCTGATCTAATGATTCCTGAATTTTCATATTGGTCTCCTCCTAATTGTGTGTTTTCATTATTGACTCTACTCATGGTAAAATTCATACCAACATTCAAATAATCATTTAACTTTTGATCTAAATTGAATCGTAACGATGCTCTATCAAAGGCTGAATTTTTCAGAATTCCATTTTGCTTGTATAAATTTCCTGATAAATAATACTTTGTAGACTCCGTTCCACCTCTTAAAGAAAGGTTATGTTGTTGTGTGCTTCCATCTCTAGTTACTAAATCCAGCCAATTGGTACCTTGCCCAGCATTGTATATTTGATCATCTGAATAAAATCTAGTAAAAGGTACTCCATTAACAGGATTTGCAATCGCTTCCTCTAAAGTTTTATCGCTATACGGATAGACTCTATTTTGGAATGTCCAATTCTCGTATGCTGCATCATTTCTTAATTGCATCCATTCTTGTAAACTTAGAACATCAAAACTATCATTATAAGCCTGAAATGAATAGGATGTAGAATAGTCTACCTGTACTTTACCTGCCATACCTTTTTTGGTAGTAAGTAAAATAACTCCATTTGCCGCTCTTGCTCCGTAAATGGAAGTAGCACTAGCATCTTTTAATACTGAAATTGATTCGATATCGTTCGGGTTAAACGAATTTAAAATACTTTGTGTTCCTCCATTATATCTATTTCCGGTTCCTGGTTGTTGTAATTCAGTAATAGGAAATCCATCTACAACAATTAAAGGGTCATTTGAAGCATTAATAGATCCAGCTCCTCTAATTTGGATATCTAAACCTCCTCCTGGTTGTGCACTATTTTGGGTGATTTGTAATCCTGAAACTTTACCTCTAAGTACATCGCCAATAGAAGGTGAAGATGAAAGTACCAATCCTTCACTTTTAACAGTTGAAATTGCTCCTGCTATGTCTTTTCTTCTTTGCGTCCCGTAACCCACTACCACAACTTCATCTAAACTTGTATTATCAACTAACAAAACAACATTTATTGTAGATTGGTTATTAATTAATATTTCTTGTTGAACAAAACCCAAGGAAGAAAATACCAATATGGTTCCTCCTTCAGGAATTATTATATTATAGTCTCCATCAAAAGTGGTCACTACACCTGTGTTTGTACCTTTTACAGTCACTGTAGCTCCAGGTAATGGTAGTCCTTCTTCATCTGTCACCATTCCCGTAACTACCAACTGTTGGGTAGCCATTTCCTTCTCTGAAAGAGAAATTTTAACTGTCAGGGGCGCTAAATTTGCACTTATTTTAAAAACGAAAGCAAATAATAATGTAGTAATTAGCTTTATTTTCAAGTCAAATTTTAATCCATTACTCTCTATGCCGAGTAGCTTATTGAATTTTCTCATGTTTGTTATTTGTAGTTTAGTTATTAGTTTTAAATTAAGTCACGTATTAAAATGCTGACACATTTTTTGATTTTGAACTTAATGCTGTTCGTTTTAATTTACTTTCATAATTTTATTTTTTGAGTAGTTAGTTAATAATTATCTAGTTAGGTATCTTTTCTGATATTGATATTAATGGCATTTTGTGATCTTTAAATTAAAACTCCCATCTCACGAACGCTTCCATAGCAGCATAATGCGATAACCCTAATTGATCATACAGGTCAGCGGTCTCTTTATTTCGATCTTCCGCTCTTTGCCAAAATTCTCTACTATCTGCCCCTTGAAAAACTACACCATCCTTTTGAGATTGATGTTTAAAAATTCCTTTCCTTTTTTCTAATACTTGATCTGGACCCATTGGTACCGCCATTTCAATTTCATCAACGCCCCATTCTTGCCAAGCGCCTCTGTATAGCCAAACCCAACAGTCATTCATAAATGTTTCTTCTTTCAAACTTCTAACAGCTTCAAAAATGACATCTAAACATACTTTGTGGGTACCGTGTGGATCAGCTAAATCGCCAGCCGCATATATTTGGTGAGGCTTTATGTTTTCTATAAGAGATATCGTTAATTTCACATCCTCTTCTCCTAAAGGTTTTTTTTCGATTGTTCCTGTCTCATAAAATGGTAATTCCATAAAATGAATTTGCTCATCCGGAAGTCCTACAAAATGACTGGTAGCTCTTGCCTCACCTTTACGTATCAATCCCTTTATATACCTAACCTCATGGATATCTATTTCACTAGCTTTTTTATTTTTTAAAAACTCCAATGCGGTTTTATAAATTTTTTCTGCTTCCTCGCTTTTTATTCCAAACTTCTCATTATAATCACAAACAAAACTTGCATAACGTAAAGCCTCATCATCTGCAACAGCAATATTCCCTGAAGTCTGGTATGCAACATGAACTTCATGACCCTGTTCTTGCAATCTTTTGAATGTGCCTCCCATACTAATAATATCATCATCAGGATGCGGGCTAAAAATTAAAACTCGCTTTTTTATCGGCTGTGAACGCTCTGGTCTATCCTTATCATCTGCATTAGGTTTACCGCCAGGCCAGCCAGTAATGGTATGTTGTACTTTGTTAAAAATTTTTATATTGATATCATATGCTGGACCTGAATCTGCTAATAAATCGCTCATTCCATTTTCTATATAATCAGCATCCGTTAGCATTAAAATTGGTTTCTTTAAATGAAGTGCTAAGCCAAGCACTGCTTTTCGAATCATTTCATCTGTCCATGCAATTTTTTCAACAAGCCAAGGCGTATTAATTCTTTTCAATTTTGATGCTGCAGCTTTATCAATAACAAAAACGACATTATTGTGTTCTTGCAAAAAAGAGGCTGGAACTTGGTTGGTAACTGGCCCTTCTGTAGATTCTTTTATAATATTAGACTTACCTTCACCCCAAGCCATTAAAACAACCCGTTTGGCTTCCATTATTTTTTTAATCCCTAAAGTAATTGCTGTTCTAGGTGTATTAGTTAACCCAGAAAAATCTTTGCTAGCCGCAACACGAGTAATATGGTCTAAAGCTACTAATCTAGTCTTCGAATTCTGTAGTGATCCAGATTCGTTAAAACCAATATGACCATTTCCACCAATACCTAAAATCTGAATATCAATACCTCCTAAAGCTTCAATTTTAGTTTCATAATCTCTACAATAGTCTGCTATTTTTTGTTTTGAAAGAGTTCCATCTGGGATATGTATATTTTCTGGCACTATATCAACATGGTCAAATAATAATTCCTTCATAAAGCGAACATAACTATTCACAGCATCAGGCTCTATTGGGTAGTATTCATCTAAGTTAAAACTGACAACATTCTTAAAACTTAAACCATCTTCTTTATGCATTCTCACCAATTCATTATACAACCCTTTTGGAGTAGAACCAGTAGCCAAACCTAAAACACAAAGCTGATTTCTAGCTTGCTTATCAATTATAAGAGACGCTATTTCTTGTGCCACTGCTTTAGATGCTGAATTCGAATTTTCAAAAACTTCAGTCTCGATATTTTCAAATCTTTTTTCAAAACCTGTTGCTTTATCACTAATACTCGTTAACATTTTATTATATATTATAAGATTGTTTTTCTAATTTTTATCCAAATTCTACTCAATATTAATCCAGATATTAAGGCCGAAATAGTTAAGGAAATAGCATACGGATAATCACCGTAAATCCAATAACCAGTGGCAAACATGCAACTATAGATTAGGACACAGCCTACCAGCATTGCTAAAATTCCTGAAGGCACACTCCATTTCTCGTTCGATGTTTTTAAAACTATATTTTCAGCTTTAGCATCATTGATGACTTTTGTCCAACCTGGACCTCCTGGCTGAATTTTTTTATAAAAATTTTGTAAAACTTCTTGGCTTTCAGGTTTTGTGATATATGTTACTATTAGCCATATAATCGTAGTAAATAATACCACGAATGGATATTCTAAATAATCTTCTAAAACACCAGTTTTAGAATTAAACAGGTAAGCTCCAAGAGGGGTTAGTTTTAATAAAATTGATATGATACCAGATGCAAACATGGCCGTAATTTCACTCCATGCATTAATACGCCACCAAAACCATCTTAAAATAAATATAAGTCCCGTTCCTGCTCCAAAAACCAATAAAACTTCAAATAGTTGTAAAGCATTTTGCAATAAAAGTGCGAGTATGGCGCTAAAGATCATTAATACTACTGTAGCTATTCTACCTACAGCTACTAAACGTTTTTCAGAAGCTTTTGGATTAATTTGTTGCTTATAAAAATCGTATACGATATATGATGATCCCCAATTTAATTGTGTGGATATAGTGCTCATATATGCTGCAATTAAAGACGCTAATACTAAACCCAATAGTCCGCTTGGTAATTTTGTTAGCATTGCAGAATAGGCTAAATCGTGTCCTAATTTATCATTTGCTATATTTGGGAAAGCTTCTTGAATACTCGCTAAATCTGGAAAGACTACTAATGATGCTAGAGCAACTAAGATCCATGGCCAAGGGCGTAATGCATAATGCATAATATTAAAAAAGAAGGTTGCTCCTATGGCATGGTTTTCATTTTTAGCAGCTAACATACGCTGAGCTATATAGCCTCCTCCTCCTGGTTCTGCTCCTGGATACCAAGAACTCCACCACTGAACTGCTAGAGGAATAATAAATAAAGTGATTAAGGCTTGTTTGTCACTAAAGTCTGGTAAAATAGATAATTTGTCTAACACATTTTCATTTGCCATTATTGCATGTATACCTCCTACTTCTGGTAAGTTCACTAAATAATATGCTGCACCTATTGCACCACCCATAGCTACAAAAAACAATACAAAATCTGTATATACTACGCCTTTAAAACCACCTAAAGCACTAAATATAACCGTTATAAGTCCTGCACTGATTACGGTTACCCAAGGCTCTAAACCTAACATAATACCTCCGATTTTTATAGCGGCTAAGGTTACCGCTGACATGGTAATTATATTGAATATAACCCCTAAATAAATAGCTCTAAATTTTCTTAAAAATTTTGCTGGCCTTCCTCCATATCTAAATTCATAAAACTCAATATCTGTATTTACATTAGATTTTCGCCAAAGTTTTGCATAGACAAATACTGTAAGCAATCCTGTTAGCAGAAATGCCCACCAAACCCAGTTTCCAGATACGCCGTGCGTTCTTACAATATCAGTAACCAGATTTGGAGTATCTGTAGAAAATGTTGTTGCTACCATTGAAACACCTAACAACCACCATGGCATTGTGCGACCAGAAAGAAAATATTCTGATGTATTTTTACCAGATTTTTTAGATACATATATTCCAATAGAAAGTGTCACCGTAAAAAAAAGTGCTATTAGTATATAATCTGTAGTTGTTAAAGACACCATATTCAATTAATAATTTGGTTATTTTACTATTCTATTTTTTAAAAAGCCTTGATTTTATAATTTCACTTGTACATTAAGTCCCAATTCAGTTCAGCATAATTCTTTTTTAAATATTCTTTTACCTCAGCTATATCTTCTTTTGCTGTTAAATCTGGCACATGTTCACTAAAAGAAATTCCTAACGCTGTTTTTGGAAAATCTTTTATCATATTTAATAGAGCCGTCGGTAGTTCTTTTTCATCTCTTTCAGGATGGATAGGGCAATTTTTTAAATAAGGATAAAAGTTTTTTCCACTAAACTTAAAAGCATTCATACTCACTCGTATTTTTCCGTCTATATCTTTAGCCGAAATCACTTCTTGTTCAGATGGTTTTTCAACAATATCTAATAGAAAGTTTTCATCGTCTAATTTTGCAACGGCAAACCTAGAAATACGCTCATGAGAGAACTCTAATGAATCACGATTATAACTTATAAATGCATTTGGACATTTTGTATTTCTTAAAGTATTGAGAGCTTCTGAAGAATACAAATTATCGCTATTGCAGACTGTGTAATATGCTGAATTCAATTCTGGATATTGTTCAACTGTTTGAAATAAAGCATCAGCTGTACCAAAAGGCTTTACTCTATTTTTTGGGATATATTGGATAGCAAAAGAGATATTTAGACCATGAAAATGATTATCTCTTTTCTTTTCTCCATAAAATTCTTGAAATAGAGATCCGTTTTCACTAATAATGATATAAATATTTTTATACCCAGCTTCTCTTGCGTTAAATAGTAAATAATCTAAAAGAGGTCTTCCATTAGGTCCTACTCCGATAAGCCCTTTACTTCTCTCATTCGCTTGTGCTATTTCAGTTTCGGTTAAATTATTAGTGACAGTATGTTTCTTCATTCTTGATGAAGCACCTCCTGCTAATATGATTAAATTACTATGCATGTTAAACTATTTCTTTTTTAAATGTATTGGTTACTCTAGCCCCTGGATCAACAGCCACTTGATAGGCATCTTTCGCCCCAATGGCTTTCATTTGATCTATAATGTATTGTTCTTTTCCCTTTGGTGCTAAAGCCACGATACTCCCACCACCTCCAGAACCAACAATTTTAGCTCCTAATGCTCCTGCCTTTAATGCTACTTCAATCATATCATCTATTTTTGGGACAGTTATTTTTAAAAGATCTTTTAATACCTTATGATGCGCACTCATTAAAGTTCCTATCACTACTAAATTTGGAGAAGATTTTCTAAATTCGATTACTGCTTTTTGAGTGATTTCATGATTTAAAATTGCTGCTGAAAAATAATTTTTAAGCTCATCTGGAACATAATTCAGGTACTTTTCTAGATCACTTACTTTAGCTGTTTTTATATCAAAATCTTTAATTTCTTTTTTTACACTAAAAATTGCTTGCCACGCCTTTTCTCGTAATTCCCCTAATACTCCAACGGTTTCTTTTGGAATACCAGACTCTCCTATTATTAACCCATTAAGTGGGGTATTAATTATTTCATACGAAAAATCATCTCCAGTTTCTAAATACAAAATGTTACCTAGCCCAATACTATATTGATCCATTTTACCTCCTGGAGCTTCTTGTATTACTACTTCTGATTCGTAAGCTATTTGTGATATTAATTCAGGAGTAACAACAGCATTTATCCCAAAAGCTTTAATTAAAAAATTCACCCATGAAACTACAACCGCTGAAGAGCTAGATGTTCCAGCATTTATAGGTAAATCTCCTCTAAAAACTATATCATATCCTTGGGTAGGAATACAACCATATTTTTTTAAGACTTTTAGCGCATATAATAAATGATCTCCTTTTTCAATTTCATTAATCTCATCATCAATATTAATTTCTCTTTTTACGTTAATATCTGGCTTATTTATATTGAAAATTCTTGACCCATTTTCAACAGCTGTCAGCTTAATATTCCGACTTATTGCACAAGCAATAATAGGAAGTCCTAAATAATCTTGATGGTCACCAAATAAACAAGTTCTTCCTGGCGCTATAGATACTATTTTATTCATTTAAAAATTATGTAAAACATTGATATTCATCATTTTAAAAATTCAACTTTATTAAATATTTAAACTTTCATTAAAGTTGTGTTTAGCGAATATATCTAAATGTTTTCTAAATAAAAAGGAAAAATCAATAAAATGTTCTCGAACACACTAAAAAATGTTCTCGAACACACTATATATATGTGTTCGAGAACATTTTTTAACATAATATCTATAAGTTTTATATATTTGCCTCTTATGAAAAAGTACACTATAAAAGATATTGCTACGTTAGCAGGAGTTTCAAAAGGGACGGTTGATAGAGTATTACATAATAGAGGAAAAGTTTCGGAAGAAGCCCTTGATAAAGTAAATAAAATATTAAAAGAAATTGATTTCCAACCAAATCCAATTGCTAGGAATTTAAAAAACAATAAAATTTATCAAATATGTGTTGTTCTTCCTAATCCTGAAGAAGATGCTTTCTGGTATCCTTGTATAGATGGTGTTAACGAAGCCATTGAAGAATTTAAAGCTTTTGGCGTTTCTATAAATCTATTTTTTTATAGTCCAAGTAGCACAGTGTCATTTATTACTATTAACAAAGAAATTGTAAAAACTTCACCTGATGCTGTATTATTATCCCCATTGTTTCATAAAGAAAGTGTTGAAGTAACCAAAGTTTATACTGAAGCTGGTATTATTGTAAGCACTTTTAATAATCAAATTAATTCTAAACAAATTGGAAGTTTTGTAGGTCAAGATTTATTTCAAAGTGGTAGAGTTGCTGCAAAATTAATGCATATGGTCGCTAAAGCTGATTCTGAAATTATTATTGTACATATTGATGAAGTATTTAACAATGCACTTCACATGCAAGAAAAAGAAAAGGGCTTTAGAAATTATTTTGAAGAATTAACAAATACTGAATATAAGCTATCAACCCTTAATGTGGTTCAAACAGAATTAGATAAGTCATTACCTAATTTTTTAAACTTACAAAAAAATGTTTCTGGAATATTTGTAACAACCTCTAAAGCTTATAAAGTTGTTGAAATTCTTCAAAGTATTAACTATAAGAATGTTAATTTAATAGGATATGATTTATTACCGAAGAACATAAATTTTATAAAAAATAATATTATAAATTTTCTAATTCATCAAAATCCAAAAACACAAACATATCTTAGTTTAACTTATTTAGTTGAGTATTTTCTTTTCAGTAAAGAAATTCCAAAGCAAAAACTCTTACCTATTGATATTATAAATTCTGAGAACATTACTTCCTATTTACAATAAACCGCTCATTAATCAATCAACTCTAAAATACCAAAAGACGAAGGAATATGAAAATCAGGTGTTTCTGATCGGGGTTCAACCCAAGTTATCCAAGTTGGTTTATATATAAAATTTTCAGATTTATTAAATTTTGCTCGAAAAATACCCGTCTCAATTTTATTGTCTTTAATTAAACTAAGTTTCTTTAAAGAATTTATAGTTATGGAACCTTCTACAGTAAAATAATCATTTTGAATATCAGATTTTAAAATGATTTCTTCTTTTGGCCAACTCCAATTAAAATCAAATTTTCTACCTGGGTATGCCATAAAATCCATTAGTCGAATACTCGGATCAATTTCTAAGCAATAATATGGATTCATATCTTCATTAGTTCTAAAAAAAAGCTCAACTCTGTCAGAATTTCCAATACTTTCTATACTAGAATCTTTTGTATCTATATGAACTTTATCATCATAAACTTTAAATAAAAAATACAATTTTTCAGCATCCCATAAAGCCTTAAACTCAATTTCTCGTACTTTCTCCGAATTCCAAGGAGATGTAAAATCTGTTACTATATTCGCTTTTTCCCAAGCCTGAACTAGTCCTTTTCCAGTAATTATTAATTCATCATTTTTAAGATGATTTACTTTATAACTCTTTTTATTCACTTATTTTAATTCTATAGATGTATATAAAAATAAATTCTATTCTAAGATTAGGCAAATTTAATTGCAAAAAGGTAAATCAAAAAAAGTAAACTATAACATCAGAAATACATTTGGCTTTAGTGGTTATTTTGGAAGATTCATTTTAAAAAAATTAAATCACTTCTTTTTTAATTAAGGAAATAAAATCATCCTTAACCCCGTCGCAAATAGTAACAGAATTATGAGTACAATTTTTTATACTAATAGGATCAAAGGCGTATATATTAATTTTTGAAGGCTTAAATTCTTTACATTGTAAATGGGTAAACATGTTTAATGCTGCTTTTGAAGTAGCATACGAAGTCATGCAGTAATTGGAATAACAAAAATCTTCATCTTTCATTTTATTAATATCCCCTAATGCGCTTGTGATATTAATAATGCTAGGATCTTCACCCTTTTCAAGTAAAGGTTTTAAGAGTTGAATGATTCGGATAACCGCAAATAAATTCATTTCATATACTTGCCGCATCTCATCAATATTTATTTGATCTATTTTCTGACCAAAACCATTAGCAATTTCAGCATTATTAATCAATAAATCTAATTTACCATAATCAGATACAATCTTATCTTTTAATTCCAATAAGCTATTTTCAGAAGTAAAATCGGTTTCAATTAATATATAATCTTGTAATGCACCACCGTCTTGAGAGAGCATTTTATAGCTCTTTTTATTTGCAGCAAGAATTACTTCATAATCATTATTCAATAAAATATTGGCAAACGATTTTCCTAAACCATTTCCAGATTCTGTAATTACTGCTATTCTATTCCCTTTCATGGCATTATCTAATTTTAAAGTACAAATTTAACCAAAAACAAACTCAAAAAAGAACCACTTTTCTATTATTAATGACCCAAATAGTGACTCAATTGTCTGTAATACATATTAATTTCAATCCAAATTTACTTATTCCGTTTGACGAAAATTATTTGGTGTAGTTCCACTTAACTTTTTAAAAAATCTTGTAAAATGGGTAGGTTCTTGAAAATTGAGTCTATAAGCTATCTCTGCAATATCTAATCCAGAAAACTTTAATAAACTTTTACTTTCAGCTAGAAGCCTCTCCTGAATTATATCTTTTGCGCTTTTACCCGTCAATTTTTTAACGGTAGTAGTAAGGTAATTTGGAGTTATATTAAGTTGTTCTGCGTAATCACTCACATTTTTGGTATCCACATACATTTTATCAACTAAAATCTCAAATTTTTGAGTAATCATCTGTGCTCGTGTTAAATGATTTTCAGTTGTTTTGTAGCGCTCATAGACTGCCTTACAGAAATATAAAAAAGTAACTAACATCCCTTCAAGCATTTTTTCTTGGTACGGATGAGGGTTCTTAAAAACAGAATGTATTCTTTCTGCATCAAAATAAAGTGATTCATGTTCTTCCTTTGTCAATACTAACAATTTGTTTTCTGACATTTTTAAAAAAGGAAAATCTTCAATTAAATTGGGCACTACATTCGTCAAAAATTCTTTTTTGAACATGATATTATATCCTGCCATTTTTGCATCACGAACCCAAGAGAAAACTTGTCCTGGCACCACAAACCATAAAGGGTATCCATCTAATGTGAGCCAATCGGTATTTAGGTTCAGTTTGCTTTCTCCTACATAACTCAATAAACCAATATGATAAAACCCTTGACGGTATGGAGGCATACATCGTCTAGCTGAAGGTTCCAATCTTTCAATAGCATATACATCAAAGTTTGGGATATGGCTTCTATGAGGAAATCCAATAGCTTCATGAAAATCATTACTTGTTTCAAAAACAGGAATTTCGGTCTTGATCATTTTATAAAAGTATAAAATATGCATTGAACTGTTAGGTTCTTCATTTTAAAAATAGTGATTACAAACATATGGTTGCTCTTAGTAATAGGTAAATTTTCAAATTAATAGTGCACCTCATATTAAATAAAAAATGGAACTACGGTATTATTTTCAAAAACCGTAGCTCCAAGCAACCAAAAACACTAAACATATTATTTTGATTGATTCTTCTCTTCGAGTTTCAATAGTTCAAATTTATCATGTATCTCTTTTTCTGAAATAATTTCCCAACCTCCACCTAATGCTTTATAAATAGCAATGAGAGAGGTTGCAGAAGAAATTTCACTTATAGCTAATAAATTTTCAGATTGTAATAGTGCATTATCCGCACTTAAATAATCTATAAAACTATCTAGTCCTGCATTAAATCGTTGCTTTGCAAATTTCGCAGCCTCTGCACTGGCTCCTGAAGAGGTTTTTAATATCTCTCTTCTTTGCAACTCATTGGTATAAGTACTCAATGCTGTTTTTATTTCTTCTAATCCCTGTAAGACTACTTTTTCATATTTATTAAGTGCTGCTAAGGTCAATGCATCATTTTGCTTAATTTGTTGTTTTACTCTCCCTAAATTAAATGCAGCCCAACTTATATTTGGCATGATGTTCCATGTAAAAGATTCTTTCTTTCCAAAATTGGAAAAATCAACAGCCGAAAACCCAATAGAACCCCCAAATTGAATTTTAGGATACAACTCTGCTACAGATAATTTATACTTAGCAATTTGAATTTGTAGTTCTGCTTCTGCTCGACGAATATCTGGACGACGACGTAACAATTCGGTAATATCTCCCAGAGCTACTGAAGCAGGTAGACTTGGCAATGGTTGTTTATCAGCTACTGTTTTATCAAGGTTACCAGGTACTTCGCCTAATAAGACACTCAAACTATTTTTCAACGCTTCTAGCTTTGCTTTTAACGGAGGAATTGTAGCTCGTGTGTTTTCCAATTGAGCTAAGGCTCTAGAAACATCTAAACTATTGCTTGTTCCAGCTTCTGAGAGTTTAACAGTTAAATTATAAGTGTCTTGCTGTCCTTTTAGGTTACGATTTGCGATATCCAATTGATATTGTGTCCCTCTTAACTCCATATAATCATTAGCAACCTCAGCAAAAATGCTCACATAAATGCCTTGCATATCGGCTAATACCAATTGCTGATTAGCATATGCTACTTTAATACGATTAGAAACTCTTCCAAAAAGATCCACTTCCCAAAATGCATCAAAACTCCCATTATAATTACTATACGTTGGATTGCTGCCAGGTACAAATACATTTTCGCCTAATCGTGTTCTGGTATAATTACCATTAGCTGTTACTGTAGGAATTCTATCCCATTTTGTTTCTTTTAAAAAAGCACGTGACGCATAAAAATTTGCTACAGCTGAATTGATATCCAAATTATGTCTTCTCGCTTTTTCTATTAAAGAATCCAAAATAGGATCATTAAAATCTGACCACCAGTCTTTGACTATTTTTGAAGTATTAAGTGCCGAATCGGCTAATTCTTCCTTTAGAAAATCAGCTTTTACATTCGCTTTAGAATCGATTTTAAAATCTCGTTTCGTTATGCCACACGATTCTAAAAAGAGGGCAATTAGCACTATAAAAATTATGTTTTTCATTTTATTTTAATTTATTACAACATTCTAAATTGTAGTTGATGGTATTTGTTTTGTTATTATTGATTTAGAAGGCTTCCTGCTCCATTTTCTTCCTAAATAATAAAATACAGGAGTTAAGAAAATTCCGAATAAGGTTACTCCAAGCATTCCGCTAAATACTGCTATCCCTAGAGATACACGCAGTTCTGCTCCAGCACCTGTGGCAATTGCTAAAGGCACCACGCCTAAAATAAACGCCATTGCAGTCATTAAAATAGGTCGCAATCGTAGTTTTGAAGCTTCCATTACTGCAGTTTTCAAATCTTCTCCTTGATCTTCTAATTGTTTAGCGAATTCCACAATTAAAATTGAATTCTTACTCGCCAATCCTACTAAAACAATTAATCCGATTTGAACCATTATATTGTTATCCAATCCAGCTAAATCTATTCCAATCATTGCAGACAATAAAACCATAGGTACAATGAATATGACTACTAAAGGAAGTACTAGACTTTCAAATTGTGCAGCCAACAACAAAAAGACAAATATAACAGCTAGTAAAAATGCAATTCCTGCTGTACTTCCTGTTTGTTTTTCTTGATATGCCAATTCAGTCCACTCATACGAAATGCCATGGGGAAGAATTTCTTCTGCCAATTCTTCCATTCTATCTAAAGCTTCTCCTGAGCTATGACCAGGAGCAATATTTCCATTTAATGAAGCTGCAGGATATAAGTTGAATCTTGGAATTCTTGAAGGCCCAGAAATATCATGCTGTGTGGTAATGGTTCCAAGAGGTACCATTTCTCCATTTTTATTTCTCACTTTGATTCGTGATATATCATCTGGTGTCAATCTATTTGGCGCATCAGCTTGTGCTGTTACTTGATATGTCCTTCCTAAATAATTAAATTCATTTACAAAAGCGGAGCCCATATAAATTTCTAAAGACTGAAAAACATCACCTACATTCAACCCTAATTTCTCTGCTTTAACGCGGTCGATATCCAAATACAATTGAGGTGTTTGGTTATTGAAAAAGGTAAATACATTACTCAGAATGGGATCATTATTAGCCGCCGCAGCCAATGCGTATGTAGCCTTCAATAATTCGTCTGTTCCCACATTACCCCTATCTTGTAGCATCATTTTAAATCCACCAGCATTCCCAATCCCTCGAACTGATGGAGGAGGAATAACAAACACAATAGCATCATCTATTTGTGACAATTTTGCATTGATAGTCCCTAGTAGTTGTTCATATCCCAAACCTTTGTCATTTCTCACCTCAAAGTCTTCTAAAGTAAAAAATACTGCCGCCGCATTAGAAGCGTTTGTAAAAGAGGCTGCATCAAATCCTGTAAAGGCTACTGCATTTTCCACACCATCAATGTTTAAACCTAAGTCAAGAACTTCTTTTATGACCTCATCTGTTCTTGATAAAGATGAGCCTGCTGGCAATTGCACTAAGGTTATGAAATATTGTTGGTCCATGGCAGGAATAAATCCTTTAGCGACTCTATTAAATTCTAGGCCTGTAAGGGCGACTAATCCTCCATAAACAATCAATACCATCAAAGCAGTTCTGATTAATTTTTGGACACTTTTCCCGTATTTCACAGAAATGTTATCCATAAAAACATTAAAAGTGTTTCCAATAAAAGTAAATGGTCGGAGTAGCATTGGTGTCTTTTTGTTGGAATTTTTTTCTTCATGCTTCATTAATAAAGCTGCCATTGCTGGGCTTAAGGTCAAGGAAACGAATACTGAAATAGTAGTTGCTACCGCAATGGTGATTCCAAATTGTTTATAAAACTGTCCTGAAATTCCATCTAAAAACGCTGTAGGAATGAATACGGCTACAAGCACCAATCCAATCGCTACTAAAGCACCTCCAACTTCATCCATAGTTTTTTTAGCTGCCTCTTTGGGTGTTAGTCCTTTTGCTAAATACCGTTCCATATTTTCAACTACGACAATCGCATCATCCACAACAATTCCAATGGCCAATACCAAACCAAATAAGGTTAAATTATTTAATGAGAATCCAATAGCTTGCATAACTCCAAAGGTTCCAATAAGTGATACAGGTATTGCCAAAATTGGAATAATAGCTGCTCTCCAAGATTGTAGAAATAGTAAGATTACTAGCACTACTAAAATAATAGCTTCAAAAATAGTATGGTACACCTCATCTACCGATTTTTGTATGAATTCTGTCGGATTGTAGGCAATTTTATATTCCAAATCTTCTGGAAAATTTTTAGATAACTCCGCCATTTTGGCTTTTATATCTGCTGCCGTTTCTAAGGCATTCCCTCCCGGTTGCTGAAAAATAGGCATGGCAATCGCAGGGTCTTTTCCTAAGTAACCTTTAGTAGCATAATTTTGTGCTCCAAGTTCTACTCGCCCAATATCTTTTAATTGAACGATTCTTCCATCACCATTAGATTTTATAATAACATTTTCAAACTGTTCGGTAGTGATTAATTTTCCTTGTGTCTGAATATTAATTTCAAAAGCCGATTGGCTTCCAGAAGGTAAGGTGTTCAAGGTACCACTAGCAATTTGAATATTTTGAGCACGAAGTGCTGCAACAACTTCACCTGCTGTCATATCTAAATTGGAAATTTTATCAGGATCTAACCAAATTCGCATCGCATATTCTGCTGCGCCAAAAATTTGAATATCACCAATACCTTTAATACGCGCCAGTTGATCTTTTAATTGCAATGTGGCATAATTTCCTATATAGGTTTGATCATAAGTCTTATGTGGCGAATACATATTCACAACCAAAAGGATATCAGGAGAGATTTTTTTGGTGGTAATTCCCAAACGACGGGCTGACTCTGGCAATCTAGGTTCTGCAATAGCAACACGATTTTGCACTTGTACTTGTGCCCTATCTAAATCGGTTCCAAGTTCAAAAGCAATTTGCAATACTACCCGACCATCTGCAGAAGATTGCGAAGTCATATAGATCATCCCCTCTACTCCATTAATTTCTTTCTCAAGAGGTGCGGCAACTGTTTCAGAAAGTGTTTTGGCATTAGCACCGGGATATAATGCCACCACTTCTACCGTTGGTGGTGCTACTTCTGGAAATTGAGATACTGGCAAAGAAACGTATGCTAGACCACCTACTATGAGTATAAGTACACTCAATACGGCGGCAAAAATGGGTCTTTTTATAAAAATGTGACTGAATTTCATGATTTTTCTTAACTATTTAGAATGTAAAGTCCCTTTTGCTTCTTATTTTCACCTTTGACGGGTTAAAAAGAAGCAATACAAAGGACTGTTTGATGTATTGGAATTATTTAGAAGTAGGGCAGCTTACTCTACTTTTGCAATCGCCAATTCTCCAGATGCACTTTCTTCTATAGAAATTTCAATAGGAGTTACTGCGATACCTGGACTTATTTTTTGAATGTTATTCGTAATTAATTTGTCTTCTTGAGAGATACCTGTTCTGATAATCCTCAAACCGTTTGAATGTAATGGTCCTAAGGTGACATTTTTAGTGGTTACTTTATTGTCATCTCCCAAAATATATACAAAACGGATAGACTGATTGGTACCTATAATGTCATCTGGAATCATAATAGCTTCATGCTCCGCACTTCCCATAAGTCTTGCTTTACCAAACATACCTGGCTCTAACAAATGATCTTTATTTTCTAGAACTGCGCGACTTTCAATAGTTCCTGTACTACGATCTATTTCATTATCAACAAAATCCATTTTAGCCTCATGTAAAAACTCTGTTTCATCCTGAAGCTTAATATATATTGGCAAGCTTTCAGTGCGTGCATCTCCTCGTTCTCCATTTTTTGCCAGACGAACATATCTTAAATAATCAGATTCACTTCCTGTAAAATAAAAATCAATTGGACTTGTTGCTACAATGGTCGTAAGTAAAGTTGAATTAGAAGAACCCCCATCAATTAAATTACCCTCATTTACTTTATCTCTACTTACCAAACCAGTAATTGGAGCAATAACTCTTGTAAACTCTAAATTAAGCTTTGCATTATCAACTTTTGCCTGAGCCAGTTGAATACTAGACTGAGCATATACTAAAGCCTGTTTTCTACGATCATATTCTTCAATTGATACTGCGCCTTCTTGAAGCGAAGCTACTCTTTCAAAATTATCTTCTGCGGTTTTTAAAGTTGCAAGTGCCTGACCATAATTTGCATTTGCCTCATCAAGTGCAATTTTAAAAGGTCTATCATCAATTATAAATAGCACCTCCCCTTTTTTTACCATTTGGCCATCTTCAAAATTTACTGTTTGTAAAAAGCCACTTACTCGTGCACGAACTTCTACACGATTACTCGCTTCAAAACGGCCTGTATATTCATCCCATTCAGTAATTTTTTCTACTAATGGAGCTGCTACTTCAACTTTCATTGCTGGTGTTGTATCAATATTTTCAGCAGTTGTTTCCTCTTTATTCGTAAAGGAAACCATAAGTATAATGGCAATAAGCAATCCTGCAAAAGCTAAGATTCCTGTTTGAATTTTTCTTGTGTTCAAATTAAATGTTTTCATTTTTTTTATTTTGATATTATGGTTACTCATTTTTGATGGGTCAAAATTATTGTGTACTGCTTCATTTTGGCTAACCAATATGCTATAAGAAATGACCAAAATCTAATATTTATATCTTTTTGAAAATTTTTAATATTCTTTTTTAGATAAATTTTAATCAGTGTAGGAGTGATTAAATACTATTTTCTATTGTATAGAATGAGATATATGTAGTACTCAACAATTCTAAATAGCTATTGAATGTTGATTTTCGCATAATTAGATAAAGTCCAGAAACTATGTTTTGATCTAAATCAGTAATATAATGCAAATCATTCCCCAAAAAATAGTCTTTAAACTCTTCTAGTGTTTTTGATTTTCGAGCAGCCCTCTTCAAATGCTTTAAAAAACTTACTTTTGAAAACGTAACGCCATTAAAATGATATTCCTCTTTAGAAAGTCTTGCTTCTCTTAAGATTTTTCTATACTTAAACACTTCCATCTTACTTATCTCAGTAGCGGCGTTTTTATAGTCATTATTCATCAACTGCTTAAAACCAATTAAATTGCTTTCAATACTAGGAGCATTTTGAGCATTCAAAATAGTACTGTAGAAAATAAATATTAGGCTTATTATGATCCCAATCCATCTACTTTTTTGTGTTCTCATATTTTAAATATTGAAGTTAAAAAATTGAAAACACAAAGCTAGTGCCTAAGCTATTCTAAGAATAACCAAAAGAGCGCATGAAATGACCAAAATCTAATAAAATTTACTTACTGATTTAAGATTTAAGGTTTTACAATTAAAATGCCATTACATCCTCTAGCTTTGATATTAGCCATGAAGAAATGATTTTAAATGAAGTCATAACAGATTTAACACTAAAATCAAGTGAAATTTTATAGTTCTTATTTTTACTAATTGATAAAAAATAGTATCAAAATATTAATAGAATTTAGTTCAGTTGAAAACTTTAGATACCATAAAATTAAAAGCATATTTTCAAGTATTTCTTGATTGCCTACAAAGCGTTATTTCATAGTCATTTACTGCGTTTAGTCGAAATATGAATAGCCAATATTAGTTTTTTTAAAATACCAATATCAAAAAACCGTCCATTTACAACATAAACATTCACTTCTACAACAATAAATTCAGCTCCTAACACTCTTTAAATAGTTTTGTTAGAGCCATTTAATACTTACCAATCAATAATTTAGTGATGTTTTTAACCAACCGTAACAACTCAAGTCAAAAATTATTAACCTTTTTAATTTTCATATCTCTCATTCAATTATCCTATGGGCAGTTATCAGTTCCTTTTGAACCTCGTCTTGCCAGTGGGAATATTAAAGTAAAAGGAGATCTTGTTTATGTTGCTAATAATATTGTTGGTCAAAAAAGTGATCCCAACGCTGACTATAACGGAAGTGCTAGTAACCAAGATGTTACTATGGGTTATGTAGATATTGATGGTGACCCTAATACTTTTAGCTCCAGTAGTGCAGAACTTAATGCTCCCAGTTGCTCTGCGGTAGTATATGCTGGTTTGTATTGGGGCGGTATTTATCCTTATAATAGTAGTAGCGATTCTAATCGAGATCAACCTTATAAATCTGTCAAATTTAAGATTCCTGGAGGGTCGTATATCGATATAAATCCGAATAGTGATCCTTCATTTGAATATGAGACTATATATGATAAAGATGGAGATCGAGATGGTGATGGTAATCCAGATCCTGGAGTTATTGATGTAGATTATTTGAGTGGGCAAAATATGACCTCTTATCTTAACTATGCTAATGTAACAAATTTATTAAAAGATCTTCCTGATCCAAACGGTGTATATACAGTAGCTAATGTCGTAGCCACATTAGACAAAACAAATGTTGCCAGTGGTTGGGTATTGGTTGTTATTTATGAGAATGCAAACTCTACCAGTAAATATATTTCAACTTTTGATGGATATGCCGCAATGGGAAGCACATATACATCCGTGGAATTTCCTTTCAGTGGTTTTAAAACCGTACCTGCGCCCTTACCTGTAAATGCAGTGATTGGGGCAGCTGCGATTGATGGAGACAGAATAACAGGGCCCTCAATGAAATTTAGAGCTACTCCTTCTAATGCTTGGACCTCACTAAGTAATACTATAAATCCTTCAAATAATGTCTTTAATAGTACTATAAGTCATCTTGGAAATTGGGTGGACACCAGAATACCAAAAAGTCATAATACTTTAGGATGGGATGCAGATATTTTAAACTTAACCAATCCTGGTAACTCTGTACTTCCAAATGATCATGAAAGTGGAGAAATACAAATAAGTACCTCTAGTGAAGGAGTAATTGTATTTTTAACCACTGTTGCTGTAGAAATTATAGATCCTGAAATACTTCTTGAAAAAAAGGTTGAAGACTTAGCTGGAAATGATATTACTGGAGATGGTGTTAATTTAGGGCAATCATTAGAATATGTATTACGCTTTTGGAACCGTGGCAATGATGATGCTACCAATTATACTATTCGCGATGTTCTCCCAAACAATGTCTCTTTAGAAAATGTGGATCTTAGCGGAGCACCTGGTACAATTATGACAGCAAATGGTGCAAACCCTAGTGAAATTACTTTTTCTATTCCAGATAATTTAGTTACACAAGCCGGCAGTACTTATGAAATACGTATTCAAGTAAAAGTATCTGATAATTGTCAAGATTTTGTACAAGCCTGTAGCGCTACTATTGATAATACAGCCTATTCTACCTATCAAGGAGTTACTAGTAATCAAATAATTTCTGATGACCCTAGTGTGTCTAATGTAAATAGCTGTGGTATTGCAACTATGGGAGCTACTAATTTTCTATTAGATGATCTTACAAATTGCAGCTTTGAAAAGGAAGTACAATTGTGTGGAGATAACGTAAATATATTTGCTGGAGATGGCTATGACACATATACTTGGTATAAAGATCTTAACGAGAATGGATTAATAGATGCTACAGATACTGTTTATACTGATAATGATCCAGATAGTAATCCTTCTACTATTTTAGTAGAAGAGACTGGCACATATTTAGTTTTAAAAGAATCTGCTACTTGTGGCAATAATATTGAAAAAACTGTTGTAACCAGATTTGGCACAACGCAAGTGAACCCTATTATTTCCTATATAAATCAATTAAATGGAGATGCAGATTTTTCAAATAATATTCAAAGCGAAATAACTATCTGCCCTAATAATGGATCCGAACTACCTAATATTTTTTTATGTGGAGCAGGGTCTAGTCAAAATATAATTTTAAATATTACTGATGCACAAAGTATCACTTGGGAGAAAATTGTAGAAGGAAGTTGTAGTGATTACAATCCTGATTGTGCCAATACTCAATCATCTTGTGCATGGAATCAAGTAAATACTGGTAATAATTTTACAGTAACAGATGAAGGTCAATATAGACTTATTCTAACGTATTCAGGAGGATGTAGTAGTAGATTCTATTTTAACGTTTTTCAAAACAACTTAGATTTCACCTATAACAAGACCGATATATTCTGTAGTAGTGATGGAAATATAACTGTTAATAATGTAGGGGCTTCATATGGTTTTCAACTTGTAGATACAGCAACAGAAACAGTTATTGTACCATATTCTGCAACTAATGGCCCTAGTTTTGATATTGCAACTGCTGGAACCTATAGAGTAGATTTTACAGCATTAGATTCAAGTACAGGAGAACCAATATCGGGGACATGTGTTTTTAGTACTCCAGAATTAGGAGTAAAAAACAAACAATTAGATATAGAATTAATAACAACAGCAGCCAACTGTTTTGAAAATGGAAGTATTAGAATTAAGGCTCAAAATGGTCGAGCTAATTATTACTATGAACTGTATACAAATAATGGGGCTGATGGCCCAGGGACTTTTATTGATGATGAAGTAGCCCAAACAAGCAACGATTTTACATTTGAAAATGTTAATCCAGGCGATTATGTCATAGTTGTAAAAACCGATGATGGGTGTGAAGTAATTGAAGCGATTACTGTTACCAGAATCCCTAATCCAACTGTAAGTGCTGTAACTACCGAAAATATAGGATGCACATATGGTTCTGTTACTTTAACAGCATCTAATGGATTACCTGATCCAGAATATTTATTTGCAATATGGTCTAAGGATGGATCAACATCTTACACTGGTCCTTCAGATATTCCTGTAGAAGAATTCCAAAAAGATACGATATCTCCTGGTGTATTTACTTTTAATTCAGGAGAACAAGGAAATTATCAATTTATCGTAGTAGATAGTAATAACTGTTGGGCACTTTCCAATGTAGTTACGGTAACTGATTATGGACCACTAGTTATAGCCCAACCAACTGTAGATAATCCTATTAAATGTAATGATAGTAATACTGGACAACTAACTTTAAATGCTTCTGGAGGTATTGCTCCGTACTCATATAGTATTAATAATGGAGTAAATTTTCAATCTTCGCCTACATTTTACAACCTAGGTGGAGGAACATATGATATTGTCATTAGAGATAGTACTGGTTGCGAAAAAATAATGAGTTACACATTAGATAATCCAGATGCTTTTACAGCTTTTGGAGGAGTCTCTAGTAATGCTACCTGTGATATAAATCAATACTCAGAAGTACGTTTTACCAATGTAGAAGGTGGTGTTACTCCTTATCAATTTAGTTTTGATGGAGGTAGCTCATTTATTACAGATAATCCTTCTGATCCTACTGTAAGGACTAGTTTACTTCCTTATGGTAGTCATATTTTAATTGCTCGTGATGCATTAGGGTGTGAAGTAACAATACCTTTAACCATTGATGCTCCACCACCATTACCGGTATTTACATTAAATAGTGATTACAATTGTGATGGATCTGGTAATATTACAGTTACTGCCGATCAGAGTATTTACAATTATTCCTACTCCATAAATACTTCACCTAGCACAACAGTTACTGATGGTGTATTTAACAGCATAGCACCAGGAAGCTATACTATTTCAGCAACATATAATGAAAATAATCCTCCCAATCCTAGTGTTTTATTACTAGAAGATTTTGGTACTGGAGGAACGGTTAGTAGCCCTTTTACACAAGGTTATTATTACGAAGATCAAGTAGGTGGAGATACAGCTGTTAATGATTTTGACTATACAGTTACCAATTACTTAGTATACTTATTCGGAGGTTGGATAAGACCTTCAGATCATACCAGTTTAGGAACAAATCCTAACGGACGATTTTTAGTCATTAATGTTGGATCACCAGCCGTAGGACAAGTTATTTATAAAAAGCCTATAAAAGATATTATTCCGAACCAAAACATGCGGGTTTCCTTTGCTGCTTTTAATCTATTGGGAAGTGGTTCTTTGCTCGATCCTGACCTATACGTACAAATGCGGATCCCTGGAACCGAAACTGTCGTTGGAGAAGTAAGAACAAACGATATCCCAAAAAATCAAATCTGGAATGTTTATGAATTTAATATAGATCCAGGAGCGAACACAGAACTTGAATTTGTTATCATTTCTAAAAAAATTGGTAATAGCGGTAATGATGTAGCTATAGATGATATTCTAGTAGAACAAACCCCTAAAAGTTGTGAGAGATCTCAAGATTTTACAATTGTAATAGAAGATGGAAAAGCCTTTGAAGCTGCCATAACGGGTTATAAAAATATAACATGTAATGGTGCCAATGATGGTCGTATTACTTTCGAGGTAGAAAATTTTGATGCTACTGCTGGTTTTGAATATTCAGTTGATGGAGGTACTAATTGGACAGCAGCTACAACATCACCCATAACAACAACCTCAACCCTAAGTCCTGGAAATCAAAATATTTTAGTAAGAAAAGCAGATGAAACTAGTTGTTCTCTAACACTTACACAAACACTAACAGAACCTAGTGCATTGAATGTTACAGCAACAATCACACAAAATCCAAGTTGTAATGACCCTAGTGGAGCACTAAAAGCAACAGTAACCGGAGGCACTCCAACTTATGAATATGCTTTACAAGATGGACTGGGAAATACACTAATAAATTATCCAAATCCGAATGGTGATACTTTTTCTGGACTTGCCGCTGGAGATTATGTAATACTCGTAAGAGATATATCAAGTTGTACGGGTACTAGTGCGATGATTACTATTAATAATCCTACTCCACTTACCTATACTGCTATACCAACAAGCTGTTATGATGGTGCTAATAATGCCAGCATACAAATAACTGCTGCTTCTGGAAATGGTGGCTATTTATTTCAAATTGATAATGGTCCATGGCTAGCTCCTACTCCTACTACTGATAATACTTATACATTTACTGGCTTAGCCAATGGTTCTTATGCTATAAATGTAAAAGATGCCTATGGATGTGATGGTGGTGTAACTAATATTACCATAGCTGCTCAAATTTTAGCAAGTATAACAAAAGTTGATGTAAGCAACTGTGCTGATGGTTCTATTAGCATTAGTGCTTCTGGTGGAGATGGCAATTTTGTATATGCATTTGTGCCTGCGAATACAGTTCCAAATTCAGGAGATTTTGGTACAGCTAATACCTTTTTAATTGATAACGCTACGGCTCTTGCTAATCCATCTGGTTTTGATGTTTATGTAAGAGATAATGGAGGAAATACAACATTCTGCAGTTTCTCTGAAGAAGATATATTTATTAACCCAGCCATAGATTGGGAAATAGTCGCTACTCCTATTGACCCAAATTGTAATGGTGAAAATGGAAGTATTGAAGTAACAGTACAGAAAAATGGAGGAGGTAGTCTTTCAGCTTCAGAAATATCCCAAGTTGGTCCTTTTAACTATGAATTAATTCAAGGAGCAAGTGTTTTATACACAGCTTCAAATTTAGCAGCAGTAAATTATATATTTAATAATATAGCCGCTGGAACTTATGATATAAAAGTAACCGATGGTTTAGGCTGTCCTGTAACTGAAGGAAGTATTATTGTAACAGATCCACCAATTTTAATTGCTAATGTAGAAACTGAATTTTCAGTTGGAACATGTACTCCTGCTTTAGGTTTCTTTTTTAAAGACTATCCCACAACCGGACTGAATGGCACATTACAATTCAGTAGTGATAATGGAACAACTTGGCAGACTAGTAATGAATTCTTTTCTTCAGGCTTAACTTCTGGAGATGAGGTATATCCTTCCATTAGAACAATAGATGGCAGCGGAAATACACTTTGTAGGTATGATCTTCCTCGATATACCTTAAATTATCCTTTAGATGATTTGAATATTACTCTTAGTGCTGTTTTAGTCGATTGTATTCATCTAGAAGTGAGTGTTCAAGGTTCAGAAGGAAGCGCACCATACATCTATACCTATACCGAAGACCCTAGTACTTTTGATCCTGCCACAGCAACGTGGACATCTCCTCCCAAAGATCTTGGAGTTCCACATGTTTTTCCAGGTTTAATTCCTGGGCGTACCTATGTGTTTTATGTACAGGATAACAATGGCTGTGTACGAGAAAGTACGATTAATGTGAACGAAATTCCGGGAGTAGACTTACCCATTGATATCACTACAGATACAAAACCGACTTGTTTTGGAGCCAATAATGGTGAAATTACATATACATTAACCCCTGATAACTCTTTCCCTAGTATGCGTTGGGAGTTTTACCAACTAGGAAATGCTACTCCATTACAAGTGAGTGGTGGTGTTATACCTACAGCTACAAATGTAGCTTTTACAAATACGCTTTATTTTGATAATCTTTCAGAAGGAGAATACTATCTTACTGTAAAACAAGTAGATGCTTTTAACGCCGATGCATGTGAAGGAGCTAGTGAAAATATTTTAGTAAAAGAGCAATTAGCTATTTCTGCTGATGTAAGGAGTTCTAGAGAAATTGGTTGTAATTTACCTGGATTAATCAATATAGATAATATTAATGGAGGAACCGGACCTTACAATTTTACAGTTACTGGTCCGTCTAGCTTTTCTATTACCTCTACAACGCAAAACCCCATTGAAATACCTGCAAATTCAATAGCTGGTGACTATTACGTTACTGTAAATGATATTTATGGTTGTAGTTCTGGGACTACCTATACAGTGAATATGACGGTAACCCCTAATCCAACCATTGATGCGGTTATGGTAAGCAATTGTGCTTCTCCAATTGAAGTAAGTATAACAGCGAACTCAGCAGTAAATAATATTCGTTATGCTATGGTTTCTGCAGGAGCCGCAGCTCCAACTAATTACCTTAATAATGCTGGTTTATTTAGTAATGTGGCTGCGGGAGACTATGATATTTATATAATAGATGGAAATGGTTGTACCGCTTTACAAACTAATTTCACCGTATACCCTTCCTTAAAAGCTAATGCCAAGTTAACAAAACTTCTGGATTGCTCAGTTTCTCCAGAAGCAGCAATTACTATTGAAGCATTAGAAGGTAGTGATAGTGGTAACTATAGCTATTCCGTAACGGAAACCATAAGTTCAACAATTTTGGTTGCTAAGACAGGTATGGCGAGTAATACATTAATTTATAATGCAGCTAGTGCTGGTGAATATGAAATCACTATTTATGTAGATGCTACAACAACCCATGAAGCCTGTTCTAGAACATTTACAGTAATTGTTCCTGATGCAATAGCACCTATATTTACAGCAACTGGTAAAGATACTAACTGCTATACTTCTCAAGATGGTTCTATTACTATGATTCAAACCGATAATGGTATTAGTCCGCTAACCTATGTGCTTTTAGATGATACATTAACTCCTATTCCATCAGGAGATTACACCTACAATCCAGTTTCAAAAATGTTTACTGGATTAGCAATAGGTGACTATATTGTAAGAGCTACAGGAACAAATAGTTGTACAACAAATTCGGCTATAATTACTATTGGTGAACCATTAGAGATACTAGTTCCTACTCCTACAGACGTGGTTCAATTTGCATGTGGTGCGGGTAATAATGGTGATAATGCATCTATTACTATAGACCCATCACTCATTAGTGGAGGTTCAGGCACCTATGTAAGATATCAATTCTTAGATCCAAGCAATACAACTGTTCAAGATGGTACGAATACTAAATTAATCGTTACAGATTATGCCGGTGGCACATATACAATTAATGTTTATGATGATAAAGGATGTATGGGTAGCGTCACTGTAGTTATTGATCCTTTTGATGTGTTACAAAGTGCTAGCATAAATGTAGATACTTTACTAGATTGTAACAATGGTGAAACTATTACCATTACAGCTTTCGGTTTATTAAGTGATTCAAGTACTGGTCCACATAACTATAGTTTTGAAGAAGTAGGAACAGCAAATGCGAATACTACAGGAACTTTTACAGGATTACAGGTGGGAATTCATAGCTTTAAAGTAATCAACACTATTACATCTTGTTCTATTACAATTACTCATAACGTTGAGGAATTAGAACAAATTAAGATAAACATTATTGAGGATACCCCAGTTATTTGTTCTGGAGAAAACAGTGAAAATCATATAGAAATTGCAGGATATAATGGTAATTTCACTTGGCAAGCTCTTAATAATAATAATACTCCAACCAATACCGCCGATGACACACCTGCTGGTAATGGTAGTGGTACTGCAGGAAGTTCTGCAGTTGGATCTCTAGTACTTGCTAAAGGAACATATAGAATTGTAATTACGGAGACTGATTTCCCTTATTGCGTTAAAGAAACGACAGTAACAATTGGAGGTGCTGATATAGTATTAAATGCTAACATCACAGAAATAGGAAATGCATCATGCGCTAATGATCAAGGAAGTCTATCTGTAATTCCAACAGGAGGCATTGCCCCTTATACAATTTCTATTACATCTCTTGGTTTTACACAAACTGATGTTTACAGTTATGTTTTCTCAAATCTTACGAATGGAACTTATTCTATTGATATAACAGATGCTGCTGGTTGTTCTGTAAACTTACCTGGAACAATTCAAGAGGTACAGCCTATTGTTGCAACTATCACTCCAACAACACAAACCTTAAATTGTATTGGAGATACTAATGGAAGTATTACAACCTCAATAACATCTGGAGGTATAGGTACTATTCTTTATAGTATTAATAGAATTGAAGGTGGAGTAATCGTTACAACATCGTCTAACCAGACTTCTCCTATATTTAATAATCTTACGGAAGGAAATTATAGTATCAATATAAATGATGATGCAGGTTGCTCAATAACAACAAGTAGTGTAGAAATTTTAGATCCAGTAGAAATAGTTGCCTCTTTAATTAGAACAAACGCACTAACCTGTACAACAGATGCGGAAATAGTATTGTCGGCTATTGGAGGAACCCCTATTGCTGGTTCATACCAATGGAGTACGACTATAAATGGTCCATTTATAAATATGGATAATGGAGATCATCAAACTTTTACTGTTCCTGCTGGAAGTTATAAGTATTATGTTCGAGATGGCAATGGTTGTATAGCCGTACTATCTAATACAATTACTGAAACAGCTATAGTGCCGTTAACAGTAGTTATAGATCAAAGTGCTGCTATCATAAATTGTAGCGGCGAAAATACTGCTACAATAAAAGCTAAGGCTTCTGGTGGACTTGGCAATTATAGTTATTCTCTTTTTTCTGATTCAGCAATGAGTATTATAGCTGCGCCAACTAATAATAAAGGAATTTTCAATAATTTAGTTGCTGGTTCATATTATATTCTAATTGATAGTGGTGACTGCCAAACAACTGCAGGTCCTATAATAATAACCGAACCTATTCCTTTGATTATTTCCGGTGAAGCTACTAATGTAGCTTGTTTCGGAGAAGAAAATGGAAGTATAACTATTAACATGTCAGGCGGTACTCCAGAATATCAATATGCGATATCCCCAAATCTAAATAAGTTTGATAGCAATAATACATTTACAGATTTAGCGCCAGGAGATTATAGAGTAATTGCTCAAGATGCTAATGGTTGCTTTGAAACTTTAGATTTTACCATTTCTGAACCTGAAGTATTAACTATTGTAGCTACCACTGAAAACGAAATTTGTTTTGGTAATGAAGATGGAACTATCACTATGGTCGTTTCAGGAGGAACTGCACCATATAGTACAAGTTTAGATACAAATAGCACTAATGATTATGAAGTAGGTAGGTTTACCTATAGTGATCTTGCATCAGGTAATCATGTTATATATGTTAAAGATGCTAATGGATGTGTTCAAAGTCAAGTAGTAGAAATTCTTTCAGGAGCCAACTTAAATGGTACAGTTGAAACTGTATACGAATGTTCAGGTGTGTTACCTACAAATTCCATCTCTATTGTAATGGAAGATGAAACAATATTACCAGACCTATTGTATGGTCTAGATTCTACAGATCCAAATGACATGGTTCTAACTCCTGATTTTACAAATCTTACACCAGGACAACATACACTTACCATTGCTCATGCAAATGGTTGTACACGTAGTTTTACTTTTCAAGTAGAAAACTTTGACCCTCTTTCTCTACAATTAAGTAATGAAACCATAAATACGATTACAACTACTGTTACAGGAGGAAACCCTGAATATACCTATGAAATTAATGGTGAAGAGGTATCTGATGAAAATAATTATATTATTAAACAAACAGACACTTACTATGTAACTATAACTGACCAAAATGGATGTAGTGTAACCGAAGAAATTTATGTTGAATATATAGATATAGAAATTCCGAATTTCTTTACTCCAGATGGAGATGGCACTAACGATCTTTGGAAACCGAGAAATATTCAACTTTTCCCAAATATTATCATGACAATCTATGACCGCTATGGGCGAAAAATATATTTAATGAAACAAAATACTCCTGGATGGGGTGGCTTCTATAATGAAGCCAATCTTCCTGTTGGAGATTACTGGTATATTATAAAACTTAATGGAGAAGAAGATACTCGTGAGTTTGTAGGTCATTTTACCCTTTATAGATAAAATAAAAAATAGAGAAAAGAACTAGCCCATAACATATGTTGTGGGCTTTTCTTTTAACATATTTAGAACTATTTCTAAAAATTAAAATCTTTAAAATCTAAATTTATTTATACTATATAAAAGGGTAATTTTATACTGAAAACGACAAGCTTATAGTATTATTTTAATAAAGAAAATTGGAACAAAACGAAAAACAATTAGCAGCAATAGAAGCTGTTAAGCTAATTGAAAATGAGATGATTGTAGGTTTAGGTACTGGATCTACTGCTTTTTTTATGATTCAAGAACTAGGTAAAAAAGTTGCTAACGGACTAAAAATTACAGGAGTCCCCTCTTCAAAAGAAACCGAAAAACTAGCATTACATTATGATATAAAATTAATTTCTTTAGATAAAGCTAAAAAAATTGACTTAAACATTGATGGCGCCGATGAATTCGACCCAAAACTACAATTAATAAAAGGTGGTGGTGGTGCACTTTTACGAGAGAAAATAATTGCTCACAATTCAAAAATAAATATAATAATTGCTGATTCTAGTAAAGAAGTACAGCGTTTAGGAAAGTTTAAATTACCAATAGAAACCATACCGTTTGCAACTAATGTAATTAAAAATGAGTTAGAACAACTAGGCTTAAATCCTAGCATTCGTATAACAAATGGAAAAAATTATATAACGGATGAAAATAACTATATTTTAGATCTTGATATTCTCGATTGGCAAGATTTAGAACAACTTGAAGTAAAGCTTTTAAGTATTCCTGGTATTGTTGAGACTGGTCTCTTTTTAAAAACTACAGATAAAATAATTTTAGGAAAAGAAAAATCCACAAAAATCTTTACAAAATCATAAAACTAAAAACATATCTATATATTTAAAAGCCCTAAAAAATACTATAGTATTCTTTAGGGCTTTACTTTCATTCATCATTTAATTGGTTCTTTCATTATAAATTCCAATTTCCATTACATTCGGGGGGGTCTTTGATTTTAGAAAACTAATTCTGACTTTTTCTGCAAACTTTCTAGAAAATCTATGAATTTTCACTCTAGATTCTTGGTCGCCGTCAAGTAAATTGTGCCATTTGTTATTTAAAAAATACTCTACTTTATAGGATGAGATATTCGGCTTATCTTCTACAATAGAAATCATATTAAAACCTTCTTCATTATCAAATTCTACTTCCCACCATGGTTTTGCAATTTCTTTATTAGATGACCAAGCTGTCCCAAAATCATCATCATTTGCAAAATCCATAATATTCATATCATTACTCCAACTACTATTTGAAGGCTTATTTTTTGCGATGTTTGATGAAATTATTGGTTTATCATAGTTACCACTCAATTTACTCATTGGCCCATTATTTTTCCAAATTTTGCCCATCGCTTCAAGAGCATCCATTGCATTAGGATCTATATCACCATTTCTGTTTGGAGCAACATTTAATATAAAATTACAATGTGCGTCATTAAGAGGTATTAAATTTTCGTTTACCAATTTTGTAGCATCTTTAACTTTTTGATCAGGAAACCAAGGCTTCCAAAACCAATTTTGTTGCAGTGGATAGCATGATAATGCAGGTAAAACATTTTCGTTTTTTTCAATATGTTGCCCTGCGTTTTGCTCATAAGACTTTATATCAGTATAAAATAAAGCTTCAGAAGGATATTTAGCAGCATTTAAATCCATCACTAAACAGTTAGGCTGAATAGATTTTATTAAGTTATATAGTTCTTCAAAAGGTACATCGTCATATGAAATTCTAGACCACGGAGCATCCCATCCATCAATAATTAACGCATCAATCTCGCCATAATTTGTCAAAAGTTCTGTTATTTGATCTTTAATCATTTGAACTTTTTCTTGAGTGATCATTCCTGGACGTATCTTATGATGTGTATCAAGAATAGAATAATACAACATTACTTTTAACCCTTTTTTTCTAAATGCATCTGCAAATTCTTTCACAACATCTTTCTTATAAGGACTACTCATAACACTATAATCAGTTGTTTTTGTATCCCAAATACAAAAGCCGCTATGATGCTTTGTTGTTAAAGCGCCATAAGTCATATTTGCATTTTTAGCAGCAATTGCCCATTGCTCAGAATTAACTTTTTTAGGGTTGAAAATTTCTGGCTTCGCATCTGGATCTGCCCAATCTTCTTCCATATAGGTAGGAATATTGTAATGAATAAACATCCCAAATCTAAGATCAATAAAGTCTTGTTGCAATTCTACTAAACTTTTGGAAGCCTGTGAAAATGTGTAATTTGATATTGAAATTATCGCACAAAAAATAATTATTTTAAAATATTTCATTCTTTTATTTATAATAAATCAGTTGTAGCAAATATCTATTTTTAATATTATTTAGAATTGATGTTTTATGGTAATTATTTGTACTTTTCCGAGATTAACTTAAAATAATACTTTTTAAATGTCTGAAAATTTATCTAATGAATTAGTGGTAGAAATTATTCATGTAGATAATATAAAATTTGATGATGATTATATTCAAGAAGATATAATAAGTCCTTTTTCAAGGTTTTACTATATAAAAGAAGGCAATAGTAAAATAGTTATTAAAGGAGAAGAAATAAAAATGAAATCTGGAAATCTTTATTTAATTCCTAGTTTTACTCCTTGCAGTTATTATTTTCATAAAGGAATGAATCATTACTTTATACACTGCATACTCTCTTTTCAAAGTGGTTTAAATCCATTTTTATATCTCAAAATTCTTAAAGAGGTTAATGCGAATACTATTGATACCTTATTATTTGAGCAAATTTTTGAACTACACCCAAATAAAAGATTACCTGATTATTATCCTGAAATATATCATAAAACCATGTGGCATAATAAGAATGAATATCAGAAAAAGATAAAATTAAAATGGGAGTCAGATGGTATAATAAAACAATTATTCTCGCGATTTGTAAAAGATGATGATAAAAAAGTGATGTATAATTCGCTTCGATATAATATTGAAACTATCTTTTTTTACATACGAGAAAATTTCATGAATGATATTAGCATACAAGATCTAGCAGAAAAATCATTTCTTTCAACAGATCATTTTTCAAAAGTATTTAAAGAAGCTGTTGGTATTGGTCCTAAAGAATACATTATCAGGCAACGTTTAGAAAAAGCTCAAATGCTTTTATTAACAACAGATTATTCTGTGCAGGAAATTATAGAACATGTTAATTTTAAATCGCTTGCCTATTTTTCCAGAATTTTTAAAAAATATAATTCCTTAACTCCTACGCAGTATAGAAAATTCAAAGATCCGAATTGAACTCAGTAATGAAAATAACAATCCTATCTATTTGCATAAATATTTATAGGTATAAAATAAGTATTACAATTTACTGGCTATTTGTAGTAAATCACTAAAAATCATTCCCTTACAAATAGGCTATTTTAATAGTCGTATTTAATAAGATGCTTCTATAAATATTTCTTGTTCTAGTTCAATGAAATGTGCAATATTTTATCGCAATTTTGAAATATCTTAAACTTTGCATCACTCATAAACAAAGAATACAGCTATAACATAATACGGAAATAATAATAATAATTTAATAGTTAAACTCATGGGAAAATTAATCGTAAAAGACGGAACAGAAATTTATTACAAAGATTGGGGAACAGGACAACCGCTAGTATTTCATCATGGATGGCCATTATCAAGTGATGACTGGGACTTGCAAATGATGTTTTTTGTAAATCAGGGCTTTCGAGTTATTGCTCATGACCGTCGCGGACATGGAAGATCAACTCAAACAGCAGAGGGCAATGATATGGACACCTACGCATCTGACGTTCATGAACTTATCACTGCATTAGATCTAAAAAATGCGATTCACATTGGACATTCCACTGGTGGGGGCGAAGTCATTCGCTATGTAGCAAAGTATGGAAAAGGACGTGTCGCTAAAGCCGTATTGATAAGTGCTGTAACACCTATTATGGTAAAAACGGAAAATTACCCAAATGGTGTTCCGATGGAAATATTTGATGAAATTAGATTAAATACTGCTACGAATCGTACCCGATATTTCAAAGATTTTCCTATACCCTTCTTTGGATATAATCGTGAAGGGGTAACAGCATCTCAAGCCATTATGGATAATTGGTGGCGTCAAGGTATGATGGGTGGAATCAAGGCTCATTACGATTGTATTAAGGCGTTTTCAGAAACTGATTTTACTGAAGATTTAAAAAGTGTGACTATTCCTGTACTCGTTATGCATGGAGAAGATGATCAAATTGTACCTATTGAAAGCACTGCAAAAGTGGCGGTAAAACTCTTAAAAAATGGGAAGCTTATTAGTTATCCTGGTTTTCCTCACGGAATGCCGACAACTGAAGCCGCTACAATCAATAAAGATTTGCTGGCTTTTATAAAATCTTAAGAATTAAAACGTCATAGTTGTCTTAAATAGTAACAACTATGACGTTTCTTTTAGATTAATTTTTAAATTTGACGAATGTTTTCAGAAATAGATCATAACATCTCTAAATTTGTCTCCTTTACAGAAGAAGAATTAAATATTTTTCATTCGTTAATTGATATTCAAAAAGTTTCAAAAAAAGAATACCTATTACAAGAAGGAGCTATATGCAATTTTGAAGCATTTGTTTTTAAAGGCTGTCTGCGAAAGTATTATATAAATGAAAAAGGTGCTGAAGTGATTGTTCAATTTGCCATTGAAGATTCGTGGATTAGTGATATTGCAAGTTTTTCAGAACATACACCAAGTCGTTTTTTTATCGAAGCATTAGAAGATTGTGAACTTTTTACTTTATCTCCAGAAAAGAAAGAAGAATTACTTGCAAAAGTTCCTAAATTTGAACGTGTTTTTCGCATTCTAGTACAACGCCATCTTTCGGTGACTCAAGATAGATTGGTAAATAATATCGTGCACTCCGCACCAGAAAAATATCTTGACTTTTTAGAACATTACCCTACCATTCCACAAAGAGTTGCGCAACACTACATTGCATCTTATTTAGGAATTTCAGCTGAATTTTTAAGTAAAGTAAGAACGCGACTTTCAAAGAGTTAATTAGCTTCAAAGCAGGTTAAGTTCAAAAAATGAATTCCTATTCATTTCTATTTTCTTCTTCTATCAAATCTTTATTTTTTAAAAATTGTATTTCTTGAACTAGTTCAATGTATAGCCTTTAAATATGCCTGAAATTTGTAGTATACAATTGAAAGCAGCATACTGCATATTTAAAATAAATAATATTAAAAAATAAAAATTATGGCAACTACAAAATGGTCAATAGACCCAACACATTCAGAAATTGGTTTTAAAGTGAAACATATGATGATCTCAACAGTAACAGGTTATTTTGATGATTTTAATGCTTCAGTTGAAACAGAAGATGATAGTTTCAGCAATGCAAAATTTAATTTTAGTGCAAAAACAGATTCAATTAACACTAAAATTAAGGATAGAGATAACCATTTAAAATCTGATGATTTTTTTAATTCTGAAAAATTTCCTGAATTAAAATTCACTTCAAAATCATTTAATGGAGAACAGTTAATAGGAGATTTATCAATAAGAGATATTACAAAAGAAATAACGCTAGATTTAGATTTTAATGGTGTAGCGGTAGATCCTTATGGACAAACAAAAGCTGGATTTGAAATAAGCGGAGAGATTAACAGAAAAGATTTTAATTTAATCTGGAGTGGTGTTACCGAAGCTGGAAGCATCGTAGTGTCTGATAAAGTAAAACTTATTATTGCAGCTCAATTCATAAAACAATCTTAACGGTTCATTTAAATATTTTAAAAATCATAATATTAAAAAAAGCAGATGTAGTTCTGCTTTTTTTATTTTATCGAGTTTATAGTTATTTCTTTCTTGTCCTAGTTCAATGTACAGCTTTCTGTATTGAAGTAATTTTGAATCAACAATAAAAACATATAAATCATGGAAAATAAAATTCAAGGACTACATCATATCACTGCTATTGCAGGCGATGCAAAAACAAATTTCAAATTTTATACTGAGGTATTAGGATTGCGCTTTATTAAAAAAACAGTCAACTTTGATGATCCTCATACCTATCACTTTTATTTTGGTGATGAAATAGGAAGTGCTGGAACAATTCTTACTTTTTTCCCTTGGGGAGCTGGAATTCCTCAAGGACGTAGAGGTACTGGAATGGCTACTGAAATAGGCTATGCTGTACCTAAAGGAAGCTTAGATTTTTGGATTAATAGGTTTGAAGAACATAATGTTACCTATATCGATAACGGCACTACTACTAAGTTTGGCGAAAAATACTTAACTTTTTTAGATCCAGATGGATTAAAACTTGAACTAGTAGAAACTGATGACGCAAGAAGACCTTGGGAAACTAAAGAGATAACTGCAAAAAATGCAACACGTGGTTTTCATAATATCACACTTACACTAAATGATATTCAAGGAACAGTAAACGTACTTACTTCTATTTTTGGATATAAATTAATAGCACAAGAAGAGAATCGTTATAGATATCAAATTGATACGGTAGAAAATGCTGCTATAGTAGATTTAGTTGAAATTCCAACAGAAAAAAGAGGTCATGTTGCCAATGGCACCATTCATCACGTAGCATTTAGAGTAAAAGATGATGAAACTTTACTGCATTTTAGAGAAAAAGTAGAAGCTGCCGGTTTAAATATTACTCCTCAAATAGATCGGAATTATTTTCATTCCCTTTACTTCAGAGAGCCAGGAGGAGTTTTATTTGAAATAGCAACAGACAATCCTGGATTTACAGTAGATGAACCGCTTGAAGAATTAGGAAAAAACTTGAAACTCCCTGCTCAATACGAATCGCGTAGAAATGAAATAGAAACACATTTAGTAAAACTTGATTAATTATGGATTTTAAACCTTTAACTTACCTGTATGAATCATCAGGAAACCCTGAAGCATATACCTTGGTATTGCTTCATGGAACTGGTGGAGATGAGCGTGATTTAATTCCTTTAGCAAAAAACTTTGGAAATCAATTTAACATTCTAAGCCTAAGAGGCAATGTTTCTGAAAATGGAATGCCTCGCTTTTTTAAACGTTTAGGCATGGGTGTGTTTGACGAAGACGATTTGAAATTTAGAACCCAAGAAATGGTTGGTTTTATAAAAGAAATTGCCCCGAAAGAAGGATTTGATAGCACAAAACTTATTGCCTTAGGATACTCCAATGGAGCAAATATAGCGGGGTCAACCTTAATTTTATATCCAGATTTTTTATCAGGCGCTATATTATTCAGGCCCATGCTGCCTTATAAAAAAATGCCTGATTTTAAAACAAGTAAACAGGTTTATATTTTTATAAGCTCTGGGAATTCGGATTCAATGGTAAGTCCTACAGAAATTAAAGTTTATACCGAATTATTTGATATGAATAACTTTAGTACCGAATTACATCAACTAAATACGGGTCATAATTTAATTCAAGAAGATATTCTATTAGCTGTTAAATGGACTCAAAATTTATTTAATTAATTTTATTATGGTATTTAAAATCACAAAAATCTATGCTGATTTTAATGGTGAAACCTATTTTGAAGACCTGACTATTCCATTAAATAATCATGGAGAAATTGGTTTTTTATCTGAAGCTCAAAAAACGAAACAGTTAATTTTCAGGAAAGTAATAGCAAATTACGATTATGATTTTCATACAGCTCCTGCAAAACAGTATATTATTTTATTAGATGGTGAAATTGAAATAGAAACCTCCCTAGGAGTTAAAAGAATTTTTAAAGAAGGAAATATATTATTATTAGAAGATACTTTTGGCAAAGGGCATAAAACAAAAAATCTTAAAAACTCGGTAAGATCATCTATATTTATAGAAATTTAAAGCCATTTGTTTGTCTTTAAGTTAAACATAATATGATTAATTCAAAAGAACATCTTTCTAACTATATTCAACGCTTTGGAACACTTACTGAAAGCGAAACATGTGAATTTGTAGAATGTTTTGAAGAATCAAAAATTAAAAAGAGACAATTTATTGTACAACCAAATTTTTTTACTAAACATAGAAACTTTGTCTTTGAAGGAGCTTTCAGGTCTTATGTTATTGGAGACAATGGTAATGAAAATACGATATCTTTTGCAATAGAAGATTGGTGGATTACAGACTACAACTCTTATATCTATCAACAACTATCAACCATGTTTGTAATTGCATTAGAAGACAGTACAATTCTTCGTCTTTCTATTGAAAAAGAAATTGAATTAAAAAAAGCAAATCATAAGTTTGAAACTATTTTTAGAGTTATGGCTGAAAGAGGTTTAGCATTTCAACAACGCATGATGATTGCCAATTTAACATTGTCAGCAGAAGAAAGATACGATAATTTCATGAGTAAATATGCCAATGTTGCCCAACGATTGCCACAATATGCATTGGCTTCATACTTAGGCATGAGTCCCGAGTTTTTATCAAAAATCAGAAATAATAAAGTCAAGAATACTCAAAAAAGTTGAACTACTTCAACCATTTTTAATAATATACTTCAATATTTAAAACTTCTTAATACATCAACTTTGTAGTATCAATAATGATTCTATAATTTTTAAAAAAGAAGTAAAATGAAAACATTAAAAAGTAGAACTTTTACAGTTCCAACAAGAGATGAAGTTGTTACAAATAATCAGCAAATTTTTGACAAACTCCAAAAAGGAATTGGCTTTGTACCCAACCTTTATGCCTATTATGGCAAAAACGAGACGGCTTTAGCTGACTATCTAACATTACAAAATAGAAAAAGTACTTTAAAAGCCAAAGAGAGAGAGGTTATTAATTTAGTTACAAGCCAAATTAATAATTGCCACTATTGTCTATCTGCACATACTGCCTTAGGTAAATTAAATGGTTTTACTGATGAGCAAATTATAGAGATTAGAAAAGGAAATGTATCTTTTGATAACAAATTAGATGCACTAGCTAAATTTACAGAATCAGTAGTGAAAAATAATGGAAAAGCCTCTGAAAATGTAATTGAAGTATTTTTTGAAGCAGGTTATAATGAAGCCAATATGATTGATGTCGTGATGGTAATTGGAGATAAAATCATTAGTAATTACATTCACAACTTAACAAATCTTGAAATTGATTTTCCCTTAGCAGAAATAATATAACTATTAAAAATTGTAGTAATCATAATCAAATTAATTAAAAAATAAGTCCATGCCATCACAAGAAATAAAATTATTAAGCCCTTATACATTAGCCAATATAACCTTAAAAAACAGAATAGTAATTTCTCCTATGTGTCAATATTCTGCTGAAGATGGTATAGCAAATGATTGGCACTTGACACATTATGGTGCGCGAGCTATTGGTGGGGCTGGACTTATTATTCAAGAAGCTACTGCTATTTCAGCAGAAGGAAGAATTAGCCATGGTGATTTAGGTATTTGGAATCAAAAACAAATAGCACCTTTAAAGCGTATTGTAAATTTTGTAAAGCAGCAAGGTACCAAGATGGGTGTTCAACTTTCTCATGCAGGTAGAAAAGCTAGTGTGCAAAAACCTTGGGAAGGTAGAACCAAAATTAACCCAAAAGATATAAATGGTTGGCAAACCTATGCTCCCAGTGCAATTCCATTCAGTGAAGGAGAAGCTCTTCCTGAAGCATTAACTTTACAGCAAATTCAACAAATTATTCAAGATTTTAAAGATGCTACAGTAAGAGCAATAGAAGTTGGCTATGATGTTATTGAAATACATGCAGCACATGGTTATTTATTACATCAATTTTATTCTCCTTTAAGCAATAAGCGTAAAGACATATATGGAGGGAGTTTTGAAAACAGAATTCGATTAACTCTTGAAGTAGTTGAAGCAATACAAGAAGTCTGGGGAAAAGAAAAACCATTACTGGTTAGAATATCTGCAACTGATTGGACTGATGGTGGTTGGAATATAGAAGATTCATTAAGATTGTCAGCTAAACTCAAAGACTTAGGTATTCATCTGATTGATACTTCAACAGGAGGAAATGTTTTGGCTAATATTCCTATTAAACCAGGATATCAAGTGCCTTTTTCATTTGAAATTAGAAATAAAATTAAAATTCCTACTGCTGCAGTCGGATTAATTTCCACACCACAACAGGCTGAAGAAATTCTCCAGAATGAAGAAGCTGATTTAATTTTTATAGCAAGAGAAAGTATTCGTAATCCTCAATTTCCGCTATATGCTGCTTATGTTTTGCAAGATAAATCAATAAACTCATGGCCAAAACAATATGAAAGAGCCTATCCTACTCATGGAGAATGGAACTAATTTAGTCCTATTAAAAAGCCCTAAACATATAGTATTTAGGGCTTTTATTTATGTAGAGAAACCTACTAAATAAATAATTTTAAATAAGATATTATCTTCGATAACCATAAGCTATTTGAAAAAGTTGTCCCAATATTCGAACAGAATCTTTCATTGATAATTTTGAACCATCGGCATGAATCCATCGTTTTAAAGGTTGTTCACAGATCATTTTTTTTGCTTGACTCTTACCATAATACCTTCGCATACGCATAAAAATCTCTACATCAAATAACCATTTGGTCATAAATTTCTTTTGGAACATTGTTGATGCTATTTCTCTATTCATCACTTTTGCTCCACACTGGGTATCTTTAAAAGGCATTCCCAAAATTGTTTGTATAATCCAGTTAATAGTCATACTAATAATTTTACGTGCAGATTCTTTTGTAATATTTGCTCCCATTCTACTAATACGAGATCCACTTACTATTTTAAAATCACTAGTCTCAATGGTTTTTACTAAATCATCAAAATCTCTAAAATCTGTTGAAAGATCTGCATCTAAAAATCCAATATAATCGAACTGTTGATCATTAACTAAATGAAGAATTCCTTGTCGAACTGCTTCAGCCTTCCCTCCATTTTTTTTACAATTATATATACTTATATTATTTTCGTTTCCTTCTTTTAGCTTTTCTAAAACCTCTAAGGTATTATCTGTACTTCCATCATTTACAAAACAAAGATGATAACCTAAATTTTTATGAGCAAAATCTTTAAAAACTTGACTTGACAATCTATCTTCTTCATTATAACAAGGAATTACGACTCCTACACAATGCTTTTGTAACATTCTAGCTTCAGTAAAATCAACATCTTTATCATCTATTTTAGGAGCTCCGATAATTCGCTTAATTCTGGCTGACATTTCATCTAAACTTACAGGTTTTTTCATATAGTCATCAATTCCTAAAGTAAAGCCATCCATAATAGTATTTACATCAGTGTTTCCTGACATGACTAAAATTGGAGTTTTAGAATTTTGTGTAAATCTGATATATTTAACTACCTCTAAACCAGACATATCAGGCATATTAATATCTATAACAACTAAATCTGGTTGATAACTATCATATAATTCTTTACCAATCTTTCCACAATCAGCAGTTTTAACTTCGTATCCAAGTTCTTTCAATCTTTTCTCTACAGAAAGTAAGATTAATTTTTGGTCATCAATGGCTAAAATTTTCATAGGTTAAGTTTTAAAAAATTATTATTTTAATTGAAATCATTTGGGTTTACGTTGATTTCTGATACAAATTTAGCTATGGCTTGCTTACTTTTTTGACCTCAAAAGCTAGATAGCTGTTTTCTGTAGATGAATGGTAATTAAGAATCGATAGCTTATATAAACGCCTGAATACAATATATCTATCTTTATTTTGTTATATTTTCTGACAGTATATTTTGTATGCAAAGGACAAACATTTTATTAATTGTTGCTTTATTCATAGGTGTTGCCTTTCATGGATCAAGTATTTTTTTTACACTTGAAACTACCTATGATGCGCTTATTCATTTATTTTTTGCTGATCATTATGCAAATAGTTGGTTTGAGCCATGGGATTATCGATGGTATACTGGTTTTACAGTACAAGCTTACCCACCTTTAGTACATCAATCTATTGGTCTTTTATCACATATTGGTGGCCTCAAATTTGGGATGTTCAGTGTGGCATTAATTGCCATCATTCTATTTATTACAGGTGCTTATCGTTTTGCATTACTCTTGACTGGAAATCGAAAAATTGCAGGATATACTGCATTACTTGCCGTTTTTTCTTCAACTTTTGTAGAAACCCTTCATATTTTTGGTCAGCTCCCTAGTATTGTTGGTCTTTCTGTATTACTCCATTCTCTGCCGGAAATTTATCTATGGGTAAAAACAGGAAGGCGTAGGTATTTATTTACAAGCTTATCTTTAATTGCTGTTACAGTCACTTCGCACCATGTAACTCCTATTTTTGGAATGGTATTTTTTATTTTTCCTTTACTTGGAATGGTTGTCATGGATGCAGCAAGAGACCGAGTTAAAACCAGTAAAGAGATTACTTTTCCTGTATTCTTTAGAGAATTCAAAAAGCTTTTTTGGCGCATTGTCACTTTTGGCTTTTCATCATTGGTACTTATAGTTGTATGCATACTACCTTACTGGATTAATTCAAAAAAAAATCCAATTACTCAAGTGCCGATTCCTCATGGATCTCGTGACAATTTTTTAGAGGTTACTTCATCTGGTTTGGTCTTCTTTATGATTCCGTGGGGTGTTCTCTTATTTCTTTTGCCTTATCTTTTTTATCGTTTTTTTAGTAAGCGCTATCTTTTTTTCGGTTTATCATTTTCAATGTTAACACTACTAGGTACAGGAGGCACCACTCCTATTCCTTTAAAATTATTAGGAGAAACTGCCTTTAATATCTTAACATTAGACCGCTTTACGCTATGGGCTACCATTATGGCACTTCCACTTTTTGGTGAATTTGCGTATCGAATGGTTGAAGGAGATTTGAAACTATTCATTCAAAAACGTTTTGGTGCGGTTTACCATCGCATATTAGGCGGACTTCTTATTGGAGGCATTCTATTTATGGTCATATTCACGATGAGTTTAGGATATTTTAGACCCTCACAACCACAAAAAATTAAGATGCAGCCTATTCTCAATTTTCTAAACCAAGACCAACATGACCATTGGCGGTATTTACCATTAGGGTTTGGAGATCAAATGGCGTGGCTTTCTGCACAAACTAAGGCAATGACAGTAGATGGTAATTATCACTCAGCAAGACGTCTACCAGAACTCACGACCAGAGCCATAGAACGGCTAGAAAATTCGAAATTTAGAGGTGTTGAAGGTATTGGTTCTCTACAGCAATTTTTAACGGTTCCTGAAAAGTATAATTTAAAATATATATTTTCTAACGATAAATTCTATGACCCTATACTCTATTTTTGTGGTTGGCAGCGTTTACAACAATTAGAAAATGGGATTATGGTTTGGGAAAAACTTAATGTACCGCCACTCCCTACAATTCTTCCTAAAGAAGATGTTTCTATCGTACTTAAATTAATGTGGGGTATTATCCCTTTACTTACCGTTTTAATTGCATTTATTATCAACATTCAATGGATATGGGTAAGAGCTTTAAATTCGAAACCTTTGCCACAGGGCAAATTTATGGATTACGCCATTTCATATACTAATTTTTCAAAGCGATTAGTAACTGTTAATCATTTTTGGGCACTTCTAATTCTAATCATTTTATCCTTTGGAACCTATCAATTTTATATTAAAAATACCACTCAAATTGCTCCAGAAAATGTGGTAAAAGCATATTATGATGCTTTGGATTTTAAAGAGTTCAACCGAGCTTATTCTTATCTGGACCCAAAAAGTGATAAAAGTTTATCACAATATATGCTTGAAGTATCGGTTACTGATGGTATTTTAAGTTCCTATGCAAAATTAGACTCCATTGCGCTAAAATTTTCAGATAAATCCAATAATAGTGCTCATGTAAAAGTTACTACAAGATGGATAACCCCATTAGAAAACATATATAAAGATTATTTTCATACGGTTATAAAAAGAAACGGTAAATGGTATATTGAACCATCTGATTTGAATAATGACCTGCCTCCAGATCAATTGTTTACATCAAATAATACCACATTTTTTAATCATGGTAGAAGAAGAATAACAACACAACAAACCCATCATGAAGATGTTCTCAAACAGCCAGAACTTAAAATTCTTTCAGCTAAACTAGTTCAATATAAGGGACAATATAGCCTTATTGGTGAATTACAAAATATTGATAATGTTCCTGCTGATGTAGTTATAAAAGGAACTCTTTATAATGATACCGATAAAGAACTTGCAAAATACAGTTCTAAATATCATATGAAACATAAACTGATGCCTAAAGAAACTACATCATTCAGAATCGATTTTGAAGGAATTGCATGGGCCTCAACTAAAGACACCATTCCCCCTACTTTTGATCCTGACGAATTTACTCCTGTAACTTTTGAAGAGCAACCCACAAAATTCAATTTACAATGTGCTGGTAACGTAGCAAATACAGATTTATATAAAGAAGTAAGTTTACAACAACTACAATTTGAAAAAAATAAAATTAGTGGAATCTTATTCAATTCAGGTATTCAAGAAGTCACCATTCCAGAACTTTTAATTTCTTATTATGATGAGCAAAACCAACTTATTTGGGTTGATCATCAATTTATGACAGATGGGGTTAGAATTCAACGACAACAATTTTTTAAGTATGAAGCCTTAAATTTAACTGATGTAAAAATTATTACAAGCAGCTTAGCTAATTGTTTTGTAAATGGATTACCAAATGCTGAAATAGGTCTGAAAACATTTCCTAATAGAAATATAGCACATCCAAATGCATATTTACAACCATTTTCTGGAGACGGTTTTAATTTTATCAAATTTGATATCAATAGTTATATAGGAAATCCAAAATGAAGAATTTAACTATTTGTATACTTTTTTTTATCTGCATTCTTATCTTAGGATGTTCAAGACAGGCATCTGTTACGGAAAATAATATACCATCTTTTAAATTACTTTCTCCACAAGAACAATATACGGCTGGCGATCAAATCGTAATAGCGTTTGATAACGATATACCATTGAATACCTATTTAGTTATAAACAATTCAATAGGAACCTCAGCAATTAAACCCATAGAAAATAAAAAAAAATTATCTTTTGAAATACCAGAAAATTATGCTCAAAAGTCTGGAGTATGCTATTGGTCCTTAGTTCATAATTCTCAAATACATCAAACTGGAGTTTTAAATTTAGTGCCAAATTCAGCAAAAGAAACCCGATTAGAATCCTATCTCGGACCAAGAAGCCTTACCGCCGGAAATGGTGACTATTCAATGTTTGTTATTATTCCAATGGATATTTTTGGCAATCCATTACCAGATAACACTTCAATTATAAGTAAGGTTCAATTTGAAAATGAAATTAAAGAAACAACCTTGTTAACTAAAGATTTAATTTCATGGACAACTATTTATTCTCCAAAAAAATCAGGACGAATGTTAGTATCGGCAACTAGTAATTCAACCGATTCTAAAGAATTTACCACCATAGTATACCCTGCAAATGCAACAAATTTTGAAATTTCGTATACACGAAATCACAAATATGCAGATGGTAATCAGGTAATTACTTTTAAAACAACTCAACTAAAAGACGAATTCGGAAATAGTATTAGTGATGGAACACTCGTAACTTTCATCGTTACCAATTCAAAAGGTGCGAAATTAAAAGCACAAGGAACCACCATAAATGGTATTGCTGAAGCTCGTTTATTACATCCTGTTCAAAAAGAAATTTGGGAAGTAAAAGCTTTTGTTTTGGGTGCAGCTGAAAGTCAGAAAATTACCCTAAATTTTGAAGCTTCGATAATAGACTTTGAAATTAATATTTCGAAAAACGGAAGAACTATAACCATAGGACCTTTAAAAGGCTTTATGAAGCAATTAGTTCCTGATGGTATTCCAATTGATTTAAAAATATTCGACAAAAATGACAAAGAAATAAATAGCTTTTTAACTTCATCAATAAAAGGAGAAGGTACTTTTTTACTGTCCCAAGATTTTTTACCAAATGGAAACTATAAAATAGTGCTAGAAACTGCTGGAATTATTAAATCACGAACTGTTCTTTTAAAATGAAAATGAACCGAAATCTATACCGTGTTTTTCTTGTGCTCTCTTTTTTAGCATTAAATGCACTCATTCTTTTTGCAATAAGTTCTGTATGGAGTTATTTAAATACTGGAGCAGATCGCGCATCTATATTACATCTTCAAGAAGAAAAATCATCTACCTATCTTCCAAAAATAACTTGGGATATAAGTACAATCAAAGGAAGGCCAATAGAAAAACAAACCTTAAGCGAAATTGAACGAGATTATTTAAGGGCGTGGCAAGTTCGGAATATAGCCTATGAAACAAACGACACCTATGGCCTTACTGATTATTATACTGATAGTATACGCGTAAAGATTTCAAAAATTATTAAGCTGAATACAACGAATGGCGTTACTTTAAAAACAACCACTTTAGAGCATCATCCAAAACTTGATTTTTACAGTGCTGATGGCAAAATGGTTGTTTTTACAGATTATGATGTAAGACAATATGAAGAAGTTCAACAGCATACTATACAGCTATCAAAGAGCCAACGCATAATAAGTTTTAAAGTGATATTGTTATTAGAAGATAGCTTTTGGCGAATTCGTCAATTTGTAGAAATTCCCACAGAGCCAAAAAAAATAGCCGAATTAACTCAAAAAAAAATAACTTTTTCAAAATTAAAAGGCTTGAATTACTATCCACAAGAAACTCCTTGGGATATGTTTGGGAAAAAATTTAATGATTCTATTATTAATAATGATTTTAAAGAAATTACCAAATTAGGCTTAAACACAATTCGTGTTTTTGTACCCTATGAAGATTTTGGAAAAGCTGCTATTGATATAAATAAAATAGCTAAACTGAAAAATACTTTAGATTTAGCTGAAAAGAACAACCTCAAAGTTGTAATTACGCTTTTTGATTTTTATGGTAATTATGATATAAAAGATTGGACGCTTACCAATCACCATGCTGAATACATTGTTTCGCATTTTAAAAATCATCCAGCCCTACTGGCTTGGGATGTTAAGAACGAGCCCGATTTAGATTTTGAATCTCGTGGAAAAGAGAAGGTGCTTTCTTGGTTGCGACAAACCATTGCTAGCATTAAACAATTCGATTCGCAGCATCAAGTAACCATTGGATGGTCTAGTCCAGAAGCAGCAATTCATTTAAACAAAGAAGTCGATTTTATTTCTTTTCATTTTTACAAAAAGGTTTCTGAATTTTCTGAAGCTTATGCTGATTTAAAAAAGGAAGTTCCAAACAAACCTCTAATGCTACAGGAATTTGGTTATTCATCTTACGATGGGGTTTGGAATGTATTTACTGGTTCAGAAGAAGACCAAAAAGAATATATGGAAGCCATGCTTCAAATACTTGATGAGAAAAAAATTCCTTATTTATTTTGGACACTACATGACTTTGAAGAAATCCCAACTTCAGTTGTTGGGAGATTGCCATGGAGAAAAGCGCAACAAAAGCATTTTGGAATATTAGATTCGAATTTAAAACCTAAGCCTGTTTATTCTATTTTGAAAGAAAGAAAATAAAAAAAGGGGAACGGTTAACCAGACCGAATCCCCTCTTTCACCTAACCTATTTTTTAATCTATACTAAGGTATTTTCTTCTTTAGCAATGGCAGCATCAATACTAAAACCAGAATTCCAAGCCACTTCTATAGCTTTAAAATAATCTATATACATTTGGGTAATAGCTGACATCGGTAAAGAGCAAGCCGCTTTATAATTCGTCTTTCCTAACGCTATACGATATGAATCGTTAGCTACTATTTTTTCTATAGCATCTGCCAATGAAGATGCGCTTTCTGAATCAAAAAATTCTCCTGTATACCCTTCCTCTTTAACTAAAATGCTTAAGTCTCCTAAATCAGGTAAAGCAACAGCGTTCCCATAACTTCCCGCTTGATGTAATACCCCAGAGCTTCCTGTTGTTGAAGTATACGGAAATACTACTACCGCACTATCACCGAAAATTACGGGTACCTCTTCTTCTGCTACATATCCTGTAAACCTCAACTGTTCAACGTGCGCGTATTTTTCAGCAACAGCTTCTAAATATCCTGGGGTATTTGGGCTATCAGTTCCCGCTATAACTATTTCAAGATTTTCTTGAGTACGTTTACGAATAAGTTCTACAGCTTCAATTAAAATCTCAACTTTCTTGTAGGTACCAAACTTTCCAAAAGCCATTATTTGTTTTGGACCTTCTGGTAACTGAAAGTTTGGTTCTGGTGGGGTTTCAAAAGCACCATGCGGAATTAAAGCTACATTTCGAGCCCCATATTTATTTTCTAAGATTGTCTTATACTTGCTAATGGTCACCGCTAAAACGTCTGAAGCCAATACAAAACGTGTTAAGGTTGTACCTATAAAATTATAGATTTTCTGAAGTCCTTTATTCTTTGTAATCCCTGCATTTTCTAAATCAACTTGTTCTAATATATTATGAAGTAATGAAATAGTTGGAATACCTCTAAGTTTACAAAACAAGGGTAATAATAATCCCATAGCAGCAGGAATTTTTTTATCTCCAAATTTTAAAAATTGTAAATTGAATAATACTGCATCAGGTTTTGTTTCTGAAATAACTTTATTGATTCTAAAAAAGTTAGTGTAGCTGTTAAAATCCCAACATTCTTTTACACTTATCTTACATCCTTCTTCTTCAAAAGACAGCTCTTTTTCCTCTTTAGTTTTATCAGTAATTAAAATAATTTCAGTTACTTCTTTTTGAAGTCTAAAATGTTTTACCAAGTGATATCCATATTCTGTTAAAGTTACTTTACTTGGTGGGTAGGCAGTTACAATTGCTAATTTCATAAGGTTAAGTTTTAAATTAATTTTGGTTTTAATTTCTGATACAAAGATGCCCCTAATCCCCTTATTTAATTGGAGTTCTTCGGTCTATACAAATTTGGTGTCGACGAATGGAAAGCATGTTTCGGTAAGTTAACTACAGCCTCTTAGGTCTTTGTGGAATTTCTAATTATCCAAAACAATCAACCATTTTAAAGCAAAAACAGCTAGAGATCATTCAAAATGATTTCTAACTGTTTTATATATAAGAGTATTAAATTATTTTATGGATGGCTTCTTAAGTGAATAAATAAAGTAAAGTAATTGAGAAACTAGAAGCACAATCATTGCAATGATTTGCATCTGCACAACTACCTGTAAACTATCATGAAAAAAACAAATTAATATCATTTGTAAAAGACCTAATAACCCAGATATAATTACTGGAATATATTTATCTAAGGATAAAAAATAATAGGCAAATATATTAGAGATTGCAAAGAGTGAAGTGGCTATTGCATATTTCCATAACAAGGGTGCAATTGATAAATAGACTTCGCCAAACATAATTTGAATGATTAACTCTGGAAAAATATAACATGCTGCTATTATAGAAAAAGATAGTACGCTAATATAGGTAACATACTTAAATAAAATAGGCGCTGTAGCCTCCCCATCTTTCTGTTTTTGCACTACAGTGGGTAGCAATAGCATTACAAACATCCAAGCCACAAAATAAACAACTCTTCCTATAAGTGCTAAAGAGGCATATAAACCGGCATCAATGGTTTCAAAATAATGCTTTACTAAAAGTACATCACTGTTATTGATAATAATTTGAGTAAGTTCATACCCTGCCGTTAATAACATAAATTTTGATACTTTTCTTTTATCAATTTTAGAAAGACTACTACTTTTAAATACTTTTTTTAGGTTAAAATTGGTTGGGAAAAATCCAAAAATAAAAGAGAGGATAATCCCTAAAGCAACTAATATAGAGGGTTGTAAGGGAACAAATAATAATAGCGCCAATGTAATTAATAATCTTGTCCACATTTCGGCTTGGTACGTAACCGAAAGTTTACTGTAATCTTGTCGCCCTTGAAAAGTACCACGATTAACAGACATTAAAAAGTAAAAAGGAATTGCTACTCCAAATATTTTAAACATCACTGAAGATTCGCTTTGAAAAACATTTGCTAAACTCTCTGAAAAAGCTATTAGCATAATTCCAACAAAAATTCCAAAACCCATAGCATACTTATACATTAGATTTTGAAATGCCTCCCATTGTTCTTCTGAAAATAGTACTGCAAATTTGGCTGTAGCGAGTTGAAAAGTCATTCCTAAAAATGACAATACCAAGAGTAGTGTAATCAATAACGCTGCGTCAGCAAAAGCTGAAGGACCTAATAATCTTCCTAAAATTAGATTGTATAGGTAGTTGCCTCCATTCACTAGAAGCACACTACCCATAAACAATCTTTCAGGGGAAACTTTCTTTAATATGATTTTAATAGCGGTCATGACCAAGTATATAAGTAGTTTTTGTATTCTTTAAAACAGGAAGAATGTTTTTATTTTCTCTTCCAATAATGGTCAGTATACTATTATTTCGCATCGCATTAACATATAGTTGTTGAAGTACGTAAGCGGCATTATCATCTAGTGCTTCAACCCTTTCTAAGTTAAGCGTTACCGGATTATTTGGAGTAATAAACATGTTCATATGCCTGGTTAAAATGCCTGCATTAGAAGTATTTAATGCTCCATGCACGGAGAACATTCCACAAGTTTCTGTAATTTGTAAAGCCATTTGTATAAATTTTAAGGTTAAGTATTATTCAGATTTATAAGGCAAATATCTCATAGTTAGCATTTAAAATAGAGTGCTAATAGTTGGATTGCAAATAGCTGTAGACGAATGGTCATAAACTTACTTCCAGCTTGGAAAACAGCACACTACCTTTATAAAATAAAATTATTCCAATAAATACTATGCAAATACGTTATGTATTTGTAGTAAAAAGCTTACTTATTATGAATCGACTTATCTCTTTTTACCTCTTCTTTTTTATTTCATTTTTAGGAAATGCTCAACAACAATTACAAACCGGTTTTGAATTATTAGAAAGTGGGGAATTTGAACAAGCAGAGACTTTTTTCAAAACGTATTTGACTGGTGATCCTGAAAATAAAACCGCCTTAATTTGTTATGGCAGAGCGGTTGGTTTAAGTGGTGAACCTCAAAAAGCAACACAACTATTTGCAGACCTACTCCATACCTACCCAGATGATTTCGAAATACAAATCAATTATAATGAATCTTTCTTATGGGATAAAAAATATACGAAAGCAGAACCTCTTTATGCCGATTTAGTAGCCAACTATCCAAATAATTTTGGTGCTGTTCTAGGCTATGCAAATACCTTAAGCAATCTTAAAAAATATGAAAGTGCCTTAGAATGGGTAGAAAAAGCTTTGGTTTTACAACCCGATAACGTCAGTGCTAAAACTTCGCGAAAATATATGCAATTAGGGTATGCTAATCAATGGGTTAATGACCAAGAATATCAAAAAGGAGAGGAATTACTTCAAAAAATTTTTAGTGATTTTCCTGAAGATAAAGATGCCTTATTAAACCTTGCCAATGTATATTTAATCACAAAAGATGTCGAAAAAGCTAAAAATACGTATTGGCGATACGCCGTTACTCCTTTAGATTCTATTGCTGCATTAAATGGTATTGCCTTAGCAGAACATATTGACGAAAAAGACAAAGAAGCTTTGAAAGTAGCTACAGCATCAAAAATAAAAGTAAGAAATTTTGAGGCTTATGAACTAACGGAACGTACCTACGATAGATATATACAGGCACTTATATGGAATAGAAAGTTCGGAAAAGCAAAACAACAAATTGATAGTTTAGCAAAAAAATATCCTGATCGAAATTGGATATTAGCACTTAAAGCTACATTAGGTTTATATACAGGAAACTCAAAACTTAGTATTAAAAATTACAATGCTATACTTGAAAAAGATAGTCTTTCTTTTGATGGCAATCTTGGAAAAGCAAATGCTCTTTTTGCAGCTGATCTTATTTTACCTGCATATGAAGCTGCAGATAGAACCTTAGAAATATTTCCAAACCAAAAAGATGCTCTTGGGTTTATAGAAAAATTGAATATTATGTACACACCACGTGTAGAAGAACAAGTTGCTTATACTTTTGATAATGGAAATAATATTGCTTTTTATACCAATACTACGGTTGCAGTTCCTTTTTCAACACGATTTCAAACTACGATATCTTATTTGTATAGAACTACAGAAAACACCGTGACTTTAAATAAGGCAAATTCGCATGTGCTTATTGCGGGACTCCAGTACAAGTTATTCCCAAAAACAGTTTTAAAAGCAGTAATTGGCTTAAACAATGCTAGATTCATAGAAGATGCCTATACCCAACCTGTTTTAGACTTTAAACTACAATTACAGCCTTTTAAACTTCAAAATCTTGATGTAGGATACCAGCGTGAAGTCCAAAATTTTAATGCTGAACTTATTGAAAGAGAAATTATCATGAACCATTATGCCCTTAATTATAATATGGGTACTAATTTTAATTTGGGTTGGTATACCCAGATTATTCATACGCAACAAAGTGATGCGAATCGTCGGAACTTACTATTCACTTCATTGTATTACAACCTACTTCGGAAACCCGCATTAAAAATGGGGGTGAATTATCAATATCTTTCATTTTCTGAGCAAGTGCCTACGATATACTTTAGTCCAGAACGATACCAAGCGGTAGAATTATTTGCAGATTTAAGAGCAAAACTTTCTGAAAAAACAAATTTTATGACGAGCGCAGCAACAGGGTTTCAAAAAGTAGAAGAAGATCCAAATTCAACAATTTTCAGAGCAGAAGCAAGTATACAACAGCAATTTTCGAAACGCTTTAGTGGAGACCTCTACGGAAAATATAGCAATATAGCCTCAGCGACTGCTGCAGGTTTTGAGTTTACCGAAATAGGAATAAAACTAAAATGGTTATTGGCTAGAGGTCCTCTATATAAAAAAAGTACTTCAAAGTAAAATGTCTTTCTTTCTCCTTTAAGCTGGAGGATATAATTTACTCTATTCAACAGACTAGAGCATCCTATTCTGCATTCACTTTTTAGCCTAGCACTATTTTATAACAAATTTAATCTTCGCATTAATTCTGGTCGACTAGAACGACTCACAGGGATGACTTTCTTTTCAATTAGCACACTATTGTCTTCTATATCAATAATTTTAGAAAAATTAATAATGAAAGACCGATGTATTTGTAAAAACATTTTCTCTGGCAATTTCTCTTTTATTTTCTTAAGAGTCGTATGCACATGATATTCTTTGGTTTGTGTTTTGATATCGATATAATCTCCTTTGGCTTCAATGACTAATATTTCATTAAAGTGTAGCTTAATTAGTCTTCTATCAATATTAATATAAAGATCCTCTCCAATTTCTGAGCTCGAATCAGCAGCCATTTTTTGTATTGGAGTTTTCGCAAAAGAATTTTTTATTTTTTGAATTGATTTTTCAAAACGTTCATCGGTAATAGGTTTAACGAGGTAATCTACGATTGCTTCATATTCATAAGCCTCAATGGCAAACTCAGTATCTGAAGTGGTTAATACTATTTTTGGTGGATTTTTTAAAGTCTGTACAAAATCAACTCCACTAAAGCCTGGCATATGGATGTCTAAAAAAACAACATCTATGTTTTGTTGATTTAAAAATTTGAGTCCATCAATGGCATTGTCAAATTCTTCGATAACATCTAAGTCTGCTACTTTAGAGCAATGGTGAGCTACAATTGCTCTTGCCGTTGCTTCATCATCAATAATAATACAGTTCATAACTAAATAGTATTAAGGTAGTTTTGTATATATTTTAAAATTGCATTGAAATCTGTATGCATTTTATTTTCTCCTACGCGTAATTCTTCTTCAAAATCAACAGCGAATTTGTACGAAGCTTCCATACTTAAAATATTAAACTTGTGTTTTAACTTATGTACAATTTCAGCAGCAGATCTTGGTTCATCTTTTTCTATATGATCTTTATATATTTGAACTTCTTGAGGAAACTCTTCCTTTAAAATAGTAATAAATTTTTGTTCAAACACCTTATCATCTCCAGCCAGCTCTTTTATATAACTCAAATTTGCCTGTTCCATACTATTCTTTTTTTAAGGTAAAATAAAATGTTGTGCCTTTACCTTCTTCCGATTTTACACTAATATCTCCTTTATATAAAAAAACTATTTTCTTTGCTAAAGCAAGACCAACTCCAGCTGCATTCGAATCATTATCTAGCTTATGAAACATTTCAAAAATACTCGATTGATGTCTTAAAGGAATTCCTATCCCATTATCTGTAATATGAAATTTCCAAAATTCTGGATCTTCTTCAAATCCAATTGTAATATTTCCCTTGGGTAAATGCACTGTCGCCGCTAATGCATTGTCTAATAAGAGTGTAAATAATTGTTCTATCCAATATTTTTCGATAAAAATCTCTGGTAGCTTTTCTGTATATTCAAAACTGATATTTGATGGAATAGAAAGATTTTTTTCTATTTCTTTAAGTAAATCGAAAATCTCAATAGTCACTTTAGCCTCCATTTGGGCTCCGATGGTAGCATGTTGAAGAATTCCATTAATAAGGTTATCCATTCTTGCTAGATTATCGGATACCCTTGAACAGTTTTTTTTGCTTTCTTCAGAAAATTTGGCTTTTTCTTCCTCTAAAATCCAGCTCATCAATGCATTGATATTGCGAATAGGTGATTTTAAATCATGAGAAACCATTTTAATATAATTATTAAGAGATTCGTTTTGTTCTTCGAGGTCTTTTAAAAGTACACTTTTCTCGGCTGTGATTTCTGTTACTTTTACTGCTAGTTCACTTATGTGCTTGGCTAATTTTTCAGCATCAAAATTACTTTTATCACTATCTTCTAAGCTAATTTGATTATCTAAATTTGAATTTAGACTTACTATGGCTCTATCTAAAGAATTTAAAATCTGTTGCTGTCTTTTTGCTTCTTTTGTTAATTCACTATTTGCTAAAAATAATTCTTCAGAGCTAATTGAAGTTGCTCTTTGTAGCATACTTAATTTCTCATCATAATTTTCATATGATTTTTCAATAGCGTTAAAGAAATCCTCTAGCGCTGCATCATCTTTAAGATGGGCTGGTATATTTTTTCTAAGTTGTCTTTTTAATAAGGAATGCATTATTCACTGAATAAGGTTAAAGTCATAGTCTGATTATGCAACTTACAAAATTCTTGACCAGCAAAAGGTGCCATTTCTCCATAAGAATAGAATCCAGTAACAGCAGCATTTTCTCCAATTACTGAAATTACTTCTTCTACTTCTTCTTCTGTTCTTTGATCCATAACTAGTTTTCTACCTATACAACTAATTAAGATGGCTAATTCAGGTTCGCTTTTTCGATTATTCATAGCATATTTAGCAGCCGTGTGTGCCCCGTTCGCAATATCATCAACAGTAGACATCATCAATTGTACCTTAGAACCTTCAGGAACATCTCCAGCTAAAATCATTGTATTATTAGCTTCATCGATATTCAAGATGGTACGTACAATAGGTTCTTGATTTTCATCTGTGCGTACACTTAATGGGTACAGTAAAGCTGATTTTGGTAATTCGTTTGCCTTGTCACCAAGGTACTTTTTATAAAGATCAAGAGCAGGTTTCCCGTCAAGCTCATGCAATATATTATTTTTAGATTTTGTGATAATTCTTTCAGGACCAAAAGGTGTCCATCCACCAAAATTTGCACTGGTAATTTCTAAAGAATCTCCATAGAAACCTATGGCTACAATTTCTCCGTCTTTAGGATTCTGATTATAGGACGCTAAAGTTCTTTCAAAACGATCACCATCTCCACATAACCCACCAGATAAACCTATAATTTTATTTTTATTTTTTTCAAAACCATCAATTAAAGCACTCCCGTTTACTGTGCTTCCTTCTGAAACTAAAAAAATGTGCTTCAATTTTTCTGTTGAAAATTCTTTCAATAAAGCTTCCCCAAGTTTTCTGTCGTCATTTGAAAAATCTGAAACATTCTTTGTTTTAACTACAAAATTACTACGCTCAAATTCAATTGCTGTTAATGTTACAGTTTCATCCATTACAGTTTCTCCCATGATTTCTCCAGAAGTACTTCCAAAAACTATATGCCCAGTTGGAAACAACTCTTTTACCTCATTATAAATATTAGTATTTTCTAGAGCATACCTATTACCAAAAATCAAGACCAAAGGGTTTTGTAATTGATTTTCTTCTTCTGAAGAAAATTTAAATGGCTGATTATCTACTTTTAGTGCTTGAACTATTTTCATATTTTATCTATTGAACCAATTGCCTTACTTATTGTAAAATGAAATTGAGTGCCTTTATTAACTTCACTATCAACCCATATTTTACCATCGTAGCGATCGATAATTTTTTTTACAATAGAAAGTCCAATTCCTGTGGATCTTTCTTTATTTCCTATTGATTGGAATATTTCAAAAATTTTCTGATGATATTCTTTCGGTATCCCAACACCATTATCCTTTATTGTGAATTGCCATTCACATTCTTTTTCATTACATAGTACTTCAACAAGACCTTTTTCTTTATCAATATGTACAACAGCATTAGCTATAATATTTTGAAAAAGCTGCTGCATTTTTGTACTATCTGCTAAAATAGTTGGTAAGTTTTGAGGTACAGAAATTTCAACATGTTCAGGAATGTAAATTGTATCTTGAATACATTCTATAACTTCATTTAAATTAACTTTTGAATATACTAACTCTGAACTATCTGCTGTTGAATATTCTAAAATTCCATGAATCAATTTATCCATAGCTGCCACCTTTTCTTGCATTAACTGCAAGTTTTTTTGTCCAGACTCATCTAAAACATCTTTATAATCTTCCTGAATCCAGGAAGACAAAGCACTAATACTTCGTAATGGTGATTTTAAATCGTGGGAGACAATATGTGCATACTCTTGAAGGCCTTTATTACTATTCTCTAGTTCTATAACTAGCTTTTCTTTTTGAACTTCAAGAAGCTTTTGATCTGTAATATCTAAATGTACTCCAATAGATCCTATAGGGTTACCAGCAGTATCATATCTTGGTCCTCCACTAATTAACCAATGCCTTTTTTCTCCATTTTTATTTAGAACTTGAATTTCATAAGAATCCGATTTGCCTTCTAAGCGATTTTTATTTTTTTCTTCTAAGACACCTAATTCATAAACATTTAAAATATCTCCTGCTTTTTTTCCTAAAAGTTCTGATTCTGAAAAACCACTTATTGTGCAGAAACTTTGATTTACCATTTGAATAAAATCATCATTATCAACTTCTAGAAGACCAAGATTCATGTTGGCAATAATGCCACTATATTTCTCTTTCTGGGTTTCTAAATTCTTTTTTAATGTTTTCTGAAGAGTGACATCTTGATAGGTCCATAAATGACCTTTATATTCTTTATTGTTAAAAATAGGAATATAATCACGTTCTAAAAATCTACCATCTAACATTTCTAGCTCATCAGACAAAACTAATTTTCGATTAGTAAGGACTTCTTCTATCCTAGATACAAAAGATTTAGGGTTTTTAAAATTAACTTTATTTTGTTCAGCAGTATTACTACAATCTACACCCTTGAGCTGTTCCGGATCTTCAGGTATTTCAAATAATGAGCAAAACTTTTGATTTGTTAAAGCTATTTTTCTATTTTCATCTTCTAACAATATTCCTGTATGTAAGCTAGATAATACTGTTTTAAGTCTATTTTCAGAAGCTTTCAATTGCCATTGCGTATCTCTTTCTTTAGTAATATCTTCAATCATTGCTACTTCATAATCAATTTCATTAGAAGTATTCTTGACTGCATTTACTAAAGTTCTTGCTAATAAAACCCCCCCGTCTTTTTTAAAATACTTTTTAATAACTACGAAGTTATCTGAATTTTCATCGTTCATTTGACTTGCAGAATCTTTATTAATAAACTGGTCTTCAAATTCAGAAATATGATTTATATGCATATCTCTCAATTCGTCTTTTGAATAACCTAAAAGATGAGAGAAAGTATTATTCGATTTAATTATTTTATCATTTTTGGTAAGAACTATTCCTAATGGAGAGTTTTCTACTATAATATCCAATTGTTTTCTTTGTTCAGAAAGCAATTGTTTTATTTCCATCTCTTGTGTTATATCTCTTACAACTCCCTGTGCTGCAATTGGTTGATTATCATTATTATATATAATACTACTATTAATTTGAACCCATTTTTCTGAACCATTTTTAACCCTAATTTTGGCGCGATAATTTTTTAACACTCCAACCTCAAGAAGTTTTTGAAATGATTCAGCTGTATAGGCTAAAAAATCTTTGTGAACGAGTTCTGATAAATTTATATTTTCTTTAGTATGATCAAATCCTAAAAACTCTTTAGCAGAAAGGTTCATATTGATAATATTGGATTTCAAATCCATAACTACATAAGGGTCAATGATATTTATGAATACTCCATCAAGCTCTGATGTTTTTTCACTCAATAAATTTTCTAACTTGTTATTTATTTCTTTGAGATCACGTGTAACTTCATATAATTCGCTAGACTTCTGCTCCAAAATTTTTTCAGCCTGTTGTCTAGCTTTTTTTTGACGCTCTAATGCCCTCTTAAGTAGTATTACCTCTTGATTATCCATTCTGGGCAACATCAAATTTAACTTCGGTTCCGTCTTCTTTTAAAAGCTCATAAGTAATCATTGCACTACCATTAAAATGCTCAAAAGTTTTTTCTATTAACCCATGTGCTAATCGGTATAAACCTCTCGAGGAACAATAAATCATTGAAATTGAAGTGTCTGTTTTTTCTAATATTTTAAAAGTAGGTAGTTCAGCATCTGGATAAAGTTTTTGAACGTGAACATGAATATGATCTTCTATTGAATATAACAAATCTAAAGGACTCGTATAATTTTTTATTACCTCTGGATGAGCATTTTTCAAGCTATAAAAAAAATAGTGCCCAAATGTATAAATTAGATCTCCCGCTGGAATTTTAGTTTCTTCACTCAACGAATTAATCAAAATAACCATCTCATTAAAATCATATGAGCCAACTGAAGTATATATACCTTCAGAAGTAAGATTATTATTTTCAATAAGATAATCAACAGTCTGCAAGCCATATAATGACTCTACCATTTCGAGAAATTCTGTAAAAACGATGCCCTTCATTTTATGATTTATTATCACATAAAAGTAGGAAAAGTAATACGTATGTAATAATTTTTGTTGTGAAAAGCCAATTATTGTTAGCCTTTTACTAGCTGATTGATGTTCCAGTATTCTAGCACCTTCTGAATTTTAGATTCGTAATCTTCATATTTTAAAGGTTTTATAACATAACCTGAAACGCCTATCCGATAACATTCTAATAGATCTGCTCGATTTTCTGAAGTAGTAAGAATAATAGTAGGAAGGAATTTTAGAGTATCATCTGCTTTAAGTATTTTTAAAAACTCAATACCATTCATTCGTGGCATATTTAAATCTAATAAAATGATATCAGGAAGTTTATTCCCCGATTGTAAAATCTCAAGGGCGTCTTCTCCATTTTTAGTTTCTGTAAGCGTATGTTTTAATTGAAGTTTTGAAACTGTTCTTTGTAGTTTCATTACTTCAATTGTATCGTCTTCAATAAGGAGAATATTCATAATTCAGTTCTTAGATTGAGCCCAAAGATTTAAAATTAAATTCTCTTAAAAATAAAACTGTAGACGAATGGAAATTTACTATAGATGAATGGTCATTTCATTTCGATATATGAATTTGATATTCCTGTTTTATCTGCACTTAGGCAAGCTATTTATTTCCAAAATTTTAACTGGAGTTGGTGTTTGAACACCTAGTCCTTCCCCATCTATTTGAATAACTTCTTGTTCAAAAATGTGCAATTTTCCTTTCTTTTTAAACAATTCTTTATCAAAATTAGGTTCCCAATATCCCACACTTTTTTCGGTTAAATCACGTATAACCCAAGGTTTATCTTCTGAAATATTTTTATAACCCAATGAAATTTTATTTCCCCTATCATCATCTCTGAAGAGTAAATAAATTATTTGAGAAGATGATTTTTTATTATCCACTAAAATCTCTGGTCGTGAAATAGGAATTTTTTTAGTTCCTCCGCCCCCAAGATTAAAGCCAGTTTTACGAAAAGCCGTATTTTCTTTTTTCCAAATACCATCTTTTAAATACACAATTTGATATTGTGTGGTTTCACCATCATTCCAATAATTTGCAATATATGGATTCCCCTCCTTATCTGTTGTCATAGCCGTCTGATTAATTAAACTACTATTTTGTGGAATTTTATATGCGTACTCTGTATTTTTAGAAGTTATAGGCAATTTATATTTTTCACCACTTGATTTTTCCCATGTGACTCCTCCATCTTTAGAACGCGCATAGCCAATATCATGATTTGTAGAAACGTCCCAGGTTTCTCTCCATACCCATGAAAGGTGAATAGTACCTAATCGATCTACATAAGCCTGCCAATAAGCATTGCGCTGACCCTCTCCATCTAATAGATTTTGATATAATTGTTCCCATTTTTGACTTTTATTATTGTATCGATTCGCAACTAAAATACCTCTCCCTGACTGACCTGATCGGTATAAAAAAAGTAAATCATCTGTTTTAGTAAGATTGTAAAATTGAGGATAAGAAACCATATCTTCTTCAATACCCGTCATTGGTCTTTTTTCTCCTAAAACCAAACTTAAAGGCTCTTGACTTACCGCATAATGTAGTTTATCATTATGATGATCCCAACTCACATGCAAAAATCCAGAGTTATCAATTGCAATACTAATTGCATTGTGGGCGTCTGATGTAGTGCCAGTGTACTGGGTCTTATAAATTTCCCAGTGTCCATTTGGCAAGTTTCGCTTTGCTAAAATTAAATTGCTCTCGCCGTCATAATAAGCTGTAAACTGAATATTTTTAAATGTTGTAATTGCATTTTGTCTGAAAATAACTGTATTGATGGAATTATTTGACCAACCCAAACCAACTATTGATTCATTAGTATGAATAGGTCTAAGATTTATTTTACAACTAACTAGAACTAGTAGCAGAATACTATTTATGAAGATTGTTTTGATTATTTTCATTTCTCATCTTAACAAAAAAGTTTAAGAGTATATCTCTAATTTATCTAAATTTCAGGAATAACCTATTTTTTATGAAAACCCTCTCAACTTATTAGCTTGAAAGGGTTTCTATTTTCTCTTTTTAATGAAAATTATATATATTGATTTATGATATTCTCAAAGAGTTCTTGTTTACCACTTTTCAAACTTAATTCACCGTTTTCTTGAGCAATTTTATATAAATCCTGAAGTTTTAATTTACCAGTTTCAAAATCTTTTCCTTTTCCAGAGTCAAAAGAACTATATCTTTCTTCTCTTAACTTTTCATAAGGAGATGAACTGATAATTTTATCTGCAATTAATAATGCTCTTGCAAAGGTATCAGCTCCTCCAATATGCGCGTGAAAAACATCTTCCATATCGGTCGAGTTTCTTCTGATTTTTGCATCAAAATTAATTCCTCCACCTTGTAAACCGCCAGCTTTTAAGAAGACTAACATGGCTTCAGTTGTTTCTTGTATATTATTAGGAAATTGATCGGTATCCCATCCATTTTGGTAATCGCCTCTGTTAGCATCTAAACTCCCTAACATTCCAGCGTTTGCAGCAGTTTCAATTTCATGTTGAAATGTGTGTTGTGCTAAAGTTGCATGGTTTACTTCAATGTTAATTTTAAAATCTTTATCTAAACCATACTTTCTTAAAAAACCAATTGCAGTAGCTGAATCAAAATCATACTGATGTTTCATGGGTTCCATTGGCTTTGGTTCAATAAAAAAGTTTCCTTTAAAACCTTGAGAACGGGCATAATCTCTAGCCATGATCAAAAACTGACCCATATGGTCTAATTCTCTACCCATATCGGTATTCAATAGAGACATATAACCTTCTCGACCTCCCCAAAAAACATAATTTTCACCACCAAGTGCTATTGTAGCATCCAATGCTAATTTAATCTGGCCTCCTGCTCTGGCAACTACATCAAAATCGGGGTTGGTTGCTGCGCCATTCATATACCGAGGATTAGAAAAACAGTTTGCCGTACCCCATAATAATTTAATCCCTGATGCCGCTTTCTTTTCTTTTAAATATGCGGTAATTGCTTCTAATCTTTTTTCAGATTCTGCAAAAGTTGGTGCTTCTTGAATTAAATCATAATCATGAAAACAAAAATAATCAAATCCCATTTTGCTAATAAATTCAAAAGCTGCATCGGCTTTATCTTTTGCTGCTTGATAAGGATCTGATGCTTGATCCCATGCAAAATTTTGAGTTCCAGGTCCAAAGGGATCTCCCCCCTGCCCACAGAACGTATGCCAATACGCTATAGCAAATTTAAAATGTTCTCGCATTGTTTTTCCTGCAACAACTTGTTCTGGATTATAATATTTAAACGCTAAAGGATTATCAGATTCCTTTCCTTCAAACTTAATGTTACCAATACCTTTGTAATATTCTTTGTCTCCTAAAATTGCCATTTTTACTAATTATTAAAGTTGTATATCTATTTATTTATTGTTCAGTATAAAATCTAATTCTTTTTTCCATGTTTGATATGCTTTTACATAGGGAGCAGCATCTTTAAGTGGTTTAAAGGTTTTTATATAATCATTTTCCATAATTAAATCCCCGTAGGTTTTAAAATCCCCTTCATACAAACCTGCAGCTCTCGCAGCTCCTATTGCACCTGTTGTATTATAAATTTCTATCTCATAACCAATTAATGTTGCTACAGTAGTTGCAAAAATATCAGAGCGAAATAAATTATCATTTCCAGCTCTTATTACATGTACAGCAATCCCATCCGACTTTAAAATTTCCATTCCATAAAAAAAAGAAAAGGCTATTCCTTCTAAAGCTGCTCTACAAAGATGTGCTTTGGTATGGTTATTTAAATTCACATTTACGAGTCGAGTACCAATATCTAAATTGTTCAACATTCTTTCTGCTCCATTACCAAAAGGAAGCATGCAAACACCATCTGAACCTACGGGAATTTCTGAAGCTAAAGTATTCATCTCTTCGTAAGTAGCAACTGCTAAATTGTTTAACAACCAACGGTATTGAATTCCAGCACCATTGATATTTAGTAATTTACCAATTCGTGGATTTGATTTTGTATAATTTACATGTGCAAAATTATTAACTCGCGTACTTTCTTTGCCAGATAAACTATTGGTAATGGCATATACCACTCCAGAAGTTCCACCTGTAGCAGCTACTTCACCTGGATTAAATACATTTAAAGACAAGGCATTATTGGGCTGATCTCCTGCTCGGTAAAAAATTGGGGTACCATTAGCCAATCCACTTTCAGATTCTCCTTTAGTATCCACTACAGCTTGTAAACCAAAAGTAGCGACAATATCAGGCACTAATGCTTTATCAATACCATAATGAGCTAATAAAAAATCAGCGATAGAATTAGTTTTAAAGTCCCAAAAAATACCTTCTGATAATCCTGATATTGTCGTATTAATGGTATTAGAAAATTTATACGCTATATAATCTCCCGGTAGTAAAAACTTATATGCTTTATTATAAATTTCGGGCTCATTCTCTTTTACCCATTTTAATTTAGAAGCTGTAAAATTTGCTGGAGAATTTAAAAGATGTGAAACACATTTTTCTTCACCAATTGCTTTAAAAGCATTATTTCCGATTTCAACTGCTCGGCTATCACACCAAATAATACTTTTTCTGAGTGGAATACCTTGTTTATCTATCAAAACCAACCCATGCATTTGATACGAAATACCGATACCTTTTATGTCTTCTTTAGCAATAGTGTAAGTGCTTTTTAACTTTTTTATTGCGTTGCATATATGTTGCCACCACTCATCAGGATCTTGTTCTGCCCAACCATTTTTTATGGCAAGCATACTCATTTCTTTTTCTGGCTCTTGAACTACACCAATACTTTTGCCTGTTGCAATTTCTACTAACGCAGCTTTTACAGATGAACTTCCAATATCAAATCCTATGTAATACATAATTTATAACGATTCTCTTAAATAAATTTTAGTGGGTATATAACATTGCAAAAAATTACCTTCATTAATAAACTTTGCAGCTTTTGTACCTAATTCTTTAAAATCTGTTGAAATAACAGAAATGCCTTTATAAATAAATTTTTTCATGGGGGTATCATTATATGACAAAAAACCTACATCAACACCGGGCTCCAATTCTTTGTCTTTGCATTGCTCTAAAAAAATACCTAAAACACGATCGCTTGTACTTATATAGGCTATATTTTTTTCAATACTAATATCTTTTTGATTGGTAATAATCTTATAATTGAAATTAAAATCAGTACAAAATTTTTCAAAATAAGTTAATGTCTCAAATGGATGATTGGTATAGGTAGGATATAAAAAATTAATTTCCTTATATTTTTTTAATGGAATAACCATTGTAGTCATTGCTTCATAAAACGACTTTCCAAAATCTTGAAAAACAAAATTATTTTCATTTTTAGCATGAATATTCCAATCAATTAAAAGCAATTTTTCAATACTTATTTTACTCAAAATCTTAGGAATAGTGCTGTTGTCAAAACCCATTACAACATACTTAAAATATTTACCAGTGCTATTAGTTATTATGGTTTTAAAATTAATGATGTCATAATGATGAAATTGAACATCTACACTTATATCATCTCCCAATTCATTAATAAATGAATGGTACAAGACCTCTTTATATGCTTTAAAAGTGTCTAGTACCAAAAGAACTTTTTTAACTTTACTTGCAATGTAATAACCCTTATTTGGAACAGATTTAACAATACCATTTTCTTTTAGAATTGCATATGCTTTAAAAACCGTGTCACGGGATAACTTATGTTCAGTACAAAAACTATTAACCGATGGCAAAGTATCTCCAATTGAAATGACATTATTAGAAATTGCTTCATTAACAATATCTACTATTTGTTGATATTTTGGAATATCACTTTCATGATTTATGCTAAAAGCAAGATTGGTATTTACAATATCCATTCTGGTCTGTTCTGGTATGCATGTAAATATACTATATTTTTTATATAAAAAATAAATACTAAAAATTTATCCTTAAAAAATAAAAGATCTTTGATCAAAACTTTATTAAATTTGCAGCCTTCAATGCCCACGTGGTGAAATTGGTAGACACGCCACCTTGAGGGGGTGGTGTTCGCAAGGACGTGCTAGTTCGAATCTAGTCGTGGGCACTTAAAAGTCATTTAAGTTTAAAACTTAAGTGGCTTTTCTTTTTCATAAAAAGTATAAAATATATAACTACATTAGAAAAATTAACGCAACATCTTAAGTTTTGATACTTAAAAAATTGTAAGTTTGTTTAATCTTTTTTGTGAAAAAATGAACAATGTAAAAAAATCTTTTAGTATTCGAGATCTAGAAAATCTATCTGGAATAAAAGCTCATACAATTCGTATTTGGGAAAAAAGGTATAACCTATTGCAACCTGAAAGAACTACTACGAACATCAGAAACTATAGCTTAACAAGTCTTCAAAAACTACTTAACATAACTCTTTTATATAAAAATGGCTATAAAATATCTAAAATAGCAAGCATTCCTGAAACTGATATTCCAAAAGCTGTTCAAAAAATAATCGAAAAGAAAACCGTTAAACATCATGCTATTAATTCTTTTAAAATAGCGATGATCAATTTCGACTTAACATTATTCTACACAACATATAATAGTTTACTCCTAGAGCATTCTTTTAAAGTCATTTTTTTTGAAATCTTCATTCCGCTATTAAATGAACTAGGACTCTTATGGCAAAATAATACGGTAAGTCCTTCTCATGAACACTTTATTACAAATTTGATTAAGCAAAAGATAATTCTCAATACTGAAAACTTACAAGCTAATAAACCTACAAGGGTAGATAAGACTTTTATCTTGTTTCTTCCTGATAATGAAATTCATGATATTGGATTGCTTTATTTGAATTATGAAATTGCACTAAAAGGGTATAAAGTAATATACTTAGGGCAAACAGTTCCAATAGAGTGCTTAAAAGATTTGACAAATTATTGCACCAATATTTATTTCTTATCCTACTTTACTGTTGAACCTACTAAAAATAAAATCCGTAAATATATAACAACTTTTAATCAAGAAGTTGGTCTTGAAAACAATTATAAATTCTGGATTATTGGTCGCCAAACCCAATATTTAAATCAAGATGATTTAACTAATAACATCCGAAAGTTTAAATCTATAGAAAGCTTAGTTGCTGAACTCTAAGAAAGTTTAAAACAGTTTTTATGAATACAAAAGTTATTGTCATAGGTTCTGGATTCTCATCGCTATCAGCAGCGTGCTATTTGTCTAAAAACGGGTACGATGTTACCGTTTACGAAAAAAACAATACAATTGGTGGTAGAGCTAGACAACTTAAAAAAGATGGCTTTACTTTTGATATGGGACCCAGTTGGTATTGGATGCCTGATATTTTTGATAACTTTTTTGCAGATTTCGACAAAAAGACTTCAGATTATTACACACTAGAAAAGTTAGACCCTGCATACAAAATATTCTTTTCTGATGATGTTATTACCATTGGAGATAGTATGGATAAAATCTGCACAGAATTTGAGCGTATTGAAAAAGGAAGTGCACATTATCTCAAAGCTTTTATTAATGAAGCCCAAGAAAATTATAAAATAGCAATAAATAAGATTGTTTTACGTCCAGGCTTATCACCTTTAGAATTATTAACACCAGAAACAATTCTAAAAGTCGATCAATTTTTTAAAACAATTAGCTCTCAAGTTCGTAAAAAATTCAAAAATCCAAAGCTGATTTCTACTTTAGAATTTCCGGTTTTATTTTTAGGAGCAAAACCTACTAAAACACCTTCGTTTTATAATTTTATGAATTTTGCAGATTTTGGATTGGGCACATGGCACCCTCAGGGAGGAATGTATCAAGTCATAAAAGCTATGAAAAACCTAGCTGAAGAATTGGGTGTTACCTTAAATACAGATAGTCCGATTGAAAAAATAATTATCGAACAAAAAAAAGCAAAAGGTGTTATATGTAAAGGAGAAAGTATTTATGCAGATTTTATTGTAAGCGGAGCTGATTATCATCATTCAGAAACGCTAATCGACGAAAAATATCGTCAATATTCTGAATCCTATTGGGATAAAAAGACTTTTGCCCCCTCATCTCTCCTATTTTATGTAGGATTTGATAAAAAATTAGCAAGTATTCAACATCATAATTTATTTTTTGATACAGATTTTGAACTTCATGCCAAAGAAATTTATGACCATCCTAAATGGCCAAAAGATCCATTATTCTATGCAAATTTTCCATCAATTACAGATGATAGCATGGCTCCAAATGATTGTGAAGCAGGTTTTTTTTTAATCCCTATTGCTCCAAATTTAGAAGACACACCAAAACTAAGAAAACATTATTTTGATATTATTTTAAAAAGATTTCAAGAGCAAACAAATCAAAATGTAGAAGATAACATCCTATTTAACGAGTCTTTTTGTGTGAAAGATTTCAAAGAACAATACAATTCTTATAAAGGAAATGCGTATGGATTAGCAAACACACTATCGCAAACATCATTTCTAAGACCCAATCTTAAAAGCAAAAAAGTGAGAAATTTATTTTTTACTGGACAATTGACCGTACCTGGACCAGGTGTACCCCCAGCATTAATTTCTGGAAAATTAGTATCTCAATTAATTGCCAAAACCAACAAATAAAAATTTATGAAGCGTATTTTTGATCTTGTTTCCTATAGTTGCAGTAAAACAGTAACCGAGTTATACAGCACTTCATTTACCCTAGCCACTAAAATGTTACATTCATCAATTCGTGGCGATATTTATAATATTTATGGTTTTGTGAGATTTGCTGATGAAATTGTAGATACATTTCATGATTATGATAAAGAATATCTTTTTAATAAATTTGAGAAAGATTTGAATGAGGCTCTAGAACATAAAATTAGTTTAAATCCAATTTTAAATTCATTTCAACACACATACCATACCTATAAAATACCATATAGCCTTGTTGAATCGTTTATGAAAAGCATGAGAATGGATCTTTATAAAACCACCTATAAAACTGATGAAGAGTATAAAGAATATATATATGGTTCTGCTGATGTTGTAGGTTTAATGTGTTTGAAAGTTTTTGTAAAAGGAAACGAAGAGGGCTATGAAAATTTAAAAAAATCTGCGATGGCTCTAGGTTCTGCTTTTCAAAAAGTAAATTTTCTGAGAGATTTAAAAGATGATTATGAAGGCCTAAATAGATCATATTTTCCAAATACAAATTTAAGAGAGTTAGACGAAATCTCTAAAAATAGAATAGTTGCTGAAATAAAAGAAGATTTTAAACTTGGGTATGCCGGTATTGAAAAGCTACCAAATACAGCTAAATTTGGTGTGTATACAGCCTATAAATATTATTCAAAACTTTTGCAGAAATTACAAAATACACCACCATTAGAAATACAAACCAAAAGAATAAGAGTATCTAATTATCAAAAATTTGGTCTTTTAGCTAAATCTTATGTTAATTATAAACTTAATCTAGTTTAAAATGGACTTATTTATTGCGTTACTTATTTTTTTGGGAACTTTCATGTTTATGGAATTTATGGCATGGTTTAGCCATAAATATATAATGCATGGTTTTTTATGGGTTTTACATCAAGACCATCATAAGAAAGATCATGACTCATGGTTTGAGCGTAATGATGCTTTTTTTATAATTTATGCAATTGTAAGCATGTCTTTTATTTTAGCTGGTGCAAAAACATCTTTTTGGTATGGTTGGCCCATTGGATTTGGAATTATGGCTTATGGAGCAGCTTATTTTTTAGTTCATGATATTTTTATTCATCAACGTTTTAAATTATTCCGGAATGCCAATAATTGGTATGCGAGAGGTGTTCGTAGAGCTCATAAAATGCATCACAAACATCTAGGCAAAGAAGAAGGGGAATGTTTCGGAATGCTTTTTGTCCCTTTTAAATATTTTAAACAAAAATAAGTTACTCCTCAAGTAGCCTATCGAGTAGGTCTCTAGTAATTTTAGTATTCCAATCAGCAGCACCTGTTTCGGTAACTACAATTTTACCTTTTCTATTAATAATATATGTTGTTGGTAATAATTTAGAACTTAATATGTTTGGCTGATCTGTCAAAGGATAATATACTGGAAAATTATATTCTTTCATTTTTATAAAATCGACAACTTTATCACGATCATCTGAGGTGACAAACATGAAAACAACTTTGTCTTTATAATCATTATATAATTTCTGCATACTCGGCATTTCAGCAACACATGGCGGACACCAAGTTGCCCAAAAATTAACCAACACCACTTTTTCTTTTTGCTTTTGAAAATCGAAGCTTTGATTTTTAAGATCAATCAATTGCCAATCATAATTATCTAATTGTGCTTGGTCTTTTTCTTTTATAACTTCGGCACTTGTCGATAACATTCGATTCACCAGAACTTTTACTTTAAAGCCAATGGGTGTAAACAATAAAATTCCTAAAGAAAGAAGTAGAATAGTATTAAAGATTTTCTCTTTAGATAATTTCATTATTTAATTAGAAGTCGATCTATTAAATTATAAATTTTAGAATTATCCCAATCTGCTATCCCTTGTTTATGTATTACAATATTTCCTTTTTTATCTATAAGATAAGAAGAAGGTGCTTTAATCTCCTCAAATGGCATTTTTTCGCCTATAAATAAGTACGTTACAGGAAAAGTAAGCCCGTGTTCTTTCATAAAAGTTTCAACAGGTTCTTTTTCTTCATTTGTAATTATGTAAAAATCTATTTTCCCTTTATATTGATTATATAAGCCTTGAATACTTTGTAATTCAGCCTCGCATGGCAATACCCATGATGCCCAAAAATTAATAAATACAACTTTCCCTTTTGATTTCTTAAAGTTAAAGATGTTCCAATCTTCATCCTTCAATTTCCAATCATAATCTATAATATGATTTCTATTCGTCTCTTCTGTTACTGAAGGACTAAATGAAAATATTCTATTGAGCCAAACTTTACTATAATCACCTAAGGGAGTAACAAAAAATGATAGAATAAAAGCAAAAAGTAAAATATTTAGAACTGTCTTTTTAGAAATTTTCATTAGCGTTATTATGTTTCTCCAAAACTAAAAAACTCCTGATGAATATCAGGAGTTTTTTTTAATTATAATCTAAGAATTTTTAACGTCTTATTTATGATGCATTCTGTTTTTTAATAACATTTAAAGCAGACCCTTCTCTATACCAATCTATTTGAGGCTGATTGTAGGTATGATTCGCTTTAATAACATCTTTAGTACCATCAGCATGTACCAACTCAATGGTAAGTTGCTTATCTGGAGCAAAATCAGCTATATCAATAAAATTAAAAGTATCGTCTTCTTGTATTAAATCATAATCACTTTCATTTGCAAAAGTGATACCTAACATTCCTTGCTTTTTAAGGTTAGTTTCGTGAATACGAGCGAAAGATTTTACCAGCACCACGGCAACCCCTAAATGTCTAGGTTCCATTGCAGCATGCTCACGAGAAGAACCTTCTCCGTAGTTGTGATCTCCCACTACAATACTTCTAACTCCTGCTGCTTTATAGTCACGAGCGGTATCTGGTACACCAGCATGCTCACCAGTCAATTGGTTTTTAACAAAGTTTGTTTTCATGCCAAAAGCATTTACAGCACCAATTAAGCAGTTGTTAGAGATATTATCTAAATGACCACGAAAACGCAACCATGGTCCTGCCATTGATATATGATCTGTAGTACATTTTCCAAAAGCTTTAATCAATAATTTAGCACCAATTAAACTTTCATCTTTTATAGGTGTAAAAGGCTCTAACAATTGTAATCTTTCAGAATCTGGAGATACTTTAACCACTACTCCAGAACCATCTTCATCAGGAGCTAAGAAACCAGCATCATCAACATCAAAACCTAAAGGAGGTAATTCTATCCCAAGAGGCTCATCTAATTTTACTTCTTGACCATCTTCATTAATCAATGTATCATTCATTGGATCAAAATCTAAACGTCCAGAAATTGCAATTGCAGCAACCATTTCAGGAGAACCTACAAATGCATGTGTGTTTGGATTTCCATCTGCTCTTTTAGAAAAGTTACGATTGAATGAATGTACAATTGTGTTTTTTTCATCACCTTTGGCATCGCTTCTATCCCACTGACCAATACAAGGTCCGCATGCATTTGTAAATACAGTTGCATTCAAATCTTCAAATATTTTCAAAATCCCGTCTCTTTCAGCAGTAAAACGAATTTGTTCTGATCCAGGATTAATTCCGAAATCTGATTTTGGTTTTATTTTTTTATCAACAGCTTGCTTTGCAATTGAAGCTGCTCTTGTTAGATCTTCATAAGATGAATTTGTACAAGAACCTATTAGTCCCCAATCTACTTTTAAAGGCCATCCATTTTCCTTCGCTTTAGGACCTAACTCTCCAACTGGAGTTGCTAAATCTGGTGTAAAAGGTCCGTTTAAATGTGGTCTTAATTCATCAAGATTTATTTCAATAAGTTCATCAAAATATTGCTCAGGGTTTGCATATACTTCATCATCAGCAGTTAAATAAGATCTTACCTTATTTGCTGCATCAGCTATATCACTTCTATCAGTTGCTCTTAAATAACGCTCCATAGAGTCATCATATCCAAAAGTGGATGTAGTAGCACCAACTTCGGCACCCATATTACAAATAGTTCCTTTTCCTGTACAAGAAAGGTTTTTTGCTCCTTCTCCAAAATATTCTATAATTGCTCCTGTTCCACCTTTAACGGTTAAAATACCAGCAACTTTTAAAATAACATCTTTAGCTGAAGTCCATCCTGAAATATTTCCAGTAAGTTTTACTCCAATTAATTTAGGAAATTTTAATTCCCAAGCCATTCCTGCCATTACATCAACTGCATCAGCTCCACCTACTCCAATAGCAACCATTCCTAATCCACCGGCATTCACAGTATGTGAATCAGTTCCTATCATCATACCTCCAGGGAACGCATAATTTTCTAAAACTACTTGGTGAATAATTCCTGCACCTGGCTTCCAAAAGCCAATCCCGTATTTATTTGATACAGATTCTAAAAAATTAAAAACTTCAGCACTTGTGCTATTTGCCGTTTTTAAATCAGCAACAGCACCACTTTTGGCTTGTATTAAGTGATCACAATGAACTGTTGTAGGAACGGCAACTTTAGCCTTACCTGCCTGCATAAATTGAAGTAATGCCATTTGAGCAGTTGCATCTTGACAAGCAATACGATCTGGTGCAAAATCTACATAATCTTTACCTCTTGTAAATGCTGTAGATGGTGTGCCATCCCATAAGTGGGAATATAAAATTTTCTCAGAAAGTGTCAGCGGTTTACCTACAATCTCACGTGCTTTATCAACACGCTTAGACATATTGGCGTAAACCTCTTTAATCATATCTATATCAAATGCCATTATTTTGTGTATTTTAAATTATTGCAATCCTGTAAAATTAGTAAAAACAGTAGTGTTACTAAAATTTTTAGATGCAGATTATTATAATTTTACCAATTAATAAATTAATTGTTACAGAAAGTGCTTTGAAATTAATATTTTTGATTAATTACAGAAGTTTTGCAATGATTGAATCCTCTGATATTCCTTCTGCTTCAGCCTTATAATTTTTGATTATTCGATGCCTTAAAATTCCATAAGCAACAGCCTTTACATCTTCAATATCTGGTGAGAATTTTCCATGTATAGCTGCATGCGCTTTAGCACCTAAAATTAAATTTTGTGAAGCTCTTGGACCAGCACCCCAATCTATATATTGCTTTACATAATCGGTAGCAGTATCTAAATTAGGCCTTGTACTATTGACTAGTTTTACTGCATATTCTATAACATTGTCTGGTACTGGAATTCTTCGAATTAAATGCTGAATAGCCACTATTTCTTCTGCATTAAACAAGGCATTTAATTCGTTTTTTTTATCTGAAGTTGTTGATTTTACAATATCAATTTCTTCTTTAATACTTGGATACTTTAAATCAATTGCAAACATAAAACGGTCTAATTGTGCTTCAGGCAGCGGGTATGTGCCTTCTTGCTCAATTGGGTTTTGTGTTGCCAATACAAAATACGGATTTGGTAATTGATAAATAGCTCCTGCAATGGTAACAGTTCTCTCCTGCATTGCTTCTAAAAGTGCTGCTTGTGTTTTTGGAGGGGTTCTATTTATTTCATCCGCTAAAATAATATTTGAAAAAATAGGTCCTTTTATAAATTTAAAATTTCTATTCTGATCTAAAATTTCACTTCCAAGAATATCACTTGGCATTAAGTCTGGCGTAAATTGAATTCGTTTAAAATCTAACCCTAAAGTTCTGGCAATAGTATTCACCATTAAGGTTTTTGCTAAACCTGGAACTCCTATAAGTAGAGAATGTCCTCCAGTATAAATAGATAATAAAATTTGACTAACAACAGCATCTTGACCAATAATTACTTTGGCTATCTCCTTTTTTAAGGCAGCATGTTTTTCAACAAGATTATGTATTGCAGTAACGTCAGACATTAAATTACTCTTTTACCCAATTATTAGCAAAATCGCAATCTTTATTCGTTGCATTTACACTTACATACGTATCTTCAATATGCTTAGCCATCCATTTATTAATAGCTTCTGCTTTTTTTTCTGTTAATGCTAATTCCTGAATTTTAAGGTAGTCTTTAGAAAAATCGGCTACGTGCTCATCAAAACGGTTTGTAATTTTCATAATCTTATAACTAGTACCATCTCTTGGATCTTCCTCCAAAATAGGTTTAGAAATTTCGTTATCCTTTAAATTACGAATTTGATTATAAAAAGCTGGATCCATATTTGTTAATTCAAAACGAGAACCATAGTCAATTGGATTTCTTAATTGGCCACCATCAAACTTTGTCTCTTTTTGATCCGAAAAATTCAAAGCTGCTTCGGCAAATGTAAATTTACCTTCAATAATTTTCTCACGAATAGTATCTAGTTCTTTTTTGGCTTCATCTAAGGCACTTTGTGGTATTTTAGGAACCATTAATATATGCCGTATCTCTCTATCTTGTCCTAAAATTTTATCTACAGTTATAATATGATACCCGAATGATGTTTCAAAAGGCTCAGAAACTTCTCCTTCTTTTAAACTAAAGGCAACATCTTTAAACTCTTTAGCGAAACCAGTTTGCTTATTAATTTTATAATATCCTCCATCTTGTTTTGAACCTGGATCTTGTGTGTAAAGAATTGCTTTTACGGCAAAACTTGATCCTTTTTCTAAAACGTCTTCTCTTATCTTATTTAATTGATCTATAACCTTTTGCTTTTCTTCTTCAGGAGCTTCTGGTTTTTTTACAATTTGTGCAATTTCTAATTCTGCTCCAAAAACTGGACGTTGATCTTTTGGAATTTTATTAAAAAACTGACGTACTTCTTCTGGTGTTATTTCAATCTCATCAACAATTTTACGTTGCATACGTTCCGATAACAACCGTAGTTTATTTATCTTATACAACTCTTCTCTAAAGCTTTCTTCATCAGGCTTTTTATAAAATGCCAATACTTTTTCAATGGAACCAACTTGAGATACTAACTGTTGAATTTGCCTATCACTTGTTGCATTAACCTCATCATCAGCAACTAAAATACTATCCTGAACAGCTTGGTGTGCATACAAACGGTCTTCCATTAATTTACCCAATAGGTTGCAACGTGAAACATCAGCTTCTGAAACCCCTTGATTTCTTAAATCAATTAATGTTTTATCAATATCAGATTCTAAAATCAAGTATTCTCCAACTACGGCTGCGACACCGTCTAATTTAATTCTCTTGAAGCTGTTGGTAGAATCGGACACCATACTTACATCTTTCAAATCGACATCTGCTTGTTCTGATGGCACTTCTGTTTCTTGAGCCTTTACAACTCCAACAAAAAGCAATAATAGTATAATTGTGTTTTTAATCTTGTTCATAGACTTCAAATTCTTTGTCTTTAATTGCATCATCGATAATTTCAGTTTCCAATTTTCTGATTAACTCTAATCTCCTTCTATTTAATAAAACCTGTTTAATTGATGGTTTTATAAATGAAAGTGGAGAGGTATCATTTGGATATAACACATCTGTAACCTTCGCCAAATATACCCCTAATGAATCCTGTAATTCAAAAAATTGTGATTTTTTTAAGTATCTATCCTCATTTTCAAAGGTTAAAGGCGGAATTTCATTAATAACTCGAGAAGCTTTAACCCAAATTGAATCGTTAAAATTTAATTTTTTAAATTGTATTCCTATAGAATCTAAAAATTTTAAATCTTTTGCATTAAATCTATTCAATCTTTCTTCTACATCTTCTTTATTCAAAAATTGATTTGAAAGTTCAATAAATCTTAATTTTACTAATTTTTCATTCAATTTAAAATTTTCTTTCTCAATATCATAAAAATCAGAAAGTTCTTTATCACTAATAATAGTGTCTTCAGATTTGCTTACCAAAGCTTCTTTATAGGCTCTTGTATATAAATCTGTCTTATAGTTTTCTATTAATTGATTAAATTCCTTTAATTGCTCTTCCGGTAAATTTATTTTTGATTTAGATAAAAGCAATTGCTTTGTTGCCCAATTATTAATATAATTTGTAACAAAGGATGCGCTGTCTTCTTTAGAGATATTATCTTTAAGCAATGCATTAATATCTTCTTTATATAGATAAGAAGTTCCAACTCGAGCCAAAGGCACTTTATCTTCTTCTTTTTTCCAAACATAACCACATGAAAAAAACAATGAGAAAAAAATGAAAAGACTTAGAAAACGAATTAATTTAATCTGAAATGATTTATGTAAATACATCATGCAAAAATAACAAATAACGGATGTTGTGCAAGTTCATAATTTCTGAGAAAAAATAAACTATTTTTAACGTTCTATTATACTAATCCTAACATATAGGGATTAAAATCAAAAAACAAAATTCTAATTTCATAAAATGAATTCTAGAAAAATAAAATTGATATGGGATTTTAGAGGTCCTGCTGCTGAAAAAACTGCCGAACATCACGAAAAACATTTAAAAGAGTTTTTAAATTCAGAAAAACTAACACATGCTATTACTGGTTACACGCATATAAATGATATGTATAGTCTAGCATTTTTAGTTGTAGAAGAGTCTGAAATGCTAAAAGTTAGAGATGCATTAAAACCCCATAGAGGCGAAATTTTTACCAATTAATTTAAAAAAACCATCCCATGTGTAGTAAGCAATTTATAGTCGTTCTACTATTAACTACATTTTTTGTTTCATGCAAAAAAGAAAAATCAAGCCTAAGCCCAATCCAGATTGCATTAAATTCTGATTCACCTAATATTAAAAGGGTAATGGATAGCTTAGAAAAACATGAAATTCAAATAAAATATACCCAAATAGAGCATACAAAAGATAGTGTAACTTTTAAAGATTTTGACTTTCAAGTAGATACAATTAAATACTTTTATCCTGCAAGCACAGTTAAGTTACCAGTTTCAGTTTTAGCTTTAGAAAAATTAAATACGATTGATAAGTTTGACATGAACACTAGGTTTTATGTTGAAGGAGATACAATTGAAACTACTATAGCAAAAGAGATTTCAAAAATATTTGCTGTTAGCGATAATGAAGCTTATAACCGGTTGTTTGAGTTTTTAGGCCAAGATGAAATCAATCAACGGTTAGCTGAAAGAGGTATTAAAAATGTTCGAATTTCACATAGAGTTTCAACTCCAAATTCAGATGAATTAACTACAAAGCCATTAATCATTTATATAAATGACAGTACAACTCAACTGAGAGAAAAAATCATCAATAAAACAATACAGCCTTTAAGTTTAAATGCAATAAAAAAAGGTATTGCATATTATGATGAAGATGGTTTATTAATAAAAGAACCCTTTGATTTTAGTTTAAAGAATTACTATTCTATTGAGGCACAACATGAGGTATTAAAAAGAATTATTTTTCCTGAAAACTTCACAAAAGCGCAACAGTTTAAAATATCAAAAGAACAAAGAGGTTTTCTTTTAAAAGCAATGCATACTTTACCAAAAGAATTAGGCTATCCGACTGATGAATATTATGATAGTTATGTGAAATTTTTCATGTTTGGCGACAGTCACGAACCTTTACCAAAAACTATAGAAATTTATAATAAAGTAGGTTATGCCTATGGTACACTTACCGATTGTGCTTACATAAAAGATACAGAAAACAAGATTGATTTTTTAATTACTGCAACAATTTTAGTTAATAAAAACAAAAAATTCAATGATAACACTTACGAATATGATACTATTGGAATTCCCTTTTTAGCTGAATTAGGCAGAGAACTCTACAAACAAGAATTACAGCGTAAAAAGTAAATTAAACAGGCTCACCATACAAATCAAAATCTGCAGCTTCGGTAATATGAACATTTACAAATTCGCCTACTTTTAGGTAATGTTTAGCAGCATCAATCAAGACCTCGTTATCTACATCAGGAGAATCAAATTCAGTTCTTCCAATAAAATGTTGCCCTTCTTTTCGATCAATAATACAACGTAAAGTTTGCCCCACTTTTTCTTGATTCAATTCCCATGAAATTTGAGATTGAATTTCCATAATTTCCGCCGCTCTTTCCTGTTTCACTTCTTCTGGAACATCATCTTCTAAAGAATATGCATGTGTATTTTCTTCATGACTATAGGTAAAACAACCAAGGCGCTCAAAACGCATATCTTCTACCCATTTTTTTAGAGTTTGATAATCTTCTTCAGTCTCGCCTGGATAACCAACAATAAGTGTTGTTCTTATTGTCATATCTGGAACAGCAGCTCTAAATTCTTGTAATAATTTTGTTGTTTTTGCTTGTGTTGTTCCTCTACGCATACTCTTAAGAATACGATCAGAAATATGTTGTAATGGGATATCTAAATAATTACAAACCTTAGGTTCTCGTTTCATAACTTCTAGTACATCCATCGGAAAACCAGTTGGAAAAGCATAATGCAAACGAATCCATTCGATACCATCTATCTTAACCAATGCTTCTAGAAGCTCTGCTAAGTTTCTTTTCTTATATAAGTCTAAGCCATAATAGGTTAAATCTTGAGCGATTAAAATCAACTCTTTAACACCTTTAGTGGCTAATTTTTCTGCTTCAATAACTAGATCTTCAATAGGCGTACTTTTATGCTTCCCTCTCATTAATGGTATAGCACAAAATGAACATGGACGATCACAACCTTCTGCAATTTTTAAATAGGCATAGTTTTTAGGTGTAGTTGTTAAACGCTCTCCTATAAGCTCATGCTTATAATCTGCTCCTAAAGCTTTTAATAAATTTGGCAATTCACTTGTTCCAAAATACTCATCAACATTCGGAATCTCTTTTTGTAAATCTGGTTTATAGCGCTCACTTAAACACCCTGTCACAAAAACCTTATCAACAGATCCTGCTTCTTTTTTTTGTACATATTCCAAGATGGTATTTACACTTTCTTCCTTTGCATTTGCTATAAACCCACAGGTATTGATAACCACAATATTTCCTTCTCCCTCGTGAACCACATCTTTTTTATTGGCTTTCAATTGTCCCATGAGTACTTCAGAATCATAGACATTTTTTGAACAGCCTAAAGTGACTACGTTAATCTTATTTTTTTTAAGTGTTTTTGTACGCATATCTTGAAATAAAGTGCAAAAGTACAACAAGCAAAAAGACCTAGCTTATTTATATCATTTTTTCTTTTTTTACGTTATAACTATTTAACATTCATTATATAAACTAAACCTTTTGACTACTAAATTGTCATAGATATAAACTCAATAAATATGAAATTTAAAATAATATACTTTTTAGCACTTATTTCTTTTTTATCTGTATCGTGTTCTAATGACGCAGAACCTGCTCCTGATCCAGTTGATGAAACTTTATATTTTCCACCTATAAATTCAGATACATGGGAAACTACTTCGATACAAGACTTAGAATGGAAAAGTGAAAATGAACAAGTACTTTATGATTTTTTAGAAGCCAATGGTACTGATGCCTTTATCATACTTATAAATGGTAAAATTGTAATAGAAAAATATTTTGGTGATTTTACAGCAACACAAGTTCATTCATGGAATTCTGCTGCTAAAACATTAACAGCATTCACTGCTGGTATTGCACAAGAAGAGGGTTTATTATCTATAAATAATGCATCATCAGATTATATGGGAGTTGGTTGGTCATCATTAACCCCTGAACAAGAGCAGCTAATTACAGTAAAGCATCATTTAACTATGACTACTGGGCTTGATTATACTGTTCCAGAAAATTTCTGTACCGATAAGGAATGTTTTGTTTACAAAAATGAACCCGGAACCTATTGGTATTATCATCAAGGTGCGTATACAGTATTAGACAATATAATTACAGGTGCTGTAAATCAAGAATTTAAAGATTATTTCAATACCAAAATTCGTAATAAGATAGGCATGCAAGGCTCTTGGATTAAAACAGGATATTTAAATCTTTATTTTAGCAATGCTCGAAGTATGGCGCGCTTTGGACTTTTGAATTTAAATAAAGGTACTTGGAATGAAACCCCAATACTTTCTGATGCATCCTATTTTAATGCGATGACAAATACCTCACAAGATTTGAACAAATCATACGGATATTTATGGTGGCTTAACGGAAAAAGTAATTATAAAGTTCCAACTTCTGAGGAGTTATTTTCTGGAAAATTAATTCCTTCAGGACCAGATGATCTTATTGCTGGTCTTGGTGCTTTTGATCAAAAATTATATGTGATTCCTAGTAAAAAAATGGTTATTGTACGTATGGGAGATAGTGCTGAAGAAGGTGAATTAGGCCCAACAGATTTTGATAACGAACTTTGGATTAGAATTAATGCGTTGATTAATTAAAAACATAGTATTTATAATACCTACTTTTTATTTTTCATCTATTTTTTATTCATTTGATACTTTACTCCTATTTTAAATGCAATAAAAGAAAGCAGCATTAACAATCCTATTTGGATAAATTTAATAACTTTTGACCAAATTAGTAAAATATCTACTACTGGATTATTAGCTTCTTTCCCAATATTTAAATTATCAGATGTCATTTCAAAAATAACAAAACTATCTATGACCGAAATCAAAAAATGATTAACAACAATACTAGAGATAATAGATATTAAGAACCAAACTCCTGTCCATATATTTCTACCTTTAAAAAAAATATAACGAAAAAGAAAAATTACAAAAAGAAAAATTGCCTCAAAAAAACAAATACTCCCAAAATTTTGCACCAAAAAATAAGTATCATGAATATTTATATCTAATGTTTGATTGAAATACAAAGCTTCTTTTCCAAAAATTAGATAATTAACAAAATAACCAACCAGTAAAGAAATCAATACCCAAAGAAACTCCTTTTTTGCACTATATTTTATTTTACTAGCTTGGTTAACATCATTCATTATTCAATAAAATTTTCTGGCATTTTTCTAATCTTAGTTGCTTTTTCAAATGCAGCACCTAGTTGTAGTAATTTATCTTCTTGAAATTGTTTAGCTATAAAGGTAAGACTTATGGGTTCTCCAGAATTCTTATAACCCATTGGAACTGTTAGCGCAGGATATTTTGCAACTGCTGCATAACCCGCATGATAATTATTAATGCTTAAAATTGCATCTAAATTATTAGCATCTAATACAGTATCAAAATATGATCTACTCGACACTTCTAAATTCTGAATTATAATTTTTAATGCTTCAGCAGAAGTAGTATCTGTTAATATACCTTCAAATAAAGCTTGTCCGTATGGAATACGAGTGGTAGAATCTAGTTTGTTGAATTCAACAACATCAGCAATTGAAGTTATTTTTACAGCATCCTTATCTTTTACATTAGTATTAATATAAACCGGCAAGTCATTCTTCATATCAATATTTAAAATGCTTAAAAAACCTGGCAATGGCAACTGCTCTGGAGTAAATTCAATCACTACCGCTCCTTGCTCTTTAATTTTAGCAATTGTTTTAGCGTAAATTGAATCGCTCTCCATTAAAGTTGCAAAAGCTCCAAAACGTTTTCCTTCTAGGGAAGCATTTTCTAAAACAACACTTATATAATCTTTATTAATACTTACAGATTTTTCATCTGCAGCATCTCTTCCTGTCATAGCAGATAATAAAATTGCATTATCAATTACATTTTTTGTCATTGGACCAGGAGTATCTAACGTACTAGATATAGGCACAATACCACTTCGACTTAATAACCCAATTGTTGGTTTTAAACCTACTACAGAATTTTGACTAGAAGGAGACAAAATAGAACCTGATGTTTCTGTACCTACTGCTGCGACAGCATAATTTGCTGCAACCGAAGTACCGCTGCCCGCACTTGAACCTCCCGTTTCAAATATTTTACGTCCATACGGATTAAGGGTTTGTCCACCAACAGCACTATAACCAACTGGGCATCCTGAACATAAAAAATAAGCCCATTCACTTAAATTTACCTTACCTAATATTAAAGCTCCATTTCTTTTTAGCGCATTAACAATAAAAGCATTGTCAGTCTTATTCTTTTGTAAAGCAATAGCACCAGCAGTCGTATTCATGCCTTCAGTATCTATATTATCTTTTAGCAAGATAGGCATGCCATAAATGAGATGGTGTTTGTCTGAAGGAGAAGTTTTTACTTTTCTATCTAACGCTCTAGCTTCTTCTAGAACATTTTTATTTAATGCAATTACAGTATTCAAAGTAGTTTCATTGTTCAACTCATATTTATAAATTCGATATAAATAAAACAATACTAGATTTTCATAGGTTAAATCTCCAGCTTTAATGTGTGATTGAATTGTAGGAATAGTTTGCTCTAATATAAAGGGCTTCCATTTAAGATAGTCAGCTTCGGTAACTTTTGATACTTCATTATAAAGTGGAAGGAAAACCTCGTTTTTATCCAATACTTTTGATTGAATAAGTTTATACTGCATTCTTTTAACTTCATGATCTTTATTTGCAACTACTTCTAATGAATCATTATAGGGTTGCCATAGGACTATATTTTCATTTTTAACTTTATCTTGTTTACAAGAAAATAAGACGATTAAAAAAACGAGAACTAAGACAACTTTTTTCATACACGATTTATTTAGCTTTAAAAAACGAATCAACAAACTCATATTTATTAAAAACCTGAAGATCTTCAATACCTTCGCCTACTCCAATATATTTTACAGGAATTTTAAACTGATCAGAAATACCTATTACTACACCACCTTTTGCTGTTCCATCTAACTTAGTTACTGCCAAAGAAGTTACATTCGTAGCTTTCGTAAACTGTTTTGCCTGTTCAAAAGCATTCTGACCTGTAGAACCATCAAGCACTAACAAAACATCATGTGGCGTATCAGGAACCACTTTTTGCATAACACGACTAACTTTTGAAAGTTCATTCATTAAATTAATCTTATTATGAAGTCTTCCAGCCGTATCTATAATCACTACATCTGCATTTTGTTTAACCGCTGAGCTTAATGTATCAAAAGCAACAGAAGCAGGATCACTACCCATTTGTTGTTTTACAATTGGAATACCTACTCGATCTGCCCAAATCTGTAATTGATCAATAGCAGCTGCCCTAAAAGTATCACCAGCACCCAATACCACTTTAAAACCTTTCTTTTTAAATTGATATGCTAGTTTTCCAATAGTAGTTGTTTTACCTACACCGTTAACACCAACAACCATAATAACGTATGGCTTTTTATTTTTAGGAATACTAAACTCAACATCTTCCCCTGAATTAGTTTCAGAAAGTAAGCGAGCAATTTCTTCTCTCAAAATTTCGTTCAATTCTTCAGTGCCAATATATTTATCTTTAGCTACTCGATTTTCAATTCCCTTAATAATTTTTAAAGTAGTATTTACACCAACATCAGACGCCACTAAAACTTCTTCTAAATCATCAAGTACATCATCATCAACTTTAGATTTACCCGCGACAGCCTTACTTAATTTTCCAAAAAAAGATGCTTTAGTTTGTTCTAGACCCTTATCAAGTGTTTCTTTTTTTTGAGAAGAAAATATCTTTTTAAATAAACTCATAATGTTTTAAAATTCTTTGTATCAAATATATGAAATGAAGTATAGAATAAATTAAGAATTAATCTGTAATTATTTATCCTAAATGTAAACAAAAAAAAGCTACTCTCTTACGAAAGTAGCTTTCACCCAATAGAATTGGAATGTCTTATTTTTTTAACCAGCCATCAACCTCTTCAGGTGTCATAACTGCTTCAGTAAATGTATATGCTCCTGATTTAGGTGACTTTACCATTTTAATAGCTTTTGTCAATCTTTTTGAGCTGGTTTGTAAACTTGCTACCGTCTTCTTTGCCATGATGTATAAATTTTGTCATTTCCGTACAGACGGAAACCTATTTAATTTCTTTATGAACTGTCATTCTCTTAAGGATAGGATTAAATTTTTTAATCTCAATCCTGTCAGGAGTGTTCTTTTTATTTTTTGTTGTAATGTATCTTGAAGTACCAGGTTGACCTGATTCTTTATGCTCTGTACATTCCAAAATCACTTGGATTCTATTACCTTTCTTAGCCATTTTACTAGATTTATTTTTTGGATTACTTTATTAATCCATTTGCTTTAGCTTCTTTCAAAACTGCAGAAATCCCTTTTTTATTGATGGATTTTAATGCCCGTGCAGATACTTTTAAAGTAACCCAACGGTCTTCTTCAGGAATGTAGAAACGTTTTTTGGAAAGATTTACATCGAATCTTCTCCTTGTTTTGTTAATGGAAAACGAAACGTTATTTCCAAACATAGCTCTCTTTCCAGTAATTTCGCAAACTTTTGACATATCGCTAGGGTTTGTGTTATTTTTAAACAGGATGCAAATTTACATCTTTTTTATTGTTCGTACAAAATTCTTTTTTAGATTTTTGAAATTTCTTTTTCAACCATCTCAAAAGCCTTATAAACAGACTTTTGCACTACTCTTTCTCTTTGACTACCCATCTTATATTTCTCCGAAAAGACACCATTTGGTGTTGCTATAGCAATAAAAACAGTTCCAATTTCCTCATCTGAGTCTCCTTTTGATGGTCCGGCGTTTCCTGTTGTTGCAATCGAAAAATCGGTCTTTAATAGTTCACGCACATTTTTCGCCATTGCTTCTGCCACCTGTCCACTAACTACTGAATAAGTATCTATTAAGCTTTTTGGAACTTGCAACACATTTATTTTAGTTTCAGTAGCATAACTCACTACACTTCCTTTAAAATAAATTGATGCCCCAGGAATGGCCGTTATCTGTTCTGCTATTTTACCACCCGTAAAGCTTTCTGCGGTTGATAACGTCATTTTTTTATGAGTCAATAATTTACCTACAACTTCTTCTATAGTTTCATCATCTTCTTCGCCATGAATAAGATCACCAATAATTGTATAGAGTTTTGCTACTTCAGATGCTATTATTGTTTCTATTTTTTTTTGATCATTCCCTTTTGTACTAAGCCTCAGACGAACTTTTCCTAAACTAGGCAAATAGGCTAATTTTACATCATTTGGAAGCTGATTTTCCCAATCTGCAATACGTTCTGCAAGAGCACTTTCTCCAATTCCATAGGTAATCATGGTTTTATGCAAAATAAAAGGACGGTGGAATTCTTTTTGAATTTTCGGAATAACTTGATTTAAAATCAAATTTTTCATCTCAAAAGGGACTCCTGGTAATGATACAAAAACAGTATTATTAGACTTCATCCACATGCCCGGTGCTGTTCCAAAAGCATTATGCAATACTGTTGCTTTTGAAGGTACTAATGCTTGATTTTTATTTACTTGAGAAATAGGTGTAGCTAATATTTTTTTAAAAAGAGTCTCAACATGTTGCAAAACTTCACTATTTTCAACTAAATAGTCATTAAAATAAGTACACAACGTATGTTTTGTGATATCATCTTTAGTAGGTCCTAATCCACCAGTAATTATAACTATATCTGCATGAGATTCTGCATCATGCAAGGCTTGCAAAATGTGTTTTTCATCATCTTGAACTGAGGTTATCTGATATACAGAAACACCTATTTTATTAAGCTCTTTAGCAATAAAAGCAGAATTGGTATCCACAATCTGACCTATGAGAATCTCATCGCCAATTGTAATAATTTCTGCAAACATTAAAGCTGAAAATCCTTTTTAAGTTCTGATATAACTTGATGAATATCTTTTTTTAAGATTGGGAAAATTTGATCTATTTCTGCTCCTTTGTTACCTTCTTTACCTAAATTTTCAATTTCTAAAGCAGCAGCACGTGTTTGTTCCATACCTAATAAATCTACATTAGGTTTTATTTTATGTGCTAATTGGTAAATTGATGGGTAGTTTTTCTGATTTATTGCAGTTTCTAATTGCGCTAAGTCTTCTGGTACTTCATCAAGAAATACAGAAACTACAGAATGAATAAATTCATCATCCCCATCCGCCAATTCATTTATTTTATCCAGACTATATATCATTTTTTATTTAATGCTTAAATTAAACATCTCTATTCCTTCTAATACTCCTGAAAGATAATCATTACTTTTAACACTACCAACACCCGCAGGGGTACCTGTAAAGAGTATATCACCTTTCTTTAAAGTAAAAAATTTACTTACATATGCAATTAATTCATCTATCTTCCAGAGCATCAAGTTTGTATTCCCGTTTTGGACTATTTCGTTGTTCTTTGAAAGCGAAAAATTTAAATTATTAATATTTTCAAAATCTGTTTTTGGAAGCCAATTCCCTATCACAGCTGCACCATCAAAACCTTTGGCTTTTTCCCAAGGTAAACCTTTTTCTTTAAGCGATTGTTGTAAATCTCTCGCTGTAAAATCTATTCCCAAGCCAATTTCATCATAATAATTAGATGCAAATTTCACATCTATATGCTTACCTACTTTTTTTATTTTGACTAGAACTTCAACTTCATGGTGTACATCATTTGAAAATTCTGGAATATAAAAGTCTTGTTCTTTTGGTAAAACTGAAGAATCTGGTTTTATAAAAACTACAGGATCTATAGGTTTCTCGTTTTGTAACTCTTCAATATGAGCTGTATAATTTCTACCAATACAGATTATTTTCATATTTATTTTATGTTGAGCGCCTTGCTATAATATAATTTATTAAAAAAAAGCTTTATCATTAGTAGTAAACTATAATTAGCTTAATTTATTATTCAACTTACTTAATTTAATCTGCGTAAGTATTTTTTTGGTATATAGAGGAAAATCGGCATTCAAAATCCAGCTAAAATAACCTGGTTCACTATCTAAAACAGCATGAACTTTTTTGCCTTTGTGTTTGCCAAATGCAAAAATCTCATCATCATCTTCATCTAGAATAATAAAACCTGCAAAATCTACAGTTCTTTTATGTGAAGAAAATTCTGCTAATTTTTTTATATTATTCTCTAAATCAGGATACCTATCTAATTGCGAAAGTAAAACCTCATAGGTTGCATTTGTATCGGCTTGGGCACTATGAGCATCTGTAAGTTCTTTATCGCAATAAAATTTATAAGCTGCACTCAATGTTCTCTTTTCCATTTTATGAAAAATTGTTTGTACATCTACTGATACAGTGTTTTTCATATCAAAATCTACTTCTGCTCTTAACATTTCTTCTGCGAGAAGCGGAATATCAAAACGATCAGAATTAAAACCTCCTAAATCGCTATCTTTAATCATTTTATAAATTTCTTTAGAAAGCTCTTTAAAAGTAGGCTCATTAGCTACTTTTTCATTGGTTATACCATGAACAGCAATAACTTCTTCAGGAATTTGCATTTCAGGATTTACAAGCCACGTTTTGCTTTCTTTATTTCCGTTAGGATAAACTTTTAAAATTGCTATTTCTACAATCCTATCTTTAGCTACGTTTATCCCCGTAGTCTCTAAATCAAAAAAACAAATAGGACGTGTTAGTTTTAACTGCATGTTTACTAAAATTTATACAAAGGTAGTATTTTCATTAAGGAAGGAGAAAATTGAAACCAGTTTTACTACTTAAAAAAAAGCCCCAAAGTAATTGGAGCTTTTCTATTTTATTTAAAATTAAATTTCTCTATTTATATCCCAAGCTTCAAGATAATCTGCAACAGTTTTAACAAACATTCCGCCAAGAGCACCATTAACTACGCGGTGGTCATAACTATGTGACAAGAACATTTTGCTACGGATACCAATAAAATCTCCTTCATCAGTTTCTATAACCGAAGGTATTTTTCTAATTGCACCTAATGCCAAAATTCCTACTTGGGGTTGATTTATTATAGGCGTACCAAATACACTTCCAAAAGTACCTACATTGGTTACGGTATAAGTACCTTCTTTAATTTCATCAGGTTTTAACTTATTATCTCTACTTCTTGTTGCTAAATCATTAACAGCTTTTGCCATCCCAACAAGATTTAACTGATCTGCATTTTTTATTACTGGAACAATTAAATTACCGTCAGGTAAAGCTGCAGCCATACCAATATTTATATTCTTTTTCTTTATAATTGTATCTCCATTAACAGAAATATTCATCATTGGAAATTTTTTCAAGGCCACTGCAACAGCTTCCATAAATATTGGCGTGAAGGTTAATTTTTCACCTTCTCGTTTCTCGAAAGCAGTTTTAACTTTGTTTCTCCAGCTGACAATGTTGGTTACATCTACTTCAATAAAACTCTGAACATGAGCAGAAGTATTCACGCTATCAATCATATATTGAGCAATAAGTTTGCCCATTCTACTCATAGGTATCACTTCATGACCATTTGCATTTGTAGTTCCTGTACTAAATATTTCCTCTTTTGGTTTTACTTGTTCTGTTTTAATTTCTTGAGAGAGTTCAGAAGTAGATGCTGGTATTGCTTTAGTTACTTTTTCTTGCGATTGTACTGTTGATTTATTATGTATTGATTTACTATTTTCTACAAAATCTAAAATATCAGTTTTAGTAACTCTTCCATCTTTTCCTGTACCAATTATACCATCTAAATCTTCTACAGAAACACCTTCTTGCTTCGCTATATTTTTAACTAAGGGAGAATAAAAACGATCTGTACTACTATATTGTAACTCAGGAGTACTTATTGCATCTTTAACATTACCTATCTCTTTTTCAAGCACTTGTACTTCATCAGTATTTTCTTCAATAGATTTTTTTATTTCTATTGATGTGTCTTCTTTACTATTAACTTGAATAATTGCAACAGTTTGACCAACTGAAATAACATCATCTATATTAAAGAGTTTTTCTATTAAAACACCTTCTACCTCACTCGGCACCTCTGAATCTACCTTATCTGTAGCTATTTCAAAAACAGCTTCATCCATCTCAATAGTGTCTCCCACTTCTTTAAGCCATGTAGTTAGTGTAGCTTCGGCAACACTCTCACCCATTTGAGGTAATTTTAATTCAAACTTTGACATATTATCAATTAATATACTTAATTAGATTACTATTTTGCGAAAATAGTAAAAATATCATCTTTTTCTTATCTTTTTTTTAAATCATTTTCAAGAAGCCTTCATTGAGTTTTCAAATGGAATTCTATTTAAAATACTACGTCCTAACGTCACTTCATCTGCATATTCCAATTCATCTCCTACCGCTATACCTCTTGCTATTGTTGAAGTTTTTATTTTTAAATTTTCAAGTTGTTTAAAAATATAAAAATTAGTTGTATCACCCTCCATTGTAGAGCTTAAAGCAAAAATTAACTCATTTATTTTTCCTTGTTTTACCTTTTCTACCAAAGAAGTAATTGTTAAATCTTGAGGACCAACACATTCCATTGGAGAAATTTTCCCGCCTAAAACATGATACAAACCACGATATTGACCCGTATTTTCTATAGCCATTACATCTCTAATATCTTCAACAACACAAACAATGGTTTCATCTCTTTTTGGGTTTGCACATATTTCACATAGCGCTACATCAGAAATATTATGACAACTTGTGCAAAATTTAATTTGACTTCTTAAACCCTCTAATGCATCAGAAAGTCGTGTTGTTTGTTCTTGAGGTTGTTTGAGTAAATGCAATGCTAATCGTAATGCAGTTCGTTTACCTATTCCTGGTAATTGCGATATTTCGTAAACTGCATTTTCCAATAATTTAGAAGAAAATTCCATAGCCTCAAAATTACAATTTTATACGAATTGTTTTAGCTTAAATTAATAAAGAAAACTATAAATATTAATCTTTGATTTTATTTAGCCGAAGCAATAAGCTGTTTTAAAACTTTCAATTCATCTAAAATAGAGCTTCCTTCAGCAGTTAAATAATCATGTGAGAACAAACAACTAGCATCTGTATTATCTAACTGACGAACTAGTATATCATCTTCAAAATAACTTTTTGTTTCAAAAACTTCTTGTGCTACTTTATTACTATTCTTAGCATCTTGCATTTCTTTATATTGAGTTTCTCTTGCAAGAACATATAAAAGTTTATCTTTTTTAAGATAATAGATTTTTACTAGTTTTAAAAGTTGATTGCTAGACTCTAAAACAATTTTAATATCTTTCTTATATTTAGAAAATGTTTTTAATGATGCATTTTCAAACGAAAAATTCTCAATTTTATAATCAATAACTTCATCCCAATCATTTATTTTATTCATTTCATTTACCACTTCATTTGTAAACATAATTAAAGAATCTATCTGAGAATTTTGCCCATTTATGGCATTAAAAAACATGAAAATTAAAATTGCTATAATTTTTTTCATATGAATTAGTACTGGTTTGTTGCTAATAAAACCAATGTGCAGGCTATTTCAACATCTACATCTTCGTTTTTTAATAGCTTATAAAATTCAGGATTTTCAGTACCAGGATTAAAAATAACTCTTTTGGGCTTCAAATTAATAATTGCCTTATAATACTCAACTTGTCTTTTAGGATTTAAATATAAGGTTACTGTATGTATATTTTGAAAATCATCAAAATTAGTTTTAACTTGTAACCCATAAATAACTCCATTTTTAAAACCAAATAGTTCAGTAGTTATAGCTTTTTCGAGAAGTCTTCTAACAACTAAATTACTGTATCTATCTGGTTTTAATGAAGCTCCGAGAACTAAGGTTTTTTGCATTTTATCGATTAACATGTTAAAATATGTTAAGAGGAGTAATTTTTAAAAATAATTTACGTCTATTCGTTTTTTTAAAAAATTATAGATTTGTCGTTAATGCTGTATTTTTATAGTTAATGGTTAGTGTTTAGTGCACATTATCGATGATAGAAACCCTGATGGAAACATCAGGGTTTTATTTTTTTTTGCCCTAAACTTCACTTTTCAACACCCTAAAAATACTATAAATTTAGTCGCATAACTAAAACTATCAGACAAACTAAATTAGTTTAGAATTGTTAAAATATGTTAAAATGTTATTTCATTGGTAACATAAATAACATTTTATCGTCCTGTAAGCAGTATCATCAATCAATCAATCACAAAAACGAACAATCTCATGAAAAAAGTAATCTTACTTTTTGTGCTATTATATAATAGCGCAATTTCGGCAAACAATTTAATCAATCTATCTGAAGAAGCAATTGGCAGTATAACTGGTAAAATAATTGACAAAACACTAGAAGAGCCCGTTGCGTATGCTGCCATCGTAATAAAATCTCAAGATGGTTCAACAATTATTACAGGAGGTATTACTCAAGAAAATGGATCATTTGAAGTAAAAAATATCCCAGAAGGCATTATTACTTTTGAAGTTCAGTTTATAGGCTACAAAACATATTCTAGACAAGTTACTATATCGAAAGATAAAAGAAAAGTAGATTTAGGTGTGATAATTTTAGAGGATGAAACTCAAGAATTATCAGGAGTAGATGTAGTTGCTGAAAGAACAACCATTGAACAAAAAATAGATCGGAAAGTAATAAATGTTGGTAAAGATCTAACAACTGCTGGTGCTACTGCTGCAGACATTATGAATAATTTACCCTCTGTAAATGTAGATCAACAAACTGGCGATTTATCATTACGTGGAAATTCAAATGTGAGAGTTATGGTAGATGGGAAACTTTCCAATGTTCCAGTGGCGCAATTATTACGTCAAATACCTTCTACCTCTATAAAATCAATTGAACTTATTACAAATCCATCTGCTAAGTACAATCCAGAAGGGATGAGTGGTATTATTAATATCGTTCTTCATAAAAATGCAAATAATGGTTTTAATGGAACTATAAATACTGGCTTAACAGTTGGCGAAGAAGCAAAATTTAATAGTTCTATAGATTTAAATTACAGAAATGGTAAGTTTAATTTATATGGTAATTATGGAAACAATATTGGTAAATATGTAAATGATGGACATATTTATAGAGTTGATGAAAACTCAGAACAGTTATTCAATTTCTTAAATAACAACAAATCACATCTATATAAAGTAGGTATCGATTTTTATCTAAATGATTACAATACCATATCATTCTTTACCAATCAAAACAGTTTTAATGGAAAAGGACAAGGATTAACAGATATCTTGTATTATAATGATGCTTCAAAAAATTCAAATCAGATTTTTAATAATTTTCAGGATAATTTAAGCGAACAATACAACTTTGATTATAAATTGAAATTTAAAAAAGAAGGCCATAGCTTAGAATTAGAAGCAGATTACAATCAATTTAATGAAGATGAAGAAGCAAAATTTGCCTCAGGAGGTAATATATCGTTTCCAAATTATACTGATAATGTTGACACCAACCGTAAACAAACTATCATAAATTTAGATTACGTAAATCCTTTAGATTCTATATCTAAACTAGAATTAGGTGTTGAAGGACGTGTTTTTGAAACTAAAGTAGATTATGCCTCAACAGGTTTATCTTATAACAATAGTGGCAATTTAGTTCCGACACCAGATACAGATTTCGTATACGGTATGGATATTTATTCTGCCTATGCTACTTTTGGTCAGAACTATAAGAAATGGTCGTACCAAGCTGGCTTAAGAGTAGAAAATGTAGAGGTTAAAGCTGACACTAATACTGTAAGAGCTTTTACAGATAAGTATACACAATTATATCCTTCTGCTTTTTTAACTTATTCTCCAAGCGAAAAAAATCAATATCAGCTTAGTGTAAGTAGACGAGTTGATCGACCTGGACTTCAACAAGTAAATCCGATAAGAGAATGGTCGACTCCCTTAATTTCATCATTCGGAAACCCAAGTTTAGTTCCACAATTTACAAACTCATACGAACTAAATTATACTCGACGACTAGAAAAGGGAAGTATTACAACTGGCATTTTTTATCGTCAAATAAAAGATGAAATTAATAGAGCGGTATATGTAGATCGTCTTGATTTAAATAAATTGATATTAACCTTTGATAATTTTGATAATACTTCTGCATACGGAATGGAGTTATCGCTGAATTACAAACCGCTTAAATGGTGGAATATAAATGGTAGTTTTGATATTTTCTCGCAAACACAAAGAGGAATTACTGAAAGTTTACTCACAGATAATTCGTCTGCAACCTTAGATGATATTGTCATAGAAAAAGTACAAGTTGAAAACACCGCTTGGAATCTTAGAATGAACAACAGTTTAAAAGCTACAAAGAACCTAACTTTTCAAGTATTTGGGTTTTACAGAGGAAAAAATCAAGGCATTCAACTTACAGCAAAGCCAATGTATTTTGTAAATACTGGTGCTAGATATAGTTTTGCAGAGGGTAAAGGTACATTTAGTTTAAATTTTAATGATGTATTTAACACCATGCGTTTTGCCTTTGAAGGAGATCGCCCATTTGTTCAAAACGGACAATTTAATTGGGAAAGTAGAACCGTTTATGCAGGTTTATCGTATATGTTTGGAAGTAGTAAAAATCGTGCTGCACAACGAAAAAATAGAGACAGTAACACTAAAGAAAATGGTGGTGGAATTTTATAAAAAAAATTGATAGCATTAGATTTTAGAAGGGTTGGTTGGTTTTCTAAAATTAAGCTATCAATCAAGAAACCCTGGCGAAAACGTCGGGGTTTTATTTTTTACCACTTTATAATAGCACTTCCCCAAGTAAATCCGCTACCAAAAGCAGCTAAAACCACCAAATCACCATCTTTTATTTTCCCTTGCTCCCATGCTTCTGTGAGAGCAATAGGAATCGACGCCGCAGTTGTATTACCATACTTCATGATATTATTAAAAACCTGATCATCAGACAGTCCAAATTTTTTCTGGATGAACTGAGAAATTCTAAGGTTTGCTTGATGTGGAATAAGCATATTTACATCTGCTGGAGTTAAATTATTTGCTCCTAAGCCTTCCATAATTACTTCGCTAAAACGAACTACTGCATTTTTGAAAACAAATTGCCCGTTCATATAAGGAAAATACGATTCATCATTAGGATCATTATCAGCAATTATATCATTCACCCATCGTTTCCCCATACCAGGCGCAATTAATGAAAGTTCTTCTGCATGTTGTCCTTCTGAATGCAAATGGGTTGATAATATTCCTTTTGAAGTGTCTTCTTCTCTGCTTAAAACTGCTGCTCCTGCTCCATCTCCAAAAATTACTGAAACTCCCCTGCCTCTAGTAGTCATATCTAATCCATGAGAGTGTAATTCAGATCCAATAACCAAAACATTTTTATACATTCCTGTTTTAATATATTGATCTGCCACAGAAATCCCATAGACAAACCCTGAACATTGGTTTCTAACATCTAAAGCACCAACTGTTTTTATTCCTAAATCTCGTTGTACTAGAACTCCTGGTCCTGGAAAATAATAATCAGGACTCAATGTTGCAAAAACTATAAAATCAATATCATTTTTATCAATACCAGCTCGTTCTATAGCAATTTTGGCTGCTTTAACACCCATTGTTGTTGTTGTATCTCCATCACCTTTAACAACATGTCTTCTCTCTTTAATTCCTGTTCGTTCTTGAATCCATTCATCATTGGTATCCATTACCTTTGATAAATCATCATTTGTCACAACATTTTCAGGAACATAATATCCTAATCCTATAATTTTTGAATTATACATATCTTTTTCTTAAGTGAGATTTTTGAATTGACAACTACTAAAGCTACAAATTAAATAAAATGTAGTGTCGCAATTTAAGGATTATTATATTATAGTCAAGAAGTGTTATTAAATCATCAACATTCTAGATTTATAAAAAGATACGGGCTATTAATCTAAATATTTTCTAAAATTATCCACCTCAACTTTTGCCTTTAAGTCATGTAAAAGATTAAATAAACCAAAAAAAGTTCTATTCATATATAAGAAATGTTTGGAGCCTCTATTCCCATTCATTTTTCTTATTTGATCATCTTTGGAATATCGTTGACTTAAATCAGCAATTTGAAACCAAAAATCATCTGCTCCAAAATCAAAATAGTCTTCATTAAAAGGTGATGTAAAAAGTGAAAGCATTTCTTTAAACAAAGCTTTAAAAAATTTTAATTCAGAATCAGAATCTGTGGGTGTTAAAATTTCAAGCTCATAGAGTTTCTCCATAAACAACTTATCATTGTTCAGCACTTCATTTTTTGCCAATTCAAAATAAGGAATATAAAACTCATCTGGAATCTCTTTAATACAACCAAAATCTATGGCAATTAAAGTTTCATTTTTGCTCACTAAAAAATTTCCTGGGTGCGGATCGGCGTGAACTTTTCGTAAACCATGAATTTGAAACATGTAAAAATCCCACAAGGCTTGCCCTAATTTATTTCCTAACTCCGCATCAAAATCAGTTCTTGTAAATTCACTCAAATGCAACCCATTCATCCAATCCATGGTGATAATTCGTTCACTAGATAACTCTGGATAATATTTCGGAAATTCTATATTAGAAATAGCCGAACAAGCTTTAGTAATTTCTTGACTTTGTTTCATTTCAAGAAGGTAATTAGTCTCTTCAACTAATTTATTTTCCACTTCTTTAAAATATTTATCAGAATCTTTTCCTTGCAAATTAAACATGCGGATTGCAATTGGCTTTACAAGAGCTAAATCACTAGAAATACTTTCTGCTACACCCGGATATTGAATTTTGACTGCTAATTGAAGGCCATTTTTTGTCGCCTTGTGTACTTGTCCAATACTGGCCGCATTAATAGAATCTTTGTCAAAAGTATCAAATACCTCTTCAGGGTATTTACCTAAATATTTTTTAAATGTTTTTCGAACTAGTGGTGCTGATAATGGTGGTACAGAAAATTGAGATAATGAAAATTTTTCTACATAAGCACTCGGTAATAAATTTTTTTCCATGCTCAACATTTGAGCTACTTTAAGTGCACTACCTTTTAAACTTTTTAATCCATCATAAATATCACCTGCATTATCTTCATTTAGTTCATCTTTTGAAAGCTCAGGATTAACTAATTTCTTACTGTAATATTTTATATAATTACTACCAATTTTAACTCCTGTTTTAACTAATTTTCCTGCTCTTTCAACTTTTCCAGTTGGAATTTTATCTAATGTTTTCATTATGCGAAATTCTCTTTGTATAAAAACTTACCAAAATCTATTAAACTTTCAAGAGGTGTGTTTTCAAAAACATCAAAAACCGTTTGCACAGATTTTTCAATAGCTACATCAGTTTTTTCAAAACCAGCACTTGAATCATCCATCCAAAACTTTAGCAAGAATAAAAATTGAAACCAAGCACCTTCTGAAAAAATCTTCGGATTATTTTTTGTGAGTTTATACATTTTATCTGCATTTGCATCTTCTATAAGTGCTGTCGCAAATGTTTTAATATGACCTCTTAATGCTTTTAATTGGTTTAAATTTTTCAATACATTTTTATGTTCATGTAAAGCAAACAGCACGTAACTTCTATTCATTGTTAACAATTCAAAAATTGAAAAGAAAAAAGTCAACATCTTATCTTTATTTGAAAAAGATTCATATTCTTTGTTCTTATTCATTACAGCAATAGTATTGGTGTAAAATTTTCCCCAAATAGCAACTTGTATCCCTTCAATAGAACCAAAAAAGCTATAAAATTCTTCTTCTTTAATTTTATTAGTTTTACAAAACTTGTAGATTGATTTTGGTACAGTCTCATACTCAAGAACATAATCCATATACATTCCAATTATTGCATCATCGTTGATTTTTTTTGCTTGTGATTTTGTAGCCATTACATTAATTTTTATAAGTATAGAACGTCTTTATAAAGATAACAATTAGTTGGAATCAAAAAAACGTATCTCCTATCGGAAATACGTTTCTCTAACAACCTAACCAATAAATAAAAATAGATTATAGAACATAATTCTTTTTCATAGCAATAATTCTTCCTCTATTATTATGTAAAAATACACTTTGTTTAACTATATATGAAATAAATTAAACAAAATATTTGTTAATTTTTCATTTTGACCATTAAACAAGTAAAATTACAAGTGTCATTTAATATAGAAGTCGTTTAATTTCTGATTACTTACTATAAAATTTAAAATAGTACAAAATAAAATATTGTGTCAGTTTGTCACCTAGTTACATTGTGGTATTTTTTTTGACTATAAAACACCTGAATACTAATTAAATTTTTAAAATACATATGGCAACAGGTAAAATTAATGTGTCCGTTGATAATATATTTCCGTTAATAAAGAAATTTCTTTACAGCGATCATGAAATATTTTTAAGAGAGTTGATTTCTAATGCCACGGATGCAACTTTAAAATTAAAACACCTAACTTCAATTGGTGAAGCTGGTGGAGTAGAATATGGTAATCCTATTATTGAAGTTAAAGTAGATAAAGATGGAAAAAAAATCCATATAATAGATCAAGGTCTAGGAATGACCGAAGAAGAAGTGAAAAAGTATATTAATGAGGTTGCTTTTTCTGGAGCTGAAGAATTTTTAGATAAGTATAAAGATTCTGCTAAAGATTCTGGTATCATTGGACATTTTGGATTAGGATTTTACTCAGCTTTTATGGTTGCTGAAAAAGTTGAAATTATCACAAAAAGTTTCAAAGATGAGCCAGCAGTAAATTGGTCTTGTGATGGATCACCTAATTTTGAATTAGCTTCGTCTGATAAGACCGAAAGAGGTACTGAAATTATTTTGCACATTGCAGATGATTCAACCGAATTTTTAGAAAAGCATAGAATTACTGAACTTTTAACCAAGTACAATAAGTTTATGCCTATTCCAATTAAATTTGGAACGAAGACAGAAACATTACCAAAACCAGAAGGCGCTAAAGAAGAAGATAAAGCACCTACAAAAGAGGTTGATAACATTATTAACAACCCAAATCCGGCGTGGACAAAACAACCAGCGGATTTAGAAACTAAAGATTATCAAGAGTTCTACAGAGAGTTGTATCCAATGCAATTTGAAGAACCTTTATTTAATATTCATTTAAATGTAGATTATCCATTTAATCTAACAGGAATTTTATACTTCCCAAGATTAACAAATGATCTTAATGTTCAGAAAGATAGAATTCAACTTTATCAAAATCAAGTTTATGTAACTGATAATGTAGAAGGTATAGTTCCTGAATTTTTAATGATGTTAAGAGGTGTTGTAGATTCACCTGACATACCACTGAATGTTTCCCGATCTTATTTACAAGCTGATGGTGCTGTTAAAAAAATATCGTCCTACATTACTAGAAAAGTAGCCGATAAACTTTCATCATTATTTAAAAATAATCGAGAAGATTTTGAAGCAAAATGGAATGATATCAAAATTGTGATTGAATATGGTATGCTTTCAGAAGATAAATTCTTTGAAAAAGCAGACAAATTTGCACTATACCCAACGGTAGATGGCAAGTTTTTCACTTTTGAAGAATTACAAGAAAAACTAAAAGCAAATCAGACCGATAAAGATGATAAGTTAGTTGTTCTTTATGCTTCTGATAAAGAAGCGCAACACAGCTATATTGAAGCTGCAAAAGCTAAAGGGTATGAAGTATTACTATTAGATTCGCCAATTATTTCGCATTTGATGCAAAAGCTGGAGACGTCAAAAGAGAATATTTCTTTTACTCGTGTTGATGCTGATCATATTGATAATTTAATAAAGAAAGATGAAACGCAAATTTCTAAACTTTCTGATCAAGAGAAAGAAACACTAAAGAAAGAGTTAGAAGAAACGATTGCAAATAAGAGTTATACCATTCAGTTAGAAGCAATGGATAGTACTGCTTCTCCATTTATAATTACTGAGCCAGAGTTTATGCGCAGAATGAAAGAGATGCAACAAACTGGCGGCGGCGGAATGTTTGGAATGGGAAATATGCCAGAAATGTATAACCTGATTGTGAATACCAACAGTGAATTGGTAGCTGAAATTTTAAATACAAAAACAGCTAAGAAAAAAGAACGTTTAATTAATCAATCTTTAGATTTAGCACGTTTATCAAAAGGATTACTAAAAGGTGAAGAGCTCACAAACTTCATTAAACGTAGCTACGAGATGGTAAAATAATTAGTTCTAGCTATTAAAAATTAAAAAACCGCTTCATTTATTTTGAAGCGGTTTTTTAATTTAGAGTTCTTATCTTTCAGGAAATTGTAATTGCTATGACCTACCCTTTTCACCTATATCTTATGTCTGCAATGTATGTTTTTGCTGGTATTATGCATTTTATAAAACCAAAAGCCTATTTACGTATTATGCCAAGGTATTTACCTAATCATAACCTTTTAATAGTACTTAGTGGTCTTGCAGAAATAGTATTAGGGCTAGGCTTATGTTTTTCAGCAACTAAGAATATTGCCATCTATGGTATTATTGCTATGTTATCCATTTTCTTACTAGTTCATTTTTATATGCTTTCAGGGGAAAAAGAAGCAGCAGGAATACCGAAATGGATTTTAGTTCTTAGAATTCCTTTACAATTCGGATTGATGTATTGGGCGTATTGGTATCTAAATTTATAAAACAAAAAACCACCAATATTAAATTGATGGCTTAAAATGAGTATTTTTTTGATTTACATTCGCAAACGTTTATTAAAATAATTTATATATATAGGCACTTGTATCATGGTCATTATTGCTAATGCTGATATACTAATTATTACAGTGTTACTTATTGAGAAAATAGGAATCTCTTTTATTAGCCTACTTTGTTTAATAAAATTAAAATCTATTTTAGAAAGTAAACTAACTTTTTCTGAATCTACCTCTAAATTTAGATAGATAAAAAGACCAAATACAATTATTAAAATTGCAGCCCAAACTGGTCTTGATATCAACTTTTTATATTTTTTTACTTCTGCTTGTTTTGTAGCTACTATTTGAGACATAATAGTTGCTGTAAAATCTGATGAAGTTTTTTCAACTTGAACATTTTTTACTGATTTTCTAATAAAATCATCTAGTAATTTTTCTTGCTTATCCATAACTTTCAATAATCTCTGGTGCAATTTTTTCTTGCATTATTAATGCTAATTTTTTTCTACTTCTAAAAAGTTTCACTTTTAAATTATTTGTTGAAGTACCTGTTATTTTAGAAATTTCTTTAAATGATAATTCTTCAAAATAAAACAAAGTTAATAATGCACTTTCATCAGCTGTTAACATTAGCATACATTCTTGAATAGCATCATTACGTTCTTTTAGTTCCATTTGATCCAATGCGTTGTCAACTGTTTTTATCTGCCGTTCAGTAATATCTTCCATCGCAACAACTAATACGCCTCTTCTAATTTTCTTTATTCTATCTAAACAAGTATTATAAACAACCTTATACAACCATGTTGAAAATTTTGCCTCTCCCTTAAATTTAGACAATTTTTCATAAACTTTCACAAAAACATCTTGAGCGACTTCTTCGGCTTCTTCCCTATTTCTAAGCATCCTTAAAGCCAAAGTAAGCACCATGTCTTTATAACGATTCACTAAAAAAGTGTACGCTTGGGCATCTCCTGCTAATACTTTATTAATATAATCTTGGTCGGTCGTCATATTCATTTGCTTATTGGACGACTAAAAATTAGTATAGGTTACCAAAGACAAAAAAAATATTTTATAAAAGCTGTAACCATATTTTTAAAACTACCGTCTTACACTAAGAACAAATTAAAAATAATCAATTAAAATTAAATAATTATGGGATCAGAAGTAATCATTTTACCGTTAATATTCGGATCAATTTTCGGAGTATTTTATCTTTATTATTCTACTCGCAATAGAGAACGCATGGCACTTATTGAAAAAGGAGCAGATGCCAGTATTTTTGTTAAAGGAAAGCGTGAAAACGCTTCTCCAGTATGGAAAATTTTAATCTTAAATTTAGCCTTATTACTAGTAGGAATAGGTTTAGCCATTTTTATTGCATCTATATTAGTTTACAATATGAATGTGAATGAAGAAGTTGCTTATACAGGTACTATATTTTTAATGGCTGGTTTAGGTCTGCTGGCTGGCTTTTTTGTTACTAAAAAATTAGAAAATTAAAGCGAAATACCATTTTAAAAATCAATTAAAAAACCATCTTATTATTTTAGGATGGTTTTTTATCTTTATAAAATGAAAGTTATTTCTACAAATTTAGGCAAGCCCACTACTTTTACTTGGAATGGTAAAGAGGAGCAGACAGGAATCTTTAAATATCCAACTAAAAAACCTTTATATTTAGGCGAAACTGATGTTGAAAACGATACTGTAATTGATAGAAAACATCATGCTGGAATAAATAAGGCATGTTATCTTTATTCCGCTGATCAATATGAATACTGGAAAAAAATATACCCCAATCTAGATTGGAATTGGGGAATGTTTGGCGAAAACCTAACCATTAAAGGTTTAGATGAGTCAAAAATAAGAATTGGAGATATTTATAAATTAGGAAGTGCGTTAGTACAAATAACACAACCTAGAGAACCTTGTTATAAATTAGGTATTCGTTTTGACAACCAAAAAATTATAAAACAATTTGTAGAACACAACTATCCTGGCACCTATATTCGAATTTTAGAATCTGGAAATGTAGTTACAGGAGATGAACTACTATTGGTCAAACAATCAAAAAATGCACTAACCATTAATCGGTATTATGAGTTTTTATTTTCGAAAGAAAAAGATGCTGAAACTATAAACCTTATTTTAGAAAATGAGGCTGTACCTGAGTATAAAAAAGAACGTTTACGAAGACAACTGAAAAAATAATAATACAAAAAAGGGGAGCAATTGCTCCCCTTTTGGTTTAAAAAAATTAACTCAACTTAACTTAAAACCAATTTTTGTTATATACTAATATTTTCTAAGTAAACTCCGTTAGCATCTTTAACAGAAATAGTGTAATCTCCTTTAAATGCTTTTTTGAAATTAATTGCTTTTTCAACAATCAATTTGTCTGTTAAAGTTTCAGCAAATAAAAGTCTTTCACTAGAGTCATAAACTTTAATATCTACATTTTTTAACTCTTTGTTTAAAAGATTGATGTAAACCATACCGTCTTTAGTTCTAAAAACTGGTTTAACCATTTCAGTCTTTTCTAAAATAGAGATCCCTTTATCTTCAATTATAATAGTATAAGTAACTAATTTTAAAGAGTCATCCATTTTAAAAGTATAAGCTCCCATTTCAAGCTTGCTTAAATCAAACTTTTTACTGAAACCTTTACTAACAGAATTGTCATAATAAATTACATTATTCTCACTATCTAAAAATTGAATTTTTGTATCTTTAGTTTTAACGTCTAATCTAAAAATCAAACTTTTTGCAGCATTGTCTGCAACTAAGCTCATTTTTGGTTCATTGGCCATTGCTGTTACTGTACTAAATAATAAAGCTGCCATTACTGTAAATTTTAGAACTTTTTTCATAATTTTTTGTTTTTAAGGATTACTAAATTATTTACATGACAAATTTATAGTGAAGTGCGTAAGTAAACCACTGCTTTATTCTCCAATTTCTATGTTATTTTACCATTCACACATAAACAATATTGTCTTAACGTTAATATAACATATATTATAGGTAACTTTGCACACATGTATGCTTTAGAGCTTTTATAATTTTATACAACATAATGAAAAAGAGTATGATACTGCAGAAACCTACTTTTGAAGTAATAGCTCCAGATTTTGGACACTCATTCACCTATCAAAAATTTGATGAGAATAGAATTAATGCCAATAATGTTTGGCATTATCATCCTGAAATTGAATTGGTTTATATAAACGGAGGATCAGGAAAACGACAAATAGGGAGTCATGTGTCTTATTATTCTGATGGAGATTTAATTCTTATTGGATCAAATTTACCGCATTGCGGGTTTACTGATAGTTTCACAGGAAATAAAAGTGAGACTGTTGTGCAAATGAAACAAGATTTTTTGGGTAACGATTTTTTTGATATTCCAGAAATGAAAAAAATTCAAAATATTTTTGAAGTCTGTAAAGGTGGTATTGCTTTTTCAGGAAAGACAAAAAAGAAAATAGGCGAAAAAATAGAAATTTTAGAATACCAAACAGATTTTCAACGTTTGTTATCTATTTTAAATATTTTAAATGAACTTGGTAATTCTGATGAATTTAAGATCTTAAATGCCGAAGGTTTTTCTATGGAAGCTTCTATAAAAGATAATGACCGCATTAATATGGTATTCAATTTTGTTAAAAATAATTTTAAAGAAGAAATTACTTTAGAAGAAATAGCCGATTTAGTGAGTATGACAGTACCTTCATTTTGTAGGTATTTCAAAAAAATTACAAAAAAGACTTTTGTTCAATTTGTGAATGAATACCGTTTGGTACATGCATCAAAGCTTTTAGCCGAAAAACCTATGAGCATTACTGAAGTATGTTTTGAAAGTGGATTTAATAATTTTTCTCATTTTAACAAATCCTTCAAACAATTTACAGGACAAAACCCATCAGAATATAGAAACGAATTAAAGTCTCTTTTACAATAATGCATGATCTTCTTTTTAATGAAAAAATAAATTTAAACTTACCAGATAGTGATATAATTTATTTTCCGAACTTTATAGAAAAGCATAAAACCGATGCTTATTTTAATATTCTTAGAGAAAATATTCTTTGGCAACAAGACTATATAAAAGTTTTCGGGAAAGTGTATGCACAACCAAGACTTACTTCATTATACAGTTCAAATGGAAAACCTTATACATATTCAAACATTACTATGCATCCGCATGCGTTTTCTAAAGAACTATTTGACCTAAAAACTAAAGTCGAACAAGTCGCAGATACAATATTTACAACTTGTTTATTAAACTTATACCGTGATGGAAAAGATAGTAATGGTTGGCATGCTGATAATGAAAAAGAACTTGGCATAAACCCAATCATTGCATCAATCACATTAGGTCAAGAACGTTATTTTCATTTAAAACATAGAACAGATAAAAATTTAAAACGTAAAATACTATTAAAACACGGTAGTCTTTTATTAATGAAAGGAGAAACACAACATCATTGGCTACATCAAATCCCAAAAACAGCAAGACCGCTTAATGAAAGAATAAATTTAACCTTCAGAGTGATAAAATAAATAACCCCTTAATTAATCAAAAATACCATTTAATACTTTAGCCAAACGAAGCCCTCCTTTTTGCAATTGGGTTTCTACCATTCCCCAGTATTTATAACCATACTCGTACCCAAGTTTTTCACCTACCTCAACTGAATCATATAATTCATTCGCTAAATCTTGAGATTCTTCTACCCAATCATAAACATCACCTTGTTGAATTTTCTTTTCTTCTGATTTTGAAATTTCTGGTAATGTATTTGCAATTTCAGTAAAACTCATACCATAATCATCAATCATATTACTATCCCAAAGCCTGTGAAGATTGGTTCCTTTACCAAACCATTGTAATTGAATGTCATTTCCACCCTTATCTTCTAATCTACCTATATGCATTGGCTGGTGCAAATCGCCAATTAAATGCACTAAAAGTTTTAAATAAAATATTTTATCTTCTTCCGAACTCTTATCATCTTTTACTATTGCTATACATTTTTGAATACCAACAACAATATCCCCGTCTTCACTTGGTGTTACATCTGTATATTTTTTATCGGCAGGAAAATTTACATAATGCCAGGCATTAAATTCTTTATATTTTTTATCCGCTTTAATATCATCTCCAAAAGTTGAAACTAAAGCTAAACTTTGCCCATGTAAAAGCTTTTCAATTGCTTTTTTTGCTTTTCTTGTTAAATGCCTTTGTGCAACTTCTCCAGTCGTTCTATGCCCTGTTTTTGACCAATCTACCTCATTACAGAATAACAATTGAACTGAAAGAGTTAATAATAAAATGGTAATTTTCTTCATCTAATTAAAATTTGACTAAACTTTGCTTTAAGTTTTGCTCAAAAATAGAAAATAGAACTTTAAACTATTGTTAATACGTATATAGTTTTCAATATTTATTTAAACTCATAAAATTCTTAAAATTGATTTTAAAAAAAATTAAATCTCCGATTGTTAGGTATAGTATTATAACCTTTCTAGCACTAATAGCATGTTTTATATTTTTTATACTTAGTATTTATTTAGGATTGTGGGGGAAAGTGCCTAATTCTAAAGAGCTTTCAAATTTAGAATACCAAAAAGCAAGTGAAGTATATACTGCAGATAGTATTTTAATCGGCAAATATTATTTATTTGATAGACAACCTATTGCATATGAAGAATTTCCTCAAAACCTTATCGATGCACTTGTTGCAATTGAAGATGAACGCTTCTATAATCACTCTGGAGTAGATTATCCAAGTTTACTTCGAGTGGGTATTAAATCTATTTTAATGCAAGATAAAAGTTCTGGAGGTGGAAGTACAATTACTCAACAATTAGCTAAAAATTTGTATCCTCGAAAAGATAGAAAAAAGACGTTGTTAGTTGTTGATAAAATAAAAGAAATGATAATCGCATCTCGGTTAGAAAAAAATTATTCTAAAAAAGATATTCTTTATCATTACCTAAATACTGTAAGTTTTGGAGACAATACTTTTGGAATAGAAAGTGCCTCTCTAAAATTTTTCAATAAAAAAACAAAAAACCTCACCACTGAAGAAGCAGCCGTTTTAGTTGGTATGCTTAAAGCTACCTATGGTTATAACCCTAGAATATTTCCAGAAAATAGTTTAAACCGCAGAAATTTAGTGCTATCTGCAATGGTCAATAATAACTTTATATCTAAAGAAAAAAATGATAGCCTTTCAAAAATCCCACTAAAACTTAATTATCGTGAGTTCAATTATAACGATGGCATCGCTCCCTATTTTAGAGAAGAAGTTCGTAAACAACTTGCACAATGGAGTAAAAATCAAAAAGAGAGAGGCAATGATTATAATATGTATACATCTGGTTTAAAAATTTATACTACACTAGATTATAAAATGCAGGTATTTGCCGAAGAAGCAATGAAAGAGCATTTATCCTCACTACAAAATAGTTTTGAAAAAAGTTATGGTAAAAATGCACCTTGGAATACCGATAAAAAACTGATTGACAAATTAGTTAAAAGAACTACATCTTATAAAAAATTACTAGCAACAGGATTAACTGCTAAAGAAATTTTAGATTCATTAAATCAAAAAAGAAACATGACTCTGGTTGATTGGAATGGTGATAAAAGTGTAAAAGCAAATGTTATAGATAGCATACAGCATTACATGAAATTTTTAAATACTGGTTCTTTAGCCATTGACCCAAATAATGGTGCTGTAAAAGTATGGATAGGTGGTATTAATTTTAAATATTTTAAATATGATCATATCTCACAAAGCAAAAGACAAGTTGGTTCTACCTTTAAACCTATAGTTTATACAGCTGCTTTAGAAAAAGGGATTGATCCTTGTACTTATTTTTCAGCTCAGGAAGTTGAATATAAAAATTTAAAAGGATGGTCGCCTAGTAACTCTGGCGAAAAAAATGAAGCTTATCTAAATTACTCCATGGAACAAGCTTTAAGCAATAGTGTTAATACAGTTGCGGTAAAAGTCTTAGAAGAAACTGGTATTTTAGAAGTAATTCGTCAAGCAAATAAAATGGGAATAACAGAAAAATTACCAAATGAACCTTCATTAGCTTTAGGTACTGGAGAAATTAAAATTAATGAACTTGCTGGTGCTTATGCTTCGTACGTTAATAAAGGAAAATCTGTAAAGCCTTATTTAATTCAGAAAATTACCAATAGCAAAGATTCTATTTTAGAAATTTTTACTCCGAAAATCGCCGAACAAGAAGCTTTCTCATCAGAGAATAGGCAGATTATGATCGAAATGATGAAATCTACAGTAAACTCAGGAACAGCCTCTAGAATTCGAAGTACCTATAAATTAACCAATGATATTGCTGGTAAAACAGGAACTACTCAAAATAATAAAGATGCTTGGTTTGTTGGTATAACACCAAAATTAGTACACATAACTTGGGTTGGGCTTGATAATCATGAATTAGGTTTTAAAAGCACCAGTTTAGGTCAAGGTGCAAATGCAGCACTACCAATATTTGCTTTATTCATGCAAAAACTGAATAAAGATAATGACTATGATAAAATCACAAGAGCAAAATTTGAACAACCAAGTAAAGAAGTTTTAGAAAAATTAGATTGTGACCCTATTAAAAAAGATGGATTTTTTAAACGTCTTTTTAAAAATCCAGATAAAAAGAAATCTAAAAGATTTAAAGAAAATTAAACACTACTTTTTTTTAAAATAAAATTTTATGGAAAAACTATAGTTTGGTATTATTTAATTTGATATATTTATGATATCAAATTAATATCATAAATAATTAAGCCATGACAAACGAAAAAAATACCAAACCAATGAATGGTTATTTAATTTTAGCCATCTTTATACTGCTGCTAATAATTAGCACCTACCTTATTGTAAAAAATGATAATCCTGTTTATATTATAGGAGTTGTATTTGCAATTTTTTTAATTCCGGGATTTATACTTGTAAATCCAAATGGCTCAAGAGTATTACTTCTTTTCGGAAAATATGTAGGTACAATAAAAGAAAATGGTTTTTATTGGGTGCTACCATTCTATTCAAAAAGTAAAATATCATTAAGAGCAAGTAATTTTGATAGTGAACGCCTAAAAGTAAATGATAAACTAGGAAATCCAGTAATGATAAGTACAATACTAGTTTGGAGAGTTACTGACACGTATAAAGCAGCATTTGAAGTGGATGATTATAAAAATTTTGTTCGCGTACAAACAGATGCAGCTGTTCGCAAATTAGCAAGTATGTATCCTTATGATAATTTTGCAGACGAAGGCCATACCGAAGATATTACACTTAGATCAAGTGTAAATGAAGTTAGTGAAGCTCTTGAAAAAGAAGTACAAGAAAGACTCGCTATGGCTGGAATTGAAGTCTTAGAAGCCAGAATTGGTTATTTAGCCTACGCTCAAGAAATTGCAAGTGCAATGCTTAAACGTCAACAAGCTACAGCAATAGTTGCTGCTAGACATAAAATTGTTGAAGGAGCTGTAAGTATGGTTGAAATGGCCATTGATGAACTTAGTAAAAAAGGAGTTGTAGATTTAGATGAAGAACGTAAAGCTGCCATGGTAAGCAATTTAATGGTTGTATTATGTTCAGATAAAGACGCTACACCAGTTGTAAATACAGGAACTTTAAATCATTAAAATTGACATGAAAGAATATAAAATTGTAAGCCAAAAAGGAAAACTATTTAAAAATAGTGATATTGAATTTGAAAAAGAACTCAATGAATATGCACGACAAGGTTGGGTTGTTGTCAATTCTATTTTTAACCCAAATAGCTATTCTATGAAGGTTATTTTAGAACGAAGTAAAAATTAATAAATGAAACAATTATTATATATATTTATTTTTTTTCCAATTGTTTTTAATGCCCAAGAAATAATTTCTGAAGATATTAACATGACAAATGGAGAAATAAAAATTCCTGGAACTTTATCATATCTTAAAACAAATGATAAAGTTCCTTTAGTAATTTTTGTTCATGGCTCTGGTAATATTGATCGTAATGGCAATCAAGCAGGTACCCCTGTACAAGCTAATTATATAAAAACACTATCAGACAGTTTAATTACAAAAGAAATTGCTTTCTATAGATACGATAAAAGAACAGCAACTCCAGAAAATATGGCAAAACTTAATGCTATTACGCTTAAAGATTTTGCAAATGATGTGAAAGTTGTTATAAATCATTTTAAAAATGATCCCCGCTTTAGTAGTATCCATTTAATAGGCCATAGCCAAGGTTCTTTAGTAGCTATGCTAGCTATAACCGACGATATTAAATCCTACATATCAATTGCAGGTGCTGGTGAATCAATTGATAAAACGATAGTGAAACAACTAAATGGACAAAGTCCTGAATTAGCAAAAGTTGCTAAGCAGCATATTGATGAATTAATGAAAACCGATACCATCGTTAGTGTGAATCCTTTTTTAATTTCACTTTTTGCACCTCAAAATCAGAAATTTTGGAAAAATTGGATGCTAATCAATCCTGAAGAAGAAATAAAAAAAATAACTATTCCGATACTTATCATCAACGGAGAATCTGATTTACAAGTAAAAGTTAGTGATGCTGAAGGTTTAAAAGCTGCAAATCCAAAAGCTACCCTAGTGATTATACCAAAAATGAATCATGTGATGAAAGTAGTTGATTCTATTGAAGAAAATCAACAAGCTTACATAGATGAAAAATACCCTTTATCATCTATTTTAGTTCATAATCTGTCAGAATTTATTAAATCATAAATATGGCAAAAAAAAAGGCTTTTGCATTACGACTGAATGAAGACATGATGAAAGCTGTTGAAAAATGGGCTGCCGATGAGTTTCGCAGCACAAATGGTCAAATAGAATGGATGTTGATGCAAAGTCTTAAAGAAGCTAAAAGAGAACCAAAAAATAAAGAATAGCTCATATTACCAATCCATCATTCGTATATTTAAATAAACCCGTAAATTTGAATTGAACCAAAGTAATAAAATTTACGAATTTTGAATTATAAAATATTATGTTCTGATTTAGATGGAACATTACTCTCAACTAAAAGTGATGTCTCAGATTTTACCATATCTGAAATAAGAAGAATAAAAGAATCAATCAAAGTTATTTTGGTTTCCGCAAGAATGCCAAAATCAATGACGTACCTACAAAAAAGATTAGGCATAGAAAACCAACCACTTATTTGTTATAATGGCGCTTTGATTTTAGACGGAGAAACAATTTTAGAATCGGTAACCATACCCCTACCTATTATAAAAGAAATATACCAAATTGCAGAAATGCATACTATAAAAGTTGGCTTATACTATAAAGATGAATGGTATGTAGAAGATATATCTGAACGTGTTGAAAAAGAAATAAAGTACACAAAAGCATCCCCAGAATTTAGACCCACTACAACCACTTTTTACGATTGGAAAAATCGAAAAATAACTGGCGCTCATAAAATAATGCTCATGGGAAATAAAGATACTTGTGATGCAATTTATTCAATATTAGTAGAATCATTTAAAAATAGTATTGCTATTTATCGCTCAAATGATACTTTAATTGAGCTTGCTCCTAAAAGTGTCTCAAAACTTTCGGCAATTAAATTACTTTTAAAAGGAGAATCTCTTGAAAATGTCATTGCATTTGGAGATAATTATAATGATATAGAAATGCTAAAGCATGTTGGTTGTGGCGTTGCGGTTGCAAATGCAAGAGATGAAGTTAAAGCTATTTCAAAATATATCACATCAGAAAATACAGATGATGGTGTTGCCAAATTTATCAATGAACATATTTTAGTTTGATTATATTTGACAAAACCCTCAATTTTCAATTAAATGCAAGAAATTAAATTACATGCACCTTTACTTACAAATGATACTGTTGTTTTTGGCGTATTAGCACTATGTTTAGGCTTTATATTTTACACTTCTTCTTTAAAAAAAGGCTTTTGGAATAAGTTCTATTCTTTTATTCCTGCTGTTTTAATGTGCTATGCCTTGCCTGCTATTTTAGCTTCTACTGGAGTTATTGCTGAGAAATGGGAAACTATAGATAGTTTAGGAAAAATTACAACACATGAATCTAGCTTATACTTTGTTTCCAGTAGGTATTTATTACCAGCAGCATTGGTATTAATGACTTTAAGTATAGATCTTAAAGCTATTGCTAATTTAGGTTCAAAAGCTTTAATCATGTTTTTAACAGGAACGGCTGGCATTATTATAGGAGGACCAATAGCTATTTTAATTGTTTCAATATTTTCACCAGAAACAGTAGGTGGCAATGATTTTGATGCCATTTGGAGGGGATTATCTACAATTGCTGGTAGCTGGATAGGTGGCGGTGCCAACCAAGCTGCGATGTACGAAGTTTTCAAATATACACCTGAAAAATATGGTGCTATGGTATTGGTTGATATTGCTGTTGCCAATATTTGGATGGCAGTCTTACTATTTGGCGTGGGCAAAACTGTAAAAATAGACCGTTGGCTAAAAGCTGACACTTCAACTATTGAAACACTTAAGCAAAAAGTAACTGCATTTACAGAAAAAATAACGAGAGTCCCAACACTTCAAGATTATATGATGATGCTTGCTTTCGCATTTACAGCTGTCGGTATTTCGCATTTTTTTGGAGATGCTATTAGTGATTATCTAGTTGCTAATGTTCCTGCTGTTGCAAATCCAACAAATTTTTTATCATTTCTTGGTTCTGGTTTCTTTTGGATGGTAGTTATAGCCACAATTGCTGGTATTGCATTATCATTTACTAATGCAAAAAATTATGAAGGAGCTGGAGCTAGCAAAATTGGAGGAATGTTTATTTATATTTTGGTAGCCACTATTGGTATGAAAGTAGATATTGCACAAGTTTTAGAAAATCCGGGTTTAATAGTAGTTGGCTTAATTTGGATAAGCATTCATGCACTACTACTTATTCTGGTTGCTAAACTTATAAAAGCCCCCTATTTTTTCTTAGCAGTCGGTAGTCAAGCAAATGTTGGTGGCGCAGCTTCTGCACCTGTCGTCGCTGCAGAATTTCACCCCTCGTTAACCTCTGTTGGAGTTCTACTTGCAGTTTTTGGTTATGTAGTTGGAACTGGTGGCGCACTACTTTGTGCTTATCTTATGGAAATAGCATCTAAATTTTAAAAAACACTTGATATAATTCAACTAAGATTAAATTATACATTACCAACCCAAAAAAATTATTGATATTTGCCCCTCAAAATTCAAAAAATGAAGAAGCTACTTGTTATGTCCTTAATTGGACTTTTTCTAATTTCCTGCTCTGGAGATTCTACAAACACAATGACTGTAAATGGTACTATTAAAGGCTTAAAAAAAGGCAAATTATACTTACAGCATTTAAAAGATACACTCCTTGTAAATATCGATTCATTAGAAATAAAAGGAAGTAGCGATTTTAGTTTTAAAACAACAATAGAAAGTCCGGATATTTATTATTTATATCTAGTAAAAAATGATTATAATGAGATTAATGATAGAATCACTTTTTTTGGAGAACCAGGAATAATATCTGTTGAAACTTCTTGGGATACTTTTGATACTTCAGCTAAAATTAAAGGCTCAAAATCTAACGAAAAGTTTGAAGAATATAAAAAAGGGATGTCTCGTTACAATGCTAAAAGTTTAGAACTTTTACAAAAAAGATTTGATCCTAAATTTAATAACGATTCTTTAGCAATAGATTCAATTATAAAACTTAGTGATAAAAATATATATCGAAGCTATGCATATGCTTTAAACTTTGCTTTAAACAATAAAGACTCGTATGTTGCACCATACATTGCAATAAATGAGGTTGCTGATGCTAATATTAAATATTTAGATTCTATAAGTAAAATGTTAACTCCCGAAGTTGCAGAATCAAAATACGGAAAAGAATTAAAAAAATATCTTGAAGAAGCAAACAGTAAAAAATAATAAACCAAAAGAGTTTAAAATAAAAAAACATCCTAAGTTAGGATGTTTTTTTATTTTAAATAGGATCAGAAATTACCCTAATCCATTCAATTTTTCAACTAAACTTGTAGCTTTCTGTTCTAATTCTACTTTTACTGAAGTAAGGTGCTTACTTCTGTTTTCAACTTTTTTCATATTTACTTTAGCGATTAAATCATCAAAAGTATGTATCGCCTCATCAATTAGTTCAGATCCCTCTTTAGAGCTTTTTTTGCCATTTGATGCTTCCCAAAAATATACAGCTTCTATAATATCGCCTAAAACGTAATTAATATCTTTTTTTAAATCTTGAATACTTGCCATTGTTACTAATTTTATTTTTTTGCAAAAGTAATCTTTTTAAAGGTATCTGAATCTTATTAAACTATTTTTTAAATCGTTACCTCTAAAAGGGTTACACCCTCTGTTTTAAGCCTTACTCTATTTGTATTTGCCGGCACAAGAACAGTCTCTCCTTTTTTAATGGTCGCCTCTCCATAATCGTTAATGATGGTTGCGCTTCCAGAAACACACATATAAATTGTAAAGGAATCTCTATCTGTAATATCTTGAACCAAATCTTTGGTTAAATTAATGTAGTTTGTTTTAAAATATGGACAATCAACCATATTATTTACACTATCATTTTTTGTGCTATATGCTACTTTAAAATCATCTTTCTTTTGATAATCCATAGCATCTAAAGCCAAATCTGTGTGCAATTCTCTAAGATTACCTTCTTTATCTTTTCTATTAAAATCAAAGACTCTGTAGGTTACATCAGAAGTTTGTTGAATTTCAGCAAGTACTACGCCCGCACCAATTGCATGAATTTTGCCTGTATTGATAAAAAAAGTATCTCCTTCTTTTACTTTTTCATAGTTCAATAAATCTAAAAGAGTATCATTTTCAATACTATTTTGATATTCTTCTTTTGTTACATCTTTATTAAATCCAACTATCAAGTCCGCATCTGTATCAGCATCCATAATGTACCACATTTCTGTTTTACCAAAAGAATTGTGACGTTCTTTAGCTAATTTATCATTTGGGTGCAATTGAATAGATAAATCTTGTTTTGCATCTATAAATTTAATGAGAATAGGAAATTCTTTTCCAAAACGTTCTACAACGCTTTTTCCCAAAAGAGCTTCACTATTTTCATCAATCAAATCTTGCAAAGAACTTCCTGCTAAATTTCCATTAGAAACAACAGAAATATCACCTTTCACAGTTGATATTTCCCAGCTTTCTCCTGTAATATCATTCTCAATTGGCTTTCCAAAAATATCACCTAATTTGCTACCGCCCCAAAGGCGTTCTTTTAATATTGGATTAAATTTTAAAGGGTACATGTTATAATTTTTAATATTATTTTATTTTATCCTGAGTATGTGACAAAATTTCTAGGAGTTTCGTATAATACAATCTCAAGTTCTTTTTTTGGGTCTATTTTTGGGCGGAGTTTGTTAAAAATTACAACCGCAATATTTTCTGCAGTGGGATTTAGATTCTTAAATTCAGGTACCTCAATATTTAAATTCTTATGATCAAAAGCATCTTCAATTTCGCTTTTTATTAGATCTTTTAAAATTTTCATATCGATTACAAAACCAGTTTCCTTATCTATTTCTCCTGTTATACTTACAACAAGTTCATAGTTATGCCCATGAAAATTAGGATTATTACATAAGCCAAAAATAGCATCGTTTTTTTCAAAACTCCAATCGGATCTGTACAATCTATGAGCTGCATTAAAATGTGCTTTTCTACTAACTTTCACTTTCATGATACAAATCTATTTTCGGTTATATGATTATAGAATTTTTCAAAAATAATCTTGAACCACGCAGTGTAATCATCAGGATTTTTTAGAATATCAGCTTTAACAGCTTCTGGCTTCATCCATTTCCAATCAGCAACTTCATCAATATTTATTATCGGTTTTTCATCATAATAGCCAACCATTACATGATCAAGTTCATGTTCAGTTAATCCATTATCAAAAGGAGCTTTATAAATAAAAGAAAAAAGTTCTTTTAAATCAGTTATAAATCCCATCTCTTCTTGTAGTCTTCTTTTACCCGCTTCGATATTTGATTCGCCTACTCTTTGATGACTACAACAAGTATTTGTCCATAATAATGGGGAATGGTATTTATGTGCCGCTCTTTGCTGCAACATAGTTTCGCCATTTGAATTCATAACAAAAACAGAAAATGCGCGATGTAGAACTGCTTTCTCATGCGCTTCCATTTTTGGCATAGTACCTATTTGCTCGTTTAAATGATTGACAAGTATTACGTGTTCTTCTTTCAAATTAACTTTTTTAAATCATAGCGATTGTGATTAAGAAAATCACAATTTCTACAAAAATACACCTTTACATGATTTATCATGGTTAAGTATATCTAAAATAATAGAAAGTAAATTTTGAGTTCGTAAAACAAACAAAAAAAAATTAATATTTTGTTTGAAATACTCTTCTTAGAAGAATCTTGGAGATTTAAGATTGCCCAAGCTACTGATAAAATCGTATCTTAAAATAACTTCAAATGACCCATCATTAAATCTAGCACTTCCAAGTGCTGTAGTTTCTCTATCATAAGCCATACCAATAAGAAACTCATTTGAAATATTGAATCCAACCATTGCGGTAACAGCAGCATCCCATCTATAACCAGCACCAACAATAAATTTATCGTTAAGCATAAAATTCGCAGATATATCTACTTGTACAGGCGCACCTTGAACAGCTTTGGTTAATAATGTTGGCTTAAATTTTAAGAAAGGATTTAAATCCCAAACATAACCTGTTATCAAATAAAAATTCATTTGTTCTTTTGCTGTTGATAATGAAGATTCATCAAAATGAGAGGTTTGTAAAAATCTAGGAACTGATAACCCAGCATAAAACTTATTTGTATGATAATAAACACCTGCTCCAATATTTGGAGATAATCTATTATCTATATTTTCTTGCAAAGTTTGATCTGGTGCATATTGATTAAGTTCTGAGAATTTAATATCTAATAGGTTTATACTAGCTTTTAATCCGAAACTTAATTTGGCTTCTCTTGAAGTTTGAATTGTATATGAAAAATCAACATCAAAATTCGACTCAGAGGTAGGTCCAATTTGATCACCTACAATAGAAACACCCAAACCAACACCTCTATAGCCTATTGGTGAATGTACATTTAAAGTTTGAGTTTTTGGAGCTCCATCTAAACCTACCCATTGTGAACGATACAAGGCAGCTACACTCATGTGACCTCTTGAACCTGCATAACCTGGGTTTACACTAACAGTATTATACATGTATTGTGTATACTGAGCATCTTGCTGCCCCAAAACTGTATTACTTTTGACCATACAAATAAAACATAGTATGATAAAAATACATTTAAAGGAGGCACTTTGATGATTTGGAACTTTCATTTACTATTATTATCTATTTATATATAAATACCCTGTAAGAGACTTCATATTATTGGTTAAATCTTCATAATCTAAAATGTAGAAATAGGTACCCACAGGTAATTTGTTATCTTTTTCTATTGTTGCTCTTCCATTTGATGTTCCATCAAAAACATTGCCTTGGGTGTTGTATGCTTTGGTAACGTATACTAAAACTCCCCATCTGTTATAAATTTTAATGGTATTATTTGGGAACTTTTCTAATCCCGAAATTGTTAAAACATCATGCACACCATCTCCATTAGGCGTAATTACATTGAATACTTCTACTTCATCATCTTTAGGTGGTGATAATGGGATTAAATCAGGATCTAAATAGTCAGGAATTCCATCACCATTTGAATCATCATTAGCATAATTACCATCTAAGTTTACATCCTCGTCTGTTGTAGCTATACCATCATCATCATCATCTGAATCTCTATAATCAGGTTCATCATCTTCATCTGTATTAGGTAAATCGTTAATTGGATCATTCACTTCATCATTAACGTCGATATCTATAGTTGTATTGCCTTCAAAACCATCATCTAAACCATCATTATCTTTATCTGAACCAATAAATACCACATCTGGAATTCCATCATGATTATGATCGTGCCCCTCAATATAATCTGGAACATTATCATTATCGCTATCATCATCTAAATAATCTGGTAAATCTTCATTATCTGTATTTACAGGAATAATACCTAGATTTCCATTTTGCTCGTAAGCATCATCTAAACCATTATTATTTAAATCGATACCACTTGGTGGAATATAATCGGCTGTAGTTTGAGCTTCAACATTATCTGGAATTCCGTCATTATCACTATCAATATCTAAATAATCTGGAATTGCATCTCCATCTGAATCGGTTGGATTTGTAGCTGGATTGTTATCGCCATCAGCATTTAAATCTTCCCAGGTATCCAAAATACCATCATTATCACTATCTAAATCTGTTGTATTTGTAATGATTACTGTTATTGTAGATGTACTACAGTTTGCTAGATTATCGCAAATTGTATATTCAAATGTATCTGTACCAACATAATCAATATTTGGCGTATACGTAACTTTATCATCTGATGGATTACTTGGTGTCCCATTATCATCAATAATAATTCTTCCATTTTTAGGAGCTGATGTTGTAAATATTCCTGAAGCTGGAATATCATTATCATTTATACCCCAATTATCTATTAAAATAGCTTGGTTTTCTTCTGTAGTAACAACATCATCATTAGTATCAACTATAGGAAGTATATCTACTACAACCGTCGCCGTACTACAATCTCCAAAACTATTACAAACTGTATATGTAAACGAATCTGATCCATTATAATTTGGATCTGGGATATATGTTACTATATCATCAGATGGATTATTTGGTGTTGCATTATCATTTATTACTACTGAATCATTTGCAGGATTAGATGTTGTTAATGTGCCAGAAGTCGGCACATCACTATCATTACTAAATATGTTTATTATTACTGATGAATCTTCATCAACTGAAGCAACATCATTTACTAAAGTACTAGATTGACCTATACAAACTACAGTAAATGATGGTAGATTTTTTGAATTTCCAGCTTTTACAATAGTTGCAATATATTTTTCTACATTTTGTGTCGCCAAAACCATAGGTCGCTGCTGATCACCACTTAAAGCCGGACTCCAACTGATAGATGCACCTGATGGTATATTTGCTGAAATATCTAATGTTACTTGATTATTTGGTGATGTGCAATCTGTCAAAATAAAATAACTCGTTGCATTTTTGCCACAAATAGTTCCATCATAGGTAGCAAAATAAATACCAGGTTGATTTACTTCGTAGAAAAAATCTGTACCCAATACCGTATTTGTATCCGAAGCATTGTACCATTTATAATTATTTTCATCAGTGCTATTCGGTGCTTGCAATAAATATTGAGCATTAGCCCAATTAGACCAAAAAAAGCCTAATATGACAACGAATAAAATTTTATATGTTTTGATTGATTTCAAACTAGTATCTTCTATTTATTCGCTTAACTTATTTTACTACAAATACCACATTAATTAATGAATTATAATCTGTCGGGGTTGCAATAACATCATATGTCATTACACCACTTGCATTAACACTCACATTTGCAAAAACAGCAGGATCATAAACAGTAACATAATAATATAATGCCGTTGCACCATATGTTGGTATTGCAGCTGGCGCTCCAGCACTAGCAACAGCAGGTGTTGCAAACTGGGCTGTATATTGCGTATATAAATTTATGGTTCTACCAGTACCTGTTGTTGATGCATCTACAGCAATTGATGGTGGATAAAATATATTAGGCCTACTATTATTTATCACATAAGGATTCCCTGAACTACCATCACCAGTCACATTAATTTCAGTGCCAGCAGTTACTAAAGTTTCTGTTCCGTTCGCTACTGGTAAAGTAACTGTAGTAGCGTCTCCTGATAAACTTAAAACATTTCCACTGATACTCAAATCCTGAATTTCGTTAGTAGCATCAGTATCATTATCATTTGCTATATGATTATTAATTGCATTTGTATTAGCAGTAATTGAATTATAGGCATCAATTTTAGCTTGGTCTAAATCTGATTGTACTTCTTGTATTGCAGCTTGTACATTTGTGCTTGAAACATTACCCGCTGGTGTAAATGATACTTGAGATGCATTTTGAATCTCGTTAGTTGGATCTGAATCTGCATCATTCACATTAATAGTTACATTATTTCCATCAGAAATTGCAATATAACCTGCTGCGCCTGTTGTCGATAATGTTTGATCATCGGTCGTAGGGTCACCAGGCGCTCCTTGAGGACCTACTGGACCTTGATCACCAATAGGACCTTTGTCTCCAGTAACACCTTTGTCTCCAGTTAATCCTTTGTCTCCCGTTAATCCTTTGTCTCCCGTTAATCCCTTGTCGCCATCTGGTCCTTGGAT